>VFQM010000010.1_pt1 | contig 247270 bp, 266 predicted proteins | sample 3512391 | NCBI WGS metagenome assembly VFQM01 (sample SAMN10412369, study PRJNA504923) | tailings metagenome | isolation source: Replicate 1 from Balatoc abandoned mine | place: Philippines
CGATTTCTCCGGCAGCTTCGGCACGAAGAAATACGCCTTCGAGGAGCTGATCGCGTTATCCTGACTCTGTGATCCTGTCTCAGAATCATGCATTGGAGGCGCCTCACCACGGCTCCGGTGAAGCTCTTCAGACGTCCGGGTCAAGCGTTCCCGCAGCGTAGCGAGGACAACGCTTGACGCGGCGGCGGCACGACAAGCTGTTCATGGGGTGCAGGCTAAGTCCTGCACCCCTGCCACGCGGCGAGCGGGAGAGCGCGAGGGGAACCCCTCGCATTCTAAACAATGAAGTTGCGCCGAAGGCGCTCCGCTTGGGTATCGTGCGTGCATTTGTATTTTACCGATCTTGACACTATTTCGCGTCCGCTTTTCCTTGATGACCTTGCAGTGAGCCTCGCGCCCGGTGCGCTCGACGCGGTCGAGCGCACCGGGCTGATTCACGGCATGCCGTTCATCCTGATGGATGACGGCAGCTACGATCTCGCTCTCAACCGGTTCTTTCGTGCCTGTCCTGCTATGGGAGCGCGATCGCCGAACACGTGGCGCTCCTACGCCCGCGACATTCTCGTCTGGGCGCGCTTTCTTGTCGAACGGCGCGGCGGCAAGACGGTCTGGCAGGCCGGCCGCGACGATGTCCTGGCCTTTCACCGGGCGCGTCGGCTGTCGGCAGCTCCCTACCGCATCTCGGCTGCGAGCTGGAACCGGAGCGTTGCCGCGCTCGACAAGCTCTATCGCTGGGCTGTCGAGGAAGGAATCATTGCGATCTCGCCCTTCAGCTACGGCGCCACCCTTCGCAGGGCCGGCGGTAGCCGCGCAGTGCTCGCTGTGACGACGAACCGTGCCCGCGAGCGCGCCGCGCGGCGCCACGATACCCGTTACATCGATCTTGGCCGCTACCTGCTGTTCCGCGAGGTGGGATTGCGCGGCCGGCTTCCCGACGGCTCGGAGGACGCGACGTGGCGCGGCCGCAACGGCGAGCGCAATGCGTTGTTTGCCGAGCTTCTCGTCACGACCGGCCTGCGGCTGACAGAGGCCGGCAGTCTGCTGCTGAGTGAGCTGCCGCGCCTGACCGATCCCGAATCGCGCTCGGTGCCGTTCGATCTCCCCGGTCCGATCGCCAAGGGCGGACGACCACGGCGCATCCGCGTTCCCCGCCGGGTACTGAGATTGATCGGCGACTATGTCGATCTCGAGCGCACGGTCTCTGCCGCGCGCTCAGAGCCTTCGGTGTCCGATCCGCTCTGGCTGATGCTGGAGGACGGGAAGGCAACAGACGCGGCGGGCAAGCGTGTCCGGCTCGACCGTCTGACGCTGGGCGAACGCCGCCGCGTGCTGGTCGGCACGCCCGGCCAGGCGCAGCATGCCTTGCTCTGGCTGACTGAAGGCGGCAAGCCCGTGCCCTCGGCGACTTGGGAAGCTGCCTTTCGGCGGGCCTGCACCCGCTGCCGCCGTTTCGGCATCGAGGTCGAGGTGACGCCACACACGCTGCGGCACACCTTCGCCGTCAACATGCTCTCCATGCTGATCCGCGAGCAGATCGGATCCGTGTTCGATCCGCAGGACCAGCACGGCGCAGCCTATCGGCGGATTCTCGGCGATCCTCTGCAGAAGCTCCAGCACCTGCTGGGGCATGCGAGTATCACCAGCACCTACATCTATCTCGACAGCCTCGCCGAGGCGCAGGAGCTGGTCGAGGCCGCCGCGGATCGCTGGGCCGAAGACACGGCTGGCGGCGCGGCATGACCGCCGCGGCGGCTCCATCGGTGCGGCGGCCGGGTCGCCGCGCCCTCTTTCCCGAGGCGCTGCCCGATCCCGAGGGCGAGGCCGCCGCTGCGATCGCATCGCTGCGCTTTACCGTCACGCTGGCGGATCGCAGCAAGACGATCGACCTGACGATGCTCGCCGGCCGCAAGGCATTGGCGCGGACCTTTGCCGGCGCGCTCTGGCGCGCCTGCCAGGTCGGTGGTCCGGCCGGCTCGATCTCGACGGCCTACGCCTATGCCAATGCGCTCAAGACATTTTGGCGCTATCTCGATTCCGCCGGATCGCACGTCGCCCGTCTCTCCGACGTCAGTGCCGTCTGCATCGACGGCTTCGATTCCTGGATGGAGGGGAGCGGCCTGCATCCCAATCACCGCCTGCACCGCATGAGCAAGGTGCTCAACCTGCTGCGGCTTGCCGAGGCCGCGGAGCCCAGCCACCTGCCGCCCGATGCCTCACGCCGGCTGATGTACACGAGCGATCGGCCCGGCGTGCGCGCCAGGCCGCGCGATGCCTATGGCGATGATGTCGCCGCGGCATTGCGGAAGGCGGCGCGCACCGATCTCGCCGCCATCATCCGCCGCTTGGGCGAGGCCGATCGTATTCCGGCGGTCGAGGATTCCGATCGGAGCAAGGCGCTGGCAGCAACCCACAAACAGGTAATGGAAGTGATCGACGCGGAAGGCGTCATCGGGCACAGGCACCCTCTCTTCAAGCGACTCTACACGCTCCGCCGCGAGAGTGGCCTGCCGAACGATCGCCTGATCCACGATCTGCATGGCCGCCGGCATCTCATCGCCGCCGATCTCATGCCGCTCATCGTGCTTATCTCGCTCGACACCGGCATGGAGATCGAAGCGATCAAGGGCTTGCGAGCGGACTGCCTGAAGAACCCGGCGGGCGGCTATGTCGAGATCGAGTATTGCAAGCGTCGGGCGCGCGGCGCCGAGTGGAAGCGGCTGCGTGTGCGCGACGGCGGTTCCTCGACGCCGGGCGGCTTGATCCGCAAGGCGCTGCAGTGGACCGGTCCGGCGAGAAGCCGGCTCGGCGCCGACACGCTCTGGGCGCACTGTGCCTGGGGCCGCCTGACCCCTCGGGTGCTCAGCATGAAGGAGCTCGCGGCTTCATGGACGCGCCGGCACGGCATCCTTGATGAGCGGGGCCAACGCCTTCGCCTCAATCTGACGCGCCTGCGCAAGACGCATAAGGCGGCATGGTACCGGCGCACGGGCGGCCAGCTCGACCGCTTCGCCGTCGGCCACACTGTCGCGGTCGCGGCCGACCACTACGCCGACATTCCCGCGCTTCGTCATCTGCACGAGGCGACAATTGCCGACGCCATGACCGATGCGCTCGACGCCGCGTTCCCCCCCTGTGTCCTGTCGTCGGAGGAGGAAGCGGCCGTCCAGACCGATCCCGACAAGGCGACCGGCCTTCCCGTTGTCGGCGCCGCCGCGGTCAAGGCGCTGTTCGGCGGCGAGCAGGACGTCTGGCTCGCCAGTTGCGGCGGCTTCTACAACAGCCCGTTCGGCTCGGAGGGAGAGGCCTGTCCGTCCCCCTTCTGGGGGTGTCTCGAATGCAGCAATGCCGTGGTCACCGCCCGCAAGGTGCCCGCGCTCCTGGCCTTCCTCAACTTCATCCGGGCGCAGCGGCAGGTGCTGAGCGAAGCCGACTGGATCGCCAAGTTCGGCCGGGTTCACGGACGCATCGCCGAACAGATTCTGCCCCGGTTCGCCGACGCCGAGATCGAGGAAGCCCGTCGGATTGGGTCATCGGACCCCGCGCTCCTCTACCTGCCGCCCGAAGCGAGAGCGCCATGATGCCGGCACCGATCAAGCTGCCGCAGCACGCGTCGCTGCCTTCGGCCATTTATGGCAACGACGAGCCCGTGCTTGCCGGCGTGGCGGTCAGGGACGATGCCGACCGCACGCGACTTCCGCGCTTCGGTGACGATCTTTGGGACCTGGGCGCCGCCATTTTCCGGGTGAACGCCCGCTACAGCAATTACCGGCTGAACCTCGCCCGCATCGCCGATCCCGTCACGCGGCGGCTGGCGAAGGAGTACGTGATCGCCCGCCTGCGCATCCATGTGCCGGGATATCGGGCGCCCTGCGGCGCGACCTCGGCGATCCGCCTGCTGCGCTACATCCAGCATTTCGCCGCGTTCCTCCGCGCAAGGACTGGCGCCGTCGATCTCAGCCGGATCGATCAGGCGCTGCTCGACGCCTATCTGGCGTATGCCCGTGACGGCGGACGGCGAACGCCTCACGAGACGGTGAAGTATGTCGAGGTGCCGATCGACCTGCATCACCTGGCGCCATGGCTAACCGGCGGCGGCATCGGTTTCCTGCCGTGGCGTGGACGTGCGGCGCACCGCGTTGCCGGCCGGCCGCCAGCGCCCGCCGAGAACGCCACGCCGCGCATTCCCGAGCCGGTCATCGGCGCCATGCTGCGCTGGGCGCTCAAGTATGTCGAGGTCTATGCGCCCGATATCCTCGCGGCGCGGGCCGAGCTTGACGCTCTCGAAGCCCGCTGCGCCCGATTGATGGCGCGGGACGCGCGGGCCGGACGGGCCGTGGCCAAGAACTATCGCGCCCGCGTGGCCAAGTGGCTCGACGTGCGCCGGGCCATGGGCCGAGGCGTGCCGATCTGGGAGCACGCGCCCAATGTGGCCCGCCGCATCGACCCGCTCACCGGCGAAGAGACCCCGCCCTACAATCTCCATCTGATGCGCCTTCACGCCGGCGCTCCGCAGAGCGGCCGCATCAGCCAGTCCGAGCCGACTGCACGACTGATCGAGAAGGCAGCCGCCGAGCTCGGAACCGAGATCGGCGGGCTCGATACGCCGATCTCGATCGATCCGGACACCGGACTGCCATGGCGCGAGCGCTTCGACGGCCTCAGCCTCGCCCGCGAAGAACGGATGTTGCAGGGCGCCTGCTATCTCGTCTGCGCCTACCTCACCGGCATGCGCGACAGCGAGGTGCAGGCGATGCAGCCGGGTTGCGTGTCGCCGGTGCGCAGCGCCGACGGCCTGGTCGAGCGGTACCGGCTGCGCAGCACGGTGTACAAGCGCCATGGCGCGCGCGGCGTCACGGCCGACTGGATCACGATCGAGCCCGTCGCTCGCGCCGTCGCGGTGATGGAGGTTCTCTCGGCACGCAATCGCCGAGAGAAGGAACTGTCATCCTTGTGGGTGGCGCTGAAGGACTGGCCCTGGAGCAACGATCATCTCGGGATGGGTGCAACGCCGACACTCAACCTTTTCCGCGAGGGCCTCGACACGCGCTCGGAGGCCGCGCCGGCGATTCCGCGCATCGGCGACGAGCCTTGGAAGTTTACGACCCGGCAGCTCCGACGCACGATCGCCTGGTACATCGCCAACCGGCCGTTCGGCACGGTCGCCGGCAAGATCCAGTACAAGCACGCCTCGGTCGCCATGTTCGAAGGCTATGCCGGATCGGCGCAGGCCGACTTCCGCTTGGCGATCGAGCGCGAACGTGCACTCGGCCAGCTCGACGACATTGTCGCCCATTACGAGGCCTATCTTCGCCGTGAAGGCCCGGCGGGACCGGGTGCTGCGCGACTGCGACGCGAGTTCGGCCGCGTGCAGGAGGAACTTGGCGATCTTCCCGGCCGGATCTTGGACCGCAAGCGGCTGCGCACCATGGTTGCCCATCTCGGGCGGACCCTGCATGTCGGTTTCCTCAACGACTGCCTGTTCGATGCAGCGACCGCGCTCTGCCTCACCGGCGCGCCAGATGCCGAGCGGACGGCGCCGGCCCTATCGCGCTGCAGCCCCGACCGGTGCCCGAACGCCTGCCTGACCGCCCGGCACCGCGAACCGTGGCAGGCCTCGATCGTCGAGGGCGAAGCGCTTCTGGCCGACCGGCGTCTATCGCCGCTGCAGCGCACGGCGATCCTGCGGGACAACGAGCGCAAGTGCCGGCTGATCGCGCCTCTCATGGACGGTGACGCATGACCGCGCTCGGGCCGAAGAGCCAAGCGGCGCTAAGGGCTGCCATGAAGCGGTTGCTCGACGGCCGCCCTGAACGCACCGACGGGGCGCTGACCGTCGCCAACCTGGCGCGCGAGGCCGGCGTCAGCCGAGCGACGGCGAACCGGGCCGGCGATCTTCTCGCCGAGCTCCGCGCGGCCGAAGCCCGCCTGCGGCGATCGTCGCCCAGGGCCCTCAAGGAACGCATCCATGCTCTGGAAGCGGAACTACGCGCCGTGCGTGGTGCCGAGATGGCGGAGCTGCGGGCGCTCACCCGGACGCTCGCGCAGCACATCCAGATGCTGACGTTGCAGCTCGCCGAGCGAGATGCCGTCATCGAAGGTCTGCGAGCGGAGCTGTCTCGATCCGTGGACGCCAGGGTCGTCCCGTTGCGGCGTCCGCCTCTGGACGGCACCGGCTGACAGCCGCGCTTCATCCTGACCGGTCCAGGCGCCGCTCGCCGGTCATGGCTGCCTCCCGTGCTCGCCCGTCGAGGCAGGGCTCGGGTTGTGGCAGACGCTGCCGGCCCATCAACCCTGTTCCGCACCAGCACCGAGAACAGGGTGTGACGGCCCGGCTTCCCGCGTCTGCCCCTGCCGCCTCGCCCTCGACGGAGAGGGCGAACACAGGAGGCAGCCATGACCACCGATCGCACACCCCAGCCCCGGAACGACATCTACGAGCGTGTCACCAGCCAGATCATCGCCGCCATCGAGGCCGGCGCCGACCAGTACCGGATGCCCTGGCACCACGACGGATCGGCCATCACTACGCCCGTCAACGTCGCCTCGCGCAAGGCCTATCGTGGCGTCAACGTCATCGCACTCTGGGCCGCCGCGCACGCCGCCGGCTTTCCCGCCGGCATCTGGGGCACCTATCGCCAGTGGCAGGCGCTCGGCGCCCAGGTCCGCAAGGGCGAGCGCGGGCACCTCGTCGTGTTCTGGAAGACCGTCGATCGCCACGGCAAGGCAGACGTACAGGACGGCGACGAGGATCGCGACGAGCCCGCCCGGCGCATGTTCGCCCGCGGCTACACGGTCTTCAACTGCGCGCAGGTCGACGGCTACACGCCGCCCGAGATACCGGTGCTACCCGAGGCCGAGCGCATCGAGCGGGCCGAACGGTTCTGCGCAGCGCTCGGCATCGACATCCGCCACGGCGGATCGCAGGCCTGTTACCGCCCATCCACCGACCACGTGCAGATGCCCGACTTCGCCTGCTTCCGCGATGCCGCAGCCTATTACGCCGTGCTGCTCCACGAATGCGGGCACGCCTCCGGCGCCAGGCATCGCCTCGACCGTGATCTCTCCGGACGGTTCGGCTCGGCCGCCTATGCTATGGAGGAATGCACGGTCGAGCTCCTGAGCGCCATGATCTGCGCCGACCTCCATCTCAGCGTCGAGCCGCGGCCCGACCACGCCAGCTATATCGCCTCCTGGCTCGAGGTGCTTCGCTCCGACAAGCGCGCGATCTTCACCGCCGCAGCCAAGGCGCAGCAGATCGCCGACTGGCTGCACGCCCAGCAGGGCAACGCTTGCCGGAACGACGTCAGGGGCGCCGCATAGGCGCTCCTCGACCCGATCAGTTGACAGTTCGCTCCCGGAACAGCGCCTCAATCAGCGGACATTCCGGCCGCGTGCCGTCGGCGCATTGCGCGACGACGTCCTTGAGCACCCGCTCCATGCGCTTCAGGTCAGCGATCTTCGCCCGCACATCGTCGAGATGCGCGGCGGCGACCGCGCTTGCCTCGGCGCAGGGCTGGTCGCGTTCGTCGACCAGGCGCAACAGCTCGCGGATTTCGTCGAGTGAGAAGCCGAGCTCGCGTGCCCGCAGCACAAAGCGAAGGCGCCGCTCGTGCGTCGTGTCGTAGCTGCGGTAGCCGGCCGCCGTGCGCGGTGGCTCGGGCAGGAGCCCGACCTTCTCGTAGTAGCGCACAGTCTCCAGATTGCTGCCCGTCCGCCGGGCGAGCTCAGCCCGCTGCAGGCCCTTCACGCCAGCGTGATCGCGCATCGCAAAAATCCCTCTTGACCCTGTAGTTGCTACAGACCGCATGGTACTGCGCAATGAGGATTTCGGCAAGGAAAGCGAGATCGGACATGGATATATCGCGACCCAGCACGGCGGGCATGACGTCCGCCACGACCGACGTGCTCGCGTCGGACCGAGCCGAAGTCGGACGGCAGCGCCTGGTCGCCGTCGGCGGCATTCTCGGCGCGCTTGCCGCCTCCTCGTGCTGCATCGTCCCGCTCATCCTGTTTAGCCTAGGCATTGGTGGCGCCTGGATCGGCAATCTGACGGCGCTCGCGCCCTACAAGCCGCTCTTCGTCGCCGGGACGACGGGCGTTCTCGGCTACGGCTTCTATCTCGTCTACTGGAAGCCGAGGCGGGCCTGCGCCGAGGATGCTGCCTGCGCGCGCCCGATCCCCAGCCGCATTGTCCAGATCGCGCTCTGGTTTGCGACGGTGCTCGTCGCGGCCGCCTTCGCATTCGACTACGTCGCCCCGCTGCTGCTTTCCGCCTGACACCAAGAGGAGACCCGTCCCATGAAGAAGAGTTTGAGTGCTCTTGCTTTGATCATGTCGGTGATGACCGCGCCTGCCGTGTTCGCTACCGAACGCACAGTCACCTTCGCCATCGACAACATGACCTGCGCCTCCTGCCCCTACATCGTGAAGACCTCGATGGCGGCGGTCCCCGGGGTCTCGACGGTGGCCGTCTCGTTCGAAGCCAAGACCGCGACCGTGACCTTCGACGACGCGCAGACGACCCCGGATGCCATCGCGGCCGCCAGCATGAATGCCGGCTATCCGGCCCGCCCGACGCAGGAGCAAGGCAGTTGACATGCATGACCGCGCCCTGATCCGCACCGGCGCCGCAGGCGCCATTGTCGTTGCGATCTGCTGCGCGGCGCCACTCCTTGCCGTGCCCCCGCCGCTGGCCGGCCTCGGCGCGTGGTTGACGGGTTCGGGTCTGGTCGTGCTTTCCCTGATCGCCGCGGGCCTCGGGCTTGTCGCCTGCGGCATCCATCATCGCCGTGCAAAGGTCGTCTGTTCCAACACGAAGATTCTGAATGAAGGCCTGAAGCCATGAACGATTGCTGCACATCCTCCGCGTCCCGCGACAAGGCGACGGTTTCTACATCCGCAACGGTGCCGAGCTTGGCCGTGCGGCCGGGTGTGACGTTTCCGGACTGGTCGGTGGTTTCGTCACCCGTGGTGAAGGAGGCCCTGCTGGCCATGGTCGGCTCCGACCATGTGCTCAACCGCTGGAGCGGCTACGAGGCGGCCACGGATCGCGTGCGCGTTGCGTTGCTACAGCTCTACGCCGAACACGGGCGAGCCCCGACCCCAAGCGCGCTTGCCAAGCGTGCGGGGCTGAGCGAGGAAGCCGTCCGTGCGCTGCTCGAAGAGCTCCGCCGTCGCGACCTCGTCGTACTCGATGGCGACATGATTGTCGGCGCGTATCCCTTCACCGACCGCGACACCGGCCACCGGGTCACACTGGACGGACGCACTCTTACTGCGATGTGCGCGGTCGACGCGCTCGGCATCGGCGCTATGACCGACCAAGACATCTCGATCGTCTCGCGCTGCCGCCACTGCGGCGCGCCGGTCCGGATCACCACGCAGGAACGGGGCCGGGCTCTGGCCGACGTTGAGCCGACGACGGCCGTCGTATGGCTCAGCGTCCATTACGAAGGCGGATGCGCTGCGAACTCGCTGTGCACTGCAACATCCTTCTTCTGTTCCGACGATCACCTCGCCGCGTGGCGCCGGCAGCGTCCTGCAGACGAGCCGGGATTCCGGCTGTCGATCGAGGAAGCTCTCGAAGCAGGTCGGGCGATCTTCGGGCCCAGCCTTGCCGGAATCGGCACAATCGCCGGCCACGGCAACAACGCGGCCGAGACACAAGGTGAGCCTCAATCGTCGGGCGATACGGCATCGCCGGACAGGCCCGTGACGCATCGGCGCCTTGGCACGAATGGCCGCAACAATGGTTCCTACGACCTTGCCATCATCGGCGCCGGCTCGGCCGGCTTCTCGGCCGCGATCACGGCAGCCGATCAGGGCGCCCAGGTGGCCCTCATCGGCAGCGGCACCATCGGCGGCACCTGCGTCAATATCGGTTGCGTGCCGTCGAAGACGCTGATCCGCGCCGCCGAGACGCTCCACAATGCCCGAGCCGCGGCACGTTTCGCCGGCATCACGGCCGAGGCCGAACTGACCGACTGGGGCGGAACCGTCCGTCAGAAGGACGCGCTGGTTTCGGAGCTACGTCAGGCCAAGTACGCCGACCTGCTCCCGGCTTACAACGGCATCGCCTATCGCGAAGGGCCGGCGCGCATCGTGGACGGCGGCGTCCAGGTGGACGGCACGTTTGTCTCAGCCGGCAAGATCATCATCGCGACCGGCGCGCGACCGGCCGTCCCTGTCATCCCCGGCATCGAGACCGTGCCATACCTGACGAGCACGACGGCGCTTGATCTCGAGGCGCTGCCCCGATCTCTGCTCGTGATCGGCGGCGGCTATATCGGGGCCGAACTCGCCCAGATGTTCGCCCGCGCCGGCGTCGAGGTGACGCTGGTGTGCCGCTCGCGTCTCCTTCCGGAGGCCGAACCCGAGATCGGCACGGCGCTGACGGGGTATTTCATGGACGAGAGCATCGCGGTGATTTCCGGCATCACGTACCGGACGATCCGCAAGACCGCGGACGGTGTTGCACTCACTGTCCATCGCGACGGCAAGGACGTCACGATCGACGCCGATCAGGTGCTCGTGGCGACGGGCCGCGCGCCCAATATCGAAGGTCTCGGGCTCGCCGAGCATGGGATCGCTCTCTCGCCGAAGGGCGGCATCTTCGTCGATGACCGCATGCGCACGACAAGATCGGGCGTGTACGCTGCCGGCGACGTCACCGGTCACGATCAGTTCGTCTACATGGCCGCCTACGGTGCCAAGCTCGCGGCGAAGAACGCCCTCAACGGCGACAGCCTGCGCTACGACAACAGTGCCATGCCGGCCATCGTCTTCACCGATCCGCAGGTGGCGAGCGTCGGGCTGACAGAGGCGGCTGCGCGGACCGCCGGCCACGCCGTCCGTGTCTCCACGATCGGTCTCGACCAGGTGCCGCGCGCGATTGCCGCCCGAGACACACGCGGGCTCATCAAGCTCGTCGCCGACGCTGGCAGCGGCCGGCTGCTCGGGGCGCATATCCTCGCACCGGAGGGAGCCGACAGCATCCAGACGGCGGCCCTGGCAATCCGGCACGGCCTCACCGTCGACGACCTCGCGGATACGCTCTTTCCGTATCTCACCACCGTTGAGGGCCTGAAGCTCGCGGCTCTTGCCTTCGACAAGGACGTGGCGAAGCTCTCATGCTGCGCCGGCTGAGCCGTGAAGGCTCGGATGTCGAACGTGACAATGTTGGAGGAGATCTAGTGGCGAAGAGATATGACCTTGCGATCATCGGCACGGGAACGGCTGCGATCGTAACAGCACACAGGGTTCGTGCGGCTGGCTGGAGCGTCGCCGTCGCGGACTTCCGGCCCTTCGGGGGCACCTGCGCCTTGCGCGGTTGCGATCCGAAGAAGATGATGGTCGGCGGCGCCGAGGCGGCTGATCACGCCTGGCGCATGAGCGGACGTGGAATCGAAGGGGACGCGACGCTCGATTGGACGGGACTGATGGCCTTCAAGCGCAGCTTCACCGATCCGGTACCGCAGAAGCGTGAGAAAGCCTTTGCCGACAAAGGGATTCACGCCTTCCACGGTCACGTTCGCTTTATCGGCCCGAATGCGCTCGAGTTCGGAGGAGAGAGGATCGAGGCGGACCGTATCGTGATCGCCGCCGGCGCCGAGGCCGTGCCGCTCGGCATTCCGGGCGAGCAGCACCTGATCACCAATGAAGGCTTCCTGGAACTGGAGAGCCTGCCTGAACGCATCGTCCTTGTCGGCGGCGGTTATATCGCGGCCGAGTTTTCGCACATCGCGGCGCGCGCCGGAGCACAGGTCACAATTCTTCAGCACGGGAAGCGAATGCTCAAGCAATTCGACCCCGATCTCGTCGGCTGGCTGATGGACAAGTTCAGCGAGCGCGGCATCAATGTCCGCACACAGGCAGGGGTGACCGCCATTGAGAAGGTATCAGACGGCTATCGCGTCCGGGCGGACTGTCCTGACGGCGAACTCGATATGGACGCAGATCTGGTCGTCCATGCCGCGGGTCGGGCGCCGGCGCTCGCGACGCTCGATCTCGATGCCGGGAGCGTAAAGCACCATAACGGGCGGCTGGCGTTGAACGGATTTTTGCAAAGCGTCTCCAACCCCGCGGTCTACGCAGCAGGTGATGCCGCCGGCCTAGGACCGCCGCTCACTCCGGTATCAAGCCATGACGCGAAGGTAGTCTCGGCGAACCTGCTCAACGGCAACACGGTCAGGCCTGAATACACAGGCGTTCCGAGTGTCGCCTTCACCATCCCGCCGATCGCAGCCGTCGGCATGAGCGAAGCCAAGGCGCGTGAGAAAGGCCTGAACGTTCGCGTAAAGACCGAGCGCGTGGACGGCTGGTTCACCGCACGCCAGCAGGCCGAGACGGTGTATGGCTTCAAAACGTTGGTCGACGCGGACACTGACCGCATCCTCGGCGCCCATCTTGTCGGTCCGCACGCTGACGAAGTGATCAACATCTTTGCACTGGCGATCAGGCAAGGGCTGACGGCAGAGCAGTTGAAGACCACCATGTTCGCATATCCCAGCGGCGCGTCAGATATCGGCGAGATGCTTTGAGCGTAAGTGAGGTGGTCGACCGGTACGGCCGCGGAGCAGTCTGCACGAAAGAAATCCCTTCACCAGTCGCATTCGGTTCGCTGAGCAGTCGTAAAAACCACGAACCGCAATGCGAAGAGCAGCCCTCCAGATACTCCCGAGTGTCTCACCCGTTCTAAAACCGCGCAACGCCGCCAGATCGGCTGGTTTCGGCTGATGAAAGTCCGCTGAGACAGCTTGACTGTTCAGATAAGTCGCTGAGATGAGCGCCGCGTTCTGCTGCGCCTCACTCGGCATCGTGCCGACCGTGCGCCATGCCGACTACATCGGCGCCTGGCTCGAAGTGCTGCGCGAGGACAACCGCGCAATCGTCCGTGCCGCCTCGCAGGCGAGCAAGGCGGCCGACTGGATCTTGTCCTTCCTGCTGGACGATGAGGCTTCCGACACCGACGCAGATGCAATCGACAGGAGGGCGGCATGATCCTCCTGACCGACGAGTTGCGCGCGCAGCTTCTCGCCAATGGCCGCCAACGCGACACCGACCATGTGCCGGTCGTCAAATTCTTCAATCCCCTCGGCGAAGGCGTCTGGCTCGCCACCGAACTCGACGCCGACGGCGATACGATGTTCGGGTTGGCCGACCTCGGCGAGCCGGAACTGGGCTATTTCTCGCTCGAGGAGATGACGTCGGTGCGCCTGCCTTTCGGGCTCGGCATCGAACGCGACATTCTCTTTACCAGCGACTTCCCGATCTCGGTCTGGGTCGAGGCCGCGCGGGAAGCCGGCAGTATCCGCCGCGCCGAGCGGATCATTCGCACAGTGCGGCAATCGCGATGGGAGGGTGTGTGATGATGGGCCGCTCTGGCGGACGCTCCGCGCCGCCGATCCCGACCGCCGCCTTGCGCGGGTCGCGTTCCTCTCCGCCCGCCTTGGCTTTCGGGGCGCCGATACGCCGATCAAGCTCTATGACGCGCGCATGACCGCCGAGATCAATGGCCCGATCGGCCACATGCGTCGGGATCGGGCGCTAGCTGCTGGCCGGAAGGACCGGTGCGGGAGGCCGACATGACCGGACCTGCCAAACCCGGCCACAATGGCGGGCCGCCGCTCGACGATCCGGTGCCGGATCGGCCGGGCCGCTGCCGCGACTGCCGTCATTGGTCGCCGCCGCCCGAAAACCTGGAGCGCGACTACGAGCTGTTCCGGCTCGGCCGCTCCCGCCGCCGCGTCAGGAAACCCGCCGGAACATGCGACCGCGTGCTGCTCGGCAACTCCACTATCCCCGCCTTCTCGGGGACGGCTGGGAATTTCAGTTGCCGCAATTTTGAGCCCGCGCCGCCGAAGCCTGCTCCCAAGGGCGGCGGCTTCGTCACCATTTGGCGCGGCGACCGCGTGCTCTGGCAAGGCCCGGAGGACGAGATACCGCCGCGCTTCCGTGACGACGACGATCCGGCCGGTCCCTGACGGCCGGCCGTCGCTTTCCACGCAACCGCGCCGCACCCACTCGGCGAGCCGGCGTCCCATCGACATGGAGATCATCATGATGACCCGCGACGCGCTGCGCGCCGCCCTGGCACGCATGGAAGACGCGCTGGCCCAAACCCGGCGCAACATCGCCGGCATCGAGCGCCGCATGCGCGACCATGCCGAGGCCGAGACGATCCGCAGGCGGCCGAAGGCACGTTACTACCATCGCCGCATGAGCCGCTGGACCGGCGCCGACGAGGCCGAATACCAGCGCATCCTCGAAGCGCTCGCCGGCATCACCTCCGCCGAACTGACGCGGCTCGACCGCAAGGCCGAGCGGCAGGATCGCGCCATCGAGGCGCTGCGCCGCAAATACGGCGTCAATGCACCTCGACCGCGCATCGTAATCGGCTAAACGCCGATTTGCCGGAACTTTTATCTGTTTCGGCAGTTGCTGTTCATAACCGAAGAACGACTATTGCAGTCGTCGGTGGCGCAAGTGATCGGAGGTGGGCAATAGCGGGGGGAGCACGCTTGCCTACGGCATCAGACCAACCACAAACCATCCTCGTCGTCGAGGACGACTTTCCTATTCGCATCGACATCGCAGGCTATCTGCGCGGCTGTGGCTGGCATGTCATCGAGGCGGGCAATGCGGCCGAAGCGGTTGCTGCCCTTGAATCCGATCAGATTATCGATCTGTTCTTCTCCGATATCCAGATGCCGGGCGCCATGGACGGCTTCGGCCTCGCCGCATGGGTCCGTGAATACCGGCCGGGCGTTCGTATCATCCTCACCTCCGGCGTCGTCCAGCAAATCGAGGCTGCCATGTCGCTCTGCGACGAGGGGCCGATCGGCAAGCCTTACGACCACCAGCGCCTTGCCGAGCGCATACGTCATCATCTCGGATCTGCCGCCACGGGACCGGCTGGGAGGTAAACCGCCGGCCACAGCTTGCCGCCACGGCGGCGAGAGTGAGAGAGCGGAAGGGGTTTTCGTGACGGATTAAGGGTCGAGAGAGAGGCTCTCGGCGTCCGTCGCGGAGAAACCACCATGGCTCGTGCCAAGAAGAAGCCCGCCCTCCAGATGATCGAGTTCTCGCGGGCGCGTGACATTCCCTTCAACCGTATTCGCCTATCCGCCGACAACGTGCGCGAGATCGACGTTGAGGCCGGACTGGACGAACTCACCCATGACATCGACCGTCGCGAGGATCTCGTCCAGGGCCTCAATGTTCGTGCCATCCTCGATGAGGACGGCAACGAGACCGGCGATTTCGAGACCCCTGCCGGCGGCCGGCGATACAGGTCCATCGCGCGCCTCGTGGAAGCCGGTCGCTTCCCGGCCGATGGCCTCGTTCCCTGCATCGTCAAGAAGGCCGATGCCAAGACCTCGGCCGTCGACGACTCGCTGGCCGAAAACCTGCTGCGCCTTGCGCTGCATCCGCTCGACCAGTTCAAGGCGTTCAAGCGGATGTTCGACATGGGCATGTCCAAGGAGGAGATCGCCGACGCCTGGCGGACCACGCCGCGTTACATCATGCAGCGTCTTCGTCTTGCGACCGTCGCGCCGTCCCTGCTCGACGCCTATGCGCGGAATGAAATGACGCTGGCGATGCTGGAAGCCTTTACCGTAAACCCCGACCATGAGCGCCAGCAACAGGTTTGGGAGCGCGTCAGCAATTCCTGGCAGAAGGAGCCCTGGCAGATTCGCAACATGCTGACCGAGACCACGGTTCCGGCCGCCGACAAGCGCGCCCGCTTTGTCGGCGTCGAAGCCTATGAAACGGCAGGCGGCCCGATGCTGCGCGACCTCTTCTCCGACGAGAACGGCGGCTGGTTGCAGGACGTCACGCTTCTCGATCGTCTGGTCGACGAGAAGCTGCGCACCGTTGCCGACGAGATTGCGGGTCAGGGCTGGAAGTGGATCGACGCCGCGGTCGAGCTTCCCTACGGCTACGCCAACGGCCTGCGCAGGCTGGTCGGCGTGACCCAGGAGCTGACCGACGAGGAACGCGCCACCCGCGAGGCGCTGCGCGACGAGTATGACGAACTCGAATCGCAATACGCCGAGGCCGAGGAACTGCCCGATGACGTCGACCAGCGGCTCGGCGAAATCGAGGCCGAGCTGGAAGCCTTCGAGAACCGGCCCGTCACCTTCGCGCCGGAAGACATCGCCCGTGCCGGTGTTTTCGTCAGCATCGGCCGCGACGGCGAATTGATCGTCAGCAGCGGATACGTCCGCCCCGAGGACGAGCAACCCGAGACCGTCGATGGCGAAGATGCCGGAGACGATGCGGACCCGTCCGATCCCGATGCCGTGCAGCGCGCCGTCATTACTGTCGGCGGCGAGCCGGTCCCGGACGGCGACGAGGAGGAGGACGATGCCGTCAAGCCGCTGCCCGAGCGGCTGGTGACGGACCTGACCGCCTGGCGGACGTTGGCGCTGCGCAATGCGCTCGCCGGGAATCCGCACGTCGCCATGACGGCCCTGCTGCACAAGCTCGTCCTCGACACCTTCGAGCGCACCTCCACCTCGGGAACGAGCCTTTATGCCGCCGTGCGTCACATCTACCTCCCGGCCGATGCGACCGGACTCGCGGACAGTGCCGCCGCGAAGATGATCGACGAGCGCGGGGAAGCCTGGCGGGGCAACATCCCCTCGGGCGATGACGATCGCCTCTGGGACTGGATCGACGGCCTCGACGATGCCAGCCGCCTGGCATTGCTCGCCCATTGCGTCAGCTTCGGCGTCAACGCGCTCTACGAGCGGCCCAACCCCTATTCTGGGAATGGCATCTCCCAGCACGGTCTCGACCGCCGCATGGCCGAGGCCGAACGGCTGGCCCAGGCTACCGGCCTCGATCTCGTCGAAGCGGGCTGGAGGCCCACGGTCGAGAACTACCTGGGCCGCGTGACCAAGGCCCGCATCCTTGAAGCGGTGCGCGAGGGTGCTGGCGATCGGGCCGCCGATCTCATCGCGCATCTCAAGAAGGGCGACATGGCGAAGGAGGCCGAACGCCTACTGGCCGATACAGGCTGGCTGCCCGAACCGCTGCGCCCCGCCATGGACGCGCAGGCTGTCGATGGCGCGGTTGATCAGGATGAGGACACCGTGGCTCTGCCCGACTTCCTCGCCGGAGACGACGAGGACGCGGCCGAGGCCGCCGACGATCCGGCGGCCCTCGTCGCCGCCGAGTGATGCGCGCACCAGCGGGGCGGCTTCGGTCGCCCCGTTTTCCATCCCGTTCCACCTCAAGGCCCGGCATCTCGCCGGGCCTTTTTCGTTTCAGGAGACCAGTTTCATGTCCGCTTCCCTCATCTTTGACATCGCCCCCCTTGGCTCGCTCGTGGCCTATAGTGACGGCCAACCGAAGCCGCCCGCGCGCTTCACGAAGAAGCTCGCCGCGTGGAAATCCCGCAACGGGGTCGGCCGCCTTGTGCGCAAGGAGCCCGGCCGCGAGCGTCCGACCTACACGACCCCGCCGTCCTTCACCCTGCATGAGGGCGATTTCGGCGAAGGCGGTATCATCCTCATCACTGTCATGCGCAGCTACGGCATCAACAGCGATCTGAGGTTCCGGGTGATCGAGCGCCCGCAGATCGGTCAGGTCCGCGTGGTTCAGGATGTCGGAGAGAACGTCGAGTTGCTGCACCTAGCGGAAAACCGCGAGGCGGCCGAACTTTGGCTGGCCAAGAAAGGATATAGCCGCGCCCGTGTCGAGGAGATCACCGCCGACGAGGCTGGCGCCGATGTCGTCGAAGGTCGTGCCGCCGCGTGATCCACATAACCCCATCCACATGGCCCGCTGTCTTTCGACAGCGGGCCATTTTCGTTTCAGGAGAAGCCATGGCCATTCCCGATCCCGTCCGAACGAATTTCAATACCCTGCTGCGCGCCGCCGGTGACGGCAACGTGGCGCTTATGGAATGTCTCGACGCCGCAACCCGCGAGGTCCGCTACGTCTTGTGCGCGGTCGGTCGCGACCGCGGCGATTACGTCTTCACGCCGTTCGGCCATCTGGCCGATGGCAATCCCTATGACGCCTATCTGCCGCCGGACCCTGACGATGCTGCCGGCTTCATCGAGACCGCCGGAGATGGAGGCGCATCTTGATGACGCTCGATGAAATCCTCGCCGACGACCGCCGCAATCCTGCCTCGGAACGCTCACTTCCGTGGGAGGAAACACGCGGCGGCATCACCGTCGTTGTTGAGCCGAAGCCGCATTGGGCCGAGGACATGCGTGCGTTCCGGCTCGATGCCCGCGAATATTGCCGCTATGCCGACTGGGCGGCATGTGGCGCCCAGGCGCGGTTCTACGGTCATATCGACACCTCCGGCGACGATGTGATGATGAAGGCCCGCGCGATGATCGCCCGCGAGATCGCCGACGGGCTCTGGAACTGACCGGCCCTGAAAACCGCACCTGGGCACCGGAACCGTCGGATATCGCTGCGCAGGCAGCGATGGATCGAGTTCCAGTTTCACCATTGCGCCGTCCGTTTGCCGTTGCCGGGGTAACGGGTTCGATCCCCGGCCTGAATCACATTCTGAAAATCAGCGCGGAAACGAGGCTGGCGCGGCGGGACATCTACGACGGGTTTCCGGCATCTGTCAGAGGCAAAGCACCACCCCCGCTTCCATTCGCGAACCTTGGTCCGACCGTCTCTTCGTCAATCAACCCGTGGAGGGTCGGCTTACGCGCGCGTGCCGCCCTCGGGGATTCGGGACAAGCCCGAACGCGCGAGGGTGATTGCAGATCCGGTCAGACACGTCGGGCGCCTGTCGCGCGGGGGATGGTCCCCCGCCTCCAAAGACAGGAGCCGGAACGAGATGTCCTATGCAGATGCCACCGCCTTCGCCGCCAGCCTCGCCACCACGCTGATGGTCCCGATCGTCGTGTTCCAGGCCGGGGACGGAACCCATGCCGCCATGCCGGCCGACGAGTTCGACGGTGACGAGGACATGGTGAAGCTGGAACTCGATCCCTGGAGCTGAGGCGCGAAAGCGCCTCACCCCCACGGCCAGGTGCCCAAGCGCCGCCGGGCCTTCATCCCGTCAATCGCCGCCGATTGCCGCTTGCGTGCCGGACATCGTTGCGATTTCGGTCCGCATCGGAAAGAACCGTCGACAATCACGCCGATTTCGCACCTTCAAGATGAAAGCCATTCGCCATGCTCAGCCATATCGTCGTTTCAGTTCTGCTCTGCACGGCATCCTGCGAACCGGCCGAAATCCGGGTCTGGGATGGAGATTCCATCCGCCTGGGCACAACACAGCAAGCGGAAGCGATTCGGATCTTCAATATCGACGCCCCCGAGATCGAGGGGCAATGCGCCTATGAATCCGATCTCGCGCTGCAAGCGAAGACCAGGCTCGCCGACCTCCTGCATGGGCGGCGCGTTGAAATCCTGCGTCAGGGCACGGATCGCTATGGCCGGACCCTGGCGGCGATCCGCGTCGAAGGCCATGACGTCGGCGATATTCTTGTCAGCGGAGGACTCGCTCGAACCTGGACCGGACGGCGCGAGCCCTGGTGCTGAGCGTCGGATCATTCCGGCGCAGACCGGAACCATCCTCCATCGCGAAGGAGAGAGAGTGCGGCTGGGTTGGCCGTGACGGGTTGCAGGCGGGAGAGAGGCTCCCGCCGTCCGTCGCGGAGTATTTCCCATGACCCTATCCCGCCAAACTGCGTTCGCCCCCATCGGCGAAATCGTCGCGCAGCAGGTGCTGCCTCGGCTGCCCCGCGCCCAGAGGCTGCCCCTGCGCATCTCCTGCATTGGCACCGCCCGTTACGATGGTCCCAGTGATGCCGATGGTTTCGACCGCTCGGTCGTAATCGGCGAGTGCCCGTCTCCCGAAGACGCCATGACCTTCGCCAGCCAGCGCGTCGCGCGCGGCGACGTCCGCATCGGCTCGGACGATACGCTGCGCTTTCGCCCGCGCATCATGATCATTCAGGACAGCGACAACAGCCTGGTTCTCGCCGGAGAGATCCGGGCCGGGATCGTCCTCTGGCAGCAACCCGTCGCTTCCGACACCGAGGCCCGCCGTGTCGTCACCGAGGCCAGCCATCTGCGCGGCATGGCGTTTGCCGCATCCGGGCGCGGCGACGCGGCATCCGCCCGCGATCTCCGCTTCCGTGCCAGCCTGCTCGAGGCCCGGCTGGTTGATCCCTTCTGGCGCGAGACCGCCGCCGAGCTTCTGCGTCTACCACAGGCCGCCTGATCCCTCTCGCTGCCTTCCACTCATCCTCGCCCGGCCTCGCGCCGGGCTTTCTCGTTTCAGGAGCCTGACATGGCCGACTACTTCACCCATTTTTCGTGCCTGCTCGATGTAGGCACGCCCGAGAACGCCGCCCGCGCGCTCGACCTCTTCAATAGATTATCCGAGGAAAACGCTGCCGAAGATCCCCCTTCCGAAGGTTTTCTTCTGTCGATCCAGCCCGAGCTTGGCGGCACGCAGCTCTGGATGCGCGATGACGTCACCGGCGATCCCGAGCATGTCATCCAATTCGTCAAACGCTGCGCCCGTGAATTCGGCCTGACTGGATTGTGGGGTTTTCAGTACACCAACACCTGTTCGAGGCCGCGAATCGACGGCTTCGGCGGCGGTGCGCATGTGCTCGATCTCGCCACCGGAGAAACCGTCGGCTGGACTTATACCGATGGCTGGCTCGCCGAAGTGCTGGATGGAGGTGATCCCGATGCCTGAGGTCATCGAAACCACCGTCTATCGGCTCGACGAACTGTCCGACGACGCGAAGGAGAAGGCCCGTGCCTGGTATCGTGAGGGCGGCTTCGACTACGACTGGTATGATGCCGTCTATGAGGATTTCCAGCGGATCGCGGAGATCCTCGGCATCCGCTTCAAGACGCGCACCGTCCGGCTCTTGGGCGGCGGGTCGCGGCAGGAGCCCTGTATTTGGTTCCGGGGCTTATGGTCTCAGGGCGATGGCGCGTCGTTCGAGGGCAATTACGCCTACCGGAAGAACGCCTCGGCCGAGATTCGATCCTATGCGCCCAAGGATACGATCTTGCACGGCATCGCCGATGCCCTTCAGAGCGTCCAGCGGCGCAATTTCTACCAGCTTCGCGCCGAGGCCAGCCATCGTGGGCATTACTACCACGAGTATTGCATGGCGATTTCCGTCACCCGCGACAGTCCGACATATCAGGACATGACCGCCGATGCCGAGGAAGTCATCACCGAGGCGCTGCGCGATCTGGCCCGCTGGCTCTACCGCCAGCTTGAACGCGAATACGACTACCTCTCCTCGGATGAGGCGGTGGATGAGACCATCACCGCCAACGAATACACCTTCACCGAGAACGGCCGCCGCTTCGGCTGATCCCGACAAGCGCCCCACCTCGCGACCGGGCGCTCGTTTCATGCCTGCTTACGCCGCGGCTTGAGAGGGAGAGAGCGGCCGGAAGGGATTTGAGCCGGTGCGGTCGAGAGAGAGCGCCGCTTAGGCTCGATCCTGTCCCGCTCTCCCGAGGTTCTCCCGATGAACATGATGTCCGCCTCCGTGGCTGCTGATGCGGCCACGGCGATCCAGCTCGCCTCCGAGCCCGACACTGCCACCGCCATCCTCGCGGCTGCTCAGATCCTCCTTCCTCATCTCGAGCGCGGCCAGCGCATCGACGCTCCGACGCTGCGTCACGCAATGGAAACCGCCTTCGGCGCGTCCGATGCCGCCGGCGCGTGGTCCTGGAAGACCGCCTATGACGCGTGCGAGGCGGCCACCGTTCTTTTCCTGCGCAAATACGGCACTGCGCTTTTCCGCAAAGCCGGGTCTCCGGCTGCGATCCTGCCGCAGCTCGGCAAGGTCGCCGGACTTCTGCCGACGCATACGCGCCGCTCCGAGGAAGCGCAGACGTTCCAGCAGTTCTCGACGCCGATCCCGCTCGGCTTCGCGGCGATGACCGCGGCAGCGATAAGGCCCGCCGACCGGGTGCTGGAGCCTTCGGCCGGCACCGGACTCCTCGCCATCCTGGCCGAGATCGCGGGCGGAACGCTTCTCCTCAACGAGCTTGCCGATATGCGCGCCGGCCTCCTGACCTCCCTCTTTCCGGCCCTTTCCGTCACCCGCTTCGACGCCGCCCAGATCGACGACCATCTCGATCCTGGCCTTGTCCCGACCGTCGTGCTGATGAACCCGCCGTTCTCGGTCATGGCCAATGTCGAGGGTCGCATGGTCGATGCCGCCTTCCGCCATGTCACCTCGGCGCTGGCGCGCCTGGCGCCCAGCGGGCGGCTCGTAACCATCACCGGGGCGAGCTTCGCCCCCGACAATCCGGTATGGACGGCTTCCTGGACTCGGCTGCAGGAACGCGGCCGCGTGGTCTTCTCCGCCGCTATCGATGGCTCGGTCTATGCCAAGCACGGCACAACGATCCCGACGCGGCTCACGGTCATCGACAAGCTGCCCGCCGAAGACCCGTCGGAATTCCCGGCCGTGCCTGGAGTCGCACCGGACGTGGCGACCCTGATGGAATGGCTGGCCGAGCAGCTTCCGGCCCGGCTCCCGGTCGTTTCCATCGTGGCTGTGCCAGTCGCACGGCCTGCCGCCCCGCGCACCGTGCGCGGCTATGTCAACCGTGCAGCTCGGGCCGCACCCGCTGCACCTCTGGCTGAGCCGGAGGGAGTACCGCTCGCTTATGAGACTGTCGATTGGGCACCAGCCGAGGGCGCGCGCCTCTCGGATGCGATCTATGAGGAATTCGGTCTTCAGACCATCCGCATCGCTGGGGCGCAGGCGCATCCGACCCAGCTTGTGCAATCGGCCTCGATGGCGAGCATCGCGCCGCCGAAGCCGAGCTATCGGCCGACACTGCCGAAAGACATCCTCGGCAAACTTTCCGAGGCACAGTTGGAGACCGTGATCTATGCCGGCGAGGCCCACGCCGGTTTCCTCGCCGGAGCCTGGACGGTCGATGACACGCTCGACAATCTCGCCGCCACGCCCGAGGACGCCGAGGGCGCCATCCGCTTCCGTCAGGGTTTCATGGTTGGCGACGGCACCGGCGTCGGCAAGGGCCGAGAATCCGCAGCGATCATCCTCGACAACTGGATGCAAGGGCGGCGAAAGGCGGTCTGGATATCGAAGTCGGACAAGCTCCTTGAGGATGCCCAACGGGACTGGAGCGCGCTCGGCATGGAGCGGCTGCTGGTCACGCCGCTGTCGCGCTTCCCGCAGGGCAAGCCCATCACGCTGAATGAAGGCATCCTATTTCTAACCTATGCCACGCTGCGCTCCGACGACCGCGGAGAAAGGGTTTCCAGGGTCAGGCAGATCGTCGAATGGTTGGGCTCCGACTTCGATGGAGTGGTGATTTTCGACGAGGCGCACGCCATGGCCAATGCTGCCGGAGGCAAGGGAGAACGCGGCGATGTCGCCGCCTCGCAGCAGGGCCGCGCCGGGCTACGCCTCCAACATGCCCTGCCGCAGGCCCGCATCGTCTATGTCTCGGCCACCGGCGCCACCACTGTCCACAATCTCGCCTATGCGCAGCGGCTCGGCCTCTGGGGCGGCGAGGATTTCCCTTTCTCCACCAGGGCCGAATTCGTCGAGGCGATCGAGGCCGGCGGCGTCGCGGCGATGGAGGTGCTGGCCCGCGACCTGCGTGCGCTCGGCCTCTACACCGCCCGGTCCCTGTCGTTCAAAGGCGTCGAATACGAGTTGCTCGACCATGAACTGACGCCCGAGCAGGTGCGCATCTACGACAGTTATGCCGATGCCTTCGCCATCATCCACAACAACCTGGATGCGGCGATGCAGGCCGCCAACATTACCGGCGGCGATGGCGGTTCGGGCACGCTGAACCGGCAGGCCAAATCCGCCGCCCGCAGCGCCTTCGAGTCCGCGAAGCAACGCTTCTTCGGCCATCTGCTGACCAGCATGAAAACCCCGACGCTGATCCGGTCGATCACGGCCGATCTGGAGGCGGGCCATTCGTCCGTCATCCAGATCGTCTCGACCGGCGAGGCGCTGATGGAACGGCGGCTGGCGGAGATCCCCACCGAGGAATGGGGCGACCTGAAAATGGACCTTTCGCCTCGCGAATACGTCCTGGACTACCTCGCCCATTCCTTCCCGGTCCAGCTCTACGAGCCGTTCACGGATTCGGAAGGCAACCTGTCCTCGCGCCCGGTCTATCGCGACGGTCAGCCGGTCGAGAGCCGCGAGGCCGTGGCGCGGCGCGACGAGATGATTGCCAGCCTCGCCAGCCTGCCGCCGGTCCCCGGCGCGTTGGATCAGATCATCCAGCATTTCGGCACCGATACGGTGGCCGAGGTGACGGGCCGCTCGCGGCGCATCGTCCGCAAGCGCGGCGTCACCATCGATCGGCTCGTGGTCGAGAACCGCGCCGGTTCGGCAAACCTGGCCGAGACGCAAGCCTTCATGGACGACCAGAAGCGCGTCCTGGTCTTTAGCGACGCCGGCGGCACCGGGCGCAGCTATCACGCCGAATTGTCGGCAAAGAACACGCGCCTGAGGGTCCACTACCTCCTCGAAGCAGGCTGGAAGGCGGACGCCGCCATCCAGGGCCTCGGCCGGACACACCGCACCAATCAGGCACAGCCGCCCCTGTTCCGGCCGATCTCGACCAATGTGAAAGCCGAGAAGCGGTTTCTCTCGACCATTGCCCGCCGCCTCGACACGCTGGGCGCGATCACGCGGGGCCAGCGCCAGACCGGTGGCCAGGGCATGTTCCGGCCCGAGGACAATCTGGAATCGCACTACGCGCGCGATGCCCTGCGCCAGCTCTATCTTCTCTTGGTGCGCGGCAAGGTCGAGGGCTGCTCGCTGGAGCGGTTCGAAACCGCCACCGGCCTGAAGCTGATGGACTCGAACGGCATCAAGGACGAACTGCCGCCCATCACGACCTTTCTCAACCGGCTGCTGGCGCTGACCATCGAGCTTCAAGGCGTTCTCTTCACCGCCTTCGAGCAGCTTCTGACCGCGCGTATCGAGGGCGCCATCGCATCGGGCACTTATGATGCCGGGCTGGAGACGCTGCGCGCCGAGAGCTTCACCGTCACCGACCGGCAGGTGATCTACACCCATCCCCGCACCGGGGCGGTAACCAGCCTGCTGACGATCACCGAGCGCAGGCGCAACCGGCCGGTGACGCTCGACGCCGCCCTGGCCGAACTTGATGACCCGCGTGCGAAGCTCCTGATCAACGAGCGCTCGGGCCGTGCGGCGGTGCAGATCCCCACCACCAGCGTCATGCTGGACGATGGCGAGATCGAACGCCGCGTCCGCCTGATCCGGCCGATGGAAGCCCACAATATCCCGGTCAGGATGATGGGCGAAACCCATTGGGTCGAGGCGGACCGGGACGCTTTCGCATCGGCCTGGCAGGCCGAAGTCGCCGAGGTGCCCGAGTTTGCCGACAGCACCCTGCATATGGTGACGGGCCTGTTGCTGCCGATCTGGAAGCGGTTGCCGAACGAGTCCACCCGCGTCTATCGCCTCCAGACCGATGCGGGCGAGCGCATCATCGGCCGCAAGGTCTCCCCGGCCTGGGCCGCGAACGCCACCGCGACCGGCATCGCGAAGGTCACGCCGGACGACGCCTTCGTGGCGCTGATGGAAGGCCGCACGATCCTCGATCTCGCCGAGGGACTCCAGCTTCGCCGGGTCCGCGTCATGGGCGCGAACCGTATCGAACTCTCGGGTTTCACCGATACGATGCGCCAGCGCCTCACGGCCTATGGCCTCTTCCACGAGATCATCTCCTGGAAGCTGCGCATGTTCGTGCCGGTCGATGCGAACGGTCCCGCCATCCTCGGCAAGCTCTTTGAGCGCTGGCCGGTCGAGCGCATCGGCGAGCGGGAGGCAGCGTAATGCCGCGTCACGATGCCTCGGAACTGGCGATCCGCCTTGGTCGCGAGGCCGAGGCGGTCTGCCGCCACTATCTGTCGTCCGGCCACCGAGCCGGACGATACTGGCTGGTTGGCGATGTGCAGAACACGCCGGGTCGTTCGATGTTCGTGCGCTTGACCGGGCCGGAATCCGGAAAGGGCGCGGCAGGCAAATGGACCGACATGGCCACCGGGGAGCATGGCGATCTGCTCGACGTCATTCGCGACGCGCTCGGCCTGGTCGACTTCAAGGACGTGGCCGAGGAGGCGCGCCGTTTCCTCTCGCTCCCGCATCCCGAACCGGAAAAGACAAGGACACCGACCGGCAGGCCGTCCAGCAGCGCGCCCGGTTCGCCTGAAGCGGCACGGCGGCTCTTCGCCATGGCGCAGCCGATCAGCGGCACGCTTGCGGAGATCTATCTGCGCGGGCGGGCGATCACGTCCCTCACGGGCACCGCCGCGCTCCGCTACCATCCGCGCTGCTATTACAGGCCCGACGATCATTCGCCCACGGAGATCAGGCCGGCACTCGTCGCCGCCGCAACCGATCTCTCCGGCCACCAGACCGGCGCGCATCGCACCTGGCTCGCCTCGGACGGTTCCGGCAAGGCGGCTGTCGAGACACCGCGGCGGGCGATGGGCGACCTTCTCGGGCATGGTGTCCGTTTCGGCGTCGCCGGTGAGGTGCTCGCGGCTGGCGAAGGCATCGAGACCGTGCTGTCGCCTCGTCAGGTTCTGCCCCATATGCCAATGATGGCGGCGCTCTCCGCGGCTCACCTTGCTGCCATCCTGTTCCCGTCGTCCCTGCGCCGGCTCTATGTCTTGCACGATCGCGACCCGGCCGGGGACGGTGCAAGAGACAGCCTGGTCGCCAGAGCAGCGAGCTTCGGGATCGAGGCGATATCGCTCACGCCGGTCGAGGGGGATTTCAACGATGATCTGCGACGCCATGGCGCCGATGGCCTCCGCGCGGCCCTGAAGGTACAGCTTCATCCCGAAGACGTCCGCCGTTTCATGGAGTGACAGCGTGATCGGCCCCGGAGGCGTTGCTCTGCTTCATCCCTGCCGGTTTCGCTCTCCCGTCATCGGCAGGCGCGTCCCTTGTCGGAGAGTCCCGCACCCACGGCCTTCTGAGAGGGCGATCGGCGCACGAACGGGCCGGGCAGGCAATGGCGGCGCCCGGCTATTTTCCGCCGCGCCCTCCGGGCGCTTTGCAGCGCGAAACAAAATAGCCGGGCTTGGCCATCAAGGCCCTCGCGGAGGAGCGAGGGCTGCCAGCCCGTCTCGCCCGTGCGCTTCGACGCCTGCGAAGGCCGCGATGGGCGCGGTCTCCAGACGAAGGACGCTCCCGATGGAAAACGAAACCGAATACGCAGGGACCGAGCCGGTCCACACCTCTTCCCAGACCGATCACGCTCTCACCGAACTCCAGCTCTATGGCTGGCGCCCGTTCCAGGACGAACCCGATCCCCGGCCGCTGCCCGAGGGCAACACCGTCGCCGCCGCCGTCGCCGACATCTTCGACGCCCTGGTCGCGACGCTCAGTGACACTCGCCTCGAACCCGATCTCGAAGAACTGCTCTGGGGAACCGTCAATCTCTTCCACCGCGCCACCAGCCGGGTCGAGCGCGATCTCGACGACAACGAGCAGGCGCAGCGCCGGATGCAGCGGGAACAGGATGGCAGCGAGGTCAAGTCGGTCGAACTCGAACGTCTCACGGCAGAGGGACAGACCCTGATCGAGCGGCGCGACAGCATGGAACTCTTCCGCGATCTCGCCGCCGAGGCTTTCGAGCACCACACCGGCAGCGCCTGGCGGCCGCGCACCGGCTCGATGGTCAACCATCGCAACCTGACCGCGGCGATGATCGACAGCCGCGACTTCCTGGCCGCGAAACGCCGGGCCGAGACCGAGGTGATACTGCCCGCCGGCCCCAAGGTGGCCGTGACCGGCGGCGCCGACTTCAACGATCACCGGCTGATCTGGGCGAAACTCGATCAGGTCCATGCCAAGCACGCGGACATGGTTTTGCTCCACGGCGGCACCCCGAAAGGCGCGGAACTGATCGCCTCCCGCTGGGCCGATCACCACAAGGTACCGCAGGTCGCCTTCCGGCCCGACTGGACGAAGCACGGCAAAGCCGCGCCGTTCAAGCGCAATGACGCGATGCTGGACGTGCTGCCGGTCGGCGTCCTCGTCTTCCCCGGCACCGGAATTCAGGAGAACCTTGCGGATAAGGCCCGCAAGCTCGGCATCCCCGTCATGAAGTTCGACGGCGGCGCGTAAGCGCCGCCGTTCGGCGGCTGTTTCAGCCGGGTGTGAATGCCCTTGAATCTCTGCTTCCGACCCCGTGACGGTCGTTCCCGGCTAGACTCTCCAAGCGGTAAAAGCGGACATTCGCAAAGTCAGAATGAGCCGGCTTCAATCGCAGGCCCCACATACTGGGCCCACCCTGGCAACAAGGGGATGCATACCAGCAGGTAGATGAGGCAACAGGCGTAGTAGATTGCCGGATCAGTGTAGCTGCGATCGCCAACCTTCCCGTGAGCGAATTCATGTCGCAGTGCCGGACCGGGACGATGATTGAATATCAAGTCTATATGCAGGACGATATCCTCCCCGAAGATAGCGACCAGTTCGTCCCGATAGGTATCGAGCAAGGTGGAGAGAGATCTATCCTCTTGCGTCAGATCGTTCCGCATCTTCGAAGTGTCGGTGCTGCTGTTGATCAGCACGTGTCGCAGGCAGTGCTCCAACTGCGGAACCAAAATCGGCGCCGCTGAGAGCATATCCCCCTGCATCAGGCGAGCGAAACCGAGCGCAAATGTTTCTGCATGATGGTGAGGTACGAAGGGACTTTGCAGCACTATGAAGCGGAAGTGTCGTTCGGACAGCGGGAACTCTCCAGCTAGGAATCGGCGGGCAGGTTCAAGCTGTCCCCTAACCGCAATATCCATCGTGAACTGTAGATGCTGGATCATCTTGCTTTTGATCCATTCATCGCTTGGCGGTGAGCCATCGAGCGAGGCACCTTCGACCTCGGCGATAATCTTGCCCTCGCTGTCGAGGTGAGTGGTCGCGAACATGCCTGCGATGCCGGGGTCCGCCTCCACAGCCTCCGTTCTCATCTGCGCTGCGCTATTTGGGCGAACTAGCAACGCGAACTGTTTGAGCCCCTCCGGCAGCGTTAGCTTTTCGAACACCTCGATCGTGCCGCTGACTACGTCGGACAAATCGATGGGAATTTCGAACGAACCCATCTCTTCTAGCGACTTCTCCTGCAGCGTTCGCATCTCCTTACGGAGTTCTTCGCGACGCTCCTCGGTACCGGGGATCTGCCGTAGTTCCCCGATAGCTTGGCGATACCAGTGTGCTGCCCCCGATGAGGAGCCGGTCTGCGGTGCCATTCTTAGCGTCTGCTCGACACCAGCGAGTTGGCAGCGCCGCCCGTCGTCAGGCCGTTTCGCCTCCCCATGAGCGAAGGCAGCCAAATCCCATAGTTCCTTGATGGCGAGCGGATACGAATTTGGCCTTTGCTCTGCGGCAGCCGCAGCGGTCTCCATCTCGGCAGCGAGCTGATCCATCGTGATCAGTGAATATCGCGAAAGGAGTGTCGCAATCCGGCGCAACGGTACGACATCGACGTGGCTTAGTGCCTTGTAATAAAGCGAACTCAGCAGCCCGGAGACCCGCTCGTGCATCGGTGCCGCACGCTTGTTCGATCTTGCATGTATCTGGGATGCACGCTCTATGAGGTCGACTTCTTCCAAGGAGACCTCGCTATCGGTGGGGAACCGATCTTCATAGGTTCCGCTAATCAGGCCTTCGACACACTCGCAATACGCCATCACGGCAATCGCAGCGGCTTTGCCCTTCTTGCGGTCGTTCGTCCACACTACATCAGCCAACCGAGCACGTAGCGCCGGATGCTCGACCTCTTCCAAGATTTCAAAGAAGTGCTCGGACTGCTCTCCAAGCCAATCCTCGGGAATAGGCGTGCGGCGATTGCCAAACGTCATCTGCGCACCGAAAGCACCCGCCTTATCGTGCAACCGAAAGTGTAGGCCGCACGCCGACGCCAGCAGGCGGAAGACGCTGAACGCTGGCTCATTGTCCCGGTGCTCCCGTGTAGCCTTCATGAATTCGGTTTCTAGCCGGTGGTCGTAAGCGGACTTCACATCGCGCACGATGGAGTTGTAATCAACGCTCCGAAAATCCGTTGGCGTGACAATGGCTTGGGGCGGCCACGGTGCCTCTGTTTGCTCTGATGGTTCTTGGTCCTCGGTCGTGTCGTCTTCCATCTATTAGTCTCGATTCCAATGAAAAATATTCATCACCATAGCAGAACAGTAGAGATGGCGCAGTTGTCGATCAATTGCACATGCTATGGCCGCTTCTTAACTCGCAGCAATCAAAACCTGCCTTTCCGCTTCCCACCCCGTGACGGACATCCGACTGAAGTTGTTATCGTCGTGCGCTACCACTTGACGGAGACGCATTTTCGTCGTCGGATGAAACATCCTTGCAGAACCGGCAAAGCAGCGTAGTCGCAGGCGGAGCGTATCTCCCGGCAGCCTGTCGTGATCCTCAACCGTTCGCTGGAGGTTTCCATGACGTTGATCCTGCTCGCCATCTCCCTGACCATCACGGCCTGCGTGATCGCCTACAATCTCGCGATCTACGCTTTGCCCGTCATGGCAGCCATCACTGCCGCGCAATACGCCTGGGGCGCGGGAGCCGGAGTCCTGATGTCGGGCTTCGCCGCTGGCGCCGCCGCCCTGCTGTCGATCGCCCTCGTGATCGGGGTTCTCGGCTTAGCCAAAAACCCGGTCCTGCGCTTCATCGCACTTGTTCTCTTCGCGGTGCCCGCCGTCATCGCCGGCTATGCGCTTGTCTATGGCATCACGAAAAACGCCATCGACTCGACGATTGCGCTCAATCTGCTTGGCGGCATCGGCGGCCTTGTCATCGGCGTCTCGGCCATCATCAATCTGAACACGCTCGGCGAGTCGGTCTTCTCGCGCTGAAACGGGGATTGCGAACGTCCGCTTCCAAGGAGAAAACCCGGCGGCTAGCGCCGCCGGGCTCCGGGTTTCCGCACAGATGCCGGACAGGCATGTCATCGTCGTCGATGAACTTGCCACAACCGTTCTCAGACCGCTCAGCCCGGCCTGGAAATCTGTGGTCGGCATGATCCCGCAGCCATAGCGGTCAACCCCTGCGGCGTCGGACGCTTCATTCCGGGAGTGCAGCCACGAACACCTTCATTGCCGCTTCTCGCGATGTCGCGGAACCGGGCCTTTCGCCGTCGAAACCGGGACAGTGCCCTGCCGTGCCCGGAAATCCGATAGCTGCGTCGTTCTCATCCCGGACGACATAGCCTTCCTACAGGCAGCCCGAGGGGTGGCCGGGAAAAAGAAGGCGGGTGAGCCGGTGCTGTGCCGAATGGTCCGGGTTTCGGGAGCCTGTCTGTTCGCTGTTGTCGGCGAGGATGATGGTTCTGCTGTGCATCCCCGTATCCGTGCTTTCAGAGGCACCAATCCCTCCGACTGACTGATCCCCTAAGTCAGTTCGGTTTCCACCAGCAACCCCCGCGGCTCCGGACCGTGTTGCCGCGCAAGCGCGGCTGCCCGCCCCACTCCGGGCCTTAGGGGCAAGCTGCCGTCAGAACGGCAGTTGCGGGAGTCTCCCGACGGCCTTGGCCGGGTCTCGTCGGAGGGATGGTCCCTCCGAGAAGCAACGGAGACTTGAAAATGCAGAACATCGTCATCCTCGCCGGCAACATCGGTCAGGCCCCCGAGACCCGCACGACCCAGGGCGGCACCGGCATCACCCACTTCACCCTGGCCACCTCGCGCCCCCGCTACTCGGAAGGCCGCGTCGTCCGCGACGAAAACGGCTATCGGGTCCAGGACACGGAATGGCACCGCATCACCTGCTTCAACGGCCTCGGCAAGACGGTCCAGCAGCATTGCGACAAGGGCATGAAGGTTCTGGTTCGCGGCCGCATCCACTACACGAAGTGGACCGATCAGCAGGGCGTTGACCGCTATGGCTGCGAGATCATCGCCGAGACGGTCGATTTCCTGAGCCGGGCCAAGCAGACCGAGAACGACGACGGCAAGTTCATCGACGACGATGACATCCCGTTCTGAGCGGGAAGTCCGGAGCCCGGCGGCGCCAGCCGCCGGGTTTTTTCCATGTTCGCTTGCGATCGCACCCGCAGGCGACGGATCCCTCGTCCTTCCTCCCATCCCTATTCCCCCTTCCCTGTTCCGGTGACCTCGGTTTTCAAGCGATGAGGCCGGGATTTGCTGGCGACCGAATCAGTCTCGGGGCGTTGGGGCGAAATCTCGCCGGAAAAGGCAGTTCCGCCCCGATTCCGGGTGACGCTCGATCCAAGAACGACTAAAATAGTCGTAGTTCTGGAGTGCGTGCAGGTCTCGGTGGGAGGTGATCATGTATGATCACCGCCCGACAATCGCGGGCCGCGCGTGCGTTGCTGGGTTGGACACAGGAGACGCTCGCTGACAAGGCCCGAGTATCGCTGACCGCACTCAAACGCCTCGAATCCGAAAACCGGCTTCAGGTGTTTGAGTCCACGCGCGATGAAGTGCGCCGCGCACTCGAGGCCGCCGGGATCGTTCTCCTGTCGACGGACAAGGGCGAAGGGGTGTTGCTCCTGCATGACAGGATCGATGCCCAAAGGTAGCGTCGCCGGTTGGGCATTGACCTGCTCTCGTCAAAAAGAATGGCTATCTCTCATCAGAGATGGTTAACAAACACGTTACCCGATCGTGAGCGAGTGATGGGACACGCGACGCAGACATTTCTTGATAAACCACCGTCCAGCCAGACGCTGACGTCCTATGATCGCGAGCACATGAAGCTCTACTTGCGGCTGCTCGATGCCGAGCGCGATGGCGCTGACTGGCGTGAGGCGGTGCGAATCCTCTTCGGCCTCGACCCCGCGCGGGACCCCGAGCGCTGTCGTTCCATCCATGACGCGCACCTTTCCCGTGCGCATTGGATGACGGAGTACGGCTATCGCGAACTGGTCCGCGACAGCCAGCGGCAGGCGTGATCGTGATGCGCCGCACGCATCGCCTGTTGACCTCCACCTGACTTCCCCAATTCAACCCGAGCGGGAATCGTAGATATCCCAACTTCCTGGGCTGAAACTTGGGAGACCGCGATGACCCCTGACGCATCGACCTGGCGTTCTTCGGAATATGACCATCTGGATACGTTGACCGCATCTGATCTGGCTTGGGAATGGCTCCGCCGCAACGACGCCTATGATGCAGATTTTGAAGCTGTGGCCTCTGGCCATGGAGACCCCGAACCGCTGACCGAACAAATCCGGCAGCGGTGGGGGTTGCGATTTCCCTGTCGATCCACTGATCTCGCCTCCTGATGCGCCTGTCTTCTGGCTCCCGCAGGAGGACACCAGCGTCGTCGTCCTGACGGAGGCTCCGCCGGAACTCGGCGCCAGCCCCGCTCGTGAGCCGGTCGAGCCATGGCGAGACGATACGCCAATCGGCGATGACGACGCAGCATTCCGCTTCGCCCTCGGGAACGGACAACGTCTTCAGATCATCGACTGCGCCATCGGTGGGCAGGCGGTCGCCGTCATCCCTCTCGGTATGGAGGGCTTTGACCGGATTGAAGCCATATATCGATTTCTTTCGGCCTTGCACGGCCGCGCCATCCCGCCAGACACGCGCCTGACGCGCCAGCAGCGCGCTCGTCAGCGCAGAATGGTTCGTGCCTTTGACGGTGAACGGGCTGGCGCGACGCAGCAGGAAATCGCCGAAGTCCTTTTCAACATCGGGCATCTCGGCCGCGACGAATGGCAGGCTTCGTCCGCGCGTCATCGCATCAAGACGCTCCTGCGCGATGCCCGTGCCATGGTCGCGGGCGGCTATCGAAAACTCCTGCGTCATCGCCGTCCACGCTAGCGCGATTCCACGCGCCCGATGGTGGGCGATTTCGATACCCCCCAACTTCGCCCTGCATCTCTCCGGTTTTTCTTCGCCACCGTGGTCGTTGCCCGCCGCTGATCCGCAGCGGCCGTCCCGACACCACGGAGGCCCGTTCCATGCCGCACGCACCCGTCGTTTTGCCACCGCGCTTTCTGCGCACAAAGGAAGCCGCCGAGTTTCTCAGCCTCTCGGCGCGCACGCTCGAAAAGCATCGCACCTACGGGACCGGCCCGGCCTATCGCAAGCTCGGCGGCCGTGTCGTCTACGCCATCGACGATCTCGAAACCTGGGCTGATCGCGGCGCGGTGACGTCCACATCCGATCCGCGTGGCTCCGTTCTGCCTGCCAAGCGCCATGCGTCCCTTCCGTCCGGCCCGCGGGCCGGTCGTTATGCGCGCTGATCGCGGCCGGTTCCCTACATGGCGGTGCGACATCGATCTCCTTCCGAGCGCGGGCAGCTCGACCTGTTCAGGGCGCTCCCCGGCGATTTCGCGCCACGAGACGCGCAGGATCTCATGGCCTATCCCTTTTTCTCCCTTTCCAAGACCCATCGCATTGCGCCGATCGATTTCTCGGCCGGTGATATTGCGATCCGCGTCGAAGCCGTTCCCGATCACGGCATGGCGACGATCTGGGACGCCGACGTCCTGATCTGGGCGGCGAGCCAGATCGTCGAGGCTCGCGACGCCGGGCTTCGCACCTCGCGGCTCATGGTCGCCACACCTTACGAAATCCTCCGCTTCATCGGGCGCGGCACCTCGGCGCGTGATTATCGGCGCCTGAAGGCCGCACTCGACCGACTCCAATCCACCACTGTCACCACCACGATACGCCAGCCGGCGGAAGGTCGGCGCCACCGCTTCTCCTGGATCAACGAATGGAAGGAGCGCACCGATCGTTGCGGCAAGGCCGACGGCATCGAGATGATCGTGCCGGACTGGTTCTATCAGGCGGTCCTCGATGATGCGCTCGTGCTCACCATCGACCGAACCTATTTCGATCTGACCGGCGGGCTCGAACGCTGGCTCTACCGCATCGTCCGCAAACATGGCGGACGCCAGCGCAGAGGCTGGCGCTTCGATTTTCGTCACCTGCACGAGAAATCCGGCAGCCTGTCGCCGTTCAAGCGCTTTGCCTTCGAGTTGCGCGACATCATCCGCCGCCAGCCGCTGCCCGGCTACACCCTGTTTCTGGAGATCGAACTCGGCGGCCGCGCGCTGCTCGCCTTCGAGCCGATCCTGCCCTCTGGAAAACCTGTGCAAGGCGTCGTGCCATCCGGAACCCGGAAAGGCGTGCCATCGGGAACCGGGGTCGCGTGCTATGGGGAACCGAAACCGGCCCTAACATCTGACAAAAAAACACGAAATCTCGCCCTTAACTTAGAGTCTAACGTAGACTCTAACCTTGAAGAGCGCGCGCGCGATGTGGAAAACCTCATCCGCGACGCCGCCAGGAGCCTCAGCACAGCTGCGAGGAAAAGGGGATCTGTTGCCCCTTCACCGTCCCGATCGGTCCCCGATCGAGGCGACGCTGGCGCATCCGATGATCCCGATACGCCCCGCCTTCCTCCCGATCCATCGGGAGGACGCCGATGATCATCGCGCTCCTCAACCAGAAGGGCGGGGTCGGCAAGACGACGCTGGCGCTGCATCTCGCCGGAGAACTGGCGCGAGAAGGACAGCGCGTCACCCTGATCGATGCCGACCCACAAGGCTCGGCACTGGACTGGTCGCAGCAACGCGCGCGTGAGGGCCTGCCGCGCCTGTTCGGCATCGTCGGCCTGGCAGGCGATACGCTGCATCGTGAAGCGCCGGAGATCGCCCGCGACGTCGATCACGTCGTCATCGACGGCCCGCCACGTGTCGCCGGGCTCATGCGCTCCGCGCTCCTCGCCGCCGACCTCGTGCTGATCCCGGTACAGCCGTCGCCGCTCGACGGCTGGGCTTCGGCCGAGATGCTGTCCCTCCTGTCGGAGGCCCGCATCTACCGGCCGCAGCTCGCCGCCCGTTTCGTGCTCAACCGCTGCGGCGCCCGCACCGTCATCGCCCGCGAGACGGCCGAGACGCTGGCGGACCACGATCCTCCTGTCCTCACCAGCACCATCGGCCAGCGCGTCGTCTTCGCCGACGCCGCACAGACCGGGCGGCTCGCAAGCGAGATCGACCGCCAATCTCCTGCCGCGCGTGAGGTCACCACTCTCACCGATGAGATCGCGCGGCTGGGCATCGGGAGGGTCGAACCATGACCATCCTGACCGGCGACTGCCGCGAAGAAATGCCCTGGCACGCCCCCTTCGACATGATCCTCGCCGATCCGCCTTATGGCGATACGTCACTCACCTGGGACCGGCGCGTCGAGGGCTGGGTCACACTGGCGCGCACCGCCCTCCGACCGACCGGCTCGCTCTGGGTCTTCGGCTCGTTGCGCAGCTTCATGGCGACAGCCGACCGTTTCGCCGACGCCGGGTTTCGGATCGCCCAGGAGATCGTCTGGGAGAAGCAGAACGGCACCGGCTTTCATGCCGACCGCTTCAAGCCGGTGCATGAATTGGCCGTTCAGTTCTACCCGGCCGAGACGGCATGGCGGGACATCTACAACGACGTCCAGACCACGCTGGATGCGACAGCCCCTACCGTGCGGCGCAAGCAGCGTCCGCCCCATACCGGCCAGATCGACGCCGGCCACTATGTCAGCCACGACGGCGGGCCACGCCTCATGCGCTCGGTCATCTATCTGCGCAACTGCCATGGCCGCGCCATCCACCCGACCGAGAAGCCGGCGGCTCTGCTGGAAATCCTGATCCGCACGAGCTGCCCGGTAGGCGGTCTGGTCGGCGACTGGTTCGCCGGTTCAGGCGCGGCCGGGGAAGCCTGCCGGCTTTCCGGCCGGCGCTATCTCGGCTGCGAGATCGACCCTGACATGGCCGAGCGTGGGCGGGCGCGCATCGCCAGCGTGCTGCCGTTCCATGACGGAGTTTCGTCATGACGGCGCGCAACGGGAAGCGCGGCTTCGCCGCCCGTCCGATCGATCCCGATAGCTGGATCAGGGCCGGTGACACGCCGCTGGAACGCAGCGGCGATGCCGCGGTCTATTCCGCCCGCCTGACGATCGACATCACGCCCGAGCTTCGCGGGCGAATCAAGATCGCAGCGATCAGACGCGGCGGCACCGTCACCGACATGCTGCGCGAACTGCTCGCGCGCGAATTTCCCGACACATCAGGAGACCGCTCATGATCGGCGCCGCAGCCCATGAAGACGATCTGACCCGCGTGGAACTGACGTGGGTGGAGAAGAAGGTCGAATACTGGATCAGGTTCGGCCACGAAGCCGGAACGCAGATTCTCGACCGCAACCGCCGCATCGTTTCCTTCCGTCCCGGCGCCGTCTTCGCATTCGTCCGCTGGGCGGCGAACGACTACGGCACCGTGATCTCGCGCATCGACATCCTGCGCGCCGTCGCGCCCGGCTGCGCCTATCAGACGCTGCCCTTCGTGCGTCCCGGCGGCGAAATCCTGCTGAAGGCGGAAAGCTGGCCGAAGGTCGAGGATGTCCTTCGTCATGTCGATGCGATCGAAGCCCTCGGCGTCGATCCCGCCGAGGCCGATCACGATCACTGGCGCCATGTCGCCCACTGGATGAACGCAGGCGAAACGCCGCATCCCTACACAACCGAGCGCCATCAGGCGTGGCTCCGGCGCCGGGAGATCGCACCATGAACCGCGCCGGCTATGTCATCGTGACGGCGGCTACTACGCTGGGGATCGCCATTGCCGGATTCGTTCCGACGGCGCCAAGGCTGGTCTGGAACGCATCGGCCAGCGTGCCGATCGGGTTCTACACCATCGCATCCACCGAGCGGATCGAGGTGCCCGATCTGGTCGCCGTCATGCCGCCCGAACCCTTCACCTCCTTCATGGTGGAGCGCGGCTACGTCGCCCGCGACGTGCCGCTTCTGAAACGCGTCCTCGGCCTGCCCGGACAACGCGTGTGCCGCGATGGCCCCGCGATCACGGTCGATGCCGTTCCGCTCGGCGAGGCCCGCCTGCGCGACAGCCGGGGCCGAGCCCTGCCGATCTGGCAGGGCTGCCGCACCATCGCCGAGGGCGAGATTTTCCTAATGAACCTCGACGTCGGCGACAGCCTCGACGGCCGCTACTTCGGCCCGTTCCCCGCATCGGCGGTGATCGGCCGGGCCACCCCGCTTTTCACCGACGAGGACGGCGACGACCGCTTCGTCTGGCGCGCGCCGACGCGGTGACGGCGCGTCCACAGCGGAGCGTGCGAGCGCCCCGCATCTGTTCCACCGCATAGGAAAGGAGCCTCCAATGGCACTGATCGGACAATTCACCCGCACCCCGTCCGGCTATTCCGGGCGTGTCCGCACGCTCTCGCTGGACATCGAGCTGGCATTCGTTCCGACCGAGAACGCGGACGCCGAGAAGGCACCCGCCTATCGCATTCACCTCGGAGATGACGATGGGCCGGACGTCGGCGCGGGCTGGAAACACTCCGGCGAACGCGCGGGCACCTTCATCTCTGTGCTGCTCGACGACCCCGTCTTCGAGCAGCCGATCCGCGCCCGCCTGTTCCAGTCGGACGAAGACGGCCGCGACTGGGGCCTGCACTGGACCCGTCAGAAAAAGCGCGACGAACAGGAATGATCATGATCATCTCCTGCACTTGTCCCGCCACCGAGAGATGCGGCGTTCGTCGCCGCATCATCCTTCTTCTTCTTTCCGGCCTCTTCAGCTCAGCCATCGCGACGTCGCCCGTTGTGGCGCAGACCGCCATCCTGGTTCGTGCCATCGCCGCGCATCCGCACAACGCCTATATCGCCGAAGCATCGCAGCGCTTCGGCATTCCGGTGACATGGATCGTCGCGGTAATGCGGGCGGAAAGTGCGGGCGATGTGCGCGCCGTTTCCTCGGCGGGCGCAATGGGCTTGATGCAGGTCATGCCCGACACCTGGGCGGAACTGCGCAACCGCCACCGCCTCGGTAGCGACCCCTATGATCCGCGAGATAGCATCCTCGCAGGGACCGCGTATCTGCGTGAGATGTGGGACCGCTACGGCAATGTGGCCGCCATGCTCGCCGCCTACAATGCCGGTCCCGGCCGCTACGACGAATACCGCGCGACGGCTCGTCCGCTACCGGCCGAAACGCGCGCCTATGTCGCTGCACTGACCCCGATCCTGCTCGGCGAGCGGCCTTCCGACGACGGCTCGGCGATCGCTCCCCCGCCCGACTGGCGCGAGGCGGCGATCTTCGTGGCGCGCGAAATTGGCGTTTCCGCTGCCGATCTCACGTCCCCCGACCGCGCGCCGGACGATACCCCCTCCCCCGTTCCGGCGACACCAGACGCAATCACCGCCTTGCAGCCGGAGGGCCTCTTCGTCGCCCGCAATGCCGGTGGGAACCGGCCATGAGCGGCTCCGCGCGGTTTCGCATCTTGTCGGGCGCTGGCGTGTCATGGAGGGCGCGAGGGGTGGCGGCAGGCACCACGACCGAAGGATGGCGAGATAAAAGGCCGCACGGTGCGGCTGTGGCGGGCGGTTGTTTTTGTTCAGGTTTCCGGCGCGTCCCGCACCGTGCGGCGCTGGCGCGCACCGTGCGCTGCGCGCTCCTCTTCCTGATTTTCCTTGATGATTTGCACCGTGCGGGGGCGCCCCATGTCCGATGACAACGAGTTCCGCATCCGTCCGGGCCGTATCCGCTCGACCCGCGCGCAACAGGCGAGGCCCTTTGTCGCCCAGGCGCTCGCCGCCGCCCAGAAAGCCGGCGGACGCGTCTCGCGCTCCGGCAAGATCACCTCGGGCAACCGCTCACGCTTCGGGCGCGGTCAGCGCGCCAGCATCCAGGCCAACCGGCTTCTCACCGGACGCTCGCGCATCGCCGTCATCAAGACCCGCGTGGTTCGCCAAACGGCACGCTCGGCTCCGCTCGGCGCACACCTTAATTATCTGCGCCGCGATGGCGTGACCCGCGACGGGGAAAAGGCGCGGATGTTCGGCCCGGAAAGGGACGACATGGATGTCGGCGCTTTCGCGGAAAAGTGCCAGGACGACAGGCATCATTTCCGCTTCATCGTCTCGCCCGAAGACGCGGTGGACATGGCCAATCTGAAGGATCACGCCCGCGAGCTGATGGGGCAGATGGAGAAGGATCTCGGCACGCGCCTCGATTGGGTCGCCGTCGATCACTGGAACACCGACAATCCCCATATCCATATCATCCTGCGCGGCCGCACCGACGATGGCCAGGACCTGGTGATTTCCCGCGACTACATCAAGGAGGGCATGCGCGCCCGTGCGCAGGATCTGGTCACGCAGGAACTCGGGCCCCGCACCGATCTGGAGATCCACCGCAATCTGGAGCGGCAGGTCGAGGCGGAACGCTGGACGCAGCTCGACCGGCAGCTTGTGCGCGACGCCGGCAAGTCCGGCATCATCGACCTTGCCCCGCTTCCCGACCGCCAGCCGGACGAGTTTCATACTCTGAAGGTGGGGCGGCTGCGAACCCTTGAAATCCGCGGGCTTGCCGAAGAGATCGGCCTCTCGCAATGGTTCATCAAGCCCGAAGCCGAAGCGGTCCTGCGTGAACTGGGCGAGCGCGGCGACATCATCAAGCGCATGCACCGTGCCCTGACCGAACGCGGCATCGAACGCGGCTCGGCCAGCTATGTCCTCGCCGGCGAAAGCCTTGACGTTCCCGTCATCGGCCGCCTGGTCGAGCGCGGCCTCGACGACGAGTTGAAGGGCACCGCTTATGCCGTGGTCGACGGCACCGACGGGCGGACCCATCACATCAAGCTGCCGCATCTCGACGCCGCCGGCGACAGTCCGCCCGGTTCCATCGTCGAGTTGCGATCCTGGGAGGACCCGCAGGGGCAGCGCCGCGTCGCGCTCGCCGTCCGCGCCGATCTCGATCTTGGTGCGCAAGTCGGCGCCTCGGGCGCGACCTGGCTCGACCGGCAGGCCATCGCCCGCGATCCGATCGCGCTGTCGGACAGCGGTTTCGGCGCTGAGGTCCGTCAGGCTCTGGACGAACGCGCTGAACATCTGATCGGCGAGGGCTTTGCCGAGCGGCAGGGCGGTCGCGTCGTCTTCGCGCGCCGGCTGCTCAGCACCTTGCGCCAACGCGAACTCGACAACCTCGGCGAGAAGCTCGCAACCGAGACCGGCATGTCCTTCGAGCGCGCAGCCAGCGGCGAATATGTCGCCGGCTCCTATCGCCAGCGTTTCGCGCTCGCCTCCGGCCGCTTCGCCATGATCGACGACGGCCTCGGCTTCCAGCTCGTGCCCTGGTCGCCCTCTCTCGAAAAACAGATCGGCCGTCACGTCTCCGGCGTAGCCCGCGATGATGGCGGCGTAGATTGGGACTTCGGGCGCAAGCGCTCCCTCGGCCTTTAGCCTCAACCAGAAAGGACCATCGCAATGTCCGCGACCAAGATCCTCTGGGGACAGATCACCATCGTCTTCCTCATCATCCTCGCCACCACCTGGGGCGCGACCCAGTATGTCGCCTCGAGCCTCGGTTATCAGGCGCAACTCGGGCCGCCCTGGTTCGTGATGTTCGGCGTGCCGATCTATTATCCGCCCGCGATCTTCTGGTGGTGGTATTTCTACGAAGCCTATGCGCCGCCGATCTTCGCCAAGGGCGGGATCATCGCGGCATCGGGCGGCTTCATCGCCATTGCCGTCGCCATCGGCATGTCGGTCTGGCGGGCGCGCGAGGCGAAAAACGTCGCCACCTATGGCTCGGCGCGATGGGCCGGGAAAGGAGAGATCAAGGCGGCGGGCCTGCTCGATCCCGATGGTGTTGTTCTCGGCCGTTACGAGAAGGACTATCTACGCCATGACGGGCCGGAGCATGTCCTGTGCTTTGCCCCGACACGTTCGGGCAAAGGCGTCGGCCTCGTCGTCCCGTCGCTGCTGACCTGGCCGGGGTCGGCCATCGTCCACGACATCAAGGGTGAGAACTGGCAGCTCACCTCCGGCTTCCGCTCGCAGCACGGCCGCGTGCTGCTCTTCGACCCGACCAACCCGAAATCCTCGGCCTACAATCCGCTGCTGGAAGTGCGCCGCGGCGAGTGGGAGGTGCGCGACGTCCAGAACATCGCCGACATCCTCGTCGATCCGGAAGGCAGTCTCGACAAGCGCAACCATTGGGAAAAGACCAGCCATTCGCTGCTGGTGGGCGCCATCCTGCATGTGCTTTACGCCGAACCCGACAAGACCCTGGCAGGTGTGGCCAAATTCCTGTCCGATCCGAAGCGCCCGGTGGATTCCACGTTGCGCGCCATGATGAAGACCGCGCATCTGGGCGAAGCGGGGCCGCACCCGGTCGTTGCCAGCGCCGCGCGCGAGCTGCGCAACAAGTCCGAGAACGAGCGCAGCGGCGTGTTGTCGACGGCGATGTCGTTTCTCGGCCTGTATCGCGATCCGGTCGTGGCCGAAGTCACACGCCGCTCCGACTGGCGCATCAGCGATATTGTGGGAGGCGATCAGCCGGTCACGCTTTACCTCGTCGTGCCGCCCTCCGACATCAACCGCACCAAGCCGCTGATGCGATTGCTGCTCAATCAGATCGGCCGTCGCCTGACCGAAGACCTGCAGGCGAACGCCGGGCGGCATCGGCTCCTTCTGATGCTGGACGAGTTTCCGGCGCTGGGCAGGCTCGATTTCTTCGAGACCGCGCTGGCTTTCATGGCCGGCTACGGTCTGAAATCATTCCTGATCGCGCAGTCGCTGAACCAGATCGAGAAAGCCTACGGGCCGAACAACTCGATCCTCGACAACTGCCATGTCCGCGTCAGCTTCGCCACCAACGACGAGCGCACGGCGAAACGGGTGTCGGATGCGCTCGGCACCGCCACCGAGATGAAGGCGATGAAGAACTATGCCGGCCATCGCCTGTCGCCCTGGCTCGGGCACCTTATGGTCTCGCGCTCGGAAACCGCGCGCCAGTTGCTGACGCCGGGCGAGATCATGCAGCTTCCCCCACATGAGGAGATCGTCATGGTGGCGGGCATCCCCCCGATCCGGGCGACGAAGGCGCGCTATTACGAGGACGCCCGGTTTCGCGAGCGCGTTCTGTCACCGCCTGAATTGAAAGGTCCCGAAGAAACGCGGCCCGACGACTGGACCAAGCTTCCGATCCCGGCGCGACCGGAAGGCGCCACGGATCACGGCGACCAGAGAACCAATGACGAAGATCCGACCGAATCCGAACGCCGATTGCAGCCTGAACTCAGCCGCGTAAAGCCCGTGGAGAAGAAAAAGCCCCTCGAGAACGAATTCGAGATCGCGCCGCCCGATGAAGTTGAGGAAGAGGCCATGCAAAATCGGCGCATGATCCGCCAGGTGCAGGGCATTGCCCGGCAGGTTGCCATGGACCCGAACGACGGCATGGAGCTGTAGCGCCATGGCCAATCTCCGGAAGAAGAAAAAACTCACCGTCTATCTGGACCCCGATGTCGAAAAAGCCCTGACCGAGTTTGCCGCGCGGCGGGACCGGTCGCAGTCGATGATCGGCGAGGCGGCCATCGCCTCATTCCTGTCTCCCGACGATGCCGAACGCCGAGAGGCGATAATCGCCAAGCGCCTCGATCGACTCGATCGCCGCATGGACCGGCTTGAACGAGACGTCGGCATCGCCGTCGAAAGCCTGGCGGTCTTCATCCGCTTCTGGGTCAACACCACACCGGCCTTGCCTGAGCCGGCGGCAAAGGCCGCGAAGGCCAAATCAGCGGAGCGATACGAGGCGTTCATCACCGCGCTCGGTCGCCGCCTCGCACAGGGACCGAAGCTGCGGCAGGAGGTGTCGGAGGATGTGACGGATCAGAGAGTTGAATTTGGCCGCCTTAGTCGTTGACACGAGTTCCCGCTCCCGGTTGGCTGAGCAGTAACAAGGATCCGCCGGAAGCGGCCTTCGCGACTGTCGCGGTCTTTGGGATTTTCGCGAATTATCCTAAGGTGATGGCTGTATATTCACTCGACTTTGGAGGAACAGCCTTGAGACTTGCCATTGCCAGCCTGTTCGCCATCGGTCTCGCCGTCCCTGCCTTCGCCCAGACGGAACCGCCCGCAGATTTTGACGAAGCCGCATGGCAGGCCGAATGGGACGCGGGCGACACGGATGGCGACGGCAAGCTGAGCCGGGAAGAGGCGAAAGCCGGGAATCCGAACATGACCGATGAAGTCTTCGACCAGATCGACACCGATGGCGACGGTTTCATCAGCCCCGCGGAAGACAAGGCCGCGCTCTTCGAAGCACGCGGCAAAACCACAAATGAATAGGGTATGGGCGGGGGCTTTTGGCGCAACGGTGTTTGTCGCGGCAGCATCCGTGGCAGGCGCGGAGGCGCCCACGTCCGCCAGACCGGCCGGGTTGCCTGAGAACTATGTTCCTGAAATCCCCTCGCATGAGATGGAGCCGGACACCGGCCCGCTTTCGGCCGCCCTACAGGAGCGTTTCCGCGACCGTATCGCCGGTATCTTCATCGAGCGCGAGCCCGATTTCCATGTCGTCGTCAGGCTAACGGGAGACCGGGATGCGGGCACGCTTCAGTACCAATTGGGCGAAGATCGGGTGCGTGTCGAAGTCCTGACAGGCGCATCCCATACCGTCGATCAACTGGTCGCCGCGTTGGATGACCGCCAGATGATTACGCGCGTTCTTCCCGATGGCTACGGCGGATATGTCGATGAGCGCACCGGATATGTGGTTCTTACGGTTCTCCCCGGAACAGAGCTTGCCGGTGGCAGCGAAGCATCCCTTTCGGCTGCTTTGGGCGTGCCGATCCGCATCATCGAAGGGGAACCCGCTACAATCGGTCCAGCACCACAGCAGCGGGAAGAGCGGTAATCCATTGCGGCCCGGATTCCGGGCCGCGACGTGTCGCAAAAATCAGTCGCACAATTTTGACTTTCGCACGCGACATTTGCGACAGAAATTCCCCTGAAAATTCAACGTTGGCCTGACCTGCTACAAAAATCAGGGATCTTCGTGACGGCTTCTCAAAACTTATCGTTGCTTCCCGCTTCTCCTTTGATCGGCCCCCATAACAGCGCGACGAGGGCGAGATTGGCGATGGCGAGAGCTGCCAGCGCCACAAGAGTTTGATCGGTGCCCCCGACCGAAAGCAGGATCGCACCCACGGTTGGGCCGGCAGCTTGGGCGACGAGACTGGGCCGGGCAAGCCGCCCCATGATCGGCGCATAGCGGGAAGGTCCGAACAGGGCGAGCGGGAGCGCACCCTTGGCGATCGAGAAGATGCCATTGCCGGCCCCGTAGAGGATGAGCGACAGGCCGATGATGAGAAAACCTGCCGCGAGCATCGTCACCCCTGCCGCGCTCAGGACGGAGGCGGCCGCGAGTGTCCAGAAGGGATGATGCCTCCCCCCGCTCGCCATTTCGCCAATTCGGCCGGCGACTTGGGCCGGGCCTATCAGCGCGCCGAGGGCTACAGCTTCGCCCAGCGACAGCCCGCGTTGCTGCAACAGGGTCAGCAGATGCACCGATATGATGGTGACGCCCAATCCGGCCAGCACCACGATCGCCATCATGATCAGATAGGCCCGGCGCTCATGGTCGCGCAGCTTGATCGCAGGAGCTTGGTCTTTGCCACCGATCGGCCTGGGCTTGCCGTTGCTCGGAAGGACCAGCAGCACGAGCGGCAGGCAGATCGCGAGATGAATGCCGGCATAGGCCATGCAGGCCCCGCGCCATCCCAGATGCTCCAGAAACAAGGCCGAGAGCGGCCAGCAGACCGTGCTTGCGAAGCCGCCCCACAAGGTCAGTGTAGTGATGGCGGATCGCGCGGAACGGCCATAATAGCCCCCGAGCGTGGCAAATGCCGCATCATAAAGGCCGGCCCCCATGCCGATACCGAGCACGATCCATCCGGCGACGAATACCCATAGGGACGGCGCAGCCGCAAGGATGACGAGGCCGGCAGCGAACAGCAGGCAAGCCAGAGCAAGGATGGGACGCCCGCCGTGCTGGCCAATGGCGTCACCCACGCGCGGGGAAACGACGCCGGCCGCGAGCAGGCCAATGGAGAGAGCGCCGACGATCCATGAAAGCGGCCAACCCGTATCGGCCGCGATCGGGGCGGCGAGAACGGCGAGCAGGTAATAGGAGCTGCCCCATGCAAATATCTGTACGATGCCGAGCGCGGAGATGACGGGCCACCTTCTCGCGTCGGGAGACAGGCCCGTTTGAGCCGGCAGGTTTGTCGTCACCGGACGCGCTTGAGCGCCATACGCTCTTCCAGCTTTTGGGCGGTTTCCTTGCGCTCGCTGTAGCGGTCGGTGAGGTAAGGAGCGACGTCGCGGGTCAGAAGCGTGAACTTCACCAGTTCCTCCATCACATCGACCACCCGGTCGTAATAGGATGAAGGCTTCATTCGACCCGCTTCGTCGAACTCCTGATATGCCTTGGCGACCGAGGACTGGTTGGGGATGGTGATCATCCGCATCCAGCGGCCGAGGACGCGAAGTTGGTTGACGGCGTTGAAACTCTGCGAGCCGCCAGAGACTTGCATCACGGCCAATGTGCGGCCCTGGGTGGGGCGAACTGCGCCAACCGCGAGCGGTATCCAGTCGATTTGCGCCTTGAGGACTCCGCTCATGGCACCGTGACGTTCGGGGCTGGTCCAGACCTGCCCTTCGGACCATTCCGAAAGTTTCCGAAGCTCCTGCACCTTCGGATGATCAACGGGCGCACCATCAGGCAGCGGCAGGCCGTGCGGATCGAACACACGGGTTTCCGCGCCGAAGTGGTTGAGGAGCCGTTCGGCTTCGAGCGTGAGCAGCTTGCTATAGGAGCGTTCACGCAACGAGCCGTAGAGCAGGAGAATGCGCGGCGGATGAGCAGAGGGCGTCGTTCGTAGGCGTTCAGCCGATGGGCTGTCGAGCACCGCGCGGACCACATTAGGAAGGTCGGAAACCGTCATGGCTTGGCCTCGGCCGGAACGGCAACGGGCGTCCCTTTCTCGGGAAACCACTTCGCGCCGAGCCTGAGCGCGACATGAACGAGCAGGATCAGTGCGGGCACTTCCACGAGCGGGCCGATGACGGCGGCGAAGGCCACCGGCGATGCGAGACCGAATGCCGCGATGGCGACCGCGATGGCCAACTCGAAATTATTGCCGGCAGCGGTGAAGGCGATGGCCGTGGTGCGCGGATAATCCGCCTCGATCAGCCGGCCCATCGCGAAGCTGATGAGGAACTGAATGACGAAATAAAGCGCCAGGGGAATGGCTATGCGCAGGACATCGAGAGGCAGCGACACCACGTCCGCGCCCTTGAGGCTGAACATGGCGACAATGGTGAACAGCAGCGCGGCTAGCGTTATGGGGCTGATGCGCGGCAGAAATTCGTGCTCATACCAGCCCGCGCCTTTGCGAGCGATGAGGATGCGGCGCGTCAGGAACCCGGCGAGGAAGGGAATGCCGAGATAGATCAGCACCGCTTCGGTAATGGTCCAGAAGCTCACGTCTATGACGCTGCCCTCAAGGCCGAAGAGGGGTGGCAAGACGGAAAGGAAAAACCACGCATAGGTGGAGAAGAACAGAATCTGGAATATCGAGTTGAAGGCAACCAGACCGGCGACATATTGATTGTCGCCGCGCGCGAGTTGGTTCCAGACCAGCACCATAGCGATGCAGCGGGCGAGTCCGATCAGGATCAGTCCTGTCATGTATTCCGGGTGGTCGCGCAGGAAGATCACGGCCAGCGCGAACATCAGCGTCGGGCCGATGATCCAGTTTTGTACCAGCGAAAGGATCAGCACTCGCTTGTCGGAAAAGACCCGGTGCAGTTCTTCGTAGCGCACCTTGGCGAGCGGCGGATACATCATCAGGATCAGGCCGATGGCGATCGGTATGTTGGTGGTGCCGACCGACATGGCGTTGAGAGCTTCCGGCAAGCCGGTGAATATCGTGCCCAGCACGACGCCGAGTGCCATCGCGGCGAAAATCCACACCGTCAGATAGCGGTCGAGGAAACCAAGGCGGGAAGCTGGCTTGAGGGAAGCCATCAGTATTCTCCAATCGCAGGCTGAAAGTCAGGCGGAAGCAACGCGCCGTCCATGTTCGTCAATGATCCGCTCGCCATCCTCTTTGACGAACTCGCCCCGTTGTGGGGGCAGCAGATCAAGAACGGCTTCGGACGGTCGGCAGAGCTTGACCCCTTGGGGGGTGACGACGAGGGGGCGATTGATGAGGATCGGGTGCGCCATCATGGCGTCGAGCAATGCGTCATCGCTCAATTCTGGATCGCCAAGGCCGAGGTCGGCATAGGGCGTTCCTTTCTCCCGCAAGATCGAGCGGGCCGTCAGGCTGGCGCGCTCGATGAGTTGCGCGAGCAGCGCCCGTGAGGGCGGGGTTTTCAGATATTCGATGATATGCGGCTCGACGCCGGAATTGCGGATCAGGCCGAGCGTATTGCGCGAGGTGCCGCAATCGGGATTGTGGTAGACAATGACATCCATGGATTGCCTCACGCCGCGCCAGAGCGGGGCGAGGCTGCCCCTTCGGATTGACCGATTTCGTTGAGCTTCATATTGAGCGACGATTTATCGAGGCTGGCGACGGGCAAGGCCACGAAGACCGAAATCCGGGTTTTCATGTAGCGAAACGCCGTGACAAAAGCCGCCATGCGCTGAATCTCGGTGCCCTCGACGGTGGCGGGGTCTTCGATACCCCAATGCGCGGTCATCGGCTGGCCCGGCCAGACCGGACAGGCTTCGCCGGCCGCGTTGTCGCAGACGGTGAACACGAAATCCATCACCGGCGCGTCGGGGCCGGAGAATTCTTCCCATCCTTTCGATCGGAAGCCTTCAGCCGGGTAGTCGTAGCTTTCGAGTACCTTCAGGGCGAGCGGGTTCACTTCGCCTTTGGGCTGGCTTCCAGCCGAATAGGCCCGGAAGCGACCCGCACCATCCTTGTTCAAGATGCTTTCGGCAAGGATCGAGCGGGCGGAATTTCCGGTGCAAAGAAACAGCACGTTGAAGATTCTATCGGAGTGATTGGCCATAGGCTCAGGCATGGGTGACGCCTTTCGTCGGTTTGCAGCAGGACAGCGCGGCGACTGCCGGGTTGCACACGTCCGGGTGGCCTTGGCAGCAATCGCGCATGAGAAATTCGAGCAGGCCGGACAGCGCCGGATAGGAGGCGCTGTAGATGATCGAGCGCCCGTCGCGCCGCGACTCGATGAGGTCGGCTTGTTCAAGGTGGCTCAGGTGGAAGGACATGCGCGACGACGATGCGCCGTCCATCGCTTCCCCGATCGCGCCGGCCGGCATCCCTTCCGGGCCGGCCGTCACCAGCAGGCGCACGATGCGCAGCCGGGTTTCCTGCGAGAGCGCCGCGAAGGCAGAGAGGGCTTGCTTTTCGTTCATGTATGCCTCAACATCTCAAGAGTAGTTGAATCATGGATACACGGACATGAACGCTTACGCCAGCCCCTTAATCACAGAATTTCCTGATGTTGCCTCGCTCGGGGCGATCCTCGATATTTTGGAGGGCCATGCCGACAAGGTTCTTGTGCTCGCCTATGGCGACGGGCAGCAGGTGCAGGCCGGCTATCACATCACGGAGGTCAAGGCCGGTTCCTTCGTCACGCTCGATTGCGGCGGCAATCCCGATGCGTGGCGGGAGACGGTCTTGCAGGTCGAGGATATTCCCCCGACCGAAGGCAGCATGCCGATGACCGTCGCCAAGTTCCGGTCAATCTTGGGAAAGGTCGGCAGCAGGGTCCAGCTTGACACGGACGCGCGGTTGACATGGGAGGTGAGCCGGCCCGGTGAGCCGATGCAGGTCTATGACGGGGCCGGAATCGAGATCGAGAAAGACCGGACGATTGTGCGTCTCAGCCCGCGCCCCGCAATCTGCAAGCCGAGGCATCGCGCGCAGCAGACGAGAGCGTCTGCCTGCTGCGGCTAAGCCCGCCCGAGCCATTGCCATGTCGCACTACTTCTAAAGCCCGCTACGTTGCAGGTTCCGGGAATTTTGCGGCGATAGTTTCGGATAGCTGGCGAGGACTTCTGTTCATGCAGCCTTTGTTTTGCCTCGTGCCAGAACGCTCTCCACCAGCAAAAGCCCGACCCCACAGACAATCGCCACGTCGGCAAGGTTGAAGGCGGGCCAATGATAGCTGCCAATGTAAAAATCCAGGAAATCCGCCACCGCACCCTGCCGCAGCCGGTCGAGCAGATTGCCGAGCGCCCCCCCAACCACGAGCCCGAGGGCGGATGCCGTCAGGCGGCTGTCGCTTCGATGGATCCAGACAAGGAGGCCAGCGACTATAGCGAGCGTGAACGCCATCAGGAGCCAAGCCGGCGCCTGGCCGAACAATCCGAAGCTCACGCCGGTATTGAAGCCGAGCACGAGATTAAAGAAGCCGGTGACGGGGATGACCTGAGGCGGGTTCATAACATGGTTCAGGACCCACCACTTCGTCGCCTGATCAAGGAAAAATCCGCCAAGGGCGATGGGAAGGCCGAGCCTGAGCATGTCCAAATGTCCTTTAAACTCCGGCTTAGCCGATCCGGCCGAGGGCCGGGAAAGTCTGGAGCAGCCATATCGCAAAGCTGGTTAGATGGCCGGTGATCATGGCGATGCCCATCACCACCATCACCCCACCAGCGACGATTTTGAGCACCCGGCCAGTACGGCGCATCGACATCATCCGCGCCATGAACCCGCGCATGAACAAAGCGGCCAAGATGAAAGGGAGGCCAAGGCCGAGCGAGTAGACGGCGAGCAGCGTCGTTCCGCTTGCGACCGTGGCGTTGGCGGCGGACAGGGTCAGAATCGCGCCCAGCACTGGTCCGATGCAGGGAGTCCAGCCGAACGCGAAAGCGAGACCGAGGAGATAAGCCGCGCCGGCGCTTCCGCTGCCCGGATTGGCATGGAACCGCGCTTCACGATTGAGCCAGGGCATTGGTACGAGGCCTGTCGTGAACAGACCGAAGAGGACGACGATTACGCCTCCGATCAGGTTCGCTTCGAAAAGATACATGCGCAGGAGCCGGCTCAACACGGTTGCGCTGGCCCCAAGGAGGACGAACACGGTCGTAAAGCCGAGCACGAAGCAGAGGCTGAGGCCGAGAGTTCGGCTTGCCGCCTTGAATTCGGCATCGGCCGCAGTGCCATCCGGGCTAATCGTGCGGCCTGCGACGTAGGAGATATAGCCCGGCACCAGCGGAAGGACGCAGGGCGACAGGAAGGATACGACACCTGCGGCGAAAGCCGTCGCTATTCCGATACTGGAGAACTCCATCAGCCAATCTCGCCCGCCAGGCGGCGGAGCTTCTGCAATCGAATCTCACGCGGCTCGTGCATGTCGAGCGTGCCGACGAATTGGCTCTCGGCATCCATCAGGTAAACGCCGGCGGTATGATCCATTGTGTATTCGCCCCCTTCCAGAGGCACTTTTCGCGCATAGGCCGCAAAGGCCTTCACCACAGCGTCCGTTTCCTGTCGATTTCCCCGCAGTGCGAGGATGCGGTTATCAAAGGCTGTCATGTACTGAGCCAGCAATTCTTGTGTGTCCCGTTCGGGATCGACGGTGAAGAACAGGACGTTGAACTGGTCGGCCACCGGCCCGAGCTCGTTCATGAGATCGCTCAGTTCATAGAGCGTCGTCGGGCACACATCGGGACAATGGGTGAAGCCGAAGAAGGCGAGATAAGGCTTTCCGGCCAGCGCAGCATTGTCGATCGTTTCGCCTCGATGGGATGTGAGCTGGAACGGGCCGCCGATGGCTGCCGTGCCTGTCGAGGACGCGACCGCCACGGTTTGCTGTTGCCAAGGCTTGGATACGGACAGGCCGATGAAAAGCCCGCCGACAGCGGCGACGGCAACCCATGCAACAAGGCGGAAAAGTTTGACGCCGCTCATTGGACAGCCTCTCCGTGTCCGTCATGTTCGTTCGCAGATTCCGGACGAGCGCCCATGTTCTGCACAACGAACTCAACGTCGATCGCACCGGCCTGCTCGAACACAAGAGTCGCGGCAAACCGCTCCCCATCCTTCAAAGGGCGCGATGGCTTCAAGAACATGATGTGCATACCGCCAGGTTGAAGCTCGACGGTCTCGCCAGCTCCAATTTCGATGCCATTTTGCACAGGCCTCATGCTGGCAACCCCATCGCTCACGGTCGACTCATGGATTTCCACCCGGTCTGACAGAGGTGATGAGATTGAAACCAGGCGATCGGCCATATCGCCATCGTTTGTCAGCGTCAGATAGCCGCCGGCTACCGGCGTGACCGGCGGAGTCGCGCGTGACCACGGGTGATTGATGGTGATCGAACCAGCTTGGAAGTCGTGACCCACAGCAGGAGAGATCGACACTGCAAGGGCAAGGAAGGCGGCGGATAGGGCTCGCAAACTAGTCATGTTCCTTTTCTCCTTTTCCAGCTTCGCCGGCCTTCTCAAGGATTTCGAAGCCGCTTCTGACAACGACTACAACCACACCCAAGCCAATGATCAGATCCGGATAAGGCGAATTGAAAAGAATTACTGCAAGACCAGAAACAGCGATCGCCGAGTTCACGAGCATATCGTTTGTCGTGAATATCCATGAGGCTTGCAGATGCACGCCACTTTCCCGATGTGATTTCAGGAACCACATGCAGATCATATTCGTAAGCGCGCTCGCGATTGCCACGGCGATCATGACCGGCCCGATCGGATCGGAGCCAGTGAAGAAGCGTCGGCCAACCTCAAACAGAAGCAAACCGGCGAATACTATCAGGAGCATACCCGACAGCCGCGCAACGCGAACCTTCGCCGCCAAACCGCGACCTACGACGAAAAGGCTGATGGCGTAGACACCGGCATCGCCAAGATTATCGAGTGCAGAGCCCATCAATCCTGTTGACTGAGCCCACCAACCTAATCCTCCCACAATGGCTGCCTGGGCAGTATTAATCGCAAGTACCCATGCGAGCGCCCATTGTTCGCTCTTCTCGGATGAATTGGCACTGCCCTGGGACTGATTACTCATAAATTATACCTCGGCTTTCTTGGCGAGAAGTGGAAGCCGCGACCTGCATGTGCGCACTGTTCAAGCTCATTTGTCGCGGGTGCCGCGCCAGGTCAGCAGGCGCAGCGCATTGGCCGTAACGAGGACAGTAGCGCCCGTATCGGCGAGGATGGCCATCCAGAGCGTGGTAATGCCGAATAGAGTCGTCACGAGGAAGACAGCCTTCAGACCAAGCGCTATTGCGATGTTCTGCCAGATATTGCCGAGCGTCGCCTGCGACAATCCGATGAGATCAGCGATACCCGTCACCCGGTTTCTGAGCAGCGCGGCATCAGCGGTTTCCAGCGCGACGTCGGTGCCCGCACCCATGGCAACGCCAACGGAGGCAGCAGCGAGCGCCGGAGCGTCGTTGATACCGTCTCCCACCATGGCAATCGGTCCATCAGCCCTGAGGCGGCCGATCTCGGCGAGCTTGGCGTCGGGCAGAAGTTCGGCGCTCGCCTCAAGGCCGAGATGAGCCGCAATGGCGTCGGCCGTGCGCTTGTTGTCGCCGGTCAGCATCAGAGGGCGCACGCCGCGATCTGTCAGCCGCTTCACACCTTCGATAGCGTCGTCGCGCGGCTCGTCGCGCAAGGCGATCAATCCCTCGATGGTCTTGCCCTTGATGAGCACGACGACCGTCTTGCCCTGGCTCTCCAGCCCGGTGATCGTGTCAACGATGCTCTCTTCGAGGCCCGTTTGTTCGGCGGCGTGACGGGGAGACCCGACCGAAGCGAAGCCGTCCTTCAACCGCGCTGTGACCGCTTTGCCGGGTGTGGCAACGCCGCCCCCGAAGGTGGCGGGCAGTTCGAGCCCCCGCACCTTTGCCGCCTCCACGATTGCAATCCCGAGAGGATGGCTGGTGCTGCGCTCGACGGCCGCCGCGATGGCAAGGACGGAGTTCTCATCACCATTGATCGGCACAATGTCCGTCACCTGGGGGTGGCCACGCGTCAGCGTTCCCGTCTTGTCGAAGGCAACGGTTACGACCTTGCCAAGTGTTTCCAGCGTCGCGCCGCCCTTGATCAACAGTCCCTGACGCGCACCGGCGGCAAGACCCGAAGCAATAGCCGCCGGTGTGGAAATCACGAGCGCGCAGGGACAAGCAATCAGCAACGTCGCGAGACCCCGATACACCCATGTCATCCAGTCACCGCCGAAGGCGAGCGGCGGCACGACAACGATCAGAGCCGCGACGACCATCGCGCCCGGCGTGTACCAGCGGCTGAAACGGTCGATCATACGCGCCGTCGGGGCCTTTGATTCCTGGGCTTCCTCGACCATGTGGATGATACGGGCGATGGTGTTGTCGGCCGCGACATGGCTGATCGACACCCGCAACTCGCCATTTGCATTGATGCTGCCGGCATAGACGTTTGCGCCGGCTTCTTTCAGCACGGGCACGGATTCGCCTGTCACCGGGGCCTCATCGACCTCAGAAACGCCGTCAATCACCGTGCCGTCAGACGGCACACGGTCACCAGGCCGAACAACGACAACATCACCGACGGCCAGATCTTCTGCGGCGACCTTCTCAACAACACCATCACGCTCGCGGAACGCGGCCCGAGGCACGAGATCGATCAGTGCTTCAATGCCAGCGCGCGCACGGCCGGCCGCCACGGTTTCAAGCAATTCGCCCACTGCGAACAGAAAGATCACGACAGCAGCTTCTTCGGCCTCGCCGATGGCGACCGCGCCGAGTGCCGCGACCGTCATCAGCGTCTCGATGGTGAAGGGGGAGCCGGACATCGCGCCGGCGACCGCCCGCCTCGCGAACGGGATGATGCTGATCAATGCAGCGCCCGAGTATAGCCATTGCTCCGATTCGGGCAGGACACGCGCGAGGGCGAAGGCAAGGATGAACAACGCGCCGGTAAGGAGCACAAGCCGACCCTTGCTGCCTTTCCACCACGCCTCCGTGCTGCGTTTCCGAGGTGGGCTCGCCTTTGCCTCGGTCTGCTCGATCACTGGTGTGTAGCCGAGCGCTCGGATCTTTTGCTCAATGGTGCCGAGAGCCGTACGGTCCTCATCCAGTTGCAATGCGAGCGTCTCGTTGGCGTAGCTGACATGAATGTCGCTAACGCCCGGCAGGCGTTGCATCACCGTTTCAATTTTCAACGCGCAGGAGGCGCAGTCCATGCCTTCTACACGCAGTCTGTAAGGGCTCGCTGCCGCCATGATGTCACCTCGACTTTCCCGATGTGACATTGTAGATAGACCCTGTAGTAACTATAGGGTCAAGAGATGAACGACAGAATTCTGATGATCGGCCAATTGGCTAGACGAACGGGGACCAAGGTCGAGACGATCCGGTTCTACGAGAAGAACGGTCTCCTGCCCGCACCCTCGCGTACCGATGGCAACTACCGTGCATATGAGCCGGGCCACCTCAACCGCCTCAGCTTCATCAGGCGTGCGCGCGAGCTTGGTTTCTCGCTCGATCAGATCAGGGAGTTTCTCAAGCTGGCCGACGATCGTTCGCAGTCCTGCGCGGCGATTGATGCGATTGCAAAGGAGCACCGGAAGGAAGTCGAGCGAAAAATCGAAGACCTAACTGCGCTCAAGTCGGAACTGGACAGGATGATAGACCAGTGTGGATGCGGGCTGGTCGCAGATTGTAGGATAATAGAGAGCCTGTCTCCGCTGCCAGCCAGAACCTAATGACTGCTCACCGCAGCGCCGGGCCTCTCGATGCCAAAATCTTTGCGGCGATCGGTGACGTAATCATCTGGATCACAGCGAAGAAGGCGGCAGGCACGGCGATTTCCGAGGGCAACCCGGACGCCGCTACGAACGCCGCCGCAATGGAGAACTCCTTTTTGCTCACCGTGAACAGGTAGGCGATCAGCTCTTGCCGGTCGGCCACAAAGACTTTTGCGATGGACCCGACCGCATAGCCGATCAGGTTCAGCGTGAGCGCGGCCAGCGCGATTAGGAGGGCGAACCAGCCATAGCCGAGGATTGTTTCGGCGTTTGGACCCACGACCGCCAGAAGCAGGAGCAGGTAGAGCACCGAACCAAGAGAGGGATAGAGGCCATCGTGTCGGCCGACCGCTTCCGGGTATCGCGTGCGTAGGTAGACCCCGATCACGGTCGGCAGCACCACGATCAGCACTAATTCCATGATGATCGCCCCGATGGGAACTTGCAGCTCGATTCCGGTGAGAAGCAGGAACAGGATCGGCACGATGAAGGGCGAAAGCACTGTGTTGACCGCATTGAGGACCGCCGCGAGGGCGACATTGCCGCGTGCGAGCAGGACCAGCAACGGAGCGGAAACGTCAGTCGGCAGAGTGCCGACAAGGGTTTGACCGGCGGCCAGCGGCCCAGAGCCGAAGAACAGCCGCCCGGTGAGCCATCCGGCGAGCGACATGGGACCATAGACGAGGCCAAGCGCCCAAAGCTGCCGGCTCGGCTTCCGGAAAACCAGCTTCACGGCGTGAGCGTCGAATGTCAGGCTGATGACCAGCATCAGCAATGCCAGAAGCGGGCTTATGCCGCTTTCAAGGACCATGCCGAGCGAAGGGACGAGCAGGCCAAGCGCGGCCGTTACAACGGCCAGCAGCAGGAGATTGTTTTCAACAAAGGCGAGGGCTTTCTGCATCGGCAGTCCTATTCGCAGCGGATCGTACCGGTTGGGCGGCCCTCGCATTTCGCGAACAGGGCAATCGCTTGATCGCAATATTTGCAGTGACCTTGGCAGCAGTCGTGCATGAGGAAGGCGACGAGATCGGAGAGCGCCGGCCAGTTGGCGCTGTAGATGATCGACTTGCCATCTCGCCGCCCCTGCACGAGTCCGGCACGCTCCAGTTCCTTGAGATGGAAGGAGACGCGCGACGGCGGCGCATCATCGAGCGCGCCGGCGATGGCACCAGCGGCCATGCCGTCAGCCCCCGCGACGACCAACATGCGGATTATCCGCAAGCGGTCCTTGTGAGAGAGCGCGGCGAAGCCCGCGAGCGCGTCGTTTTCGTCCATATCATTTCAACGTTTCATGTTTTGTTGAAATTATTGCTTATAGATGGAGCGCGCGCGCCTCAATCTCGCGCAATTCCTGAAACCCGCAATAGATCGGCTGCACCCGGAAAGTCGCGGCTATTCGTTTCACAAGACTTTATCGCAAGTGCTAAGCCACTTGCGACATGATTTCCGAGAGCGGACCACCTGGGGCGAACGTCGGCTCGGTCCCGGCGAGGCGGCCTGACGCCACGGGCCGGTCGAATCAGTCGAGAGCATGCCGGTGTGCCTGCAGATCATCCGACTGGTCAGGCACACCGCCGTTCTCCTGTAATTTTATCCCACACTACTACGACGACCGAAACTTGTTGAAACGACCTGTTTTGTGTCTCTTTTAGTGATCCCCATCCGGGGATCGTCTCTCGCCTCCCCGGTGGAACGGGGACGAGATGCCAGGCATCAACCACAAACAGGCAAATGTGGACCGCGGCGCGCGCATGCTCCGGACAGCGCTCGGGCCTGCCATCTCAACCCTGCTGCAAGACCCGTCTGTCGTCGAGGTCATGCTGAACCCGGACGGACGCATCTGGGTGGACCGGCTGTCCGAAGGGTTGGCCGATACGGGCGAAATACTGTCCGCCGCTGACGGTGAGCGCATCGTGCGGCTGGTCGCCCACCATGTCGGCGTCGAAGTCCATGCGCGCAGCCCGCGCGTCTCGGCCGAACTGCCCGAAACCGGCGAGCGCTTCGAGGGGTTGCTGCCGCCGGTCGTGTCCGCACCCGCCTTCGCCATCCGCAAGCCCGCGGTCGCAGTATTCACGCTAGACGACTATGTGGCCGCCGGCATCATGTCCGCCGATCAGGCGGAAACGCTCCGCGCGGCCGTCGCGTCCCGCGCCAACATCCTTGTCGCAGGCGGCACGTCCACCGGTAAAACGACGCTGACCAATGCGCTGCTCGCCGAGGTGGCGAAGACGCAGGATCGGGTCGTCATCATCGAGGACACCCGCGAACTGCAATGCGCAGCGTCGAATCTCGTGGCGATGCGCACCAAGGATGGTGTCGCCACCTTGTCGGAACTGGTGCGGTCTTCGCTGCGCCTGCGTCCGGACCGCATTCCGATCGGTGAGGTGCGCGGCGCCGAGGCGCTCGATCTCCTCAAAGCCTGGGGCACCGGCCATCCGGGCGGCATCGGCACCATCCATGCTGGTTCCGGCATCGGCGCCCTGCGCCGCCTCGAACAACTCATCCAGGAAGCCGTCGTCACTGTGCCGCGCGCGATGATCGCGGAGACCATCGACCTCGTGGCCGTCCTCGCTGGCCGCGGCTCCGCGCGCCGGCTGGCCGAACTTGCCTGCGTCGAAGGGCTCGGCCCCGACGGCGATTACCGGATTTCCCTCGCTTTTCCCGACACCTCAATCCCTCACGTTCCAGGAGAACCTGCATGATCCGTTGCGCCGTTCGTATCCGTCATCATCTGGCGACCGCCGCCGCCTTCACCTGGGCGAGCCTGATGACTGCCCCCGCCCAAGCGTCTGGCTCCTCCATGCCCTGGGAAGCGCCGCTGCAATCCATCCTTGAATCCGTCGAAGGCCCGGTGGCCAAGATCGTGGCAGTGATCATCATCATCGTCACCGGCCTGACGCTCGCATTCGGCGATACCGGCGGCGGCTTCCGTCGCCTCATCCAGATCGTCTTCGGTATCTCCATCGCCTTCGCGGCGTCCAGCTTCTTCCTCTCGTTCTTCAGCTTCGGCGGCGGAGCGCTGGTCTGATGGCGGTGAGTTTCGAGGCGCTCGACGCGGTTCCGGGATTCAGTGTGCCGGTTCACCGCGCCCTGACCGAACCGATCCTGCTTGGCGGAGCGCCACGCTCCGTCGCGATCCTCAATGGCACGCTGGCCGGAGCCGTGGGCCTCGGCCTCCAGCTCTGGCTGGCCGGCATCCTGATCTGGGCCGTCGGTCACATCGCCGCCGTCTGGGCCGCCAAGCGCGATCCGCTCTTCGTCGAGGTCGCGCGCCGCCACCTCCGCATCCCCGGTCATCTTTCGGTGTGAGGAAGCCCATGATGAATCTCGCCGAATACCGCCGTACCGCATCCCGCCTCGCCGATTACCTTCCCTGGGTAGCGCTGGTCGGCTTCGGCGTTGTCCTCAACAAGGATGGCTCGTTCCAGCGCACCGCGAAGTTTCGCGGTCCCGATCTGGATTCCGCCGTCGCGGCCGAGCTGGTCGCGGTCGCTGGCCGCCTTAACAATGCCTTCCGTCGCCTCGGCTCCGGCTGGGCGATCTTCGTCGAAGCACAGCGGTCGGAAGCCGCCACCTATCCGGCGAGCCGCTTCCCCGATCCCGCATCGGCGCTGGTCGATGCCGAGCGCAAGGCCGATTTCGAGGAGAAAGGCAGCCATTTCGTCTCTGGCTATTTCCTGACCTTCCTCTGGCTTCCGCCCGCCGAGGATGCCGCCCGCTCCGAGTCCTGGCTTTACGAGGGCCGCGAAACGTCGAGCGTGAACCCTTGGGAACTGGTGCGCGGCTTTGCCGACCGCACCGACCGCGTGCTGGCGCTGCTCGACGGTTTTATGCCGGAATGCCGCTGGCTCGATGACGCCGGGACGCTGACTTACCTGCATTCGACGATTTCGATCAACCGGCATCGCGTCCGCGTGCCCGAAACCCCGACCTATCTCGATGCGCTGCTGGCCGATCAGCCGCTGACCGGCGGGCTGGAGCCGCGCCTGGGCAATCAGCATCTCCGGGTGCTGACGATCACCGGCTTTCCGGCAATCACCACCCCCGGCCTGCTCGACGAAATGAACCGGTTGGCCTTTCCCTATCGCTGGTCGACCCGCGCCATCCTCATGGACAAGACCGATGCGACCCGGCTGCTGACGAAGATCAGGCGCCAGTGGTTCGCCAAGCGCAAGTCGATTGCCGCCATCCTGAAAGAGGTGATGACCAACGAGCAATCCGCGCTCGTCGACACCGACGCCGCCAACAAGGCGGCCGATGCCGACATGGCCCTGCAGGAACTTGGCGCCGACATGGCGGGCATGGCCTATGTCACGGCGACCGTCACCGTTTGGGACGAGGACGCCCGCCGCGCCGACGAAAAGCTGCGGCTGGTCGAGAAGATCATCCAGTCCCGCGATTTCAGCGTCATGGTCGAAACGGTCAACGCCGTCGACGCCTGGCTCGGCAGCTTGCCCGGACATGCCTATGCGAATGTCCGGCAACCGCCGGTCTCGACGCTCAACCTTGCCCACATGGTCCCTTCGTCCGCCGTGTGGGCGGGACCGGAACGGGACGATCACTTCGGCGCGCCCCCGCTGCTGTATGGCAGGACCGAAGGATCGACCCCGTTCCGGTTTTCCCTCCATGTCGGCGATGTCGGCCATACGCTTGTCGTCGGGCCGACGGGTGCCGGCAAATCGGTGCTGCTGGCGCTAATGGCCTTGCAGTTCCGGCGCTACGCGCGCTCACAGGTCTTTGCCTTCGATTTCGGCGGCTCGATCCGGGCCTGCGCCCTCGCGATGCAAGGTGACTGGCACGATCTTGGTGGCGAGCTGACCGACGCTTCCGAAACATCCGTCTCGCTGCAACCTCTGGCGCGCATTCACGAGACGGCCGAACGCGCCTGGGCCGCCGACTGGATCGTGGCGATCCTGACGCGCGAGAACATCCAGATCACCCCGGAGGTGAAGGAGCACATCTGGACGGCCCTGACCTCGCTCGCCTCCGCCCCGGTCGGGGAACGCACCATCACCGGCCTCGCCGTGCTGCTCCAGTCGAATGATCTGAAACAGGCGCTCCGCGCCTATTGCGTCGGTGGTCCCTATGGCCGGCTGCTCGATGCGGAGACCGAACATCTTGGTTCAGCAGACGTGCAGGCATTCGAAATCGAGGGCCTTGTCGGGACCGGCGCGGCGCCCGCGGTCCTCTCTTATCTCTTCCACCGCATCGGCGACCGGCTAGACGGGTGGCCCACGCTGCTGATCATCGACGAGGGCTGGCTGGCGCTCGACGACGAAGGCTTCGCGGACCAACTCAGGGAATGGCTCAAAACCCTGCGAAAGAAGAACGCCAGCGTCATCTTCGCCACGCAGTCACTGTCCGACATCGACAATTCAGCCATCGCGCCGGCGATCATCGAAAGCTGCCCAACGCGGCTGTTGCTGCCCAACGAGCGCGCCATCGAACCCCAGATCACCGCGATCTATCGCCGTTTCGGCCTCAATGACAGGCAGATCGAGATCCTCGCACGGGCCACGCCCAAGCGGGACTACTACTGCCAGTCGCGGCGCGGCAACCGCCTGTTTGACCTCGGATTGTCGGAAGTCGGGCTGGCGCTTTGCGCCGCATCGGCCAAATCCGATCAGGCCCTGATCAGCGAAATCCTCACCGAGCATGGCCGCGACGGGTTCCTCGCCGCCTGGCTCAAGGCGCGTGGCGTCGAATGGGCCGCAGAACTGATCCCGGACCTCAGCAATCTCGCGACCGAAAGCGAGGATCTGCCGTCCGTCATTTTCGATGAGGACGCGTTCGAGCTCACCCTGGAAGAAGAGGAAAGTACCCCATGACGCGCACAAAGACCCGGATTTCCCGCATGGCCAGCGCTTCGGCGCTCGCCCTTTCGCTTGCCGCGCCGCTGGCGCTCGCGCCGGACTTCATCACCCCGGCCCATGCCTTCTTCGGCGGGTTCGGCCGGATCGTCTATGATCCGACCAACCACGCGGAGAATCTGCTGACCGCCGCCCGTACGCTGGAGCAGATCAACAACCAGATCACCTCGCTTCAGAACGAGGCGCAGATGCTGATCAACCAGGCCCGCAATCTCGCGAGCCTGCCTCACAGCTCGCTTCAGGCGCTTCAGCAGAACGTCCAGCGGACCCAGCAGCTTCTCGGGCAGGCCCAGAACATTGCGTTCGACGTTCAGAACATCGATCAGATGTTCCAGCAGGACTACGGCAAGCTGTCTTTGACCGCGACCGACACCCAGATGATCGCCGATGCGCGCTCGCGCTGGGAAAACACCGTCGGCGGCCTGCAGGACGCCATGCGCGTCCAGGCCGGCGTCGTCGGCAATATCGACAGCAATCGCACGCAAATGTCGGAGCTTGTCGGCCAAAGCCAGGGGGCGACCGGCGCGCTTCAGGCGACCCAGGCTGGCAACCAGCTTCTCGCCCTCCAGTCGCAGCAGCTTTCGGACCTGATCGCTGTCATCTCGGCCAATGGCCGGGCGAATGCCTTGACCGAGGCCGAACGCGCCACGGCAGCCGAACAGGGACGCATTCAGCGCGAGCGTTTCCTGACGCCGGGGTCAGGCTATCAGCCCGGCAACGCGCGAATGTTCAACTGAGGAAAGGAGGCGGAGTATGGAGGGGAAGGTGCTGGCCCGGATCGCGGCCATTGTGTTCGTGGCCGTGGCCATCACGGCGGCGATCATCGAGATGTCGCGTGAGGAAGGCCCCGCGCCAGCACCTTCCGTCCCAGCGCTTCAGCCCGCCACCGATCCGCTGCGTCTGGAACAGCGGCGTTGCCAGGCATTGGGCGAGGCGGCGGCCAATGATGCCGACTGCCTCCGAACCTGGGCCGAGACCCGCGATCGCTTCCTCGGCAAGACACCCGCGCCAGCGACCCCCGCACAGAACGGGAGACCGTGAGCCATGGGCGGAACGGGGGTCATCGATAATTTTCTCGGCATCTTCACCAGCTATATCGACTCCGGCTTCGGCCTGCTCGGCGGCGAGGTGGCGTTTATCGCCACGACGCTGATCGTCATCGACGTGACGCTCGCCGCACTGTTCTGGGCCTGGGGCGCCGACGGCGACATCATTGCGCGGTTGGTGAAAAAGACGCTGTTCGTCGGCGTCTTCGCCTATCTCATCAGCAACTGGAACAATCTCGCACGGATCGTCTTCGAGAGCTTCGCCGGGCTCGGGCTCATGGCGTCCGGCACTGGCTTCTCGGTTGCCGATCTGCTGCGCCCCGGCCGCGTTGCCCAAACCGGGCTGGACGCCGGTCGCCCGCTGCTGGAATCTATTTCGGACCTGATGGGCTGGATCGCCTTCTTCGAGAACTTCATCCAGATCGCGTGCCTGTTGTTCGCCTGGGCGCTGGTGGTGCTGGCCTTTTTCATCCTGGCAATCCAGCTTTTCGTCACGCTGATCGAGTTCAAGCTGACCACGCTGGCCGGCTTCGTGCTGATTCCATTCGGCCTGTTCGGCAAGACCGCCTTCATGGCCGAGCGGGTGCTGGGCAATGTGATCTCCAGCGGTATCAAGGTGCTGGTCCTCGCCGTCATCATCGGCATCGGCTCCACGCTCTTCGGCCAGTTTACCGCAGGCTTCGGCGGTGCGACCCCGACAATCGACGACGCCATGGCGATCGTGCTGGCAGCCCTTTCCCTTCTCGGCCTCGGCATCTTCGGCCCCGGCATCGCCACCGGCCTCGTCTCCGGAGGCCCGCAACTCAGTGCCGGCGCCGCCGTCGGGACTGGCCTTGCGGTTGGCGGCGCTGCGATCGCAGCCGGTGGCGCGACCATGCTCGCGGCGCGGGGTGGCGCAGCCGCACTCTCGGGCGGGGCAGCACTTGCCCGCGGCGGTGCCTCGGCCGCCGGTGCGGCTTCGTCCGCCTATACCCTCGGCTCCTTGGGCGGGTCCGGCACGGCCGGGGTCGCCTCCGGCCTTGGCGGTGTGGCGCGCGCCGGAGCCTCCGCCGCCGTTTCACCACTCAAGCGCGCCGCCTCCCGCGCCAGCGACAGCCTGAAATCCAGCTATTCCGATGGTGCGAAAGCCGGATTCGCGGCATCCGGCGGCACGTCGACCATGGGCACCGTCGGCAGAGATTCGTCGCCTGCGCCGTCAACCCCCTCAACCCCTGATGGGCCGCCGGCCTGGGCGCAGCAGATGCGGCGTGGCCGGGCCATGAGCCACGGCGTCACGGCTGCTGCTCATGCTGTCCGATCCGGCGACAGCCACGGCGGCGGCTCCTCCGTCAGCCTTTCCGAAAGTGACCGCACATGAACATCTTCAAACGACCGACGACCCATTACGGCAAGGTGCCGGAACCCGAGACTCCCTATCAAAAAGCCGCACAGGTCTGGGACGAACGCATCGGCTCGGCCCGCGTGCAGGCGAAGAACTGGCGCTATATGGCGTTCGGCTGTCTGATCCTCTCGGCCGGCTTTGCCGCCGCGCTCGTCTGGCAATCGGCGCGTGGAACCGTCGTGCCCTGGGTGGTGCAGGTGGACAATCTCGGTCAGGCGCAGGCTGTCGCGCCCGCGAACGCCGATTATCGCCCGACCGATCCGCAGATCGCCTTCCATCTCGGCCGCTTCATCGAGCAGGTCCGCGCGATCCCGGCGGACGCGATCATCGTCCGGCAGAACTGGCTTCGGGCTTACGAGTTCACCACCGACCGGGGCGCGGCGGCCTTGAACGATTATGCGCGGGCCAACGATCCCTTCACCAAGGTCGGCCGCCAGCAGATCGCCGTCGAGGTGTCGAGCGTCATCCGGGCTTCGCCGGACAGTTTCCGCGTCGCCTGGACCGAACGCCATTTCGAGAACGGCCAGCTTTCCACGACCGAGCGATGGACCGCGATCCTGACTGTCGTGATCCAGCCCCCGCGCGATGCCGAACGATTACGCGCCAATCCGCTGGGAATCTACATCAACGCAATTTCATGGTCGCGGGAGATGAGCCAATGACCCGCACGACTTTCCGTAGAGCCGGTTTTCCGGTTTTCCGTAAACCCGCTTTCGCGGCTTTGCTGCTTTCCGCGACCATGTTGGCCGGCTGCGCGACCAACCGGACGCCGCAATTCAACTATGACGCCGACGTGCCGCCGCTGCCCACCGTGCAGACGGTCGCCACCGACGACCGGCCCCGGCCGCTTCACACGCCGCCGGCCTGGACGGTCGCGCGGGGCGGAACTGCTGCCAGCACTCCGGACGGCCGTGTCGAAAACGCCAATGCCGCCGCCCGTGTCGAACCTCGCCGTGAGGGCTATTACAACGCCATCCAGATTTATCCGTGGAGCGAAGGCGCGCTCTATCAGGTCTATGCGGCCCCCGGCCAGATCACAAATATCGCGCTGGCGCCGGGCGAAAGCCTGACCGGCGCGGGACCTATTGCGGCCGGGGATACGACACGATGGATCATTGGCGACACCGAATCCGGTTCGGGCGCGAACCGCCGCGTCCACATCCTCGTGAAGCCGACACGCCCGGACATTTCCACCAACCTTGTCGTGACCACCGACCGGCGCACCTACATGATCGAGCTGCGCGCGCGGGAATCGCTCTACATGCCTTCCGTCGCATGGGCCTATCCCGCGGCGCCGGCGGGAAGCCGTGCCACCACGCCCGCCGCGCCCATCATCCCCGCCGAGGCGGCGCGGAACTATCGCTACGGATTGCAGGTGCGGGGCGACAGCCCGCCATGGCGGCCGCTCTCCGTCTTCGACGATGGCCGCCGCGTCTATGTCGTGTTCCCGCGCGGCATCGTGCAGGGTGAAATGCCGCCGATCTTCGTTCTTGGCGCTGACGGCGAGCCGCAGATCGTCAATTCCCGCGTCCACCAGAACACCCTGATCGTGGACCGCCTGTTCGGCGCGGCCGAGTTGCGCCTTGGCAGCGGCGACCGCCAGCAGGTGGTCAGGATTGTCCGCATGGAACAGAGGCAGGCCGCAGCCCAGCCGGCCCGCACGACCACGGGGGGATCGTCCTCATGAGCGATACCGACATCAACGCGCCCATGCGCCTGCGCGCCGAGCCGCCCCGCGTCACCCGCCTGTCCCGAAAGGTGCTCGCCGGCGTCGGCGCGGTCGCGCTTCTCGGCATCGGCGGCGCGCTGATCTACGCACTCCAGACTCGCGATGCAGGGCCTGGAGGAGAGGAACTCTATTCGACCGAAAACCGACCTACTGCCGACGGGTTATCCGACCTGCCGCGCGACTATACCGGGCCGATCCTGGGACCTGCGCTGCCGGGCGATCTCGGCCGCCCGATCCTTGAGGCTCAGAACCGGGGGCAGCCCATAGCGACACCAGCCATTACGACACCTGCCGTCGATCCCGAAGAGGAGCGCCGGCGCGCCGAGGAAGAGGCGGCCCGCCTCAGCAACGTGTTCTTCCAGTTCGGGTCACGCTCTGGCGGGACGCCGGGAACGGCCATACCCGGCCTGGCCGGACCCGGCGGACAGCACCAGGACGCGACCCGGCAGAACCGGCATGCCGCTTTCCTCAATGGACCCGTGGACCGGCAGACCGTCGCGCCGGATCGTGTCGCGCCTCCGGCATCGCCCTACATCCTTCAGGCGGGGGCCGTGATTCCGGCCGCGCTCATCACCGGTATCCGCTCCGACCTCCCAGGCCAGATCACCGCGCAGGTCACCGAAAACGTCTATGACAGCCCCACCGGCTCGCTGCTTCTGATCCCGCAGGGCACGCGCATCATCGGCCAGTACGATGACGGCGTGACCTTCGGCCAGCGCCGCGTGTTGCTTGTCTGGAATCGCATGATCCTGCCCGGCGGCCGTTCCATCGTTCTGGAGCGCCTGCCGGGCGCGGACGCCAGCGGCTATGCCGGGCTTGAGGATGGCGTCGATTATCACTGGTGGGATCTGATGAAGGCCGCTGGGCTTTCCACGCTGCTCGCCGTCGGCACGGAGTTGGCGACCAGCGACGAGGACCGGCTGATCCGCGCGATCCGCGACGGCGCGCAGGATACCGTCAATCAGGCGGGCCAGCAGATCGTCCAGCGCCAATTGCAGGTCGCGCCGACGCTCACCATCCGCCCCGGCTTCCCGGTCAGGATTATTGTGACCCGCGATTTAGTATTCGAGAACGCAGGAGGTTGAACCCCATGACGAAGCTGAAACTCGGCCCGCTGCCAGACGACAAGCCGGTGAAGGTCACGGTGGAGTTGCCTGGGCCGCTCCATCGCGATCTTGCCACCTATGCCGAGGTGCTGGCCCGCGAGACGGGCCAGCCCGCCGCTGATCCTGTCAGGCTGATCGTGCCTATGTTGGAGCGCTTTATCGCCACCGACAGGGGATTCACGAAGGCACGGCGCTCCGTCCGGTCTCCGAAGTCACAGGTTTGACGGCCATTGCTTTCGCCAGACTGAGAAACCGACGGAAGGCGGGATTGTCGTTGCTCGCCGACCAGACAGCCGAAAAGGGCAGGATCTCGCCAAGAACCGGCCGGTAAACTACACCCGGAAATTGCGCAACGGTCATTGCCTCACTCACCAGCGTCAGACCCCGACCAAGTGCGACAAGCGGCACCAGATTATCCCGACCGACATATTGTACCTGGATCTCGGGATGCCTGCTGAGATCCGCGAGCCGCCGCACCAGATGATCGTAGATTTCCTGTCCCGGAGCAGTCTCACTGACGATGAAGGTCTCGTCGGCCAGATCGCCCCACACCACCTCCTCCCTGTTGGCCAAGGTGTGATGGTCAGGCAAGACCACGAACACACGCTCAGACCACAAGAGGACTCGTTCGCAATCTGGCCAATCCCGCGTTCCGGTGATGAAGGCTGCGTCGAGACTAAGTTGCCGGATCGCTGCGACATGTTCGGCAGGGTTCCCGTCTACCACTTCGATCCTGACCCCGCTGTGGCGCCTTCCGTACCTCGCGAGCAGCTCCGCCAAAAAGCCTGAAGCGATCGACGAATAGATACCGAGCCGGATACGTCCCACCTCAGCTTGTCCAGCCGAGGCAACATCTTGCGCGCCATCGCCTACGGTCCTGATGACTTGGCGCGCGCGCGTGAGGAAGCGCTGGCCGGCATAGGTTTGCGATACACCCCAAGTGTGGCGATGGAACAATGAAGCGCCGATCTGGTCTTCCAAGTCAGCGATGCACCGGCTTATCGCGGATTGCGACCGTCCAAGTGCGGCTCCAGCCTTGCGGAAACTTCCATACTCGGCTGCAGCCACGAAATAGCGGAGATGGCGAAGTTCGATTGATTTGGAATGCTTCACCATCCGCTGCATCACTATTTAACCACGGCGAGCGTAAGCTCCGTCCGCCGATGCTGGCACGCCGTGGCCGCCGCCGGTGGCGATCGTCTTCACAATCTGTCCCGTCACCGCATCGATTTCGGCCCCGGTATCGTTGGGTTCCGCGGCGGTACCTTGATTGGCCACATTGACGTAAGCCAAGTCCGGGGTCGCGAACATATGGATCGGGTTTCGTCCGACACCGACCCTGTTCGTCATTTGGCAGGAAGAAATATCAATGACAGCCATGCGGTCCTCGTCGCGACGAGAGCCATCTATCTCCTTGCTTGAGGGCATGAGTCCGATCTGGACCGGCGCTGCACCCACCGGCTCGGTAAGGTTCAGCGTATCGATGTCGGACACGGATCCGCCCTCGACATTAGCCACATAGAACTCGGTCTCGTCCGCGCTGAACCACAGGCGCCGCTGCCGCTCTTCTCGTTCTGCTTCGGTCATGTGTCCAGTTGATTTGCCCATGATTGAATTTCGAAGGTTCAGGCAGCCTGGTTCCGTGCGGCCTTGTCGCAGCCGTCGAAAACGGCCATCTGGCTGGCGCCACCCAGCCTCGGATGCTGCCCGGCAATGTCGGTGCACTGCACCACGTAGCCCTGCCGGTCAGCGACGCCCCTGGCCCAGCGACGGAAGCGGGCGCGGTCCCACTCGAAGCGATGATCCGGATGGCGGAACCGATGGGAAGGCACGCCGAGCAGCGGGTTGAACTCCGCGTTCGGCGTGGTGACAATCACCGTCGTCGGCCGTAGGCGGCCAAGCACTGAGCGTTCGAAGGCCCCGAGGTGGTCCGTGTCGAGATGCTCGATCGTCTCGACAAGCACAGCGCAATCGAACCCCCGCATGCGTGCGGGGACGTTCAGCAGTGATCCTTGTAAAAGCTCGACATCTCTCTCATGATCGGCTGTTTTTTCGAGCCGCGTCCGCAGCCGGGTGAGCGAGCGTTCGCAAAGGTCGACACCGACGACACGGGCGACGGCTTCCTCGCGAACAATTCCAACGAGAAGGTCACCATCGCCGCAGCCGAGATCGAGTATCGATCGCGCACGGCGGTCGCGGATCACATTTCGTACGGCCATGAGGCGTTGTTCGTGCAGCCAGCCCGTCACGCCGCGGCTTCCGGTTTGCGCATGATCGCCACATCCTTGTTCGGTATCTCGCAGGACCAGCCCATGCGATGCGCAAGAATGCGTAGCGTCTCTTCCCGATAGAACACGACATGTGTCGGATCGTGTCGGTAGTGCCAGTCCTTGAAGCGATCGTCATCGGTTCGGAAACACGTCATCACGCCGAGCCAGCCACCCGGTTTCAAGAGTGCGTCAAGACGGTCGAATTCTTCAGCGGGTCGATGGAAATGCTCGATCACCTCACTGCAGAAGATGAAGTCGTATGTGCGCTCCAGCGCGGCCGCCTCCGAGTTGAAGAATGGATCGTAGGTGGCGACCTCATGTCCGTGCTCGCGCAGAATCGCGGCAAGTGCTGGCCCCGGTCCGCAGCCGTAGTCGAGCCCACTGCTCTTGGATGGCAGGCAGGCGAGCAGCGGGTCCCCTAAGCGTGAAACGAACTTGCGGTATCGAGGATCGGCGACGTCATTTTGATGCTGGCGGTAATGCAGCAATTCTTCGCGACGATCAGGAAGATGTGTCTGGTCGAGAAAGACCGCCTCGCATTTGAGGCAGCGCCAATATTGCAGGTTGCCGATAAGCTGAAAGGGGACGCAGCCCTGTTGCCTGCACACGCGGCAGGACGGAAGCGCCCTATCATCGACCCCACTGCGGCTTGCGTCGATCACGAAGAACCTCCCACCTTGCGTGCGATGTAGACGCATTGATGCGCTTTGCGGCCCTGCAGTGGGTTATCGAACGTCACTGGCTCGGCACGGCCGACGCCGAAAGCCGCTCGGAGTACGTCAGTGAAGGTCGGATCCTCGCGATTGTTGGACCATAGGGCGAAAACGCCACCCGGCCGAAGCTGCTCGCCTAGCATGCAAAGACCGTGGAACGTATAGAGCGTCGCATTTGACGGGTGTAGTACCTCGCTTGGCGAATGATCGATGTCGAGCAGGATGGCATGAAATTGTCTGCCCGCGCTTCGAGGATCGAATCCCGTTTCCGGCCGTGCTTTCTGGAAGAAGTCGCCATGCACGAAGCGGCATCGCTTGTCGCTGGCGAGGACCTCGCCAAGGGGCAAGCGGCCACTTTCGTGCCATTCGATGACGGGCTTCATAGCCTCGACCACAAGCATCGAGCGCACGTGTGGGTTCTGCAGGGCGATGGCCGCAGTGTAGCCTAGACCGAGTCCGCCGACGACAATATCCAGGTCGGAACCTGTGAGCTCCGCCAGGCTAAGTTTTGCCAGCGCCTCTTCCGAAACCGTGAACTTCGAAGACATCAGGAACTCGTCGTTCAGCTTGATCTCGAAAATGTCGCTACCTGTCGAAAGGTCGCGGCGCCTGCGAAGGACGAGCGTCCCGAGCGACGTCACTTGGTAGTCGAGTTCTTCGAACAAGGCGCTCATCGGCGCCCCGCCATCATGGCCGGTCGTTCTGGCGGAAGCGTTGCGATCGCCTCACGGAACTCGTCGTAGAACCTCACGATTGGAACTCCGACTGGATCCGTTCCATCGACTGCCGCCAACAGGCTCAGGGGATCCGTCCCGGCGACCGTGTCTTCCGGTTGCGTACCCAGCAGATCGCCGAGCCTTCGCGCCGCCTTGCGCAGTTCGTCGACAATCGTCTCGATATTTGACTGTGTTCGCAAAGAGAGAGTCGCAAGGGCCGAGGATGGCGACAGAGGATCGAGCCGCTCGATATGCAGGACGCGGATGCTCTCGCGCATAGAGGCCGGGAGCGCAGCCAAAGACTCGCGGAACTCCGCCGCGGTCGGCACACCGTCGCGACGTTCAAGCTGCATGGTAGAAAGCCTCGTCTCCAGTACCTCCTTCATCAGTGCGATGGCTTCATCTACGCTTGAAGCCTCCACCGCTTCGACCGGGCGGATGCCCCCCATGCCCAGATAGGCGACAGCCTTGCAGATTTCGCCGACTTCGCCTGCCACGATACGGTAGAGGCGGTATTCCCGCTCAATACGGCCCTCGACCGGCTTCTTCCTTTCAGTCGTTGCTGTGGTTGCCATTCATATTCCTCTTCCTCTGGACGCAGGGCCCGCGCACGTATGCCTGCCCCGGATGGTCGTGCAGCCAGGGACGACGGTGAACCGGGGCGACCTTGCCCCGGACCGATCCCGTGAACCGCCAGCAGATGCTGCACAGTCCAAGTTGCGGCCATTACGCCTGAGCGTGCCGGACGCGAGGATCGTCAGGGCTGGCCACGTGGTTCCGCAAAAATGTGAGAGGAACAAACCGAAACGGCGGGGCTTGAAGCTCAGGGCCGCGCGGCGGGACAGCAATGATGGTGCGTAAATAGCAGTGCGAAGACTGTTTGTGTAGAGCCTTCTGCAGCTGACTTCTTACAGGGAACATTGGCCAGGCCCTCGGAAATCAAACGAAGGGCTACACAACCGGCACCGCTTGCGTTATCTTGGCGCATCTTCCCACATATTGGTGGGCTGACCCTAGACACCGAGGATGCCTGACAGGCAGCGCGCAGCGGCATCCTCGGCGTGACCCGTAAGGGTCTTCGTCGGCGATCAGCCGTCTTCGCATCCGCGGCCACCGGCCGGCGGGCAGACCTGTTTCCATCCTCGCGGAAGGAGACACATGACGATCGACACACTGATAGCCGACCACCTTCCCCGGGCGAGCGCGCAGCCGGCGAATGCGACGGAGCGCGCCTACACGCTGGTGCTCCAGCGCCACCTCCAGATCGACGACGTGACGAGACTGCTTCACTACGTTTCGGATTTCGGCACCGGGGACGCGCGCGGCCATGCGCATGACGGCGGCTGGTGCATCCGTCTTTCCGAGATGGCCGACGTGAGGCTCCTGACGTCGCAGTGCGGCGACCTCATCGAGGACCTCCTCGTCGACAAAGGAGAGGCGCGATGAACTTCAGCGGAAACGATGCAAGAGGAACCGATGTCTTGATCGCTCGAATCCTTGTCGCGAAGCCGGAACTGACGCCCGGCGTCCTGCGCCGGATTGTGCCGCGGCTCGACCATCTCGACGACCACGCGCTCGCGCAGAAGATCGCGTATCTCAAACGCAAGGGAGGGTCTGGAGGAAAGCGCGCCAGATGAGCGAGACAAAGGGTGGAGTGCAGATCCCGCCAGACCGCCGCCCGGTCGTGCTTGTCGGCATGATGGGTGCGGGAAAAAGCGTGGTCGGCCGCTGTCTTGCGCGGAGACTTGGACTGGAGTTCCGGGACAGCGACGGCGAGATCGAGATGGCGTCACGCATGTCCATCCTGGATCTCTTCGCGCTCTACGGCGAGGCGGAATTCCGTGCGCTCGAACACAGGGTGATCCGGAGGCTTCTGCGGCAAGACGCAATCGTTCTTGCGACCGGTGGCGGCGCGTTCGCCAACGATGTTACGCATGCGGAGATCGAAGCGGCAGGCGTATCCGTCTGGCTACGAGCGGATCTCGAAACTCTCTACGAAAGGGTATCGAGAAGATCGCATCGCCCCCTGCTACGAGCAGAGGATCCGCGAGCCGCGCTTGCCGATCTTCTGGCGGCTCGCGAGCCGATCTATGCCCAGGCTGACATCACCGTCGCCACGGGAAGCCAGCCGCTTTCAGTGGTTGTCGATCAAGTTCTCGAAGCGCTCGCCAAGCACCGGATGCGCGCGGCTGGGTCTGTATGTTCAAAGATGTCATCACAAATTCTCCAAACCGAAAGCAGGTCAGCATGACAAAAATTCGCGGTGGACTGATCCAGATGGCACTGAAGGCGTCGACAGAGTCGGCACCGGAGAAGATCGCCAAGACAATGCTCGATGCGCAAATCCCGCTGATCGAGAAAGCCGGTGAGCAAGGGGTTCAGGTCCTTTCTTTCCAGGAGGTGTTTACGCAACCCTATTTCTGCCCGAGCCAGGACGCGAAGTGGTACGCGGCAGCCGAGCCCGTTCCGGACGGGCCGACCGTGAAGCTGATGCAGGGCCTTGCCAGGAAATATTCCATGGTCATCGTGGTGCCGATCTACGAGCTGGCCATGACAGGCGTCTATTACAACACGGCGGCCGTCATCGACGCGGATGGGACCTATCTAGGCAAATACCGGAAGACCCATATCCCGCAGGTGGCGGGGTTCTGGGAGAAGTTCTTCTTCAAGCCGGGCGCATCCGATTATCCGGTGTTCCAGACACGCTATTGCAAGCTCGGCGTCTATATCTGCTACGACCGCCATTTTCCCGAAGGCTGGCGGGCGCTGGCGCTCAATGGCGCGGAATACATCGTCAATCCGTCGGCCACCGTCGCAGGTCTTTCGGAGTACCTCTGGAAACTGGAGCAGCCCGCGGCTGCTGTCGCCAACGGCGTCTATATCGGCGCCATCAACCGCATCGGCACCGAAGCGCCGTGGAACATCGGCGAGTTCTACGGGCAAAGCTATTTCGTAAACCCGCGCGGTCAGATCGAGGCCATAGCCTCGCGCGACCAGGACGAACTTCTCGTTCACGACATGGATTTCGAGCTTATCCGCGAGGTGCGCAACACATGGCAGTTCTTCCGCGATCGCAGACCGGAAACCTACGCCGGCCTGACAGAGATCAATTGAGACAAGTGAATCGCAGCCCGTGAACAAACCAAACGATCCCGCGCTTGGCGAAGCCATCCAGAACTATGTCCGTCGCAAGTGGAGGTATCGTGAGAAGTGGACGCATATCGGCGCGGGAAAAATGCAACTCGACAGCGATCTCATGGAGCGGATCGATCTTCTCGGCATCGACGACAAAATGCTCCTCGACGTCCAAGGAGATCGTGTCATCAGCCGAATTAGCGAACTCGAACGACGGCTGGCCGAAGAAGATCTGGGCGGCACCTGATTTGGAAAATGCAGACGCCACCGCAGATGGTCAAAGAACGAGCCAAGGAGATGACATGGCGGAAACCATGCCGCTGCGCGACACAGCCAGATACGGAAAGTTCGCGCGGAGAGAAACCGACATTACCGAGGTGCGATGGGAGCACCAACTGGATGACTTGCCGGATGTCGAGGCAACGGTCGAAAGAATTTACGGCATGCTGCCTTGGACCCACCGCATCGCCTTCGAGGATGACGGGGAGGAGGAACGATGGCTACTGCGTGGGTTCTCCCCGCTGACACAGCTCCCCGATTGATTGTCGAACGGCCAGGTCGAACTGCGTTTTCAACTCATAGCAGAAATTCTGTCAGCCAATGTCTTTTCCATCGATAAGAACCGTAGCCATGTTCGTCGCGTTGATACTGGCATGGTCGTTTGTTGGCTCGCTTCTCTTCGGTTTCTGGTGATAGCGATCCTGATGGTAATTTCCGTTCTGGGAGTGCTTCCCTGACAAGGATCGTGAGGATTTCCATCGCATTATTTCTCCCATCGGATGCCAATCCCACAACGGCCTCAAGGAATAGAACCTATGTATGATGACATGAATGTCGCCGAAGAGCTTGAGCACATTGCCGACAATCCGTCCCACTTCAGCAAGGCCGAGATGAGCGGTATGTTGAAAGTGGCTGCGGCGACGATCCGCTACCAACGACAGCGGTTGAACGAAGCCGAAGCCGTCATTCTGGAAGAACTGGTGCCCGAAGGAAACGCTTAGCTCTCACGGCGCTTTGCCGCCGTCATAGTAAGCCATGCAGAAAATGCACAGCAGCCATGACTTGAACTGGGCGGCTCGTTGCCGCATTGAAGCCACAATAAGTGGACCCGGTTTGCCGGGTGGCTCATCCGGGCGCCTATCCCCCGGCAACTGATCAAATCCTGTGCCGGCGTTCTGACCGCACGCAGTGTGATCCCCTTGTCAGTTCTCTTGCGCACATATTGATCGGAATACCCGTCGATAAATGACGAGAGACCACTGCCGGTCACCTCTGGCAGGCGGGGGAGACATGTGCTGCGATCGTCAGAAGCTAAGGCGCTGCGGGCAGCAGAATGAGTAACTATTTCACCAGCTTCATTTCTCGACATATCAAAGTGGGCCGGCTTACCGTCATCGATGCAGGCGGCCGCAGTCACCAATTCGGTGACCGGAGTGGACAAGAAATTGTGGTCCGCTTCACCGACAGGCTAACCCAATGGAAAGTCTTCCTGAACCCGGAACTTGCGGTGGGAGAGGCCTTCATGGATGGGCGCCTTATAGTCGAGAGTGGGACGATCTACGCGTTTCTGGAGCTTGTCTTCAAGAACACCGGCGTCGAGAAACTGACCGGGCCGGCACGTCTCCTGCGGCGGATGTCCCACCTGTCGCGGCGGATCAGGCAGCACAATACGCTCGGCCGTTCAAGAAAGAACGTGGCACATCATTACGATCTGGATGACGCCCTCTACGAGCTGTTCCTCGATAAAGATCGCCAGTATTCATGCGCCTATTTCGAGACGCCCGATGTTTCCCTTGAGCAAGCCCAGATGGCCAAGAAGCGGCACATCGCGGCAAAGCTGGGGCTGGAGCCTAATCAGCGCGTACTGGATATCGGTTCGGGATGGGGTGGGCTCGGCCTTTATCTGGCTAGAGTCGCGCAAGCCGATGTACTGGGCGTCACCCTATCTGAAGAACAGTTTTCTGTTTCGAATCGCCGTGCCAGAGATACGGGGTTGCAGGACCGGGCGCATTTTCTGCTCGAGGACTACCGCCGCCTTGATGAACGCTTTGATCGCATCGTTTCTGTCGGCATGTTCGAACATGTCGGCGTCGGCCATTTTGACGAATTCTTTGCAAAAGCGAAGACCCTCCTGAAGCCGGATGGAGTGATGCTTCTTCATTCCATCGGGCTGTCCGATGGACCCTCCCACACAAACCCCTGGATTCAGAAGTATATCTTCCCTGGCGGCTACATCCCGGCGCTTTCGGAAGTGCTGCCGGCGATCGAGCGGCAAGGTCTCGTCGTCTGCGACATTGAAATCCTGCGCCTGCACTATGCGGATACGCTGAAGGCCTGGCGACAGAGATTCATGGCGCGCCGAGATGAGGCGGTCGCGCTGTATGATGAGCGGTTTGCCCGAATGTGGGAGTTTTACCTTGCCGCGTCCGAGACAGCATTCCGCTACCAGGGCATGATGGTCTTCCAGATTCAGCTTGCACACGATCAAAACGCAGCGCCACTGACCAGAGACTACATAGCGCAGCGTGAGACGGTTCTGCGAGATCTGGAAATGGAACGGGCGTCGCCGTTTGAACAGGCTGCGGAGTGACAATTGCCGCTCTCCCTTGCGGAGCGCATGGTCTTGCATTCACTCCATTTCATATCCCTTTCAGTTCGCGTCGTCCGTCGGCCGGCGCCTTGGAGACAATTTTCCTATGAACTTCACAAGAATCCGCGATGAGTGGTTTGGCAATATACGCGGGGACCTGCTTGCAGGTGTCGTCGTGGCACTTGCCCTCATCCCCGAAGCCATCGCCTTTTCGATCATTGCCGGCGTCGATCCCAAGGTCGGCCTCTACGCGTCGTTCTCCATTGCCGTTATCATCGCCTTCACGGGCGGGCGGCCCGGCATGATCTCGGCCGCGACAGCCGCCACCGCCGTCCTGATGATCACGTTGGTGAAGGATCACGGCCTGCAGTATCTGCTGGTCGCCACCATTCTCGCAGGCGTTCTCCAGATTCTCGCGGGGCTGTTTCGTCTCGGCGACTTGATGGGCTTCGTCTCGCGCTCGGTCATCACGGGCTTCGTCAACGCCCTGGCGATCCTGATTTTCATGGCGCAGATCCCCGAACTCGTGGGCGTCCCGTGGATGACCTATGTCATGGTTGCGGCGGGGCTTGCCATCATCTACCTCTTTCCGCATCTGACCAAGGCTATCCCTTCGCCACTCGTCTGCATCGTGGTGTTGACGTCCGCAGCGATGTATTTCGGAATGGATATCCGCACGGTCGGCGACATGGGCGAATTGCCAGCGACGCTTCCCGTCTTCCTGCTGCCGGACGTGCCGCTGACGCTCGAGACCTTGATGATCGTGCTACCCTACTCGGCGGCGGTCGCGGTGGTCGGACTGCTTGAATCGCTGATGACCGCTTCCATCGTCGATGAACTCACGGACACAGACAGCGACAAGAACCGCGAATGCGTCGGCCAGGGCGTGGCCAACGTGGCGACGGGCTTCATCGGCGGCATGGCGGGTTGCGCGATGATTGGCCAGTCGGTCATCAATATCAAGTCGGGCGGCCGGGGGCGATTGTCCTCGTTCGCGGCGGGTGTTTTTCTTCTCGGCATGTGCGTCGGTTTGGGCGAGTGGGTTTCCGCGATCCCTATGGCCGCGCTCGTCGCGATCATGATCATGGTCTCGATCGGCACCTTCTCATGGGGCTCCATCAAGAACCTGCGCGATCATCCGCGGCGTTCGTCCGTGGTGATGGTGGCGACCGTGATCGCTGTCGTGGCCACACATAACCTCGCCATCGGCGTGCTTGTCGGTGTACTCCTCTCGGGCCTGTTCTTCGCTTCCAAAGTGGCGCAGATCTTCCGAGTTACGTCGACCGTTTCTGAGGACGGCAGGGAGCGCTCCTACGTGGTTGAGGGTCAGGTCTTCTTCGCCTCGGCCGAGCGCTTCCAGAAATCCTTTGATTTCAAAGAGGCGGTCGAGAAGGTTCGTATCGATGTCAGCCGTTCCCATATCTGGGACCTGACAGGGGTTGCCGCGCTTGACACCGTCATCTTGAAGTTCAGGCGTGAGGGTGCCGAAGTGGAGGTCTTCGGCATGAACGAGGCGAGCGAAACACTAGTCGATAAACTTGCAATCCACGACAAGCCGGGCGCGCTCGACAGCCTGACGAGTCACTGAGGGAGGAACCGGAATGTCCAAGATACTCGCTTTCATCGATGGATCGGTTTACGCCGAGAGTGTGTGCCGTCTGTCCGCCTGGGCGGCATCCCGCATGGTGCTATCCGTAGAGATCGCGCACGTGCTCGGCCGCCGCATGGCTGGGACATTTGATCTCAGCGGAAGCCTGGAGTTCAACCAGCGCGTCGCTCTCCTCGACGAATATGCCCGCCTAGACGAACAGCACGCCAAGCTCGCGCAGGCCAAGGGCCGCGCGCTCCTGGAGACAGCGAAAGAAATTGTCATGTCGGAGGGCGTTCAGACGGAGACGCGCCTGCGCAATGGCGATCTGCTGGAAGCTCTGACGGAGTTTGAGAAAGACGCGCAACTGGTCGTGATCGGCAAGCGCGGCGAAGCGGCGGATTTTGCCAAGCTCCATCTCGGTTCCAATCTCGAACGCGTCGTCCGTTCCTCGACCCGGCCTGTGCTGGTCGCCGCTCGGAAATACACGCCGTTCGACCGGTTCGTGATCGCCTTCGACGGCGGCAAGAGCGCCGAGCGCGCCGTCGATTTCGTCGCAGCGAGCGGCCTGCTGAAAGGTATGAAGGCAACAGTTCTGTCTGTCGGCGCGGAAACCGCGGAGAACCGGTCGCGGCTTGATGCACCCGTGCAGCGCCTGAAAGATGCGGGGTTCGAAGCGGAGGGAGCGCTGATTCCAGGCGAGCCGGAAGACGGCATCGGTTCGTACGTCGAGACACAGGGCATAGGACTGCTCGTCATGGGTGCCTACGGCCATTCTCGTATTCGCAGCCTCGTCATCGGCTCCACGACCGAGGCGATGGTCCGCCGCTGCAAGATCCCGGTCTTGATGTTTCGCTGACCCTGGAGCTCAATGCGCCATGGAAGACCTTGGCTACAAGGAACTCGTTGCCCGCTTCCGGCCTCGACTCAAAGAAGAATTGGCGGAGATCGAGAAGCTCGATGAGGAAAACGCCTCATGGAGTGCGCCGGTTGAGCTCGACCAGCAGAGCGTCGGCCGCGTCTCGCGTATTGACGCAATGCAGATGCAGGCGATGTCGCAGGCCGTGCAGCGCCGTCGCGCCGCCCGGCGTGTGGCCATCCAGCAGGCGCTGAAGCGCATCGAGGAAGACGAATACGGCTACTGCGTTGAGTGCGGTGAACCGATCGCACCAGGAAGGCTCGATGTCGATCCGACATTCTCTGCCTGCGTCCGGTGCGCCAAATAGTCAGCCGTCCGCTTTCTTGGCAGCCATGTGCCATGCGGCCCAAGCACCAATTGCTGCGAACGGGATGGCGGTGACGAAGACCCAAAGCCCGGTCGCTTCAGCGGTTTGCAGAGTGAGGCCGGTACCAAACCCCGCGAGGTTAGCTGTCGTGCCGGCGACAGCCGCTCCGAATGCGCCGCCGGTCTGACGGACTGCTATCAGCGCGGAGCTGCCCGTGGCCTTGTCGTGTTCGCCGAGCAGCCCCAGCACGCGACGATTCATGAGGCTCGACGAAAGGCCGAAGCCTGCCCCCGTGACGGTGGCCGCGAGCAGGAAGAGCGGAAGCGGGGCGTTGCTCGTGAATGCCGCGAGAAGGGCAAGTCCCGAGAGCACCAGGACGCCACCGGCACGAATCCATCCCTTGCCTCCTCCGGGCGGCGTTCCCGCAACACAGAAGGCGCAGGCGGTCCAGGCGAGTGCCTGCATCGTGACTGCATAGCCAGCCTGAAGCGACGACAGGCCGTGGAGTTCCTGAAGGACCGCCGGGCCATAGGCCAGCAAGCCTGTCAATGCTGCGGTAAGCGCAAACATGGCGAGATACCCCGCGCCCACCGTCCGTAGTCTGAACGCCGCCCGAGGAAGTAGCGTCACCGACGCGCGGCGCTCAATCGACAACACGACGAGACAGAGCGCGCCGCCGAGCAAGGTCATTCCCGCCGCTACCCAGGCTTTGCCGACGACGTTTGCAGCGGCGGCGGCGGCGACCGCGAGCGCCAGCACCGCTAGTTGCAGCCAGGGTACGCGGGACTCCTTCTTCGGTTTGCTCTGATCGCGAAGGAGCACGGCTGCGAGTGCGCCGAACGCGAGTGCCTGGACAACGAAGAACCAGAACACGCCCCGCCAGTTTCCGGCTTCTGCGAACACCCCGCCTACCAATGGTCCGAGCAGGGTGGCAACACCCCAAACCGCCGTCACCGAGGCAAACACGCGGGCCAGATGTTTCTCGGCGAACAGCGCTCCAACCGCTACCATGGCGAAGCCCGCTATCCATCCGCTGCCGATGCCTTGCACAAGCCGCCCGAAAAGGAAGACGGGCATGTCCCACGCGATAGCGCTCAATGCGCAACCGGCTGCGAAGAGGAGTGCTGACATTACAGTCGCCCTCCCGAGGCCGAAGATTTCCGACAGCCTCCCCGCACTCGCACTTGCGAGCACAACACCAACGAAAAATCCTGCAACAGCCCAGCCGAACAGCGCATAGCCGCCGAGGTCGGCGCCGACGGTGGGCATGATGGTGGAAGTTACGAGGCTGTCGACAGCCGTCAGCCAAACCCCCAAAAGCACCATCGCGAACCGCGGGGCGTTGCCGCCCGTCAACAGTTCGGCCCAGGAGCCGTTATCGGTATGTATCTCGGCTGCCGTCAAAGGAGCGCTCCGTCTGGCGTTATCGGGGCCAACCCTTCGCTCGCGATCCGATCGAGCCGCGGCAAAAGGGTCCGGAGCCAGATCATCGACACGACAGCGTATACGACCATCCCCCAGTACTGGGTTTCGATCGGCACAGCCAGGTCGAGCAGCAGCCCGATCAAGCCCGGCGCCAGCGCGGAAGCCAGCACCTGGCCTGCGAAGGCGATCGCCCTGATGGAGCCGAGATGACGAGTTCCGAACAATTCAGCCCAAACGGCGGCGATCAATGTGGACGCGGCGCCGTTCGTCAGGGCGCCGAGGAGCATGAACATGGGGACCGCCCATGGCGAACGCAACGTAGCGAGAACCGCGATACCCATTGCCATCGGCATGAGGAACAACGGCAGAAACCGTCTCGCCGCGTAGCGGTCGACCAGCCATCCCGTCATGAGCGCGGTCGCGACGCTGGTTATAGCGTATAGCGGAAACCATCCGGCGAACCACGGCATGGTCCAGCCCTTCACCTCGACCAGATGGACCTGGTGAAAGAAAATCCCCGTCATGGCGAATGACGGCACGACGATGCCTGCCACGACCGCAAAGAACTCTGGCCTGCGGACAACTTCGGCGCGCGTCCAGCTTCGCTGCTCAATGCCGGACGTTATTTCGAACGGCTCCACCGCCGATGGCGGAGGCTCCTTGCGAAGCAGAAGCATGACAACCGGAATTGAGACCGCAACCAGCACTGAAGCGGCGGCGAGCCAAGTTTCCCGCCATCCTATGCTCGCGATCAAGGACACTGCAATAAAGGGCATCACCGCCTCGCTCGCCGGGAATCCGAGCACGGCGATTGACAGCATCCGCCCTCGCCGGCGCAGGTACCATCGCCCTGTACCGGTGATCGCCAGATGCCCCATCGCCCCCTGGCCGAACAGCCGCAGGCCAAAAAGAATAGGGAGAAGCATCCACGCAACCGAAACGACCGACATCGCCATACACACGGCCGCTAGCGCCAAGATCGCCAGCGGGCCGAGCCTGCGGACAGGCCAGATGTCCGCCACCTTGCCGCCCCAAACGAGCGCGGCCGCGCTCGCGGTCGTCGCGACGGCGTAAAGCATCCCGAACCCGCCGTCGGTAAGCCCAAGCTCCGCCTTCAGCCACGGCGCGAAGATCGCGATGAAATAGGTCTGACCGAAGGCCGACGACATGGTGAGCGCGAAGGCGGCGGCGACAAGCGCGTTCGACGCGGGTTGCCTCCCACTCAATCGTCGTCTCCGCCAGTGACAGGTTCGACCAGTTGCTGAAATTCTTCGAGCAGTATCCGCTCGTCTGGTTCATCGCCTGGATGCACGTAGATCTCGCCGCGGAATTTCTCGACCCAGTGATGACCTGAGCCATGGAGACGTAGATACGAGCCGATCTCCCGGACGGTCGACTGTCCATATCCTTCTTTCACGCGGAACTTCATCATGCCACTCCTTCCTCCTGGCGCCGCCTGGAGGCCTCGCGGACGATCATCATCGACACGTCGTCGCGGGACTGGTCATCGGGTACGATGATGCGCACGAGATCGAGATGATGTGCTTGTCCCGGCATCTCGGCGACCGCCTGGAGGATCGCTGGACAGCCAGAGGCCTCGTCGTTGGACAGACTGCCGAGCGGCGACAGCGCCACGGAGCGTAAGCCGAGCCCATCCGCCTTCCGAAAACCTTCAAGCGTGCAGCGTCGTATCAGTTCGTCGCCCGGATGCGGGCTGTCGAGAGACGCTACGACGCAATTGATCAGCCTGTCCGCCGGAACGCCAAATCCCGCAGTCACGGCCAGTTTGCCAAGCGTCATCGGTCCTGCTTCCGCACAGGCTCCTCTGAGGCGCTGGCCTCCCGCTTCATGTATGCGCTCCGCCTCGGTTCCATAGGGCTGCAGCCAGGTGTCCACGAAGACGATCAGCCCATCAATGTTTGCTTGCTCGGCGAGCGAACCGGATAGGCACTGAATCGTTAGCCCGTCGAGATGGATTCTCACACGCTTTCTCCTTTTCCGATTTCACCCGCGCTCGCGGGTGGCCCAGAACTCGATGTCTGGCCAGTCGCGCTGTGTGCGGGCGAGTTCCCATTCGTTGCGGGCAAAGTAGACGTGTGCACCGGCGCGATCCTCGGTGATGGAATTGCGCTCGGCGCGTGCGAAACGCTCGAAGGCTTCCTTGTTATTCGAGGCGATCCACCGCGCCGTTTCGAACTGGGAAGCCTCCAGCATCACGTCGACGCCATATTCGGCCGCTGCACGGGCCACCAGAACCTCAAACTGGAGTGGTCCAACGGCGCCCACGAACCACGTTGAGCCGATGATCGGCCGGAACACCTGGATGACGCCTTCCTCGGACAAATCGTCCATCGCCTTCGACAACTGTTTCATCTTCGACGTGTCGAGAATGCGGACCCGGCGAATGATCTCAGGCGCGAAGTTCGGGATACCTGTAACCGTTCTGGCGGTCCGTTCGGTTAGCGTATCGCCGACGCTGAGCGTGCCGTGGTTGGGGATGCCGACGATGTCGCCGGCCACGGCCTCTTCGGCGAGTTCGCGTTCGCGCGCGAAGAAGAACATCGGGTTCGGCACTTTCAGTTCACGCCCGCTTCGTACGTTCTTGAGTTTCATGCCGCGCGTGAAGCGACCTGAACAGAGCCGGACGAAGGCGATGCGGTCGCGGTGGTTCGGATCCATGTTCGCCTGGACCTTGAACACGAAGCCGCTGACCTCATCGTCGCTCGGATCGATCGGCTCCGGCGCAGCGGGCTGTGGCTGCGGACCGGGCGAATGTTTGGCTAGAGCATGCAGAAGTTGCCGCACGCCCACATTGCGAAGCGCCGAGCCGAAGAAGACGGGTGTCTGATGACCTTCCCGATAGCCTGCAGGATCGAACGACGAGAGTGAGGCACAGACGATTTCCAGCCCCTCCAGAGAAGGCCCGAAGATGCGGTCCTTCCTGAGTTCGGGATCTGTTGAAAGTGGCGAATCCTCGGTCCAGCGGACCGCACCGGGCGACCCGTCCGGGAGCACCATCTGCCCTCCGACGAGGTCGAGCACACCTTGGAAGTCGACGCCCATGCCCACCGGCCAAGCTAGCGGCGCGACGTCAAGCGCCAGGCGGTCCATGATTTCGTCGAGCAGGTCCAGCGGCTCGCGTCCTTCCCGGTCGACCTTGTTGATGAAGGTCATGATCGGGATGTTGCGCATGCGACAGACCTCGAACAGCTTCCAGGTCTGGCTCTCAATGCCCTTTGCGGCGTCGATCACCATGATGGCGGAATCGACGGCAGTCAGGGTCCGGAAGGTGTCCTCGCTGAAGTCGGAGTGACCCGGCGTGTCGAGCAGGTTCATCGTCAGGCCTTCATGTTCGAAGGTCATGACGGAACTTGAGATCGAGATGCCGCGTTTCTGCTCGATCTCCATCCAGTCCGAACGCGTCCGCCGCCGCTCGCCCCGCGCCTTGACCTCTCCCGCAAGGCGGATCGAACCACTCTCGAACAGGAGCTTTTCCGTTAACGTGGTCTTGCCCGCGTCGGGGTGTGAGATGATAGCGAAGGTGCGGCGCGAACTGCTCGTAGCTTGCAAAGGGCGCGAAGGGTTTTCGCCCGGCGATTTGGTTTCTTGGATGTCAAAGGCAGCGCCCATGCGCGGCCTCCTGACAATAAAAGAGGTCTCGGAACTGGCTTTTCAGCATCTCGCGGTCCTCGCGGAACTGAAGCTCCAGCCAGGTCAGCCCGTCCTCGGCAAAGGTGGTGCCTTTACCTTGTCCAAAATCGTTCACATATCGCAGCAGCGATTCGGCAACTCCGTGGCCGACGTCCTTGCGGAGCGCGACACGACAGGTTGGCTGGGAGGCAACCTCGACGGTGCTGCTCCCTTCACGGGGTAAGATAGGCACGGGCCCCGATCCCATAACGTCGACGGTCGACGGGTGCGCGATCGGAGATGAAACTGTCTTGCTGGATCGTTTCGTCAAAAAGCGTCTCCTTTCTGTCGGAGACGCGCGACGCAATGCATCGGCGATGCCGATGGCAAAGCCGCTGCAGACGGCAAGAACCGCGAGACGCTGTCAAAGCTCAAGGCTTGGGCAGATTCACCGAGGTTGTCGCTGCGGTTCGCCGCGTGCCGACTGCTTCGGTGTCTCCGGTCCTCGCGAAATTGCGAGGGAATAGCTAGTATTTAAGGTATGTAAGCCACAGGTGCAACCATCGTCTCGAAATCGGAGGCACGTCAACCGAAGCTATATGGACAATTCGGTTCTAGTGGCGACCATGCCGCGACGATCATCGCAGGAGCAGGGATATGCAAGACAAAAAATGGAATGCCTGAATCAACACGCTGTCGTGCTCACATACGGCCCGACACACTTGCCAGAACGGTTGCGACTACAGTGACGCGATATGGTATCAGAACCACCTGTTGCCCGCCGGCCTGATGCTGGCGTGAGGTCAGGCCGATTTTTCTGGCTTCGTTCGCGCTGAACTCGAGGAAAGGAAGCAGCGAAGGACAAATCGGAACTCCGCCAGAGTGGTGTAGTCGGCCCGCTTTCAAACTTGGTGTATGTATTTCCGGAACTAGCTAGTGTTTCTCCGTGGCGTTTTGGTAACCTGCAGATCACCCTTCCACGGTCGAGCAATACGACGTTTCCAAGTTTGCGAAAACTCCGTCTTCGCCAGGCTGCGAGAGCGTGTTGCTACTCAGCAGACATCCGGCCCGGCACAGCAATATTCAAGTGTTCTGTCTAGAACTTTCGCGGACCGCGTAGCATGAGATGCTTTTCGATTTGAGCGCACGGCAGGCATCCCAAGCTGCGCCCTTCGATTCGAACCCTGCGTAACGGGCGCGATGATAGGTTTCCCCTTCCGTGGTATATTGCTGAGTGAAAGGTGAAAGAGCGCCAAGGATTGCCGGTGCGGTTTTGGTCGTGCGTTCGAGAATCTCCAGGGCCTGGGTTTTGGACGGCATGGAGGCAATCTGAATCACCCACCCGCCGCTGCGCGTTGATCCTGTGGCGATGCGGTCAATGGGGGCCATCGTTTTGACGGGCGCCTTCGGGCGTGCGTCGGACGCCACGACAGCATTGCTATAGGCGCCGATGCCGTCTTCAACATAGGCAGTCACTATCTTAATGGAAGGGCGGTCGGTTGGCACCGGCACATCGTCTTCTGGCAGCCTGACAGAAGCGACCAATGCATCGGTCCCCGGACGGTCGATCACAAACCGATCTGGGCCAGTCGATGCCTTGGACAGATAGCGTCCAATCAAATCGATCATATGTGTATTCCTGCTACGGCCGGAGCGCCCGCCCATCACGACGGCGACAATGCTTCGACCATCCGTTTCCACCGAACTGACCAAGTTGAAGCCGGATGCTCGTATATAGCCAGTTTTGATGCCGTCGACGCCCTTCACCCGGTCCAACAATCGGTTGTGATTGCCATAGGTGCGACCCTTGTAGGTAAAGGACCGTGTCCGAAAATAGTCGTAGTACTCCGGATGATGGTCGCGCAGCGCCATGCCGAGCCGGGCCATATCGCGCGCAGTGGACTTCTGGGCGCCGTTTGGCAAGCCGTGGGCGTTCTTGAAGGTGGTCGAGCTCATTCCGAGTTGCCGTGCCCTGGCCGTCATCATCTGCGCGAAACCGGCTTCCGATCCGCCCAGGAACTCACCCAGGGCTGTCGCGACATCATTGGCTGACTTCGTCACCAAGCTGAAGATCGCTTGCTCCACGGTTATGGTCTGGCCAGGCTTGAGTCCAAGTTTCGTGGGCACCTCAGCAGCAGCGTTACGAGAAACAGGAATGCGGGTGGACTTCGAAATCCGCCCGCTCTTCAGCGCCTCGAATGTGAGATAGAGGGTCATCATTTTGGTCAGGGATGCGGGGTAACGTAGCGCGTCCGCATGATCTGCATAGAGGGTTTTGCCCGTCTTGGCGTCGACCACGATACCGGCATACTTTGAATTGGCAGTCGCCGCGGAAGGAGCCCCGATCACGAGGATCGACACCAGCATAAATTGCCAGACTGCCTTGAGTGCAAAGTTGAAATGCCCGGCAATAGACACCATCCGCCTCCCGTAACCGCGAAACTGGAATTGCCGAGCGTGGGCCGGCACTGGTTGCCGAACCCTATGGGAGCCGGTGTTACGAAAAAGTTTACTAAAACTGAGTCGATCGAGGGATTTGTCGTTGGGTTAACCGCGGTGGAGAGCAGGAAAAGGTGTGGGATATTACCGGCAGTCCGAGCGAGAGAGCGGCGATAGACTTGTCGCGGTAGCCTGCACCGGACTGAATTGGAGCATGCCTGACGCCGAGATCGACTCTTCGGGTGGAGCCCGCGGTTCGATCCTACAACTGAAGGCCCGCCTGCTCGATATAAGCCCGATGGTTTGAAGGCGTGTCCTAGTGCCGGTGGCCATGACGTTGAGGGAACTGCAAGGCGTCTTTCAGGTGGTGCTGGGGTGGCGCGGATTTTACCTTTCATCGGCTTCGCATCGACGCCGTGCATTACGGTTCCTAGGAGTTGTAAGCCGAAACTCCGGACCGAACGCTTCGCAGCTTCAACCTGCGCCGCGGCGACAAGTTCATCTACGAGAACGACATGACAGACGACCGAAAGCACGATATCCGGATAGAAGCTGGGCTGGAGCGGCAGCTTCCCAATGGCTGTCCGACCTGTATAGGCGGCAGAGGCAATTGCCCGCCCGAAGAATGTGACTGTGTGGCTGTCGTTTGGCACTTAATTGTAAGAATGCGCCCGTTACGTTGGGAGCGGGAAAAAAAGATGGGGTTTAAGCCGCAGGGGGTCTACAAGCCCGCTTGACAACCCGCCGATATTTAACCGGCACTATCCGACTTCCCTGCGATCGCCGATTTCCACTTTCATCGTTTTCAGAGCTCACGCATGTATGTCCGTGTGCTGAAATGAACGAACGGCCCAAGTGCTTATTGACTGTGAAGGATAGGGTGCTGCCGTACCGCGGTGATCCAGTCACCGCGCGTCACGCCAGGAGATCGGAATGGCAGAGAACAGATTTCTTACCCCCGAAGAAGTTTCGGAACGCTATCGTGGCACCGTTTCGCCCGGTACACTACGAAACTGGAGATCGATGCGAATCGGCCCATGCTTCGTCAAGATCGGCAAAGCCGTCCTCTATCCGGTGGCCGAGCTTGATTCTTGGGATGAAAAGAACAAAGTGAGCTGCCGGCCCCTGGGACGAATCGACGTGCGGGCTGAGGATGGAGCGTGACGATCATGATAGGACACGAGAGACCTATCCCAAATAACGTCCCCAACTGTCTCTAAATCACAAAAATCTCTAGTATATTTAAATAGATACAGCCTTGGGTGGAATGATCCACAACCATCCCTCCGGAGACCCCTCCCCCTCGCGCGCCGACATCGACATGACCAAGACCATCATCGATACCGCCAGGCCGCTCGGGATTGCCGTCCATGACCACATCATCATCGGCAAGAAGGGCCATGCCAGCATGAAGGGCCTGCTGTTGATCTAGGCCAACGGCCGGGCCTGGCGCGCCGGGCCCTTCGGCGCCCCCTGAAACGAAAAGGCCGCCGGATCTCTCCAGCGGCCTTTCGATTTCGTCAGGAGCGGCGCCTTATTCGGCGTCGGCTTCCTTGGCCTTCTTCTTCGGCGCGGCCTTCTTCTTGGGCTCCTCGCCTTCGGCTGCCTCGGCGGTCTCGGCCTTGGCCTTCTTCGCCGAAGCCTTCTTTGCCGGCTTTTCCGCGGCCTCGTCCTCGTCGTCGGCCATCAGCTCTTCCTTGCTCACCTTCTTGTCGGTGACGGAAATCTGCGACAGCAGGTGATCGACGACCTTCTCCTCGAACAGCGGCGCGCGCAGGTTGACCAGCGCCGACGGGTTGTTGCGATAGAAGTCGAACACTTCCTGCTGCTGGCTGGCGGGGTAGCGGCGAACCGTGTCGAACAGGCCGCGCTGCAGTTCCTCGTCCGTGACCGTCACGCCGGCCTTCTCGCCGATTTCGGCGAGAACGAGGCCCAGGCGCACGCGGCGCTCGGCCAGGCGCTGGTATTCGGCGCGGGCTTCCTCTTCCGTGGTCTCTTCGTCGGCAAAGGTGCGGCCGGCGAGTTCGAGGTCACGAGTGACCTGGCTCCAGATGTTGTTGAACTCGGCTTCGACGAGCTTCGAGGGAGCCTCGAACTTGTAGTTCTCGTCGAGCTGGTCGAGCAGCTGGCGCTTGACCTTCTGGCGCGTCATGGCGCCGAACTGGTTCTCGATCTGGCTGCGGACGATCTCGCGCAGCTTCTCGAGCGACTCGAGGCCGAGGTTCTTGGCGGTGTCGTCGTTGACCTCGAGCTTGCCGGGGGCGGCGACTTCCTTGACGGTGACGTCGAAGGTGGCTTCCTTGCCTGCCAGGTGCGCGGCCTGGTAGTTCTCGGGGAAGGTGACGGTGACGAGCTTCTCATCGCCTTCCTTGGCGCCGATCAGCTGCTCCTCGAAGCCCGGGATGAACTCCTTGGAGCCCAGCACCAGCGGCTGGTCGCCGCCCGTGCCGCCGTCGAAGGCCACGCCGTCGATCTTGCCGACGTAGTCGATGGTGAGGCGGTCGCCCTCTTCGGCCTTGCCCTTCTTGGGCTCGTAGGTGCGGGCCGATTCGGCCACGCGGTTGACCTGCTCGTCGATCTCGGTTTCCGGCACGTCGTAGACCGGGCGCGAAACCTTGATGTCCGAGAATTCCTTGATCTCGATCGCCGGAATGACTTCGTAGGCGAGCGAGAACTCGAAGTCGGCGCCGCCGGCGAGGATCTTCTCGGCTTCCTTCTCGTCCTCGGTCATCTTCACTTCCGGCTGCATGGCGGCCTTTTCGCCGCGGTCGGAAATGATGGTCCGGGTCGAGTCGGACAGGATTTCATTGACCACTTCGGCCATGAACGACTTGCCGTACATCTTGCGCAGGTGCTGCATCGGCACCTTGCCCGGGCGGAAGCCGTTGATGCGGACCTTGTCCTTGGCATCCGAAAGCCGCTTCGCGAGGCGGGCTTCCATGTCGCCAGCGGGGACCGTGATCTTGATCTCGCGCTTGAGGCCGGAATTGAGCGTTTCGGTGACCTGCATCATCAAACCTTTGTTTTCACGTAAGGCGCGGCGTGACGGCGTCCTGCCGTTCTGCCTGCCGGAATTCGTTTGCCGGGGATTGCTTCAAGTTCGCCAATCGGCGCCCGGTTCCGCCACTTGCGGTCCGTTTGTTCCGCCGCCTCCCGAAGGTGCCGATAAGCTATTGTTTTTACTACTTCTTATCGTATCCTACAGAGACAGCTTTTCGCGTCCCGTCATATTCGACAGGCCTTTTGTCACAGGCGGGCCGAATTTTCAACCTTCTTCGCCGTTTCTCCCGGTGCGGCTGATTTCCTCTGCGAGATTGACAGAATGATGGCAGCGTGGGATTGGCGGGGCACTGCGGATGTGGCGGAACTGGTAGACGCCCTGGATTTAGGTTCCAGTGCCGAGAGGCGTGTAGGTTCGACTCCTATCATCCGCACCATTTTGCGATCCGGCCAGCAGTCGGACCGCAGCGAAAATCCACCTCAAATCCCCGAGCCGTCGACCTCGATCTCATCGCCCTCAAAGGGCCGGGGCATGCCCGAGGTTTTGATAGCGCCCTTGCCGAGATTGGCCTGAGGCAGCGGCATCCAGCATTTGAGTTCCGGTTCGGCGTATCCGATCACGCATCCCGGATAGGAATCGGCTGCGCGCCAACCTTCTGTTCCAAACCGGTCGGCCCGAGACCAGTAGGCCACGTCGACTTCCGCCGGCCCCTGCTCCACCGGACGAACCGTCACGAGGATGCGGCTGCCGTCCCTTGGCGCACTCGCCATGCTGCGCCAACGATCAGGCTCGTTCATTCGTCTCCTCCATGACAGTTCGGGTTCGAACCGGCGCATAGCCGACATGAAAGATGTTATTGCATGCCACGCCCGCGCACCATGGTTTCGAGCGGCATGGCGGCATCGGATTCAGAACCGGTTGTGAGCTTCATCTGCTGCATTCTGCATGCGAAATCTGCCGACCACTTGGAATTCTGAAGACATAACCTAGGATTAGGCAGCATCACCGACTCTTCAGCGAAGGCCATATGGGAAATCAAACCAGCCTGATCGACCGGCTTCGCATCGAAAACGGCGACATGAATCCGGCGGACCGCGCCATCGCCAACGTCATCCTCGACGACATCGAGGCAGCGACGCGTCTGCCGATCAAGGAACTCGCGGCCAAGGCCCAGGTCAGCGAGCCGACAATCATCCGTTTCGCGCGGCGCATCGGTTGCGACGGCTTCACCGACTTCAAGATCAGGCTCGCGCAGGACTACGCCATCGGCCGCATGTACATCGCGGCGGAACGCACTTCGCCTGCCGAGACCGGACCGGACGTCGCGCAGCACGTCTACGAGGCGACCACCCAGGCGCTCGCCAACGCGTTTGCCCAGCGCGACCCGGCAGCACTCGAACAGGCGGCCAGCCTGATCCATGCGGCGCGTCGGATATTCTGCTTCGGCGTCGGCGGCAGTTCGGCGAATGTGGCACGCGAGGCTGAAAATCGCCTGTTCCGGCTGGACTTGGCTGTCTCTGCCACCGCCGACCCATACAAGCAGCGGATCATCGCCTCCACGGTGGAGCCGGACGACGTGCTGCTCATCTTCTCGGTGACCGGCAAGCCGCGCTCCCTCGTCGATAGCGCGGCGATCGCGACTTCGCTCGGCGCCAAGGTGGTTAGCGTCACCCATCCGGGCAGCCCGCTCGCGAGCAACGCGACCGTCAACGTGCCGCTCGTCGCATTCGATGAGGAAAAATTCTTCTACATGCCCAATCGCGGCCGCTACGGCCAACTCTTCGTGCTCGACTGCATCTCGACGCTGATCGGCGCGCGCCGGCGCGGCACCGTCGGCAAGAAGCTGTGGCGGGCGCGCTCGACGCTCGTCGAGTTGCATGGCAGCACCGACAGCCAGCCCGTCGGCGACTGAGCGCAACTCCGGCAGAACTCGAAACCCTCATTCCTCCAGACCGGACGCACCACCGCGCCGCGGAATGGATTGCGCGTGCTTTTGATGTGAAATTTTACTCCGCATGACGTTGACATATCGGTAATAAAACTACATCCTCCTGTCACACCAACAGCGAGCCGAAAGCCGACCATGCCGATAGCCGACAAGACCATCGTTTCCTTCCGCTTCGACGAGGTCGTCGTGCCGGCGCACAAGGGCGTCATCAATTCGGACAGCCTGGCCAAGCCGCTGCACATGCTGCCGGTCGGTGGCAAGGCGGCCTGGAGCATGCAGTTCGACGAACTGCCGAAGCTCATCGTGCGCATGACGCTCGCCGACGGCACGGTGGGGCTGGGCGAATTCTACCGCGACCATGAATGGCCGCGCATCGAAGCGATCTGCGCCAACCTGCTCGGCCAGTCGATCATGGACCTGACCCTGCAGGATCTGCCGCTGCCGCTGTGCCGCGAATATGACGGCTTCGAATGCGCGATCTGGGATGCCTATGCCAAGTCGCTCGGCGTGCCGATGCATCGCCTGCTCGGCGGCGCCGTCCGCGACCGCGTGCCGGTCAGCGCCTGGTCGAGCCACCGGACGATGGAGGAAGTGGGCCCCTGGGTGCGCAAGTACCACGAGCAGGGCTACAAGGTCATCAAGTTCAAGTGCGATCTAGAGGACGACGTCGCCGGCTGGTGCGCCCAGATCAAGCAGCACGCGCCGGGCATGAAGGTCATCTTCGACCCCAACCAGCGCTGGGAGAATTCGGGCAATGCCCGCCGGATCATCCGCGAGCTCGAGGCGGTCGGCAACGTGCTCTTGCTCGAGGACCCGCTGCCGCGCTGGATGCTGCTCGATTTCGCCGAATTGCGCCGCTTCTCCTCGATCCCCATCGTGCTGCACGTCTCCCTGCCCTACGTCTTCCAGGGCCAGCGTCCGCACGACGCCATCAACGCGCTTGCCCACAATGCCGTTGACGGCTTCAACTTCAACGGCGGCCTCGCCAAGTTCCAGGCGCTCGACCACATCGCTTCGACCGCCGGCCTCTATTGCTGGCACGGCTCCGAGGTCGATCTCGGCATCCTGGAGGCAATGTATGTGCACCAGTCGGCGGCGGCCAAGAGCTGCGTCTGGCCGGGCGACATCTTCGGCCGCATGATCCGTTCGCACGACCTGCTCGAGACGCCGCTCGCCTTCGAGCCGCCGCATGTGCGCATCCCGAGCGATGGCGCAGGCCTCGGCGTCAAGCTCGACGAAGCCGCGCTGGCGCGCTTCCGCACCTCCGAACGCACCATCGCCTGAGGACAGACGCCGATGCGCTGGGAGAAGCTCACCACCAACGAATTCGCCGGGCTCGATCGGTCGATCCCGGTCGTGCTCAACGTCGCAGCCATCGAGCAGCACGGACCGCATCTGGCGATCGACACGGACGTCGCCATCGGCGGCCATTTCCTCGACCGGCTCGAGCAGCAGATGGGCGATCGCGTGCTCATCCTGCCGCAGGTCAAGGTTTGCTGCTCCGAGCACCACATGGAGTTCGCCGGGACGCTCAGCATCCGACACGAGACGTTCCTCGCCTATGTCGGCGACATTCTGGAAAGCGTGGCACGCCACGGCTTCACCAACATCGTGCTGTTCAACAGCCATGGCGGCAACCAGGCCGTCGGACAGGTGCTGCTCGAGACCTTCGGCTCGCGTCATCGCGAGTGCCGGATGGTCATGCTCACTTGGTGGCGCCTGGCGGCACCGGAGCTCGAAGAGATCCGCGAAAGCGGTTTTGCCGGCATCAACCACGCCTGCGAGTTCGAGACGTCGCTGATGCTGCTGGCCGCGCCCGACAGCGTCCGCCGCGACCTGATCGGCGACATGTCCTATGTCGAGACCTTCGACTGGGCCAATGCCGACATGATCCGGGGTAGCCGCGGCGCACTTTTCCGCACGATGCACCAGATGTCGGGCGGCACAGGCGTGGTCGGCGATCCTTCGACGGCGACAGCAGACAAGGGCGAGCGCATCACCGAGGCGGTCGTCGCGCAACTCGAGCGCGTCGTCACGTCACTGGCCAAGGCTCACTGAATACTTCACCAGCAATTCGATCAAAGGGAGGGGAACATGCTGAGGAAATTGATAATCGCAGGTCTGGCAGGCGCGAGCATGCTGGCGGCGTCACAGGCATTTGCGCAGGAACGCGGCGGCGTCGTCAACGTCGCGACGATCGGCGAACTGACCACGCTCGATCCGATGACCGCCACGGGCGACCTGCTCGGCATGGTCACGCAGCACTTCTTCGAGACGCTCTATACCTTCGACAAGAACTGGGGCGTGACGCCGCTGTTGGCCGAGGGCTTGCCCGAGGTTTCGGCCGACGGCAAGGTGCACACCATCAAGCTTCGCCAGGGCATTACCTTCCACGACGGCTCGGCGATGACGTCGGAGGACGTGGTCGCCTCGCTCAAGCGCTGGCTGGAAGTCGCCTCGCGCGGCAAGCTGGTGGCTGCCAACCTCGACAAGCTCGAGGCCGTCGACGACTACACCGTCCGCATCACGCTCAAGCAGCCCTTCGCGCCGCTGACGGCCCTGCTCGCCTTCAACAACTCCGCGGCCGTGGTCCTGCCGTCCGAGAAGATCGCCGAGACGCTGTCTGAATATGTCGGCACCGGCCCCTACATGATCAAGGAGCGCAAGCCGGACCAGTATCTGCAGCTCGTGCGCTTCGACGGCTACAAGTCGCGCGAAGGCGAGCCTGACGGCTTCGGCGGCGCGCGCAAGCAGTATCTCGACGAGATCCGCTTCGTACCGGTTCCCGATGCCAACACCCGCGTCGAGGGCGCGATTGCCGGCCAGTACGACTATGCCGACCTGCTTCCCGTCGAGGCATTCGACCGGCTGAACGGCCAGGCCAAGACCGAGCCGCTGGTGCTCAAGTCCTTCGGTTGGCCGATGTTCATCATGAACAACAAGGAAGGCATGATGACCAAGCCCGGCCTGCGCAAGGCCGTGCAGGCGGCGCTCAATTCGGAGGACATGCTGGCCGCCGCCTTCGGCAAGCCCGACTTCTTCGCCGTCGACGGCGCGCTTTATCCGGAAGGCTACCAGTGGCGTTCGGATGCAGGCGTCGAGGGCTACAACCAGGGCAACCCGGACAAGGCCAAGGAACTGGCGACCGAGGCCGGTTATGACGGCAAGCCGATCCGCATCCTCACCAGCCGGCAGTACGAGTTCCACTACAAGATGGCGCAGGTCGCGGCCGAGTACCTCAAGGCTGCCGGCCTTGCGGTCCAGCTCGACGTCGTCGACTGGGCGACGCTGGTGCAGCGCCGCGCCGAACCGGCGCTGTGGGACATCTTCATCACCCACAGCCCGTTCCTGCCGGATCCGGCCCTGATCGCGCCGCTGCCGGCGTCCTATCCGGGCTGGTGGTCGAGCGAGGCCAAGGACAAGCTGGTCGTCGAGCTCAACACCGAGATGGACCCGGAAAAGCGCGTTGCCATCTGGTCGGACATCCAGAAACTCATCTATGACGAGGCTCCCTTCTACAAGGTCGGCGATTTCAACGCGCTTTCGGCCAAGTCGCCCAAGCTGGGAGGCTTCACGGCCTCGGCCTGGCCCTACTTCTGGAACGCCTACCTGACCAAGTAACCAGCCAAGACTCCCCGGCGCGGCAGCCGCCACGCCGGGGGCCAATGGGAGCCGATCGATGTCGCGATACGTCCTGCAACGCCTTCTCGGCATGCTCACGGTTATGTTCACGGTCGTCACGATCGTCTTCATCATCGTGCGCGTGGCGCCGGGCGATCCGGCCGCGGTCATGCTCGGCCCGGACGCGACGCCGGCCGATATCGAGGTGCTGCGTGTGCGCCTGGGCCTCGACCAGCCGCTGCCCATCCAATATGTCTATTTCCTCGCCCAGCTCGCCCGCGGCGACCTCGGCCATTCGATCTTCCTCGACATGCCGGTCGCGAGCGCCCTGCTCGACCGGGCGGAACCGACATTCTTCCTCACGCTGTTCGCCATCCTGATCGCCAGTGCCATCGCCCTGCCCGTCGGCATCATGTCGGCCTACCGGCGCGGCGGATTGTTCGACCAGTCGGTCACCACGCTCACCATGCTGGCCGCCAGCATCCCGAGCTTCTGGCTCGGCCTCATCCTGATCCAAGTCTTTGCCGTGCGCCTGGGCTGGTTCCCTGTCGCGGGCTACGGCGGGCCGGATGCCTCGTTCCTGACACGGATGAGCCACCTCGTATTGCCGGCGACTGCACTCGGCGTGGTCTCCTCTGCGTTGATTACGCGCTTCACCCGCGCGTCGATGCTCGACGTGCTCAACGACGACTACGTGCGTACGGCCCGCTCCAAGGGCATGGGTGAACTGCGGGTCGTGATGAAACATGCGTTCAAGAACGCGTTGATCCCGGTGCTGACCGTCATCGGCCTGACCGCCGCGCTGCTGGTGTCTGGTGCCGTGGTCACCGAAACGGTGTTCAGCCTGCCCGGCGTGGGCAACCTCGTCGTCTCGGCCGTGCTGCGCCGCGACTATCCCGTCATCCAGGGCGCCCTGCTCGTCATTGCAGCGATCTACGTCCTCATCAATTTCGGCATCGACATGCTCTATCTCATGATCGATCCGCGGGTTCGCTACTGATGGCTGCCGCTACTTCCGTCGGCGTGGACACCCCGCGTATCTCCACGCTCATCCTGCAGCGCCGCACGCTCGCGATAGGCCTCGCCGTCATCGCGACGATCACGCTGCTCGCCGTGCTCGCGCCGCTGATCGCGCCCTATGCGCCGAACAAGCTGTCGATCGTCAACCGGCTGAAGCCGCCGAGCACGACCTGGTTCTTCGGCACCGACGAATTCGGCCGCGATGTCTTCAGCCGCACGATCTATGCCGGCCAGTTATCGCTGCTGGTGGGGGCTGCGGCAACAACGCTCGCGGCGGTGGTCGGCATCACGCTCGGCGTCGTCGCCGGCTTCTTCCGCAAGGCGGATGGCGTGGTTTCGCGCATCATCGACGCGATGATGGCGTTTCCCGATATCCTGCTCGCCATTGCACTGGTGGCAGCACTCGGTCCGTCGCTCGCCACGGTCATCATCGCGCTCGGCATCGTCTACGCGCCGCGTCTGGCCCGTGTCGTTCGCGCCTCGACGCTGGTCATCCGCGAACTGCCCTATGTCGAGGCCGCCCGTGCACTCGGCGTGCCCACCTGGCGCATCATGACGCGGCACGTGCTGCGCAACCTCGTCTCGCCGATCCTGGTGCAGGCGACCTTCATCTTCGCCTATGCGATGCTGGCCGAAGCCGGTCTCTCGTTCCTCGGCGTAGGCGTCAGCCCTGAAGTCCCGACCTGGGGCACCATGATCGCGTCGGGACGGCAATATGTCGGTCAGGCCGACTGGGTCACGATCTTCCCGGGCATCGCCATCATCCTCACCGTGCTGTCGCTGCAACTCGTCGGCGACGGGCTGCGCGACCTGCTCGACCCGCGCCTGCGCAAGGACCTCTGACCATGGCCGCTTCCGCACAGAGATCCGACAGCCAGCCGGAAAGGCTCGCCGCCGACGTCGTACTGCGCGCCGAGGACCTGCGCACCCATTTCGTCATGGGTTCGCGCGCCGCAAAGTCGGTCGACGGGGTCACGCTCACGGTACGCCGTGGTGAAACGCTCGCCGTGGTCGGTGAATCCGGTTCCGGCAAGTCGGTCACCAGCCTTTCGATCATGCGGCTCCTGTCGCATCCCGGCCGCATCGTCGGCGGCCGCCTGCTCTACCGCCTGCGCGACGGCAGCGTCGTCGATCTGGCCGCGCTCAGCGACAAACGGATGCGGGCGATCCGCGGCAAGGAGATCGCCATGATCTTCCAGGAGCCGATGACGAGCCTGAACCCGCTTTTCACCGTCGGCGACCAGATCATGGAGATGATCCGGCTGCACGAGCCGGTGAGCCGCGTCGAGGCCCGCGCCCGCGCCAAACGCATGCTCGAACTGGTCGAAATTCCCGCCGCCGACAAGCGCCTCGACCAGTATCCGCACGAAATGTCCGGCGGCATGCGCCAGCGCGTCATGATCGCGCTGGCGCTCGCCTGCAACCCGGCACTGCTGATTGCGGACGAGCCCACCACCGCGCTCGACGTGACCATCCAGGCGCAGATCCTCGACCTGATGCGCCGACTGCAGCGCGAAATCGGAATGAGCATCCTGTTCGTGACCCACAATCTCGGCGTCGTTGCCGAGATCGCCCACGAGGTCGCGGTCATGTATGCCGGCCGCGTCGTCGAACAGGCCCCAGTCAAGGACCTGTTCGCGCGGCCCCGCCACCCCTACACCAAGGGCCTGCTCGCCTGCATCCCCGACACCAAGCGCGACCGCGCCGACGACGGCTCGCGGCGCATGCTCAATCCGATCCCGGGGAGCGTGCCAAGCGTGCTCGCCCTGCCCTCGGGCTGCACCTTCGCGCCACGCTGCCCACATGCCGAGGCGCATTGCGAGGCTGTTCCGCCGGACCTGCTGAACGCGTCGCCCGAACACCTGACCCGCTGCTGGAGGCACGAGCTCCTGTGAACGACGTGCAACCAATCTCCGCCGGCGATGCCGACATCCTCCTGTCGGTGCGCGGCCTGAGCAAGCAGTTCTCCACCGGCAGCGGCCCGGTCAAGGCAGTCGAGGACATCTCGTTCGACGTCCGCCGCGGCCAGATCGTCGGCATCGTGGGCGAATCCGGATCGGGCAAGACGACCGCCGGACGCTGCCTGCTGCGGCTGGTGGAACCGTCTTCGGGCGAGGCGATCTTCGACGGCGTGGACCTGTTTGCCCTGCCGGAAAAGGCGCTGCGTGCCTATCGGCGGCGCCTGCAGATCATTTTCCAGGATCCCTATTCCAGCCTCAACCCGCGCATGCGCGTGCGCGACATCATCGGCGAGGCGATCGACACGCACGGGCTGGCGAAAGGTGCCGCCCGCCAAGCGAGGATCGACGAACTGTTGACGCGCGTCGGGCTTTCGCCCGAGCACGGGCGGCGCTACCCCAACGAATTCTCGGGCGGCCAGCGCCAGCGCGTCGGCATCGCCCGGGCGCTCGCGGTGGAACCGGAACTGATCATCGCCGACGAGCCGGTTTCGGCGCTCGACGTTTCCGTCCAGGCGCAGGTGCTGAACCTGATCCAGGAGTTGCAGCGCGAACTCGGCCTGACAATGATCTTCATCTCCCACGACCTGACGGTGGTGGAGTATCTGTGCGACGAGATCGTCGTGCTCTATCTCGGCCGGATCATGGAACAGGGGCCGGCGCGCTCGGTCTATGCCAACCCGCGCCACCCCTACACGCGCGCGCTGCTGGCGACTGCCCCGGTACCGGACCCGACGGTCCGGCGCGAGCGGGTCATCCTCCAGGGCGACATCCCGAGCCCGCTCAACCCGCCGTCTGGCTGCGTGTTCCGCACCCGTTGTCCGCACGCGGTCGCGGCCTGCGCGGACAAGGTGCCGGTGCGCGAAACGATCGGTACAGGGCACAGCGTCGCCTGCATCCGCCAGGCAGAACTCGCACAACTGCAACAATCGCCGAGCCAATGACCCCTTACGACAGACTGGCCGCACTCGGCCTGACCTTGCCGCCGCCACCCGCGCCGATCGCCGCCTACGTGCCGTTCGTGCGCGAGGAGAACATCCTCTATTTGTCCGGCCAAGGGCCGCGCCAAGCCGACGGCCGCCTTCGGACGGGCAAGGTCGGTGCGGCGATCGGCATCGAGCAGGCCTATGACGACGCGCGCCTTACCGGGCTCAACCTGCTTGCAGTGATCCATTCCGCCATCGGCGACCTGTCCAAGGTCCGCCGCGTCATAAAGCTGCTCGGAATGGTCAACGCCGTGCCGGACTTCGAGGCGCATCCCAAGGTGATCAACGGGTGTTCGGACCTTTTGATTGAGGTCTTCGGCGAGCGCGGGCGCCACGCGCGCTCGGCGGTCGGCTTCGGCTCGCTGCCCGACAACATCACCGTCGAGATCGAAGCGATCGTGGCGGTGGAACCTTAGCCGCCGGCGCCAATCGCCTATTGCGGACGCTAGCCTTCCGCGGCGATCGCGGAGGCATAGACGCCCAGAACTGCGTCGACCTTCTTCTCCCAGTCGAACTCGTCACGGATGCGCCGCTTCGCCACCTCGCCCAACTGCCGGCGCAGCCCGGGCGAACGGGCGAGTTCCACCATCGCGTCCTCCAGGCCGCGAACGAGAGCATCTGGAGACTCCGGTGCGACCAGGATGCCGCATTCCGGGTTGAGGTAGTCCAACGGGCCGCCCCATGCGGTTGCAATGACGGGCTTGCCGAGCGCCATCGCCTCGAGGACCACCGCTCCCCCGCATTCGTAGAGGCTGGGAAGCACCAGGGCGTCGCGGGACGCCAGCATTTCGGCACATTCGCGCTGGCTAAGCCAACCGGCGAAATGCACCTTGCCGGGAACCTCGTGGGCGGAAAGTACCCCGAGTTCGGCGGCAAGCTCTTCCAGGCTGCCACGTACGTCCCCATCACCGACGATCAGCAAGCTCATCGGAACCTGCGTACTGGCACGCGCAAAAGCACGCAGCAGGAGATCAACAGCCTTCCAATCCACCAGACGGCCCGAAAAGACGAAGCGCGCACTGCCTCGCGGATCCCGCTCTGCGGCCGCATGGACGGTCCATGTCGAGATGTCGACGCCATTCTCGAAAAGCTCGATGATCTTGCCCCGGACGCCCGAGGGCAACGCCATGCGGCTGCGCTCGTTTGCTACCATCACGACGCTTGCAAGACGTTTCCCCGGAACGAGACGGTTCATGAAGTTGGTCATGGCTCGGCCAGCCGCGACTGCGCGCTGCTCGAACGCGGAGGCGCGGCTGCGGAAGGCTGGCGGGAACTCCATGCCGCCGTTCAAGGGGCCGATCACGACAGGAGCTCCCAAATCGAAGAGCATGGACGGTTCGCGCGGAGAGACCGGGATGGGCTGGTGCACGATGTTCACCCCCTGCTCGGCGACCAGCCGACGCGCCTCCTTCCGCTGCCTGCGCTGCGTCAGCACCCGCATGAGATAGCCGGTCGAGAAATTTGCCAGGCGGTGCGGCAGAAAGCTGCCCATACGCCACAACAGGCGTATCAGCGGCGTATCGGGCGTGAAAATGATGCGCGAGTCATCGCCGAACAGATCAACCAGCTCTTCACGCGTCCTTTCGTGAACGATCAGCCAAACGTCATGTCCGCGCTGGCGCAATATGCGAAAGTAGTGGAGCGGCAGGATCGCTTCGCCTCCAAAACGGGCGGAGGCATGTTCTGCAACAATTGCAATCTTCATAATATGTACGGGCGTTCGTCCAACAAGCATTGCTCGCTATATGCCGAACCCATTAATTTCATCTCAAAGCAAACTTTGGGTGCCCGGAACTGGTCGCAGCCTGAGGCGATATCAGCTTTGTCTAGCTTTCTGCTTGATCCAGATGCTGACCGGTGCCGCCCATCAATAGAGCGGCTCCTCGAACAGCGTGGCATCGCCGTCCATCAATGCCTTGATCTGGGCGGTCCCGCCGCTGCCGACGGCGACCTTGACGCCGAAGTTGCGTATCTCCGGCTCAGCCTCGGCATTGCGCCTGCGCATCTCTTCCTCGATCGCCAGCCCCTCGCCTTCCGGCACATAGAAGCGCTCGATGCCGTAATCCACTGCGATCGTGGAACCAGGTGTGACGTTCCAGCCGCCCTGCACATTGCCACGGAGATCGACCTCTCCTGCGGGCGCAGTGGCCGCCGCAGTGCCCAGCCAGGCGCTCGTGGCCCGCCAATAGCCGTCGGCTTCCTTCCTCACGCGCACGACGATCGGCCCCTCCGCGGAGGTCGCCTCGCCCTGGGGCAGATTGGCAATCAGTTCGACCGGCAGGCGCGAGATCTCGTATCCGAGCCGCACATAGTCGCCGCGCAGCAGGTCGCGCGGGTCGACGGGCTCCACCTTGAGCAGCACCTCCTGGCCGTTGCGCAGCAGCGCAGCGCGGCCAGCGACCATCCAGCCGAGAAAACCGATCTGCGCGAGTGCGAGAACCGCAGCAACCATGACTAGCTTGTAGCGATGCATCATGCTGCTCCCCGGGCCGATTGCGGCCTCATCCGTCGTTCGATGCGCATGATTGCATAGGCAAGGCCTGCAAAAATTGCTGCAGCTGCGAAGAAGAAGCCTGCCGTGCCAAGCATGGAGCCGACTGTCGCTCCGTAAACGATCGCCAGTTCAAAGGCGAAGCCGACATAGGCTACCCAGCGCAAGGCGCGGCTTTCCCGTCCGAGGAAGACGATCGCCGTGGCTATGACAGCGAGTGCGACCGCGGCTGCGACGACAAATCCCTGATCGTCGACCAGGTCGAACTGGACGATGCCCATGCCCGTCAGGAAGCCGATCAGGGCATGCAGCGGCAGATATCCGCCTAGCTGGACCAAGCGCTCGGCGGCAGCCGGCGCTAGTGCTGCAATCGCAAGCAGGGCCGCGGATACGAGGGCAAGCACCAGCCCCGCAAGCAGCGCGTCGTAATGTATGGCGAGCAAGACGGCGTAGAGAATGAGCGACAGAGAGATCAGATGCCGTGCCGCGCGGCTGAGGGTCCAGTAGGACAATGCCCAAAGCACCGCCATGAAGGCCGGGAACAGATGCGGAAAGTCCGTACGCCGGAAGAATTCGAACCCCTTGGTGACCAGCCAGGCGTCGGCGATGGCAACGGCTGCGACCGTCAGGGCGCTGGAGCGCAAGGCCGCCGCTGCGATTCCTGTTGCAATGCACCATGTGACGATCGCGGCGGCCTCGTCGCCGGACATATGGTACATCTGGCCGATCAATGCGATCGACCCTCCGAAAGCGGCCGCGGCGACCAGCCACAGTGCTTCGGCGAACCCGCCGTGGCCGCGGCCCTTGAGGATGGCGCCACCGACATATCCGGCAAAAATCACCGCAAACAGGCCAATTAGGCGCGCTACTCGCGGCAACGCTCCCCAATTGGCCGCGACCAGAATGAGTATCGCTGCCGCAAACAGCAGCGCTGCCATGATCGCCAGTATCCAGCCGAAATTCAGCCCGCTGCGATCTCTTGCGTCGACATCAGTAGCGAGCTTTTCGCCAGTGGGCCGGTCTATAAGGCCGCTTTCGACCCAGCGATCGATGTCTTTCTTGACCCTGGTGGCATAGCCCGCCATGCGCCCCGTTCCCCCGTTCAGACCTTCTACCGCCGGCCAAGCCTTTGTCATTATGGCGATTTTCAGATTCGGTCACAATTATGACCGAACCGTAAATGCCCATTAATGCTGCAATGCACAAAACGCATTGCTGCTATGCGAGCATAGCGCTTCAATTTTAGTCAGAGCGGACCTATCTACGCCCCGTACACAGAGAGCGAAAAGAAAACGAACGGGATACGAAGATGAACCTGATCCGCAACTACCGCAACTGGCGCCGCTATCGCGAGACCGTGAATGAGCTGAGCCGCCTGTCCAACCGTGAACTGACCGACCTGGGCATCACCCGCAGCGACATCCACTTCGTCGCGCGTAAGGCCATCTAAGCGTCGACATTCACACAACCGTACGAACGAAAGAGAAAGAAAATGAACTTGCTCCGCACTTACCGCAACTGGCGCGCTTATCGCGAGACGGTGAATGAGCTGGGCCGCCTGTCCAACCGCCAGCTTGCCGACCTCGGCATCAACCGCGGTGAAATCCCGGCGATCGCTCGCCGCGCCATCTAATTCAGTTTCCGCTGGGGTCGACCTCCTCCCCGACCCCGCGGATCGGTCAGCTTACTCCTCCTCCCGAAGCTGACCACCTTAACGCACCCGCCGGATCTCCTCCCCCGGCGGGTGCCGTTACCCAGAAAGAGATTCGCCCTCTTCAATCGGCGAAAAGAATTTCGCCCGGGCCGTTCCTCCTCCCCGGCTCATAGCGAATAGGTCGGCTTACTCCTCCTCCCGAAGCCGACCACCTTAACGCACCCGCCGGATCTCCTCCCCCGGCGGGTGCAGTTAGCCAAAGGAATTTCGCCCGAGCCCTCCTCCTCCCTGGCTCACGGCGAATAGGTCAGCTTCTCTCCTCCTCCCAGGAGCTGACCATCAAAACGACACCCGCCGGACCTCCTCCCCCGGCGGGTGTTGTTGTTTCGGCTCCCAAAAATGCAGATCGGGCTAATCCAGCGCGCCACTGGAGAGCAGGCCGCGTGGCTTCCAGTCGCTGAGCGGAATGATGTCCGGTATGCCGCCCATCGGCGCGTACCAAGAATCGACCACCCATTTGACGCCGTCCGGCGCGCGTATCACCGCGGTCCAGTGCGGGTAGCGTCCATCGAAGAGGAACCCACGCGAGGTCCTCGCCTCCACCTTGTGGTACTTCAGCAGGCCGCGCCCTTGCAGGTAGCGCAACAGGGTGTCGGTGTTGGTCGATTCGTCGACGCAGTCCATCTGGCCCTTGACCTTTGACGCCCCGAACTCCGACTTCGGTTCGTCGCGCACGCCGGTCACCTGCTGGACCCGCTTCTCGAAATAGCTGACGGCTTGACCGATCGCCGCACGCTCGGCCTCCGCCGAGGACTTGCCTGCGGCCAGGATCGAGGCGAAGCGCTGGGCATCGCCGGCGCCGAGATAGAGCCTTGCCCGGAATGCACAGCCATAGCCGTGGCAGACATCTATGCGGTTAGTAATTGGAGCTGCCTGAGCGGCCGGCGGGCCGGCGGCATGGATCGAGAGCGAAATCATGCCCGCCAGGAGCAAATGACCGATTGAGCGCTTCGTCATGAAGGCATCTTAGAAGTTGTCAGCTGCCGTCGGCAATCCCGCCGCCGCCCCCAATCCACGGCAATCGTTGCAATCGCCGGGGCAAGGGACTATTCCGCTGCCATGAGCACGAAACCCATCCATATCGTCGGCGGCGGTCTCGCCGGATCTGAAGCAGCGTGGCAGGTGGCGGAGGCAGGCGTGCCCGTCATCCTCCATGAAATGCGCGGGGTGCGCGGCACCGACGCCCACAAGACCGACGGCCTGGCCGAACTGGTCTGCTCCAACTCCTTCCGCTCCGACGACGCCCAGACCAACGCGGTCGGCCTCCTGCACGCCGAGATGCGGCTTGGCAACTCGCTGATCATGTCTTGCGGCGACGCCAACCAGGTTCCGGCAGGCGGCGCGCTCGCCGTCGATCGCGACGGCTTTTCCGACGCAGTCACCGCGCGGCTTGAAGCCCATCCGCTGATCACTATCGTGCGGGAGGAAATCACCGGCCTGCCGCCCGAGGACTGGGACCAGGCGATCATTGCCACCGGCCCGCTGACGGCTCCGTCGCTGGCAGAGGCCATCGCCGCTGGCACGTCATCCGATGCGCTCGCCTTCTTCGACGCGATCGCGCCGATCGTGCACTTCGACTCGATCGACATGAACACCTGCTGGTTCCAGTCGCGCTACGACAAGGTCGGCCCCGGCGGCACCGGCAAGGACTACATCAACTGCCCGATGGACAAGGAGCAGTACGAGGCTTTCGTGCAGGCCCTGATGGACGGCCAGAAGACCGAGTTCAAGGAATGGGAAGGCACGCCCTATTTCGACGGCTGCCTGCCGATCGAGGTGATGGCCGAGCGTGGGCCGGAGACGCTGCGCCACGGCCCGATGAAGCCGATGGGCCTGACCAACGAGCACAACCCGACCGACAAGGCCTATGCCGTGGTCCAGTTGCGCCAGGACAACGCGCTCGGCACGCTCTACAACATGGTCGGTTTCCAGACCAAGCTGAAGCACGGCGAGCAGGTGCGCATCTTCAAGATGATACCGGGCCTGGAGAACGCCGAGTTCGCGCGCCTCGGCGGCCTGCACCGCAACACCTACCTCAACTCGCCGACGCTGCTGGATCCGACGCTCCAGCTCCGGTCGCGCCCGGGCCTGCGCTTTGCCGGCCAGATCACCGGCTGCGAAGGCTATGTCGAGAGCGCTGCCATCGGCCTGCTGGCCGGCCGCTTCGCCGCAGCCGAGCGCCTGGGCCGTCCGATGACGCCGCCTCCGGCGACGACCGCATTCGGCGCGCTGCTCAACCACATCACCGGCGGCCACATCGTCTCCGACGACGAGCCGGGCAAGCGGTCGTTCCAGCCGATGAACGTCAATTTCGGCCTGTTCCCCGAGATCGAGGCGCCCAAGGTCGACGGCAAGCGCCTGCGTGGCAAGGAAAAGACCATTGCCAAGAAGAAGGCCATGACCGGTCGCGCTCTTGCCGACTGCCGTACTTGGCTGGGCATCGCGCCAGCCGAGGCTCAGGCCGCGGAATAGCCGAGATGATGAAGCCCCCAGGTACGCCACGGCTGATCCTGAGGGAGATGGAGCGCGGCGACGAGGCCGCGATCCTGTCGATATTCACCGACGACTATGCGCGTCGTTTCTATCCCGAGATGACGGACGACGCCGGCGCAACCGAATGGGTCGAGCGGAACCTCGCCCGCTACCAGCGCGACGGCTTCGGTCTCTGGGCGATGGTGGACCGGGCCAGCGGGCAACTGATCGGGGATTGTGGCCCGACCTGGCAGGATATTGGCGGAGTACGAGCCCTTGAGATCGGCTATCACGTCGCGCCGGCCTGGCGCGGCCGCGGCCTTGCCCTGGAAGCCGCGCGGGCGGCCATGGCCTACGGCTTCGAGGTGACCGACGAACCGGAAATCGGATCTATCGTCGCGCCCGACAACACCTCCTCGGCAAGCGTGGCTCGCCGCCTCCATCGGGATGTCCGTACCTACGTGAACGCCCGCAGTCTCGACCGCTTCTTTTTCTTCACCCGGCGAGAAGATTACGTTCCCGCTTAAAGTCTGGCCGGAACTGATACCCGTCCGACAACCTGGCCACGGCGCCCTAGCGCCAGCCACGCGATGCCGCACTGAGCATCGACAGGTGCTTGCGAAGCGATGAAATGCCGTCCTTGCCGCGCTCGATCCGGTCGAGATGGGCGCCGGTGAGCGCCACGGGCAGGAATGCCGGACGCAGCGAAAGCGGCATTGCCTTGGCCTGCCGCTCGAAGGCTCGCAGATGCTCGCGCGCGAGGGCGATCATCGCCTGGACAGCAACGTCCGCGCCTGGGCTCTTGCCGCCGGCCACGAACTCATCGGGCGTTATCCCGGCCGCCGACAGGATGTCGCGCGGGACGTAGCATTGGCCCCGCGCCCGGTGGACGGGCAGCAGGCGGAGCAGACCGGTGATCGCCTGGGCACAACCGGCGTGGCCGGCCGGTTCCGCATGGGCAGCCGCTTCACCGGGATCGAGCACGAGTGCGGCAAGCTGTATCAGCGCCGAAGCGGTTTCGCCGCAATACCCCTCGAGGTCGGTGCGGGTCGGCATCGGATCGTCGTAGAGATCGAATATCCGGGCTTCGAGGTAGTCGTCGAAGGCGGCAACCGGCAATCGGTGGGTCGCGATCGCGGCCATCAGGGCGCTCGCGACGGGGTGACCGGCACCGGCCTGCGGGTCGCCCGAAGCGATGATGTCGCGCCACCATTGCAGGCGGATTTCGCCCGGCATAGGCTCGCTGACGCGATCGCGGATACCGGCGACCTCGGCGTTGAAGGCATAGATCGCGAAGAGCGCTGAGCGCTTGTCCTCGGGCGCATAAAGCACGGACAAGTAACGGTCGCGATCCGCCTCGCGAACCAGTTCAGCCACCGTTTCGACGCCCGACTTCACTTCAATCGACGGCCATGAATGCGGCCGCCACAGCACGGTCTTCGGCGAGCAGCACGTTGTAGGTGCGCACCGCTGCCCCGGTCGACATGGGGTCCGCCGAAATCCGGACTTCCTTGAAGGCCGCGCGGAGTTCGGCAGGAAGCCGCATCAGTTCCTTGCCGGTGCCAACGAGCAGGATCTCGACCTGTGCCGCCTCGGCGATCACCTTGGCGAAGTCCGCCGGCGTAAGAGCCAGCGGGTTCGCCAGTTCCCAACCATAGATGCCGGACGGCAGGCACAGGATCGAGCCCCGATGCGACATGTCCGCGAAGCGGAACCCGCCGTCGCCATAGGCGTCGACGGGAGCCCTTCCGGGATAGTGCGCCTCGCGCATGACCAGGCCTGCAGCCATTGCTTGCTACGACTTCGTCGGCTGGACGTTGGTCGGCACAGCCGGCTTGTCCTTCTCGTCGGCTTCGAAGGCTTCCGGGCGCAGCCTGAACAGGATCAGCAGCGGACCGGCCACGAAGATCGACGAGTAGGTGCCGACCAGGATGCCGAAGATCATGGCGAGCGTGAACGACTGGATGACCTCGCCACCGAACAGGTAGAGCGAAATCAGCGCCAGCAGCGTGGTCACACCCGTCAGCACGGTACGCGACAGCGTCTGGTTCATCGACAGGTCGAGAAGCTGCTCGATCGGCATCTTCTTGTACTTGCGCAGGTTCTCGCGAACCCGGTCGTAGACGACGACGGTGTCGTTGATCGAGTAGCCGACGATGGTCAGGATCGCCGCGATACTGGTCAGGTTGAACTCGATGCCGGTGATGACATAGAGGCCGATCATCATGGTCACGTCGTGAACGGTCGCCAGGATGGCGCCGAGGCCGAACTGCCACTCGAAGCGGAACCAGATGTAGATCAGCATCGCCGCCATCGAGGCCAGCACGCCGAGGGTACCGTACCAGGCCAGTTCGCTCGACACGGTCGGACCGACCGATTCCACGCGCCGGAACTCGTAGTCGTTGGCGAGTTCGCTGCGGACCTTCTCAACCACGCTCTGCTCGGCATTGTCGCCGGCATTCTGACCCTCGACCCGGATCAGCAGGTTCTGGTCGGAGCCGAACTCCTGCACCTGGACGTCGCCGAGGTTGAGCTCGCTCAACCGGGCACGCACGTCGCCCGAATTGGCCGTGCCCTGCTTGGCCTGCACCTCGATGCTCGTGCCGCCGCGGAAGTCGATGCCGTAGTTCATCTCCACGGAGAAGAAGAGAACCATGGCCGCGACGGAAGCAGCCGCCGAGAGCGTGAAGGCATAGCGCCGCCAGGACATGAACGGGAAGCTGGTGTTGTCGGGCACCAGTCGCACCAGGCCCTTGGGCAGTTCCTTGGGCTTGGCGCGGCGCAGCCACAGGGCCACCAGCCAGCGGGTCAGCGTGAAGGCCGTGAAGACGGTCGTCACGATACCGATCGCGAGCGTGACCGCGAAGCCGCGCACGGGGCCGGAACCCAGGTAGAACAGGATGATTGCAGCGATGAAGGTGGTGAAGTTGGCGTCGACGATGGTCGCCAGCGCCCTGGCGAAGCCCGCGTCCAAAGACTGCACCAAGGATCGACCCAATTGTCGTTCCTCGCGCACGCGTTCGTAGATGATGACGTTGGAGTCCACCGCCATGCCGACGGTGAGCACGATACCCGCGATACCAGGCATGGTCAGCGTCGCACCGAGGAGCGAAAGCGTCGCGATGATCAGACCCACGTTGGCGATCAGTGCGATGTTGGCGATGATGCCGAGCGTCCCGTAGGCGAACAGCATGAAGGACACGACGAGGATACCGGCGATGACCGAGGCGAACTTGCCGGCCGCGATCGAGTCGGCGCCCAGGCTCGGGCCGACGGTCCGCTCTTCGACGATGGTCAAGTCTGCCGGAAGCGCGCCGGCGCGCAGCAGCACTGCCAGGTCGTTGGCGCTCTGCGCGGTGAAGCTGCCGGAGATCTGGCCCGTGCCGCCGAGGATGGGCTCGCGGATCTGCGGCGCCGAAATCACCTGGTTGTCGAGGATGATGGCGAACAGGCGGCCGACGCCCTGCTGGGTCGCCTGACCGAAGCGGGCAGCACCCTTGGCGTCGAAGCGGAAGGAAACGACGGCTTCGCTGGTGCGCTGGTCGAAGGTCGCCTGCGCGTCAACGAGGTTCTCGCCGGAGACGATGATGCGGTTCTCGATCAGATAGGGGACGGGCGGATCGTCCTGCGAATACATGACCGTCGAGCCGGCGGGCGGACGGCCCTGAAGGGCCTCCTGGGCGGACATCGACTGGTCGACCATCTGGAAGGTCAGCTTGGCGGTCTTGCCGAGGATATCCTTCAGACGCTGCGGGTCCTGAAGGCCAGGCACCTGGACGAGGATACGATCGGCACCCGCGCGCTGGATGATCGGCTCGTTGGTGCCGAGTTCGTTGACGCGGCGGCCAACGACCTCGATCGACTGAGTGACCGCGTTGCTGACGCGGTGGTCGATGCCTTCGTCAGTCAGCGTGAAGCGGAGAATGCCTGGCTCGGGCTGCTCCAGCGCCAGTTCGGAGATCGAACCGCCGCCGAACATGCCGGACGAAACCGGCTGCGTCAGCGCCGCAAGCGCGGTCTTGGCCGGTTCGACTTCGTTTGGATCCGTGATGCGGACCTGCACCGTCTTGCCGGTGCCGGTGAGACCAGTGTAGCCGATCTTGGCGTCGCGCAGCAGCGTGCGGATGTCGTCCCGCGTCGCTTGCAGCCGCTCATCGACCAAATCCTGCCGCTCAACTGCAAGCAGGATGTGTGAACCGCCCTGGAGGTCGAGGCCAAGCGTCATGGAGCGCTTCGGGAACCACCCCGGCAGCGAATCGAGCTGCGATTGGGTCAGCAGGTTCGGGATGGTGAAGATCACCCCGAGGAGCACGACGGCCCAGATCGAGAATGTCTTCCAGCGCGAAAAATAAAGCATTTGGCCTCGTCCGATAAGGCGTGAAAGCGGTGCGTTCCGCCTTTACTACGGTTATTTCTTGGCGTTCTGGTTGGCGATCGGCTCGCCCTTGACCCGAACGTCAGAAATGGTGGCCCGCAGCGCGGTCACCTTGACGCCATTACCCAGATCGACCTCGAGTTCGTTGTCGTCGATGACCTTCGTCACTTTGCCGACAAAGCCGCCGCCGGTGACGACAGTATCGCCGCGACGGATGGCATTGAGCATCTCTCCGCGCTTCTTCAGCTGGGTGCGCTGCGGGCGGATGATGAGAAAATACATGATCACGAAGATCAGTACAAACGGCAGAATGCTGATGAATACGTCGGGCGTGGCCCCCGTGGCCTGTGCGTATGCCGGCGTGACGAACATGAATGTCTCCTGAGAAGTGACCGGACACCGTAAATCCGGCCCCCGGGAAATGTGCGCGGAATATAGTCGCTAAAGCCACCAATGCAACTGCGCTTGGCCCAAGCAGCGCGGCTTTTCCGCGCATTCCGAGCATGATAGAGCGGCTCGCAACCGGAATACCGCAAGGGAATGATTGAAATGGACAAGGCGATCGAAGCGCTCAACGACAAACTCGACCGTCTGATCGCAGCGGTGACGCGGCTTGCACCGGCGGCTGCGCCCGAAACGGACCTCGACAAAGCGGACTGTTTCGTCTGGGCAGCCGATCCGGGCTATCTCGAACCGGTGCAGCGGGTGAACAGGGTCGACATCGGCCTCATCAAGGGCGTCGACAGGGTGCGCGACATCCTGGTCGACAACACCGAGCGCTTCGCCGCAGGCCTGCCGGCCAACAATGTGCTGCTGTGGGGGGCGCGCGGAATGGGCAAGTCGTCACTGGTCAAGGCGGCGCACGCCACGATCAACGCCTCAGGCAAGTACGACACGCCGCTCAAGCTGATCGAGATCCACCGCGAGGACATCGACACGCTGCCGAAGCTGATGGGCCTGCTCAAGGCCGCCCCCTACCGCTTCGTCCTGTTCTGCGACGACCTCTCCTTCGACCACGACGACACGTCCTACAAGTCGCTCAAGGCTGCGCTCGAGGGCGGCGTCGAGGGCCGGCCCGGCAATGTGATCTTCTATGCCACCTCCAACCGGCGCCACCTGTTGCCGCGCGACATGATCGAAAACGAGCGTTCGACCGCCATCAACCCGTCCGAGGCGGTCGAGGAAAAGGTGTCGCTGTCGGACCGCTTCGGCCTGTGGCTCGGCTTCCACAAATGCTCGCAGGACGAGTACCTGGAAATGATCAGCGGCTATGCGAGCTATCACGGCCTCGATTCCGATCCGGAGCAGCTGAGGGCCGAAGCGCTCGAATGGGCGACCACGCGCGGCAGCCGTTCGGGCCGCGTCGCCTGGCAGTTCATCCAGGACCTCGCCGGCCGCACGGGCAAGCCGCTCAAGGACTGACTACAGCGCCGCGCGTCCTGTTGGACGCGCAACGGACGCTGTAACACTTTGAATTTGTGCATGTTCCTTTCCGAAAAACGACTCCGATTTTCGGGGTCATGCACAAGGCGAAAACGAAAACGCCCGCCCCTGGACGGGACGGGCGAAGCTGGCGGATCTGATGGAGGTCGGACGATCCGCGAATTCCTATTCCAGATAGGTCGACGGATCGACCGGCGTCGAATTCTTGCGCACTTCGAAGTGAAGTTTCGGCTGGTCGGTGGCGCCGCTCATGCCGGAGAGCGCGATCTCGTCGCCCCGCTTCACCTTCTGACCACGCTGCACCTTGATCTCGCTGGCGTGGCCGTAGACCGTGACCAGGCCGTTCTCGTGGCGCACGAGCACGGTATTGCCGAATTCCTTGAGCCCGTCGCCGGCATAGATGACGACGCCGTTCTCGGCGGCCTTCACAGGAGTGCCTTCCGGAACCGAAATGTCGATGCCGTCATTGGCTTTGCCGCCGCCCTTGCCGTAGGACGACACGACCCGGCCGCGGACCGGCCAGCGCATGCGGTCGATGCCCGTGGCGTTTGGCGCGGCCTCGGCGCCCTGTTCGGCCTGCTGGGCGAGCCGCTCGGTCTTCGGCGGCGTGTACGACGCCGTGGTGGGAGCATCGGCCGGCTTTGCCGCCGCGACGGCCGGCTTGGCCGGTGCCGGCGTGCTTGTCACGACGGGGTCGACGGCGGCAGGCACAGCCTTGGCGACAGTCGTGGTTCCATTCGCGGACGCGGGGACCTTGAGCGTCTGGCCGATCCGAATGCGCCCGTCCTGCAGACCGTTGGCTTCCTTCAGCGCCGCGGTGGTGACGCCGAGCTTGCCGGCGATGCGGTTGAGGGTATCGCCCTCAACCACCTTGTAGCCGCCGGCACCGGCCGAACCAGCGCTTTTGCCAGTCGACGCGTCCAGTTGGGCAGTGGTGGTGCCTTCCTTCGCCTTCGGCTGCTGCGGCAACACTGCCACCTTGTCGGTCGACAGCGGCTGCTGGTTGTTCGGCAAGGGCTTCTTGCCGGCGGGCACCTTGAGCACGTTCTCTTCGGCCTGGGCGACCTTCGGCTGCACCAGTGCAGGCTGGGCAACGCTACGATCTACGGCAGGCGCCAGCGCAGGTGCCTGGGCAACGGCCGGAGCCATCGCAGGTGCCTGGGCGACTGGAGCCGGCAGCGGCTGCGACGACACTGGCTGGAGGCTGCCGCGGCTGACCGAGCCCGAATTGCTCGCCACGAGAGGAGCCGCCTGCGTATCGCCCGGATAGGCCTGAGGCTGATTGATTATCGACTGCTGATTGGAGGTCGAGGCGGTGAACAGATCGTCCACGCCACCACCGCCGAATCGCGCAACGCTGGAACTGCAACCGGCGGCAACGCCGGCCAGAATGAGAGCGGCGCCACTACGCGCCAAAGAGCGTCCATTCGCCTTCAGAATATTGAAACGCATCGCTACGACCCGCGCTTTTACCCGATACCAACTGGGTATGATTAAAGCGCGTTAATGTTACTGGTCAGTTAAGGGAACGAAAGAAAACAACGGCTTCGTAAAACTCGTTGGTGCCGCGTCGGCGGTCACGTGGCAACCTGCATCCTGCCCCGGTGCACTCAGAGAGCGGCGGCTACGCCCTTGGCGAGGGGTTGGAGGCGTATCACGCCTAGATCCTCGCGCTCGAACCGGCTGCCGATCTTGGTCAGCTTGCAGAGCACCTGTTCGCCCTCCTCGGGGCCGATCGGGGCGATCATCGTGCCACCGCTGGACAGTTGGTCGACGAACATGCGCGGATGGCTGTCGAAGGCCGCCCACACGACGATTCGATCAAATGGCCCCTCGCCCGGCAGGCCGTTGGAGCCGTCGGCCTGGCGGACGAACGCATTGCTGATGCCGAGTGCCTCGAAGCGTTGCCGCGCCTGTTCGGTGAGCGTCTTGAACCGGTCGACGGTCACGACCCTCGCGGCAAGCCTCGCCATGACGGCGGCGGTGTAACCGGTGCCGGTGCCGACTTCGAGGACGCGGCTACTCGCTTCGACGTTGAGGGCCGCCAGGATCGCGGCCTGGATGTCGGCCCCCTCTATCGCCTCGCCGCACTCGATTGGCAGCATGCGCTCGCTCCAGGCGAGCGAATGGAAATGGCCGGGCAGGAAGTTGCGCCGGGGCGTCGCCTCGAACGCAGCGATCAGGCTCTTCGGAACGACCCCTCGCCCACGCAAGCGAAGAAGGAAGGCGGCGAAGCCTTCACGGTCGTCCGACATGATGTTCATGCAATTGCCTTGGCCAGTTGATCGCGCAATTCGTGCGCCGTCATGTCCAGCTTGAGCGGGGTGACGGAGATCTGCTTGTTGCGCACTGCATGCAGATCGGTTCCGGGTTTCACTTCCGGCTCGTCGCGGCCGAATCGCAGCCAGTAATATGGCAGGCTGCGGCCATCGCGGCGTTCCTCGACCCAGATGCCGTAGGACAGCTTGCCCTGGCTCGCCACGACCGGACCGACCACCTCTTCTGGCGGGCAGTTGGGGAAGTTGACGTTGAGCAGCACGCCGATCGGCAGTTCGGTCGCGATCAGCTTCCTGAGAAGCGCCGGCGCGAGCGCCTCGGCCGTGCCGTAGGGCACGACGCGCTCGTCGTTCTCATAGTTGTACGCCTGGCTGAGCGCGATGGAGCGGATGCCGATCAAAGCACCTTCCATGGCACCTGCGACCGTGCCCGAATAGGTCACGTCGTCGGCGACGTTCAGGCCCGAATTGATACCCGAGAGAATGAGATCAGGCGGGCTCGGCAGGATCTTGCGGGCGCCCATGATGACACAGTCGGTGGGCGTCCCGTTCACGGCGTAGTGCTTGTCGCTGATCTTGCGCAGCCTGAGCGGCTCCGAAATCGACAGCGAATGGGCATAGCCCGACTGGTCCGTCTCGGGTGCGACCACCCAGACGTCGTCGGAAAGCTGGTTGGCGATCCGCTCGAGGCAGGCGAGGCCTTCGGCGTGGATACCATCGTCATTGGTCAGGAGAATGCGCATTTCAGTTCGCTTCGATCTTGGCCAGGCCACCCATGTAAGGGCGCAGCACTTCAGGAATCGTTACACTGCCATCCTCGTTCTGATAGTTTTCGAGGACAGCGATCAGCGCGCGGCCGACCGCGACGCCCGAGCCGTTGAGGGTGTGGACGAAGCGCGTGCCCTTTTCCTCCTTGGGCCGGTAGCGGGCATCCATGCGGCGCGCCTGGAAATCGCCGCAGACAGAGCAGGACGAAATCTCGCGGTAGGTGTTCTGGCCCGGCAGCCAGACCTCGATGTCGTGGGTCTTACGGGCGCCAAAACCCATGTCGCCGGTGCACAGCACGACCGTGCGGAACGGTAAGCCGAGGCGCTTGAGCACCTCCTCGGCGCAGGCCGTCATCCGCTCATGCTCGGCAAGCGAACTCTCCGCGTCGGTGATGGAAACGAGCTCGACCTTGTAGAACTGGTGCTGGCGCAGCATGCCGCGGGTGTCGCGGCCGGCGGAGCCCGCTTCCGCGCGGAAGCACGGCGTGAGTGCGGTCATGCGCAACGGCAATTGCTCATTCGCAAGGATTTCCTCGCGCACGAGATTGGTCAGCGGCACCTCGGCGGTCGGGATGAGACCCAGTCGGCTATCGCCGTGCGGCACGAAGAACAGGTCTTCCTCGAATTTGGGCAGATTGCCAGTTCCGTATAGCGCATCGTCACGCACCAGAAGCGGCGCCTGAACCTCGGTGTAGCCGTGCTCGGTGGTGTGCAGGTCGAGCATGAACTGACCGAGCGCGCGTTCCAGGCGCGCCAACTGGCCCTTCAGCACGGTGAAACGCGAGCCCGACAGCCTGGCTGCGCGCTCGAAATCCATCAGGCCGAGCGCCTCGCCGATCTCGAAATGCTCCTTGGCCCAATTCGGACGGGGCTGGACCATGCCGACCTTGCGGATCTCGACATTATCGTTCTCGTCCTTGCCGACCGGCACGCCTTCCAGCGGAATGTTGGGGATGACCGCAAGCGCGTCGTCGAGCGCCTTGTCGAGGTCGCGCTCACGGCCCTCGCCGTCCTGGATGAAGCCCTTAATCTCAGCCACCTCGGCCTTGAGCTTTTCGGCGAGCGCAGAATCGCCTGCGCGCATGGCGTTGCCGATTTCCCGCGAGGCGGCGTTGCGGCGCTCCTGCGCCTCCTGCAGGGCGGAGACGTGGGCCCGGCGGGCCTCGTCTTTCGCGATCAGGTCTTCGACCGTCGACCTCGCGACCTCCGGCGACTGTCCACGCTTCGAAAGCGCTTCGACCAGAGCTTCAGAGTTTTCGCGAATCCATTTGATATCAAGCATTTAAAAGGTTCCGGTCGCGGCAGTTGTCGAAAACGACCGCGACGGCGGATCGGGCTGTCAGCCGGCGTTCGTGCCGCTGCCTGTGCCTTCGAGCGGGGTCGATGCTGCCTGCGATTGCTGGGCGTTGCCGTCTTCGGCATCCTGCTTCTCGCTCGCCAGCTTCTCCTGCTCGCGCTTCCTTTCGATCATCCGGGCGGTCCAGATGGAAATCTCGTAAAGAAGGATCGTGGGAAGGGCAAGGCCGATCTGGCTGACCGGATCCGGCGGGGTGAGAACCGCGGCAACGACGAAGGCGATGACGATCGCCCACTTGCGCTTGTCCGCCAGTCCCTGGGAGGTGACCATGCCCACGCGCGCCATCAGCGTCGTGACGACGGGCAACTGGAACACCAGGCCGAAGGAGAAGATCAGCGTCATGATGAGGCTGAGATACTCCGATACCTTCGGCAGCAGCGAGATCTGCACCTCGCCATTGCCGCCGCTCTGCTGCATGGCGAGGAAGAACCACATCACCATGGGCGTGAAGAAGAAATAGACGAGCGCGCCGCCCATCAGGAACAGGACCGGCGAGGCGATCAGGAACGGCAGGAAAGCGGACCGCTCGTTCTTATACAGGCCCGGAGCCACGAACTTGTAAATCTGCGAGGCGATCAGCGGGAAAGCGATCACCAGGCCGCCGAACATGGCGAGCTTGATCTGCGTGAAGAAGAATTCCTGCGGTGCGGTGTAGATCAACTCGACCTTCTGCGGATCGAGCCCAGCCCACTGCGTCGCCCACTTGAAGGGGATGACCAGCAGGTTGAATAGCTGCTTGGCGAAGAAGAAACAGACCAGGAAGGCGACGAAAAAGCCACCTATGGACCACATCAGCCGTGTCCGCAGCTCGATCAGGTGTTCGATCAGCGGGGCCGATGACTTTTCAATCTCGTCGTCTTCGGCGCTCACGAGGCTTTTCCTGATTTCGTCTTGCTTGCGGCGGGCTTCTTGGAGGCCACCTTGTCCGCAGCTGGCGCCTTCGCAGCAGCAGCCTTGGCAGGCGCCTTGGCACTCGCCGTGGCCGCCTTAGCTGGCTTGGCTACCGTCTTGGCCTCAGCGGCCGCCTTCTTTGCCGGCTCGCCCTTCGCCTTCACCGCCTCCGCCTTGACAGGCGCGGCGGTTACCGCGGCGGTCGGCACCGGCGTAGACCTTGTTTCCGCAGCCGGGAATACCGGCGGTGCCGGCATCGCGTCAGGCCCGGCAACGCCGGGCATTGCGGTTGCGCCGGTCTGCAGCGGTTCGGCAGGCTGGGGTGTCGCATCCGCAGCCGCAGCCTCGGCGACCTCTGCCGGGGTCGGCTTCATCGCCGAATCGAATCCGCTGCGAATGTCGGCCGCGGCCTTTTCGAACGGATTGAGCTGCTTGCGTATCTCGTTCGCGGGGTTGAGCCCCTTGAGCTCGTCGACCGACTTCTTGAGGTCGTCGAGCTCAGCTTCCTTCAGCGCCTCGTTGAACTGGCGCTGGAAATCGCCCGCCATGGAACGGGCCTTGGCCGTCATGCGCCCCATGGTGCGGAGCATGCGCGGCAAATCCTTCGGCCCGACGACCACGATCATGACGATCGCGATCACCAGCATTTCGGTCCAGCCGATTTCAAACATGGCGATGCGGTCCGGCTATCGGAGGATCGGGCTCAGCTCTTGCTGGCCTTTTCCTTGGCCGAGTTCACGGTCTCGTCGGAGCGGTGCTCGACGGTCTTGGTGTCGTCGGCGTCGTCTTCCGACATGCCCTTCTTGAAGCTCTTGATGCCCTTGGCCATGTCGCCCATGAGTTCGGGGATCTTGCCGCGGCCGAAGAGCAGCAGCACGACGACCAGCACGATCAGCCAGTGCCAGATTGAAAAGGAACCCATTGAAGTCTCTCTCGAAGTGTTTCCTGGGGAATGATCTAGGCTTTTTCGCCGCCGGTTTCAAACACTAGAACGTCCGCCTTCCGCAGCGTCAGCCATATATCCCGGGATTTATTGGACAAAGCGCCGCACCTAATTCTCGCCCGGACCGGCGTCTCGGCGCCCGGCACCGCCAGTTCGAGCAATTCGACCACTCCGAGATAGCGCCGCGATATGATGCGGGCCTGCGTTTCCCCGGTCGTTTCGCTGACATCCATGCCATTGAGTCTCACCGCCACCGACACGTCCGTACCGTCGGCCAGATCGGTTTCCACCTGACCGACCGGCGTATCGGCATAGCCGTCAGAAACCCTGGCCGAAAAGACGTTGAGTTCCGAGAAGAACCCGGCGACGAACAGGTTCGCGGGGCGAAGATAGAGATCCTCCGCCCTGCCCGTCTGCACCAGCCTGCCATCCTTCAGGAGTGCGATCCGGTCGCCCATGCGCATGGCTTCTTCGGCATCGTGCGTCACGACGATTGCCGTGGCGCGGCTCTCGCGCAGGATGGCCAGCGTTTCGGCGCGCACAGAATCCTTGAGGCGCGAATCGAGGCCGGAGAACGGCTCGTCCATCAACAGAACGGCCGGCCGGGGCGCCAGTGCGCGCGCCAGCGCCACGCGCTGCTGTTCGCCGCCCGAAAGCGAATGGGGGTAGTTGTCGGCGTAGTGTTCCAGCCCGACCCGCGACAGGGCGATCAGCGCCTCGCGCCGCCCCTCCTCACGCGACAGCGCAGTCAGGCCAAAGCGCACATTGTCTAGGATCGTCAGGTGCGGAAACAGCGCGAAATCCTGGAAGACAAGTCCGATGGAGCGCTGTTCGGGCGGCAGGAACACCGAAGGACCGGCGATCTCCTTGCCGTTGAGCAGAACGCTTCCGGATTTCTGCGGCTCGATGCCGGCGGCAATCCGAAGAAGGGTCGTCTTGCCCGATCCGGACGGGCCAAGCAGGCACAGCACTTCGCCCGGCTCAGCAGCCAGGCTCACGTCGCGCAGCGTTTCGGCACCGTTGGCGAAGGAATGGCGGATGTTCTCGAAGGCGAGGCGGGCGGCAAAGGTCACGCCCGCCGTGACGCGGGCTGCCGTCTGGGCTTGGTTGGTCTTCACGGGATGGACCTCCGGGGGCCGGTTCCTCACCGGCGCCGGTCAATCATCTGTGGCCTTGGGTGTCAACAGGCCAAGCTCCTCGAGGTCGATGTCCGTCAGCGGATCCTCGTCCTCAGCGAGCAGGTCCGGATCGGACGGCGGAACAGGTACGGAGAAGCCCGGAGGCATGCGCGACGACAGCAGCCCAGCCCCCTTCAGTTCCTCGATCCCGGGCAGGTCGCGAATCTCCTCGAGGCCGAAATGGTCGAGGAACTTGTCAGTTGTGCCGTAGGTCACGGGCCGGCCCGGCGACTTGCGGCGGCCGCGCATGCGCACCCATTCCGTCTCCATCAGCGTGTCGAGCGTACCCTTCGACGTCTCCACGCCGCGGATGTCTTCGATCTCGGCGCGGGTCACCGGCTGGTGGTAGGCAATCACAGAGAGAACTTCGAGGGCCGCGCGCGACAGCTTCTTCTGCTGCACAGTATCTCGGCTCATCAGGAAGGCGAGGTCGCCGGCCGTGCGGAACGCCCAGGCGTCCCCTACCCTCACGAGGTTCACGCCGCGCCGTTCGTAGAGCCGCTGCAACTCGGCCATTGCCGCCGGAACGTCCACCCCCTCGGGCAGGCGCTGGGCGAGTTGGCGCTCGCTGACCGGATCGGCGCTGGCAAAGACGATCGCTTCCGCCATGCGCGCGGCCTCGGCCAGAAGCAGCCGGGCGGCCGGGTTTACCTTGACGGTCTCGCCGTCCTCGTCCTCGACAGAGAAGGGAACGACGTTCGATCCTTCGCTCATGACGTGCCTTCGGTCTGCCGGGCGGCGTGCTGGCGGTCGCGCAGATAGATCGGCGCAAACGGTTCGTGCTGCCTGATCTCGACATGCCCCTCACGCACCATTTCCAGGCTCGCGGCAAAGGAACTGGCGATCACGGTCGACCGCTGCTCAGGGCTCGTCGTATAGCGGATCAGGAAATGATCGAGCGAGGTCCAGTCGTTGAACTGGCCGATGAGGCGGGTCAGGATCTCGCGCGCCTGCTTCAGGGACCAGACGCCGCGCTTGGCAATCTGGACATTGGTGATCGCCTGGCGCTGGCGCTGCCCGGCATAGGCGCTGAGCAGATCGTAGAGCGACGCCGAGTATTCGTTGCGCTTGTCGATGATGACCATCTCGGGCGCGCCGCGCGCAAAGACATCGCGGCCGAGCCTGTTGCGGTTGACCAGCCGGGCGGCGGCGTCGCGCATCGCCTCGAGGCGCTTCAGGCGGAACTGAAGCACGGCGGCGAGTTCTTCGCCGCTCTCCCCCTCCTCGCCCGGCTGCTTGGGAATGAGCAGCTTCGACTTGAGGAAGGCGAGCCATGCCGCCATGACCAGATAATCGGCGGCGAGTTCCAGGCGCAGCGCCCGGGCCCTGGACACGAATTCCAGATACTGTTCCACCAGCGCAACGATGGAGATCCGCGACAGGTCGACTTTCTGGCTGCGTGCAAGATGAAGCAGCAGGTCGAGCGGCCCTTCGAAGCCGGCTACGTCGACGACCAGCGCTGGGTCGTCCGACGTACGGTCGTCGGCGTCATCCGCCCACAGGCGGTCCATCGGTGCGGGCTTTGCAGCCTTGCTTTCCAATGCTTCCGCCAAGTTCCGCGCCTTCTCTTTGAGAGGCTATGCAACTGCCTCGAAAAATTGTCCGAATTCAGCCCTGATCGACGCTTCGTCGTGGCCATCGCCCGTCGAGATCGCCTTGAGCGCCCGTTCGGCGCGCTCCAGCGACTTGCCCGCCAGCGGAACGGCACGCGACGCAATGCCTTCCATCTCTTCCATCACCCCGTTGCAGTGAAGGACGAGATCGACGCCCGCCGCAAGGATCGCGGCCGACTTTGACGGGAAATCCCCAGAAAGTGCCTTCATCGAGGTGTCGTCGCTGACCAGCAGCCCGTCGAACCCGATCTCGCCGCGCACGATCTCCTCGATCACCTTGCGCGAGGTCGTCGCGGGCGCATCCGGATCGACCGCACTGTAGATGACATGCGCAGTCATTGCGACCGGCAGGTGATTGAGCGCCTTGAACGGGGCGAAGTCGTGGGCACGCAGTTCGTCGAGCGGCGTGTGCACCGTCGGCAGCTCGAAATGCGTGTCGGCGGTGGCGCGGCCATGCCCGGGAATGTGCTTCATGACCGGCAGCAAGCCGCCAGCCAGCAGCCCCTCCGCCGCCGCGCGCCCGAGCGCTGTGACCACCTGCGGGTCGCGGCCATAGGCACGCGCGCCGATCACGTCGCTCGCGCCTTCCACCGGCACGTCGAGAACCGGCAGGCAGTCGGCGGTGATGCCGTAGCGGGCAAGATCGAAAGCATGCAGACGCGCATGCAGCCAGGCCGCCCTCAGGCCGGCCTCCCGGTCGCTCTGGTAGAGTGCGCCGAGCGCACCGCCGGCCGGATAGTTCGGGGCCAGTGGCGGACGCAGGCGCTGTACCCGCCCGCCCTCCTGGTCGATGAAGACCGGCGCCTCCGGCCGGCCGACCGTCTCGCGCATCGCGGCTACGAGATCGCGGATCTGCTCCGGCTCCTTGACGTTACGGGCGAAGAGGATGAAGCCCCAGGGCCGCTCGCGCCGGTACAGCGCGACTTCTTCAGGGGTGAGCGAAAGGCCTGCGCAGCCAAGGATCATCGATTTTGATTCGGTCATGACGTCAAGCTTAGCGCCTTTTCGCAGCCGATAGAATCGGCCCGAAGCCCCGGAAACGAAAACGGCGCGGCAGAGCCGCGCCGTTTGATTGCAATGCGCCTTGCGTCGATTACTTCGAAACGAAGCAGTTTCCGCCGGCAGCCTTATAGCTTTCGCACAGCGCGACCGCGTCGTTGCGGGTGCCAGCCGGCACGCGAACGCGATAGAAGGTGCCCTTGCCCGCGATTTCCGCCTTCACGATGCTGACTTCGCGGCCATTGAGCACGCTGCCGTAGCGCTTCACCAGATCCGCGTAGGTCGACTTGGCGGCCTCTTCGCTCGGCTGCGAAGCGATCTGCATTGCCCATCCGCCGGCGGCCGCCGTGACCGGTGCCGAAGGAGCGACTGCAGCGACCTGGTCCGGCTTGACCTCGCCGACCACGTTGACAGGCTGCTCGGACGGACGCTGCGGCGCGATCGGAGCGCTGGCCGGAGTGTTGGCCGATTCTGCCGGCTTGGCGGGCACCGGCGCCAGGGCCGGCGCGGTTGCGCTGGCGGCGGGCACCGTACCGGTGGCCTCGGCCGGCTGGTTGGCTACGCGCTGCGGGGCCGGATCGGACGGTTCGGCGGCGGCGACCTGCGGCGCAGGCGCCGGCTCCTCGCGCGCCACCAGAGTGCCGTCCGGGCGAACGACCATGGTGCGCACCTTGCGCGGCGCGACAGCGGCGGTTTCCGCGCTGGTGTCCGGCTGGCCGTTGTCGATCGCCTGCTGGACGCGGTCCTCGGACTTCGCAGCCGGTGCCGCGGCCATGTCATCCCCGCTCGACGCGGGATTGTCGTTGGCGCGCGCCTCGGCCTCCTGGGCCACGACGTCGATTGGCTCTTCGGTGTTGGCGACGAGCTTCTCCTGCGTCGGGGCTCCCGGAGCAGCGCCAGCGACGCGGTCGTAGACCTTGTTGTCCTGATTGGGGACGACAGCTCCGCCCGGATTCTCGGGGCGAACCTTCATCGGACCGTCATCGGCCTTCACGATCACCGGCGCCTCGGCTCCGTCGCCGCCTCCGAAGGAGAAGGCCAGCGCGCCGAGGCCGCCGATCACGGCCACAGCGCCGACGACGGCTGCAATCATCATTCCGCGGCGAGCCGGACGCTTGGCCACCGGCGTGCCGGCGAGGCCGGAAGACTCCATCGCCTCGTCGAAATCCGGATCGTAGCCGAAATCGTCCTCTGGGCCCTGCTGGCTCGCCGAACCGGCGCGACCCTGTGCGGGGCCGAAATCGAAACCGGCGAGAGCGTCGTTGCTGTTGCCGGCCTGACGATCGCGGCCGCCCAGGGCGCCGGCAGCAGCGAGCGCGCCGGCTGCGGCGGCAGCCGGGAATTCGATCGGCTGGGCCGGCGTGACCTCGCGGAGCTCCTGCCGGTCGAAGCCAGCTGAATACGGATTCGACTGATAGCTCGGCGTCGCCGCGGCGGGAGCCGTCTCGGCAACGTTCATTTCGTGCATCAGGCTGGAGAACTCGTTCTCCAGGTCATCGAAGGCCGCGGCGGGCGGGGTGTCGTCCTCGAAGGAAAGCTCGGGAATGTCGAGGTCGTCCGCAATTGCGACGGCCTTTTCAGGCACGTCCACGGTCTCGATCTCCGGCGCATCGTCTGCCGCGGACACCGCCGCGAAGAGCTCCGCCTCGAGATCGTCGTGCAGGTCGATCGCAGGCTCGTCCTGCGGCGCCTGAACAGGCACCTCGGGGGCAGGCGCGTAGGCCTGGGACGCCGAGTGCGAGACATAGGCTGCCGCAACTGCCGCAGCCGCCGGCGCGGCGTAAGCTGCCGGCCTGTAGCTGGCATAGTCGGATTCCGGCGCGACCTTGGGCGCAACCGGAGTGCCAAGGCCCCAACTGCGGGCCTGTTCGTAACGCGATGCGGCAAGCGGGCGCTCGGGCGCGCGCTGGACCGGCGCCGGTGCGATCTCTTCGACCGGCTCCTGGTTCTGCTCGAACGCCGCGTCGAAGGCGTCGTCGTCGAAGCTGACCTCGTCGTGCTGCTCGGTCTCGAGCACCGGCTCGTCGTAGGTCGTCTCGTCGAAGGACGGCGCAGCTGCTTCCACCTCGAACTGCGGTTCCTCGACCTCGGCCGATTCATCGGCGTAGGTCGCGGCGGGCGCATAGGCGTATGTCTCGGTAACCGGCTCGTCGACGTTCTCGACGGGCTGCTCGGGAGCCCAAAGCGACTTGGCGTGGACAGGCTCGGTGACGACGGACTCGGCAGCTGACCGAAGCGGCACGACGGCCGGATTGACCAGCGCCTTGACCTGGCTGCTCATGGTGCCGAGGAGCGCGGCGAGTTCGTCTTCGAGGCTGTCCTCCTGGCGCGCCGCCACTACTGGCTTGTCTTCCTCGACAGCGACGGGCTCATAGGCAGGCTCTTCAACCACGGCCTCATAGACCGCATCGGCAGCCTCATATGCAGGCTCGTCGTCTGCAAGGGCGCTGTGCAAGGAGCGCTCGAATTCGTCATAGTCTGCAGCCTGGGCAACCGGCGCCGGTTCCTGCGCCTCGTCGGCCAGGTCCTGCTCCGAGAATGCCATCTCCGGCTCGGCCGGCTGATAGTCGCCAAGCGTCAGATGATCTTCTTCAGCGACGACCTCGGTCTCGTACTGCGCATCATCATGGGCAGCGAAATTCATATCGACATTCGCCATGGCGGTGTCGAAATCGGCGTCCAACTCCGCTTCGGTCCGCTCGCGGCAAGCGGCGGGCGCGTCAAACTGGGCTTCCTGGGCTTCGGCCGGCAGCAACTCGTTCTCGAGCGTGAAATGCTGCTCGAACGATGCATCCAACGCGTCGTCGAACGCCTGTCCGGCCTCCGCGGCCGGCTCGTAGTGAGCGGTGGCAGGGGCGAAATCCACCTCCGGCTCGCTTCCGTATGCCGGCTCGGCGATCAGCTCGTTCTCAAGCTCGAGCCCCTGCTCGAACGACGCGGCCAGCGCATCGTCAAAGGCAGTGTCGGCGTCGAACTGCGGCTCGCGCGACTGCTCGTACCGGGCTTCGTCCTCGAATACGTGCGCCACGGGTTCGTCAACAGGCGCATAGCCACCCTGGGCATAGGCTACCGGCTCATCGGCTTCGACATAGGCCTGCGGCTCGGCATACTGAGGCGCGACGGAATGATCGTCGCCGGCCAATTCGCCAAGCAATTCCTTTTCCAGATCGATGCCGAAGTCGTCGTCCAGCGCAGGCTCCACGCGCGCGCCAGCCGCGCCAGCGTCGTTGCGCACAACGGGCTGGCGGGGGTCGAAGCCCATGATCCTCGTCAGTTCAGCGAACGGATCTTCTTCGGCGAAATCGTTCTTGTTATCGGCGATCTTCAGCTGGGTTCTGTCTGCCATTATTTTTCCCGAACTCGCACTTTTCGGACGCCCGGGGACGTCGCGTAAGGTTGGCCCTTACCAGCGCAATGTGGGCAAAAGGTGACAGGAAATCCCAGCAAACCTAGCGCATTTCGGTGGGGGCATCCGCTCCGATCAACGCAAGGCCCGACGTCAAAACGTCCGAAACAGCCTGCACCAGCCCGAGTCTGGCATAGGTCAATTCTGGCTCGTTAACCTTAACAAACCGTAAGTCTGGGTTGTCCGTGCCACGGTTCCAATGTGAATGGAACGTGCTGGCAAGATCATGAAGGTAGAAGGCGAGCCTGTGGGGCTCCATCGACTGGGCGGCGGACTCGATCAGGCGCGGATACTCGGCGAGCTTCTTGACCAGCGCGATCTCGCCCTCGTCCGTCAGCCGCTCGACATGCGCGACGAGGTTGCCGCGGCCGAGGTCGACGTCACCAAGCTGCTCCTTCGCCTGCCGGAACACCGAATGGCTGCGCGCCGAGGCGTACTGCACGTAGAACACCGGATTGTCCTTCGACTGCTCAGTGACCTTGGCGAAATCGAAGTCCAGCGGCGCGTCGCTCTTGCGATAGAGCATCATGAAGCGGATCGCATCGCGGCCGACTTCCTCGACCACCTCGCGCAGGGTGATGAATTCCCCTGCCCGCTTGGACATGCGCACCGGCTCGCCGTCGCGGAACAGCTTCACCAGTTGGCAAAGCAGGACATCCAACTTGACCGCATCCCCGGCGACAGCCTTGGCGAGGGCTTCGAGCCGCTTGACGTAGCCGCCATGGTCGGCGCCGAGCACGAACACCAGTTCCTGGAACCCGCGATCGACCTTGTCCTTGAGATAGGCGACGTCGGCGGCGAAATAGGTGAAGGAGCCGTCCGACTTAACCAGCGGACGGTCCATGTCGTCCCCGACTTCGGTCGAGCGGAACAGGGTCTGCTCGCGATCCTCCCAGTCTTCCGGTTTCTCGCCCTTGGGCGGCGGCAGCGTACCCTTGTAGATGTGGCCCTTGAGCGTCAGGTCGTTGATCGCCGAACGGATCGCCTTGGCGTTGTCGGCATGCAGCGTGCGCTCGGAGAAGAACACCTCGTGCCGCACGTTGAGCAGCGCTAGGTCTTCACGGATCATGTCCATCATGGCATCGATGGTGCGGTCCTTGACGAGCGAGAGCGCCTCGTCTTCCGGCATCTCGAGCAGCTTCCGGCCGAATTCCTTGGCCAGCGCCTGGCCGACCGGGACGAGATAGTCGCCCGGGTAGAGCCCGGCAGGGATCTCGCCGATATGATCTCCCAGCGCCTCGCGGTAGCGCAGCATCACCGAGTTGCCGAGCACGTCGATCTGCACGCCGGCGTCGTTGATGTAGTACTCCTTGGTCACGTCGTAGCCGGCGAAGCCGAGGATGTTGGCAAGGGCGTCGCCCACGACAGCACCGCGGCAATGCCCGACATGCATCGGACCGGTCGGATTGGCCGAGACGTACTCGACGTTGACGCGCTTCTTCTGGCCGAAGGTGGAACGGCCATAGTCGGTGCCGCTAGCGAGAAGCGCGGTCAGGTGCCTGTGCCAGAAGTCGTCCTTGAGCTTCAGATTGACGAAGCCTGGGCCGGCCACTTCCGCCTTCTCGACATCCGTGTCCTTGGCGAGTTCCGTCACCAGCCGTTCGGCCAGCGCGCGCGGGTTCTGGCCGGTGGGCTTGGCCAGCACCATTGCCGCATTGGTCGCGAGGTCGCCATGGCTCGCGTCTCGCGGCGGCTCGACGGCGATACGCGTCAAATCGAGCACACCGCCATCTTTCGGAGTCAATTCAAGCGCTTCGACGGCTTTGGTGATCCGCTCGTTGAAATCGGCGAAAATGTTCATCTGCTCGGCTCTGGGTGGCATTGCGTGAAAACCGGCACAAATGCCGGGAATTTGCGTCCGGCCTAAACCAAATCGGGCGTATGGTCAAACAAGCGTCGGTGCTCCTTGACCGCATAGGTGTCGGTCATGCCGGCCAGGAAGTCCGACACATGGCGCGCCTTGACCCGATCCTCGCAGCGGTCGAGCCCCTCGCGCCACCCCTCCGGCATGGCCCGGGGATCGGCAAAATAGGCATCGAACAGGTCCCGGACGATCGCGTCCGCATTCGCCCGCACTCGCATCACCTCCGGGTGGCGGTACATGTTGCGATAGAGGAAGGTCTTGAGCTCTTTCTCCTGCACCGTCATCTCGACCGAGAACGTTACCATCGCCTCGCCGGCCGCCCTCACCTCGTCGGGGCTGGAGGGCTTCATGCGGGCAATCCGGTCGGCAGACGTGGCGATCACGTCCTCGACGAAGATGGTGATCTGGCGCCGCATCAGCTCGTGACCGGTGCGCACTGCATCAAGCGAGGGATAGCGATCGCGAACGCCGCGCAGGATGCTCGCCGGCAACGACACCTCGCCGAGCATGTCGAGCGTGAGCAGCCCGGCTCTCAGGCCGTCGTCTATGTCGTGGGTATTGTAAGCGATGTCGTCGGCTATCGCCGCGCACTGCGCCTCGAGGCTGGCGAATCGGTCGAGTTCAAGGTCGTGGAGCTCGGAATAGTCGATGATCGCCTGCGGTACCGGCCCCTTCAGTCCGTTGCCGGCAGCATCGGTCAGTGGGCCGTTGTGCTTGACCAGGCCTTCCAACGTTTCCCAGGTCAGGTTCAGGCCGTCGAATTCCGCGTATCGCCGCTCGAGCTTGGTCACGACGCGCAGAGACTGGGCGTTGTGGTCGAAGCCGCCCCATGCCGCCATTCTCTCGTTGAGCGTATCCTCGCCGGTATGCCCGAACGGCGTGTGCCCGAAATCGTGGACGAGCGCGATCGCCTCGGCCAGGTCCTCGTCGCAGCGCAGCGCACGCGCCAGCGCGCGTGCGATCTGCGCGACCTCGATGGTGTGGGTCAGCCGGGTGCGGAAATGATCGCCCTCATGCGCGACGAAGACCTGGGTCTTGTGCTTGAGGCGGCGGAAGGCGGTCGAATGGATGATGCGGTCGCGGTCGCGCTGGAACGGCGTGCGCGTCGGGCTTTCGACTTCGTCGACCAGGCGCCCGCGCGAGCGCGCGGGGTCGCAGGCATATGCGGCCCGCGGCCGGTAGCCGAAACCGATGTCGCCAAGTTGCCGCTCGCCGTCCATGCTCCCAACCTGTTGACTTGCCCTGGGTCGCTTCATACCTATCATGAAAACCAGAAAGCAAGGTGACGCCCATGGGCGCAGACGCCAAGACCGCCATGAAAGTCGACATGACCGAGGCCGCTGCCAAGCGGATCGCCAAGATCGTTGCCGGTGAACCCGGCAAGACGGCGTTGCGCATCTCGGTGGAAGGCGGCGGCTGTTCCGGCTTTTCCTACAAGTTCGACCTGGTGGAAGGCCGCAATGAAGATGACGTCGCCATCGAAAGGGACGGCGCGACGCTGCTCATCGACGACCTGTCGCTAGTCTACATGGGCGGCTCGGTGGTCGACTTCGTCGACGACCTGATGGGCCAGTCGTTCCAGATCAAGAACCCCAACGCGGTCGCCGGCTGCGGCTGCGGCACCAGTTTCTCCATCTAGCATGCGCAGGCCGCGAGCGCTCCGCCAGGTTGCGCTCTCGGCCGGTCGCGATATCGACGCGACCCTCGCCTTCTGGCTCGAGGTCTTCGGGCTGCACGTCCATGCCCGCTATGACCCGCCCGGCATCGCCTTCATCCTCGTCGGCGACGTCAGGCTATTCTTCACCGGCGGCGTGCCCCAGGGCACAGTCTATCTCGACATAGACGATCTCGATGCATTCCACGAACGGGCGTCGGAACACGGCGTCCCCTTCACCGCCGCGCCGGCCCTGGTGCATCGCGATACCGAAGGCGTCTTCGGCCCGGCCGGCGAAAGCGAGTGGATGGCCTTCCTGAAGGATCCTGCGGGCAACACGATCGGCCTGGTCGAGAGGCGAATCGAAACAACCATAAATTGATATTTGTGTGCCAGTGTCTTCGAGCGCTGCATGAAGCGCCAAGAGGAGACATCGCAGATGGCATTGTTTGGCAGACGCAAGCAACCGCCCGCGGGCAACTCGACAATGCCGATCATCTTGTCGGATTCGTCTTTCAATCAAACAAAATACCGCGACGACGACATCGTCCAGGGTGTAGTCGACTACGTCAACGCGATGTTCGACCGTGGCCTGTATCGTCGCCACGAACTGCCCTCACTTGCGCTGCAGGCCTACCACGCCGACTTCTATCTGGCGCAGGTCAACAATGGCGGTCACAGCCAGTTCATCCACAACAGTGGGCACAAGGCAAAGCACATCTTCGCCGATGCCCTGGCGGGGTTGATAGCCATGGGCGCAGCCACCTAGGCGGGATTGCTGCAGGAGATGATCGCCTGGGTGGATGCCAATCCGGCAGCTGCAAGCGAGCAGACCGGATTCTCCGGCGGCCGTGCTCCATTCCTGAACAGCCTCGATGATCGTTTCTACGCTGCGGAGAAGGCAGATCCGATTTCCCGGCGTGCGGCCGAGTGGATTTCGCACTGCCCAGAGCTACGAAAGGTGGAAGACGCTTCCTATGCGGCCGCGATGGAAGGGCTCATCCTTGCCAATCCCAGGCGAAGCAAACGTCTTTCCGCTGCTCGCATAGCGGGCTTCCACCATTCGCTGACCGACCCGCTGTGCGTAGCCATAGGCCTTGCTGCAGCATCGGCCGAAACGCCCGAGGCGCCGATCGGCATTCGCGGCGGCTACTCGGTTGAAATCCAGGGCAAGGAGGAGCAGGGCTGGGTCGTCGACACCGATGGCGGCATCCGGATTGCCGTGGCGAACGACACGGGAGCGCGACTCTACGAGTACATCGAGGGATACGGTGACGCTCTCGGCAAGTATCGGCCACCCGCTGCCGGACGGTTGCTTGGGCGGGTGGATGCCCGGTCGGTCGACGCCTTGATTGCCTATGCAACGAAAAAGCCGGTGGCTGCCGCGGGCGACCTTTTGCTGCGGCGCGCCCGGCCACGTGTCGAGGATGCGGCCATGTCGGCACAAGCTGTCACGGCCGATATTCCAAATCCGGTATTCTGGATCGTCCTTGCAGAGGAGAGCCTTGCTCTCGTCGAGACGCCCAAGGGCTTCGTGCTTGCTGGCAGCGCGAGCGGCGAGACCTATGGCCCCGTCAGCCTTCATGAGGCGGCAAGCCACGCCGCGGCGTCGCAGGAACACTGACCCGCAAACGCCTGCGGGCGGATCTGCCCACCCCTCGCGGACAGACCCACCCGTGTTGTCCGCCACAGCGCCGCGGGTCCTGTTGGACGCGCGGCGCTGCAGCACCTTGAACTTGTACATGATCCTTTCCGAAAATCGGTTTCCGATTTTCGGGGGTCATGCACTGGCGTCAGGCCTCGGAGGCCATTGCCGCCTCGCGGATCTCGTCCTCGTTCACCTTGGTGCCGTTGAAGAAGGCGTTGAGGACGACGGCAGAGACTGCGGCCAGCAGGATGCCCGACTCGATCAGCGGGTGGATGTTGTGCGGCATCCACATCTTGAAGTCGGGCGCGACCAGCGGGATCATGCCGAAGCCGATCGACACTGCCACGACGAACAGGTTGTTGCGGTTGGTCTTGAAGTCGACATTCGCGAGGATGCGGATGCCGGTCGCGGCAACCATGCCGAACATCACCAGGCCAGCACCGCCCAGGACGAAGACCGGCAGCGCCTCGACCAGCGCGCCCATCTTGGGCACCAGGCCGAGGATGATCAGGATCACGCCACCCGCAACGCAGACGAAACGGCTCTTCACGCCAGTGACCCCGACCAGGCCCACGTTCTGCGAGAAGCTGGTGTAGGGGAAGGTGTTGAACAGGCCGCCGATCACGGTGCCCAGGCCGTCGGTGCGAAGACCTGCGGAGAGCATCGGCTGCGTCACCTTCTTGCCGGTCATGTCACCGAGCGCCAGGAACATGCCGGTCGACTCGATCATCACGACGATCATGACCAGCACCATGGTGATGATGAGGATCGGATCGAAGATTGGCATGCCGAAGCGCAGCGGCGTGATCAGTTCGAACCAGCCGGCGGAAGCGACCTTGTCGAAGTTCATCATGCCGAGGGCCGCGGTAACGACGCCGCCGATGACGATGCCGAGCAGCACGGCGATGTTGGACATGAAGCCCTTGCCGAACTTGGCGATGGCGAGGATGGAAAAAAGCACGATCGCCGAGATACCGACATTGGTCAGCGGCGCATAAGCGGGGTTCTGCACCGACGGCGCAAGTCCGAGCTTCTCCGGAATCGCCGGGATGGTCGAGCCGGTCGCGGCCGCCATCTCGGTCACCGACTTCAGCCATTCGGCGTGCTCGGGCGCCACGATGCGGGGCGCGGTCGGGCCGAAGGGGTTGCCGAAGATCCAGTTGATGCCGATGCGCATCAGGGATGCACCGATCACCACGATGATCGTTCCGGTCACCACTGGTGGGAAGAACCGCAGCATGCGGCTGACGATCGGCGCAATGAGCAGCGCAATGATGCCGGCGCCGATGATCGCGCCGAAGATCATGCGGGCGCCGTCAGGTCCCGGATTGGCGTTGGCCATGGCGACCATCGGACCGACGGCGGCGAAGGTCACGCCCATCATGACAGGCAACTTGATACCGAACCACTGGGTGGCGCCCAGCGACTGGATGATGGTGACCACGCCGCAGACGAACAAGTCGGCGGAGATCAGGAAGGCGACCTGCTCGGGGTCGAGCTTGAGCGCTCGCCCGATGATGAGCGGCACGGCGATGGCACCGGCATACATGACCAGCACATGCTGGATTCCGAGCGCAGTAAGACGAGGCGCTGGCAGCACCTCGTCCACGGGATGTGGACTTGTAGACATTGCGTTGTTCCCCTTTTGCAACCGGTCCAATTTTTGGCAAACGGAACCGGTTCCCTTCCTCCGAAGGATGATGCAGGATCGTCCGGAACCGCCTCAACGGCTATCAAGAATTATTTGAAATAATCGCGTGAATTTCATGAAGATCGTGACCTGGAACATCAATGGCGTCAGAGCTCGGATCGGCAATCTGCTGCACTGGCTTAAGGAAAGCTCACCAGACATCGTCTGCTTGCAGGAGATCAAAAGCGTAGACGACCAGTTTCCCCGGGCCGAGATCGAGGCGCTCGGGTACAATGTAGAAACCCACGGCCAGAAAGGCTTCAACGGCGTTGCTATACTGTCGAAGCTGCGTTTCGACGAAGTCAATCGCGGGCTTCCCGGAGACGATGGCGACGAGCAAGCGCGATTCATCGAGGGCGTATTCTCGACCGACAAGGGTGCGCTGCGCGTCGTCTCGCTCTACTTGCCGAACGGCAATCCCGTCGGTACCGACAAGTTCCCCTACAAGCTGTCCTGGATGGCGAGGCTCGAACGCTGGGCCGCCGAGCGCCTGGCCCTGGAGGAAGCACTGGTGCTGGCCGGCGACTACAACGTCATCCCGGAGGCGGTTGACGCGCGCTTCCCCGAGCAATGGCTGGGCGATGCCCTGTTCCAGCCCGAGACCCGCCAGGCATTCAGGCGGCTGAAGAACCTCGGCTTCACCGAAGCGGTCCGCGCGGTGACCGACAAGCCCGACGTCTATACGTTCTGGGACTACCAGGCCGGCGCTTGGCAGAAGAACAACGGCATCCGGATCGACCACCTGCTGTTGTCGCCCGAAGCCGCCAAACGGCTCGGATCGGCGGCAATCGAAAAACACGTGCGCGCCTGGGAGAAACCGTCCGACCACGTGCCGGTGGCAATCCATCTTGAACTCGCCGCTGCCTAGGCTGCGGCGAGAGCGTGACCCGGCTCGCCAGCCGGGTCATACGACTTAATCGGCGACCTTGCTAAGCCCGGCCCTGAAGCGCTTCTGGTTCTGGACATAGTCTTGAGCGGACTTGCGCAGGCGGTCGGACGCCGCCTCGTCGAGGGTCCGGATCACCTTGGCCGGCGACCCCACGATCAGCGAGTTGTCCGGAAACTCCTTGCCTTCGGTCACCAGCGCGCCGGCACCCACCAGGCAATTGCGGCCGATCCTGGCGCCGTTGAGCACGATCGCTCCCATGCCGATCAGGCTGTTGTCGCCCACCGTGCAGCCGTGGAGGATCGCGCGGTGTCCGACGGTGCAGCCCTCGCCGACGGTCAGCGGATATCCCGGATCGGTGTGCATCACCGCGTGCTCCTGGATGTTGCTGCCGGCACCGATCGATATCGGCTCGCGGTCGCCACGGATCGCGGCGCCAAACCATATGCCTACGTCACGGGCGATCCGGACATCACCCACCACAGCCGCGTCCGGTGCGATCCAGTTGCTGTCGCGGTCCTCGAATTGCGGTTCGATCCCGTCGAGTGCGTAGAGCGGCATGGCGAAAGTCCCTTCCTTGGTCGGGCGCAACCTATGGATTGGCTTGGCCCCAGGCAAGTCCATGGCAACCCTTAACGCACCATTAACCATAGGCGCGCAATGTGATCGCGCATCGGGCCGCCGCCTCAGGCCACGGCCCGACAGCGGGAAGCCGGCACGTCGGCCTTCCGCTCCCCCAGCCGACAGGAAGGCCGGGCACCCCGGAGACATCGATGAAACAGCAGGCGACGGATACTCCCGCTTTCGAGGTCGTCAACTCCGCGCTGGCGGTGAAGGTCTTCTATGGCTTCGCCGTGCTCGCTGCTCTCTCGGTGGCCATCAGCGCCGGCGGCCGATGGTTCGGGCATTCGATCGCACTGGCTGGCTACAGCGACGACACAAGCCTGCGCGAGATCGTCATCGGCGATGACGTGGTTTCCGCACCCGCCAACACGATCCGCTTCGAAAAGGCCCGTCACGACGGCATCGCCGACCGGCTCGACCTCTTCCTCCGCTGGCCGGAGATGGACGGCTACAGCGAAACAGCCCGCGCCGCGTTCAACAATACCGACGGCGGCAAGCGCATCGTCTTCCTCACCTTCGAGCCGCGCACCATGAAGCGCGACATGAGCGGCCGGCTCGGTCCGATCTATGACGCACTTACCGTGAAGCCGGGCGTACCGGGACCGAACGGAACAACGCTCTTCGGGTTTACCGAAAACTCCGGCTACCTCAACGAAGTCCTAGCCGTGGCGGCCCGCCCGGGCGAGCCCGCTTTCGTGGCACGCTGTCTCAACGGGGTCGAAGCCGATGAATCGCTGGCGCCCTGCGAACGCGACGTTTTCGTCGGCAAGGACCTCAGCCTGACCTACAGGTTTCCGCGTGAACTTTTGGGAGATTGGCGCGCGCTCGACGAGGCGGTGGTCGCCCGTGCGAACTTGATGCTGCGCGAAAGGTGACAACCGCGCGCCAGGCGCGCGGCGTCGGTCGGCCGCTCGGCCTTACAGATCGACGTCGAGGATCGCCATCGAGAAATTGTAGTCGCCGTCGTCTTCGTCCTTGAAAACGATGCCGAGGAATTCGTCCCCGATATAGACCTCGGCCGAGTCGTCCTTGCGCGGGCGAGCCTTGACCTGGAGGTTCGGGTTCTGGAACTGGCGCTTGAAATAAGCGTCGAGCTTTCGGATTTCTTCCGGCTTCAACTGGCTTCTCCGGCTTGTCGTTTGAGAGAGGCGCTTCTGACACGCCCGACATGGCAATGTAAAGGCAACGCGCCGCCTGCGTTGTGCAATTCACGCATTCCGTTCAGGCACGGGCCGCCGAACATCAGATGTCGAAGCTGACGACGTGGTCCATGCTCTGCGACGGCAGCAACTGGTCCATCTGGCTCGACGGGCGGTCGCAGCCGGTTTCGCCCACCACGCGCGCGGGCACACCCGCGACCGTCTTGTTGTGCGGCACGGGCGAGAGCACCACCGAGCCCGCCGCGATCTTGGCGCAATGACCGATTTCGATGTTGCCGAGGATCTTGGCTCCGGCGCCAATGAGCACGCCGTAGCGCACCTTGGGATGACGGTCGCCGCCGGTCTTGCCAGTGCCGCCGAGGGTCACGCCGTGCAGGATCGACACGTCGTCCTCGATGACGGCCGTCTCGCCGACCACCAACCCGGTGGCATGGTCGATGAAGATGCCCTTGCCCATGCGCGCAGCCGGGTTGATGTCGGTCTGGAACACGGAGGACGAGCGGCTTTGCAGGTAGAGCGCGAAATCCTTGCGGCCGCGGGCCCACAGCCAGTGGGCCAGCCTGTGCGTCTGGATCGCGTGGAAGCCCTTGAAGTAGAGGACCGGCATCAGATAGCGGTCGCAGGCCGGGTCACGGTCGTAATAGGCCTGGATGTCGGTGCGGACGGTCTCGCTCCACTCCGGCCGGTCTTCCAGCATGGCATAGAAGGTCTGGCGCAGGAGATCGGCGCCGAGGTCCTGGTGCGCCAGCCGTTCCGCGAGGCGATGGATGACCGCCTCTTCCAGCGTATCCTGGTTGAGGATCGTGGCATACAGGAATGCCGCCAGCAGAGGGTCGCCCGCCACCGCGTCCGCAGCCTCGTCGCGCACCGATTGCCAGATCGGGTCGACAGGCTTCAGCGACCCGTGCCGCACAGCGGATATGGTGTTCATCGACGGTCTCCGTTCACTGTCGGCTTGTGCATTCCCGCGCGGGACATATAAGCCACATGTTAGCACGATTGAACTCAATTTTCCTTAGCGGTCGTTCAGATCGTTTCGTTCGTGCCGCTTCAGATGGACCAGGTTCACGGATATTCAAGACGCCATGGAAACCGAACCGCTGCAGGTGAGCACCGTAGACGGCGTCGCCACCATTGCCATCAACCGTCCGTCGCGCAAGAACGCGATCACGCAGGCGATGTGGGTCGACCTGGCGTCCATCCTCGGCCGGCTTTCGGACAGCGGCAGTGCCCGTGTCATCGTGCTGCGCGGCAAGGGCCAGGACTTTTCCGCCGGCGCGGATATCTCCGAATTCGACACCCTGCGCGGGACGGCCGAAAGCGCCCGCACCTACGAGGCCACCAATTCGGCTGCTTTCGCGGCCCTTCGCAACTGCGCCGTGCCGGTGATCGCCGCGATCCGCGGCATCTGCTTCGGCGGTGGGTTCGGACTGGCGGCGGCCTGCGATCTCAGGATCGCCACGCCCGACTCTCAATTCTCGGTGCCTGCGGGACGGCTTGGCCTCGCCTATCCGCAGGACGCGATGGGCGACATCGTCTGGTCCGCCGGGCCGCAGATGGCACGCTATCTCACCTACACCGCCGGCAGGATCGACGCGGCAGACGCCCTCGCCGCCGGGTTCTTGCTAGCGATCGTCGACGAAGCCGGGTTCGACGCCCGCATCGACGAAATTGCTCGAACGATCGCCGGCAACGCGCCGATGTCTGTACGGGCGTCGAAGGCAGCGATCCGGGCAGCGTTGAGCCACGACCCGGCGGAGGCAGCGCTCGCGCAGACACTCGGGGACGCCACGTTCCTCAGCGAAGACTATGCCGAGGGCCGAGCCGCCTTCCATGCCCGCAGAGCACCGCATTTCAAGGGACGCTGACCGATGTCGCTGGTCGATGCCGCAACGAAAGCCGAGTTGACCGCCCTCTACCTAGCGCCCGACCGTCATTATCACGGCATCAGGCATATCGAGGCGCTGCTTGCCCTGCTCGGCGCGCATCGCCAGGCTTTCGCCGATCCGGAGGCGGCCGAGGCCGCCATCTGGTTCCACGACGCAATCTATGACAGCCGCCGCAAGGGAAACGAGATTGCCAGCGCCTCCCTCGCCGCCGAGAGGCTCAAGGGGCAGGTCGACGCCCCTCGCCTCGCCCGCATCGTAAAGATGATCGAAGCCACGGCCACGCATGAGGTGCCGGAATTCGTGGATGAGACGGCACGGCGGGACGCGGCCCTGTTCCTGGACATGGACCTGTCTATCCTCGGCGCGCCGGCTGAAGCGTTCGAGGCTTACGAAACTGCCGTCCGGCGCGAATATGGCTGGGTCAACGATGCCGACTGGCGCGCCGGCCGTGCGGCCGTACTGAAGAGCTTTTTGGCAAGGCCGCGTATCTTCCACACCGATGACTTCGCCGAACTCTTCGAGGCGCGGGCGCGGGAGAATATGGCGGGGTCGCTGGCCAGGTTGAGCAACTGAGCCAGTTGCTCAGTCCTCAAACTTTTCCATGCGCTGCATGTAGGGCCGGAATCCAGCTCGCTGGTACGCCTCTTGAGCATGTGGGTGGTCGTTGGTGTCGGTGTGCAGCCAAATGCGTTTTGGCGCGAGTGCCCAGATCGCTCGCAGGGAATGGTCGAGCAGGTAGGGGCCGAGCTTTCTGCCCTGGAACTCGGGGGCCAGCCCGAAATGCGTAAGCTCGACATCCGGCTGGCCGACAGCCACGAATTCGCAGAACCCTGCGGCCTGACCGTCAAAACGCAGAACGTACACATGAAAGCCATCGTCCCTGAGCAGCGCTTCGAGCGCTTCGGCTGGCATGCGCAATCGTTGATCCCACTGAAGCGGCTCGCCGACACGGCGATACAGCGTCAGATAGTCGGACGGCCTTATGTGTTGCCGTTCGATCCGTGCGCGAGCCGTCGGCTGCGGGAACGGCGCTCCGTCAGGGCGTTGCGTCATCTCCAGGTAAGTGACGAGGAGATCGACCATCTCGCTCAGAGCGGATGCTCTGCATAAAACTCCAGCACGCGCTTCTTGAAGGTGCGGTCGCCGACGGCGAGCATGTGGTCGCGGCCTTCGATGTCGAAGCTCCACGCGTTCGGCATCAGTGCCGCCAACTCGGCGGCGGAGCCTCCGATGTCGTCGGTCGTGCCGACCGCAACCAGCGTCGGCTGGGTGATGCGGGACATGTCGTCCTCAGTGAGCAGCTCTCGCGAGGTGGCGATGCAGGCGGCAAGCGCCCGCTTGTCACTGCGCGTCTGGTCGGCAAAGGCGCGGAACGACTTGCCGCGACGATGGGTGATGCTCTCGGGATCCTCGGCCAGCAGCGCATCGGCGATCGGGTCCCAGTCGCCGACGCCGTCGACCATGCCGATGCCCAGTCCGCCGAACACCAGCGTCGCCACACGCTCGGGCTCTGCCAGCGCCAGGAACGCCGAAACGCGCGCGCCCATCGAGTAACCCATGACATGGGCGCGTTCGATGCCGAGACGATCGAGAAGCGCCACCGCGTCGCCTGCCATCTTCTGCGGCGTGTAATCGGCCTCGTCGTAGCTTTTCGACGACAGGCCATGGCCGCGATTGTCGATCGCGATGGCGCGATAGCCGGCTTCGGTCAACGTCTTGAACCAGCCAGGCGACACCCAGTTGACGAAATGGCTCGAGGCAAAGCCATGGATCATCAGCACCGGTTCGCCGCTGCCCGCCGCAGAAGGCGGCTGGTCGAGGAATGCCAGGTCGAAGCCGTCGTGTGAGAAATGCTGGACTGCCATCTGTCGTCTATCCGGGATTGGCCGCGCCGGCCTCGGTGATGACCCGGTGCTTGAGCTGGTCGCCGTCCCGGATGCCATTCTTATCGGCAGTGCCCGCCTTGAGCTCCAGCACGAAGCGCACCGGCTCACCCGGCGCGATGACCGCTTCCGAGAAGGGCACGCCCTGCTGGATGTCGCGCACCTTGCCGTCCTCGCCGATGAACAGCAGGTCGAGCGGCAGCGGCGTGTTCTTCATCCAGAAACCGACCGGCTGGGTCTCGTCGAACACGAAGAGCATGCCCTGATCGTCGCCCAAATCGGTGCGGAACATCAGGCCCATCGATCTTTCGGCCGGTTCGTCGGCAACCTCGATGCGGAAGCGAACCTCGCCCTTGGCCGTCACAGCAACCAGCGCCTCCGGATCGGCGGGAAGCGCCATCGGCTGGCTTTCGGCCAGGCTCGCCGTGGTCAAGCCGAAGGACGTGGCCGCGGCCATGGCAATCAGCGCGGCGCCGATCGCGCCACCCATCAGGAATTTGCGTCTGTTCATCGATTCCCCCGCGTCCGGCCGCAGCACGACCGGCAACAATTCGAACACTTGCCGTCGATCGCGCCGACTGTACTCAGTGCGCGACCGGCAATGTTCCTAGATCGGGGTGAATTTCGGCAGCCATAAGGCCTTTGTCGCCGCGTCCGTAACGGACGAGGACCACCTGGCCGGGCCGCAGTTCGGTCACGCCATAGCGGCGCAGCGTTTCCATATGGACGAAAATGTCCTCGGTGCCGTCGCCGCGCGAAAGGAACCCGAAGCCCTTGGTGCGGTTGAACCACTTGACCAGTGCACGCTCGAGCCCGCTTTCGGCGGTCACCGCGACATGCGTGCGCTGCTCCTGCATCTCGGCCGGATGGACGGCCGTGGAGGTGTCCATGGAGAGAACGCGGAAAGCCTGAAGTCCGCGATCGCCCTGCTTGACCAGGCAGACGACGCGCGCACCCTCGAGTGCGGTCTGGAAGCCGTCGCGGCGCAGGCAGGTGACGTGGAGGAGAACATCGGCGGCACCGCCGCCATCGGGAAGAATGAAGCCGTAGCCCTTGGCCACGTCGAACCATTTGATGGCGCCAGAGATCTCGAACAGGCCGAGGTCGGTGCCGTCATCCGAGACGGGATCCCGAACCGTGTCCTGCATCAAGAGAGAGGCCTTTTCCCCCATAGAACGCCCCCTTTCCTTGCAAACGCCATTACTGATTCTTGACGTAAGATTAACACTTGCACTTTGCACATGCGCAAGTGCCGCCCGGCCATTTTTCATCTTAGTCACTGGAATATAGAAAGCCGGGCATCTGCCTTACGGCAAATGTCCGTCTCGCGGTTGCCGAGCGTGGCCGGCTCGCCCTATGTATCGGCCAACCCAAACAGCTGAGGAACAGCGATGCGCTATCTGCACACCATGGTCCGCGTCACCGACGTCGACGCCTCCCTCGACTTCTACTGCAACAAGCTCGGGATGAAGGAGGTCCGCCGCAGCACCAACGAGAAGGGCCGCTACACGCTGATCTTCCTGGCTGCTTCCGAGGACGAGCATGGCGGGACAAGCGTGCAGGCGCCGCTTCTGGAACTCACCTACAATTGGGATCCGGAAGACTACAAGCGCGGCCGCAACTTCGGCCACCTCGCCTACGAGGTCGACGACATCTACGCCACCTGCCAGAACCTGATGGACAAGGGCGTGGTCATCAACCGTCCGCCGCGTGACGGCAACATGGCCTTCGTCAGGTCGCCTGACGGCATCTCGATCGAGCTGCTGCAGAAGGGTGAGCGCAAGGCCCCGGCCGAGCCGTGGCTGTCGATGCCGAACACCGGCGCCTGGTAAAGGTCAGGCGCCGCGCGCCATGCCGAGCAAGGCCAGCACGGTGCGCCAGTTGCGCGCCGTGCCTGGAACCTTGAGCACGCGCGGCAGCACTTCCGCAAACTTAGACTTCCCCAACCCGTCGGGCGCATGCAGGTAGAGAGCGTCGCCCCTGACCTCGAAACGCTCCGGACCGGTGCAGCGTTCTGCCACTGGCACGAGTTCCTGGTCCGTGGGCTTACGCTCCAGCGCATAGGCGTGCAGCTTGGTGTGATCCCCGGCGACCTCGGGATACGGGTTCTCCGCCACCAGCCGCTCGAGCCAGGCGGCGTCGCGCACCATGATGCGGGAGCGGAATCCCCAGCGTTCCTCGAAGGCTTTCTCCAGCCTGGCCGTCAGACCTGCAGCGTCCCCGTCACCGGCCGTAAACACAACATTCCCGCTCTGTATGTAGGTCGCCACGTCCTCGAAGCCGAGTTCGCTGAAGAATGCCTTCAGCTCGGCCATCTTCACGATGCGATTGCCACCGACATTGATGCCGGAAAACAGCGCCACGAACACGGTCATATGATGAAGCCGCCGAGCGTCTCGTTGTCGGTGATGTCGTGATACTGCACGCTCTCGACGTCGAAACGCGCCTTGAGCAGGTCGAAGTTGCGCCTGTCCTTGGTCTCGATGCCGATCAGCACGGAGCCGAAGTTGCGCGCCGACTTCTTGAGATATTCGAAGCGGGTGATGTCGTCGTCGGGGCCCAGCAATTCGAGGAAATCGCGCAGCGCTCCAGGGCGCTGGGGAAAGCGGATGACGAAATACTTCTTCAGCCCCTCGAAGCGCAGGGCGCGCTCCTTGACGTCGGGCAGGCGCTCGAAGTCGAAATTGCCGCCGGAAACCACGGCGACCACCGTCTTGCCCTTCAGGTCCTTCTTCGGGAAATCCTTGAGCGCATCGATCGCGAGCGCACCCGCCGGCTCCAGCACGACGCCCTCGACGTTCAGCATCTCGATCATGGTCGCGCACAGCCGGTTCTCCGGAACCAGCCTCACCGCCTCGGCCGGGAAATCCTTGAGGTGCCGGAGCGGCTCGCGGCCGATCTCGGCGACGGCGGCGCCGTCGACGAAGTTGTCGACCTTGGCGAGCTTCACCCTTTTGCCGCTGGCGAGGCTGTCCCGGAGGCTCGGGGCACCGGCAGGTTCACAGAACACGAAGCGCGGCTCGCTTCCGATATCGGCAAAATAGCGTGTGACGCCGGCGGCAAGCCCGCCGCCGCCAACCGGCAACAGGACCATGTCAGGTGCGCGGCCTCCCGGCATCTGCGCCGCGATCTCGAGGCCGACCGTCGCCTGCCCCTCGATGATGTCCTTGTGATCGAAGGGCGGCACCATGTGGCCGCCGGAATGATCGGCGAATTCCATCGCCGCCCGCAGGCAGTCGTCGAAGAAGTCGCCCACCAGCCTGATCTCGACGAACTCGCCGCCGAACAGCTTGGTCTTGTCGATCTTCTGCTGCGGGGTCGTGACGGGCATGAAGACCACGCCCTTCTTGCCGAAGTGGCGGCACACGAAGGCAAATCCCTGCGCATGGTTGCCGGCGGAGGCGCAAACGAACAGTTCCGCATGGTCAGCGGCCGACAGCGCCTTGCGGAAGAAGTTCAGCGCGCCGCGAATCTTGTAGGAGCGAACCGGTGTCAGGTCTTCACGCTTGAGCAGCACCCGTGCGCCGGTCTTGCGCGACAGATAGTCGTTCAGCTGCAGGGGCGTTTCTGGAAAGAGCTGTCGAACTGCCTCGGCCGCCAGTGCAACCCTTGCGGAAAAACTGGTCATTGCGATGGCACTCCTGAACTCGGCCGGGCAAATGCTGTGGCCCGCTCGCATGCGCTATTGCATATTCGAAGGCGCGAAGCCACTGTCCGGCTCCCGCGGGCTGCCCGCGCCGGATCGGCGGCCTGCCGCGACAATCTTGGGGGAAGGTCCCGGTGAACAGAATAGCCGTCCGCGCCGCGATCCACGTTGCGGCGGTCTTTGCCATCTATCTTTCGGTGGCGATGCTCATCCCGGCCGCCGTCGACCTCTTCTACGGCAACAACGACTGGCGCTCCTTCGCATTCACGGCAATGTTCATGGGCGGGCTCGCGCTGGCGATCGCGCTCGCCACCCAGGGGCGCAAGCCGCCGGCCAATACGCGCTTCGGCTTCCTGCTCGTCAATTTGTTGTGGCTGACGCTGGCCATCGCCGGCGCGGTGCCGTTCATGACCTCGTCGTTGCAACTCAGCGTGACGGACGCCTTCTTCGAATCCGTTTCGGGCATCACCACCACCGGTTCCACCGTCATCAACGGGCTCGACACCGCCCCGCCCGGCGTCCTCATCTGGCGGTCGCTCCTCAACTACATGGGCGGCCTCGGCGTCATTGCGCTCGGCCTGTTCCTGCTGCCCTTCCTCAACATCGGCGGCGTGTCCTACTTCAAGATCGAATCGTCCGACATCGAGCAGCGCCCGTTCGAACGCTTCCACACCTTCGCCGTCAGCCTCATCGGCATCTACACGGCACTCGTCATCGCCTGCGCCATCGCCTATGCGGCCGCCGGCATGGCCGGCTTCGACGCGATCAACCACGCAATGGCCACGCTCGCCACCGGCGGCATGGCGACCAGCGACACCTCGTTCATCCGCTACGCCGGCCAACCGGCGATCCTCTGGGTCGGCACCGTCTTCATGTTCGTCGGCAGCCTGCCCTTCTCGATCATGATCCTGTTTGCCGTGCGCGGCCGCCTCGACGCGCTGCGCGACCCGCAGATCAGGGTCTTTGCCGGCTACTGCGTCGTCTTCGCGGTTGCGGTCGCCGTCTATCTCAGCGTCCGCACCGGGATGCCGTTCCTGACGGCGCTGACGCATTCCGCCTTCAACTTCATGTCGGTGATCTCGACGACCGGCTTCGCCAGCGACGACTACAGCCTGTGGGGGCCTTTCGCGGTGGCCTGCATCTTCGTCGCCACCTTCCTGGGTGGCTGCTCGGGCTCCACCACAGGCGGCATCAAGGCCTACCGCTTCCTGATCCTGTACGAACTCATGGCGAACGGCCTGCGCCGGCTCATTTATCCCAACTCGGTCACGCCGGTCCGCTATGGCGACCGCGTCGTCGATGCCGACATGCAACGCGCGGTGGTCCTCTTCATCGCCTCGTTCTTCGTGATCTGGGCCATCGGCACCGTGCTCATGGCAGCGACGGGGCTCGATCTCGTCACATCCATGACCGGCGTGCTGACAGCGCTCACCAATGTCGGCCCGGGCCTCGGGCCGATCATCGGTCCGGTCGGCAATTTCTCGTCCCTGCCGGACGCCGCAAAGTGGATCTCATCGGCCGCGATGCTGCTCGGTCGTCTCGAAATCCTCGCCGTGCTGGTCATCTTCACCCCGACTTTCTGGGGCCGCTGATTTCGCGAACTGCGTGGCGGAAGTCCCTGTTTCCGCCACGATTTCGGCATCCGAGCAACACCTGGCGACAGACTTGCTGCACTGCACGCCTTTTCGGCTGGACCCGACTTACTTCCGCCACTATCAGCCGGTCCGGAAGAGGCACGCTGTACGCCTTGCCCGTCAGAGAGATCATAAAAGTGTCGCCGTCCAAGTACTCGCTTGTCATTGCCGCCCTTCTGCTTTCCGGTTGCATCAACCAGCCTTCGGGCGAGCTGTTGACGGGCGCGGTCGTCAACGTCCCGGTCTCTGAAATCGCCGGCAACCATGCCATCTTCATCGCATCGACGCGCGAGCGCGCTGCCGACGACAAGCAGGTTTTCGCCCGTGACCGTTCGGCGATGCTCAATTTCGCCCGCGTCAACGTCACCGTGCCCCAGGTTCACAAGGTCGGTCAGATCGAGTTGCGCAAGAAGGGCAAGGAGGCCGATCCGAGCAAGTACTTTACGGCCACCGACGCCGTTACCTTCGAAACGCAGCCCGAATTCTCCAAGGCGCTCAGCGCCGACATCGCCGCGCGCGGCGGCCGGGCCATGGTCTTCGTGCACGGCTACAACACCTCGTTCGACGCCGGTGTTTACCGCGCCACCCAGATCGCACAGGATTCGGGCTACACCGGCACGCCGGTGCTCTTCTCCTGGGCTTCGGGAGGCAGCACGGCCGACTACGTCTATGACAAGGAAAGCGCGTCCGTCGCCCGCGACCAGCTCGAAGCGACGCTGCGCATGCTGGCCCAGTCAGGAGCGCGCCGCATCGACATCGTCGCGCATTCGATGGGCACCTGGGTCACCATGGAGGCGTTGCGCCAGTTGGCGATTACCGGCGACCGCGACCTCGGCGGCAAGCTCGGCGACGTCGTGCTCGCCTCGCCCGACATCGACGTCGACGTGTTCAAGAGCCAGATGCGCCGCTACGGCAAGCCGGCGAAGCCGTTCTTCCTGATGCTGTCGGACGACGACCGCGCCTTGAAGCTGTCCGGGCTCATCGCCGGCTCCAAGCCGCGCCTCGGCGAATACAAGAACGCTGCCGACCTCGCCGACTATGGCGTGATCGCCGTCGACCTGTCCGACACCAAGAGCGGCGACGCGTTCAACCACACCAAGTTCGCGGACAATCCGGAGATGGTTCGGCTCCTTGGCCAGCGCCTGCGCTCCGACGACGGCTTTGCCAGCGACCGCGAGGTCACCGATCGCATCAACATGCTCGGCGGGCTGATGTAGGGTGCGCCCTGCCCGTTCCCAGGGCCACGAAATACGAGTGGGGCCGACACGGCCCCATCGTTAGACGACCTCCGGCAAAGCGTCGGCAACGCCTTCAGACGAAAAGATCGACCCTCTCGAAGGTCGTCACGTCGACCAGCCCGACATCCGAGATGCGCAGTTCAGGGATCACCACCAGCGCCAGCAGCGAGTGCTGCATGTAGGCGTTGTTGAGGCTGCAACCCATGTCTTGCATGGCCCGCACCAATTGATCCGCCTTGGCGGCGACGATCTCGGCGCGCTCGTCCGACATCAGTCCGGCGATCGGCATCTCGACCAGCGCCAGTTCCTTGCCCTCCGAGAACAGCACCACGCCGCCGCCCACTTCGCCCAGCCGGTTGGCCGCAAGCGCCATGTCGGCCTTGTTGGTACCGACGACGATCATGTGGTGGCTGTCGTGCGCCACAGTCGAGGCGATGGCGCAGTCCTTGACGTAGCCGAAGCCGGAAACGAAGGCGTTGGTCACCGCGCCCGTGCCGCGATGACGCTCGACGAGCGCGATCTGGCAGACGTCGTTGCGGCGGTCCATGCCGACCAGCCCGCTCTCGACCGGAAGGTCCGCCTCCAGCGCGCGCGTCGGCGCCTGGTTCTCGATCACGCCGATGACGCGCACCCGCACCTCGTTGGCTCCCTCCGGCGCCTTGATGTCGAAATCGCCGGCGGCCAGCTTCTTGCCGAGCTTCACCGTGTTCTTGGCCTGCGCCGGATAGGCGTAGGCGGGAATGTCGATGTCGAGCTTGCCCGCCTTGGCCACGCGAACGCCGCGTGCGTAGACCTCGTCGATCCTGACCTCGGCCAGGTCGGAGACGATCAGGAAGTCGGCCAGCCTGCCCGGAGTGATCGAACCGATCTCGCGTTCCAGCCGGAAGTGCTGGGCAGTGTTGATCGTTGCCATCTGGATCGCCGTCACCGGTTTCAGACCCTGCTGGATGGCGTGGCGCACGACGCGGTCCATGTGGCCGTCATGCACGAGAGTGCCGGAATGGCTGTCATCGGTGCAGAGGATGAAGTTGCGCGGGTCGATGCCCTGCTCCGTCACCGCCTTGATCTGGGTTGCGACATCGTACCAGGCCGACCCCAGGCGCAGCATCGCCTTCATGCCTTGGCGCACGCGGGCAATGGCGTCCTCGGCGCGGGTGCCCTCGTGGTCGTCCTCAGGCCCGCCGGCGACATAGCCGTGGAACGGCAGGCCGAGATCGGGCGAGGCATAGTGGCCGCCGACGGTCTTTCCGGCCTTCACGGTTTCGGCGATCTCGCCCGACATCACCGGATTGTTGGCGGCGACACCCGGAAAATTCATCACCTCGCCGAGCCCGATGATGTTCTCCCAGGTCATGGCCTCGGCAACGTCCTCGACCGTCAGGACCGCACCCGCATTCTCCAGACCCGGCGCGGAAGGCACGCAGGAGGGCATCTGCACGTGCACGTTGATCGGCATGGCCAGCGCCTCGTCGTGCATCAGGCGCACGCCCTCGAGGCCCAGCACGTTGGCGATCTCGTGCGGGTCGATGAACATCGAGGTGGTCCCGTGCGGGATGACCGCCCGGGAGAACTCGGTCACCGTCACCATGCCGCTCTCGACATGCATGTGGCCGTCGCACAGCCCTGGCACCAGGTAGCGGCCGCCGGCATCGACGACCTTGGTGCCCTCGCCGATGGCGTGGCTGGCGTCGGGCCCGCAATAGGCGAAGCGGCCCGCCACGATGGCGATGTCGGTGCCGGCAATGATCTCGCCCGAGTGCACGTTGACCCAGCGGCCGTTGCGTACGACGAGGTCGGCCGGCTTGCGCCCCATGGCGACATCGACCAGTTGCGGCGCGGTCTCTGTCCACGGAAGCGGCTTGGCGAAGCGTACGGTCTTGGGCATGTCGGGGGAATCCTGTGTTCTTTCACCTCGACTGTAGCGAATGCCGCGCGGGAAAACAGGGGCTTGGTTGTCTCGTTGCCACGCGCCGCTATACTTCGGACCCCGAAGATGGGTTAGCTCCAACCGATGCCGCAGTTTCTTAGAGGTCGCCGCTGGGTCCTGCCCGGCCTTGCCCTTGCCGCTCTCGCGCTGGCGATCGTCGTCCTCGGCGGCAGGCTCGCCGCGCGCATGTACATGGACGAGGCCGCTGCGCGCGGCGAGACGACGTTGCGCCTCGCCGTCGCCGCCCTCGCCGGCCATATGAGCCGCTACGAGCCGCTGCCCGAGCTCATCGCCGACCATGACGACATCAAGGACCTCGTCAGCGACCCGGACAACGCCTGGCTGCGCGCCCGCGCCAACGATTACCTGAAGGAAATCAACGCGCTGCTCAAGTCTTCGGACATCTACGTCCTGACGCCCGGTGGCGACACCATCGCCGCCAGCAACTACGACCAGCCCATCAGCTTCGTCGGCGAGAACTTCTCCTACCGTCCCTACTACCAGGACGCGATCCGCGGCAATCGGGGGCGCTTCTTCGCCCTCGGGACGACATCGCTGAAGCGCGGCTACTACTTTTCCTCCCCCATCCGGATCGGCATGGAGATCCGCGGAGTCGTCGTCTTCAAGGTCGACATCGACGGCATCGAGGCCTCGTGGAACGGCGGCGAGCAGGAGATCATCGTCACCGATCCCGAGGGCATCATCTTCATGACCGGGCGGCCGCAGTGGCTCTACGCCGGTCTCCTGCCGCTGACGCCTGAGCGCCTGGCGCGCACCGAGGCGTCGCGCCGCTACGCCGACGAGATGCTGCGCGAGTTGCCCGTCAGCAATGCGAAATCGGAAGGCGGCCATCCGCTGATGCGCGTCGACGAAGGCGGGCGGACGCGCGAATTCATCGAACTCGCGGAGGAGATGCCTCAGGAAGGCTGGACCGTGCGCGTCCTCGCCGACACGTCCTCCGCCCAGGCGCAGGCATTGACCGCCGTGATCTCCGCCCTGCTTGCGCTCAGCCTTGGAGCACTTGGCGGCGCGGTGATCCTGCAGCGCCGCGCCCGCCTCGCCGAGCGTCTCCAATTGCAGCAGTCTGCCCAGCAGGAACTGGAGCGCCGCGTCGAGGAGCGCACCTCCGACCTCGCGCTTGTCAACACCCGGCTGGAGACGGAGGTCGCCGAGCGGCGAGCCACCGAACAGCAGTTGCGCCAGACCCAGGCCGACCTCATCCAGGCCGGCAAGCTGGCGGCGCTCGGGCAGATGTCGGCAGCGCTGTCGCACGAATTCAACCAGCCGCTCGCTGCGGTGAAGACCTATGCCGACAATGCGGCGGTGCTGATCGAACGTGCCCGCATCGATGAAGCGCGCGACAACATCTCGCGTATCTCGAGCCTCGCCGACCGCATGGCGTCCATCAGCAGGCACCTGCGCAACTTCGCCCGCAAGCCGAACCAGAAGCTCGGGGCGGTCGGCCTCGACGAGGTCGTGCGCGACACCCAGGAGATCGTGGCCTGGCGCCTCAAGGCCGCGGACGCATCGCTTCTCGTCGACCTTGGCACGGCGCCCCTCGCAGTGAAGGCCGGGTCGGTGCGGCTGCAGCAGGTCCTGGTCAACATCATCACTAACGCCGCCGACGCCGTCGAGGGCCGCGCCGACCGGCACATCGAGCTTTCAGCCCGTCGCAAAGGCGGCAAGGTCACTATTTCCATCCGCGACCATGGGCCGGGCGTGCCAGCCGCAGTCGCAGACCGCATCTTCGACCCGTTCTTCTCTACCAAGGGCGTCGGCAAGGGCCTTGGATTGGGCCTTTCGATTTCCTACAATATCGTCAAGGACTTCGGAGGGAGTCTTGGTGTGGTGAATCATCCGGAAGGCGGGGCCTTGTTCACAATCGAACTCGACGCAGCACGATCATCCGTACGCGAGGCGGCGGAATGAAGCCACCCGTCGTCCTGCTCGTCGAGGACGAGGACGAGCTGCGCCGCTCGACGGCGCAGTCGCTCGACCTCGCCGGCTTCACCGTTCAGGAAACCGCTTCCGCCGAGGGTGCGCTCGACTTCATCACCCAGGGCTTCAACGGGGTGGTGATTTCCGACATCCGCATGCCGGGCATGGACGGAATGACGCTGATGGGCCGCATCCGCGAGATCGACGCCGACATCCCGGTCATCTTGTTCACCGGTCACGGCGACGTCCAGCTCGCCGTCCGCGCCATGCGCGAAGGCGCCTACGATTTCGTCGAGAAGCCCTTCGTCACGCAGCACCTCGTCGAAATGGCCGCCCGCGCCATCGACCGCCGCAAGCTGGTGCTCGAGAACCGGGAATTGCGCGCGGTCGCCGGCAAGCGCGACGACATCGAGGCCCGGCTGCCCGGCCGCAGCCAGGTCATGGTCGACCTTCGCTACAAGCTCAGGGCGGTCGCCGCCACCGATGCAGACGTGCTGATCATCGGCGACACGGGCACCGGCAAGGAGGTCGCCGCCCGCGCCCTACACGACATCAGCGGTCGCGCCACCAGGCCGTTCGTCGCCATCAACTGCGCCGCCCTGCCCGCAACCCTCATCGAAAGCGAGCTCTTCGGCCACGAAGCCGGTGCTTTCCCCGGCGCGCTGCGGCCGCGCTACGGCAAGTTCGAGCATGCGCGCGGCGGCACCGTGCTCCTCGACGAGATCGGCTCCATGCCGGCCGACCTGCAGGCGAAGCTGCTGCGGGTCATCCAGGAGCGGGTCATCACCCGGCTCGGCTCCAACGAGACCATTCCGCTCGACGTCCGCTTCATCGCCCTCAGCAAGGCCGATCTCGACGCCGAAGCCGCGGCCGGCCGCTTCCGCGCCGACCTGCTCTATCGCCTCAACGTGGTGACCCTGCGCATGCCCGACCTGGCGACGCGCCGCGAGGACGTGCCGCTGCTCTTTCTCCAGCTGGTGCGGGAGGCCACCGCGCGCTACCGGCGCGACGCCGTCGAAGTGCCGGCGCAGGTCGTGGCGGATGTCGCCCGTCGCGACTGGCCGGGCAACGTGCGCGAATTGCGCAATGCGGCCGACCGCTTCGTGCTCGGCCTCGGCCTGCAGCAGCCCGCGGAAGCCGAGACCAACGGTTCGGCGGAAAAGCTGGCCGACCGTGTCGCCGAGTTTGAGAAGAACGCAATCGCCGCCGCCCTGCTCGCCCATGGAGGCAGCCTCAAGCCGGTCTACGAGACGCTCGGAATCTCGCGCAAGACGCTCTACGAGAAGATGCAGCGCTACGGCCTCGACAAGAATCGCATCGGCGGCATCGAAGGCTCCGACGGGTAAAGCCGACCCGATGTGTTGAATTCCACACATCCGAAAAGGCCGATGTTACAGATTCCACCCATCACCTGCCGAAGCGCCATGTTTTAGCCGCCGGCAACCGATCACGCACGTTGCGGAACGCGGCCTGCCCTCGCCCTAATCGGCCATCCACTGCCGGTGCCGGGAGGGTCGTTGGCGCGGGTGGAGGTCACGAACAAGACCCTGGGAGGAAATCCGTGAAGAAACTTTTCGCCTCGCTGGCGACTGCCGCTACCGTTGCCATTTTCCCGCTCGCCGCTGACGCGCAGAGCTACCCCGAGCGCACCATCACCGTCGTCGTACCGTTCTCGGCCGGCGGCCCGACCGACACGGTCACCCGTCTCGTCGCCGAATCGATGTCCAAGGACCTCGGCCAGCAGGTCATCGTCGAGAACGTCGGCGGTGCCGGCGGCACGCTGGGTGCCGGCCGCGTCGCCAGTGCCGATCCGGACGGCTACACGCTGCTGCTCCACCATATCGGCATGGCCACCAGCGCCACGCTCTACCGCAAGCTCGCCTACGACACGCTGAACGCCTTCGAATATGTCGGCCTCGTCACCGAAGTGCCGATGACGATCGTCGCCCGCAAGGATCTCGAGCCGACCGATCTCAAGGGCCTGGTCGACTATGCCAAGGCCAACAAGGACACCGTCACCGTCGCCAATGCCGGCATCGGCGCGGCCTCGCACCTGTGCGGCATGCTGTTCATGAGCTCCATCGGTACGCCGCTGGTTACCGTTCCCTACAAGGGCACGGGCCCGGCGATGACCGACCTGCTGGGCGGCCAGGTCGACATCATGTGCGACCAGACCACCAACACCACGAAGCAGATCCAGGGCGGCACCATCAAGGCCTATGCCGTGACCTCGCCAGCCCGGCTCGACGTCCTGAAGGACGTGCCGACCACCAAGGAAGGCGGCCTGGAGGGCATGGAAGTTGGCATCTGGCACGGCGTGTATGCACCGAAGGGCACGCCTGCCGAGGTGACCGAGCGCCTGTCGAAGTCGCTGCAGGCGGCACTCAAGGACCCGAACGTCGTGGCCCGCTTCGCCGAACTCGGCACCGTGCCGTCGCCGGAAGCCGACGCTACGCCGGCCGCGCTCAAGGCCAAGCTCGAAGGCGAGATCGCGCGCTGGAAGCCGATCATCGAGGCTGCCGGCCAGTACGCAGACTAAGGCCGGACGGTCGATCTGGGGCTGCGCCGGTGGCGAGCCCCAGATCATGCTTCGTACCATTTCGCTCGGCCCGGCCCCTCCCTGCGGGGAGTGTCGATACAGCGCCTTCCTCCTCTCCTTTCGCGGAGAAGGCGGCCGCATAGCGGCCCGAAGCGGAGGCGCACCCTGATGGACCCCCAGAGAGGGCAACCATGAACAAACTTTCCATAGATCCCACCAACGGAGCCTGCGGCGCGTTGCTCACCGCGACCGGCGCCTTCTTCGCCTACCAGTCACTGGGGCTCGAACTCGGCACCTCGCTGCGCATGGGACCCGGCTATTTTCCGCTGGTGCTGTCGCTGGTGCTGGTTGTGCTCGGGCTCATCATCGTCGTCCAGGCGACCCGTGTCGCCGGCGAGCCCATCGGCCCGATCGCTTGGCGCGGCATGGCCTTCATCCTGCCGGCGCCGGTCTTCTTCGGGCTGACCGTCCGCGGCCTCGGCTTCGTGCCGTCGCTGTTCATCACCTGCCTGATCGCGGCCTTCGCCTCGTCGCGCATGAAGCCGCTGAGCGCGATCGTGCTCTCCGCCCTGGTGACGCTGTTCTCGGTGCTGGTGTTCAGCTACGCGCTCGGCCTGCCTTTCCAGCGCTTCGGCCCCTGGCTGCCGTTCTGAGGAGGACATCTCAGTGGAACTCTTCAGCAATCTCGCGCTCGGCTTCTCGACCGCCTCGACCATCGCCAATCTCGGCTTCTGCCTGATCGGCGTGCTGCTCGGCACGCTCATCGGGGTTCTGCCCGGCATCGGCGCCACCGCCACCATCGCCATGCTGCTGCCGATCACCTTCCAGATCGGTGACCCGGTTTCCTCGCTGATCATGCTCGCCGGCATCTATTACGGCGCGCAATATGGCGGCTCGACCACGGCCATCCTCATCAACATGCCCGGCGAATCCTCGTCGGCGGTGACGGCCATCGACGGCTATCAGATGGCCCGCCGCGGCCGTGCCGGTGCGGCACTCGCCATCGCCGCCATCGGCTCCTTCTTCGCCGGCACCGTGTCCACCTTCCTGGTCGCCATCTTCGCCCCGCCGCTGACCGCGATCGCGCTGCAGTTCGGCGCGGCCGAATACTTCTCGCTGATGGTGGTGGGCCTGGTCTCGTCCATAGCGCTCGCCCACGGCTCCATCGTCAAGGCGCTGGCCATGGTGGTGCTCGGGCTGCTGCTCGGCCTCGTCGGCACCGATATCTACACCGGCACGCCGCGCTTCACGCTGGGCATCCGCGAGTATGCCGACGGGCTCAACTTCGTCGCGGTCGCCGTCGGTGTCTTCGGCATCGCCGAGATCCTGCGCAACCTCGAAAGCGAGAAGACCCGCGAAGTGCTGATGGCCAAGGTGTCCGGCCTGATGCCGTCGCGCGAGGATTTCAAGGCCATGGCCGCCCCCATCCTGCGCGGCACGGCGATCGGCTCGGCGCTCGGTATCCTGCCCGGCGGCGGCGCGATCCTCGCGGCGTTTGCCTCCTACACGGTGGAGAAGCGCGTCTCCAAGAACCCGGAAGAGTTCGGAAACGGTGCAGTCGCCGGTGTCGCCGGTCCGGAATCGGCCAACAATGCCGGTGCCCAGACTTCCTTCATCCCGATGCTGACCCTCGGCATTCCGGCCAACCCGGTCATGGCGCTGATGATCGGCGCGATGATCATCCAGGGCATCGTCCCCGGTCCGAACGTCGCCACAGAGCAACCGGCGCTGTTCTGGGGCATCATCGCCTCGATGTGGATCGGCAACCTGATGCTGATCATCCTCAACCTGCCGCTCATCGGGTTGTGGGTGAAGCTGCTCACCGTGCCGTACTACGTGCTGTTCCCGATCATCATGGCGTTCTGCTCGATCGGCGTCTACAGCGTGAACTCCAACGTCTTCGATCTCTACGCCGTCGCCTTCTTCGGCCTCATCGGCTACGCGCTGGTGAAGCTACGCTGCGAACCTGCGCCGCTGCTGCTCGGCTTCGTGCTAGGTCCCCTGCTTGAGGAAAACCTGCGCCGCGCCATGATCCTGTCGCGCGGCGACCCGACAACCTTCGTCACGCGCCCGATCAGCGCCCTGCTGCTGGCCATCGCAGCCGCCGTGCTGGTGGTGGTGCTGCTGCCGGCGGTTCGCAAGAAGCGCGACGAGGTCTTCGTCGAGGAAGACTGAGGCAATCGGCTTGGACATCCATGTTACGGGCGCCCTTTGGCGCCCGTATTTGTTTTCCGCTCACCTGAACGCCCGGAGGGGCTGCCATGCCGCTCTGATTTCTCGCCAATGTAAGGTATCGTAGCCATCGCAATCGGAGGTAGGCGACGGCTGCCTCCACGAATCGGGAAGCACAGGAGAATTGTTTCAAGACCATTCTGGAGGGAGTCATGGCGGACATATCACCGAAGGAGCGCGGGAGACGCGTGGCGTTGCTCAGGGGACTTCTCGGGCTTCGCGAGGTGGCCGCCGCACTTCCCATACCGCCGGAAGTGGCGATCGTCAGTTGTGCGATCCGCCTGTGCGAATACGAAGGCAGGCCGGCCGACATCGATACCCTCGCCGAACTCACCCGGCTCCCCCGCGAAACCGTGGCGGAACGGGTCGCGGTGCTGACCGACCTGGGCCTGCTGGAAGGAAGCGAGGAAGGATCAGTGCGGGAGGCTCCACTCACCCTGCTGCCGGAGAACCCGATCGTCGCGGCTTTCTATTCGCGGCTTTCCGACGTCATGTCGCGGGTGCTCCACGACCTCGACGAAGCGGACAAGCAAGCCGGCTAGCGAGCCCCAGCCGGCTCCCGGACCTCAGCGGCGGGCTGGCGCAAACTCAGCTCGGATGGGCGCTGGTGATTTCGCGCTTCTTCCGACGCTCGCTTCGCCACTCCTCGAAGCGTTGCAGGACCACGAAGAACGAGGGCACGAACAGGACGGCAAGGCAGGTCGAGGCGATCATGCCGGAAAAGACAGTGATGCCGATCGATCTGCGTGCGCTGGCGCCCGCCCCGGTCGCCACCACGAGAGGAGCGACGCCGAGGATGAAGGCGAAAGAGGTCATCAGGATCGGACGGAAGCGCGAACGCGCGGCCTCGACGGCCGATTCGACGATCGGCTTGCCTGCGGCGCGCAGCTCACGCGCCACCTCGACGATGAGGATCGCGTTTTTTGCCGACAGCGCAAGCAGCAGGATGAGGCCGATCTGGACGTAGAGGTTGTTGTCGACGCCCGCGCCGGTCAGCACCAGGACCGGTCCGACCAGCGACAGCGGTGCTGCCAGCAACACGGAGATCGGCGCGAACCAACTCTCATACTGGCCGGCTAGGACCAGATAGACGAGCAGCAACGCCAAGGCGAAGACCAGGTAGATCTGGTTGCCGACGAGCTTTTCCTGGAACGACAGCGCCGTCCAGTCGAAGCCGGTTCCGGCCGGCAAGGTGTCGGCGGCAATCTCCTCCATGAGCTTGATGGCGTCGCCCGATGAGAACCCGGTTGCCTGCACGCCGACGACCGAGGCCGACGGGTAGAGATTGTAGAGGCTGATCAGCGAGGGGCCGACGCTCGGCGAGATGGTCAGCACCGTACCGATCGGGATCATGTCGCCGTGCTGGTTGCGCACGGTCAGGTTGGCGATGTTCTCGGGCGTCAGCCGGAACTCCGAGTCGCCCTGCACATAGATCTGAAATACCCGCCCGAACTTATTGAACTGGCTGACATAGCTGGAGCCGAGATATCCGGCGAGGGTCTGAAACACCAGATCCGTGGTCAGTCCCAGCGTCTGCACCTTCTCGCGATCGATCTCGACGCGATACTGCGGGACGTTGGCGCTGAACGGCGCCCACACCCGCTGGATGCCCGACTGCGTTTCAGCGATTTTCACGATGGCGTTGGCCGCGCTCTGGAGTTTGGCGAGATCGAAACTGCCATCGCGGAGTTCGACCTGCATGGTGAAGCCCGCCGCGTTGCCGATGCCCTGGATTGGTGGCGGCGGCAGCACCAGAACGGTGCCGTCCTCGACCGCGGACAGATCTTTGTTGAGCGTCGTATACAGGGACAGCAGGTCCTCGCCCTTCCCGCGCAGGCTCCAGTCCTTGAGGATGATGTAGGCAACCCCGGCATTGGCGAGCGGCGCGTTGTTGTCGAGCGCCGAGACGCCCGCGATCGTCACCACCTGGTCGACGCCGGGGGTCGCCTTGGCAATCGTCGACATCTGCTGGAGGGTTTCCTGCGTCCGGCCCAGCGAGGCGCCGTCGGGCAGCCGCACGGAGGCCAGCATGTAACCCTGGTCCTCGACCGGGATGAAGCCGGTGGCGACCCGTGACATGCCGTAGCCGGCCGCCGCAATGATCAGCAGCGCGATCGCGACCGCCACGGCGCTGTGGCGCACCATGGCTGCGATCAGCCTCACATAGCCGTCCTCCATGCGCTGGTAGACGGCGTTGAAGCCGCGATAGAAGACATTGCGCTGTTCGGGAGGCACAGGCCGCCTGAGCCAAGTCGCGCATTGCGTCGGCTTCAATGTCGCTGCGTTGATGGCGCTGATCAGGGCGGTGGCCGCAATGACCAAGGCGAACTGCGCATACATCCTGCCCGTGAGGCCCGGCAAGAAAGCTGCCGGCAGGAACACGGCCATCAGCACCAGCGTGATGCCGATGATCGGTCCGAAAAGTGCTGCCATGGCGGCTATCGAAGCGTCGTGGCCGTTCATGCCGCGTTCCATGTTGTGCGCGGCCCTCTCCACCACCACGATCGCATCATCCACGACGATGCCGATGGCGAGCACGACGGCGAACAGGGTGGACAGGTTGACCGAGAAGCCGAGTGCGATCATCGCAGCAAACGCCCCGATGATGGTGACCGGCACCGTCGTCGCCGGCACCAGCATGGCCCGCCAGTCCTGCAGGAACACCAGGATGACGATGAGCACCAGCACGGCGGCCTCGAGCAGCGTCTTGTAAACCTCGTTGATCGCCTGGCTGACGAAGATCGTCGTGTTGAAGGGGATCGCGTATTGCATTCCTTGCGGAAATTCCCGCGACAGCTCCTTCATCCGGGCCTCGACGCGCCCGGCGACGTCGAGCGCATTGGCGCCAGGCGACAGGAAAACGGCCATGCCCGCGGCCTGCTGGCCGTCGACGTTGAAGAACTGTCCATAGGTCTGGGCACCGAGCTCGACGCGACCGATGTCGCGTACGCGCGTCAGTTCGCCTTCCGTGCCGGTCTTGACGATCACGTCGTCGAACTGGCTCGGATCGTCCAGCCGGCTGGTGACCTCAATCGTGTACTGGAAAGACGTGCCGTCGGGTGCCGGCGGGGCGCCGACCTGGCCCGCGGTGACCTGCTCGCTCTGCTGTTGCAGCGCCTGGATGACGTCCTGCACGGCAAGGCCGCGCGCCTGCATCCTGTCGGGATCGAGCCAGACGCGCATGGAATATTGCCCGGCGCCGAAGACGCTGACATTGCCCACGCCCGGCAGGCGCGAGATCTCGTCCCGAAGCCGGATCGTCGCATAGTTGCTGAGATAGAGGCTGTCGTACTTCTTCCCGTCCTGGGCAGTGAGCGTCACGATCTCCAGGATCGCGGTCGACTTCTTCTGCACGGTGACCCCCTGCACCTGCACCGCCTGCGGAAGCGAGGCCAGGGCCGCGGAGACCCGGTTCTGCACCAGCACCTGCGCCTGGTCCAGATCCGTGCCGATCGCGAAAGTCACCGTCAGGTTGTAGCTGCCGTCCGACGCGGCGAAGGACTGCATGTAGATCATGCCTTCGACGCCGTTCACCTGCTGCTCGATCGGCAACGCCACGGTGTCGATCACCGTGCGCGCGCTGGCACCCGGGTAGCGGGTCGTCACCGAAACGGTAGGCGGGACCACGTCCGGATATTGCGCCACAGGCAGCGAATAGAGGGAGACGATGCCGATGACGACGATGAGGATGGCGATGACGTTCGCGAGAACCGGCCGCTCGATGAAGAACTTCGAGATCATGGCGCGCCGCCGTCCGCCGCGGCCGCCTCAATCGTCTTCGTCTGGGGTTCGATCTTCTGGCCGGGCACGGCCGTCAGCAGGCCGGAGACCAGCACGCGGTCGTCTTCCTTGATGCCGGAGGCGATCACCCGCAACTGGCCGACCAGTTGCCCGATCTCGACCGGGCGCTGTTCGACCATGTCGTCCTTGCCGGCGACAAGCACGTAGCGGCCGCCCTGATCGGTGCCTATGGCCCGATCAGGAACGAGCAGCATGTTGGGATCCTCGCCGAGAGGCACCCTGATGCGGACAAAATAGCCCGGCAGCAGTTGGCGGTCCTCATTGGCAAACACGGCGCGCGCAGCCAGCGTCCCGGTGGACGAGGTCACCTCTGGAGCGGCGTAGTCCATGTTGCCTTTATGGGGATAGCCCGTCTCGCTCTGCAGCCCGACTTCGACCGGCACCTTCTTCAGATCCTGGGCCGTCATGCCACGCTTGGCCATGGCCGCGCGCACCCGCAGCACGTCCTGCTCGCTGACGTTGAAATTGACGTAGATCGGGGCGAGTTGAACGATGGTCGCAAGCGTCGTGGCGCTGCCGGCTCCGACGAGTTCACCCAACGACACCTCGCGCGCGGTCACGATGCCATCGAAGGGCGCCTTGACCTCGGTGTAGCTCAGATTGAGCTCGGCCTGCTTGATGTCGACTGCCGCCTGCTGCTGCTTGGCGACATCGACCTGGGCTGCCGCCGCCGCCTGGTCGGCGGACGACTGGGAAATGACCTTCTGGGTAAGCAGGTCCTGCTGCCGCTTGTATTCGGCGCCGGATTGCTTGCTGGAGGCATCGGCCGAGGCCTGCCCGGCTTTCGCCTGCTCCAGCGCCAATTCGTAGGGTTGCGGCTCGATCAGGAACAGCCTGGTACCGGCCTTGACCTCGTCGCCGTCCTTGTAGTCGATGCTCTGGAGAAAGCCCGACACGCGAGCGACGAGCGGTACGGTGTTCACCGCCGCAGTGTTTCCGGTGAGGAAGAGATAGGGCGTCACCGTCTGCTTCAGCGGCAGCGCGACATCGACCTTGGGCGGAGGTGGCGGCACGTACGAGTTTTCGTTGCTGCACGCCGTCAGCAGAGCCGCCGCTATCAAGAAGCCGGCGACCGGCGGGGCAACACCTGACACCTTAAGCATCTTGTCCCCTCCAGAAGTCTGCAACTATAATTTACATCGCATTGATGTGAAAGCGGGGCGGCGCTGAACTCCTGGATGGGTGGAACTGCCATGAGGATCGCGTTCAACTTGTTGCTACTTGCAGCCATGTCGTTGACTGACGTTGCGTTCGCACAAACCGCGGCGGAACGGGAAGCCTGCAAGGCCGACTTCGAGAAATTCTGCCCGGGGGTCGAACCCGGAGGCGGTCGCATCATCGAGTGCCTCGCACAGCACCTCAACGAATTGACGCCCGAGTGCCAGAAGGCAGTGAAGGCGCACATGCCGCAATGAGGTCACGGGCTGCGGGGCGATGTCGCGCGCAAGCGCGGCATCGTCGATCTGTGCACGCAAGGCCGGCTGTGAAAGCGGGTGCGCAGGCAGATCCATGGCTCAGACATTGATGCAAGAATGCAATAAGATGGAATGAGGACACTTTGGCAGCGGGGCGACTAGCTGGCCCGCAGCCGATGCACGCTCCGTCGACGCCTGCTGGCGTCCTCAGTCGGAAGGTTGCGCATATGAACCGCGTCCTGGGCGAATTGCGAAAATCCCCCCTGCTTTGGCTCTTGATCTTTGTTCCCGTCGCTCTCGCGGGCGAGCGCCTCTGGCCAGAGCGACACACGCTGCTCTTTCTGCTTTCGGTCCTCGCGATCATCCCCTTGGCGGCTCTCCTGAGCAGTGCCACGGAGTCGGTCGCCGAGCGAACCGGGGATGCGGTCGGCGGCCTCCTGAACGCCACTCTCGGCAATCTCACCGAACTCGTCATCGCACTGACCGCCCTGCAGGCCGGCCAATACCTGCTAGTCAAGGCCTCGATTGCCGGGGCCATCGTCACCAACACCCTCTTCATGCTCGGCGGCGCCTTCCTGATCGGTGGCATCAAGCACCACGAACAGCAGTTCAACCGGGTAAACGCTCGCGTTCAGTCGAGCCTGCTCTTCCTCGCGGCCGTGGCCTTGGTCGTGCCGTCGCTTGTCGCCCAGGTGGACGGCCGGCAAGCTGTCACCCAGTCACTCAGCCTGGGACTGGCCGTGTTGTTGATCATCGCCTACGGGCTGTCGATGGTGTTTTCCATGAAGACCCACAAGGAGGCTTTCGCAAGCGCCGGCCACGCCGAAGCCGCCGAGGCGCCCTGGCCCATCACAGTCGCCCTGATCACGCTCGCCGTGGTTACGGTCTTCGTCGCGCTGGTCAGCGAGGTCTTTGTCTCGTCGGTTCAGAGTGCGGCCGAGACCCTCGGCATGACCCCCGCCTTCGTCGGCTTCGTCATCGTAGCAATCGTTGGAGCCGCCGCCGAGATGACCACGGCCTTCTCGGCGGCCGCCAAGGACCGGCTCGATCTCAGCGTCGGCATTGCGTTCGGCAGCGCAGTGCAGATCGCGCTGTTCGTTGCCCCGCTCCTCGTAATCCTCAGCTATGTCATCGGCCCATCGCCGATGGACCTCCAGTTCTGGCCCGGCGCGGTCGTGATGGTGCTCATCGCGACCCTGGCCGCGACGCTGATGACGAACGGCGGCCGCTCCGCCTGGTTCGTTGGCGTGATGATCCTGATGGTCTACGCAATCTTCGCGCTGACCCTCTTCCTGCTTCCGCCGGCGGCATGATTGCGAGAGCCAGACTACCACCGGTAGTTGCGGGGAACAGTTGGTGCCCATTCACGCCACCACGGGCAAGGCCCGAACCGCATGGTCTGATCGAAGACGACTTTTTAGCGGCGCTCGCATCATTGGGGGGCACCAGCCGCAAGGAAGGGCGCGGCTCCAGGCGCAATGCATCTATTCGGTGTCTTCGTCTGTCGCTCTTAGCGCTTGCACGCTTGCGGCCGCGACGAGACCGGTCAGCACGATGCCCGAAAGGCCGATCACCAAAGCCAACAACCGAGAAGACAAATGCGTGGGGGTGATGTCGCCATAGCCGATGGTCAAACCAGTCACGAAGGTGAAGTAGAGCGCTTCGTCGATCCGCCATCCTTCGACGCGACCAATAATGACCCCACACCCGGTCATGGCGACCACGATACCGGAAAATATCGGCCACAGGATGTGAGCTTGCTGGAAAAGCTCACGGAAGAACAGGCGTCTCATCCTCTTCGCATGCCGACGTGCATCTGACGCCATTGGCCTTCCTCCGTCTCAAGAGGAGACTCGGAGATATTTCGACACGGACGTTTGAGCGCGAACTCTTACGCAGCGACCGCAGAGGACTCGGGCGACAGTCAGAAGGAACCGAGCCCTCTCCGCGCCGGCTATCATAGCGCCAACCTGGACGTGCAGCCAGCAATCTGCTCGCACGGTAAGAATGGTCGCTGCCGGCCATACCACCAGTGGAGTCCAAGATCGAGTGGTCGCGGAGCTTCGCCTGGACGATCTGGTGCGGACGGCGGGGATCGAACCCGCATAGCCGAGGCTGAGGGATTTTAAGTCCCTTGCGTCTACCAGTTCCGCCACGTCCGCGTCGCGCGAGGTTGTAGACGGGATGCGTCCGCCCGGTCAATTCGCGGCCGAGACGCAGCTCAACTTGTCCCCGGCAGACCACTCATCAGCCGCACATATCGCGTGCTTCCCTTCCGTGGCAGTCCGTCGCCTCAGCTCTGGGCCTGCTGGAGCCGATGCAGCAGCACTATCGTCTTGAGATCGCAGATCTCGCCGGTTCCCACCTTCGAGATCGCTTCGGCGAGCGGCATTTCCAGCACCTCGATATCCTCATGCTCCGCGGCGAGGCCGCCGCCCGCGGAAACCCTGTCGGAAGCAGTGTAGGTGGCCATATACAGGGCGATGCGTTCGGTGTTCGCGCCGGGGCTGACATAGGACGTCGTCACGTGCGAGAGGCCAGCGAGGCGATAGCCCAGTTCTTCCTCCGCTTCGCGGAGTGCAGCAGTCTCCGGATCGTCCTCGTCCAGCTTGCCGGCGCAGACGGTCAGCATCCATTGGTCGGCTCCGGCGCAATATTGCCGGACCAGCAGCACGGTGCCGCGACTGCTGTCGAACGGCAGCACCGCGCACGCATCACCGCTCGTGAACACCTCGCGGGTGAGCCTCACCGTTCCCCCTGCGATCTGGTCGACCTCGACGACGCGTCTTTCGAGCGTGGCCCAGCCGCTGTGAAGGACGGTGGTTTCGACGACGGTACTTTTCATGCTGTCCTCTCGCAACAGATTCACCCTAGACCGCACCACTACACGGCAATGTCAAACGTACCTTTCCATCCACCGGATCCGGCATCGGCGGACCGTGCAAATCAGCTTGTCGCGTAAGCGCCAAGCGGACAGACCGTCGTTGCAGAAATGTCACGAGGACGCATATTCGTCACCCCGATGCGGCCGTTGAAAATTGCTCTCCGCCCCTGGCTGCAATACAACTTCGCCGCGTAGAAGTAAGTGGGGAGTTGCGTTATGCAGTACAACTGGGAACGTGCGCCGTACTTCTGGGAAAAACACCCCAACGCCTGGTATGGCGTCGCCGCTGCGATCTGCAGCATCTGGGTGATCCTGTCGATCGTACCGCTCTAAAGCCGAACAATCCGACAATGCTGGCCGCCGGCGTCGGCGGCCATGCAACCATTTGCCGCCATCAGCGTTTGAGCGGCCATGACCGCCCTGGAGCCCTTCGTGCCCCCGCTGATGGTGGAACTCGGCCGCCCCGGCAATTTTCGTCGTGTAACCCATGCCGGCGAGGCCGCCGAATGCCTGATGACCGCCTGGCCGCTCGAGCGCGGCCCGCGCCATCGCGAAGCCGTCGGGACCTGCCTGAAGGTCCTCGACGGGCGTCGATCCGCCGAAGACGCACGCAGGGCCTTCCTGGAGGCATGCCGGGAGGCCAATGTGCCGGTCTCGGAACTGCCGGAGCCGTAATCACAGCAAGGATCGATGATGGCCAAGATCGTCTATGAAGTCGTCCAGCACGACGGTGGCTGGGCATACAAGGTCGGCGACACGTTCTCCGAGACCTTTGCGAGCCACGAGGACGCATTGAGAGCTGCCGAGACCGCCGCGGCCGAGCAGCGCGTCTCCGGCTCGACCGACGGGATACAGTTCGAGGACGCGGAGGGCCGCTGGCACAACGAGGTCGCCAAGGGCGACGACCGGCCCGACACGGAAGTCAAGGATTAGGCCCTGCCGGACTGGGCTGCAAAAGCCCTTTCCGCGACGCGCCGGATCAGCGCCTCGACGCGTTGCGGCTCGACGAATTGCGGCATGTGCCCCATTCCCTCGACCAGTTCGAGTTCGAGGCTCCTGATCCGACCGACCAGAGCTTCACCGTTCAGCCGGTGGTCCAGCACGCGGTCCCCGGTTCCGAACATGACGCCGACTGATACCGAAATCTCCTCGTAGCGGGCTTCGATGCTGCCGAGGTCGCGCTCGATTGCGACCAGGTCGGCCGAGGTCGCGAAGATGTGGCTGGGGCGGAGACCCGCGAGCCCGCCGCCGCCCGTCCCATAGTCCGACGTCGGCTTTTGCGGTCCGAACACGAAGTCGAGCGTTTTCGCAGCATATTTGAGCGAAGTGGGCACCCATACCGTCCGCGACAGAATGTGCCGCAGGAGCGGCGACCGAACATAGAGCGCCTTGAATTCCGGTCTCAGTTCGTCTTCGAGATGCGATAGCGGCGAAAGCAAAACCAGTCCGGAAATCGCCTCGGGATGCTCCAGCGCCAGGGCAAGGGCGACAGCCCCGCCGAGCGAATGGCCGACGACCAGCGGCCTGTCGAGCGCGCGCTCTTCTATGAAGCGATGGACGAGCTCGGCCTGCTCAATCAGCGAGCCGTCGAACGCCGCCGGCCGGGTCGAGTAGCCCGAGCCCGGGCGATCGAGTGCGACCAGTCGAAACTCGTCGTCCAGTCGTGAGAACAGCGTGTGGCGGAAATGGTGCAACTGCCCGCCCAGCCCATGGATGAACAGGATCGGCCTACCCTGCCCCTGCTCGACGTAATGAACACGGTGGGCACCGATTTGGGCGTATTGCCCCGCGGGCGGCACGGCCCGTTCGGCCTCCAAGGCGATGCGGCGCGTCGCGAGCACGAAATAGCCGACGACCAGGACCGCGGCGAGCACTGCGATGTTGCCGATCCAGAAAACTACAGAAACCACCCAAAACCCTCGCCACGGACCATCCGGCCAGCTTATCGGCGGCGGCGTTTCGGACAAGCCCCCGCACAAACGCAAAACGGGCGGCCTCGCGGCCGCCCGTCCGAATGCACCAGTTCGGAAGCGCTTAGGCGGCTTCCTGCTCGGACTTGGAACCCTTGCCGTGCAGGCGCATCGTGATCTCGGCCACGCGCTTGCCCTGGAAATGGGCGCCTTCGAGCTCCTGTGCCGAAGGCTGGCGCGAGCCGTCGCCGTCGGAGGTGGTGGTCATGCCGTAAGGCGCGCCGCCGCGAACCACGTCGTTGCCCATCTGGCCCTGGTAGGCATAGGACAGCGGCACGATGACCATGCCGTGGTGCTGCAGGTGGATCTGGGCGTTGATCAGCGCCAGCTCCGCGCCGCCGTGCTGGGTCGCGGTCGAGACCATCACCGAGCCGACCTTGTCGAGCAGCGCGCCCTTGGCCCAGAGCGGGCCGGTCTGGTCGAGGAAGTTCTTCATCTGCGAAGCCATGGTGCCGTAGCGGGTGGCGGTGCCGATGATGATGCCGTCATAGTCGGCCAGCTCAAGCGGCTCGGCGATCGGGGCTTCCTGGTCGAGCTTGTAGTAAGCGGCCTTGGCGACAGCCTCGGGAACCAGCTCGGGAACGCGCTTGATGGTCACGTCGGCGCCGGCTTCACGCGCGCCTTCGGCAGCGGCCTTGGCCATCTGCTCCATGTGGCCCCAGCTCGAATAGTAGAGAACAAGAATCTTAGCCATTTCAATCTCCAGCGGAAAATTTCGTTGCGCCGTCTTGGGTCGGCGATTGCCTGGAGATGTAGCGCAAAGCCCGTTCAATGAAAGCACAGCAATCCGTGACGGATCGTTCACAGATCGGCGACTATTGCCGCTTGGCGCCTGCGGCTGTATCTGACATGGGCCCACAATGGAGCGCGCAAAATGGCCGACATCGTCACCGCAGCAATGATCGTCATCGGCGACGAGATCCTGTCCGGGCGCACCAAGGACAAGAACATCGGCCATCTCGCCGACATGATGACCACCGTGGGCATCGACCTCAAGGAAGTGCGCATCGTGCCAGACGAGGAGGACGAGATCGTCACCGCCGTAAATGCGCTGCGGGCGCGCTATACATATGTCTTCACCACCGGCGGTATCGGCCCGACGCATGACGACATCACCGCCGATTCCGTCTCCAAGGCGTTCGGCGTGCCGTGCGAATACGAGCCGCGCGCCTATGCGATGCTCGAAGCCAACTATGCCTCGCGCGGCATGGAGTTCTCCGAGGCCCGCAAGCGCATGGCGCGCATGCCACGGGGCGCCGAGTTGATCGAGAACCCGGTCTCGGTCGCGCCGGGGTTCCGCATCGGCAACGTTCACGTCATGGCCGGCGTGCCGTCGATCTTCCAGGCCATGCTCGACAATGTCGTACCTAGCCTCAAGACTGGCGCGAAGCTCTTGTCCACCACCGTGCAGTGCCCCTATGGCGAGGGCACGATCGGCGGCCCGCTGGGCGAGATCCAGAAGGCGCATCCGGACACGATCATCGGCTCCTATCCGAAATATCTGGACGGCAAGTTCTGGACCGAACTCGTCGTGCGTTCTCGCTCGCAGGAAGCGATGGAACGTGCTCGCGCCGCCGTCGAGGCGATGCTGTCGGAAATAGCAAAAGCAGCGTAGTATCGGGTTGACGCCGATCAACCCGGAACAACTGCGGGCACGATACTGTTTCTTTGTCGGACCAAGACTTTAGGTTCAAGCAAAGGAGGTTTCCATGCCGTTCAAGACCATCGTCGCCATCATCCAGAGCGAGCGCGACGTCGCACGCGTGCTCGATGTGGCAATTCCCTTTGCCGAACGACATGAAAGCCACCTCATAGGCGTCCACGCGGAAGCGCTGGCCATGCCCTACACCACCGCCGTCGGCTTCCCGGACACCGAGTTCATCCAGGCCAACGCGGAACTCTGCAAGGAGCGCGCGGAGAAAATCCAGAAGGCGTTTCTCGGTCGCATCGAGAATGCCGGCGTGTCGTTCGAGTGGCGCAGCTTCGAGAGTTTTGCCGGCGACAGCGCGCTCTCAGGCGTCGCCAGCGCCCGCTGCGCTGATCTCGTCATGGTCTCCCAGGGCTCGCCCGATGCCAAGGATTCGATCGCGGCGGACGTCGATTCGCTGATCTACGAGGCCGGACGGCCGGTGCTCGTGATCCCGCATTCGGGGCCGCTGATCTCGACATTCGATCGCCTGCTGGTCGCCTGGAACGGCAGCCGCGAGGCGACCCGCGCCGCGTTCGATGCCCTGCCCTTCATCCTGGAGGCCGACCAGACCGAGATCCTCGTCGTCGACCCCGTGGAAACGGCCGACCAGAGCAAGGATGCGGCGGGCGCCGAAATCGCTTCCGCCTTCTCGCGCCATGGCGCCAAGGTCTCCGTCAGCGTCCAGGAATCCCGCGGCTATTCGGTCGACGCGGTCATCCACGACAAGGTCACGGAAACCGGGGCCGACCTGCTGGTGATGGGCGCCTACAGCCATTCCTGGCTGCGGGAGTTCCTCTTCGGCGGCATCACCCGCAGCGTCTTGCAGGCGGGCGACATGACGGTGCTGCTGTCGCGGTGAAAGCCTGAAACGAATCTAGATGCGCCCCGCTTGCCAAGGGCGGGGCTTTCCGGCTAATTCCGCCTGCATTCCTCAATTCTATCGCGCGCGGATGGCGCGCCAGCCGGAGTGCGCGTCAATGTCCCTTCCCGAAAAGGCCTTTCCCGTATCCTGGGACCAGTTCCACCGCGATGCCCGCGCGCTCGCCTGGCGGCTTTCCGGCGTCCGGACCGAGTGGAAAGCAATCGTCTGCATCACCCGCGGCGGGCTGGTGCCGGCGGCGATCATCTCGCGCGAACTCGGCATCCGCGTGATCGAGTCCGTCTGCGTCGCCTCCTATCACGACTACACCTCGCAGGGCCAATTGCACGTCCTCAAGGAGATCACCCCTTCCCTGCTCGAGGGCGAAGGCGAAGGCGTGCTGATCGTCGACGACCTCACCGACACCGGCAAGACCGCCGCCATCGTGCGCGCGATGATGCCCAAGGCGCATTTCGCGACCGTCTACGCCAAGCCCAAGGGCCGGCCGCTGGTCGACACCTTCGTCACCGAAGTGTCGCAGGACACCTGGATCTATTTCCCCTGGGACATGGGCTTCACCTACCAGAAGCCGATCGCCGACGATCACAAGGGCTGAACCGCCCAGGCCGCAAGGCCGATCACCGGAAGTTCAACGCCCGGCTGCCCTGCAGCCGGGCGTTTCGTTATCAATCTATTCACTTTTGTTACGGAGGATTAACCCTACGCTTGATGACGCAGCAATTGAGTCCATGACTGGGGCAGGACGCCGATGCTGGTGAACAACAATTATCTCGTCGAACGCTTGCGCCGGCTCTTCGGCTCTCCGGCCTGCAGGCTCCAGGTCGCCGCCCTTCCCTGGCAACGTACCGCCGCCGGCGGAATAGAGCTGATGCTTATCACCAGCCGCGACACCGGACGATGGGTCCTGCCCAAGGGCTGGCCCGAGGCATCGGAACGGCTTTGCGAAACCGCCGCCCGCGAGGCGAGCGAAGAAGCCGGACTGAGTGGGTCGATCGAAGTCAACGAGGCCGGGCGATATTACTACGTCAAGGAGCTGGCGACCGGCGAGCGCGTCGATTGCGAGGTGCTGGTCTTTCCGCTCGAGGTGCGCAAGGTCGCCGAGAAGTGGAAGGAACGACGCCAGCGCACGCGGAAGTGGGTCGCCCCCAACGAGGCCGCCCGCATGGTCAACGAACCGGAGCTGGGCCGGCTCGTGCTGGCCTTCGGTGCCGAGCGGGGAAAGTTCGCCGCCTAAGATGAACGGCGGGCGCCGCGCCTGCCCGAATTTCGTGTTCCCAGCGTCTCGTGGCGGTCGTTTCGCCGCGTCGTTCTCCCCGATATCCACACTTGTCCCACACAAGATATTGGGGTCACAAAAACTGCGTAAACGACTTCTTGACGTTGTAACCCGAGTCGCTTTTTATGACTCAAGCGCGCTTGTTGAGCGTGCGGCCGGAAAGTTTCGAGCCCGGTCCTTTTCCCTGATTTAGTGAGTTGCCGCTCGCATTTGCACCCGCCAAGGCCGGGTGCGGACGCGTGCGTTTTCGGGGTGTCCGAGGGGTTGGCATTTAAAGGTTGGGGACTGGCGGAAATCTTCTGTTAACACTATATTTAGTGTTTGCAGGCAGTCTGGACGCTAGATAGTGTGAGTTCTCCCTCAATGAGGGAATCGCAATCAAAGTTTCAGTTCAAAGGGCCCGAAGCGGTCCGCAGGCTGGCGGGAACGGATCTCCCAAGGGAGAATCTCCGGTCGGTCGACGGGTAGTTCGGGAATAGGCAACCGGCCGCTCGGGCGGCCGGAACAAGCGGGCACGCGGCTTTCGCAATCACCACGGGCATTCTCGGGCGAAAGACGCTATATATAGACAAAAGGAAATCGACCGATGCAGATCGAGCGGCGTTTCACCAAGGATGGACAATCGGCCTATGCGGAGATCGAGTTCCGCAAGGCGATCTCCGAGATCAAGAATCCGGACGGCTCGATCGTCTTCCGGCTCGCCGACATCGACGTGCCTGCCCAGTTCAGCCAGGTGGCTGCCGACATCCTCGCCCAGAAATATTTCCGCAAGGCCGGCGTTCCCGCGCGCCTGAAGAAGGTCGAGGAGAACGACGTCCCCTCCTTCCTGTGGCGTTCGGTTCCCGACGAGGTCGAGCTGGAAAAGCTCCCCGAGCACGAGCGCTATGGCTCCGAGACCGACGCCCGTCAGGTCTTCGACCGTCTCGCCGGCACCTGGACCTACTGGGGCTGGAAGGGCGGCTACTTCAAGAGCGAGGCCGATGCGCGCGCCTTCCGCGACGAGCTCGCCTACATGCTCGCCACCCAGCGCGTGGCCCCGAACTCGCCGCAGTGGTTCAACACCGGCCTGCACTGGGCCTATGGCATCGACGGCCCCGGCCAGGGCCACTTCTATGTCGACCCCTTCACCGGCAAGCTGACCAAGTCCAAGTCGGCCTATGAGCACCCGCAGCCGCACGCCTGCTTCATCCAGTCGGTCGCCGACGACCTCGTCAACGAGGGCGGCATCATGGATCTGTGGGTGCGCGAGGCGCGCCTGTTCAAATACGGCTCGGGCACCGGCTCGAACTTCTCGCACCTGCGCGGCGAGGGCGAAAAGCTCTCGGGCGGCGGCCGCTCGTCCGGCCTGATGAGCTTCCTCAAGATCGGCGACCGAGCTGCGGGCGCCATCAAGTCGGGCGGCACCACCCGCCGCGCCGCCAAGATGGTGGTGGTCGACGCCGACCACCCCGACATCGAGGCCTATATCGACTGGAAGGTGAAGGAAGAGCAGAAGGTTGCCGCTCTCGTCACCGGCTCCAAGATCGTGCGCCAGCACCTGACCAAGATCATGGCAGCCTGCATCAACTGCGAGGGTCAGGACGACGACTGCTTCGACCCGGCCGTCAACACCGCGCTCAAGCGCGAGATCAAGGCCGCCAAGAAGAGCGCGGTTCCGGAGAACTACATCAAGCGCGTCATCCAGTTCGCGCGCCAGGGCTACACCTCGATCGAGTTCTCGACCTACGACACCGACTGGGATTCGGAAGCCTACCTCACCGTCTCGGGCCAGAACTCCAACAACTCGGTCTCGCTCAAGGACAATTTCCTGCGCGCCGTGGAGCAGGATGGCGACTGGCACCTGACCGCCCGCAAGGACGGCAAGGTCCTCAAGACGCTCAAGGCCCGCGACCTCTGGGAAAAGATCGGCTACGCCGCCTGGGCTTCGGCCGATCCGGGCCTGCACTTCAACACCACGATGAACGACTGGCACACCTGCGCTTCCGCAGGCGCCATCCGCGCGTCGAACCCGTGCTCGGAATACATGTTCCTCGACGACACGGCCTGCAACCTCGCCTCGATCAACCTCCTGCCCTACCGCATGGAGAATGGCGAGATCGACATCGCGGCCTATGAGCACACAGCCCGTCTGTGGACCATTGTCCTCGAAATCTCGGTGATGATGGCGCAGTTCCCGTCCAAGGAAATCGCCAAGCTCTCCTACGAGTACCGCACGCTCGGCCTCGGCTACGCCAATATCGGCGGCCTGCTGATGACCTCGGGCATTCCCTACGACTCCGACGAGGGCCGCGCCATCTGCGCAGCACTCACCGCGATCATGACCGGCGTCGCCTACGCCACCTCCGCCGAGATGGCTTCCGAGCTCGGCGCCTTCCCGGACTATGAGCGCAACGCCCAGAACATGCTGCGCGTCATGCGCAACCATCGCCGCGCCGCCTATGGCGACAAGGCCGGCTATGAAGAGCTGTCGGTCAATCCGGTGCCGCTGGTCGCTTCCGACCTCAAGCAGCCGGAACTGGTGACGCACGCCCGCGCCGCCTGGGACCAGGCCATCGCGCTCGGCGAGAAGCACGGCTACCGCAACGCCCAGGCGACCGTGATCGCGCCCACCGGCACGATCGGCCTCGTCATGGATTGCGACACGACCGGCATCGAGCCCGACTTCGCGCTGGTCAAGTTCAAGAAGCTCGCCGGCGGCGGCTACTTCAAGATCATCAACCGCGCCGTGCCCGAGGCGCTGCGCACGCTCGGCTACAGCGAGAGCCAGATCGCCGAGATCGAGGCCTATGCCGTCGGCCACGGCAATCTCAACCAGGCGTCCGGCATCAACCCCTCGACGCTGAAGGCCAAGGGCTTTACCGACGAGAAGATCGAGGCGCTGAATGCGGCGCTGAAGAGCGCCTTCGACATCAAGTTCGTGTTCAACAAGTGGACGCTGGGCGAGGACTTCTGCAAGGACGTGCTCGGCCTCACCGACGCGCAGCTCGACGACTTCTCGTTCGAGATGCTGCCGGCGCTCGGCTTCTCCAAGAAAGAGATCGAGGCGGCCAACATCCACGTCTGCGGCGCGATGACCCTCGAGGGCGCACCGTTCCTCAAGGACGAGCACCTCGCCGTGTTCGACTGTGCCAACCCGTGCGGCAAGATCGGCAAGCGCTATCTCTCGGTCGACAGCCACATCCTGATGATGGCCGCCGCCCAGCCATTCATCTCGGGCGCCATCTCCAAGACCATCAACATGCCCAACGAGGCGACAGTCGAGGACTGCAAGAACGCCTACATGCTGTCGTGGAAGCTGGCGCTGAAGGCCAACGCGCTCTATCGCGACGGCTCCAAGCTGTCGCAGCCGCTCAATGCCTCGCTGATCTCGGATGACGCCGAGGACGAGGACGACGCGGTCGAGGCGCTGGTCGCGGCCCCCGCCGCCGCCAAGGCCGTGCAGGTCACCGAAAAGATCGTCGAGCGCGTCATCGAGCGTCTCTATCGCGATCGCGAGAAGCTGCCGAACCGCCGCAAGGGCTACACCCAGAAGGCCGTCATCGGCGGACACAAGGTCTACCTGCGCACCGGCGAGTTCGACGACGGCCGCCTGGGCGAGATCTTCATCGACATGCACAAGGAAGGCGCTGCCTTCCGTGCGATGATGAACAACTTCGCCATCGCGATCTCGCTCGGCCTGCAGTACGGCGTGCCGCTCGAGGAATATGTCGAGGCCTTCACCTTCACCAAGTTCGAGCCGGCCGGCATCGTCATCGGCAACGATGCGATCAAGAACGCCACCTCGATCCTCGACTACGTGTTCCGCGAACTGGCCGTCTCCTATCTCGGCCGCAACGACCTCGCCCATGTCGACACGTCCGACTTCGGCAACACGGCGCTCGGCCGCGGCATCAACGAAGGCAAGGCCCTGCCCTTCTCCAAGGGCCTGACCCGTGGCGCCCCGCTCAAGGTCGTCTCCGGCCTCACCGGCTCCGACCCCAAGGGCTCGGCGGCTCCGGCCTCCGCCCCCGTGAAGTCCGCACCGACCGCGTTCTCGGGCTCGAACGTGCGCGCCATCTCGTCCGGCGCCACGGTGACCGCCCTGAAGTCGGTGACCTCGGAACTGCGCGAGGAAGCGACCGCCTACAAGCGCGACTACGAGGAGCGGGCCAGGGAGTTGGCCGAGGACGTCGCCGAGGAAGAGTCCGGGACGACCTCGGCGCTGTTCTCCGACGCCGCCGCCAACGAGGCGGCCGAGGCCAAGAAGCTGGCCGCCGCCCGCCGCAGCCAGGCGATGATGCAGGGCTACACCGGCAACGAATGCCTCGAGTGCCACAACTTCACCATGGTGCGGAACGGCACCTGCGAGAAGTGCGACACGTGTGGTGCTACGAGCGGGTGCAGCTGAGGAGCGACGCAGGCAGCAGCACCTGTCAGCGGATCATAGTTTGGTCAGACATATCAAAGTCTGCCTCTAATCACGAAAACGGCCCGCCACTTAGGCGGGCCGTGTGCTTTCTGACAGAACCTAATTCACTGGCAACGGGCTCAAGGGGTCCCTATTGCGCGCCTCGATTGGCTCGTCGCCTTCGTCCGCCATGAGGACCGCCCTCCCGCATCACCGCATCTTGCTCCGCGTCAAGGTAGACTTGCAGTCCCGCGACGGGTCCCACGCCGTGGGCGTCGGCCTGTGCCAGGCCGTCGCCGGTGCCAAACCTGATGACGGAGGCGCAAGCTTCGAAGTTGTCTGCACCCGAGGCCCCTAGACAACAGTAGGATCGAGCGTAGTCTCTGGAAGATGCCACGCCACCGCTGGAATGCGGCCTTTTGGCTCACTACGCGGCCGAGTTCACCCGAACCCCTTGGCCTCGTTGCGGCAGTTGTCCCCGTTGCAACACTGGTAGGCCTTCTTGGTCTCTCATTCTTCCTTTTTGGCGACAGTGCCGCCGGCGGCCCAAACCAAGTCGCTCTGGTGTTCTGCTCGCTGGTTGCCGTCTACGTCGCATGGCGGCACGGACATTCGGTCGCGGACATCCGCGATGCTGCTGTCGCAAGCGTCAACACTGGCCTCACGGCGATCTTCATCCTGCTCGCGGTAGGGTCACTGATCGGCACCTGGGCACTCAGCGGCACGCTGATCGCGATGGTATACTACGGGCTCAAGCTTTTGAGCCCAGACTACTTCTACATGACCGCCTGTCTAATCTGTGCGGTCATCGCGCTGTCGATAGGCAGTTCCTGGACCGTCGCCGGCACCATAGGCATCGGGCTCATGGGCATTGCCGACAAGATGGGTTTGGACCCGGCAATTACAGCTGGTGCAGTGATTTCCGGTGCCTACTTTGGCGACAAGTCTTCACCACTGTCGGATACAGCCAACCTCGCCTGTGCGGCAGCCGGCTCCAATCTATACGACCACGTGCGCGAATCGTTGTGGACATCAGCGCCATCGATTGCCATTGCCCTCGCCCTGTTCTGGAGCCTCGGGTCGGCTGGCGATTTCGACGCATCGGCGGTGGCGAGCCGGATCGAGGCGGCGTACCATCCATCGCTGGTTCATTTTCTTCCGCTCGTGCTTGTACTGGTGCTGGCGCTGCTCCGCTGGCCACCCTTCGTCACAGTCTTTCTCGGCGCGCTGGCCGGCGGCCTCCTTGCCGTGATGATCGCCCCCGAAAGGGTCGTTGCTCTTGCGGGCTCCGGTCACTCCACCGGTCTTTTGCTCATTAAAGGCGTATGGGCGGCGCTCGCCACTGGCAATGTCTCCACCACCGGTGAGCCGGCAGTCGACCAATTGCTGTCGCGTGGCGGAATGGAAAGCATGCTCGGCACAGTTTGGCTGATTTTGGTGGCGCTCGCCTTTGGCGGCATCGTCGAAAGGGCAGGCGTGCTCGAGCGGCTAATCCGCCCGGTGATCGCCGCGGCGCGATCCGTCGGAGCGCTGATAACGACACTTGTCGGCGCGGCCATCGCGACCAATGTGCTTGCTTCCGACCAGTACATCGCCGTCGTGCTGCCGGGCCGCATGTTCCGCAGCGCGTTTCAGGAGCGTGGTCTAGCTCCTGTCGTGCTGTCGCGTGCGCTTGGCGATTCAGGAACCGTGACCTCGCCACTCATCCCCTGGAACAGCTGTGGTGCCTACATGGCCGCAACCCTCGGCGTGGCCACCACGGCATTTCTTCCGTTCTGCTTCTTCAACCTCTTGAACCCGCTCGTTACCATCGCCTTCGCCTACCTCGGAGTTCGCATGCTCGCTTCACCGCCAAGCGGGGCGCTCTCCGACTAAGGCCGAGTGCTATGATTTGGGCAGACTTGGCGTCTCGAGCGGTGGACCTTTGATAGGTGTCTGCCGGCAGGAACAAGGGAGGCAATCACGCCTGTCGGTATCCTGCATACAAGCCATCTGCGAAAACTCGGAGAATCCAACCTCCGTTAGCCTGAACTCATCGGAGCGATCGTATTTGCACAGGCAGCGCAGCAAACCCGCTCGCCGGATAGATCGCCGAGACCGGCAGTTTGGCTGGCTCGAAGGCAATTTCGGTCACCAGCAGTTCTTCCATGACGATACGCAGTTCCAATCGGGACAGGTCCGCGCCCGGACAGACATGGATGCCGGCGCCATAAAGAAGGCTCTGTGTTGGGTCCCGGTCGAGCCGGAATACATCTGGGTCGCCAAAGACAGCTTCATCGCGGTTCGCCGACGACCACATGAGCGTAATCCGTTCGCCCGCCGCGATCTCGCGTCCGCCAATTTCGACCGGCCTGGTTGCGACCCGGCGATTGGAGATGAGAGGCGCGCGCATCCGCAGTATTTCGTCTATGGCGGCCGGCAACAGGGCCATGTCAGCTCGAAGCTGCCGCTGCACCTGTGGATGTTCGGCCAGATAGTGAGCCAGAATGCCTACGCTCGCGGCTATGGTGCCCAGTTCGCCCACTGTCCAGTTTCGCAATATGCTGACGATTTCCTCCTGGCTCAGGAGTCTGTCACCGATCCGTTGCCGAAGCAGGCTCGTGGTAATGTCATCGGGCGCAGCGTCTCCGGCCTCGCGGCGAACATCGAGCAACGCCCCGATGTAGCCGTCGAATTCGAGAGCGATGGCGGCCATCTTCACGGTGTCTCGCGCCAGCGTGGCCTCATGGTTTTTCTGGATCCACTGGCGCAGCGGTTCGTGCAGGCTTGCCGGCCAGCCGAGAAAGGCACACTGGATCTGAAGGGCGAACAACTGGGCAAATTGCGTTACCAGGTCGATTTCAACGCCCCTTGGCAATCTCGACACCAGATCGGCCGAGATTGCCCGACAGATCGGCGCAAAGGCGTCGGTCCGCTCAGCAGTAAAATAGGGTTCGATGAGCTGGCGGTATCGAGTGTGCTCGGGTGGATCCATCCCGTTTGGCACCGAAAGATGGCTGGAGGCGGCGTTGCTGAAGGTATCATGATCATTCAGCACCCGCGTCACGTCGTCGTGACGGAACAATGACCAGCCGAGATAGTCACTGTATGCCACCGGACAACGTCGCCGCATTCTGTCGCAGGCTTCGGTCGGCTGTGACAGCACTGAACTGGATCTGGGATCCCAGTCTGATTGCGGCTTGTTCGGCATCAGGTACTGACCTTCCATGGCAACGCCCTGTCCAGCCAGCACGAGACCCAAGGGGAGAACTCCGACCAACTGACCGCGTGAACTTAGCTTTAGCCATTGGGAGCTTCTTTGGCGTAGCTCAAACAAGCGGCTGCCGCCTGCAGCTGAATGAAGCGCTGTTGAATAGAGCTCGCAGCGGGATCGCCGCCGGGTTATTTATCTCGTTTGTCACTCGTGAGCCGTTCCATGCGGGCCTTCGGCGCGACGAACTTCAGAGCCCATGCCCTGGCTCCCCAATGGAACTTTTGATAGTTTCCCGAAGGGGTCGCTACGGGTAGGTTCACATGAGCACCGAAGACCTGAACACAATGATCCGCCGCAACATGCTGCTTGGCATGTGGGCGGCGAAGAAGCTGGGGCTCGAGGGCGAGAGCGCCGACGCCTATGCGGACGACCTCGCCAGGGGCACGCTCGATTTCGAGCGGAGCGACGTCTTGAGCAAGCTCCGCGAGGACTTCAAGGCGGCCGGCATCGAGCAATCCGACGAAGACATCTTGCAGGTGATGAACGAGCTCTGGCTCCGCGCGGCGGGCCAGACGCAGACGAGCCGAACAGATGCTACCGACGCCGCCTCAATCCAGCTGGCGCGCAACTTGCTGCTGAAATGAAGAGAGCCCTCGGCCGTGCAATTGGCACGCGAGGCCGGTGGCTCATCCCGTCAGCCCTCTTCGCGCCTCTCATAGGCCTCCAGATGGCGGTCTATCGCCGAAAGGTCGCGATAGTGTTCGTCCAGCAGGCGGTCGATCGCATCCATTTGCTCGATCGACACGGCGAATATCTCCTGGGCTGCGGCACGAAGCCTGGAGTCGGTAACGCTCTCCATCAGGATTTCGAGCGCGTCGTAGCGGTAACGGGCATGTGCGAGCGCATCTTTCAAGTCGATGACCTGCTTTCGGAGCGGATCGAGCACCTCCCCCAGCTTTTCCATGGCACGTCTCCGGCTGTCTTCGAGTTGGCCAAGGAAGGTTAGCCCCATATTTTCAGGACGCCAATCGCACCACGGCGTGGAGGTAGTTCGCAACCGCCCTCCCGCCAAGCACCGACAACGGGCAGACGAGTAGCCGAGCAGATCGGCCAGCACGGCGTCCAGACTCCTTGGCGCCATGAGCGTCGGCGCGATTGCCTCGGCTGCCTGAGCTTGCCAGGCTTGCCCGAAAAAGGGTGGCAGCGAAGATGCTCAACCGCCCAGCGCGATGGTCAGTGCGACCAGGATGCAGCCGACGATGACCATGGAGATTGCCATGACCAGCGGCCGATAGCCCGCCGCTTGTCCGAATGCGTAACCCAGCACGAACATCATCGACACTGCGATCGCGTTCGACGTCCGCAGGGCAGTGACTGCGTCGTTCTGGAACACGAACGGCAGTGCGACCGGAAGGGTCGAGGCAACCACGAGAAAGAACACAGCAACGGCCCCCATGAGGTCCTGCCTGCTGATCGTCGGCCGCTCCGGTGGGGCTTGCTTGAGTTTCAGTTCCTCCCAGATCTCGCGGCTGATCTGAGGCGACATCACGGATGCGACGAGAGGCGGGAGGCTTTCGGCGATAACCTCGCCTGCCTCTTCCGCCGTGCGGGCCTGCCGGACGGCCTGCCAGGTTCGGAGATTGCTGGCACGCTCGGACAGGCCGCCCATGAGATAGAACAGCGCGTCGATGAAACCCCAGGCGAGATTGCAGCCCACCGCGGCAATCAACATGGTGCGCACTTCGGATCGCCCCGCATCCGCCACGCTGAGCGAACCCGTGAACGTCAGCACCATGATCAATCCGAACAGCACTTCCGATATTCGATCGAACGGCTCGAGGATTCTTTTGGTGGTCCTGTCAGGCATAGACTTGGGCTGCCCCTCACGGATTGTCATCGTCTTTCCAGTCGACATCGTGCGTCTCGAGATAGCTGTGCACCGCGGCCCCGACGGTCGGGTAGAAAGCCGCCTCGCCCATTTCCGCGAACAGGCCGAAGCGCTTCAGCTTGTCCTTCACGGGATCCTTGAGTTCGGCGAAGCGGAAGGTGATGCCCTTTGCCCGCAGAGTGTCGATCAGTTCCGCCAGGCTGTCAGATGAGGTGACATCGATGCTCGTGACCGGCTCCGCAGCGACGACCACCCAGTTTACCGCCGTCGGCGAGGCGGCAACCGCCTCGACCACCCTTTCCTTGAACAGCTCCGCGTTGGCGAAGAACAGCGGCGCGTCCCAGCGGAAGAGCACGAGGCCGGGTATGCGCCGGGCATTCGGGTATCGCGTCACATCATGGTAGCCCTTCACGCCGCTCGCGCGTCCGAGCACGGCCGAATGAGGTCGCCAGCCGTCCCACAGGAACTCGACGACGGCAATGAAGATCGCGAGGCCTATTCCGGGAATGGCGCCGAACACGGCCACGCCCACGAAGCAGAGCATCGACAGCCAGAACTCCCAGCGCTGGATTCGGTAGATGCGCTTGAGGTCGGCAAATTCGAACAGCCCGATCGCCGAAGCGATGACAACAGCCGCGAGCGCGGCGTTGGGCAGGCTCTGCAGGAGATTGGGCGCGAGCAACAGCAGCAGCGCGACCGCGATCGCGCCGACGATGCCGCACACCTGCGTCCTCGCGCCGGCCGCCTCTGCGACGGGGGTGCGTGAGGAACTGCTGCTGATGGGGAAACCCTGGAACAAACCCGCCGCGAGATTTGAGACCCCAAGCGCCACCATCTCCTGGTTGGGATCGACGCGGTACCCCATGCGGGCCGCGTAGACCCGCGACAGCACACTCGTGTCGGCAAACGAGACCATCGCCACCGCGAACCCGCCGATCAGCACGGGGATGATATCGGCGGTCCCGATCAGTGGAATGTGCAGCGAGGGCAGTCCCTGCGGGAGCGGCCCGAGCACCGACACCCCCGCCTGATCCAGTTGCAGCCAACCGGCGGCGAGAGTTGCGGCAACGACCGCGATGAGGATGCCCGGGACGCGCTTGTAGCGCTTGAGCAGCAGGATGATGGCCAGCGTTCCGCCGCCAACTGCAAACGCGGCCCAATTGACGCGGCCACCGATTACCCCCTGGCCGATTGTCCAGAGACCGCGCAGCGGCCCGCCTCCTTCGCTCGAGAAGCCGAGGAGCTTGGGGACCTGGGTCAGAAGAACGGTCAGCGCTATGCCATTCATGTAGCCGTAGCGGATGGGTTTCGAGAGCAGTTCGGTGATGAAGCCGAGGCGTGCAAGTCCGGCGAGGATGCAGACCAACCCCGACACCAGGGCCATGGCGCCGGCGAGTGCCACCGCTCGGGCGGGGTCCCCTCCCGACAGCGGCAAGACGGTGCCGAGGATGATGGCAGCCAGCGACGAATCGGGACCCAGGACCAAAATCCGGCTCGGGCCAAACAGCGCATAAGCCAGCAACGGGACGATCGTCGCGTAGAGGCCGTATATCCCCGGTAGGCCGGACGCTTCCGCATAGGCGATGCCAACCGGCACCAGCATGGTGGTCAGGACAATTCCGGCCACGACATCATTGGGAAGCCAGCCGGCCTTGTACTGCCGCAGGATCTGAAATCCAGGCAACCAGCGGATGAGGCGGTCTCGCATTGCCAATTCGGACAGTCCTTCTTCGCCCGCTTCACCCCGCCAATCCAGCTGCAACCGACCGCATCTTGATGGCCCCGACCCACGCAGACAATCCCACCAGATCTTCAGGTGGGGCATGGAGCCTTGCCGATCGAGGACTCACGACGAAGGTCCAATCCTTGGGATTTGGACCTTTTCCATCGGCTTTGGCAAAGGGATTTGAAACCGCATCCTTGCGCCGCAGACGGCGCGAAGATCAATCGCACGGTCTGGCAGCTGTGCCACGCGGAGTGGCGGCCCGGTGGCAGGACATTGCGACGCGGACGTTGCGGGGGCGGCAAAGGGAAAGATGCAGAGAGTCCACCTGCGGCCGTGCGCAAGCGGGCGCAGCTCTCCGGTTCAAAGCGAGATCAAAAACCGGCCGGAACGCGCCGCGCAGTGTCCTATGCGGCGAAGCCAAGAAGGTTTTCCCGGATGTCCTCCGGTATCTCGGCAGTGCGGCCGGTCGAGCAGCGGACGCAAATCATGGCCATGTCGATTTCGGCGGCGAGGCGTTCGCCCCTGGTGATGCTTCCCGAAATCTGGAAACTCTTGCCGTCGATGACAGGTTGCAAGATCTGCATGGTGGCGACATCGCCGAGCTTGAGCGGCAGGAAGTAGCGGACCTTGAGCTCAGAGATCACCAGCATAAGGTCGTACCGGTCGCGCAGCGTCGGCAGATCAATGCCATGCCTGGCCCGATATTCGTCGAACGCCGGCTCGGCGATCATGCGAACATAGTTGAGGTAGTTCACATGAAGCAGGTCATCGATGTGCTGGTCGGTAATCTGGAGCGACTTCTTGTGCATTCCGGCATCCCTTTCATGGCGCGTCCTTGAAGTGTGCGGGACTGACCTCAAGGACGCTTTGGCTCCGCCCCCTCGCAAGACCTTCGCGGCGTCGCAGTGCATCGATCCTGCCTGTGGTGGCGCTTGCCGACCCGCATGGCGCGGACTTCTGCAAAGTTACAAGCGCGAGCATCTTGCGATGGTGTCAACCGGTCGATCCGCCGACCGCTCGGACTTCAAGACAACGACACGACGGTAACAGCCAATTATTTGGCGAATATTTGGAACATTCGGCGCTGTGAACTTTCGTTCCGACGCCGAACTCGGCCTCGATGCACGCGATGCCCTTGCGAACAGCTCAGGGCTGATTTCGCCCGATGATCTTCATCACGAGCATCACCACGCCTACCAGTATCAGCGCGATGCCTGCGGCGAGATAGCCGGTTGCCTGATATCTGTAGCCTGCCGCCATCACCAGAAAACCGACGACGATCACGATCAATCCGATGAGCTTGTTCATCTGAGACCCCTGCTGGTTCGCTGCCCGGCATGTTCCAAAGGCCGTTGCGCCTAAGGAAGTACGTTACGGTAACAATCCCGCAGGCGCAGCAGCAAGCTGGTGGAAGATGGATTGGCAACCGTCGGGCGCGGGCATCAGGGGAACCCGCTGCAGTCCAGAACTCCAGAGCTCCCCTCAACCCAGAAAGGTGGAACTCCGACGGTCGATCGCGATCAGCTCGGAGTATGACCCGCATGGCGCAAGCCGGGCCGCGCACATCGGCTGTACTTGACCTGGATCAACGCATCGTCTGCCATTTGGGTACATCGCTGCGTTACGCTCACCATGGTTATGATACCTTCATCTGCGGAAGCGATCATGACCGGGATCGTCTGCATCGTTGCAGCGGACGATCCGCACCCAAGCCCGACTTTTCACATTTTCGACTGGGGTAACGACCGATGACTTCTAAGTACAAGCCTTGGCTGCGCGCGGCACTCGTCGCGCTCCTGATCGGCATCGGCTACTACGCGTGGACGCAGTTCGGGGCCGACCGCCTGCCGGCGGGCATCGCCTCCGGCAATGGCCGCATCGAGGCCGTCGAGATCGACATCTCGACGAAGAGCCCGGGACGCATCAAGGAGATCCTGGCGAGCGAAGGCGACTTCGTCAAAGCTGGCGACGTTCTGGCCCGCATGGACACCGACCAGTTGGAAAGCCAGCGCCGGCAGGCCGAAGCGCAACTGCGCCGCGCCGAAATCGGCATCGAAACGGCCCAGAGCCTGGTCAAGCAGCGCGAGGCCGAGCGCAGTGCCGCGGATGCGGTGGTGGCGCAACGGCAGGCGCAGTTCGAAGCGGCCCAGCAGCGGCTGGTGCGCTCGGAGCAATTGTCCGCGTCGCGCACTGTCTCGCAACAGGTGCTCGACGATGACCGCGCCAGCGCCCAAGGCGCCCAGGCCGCACTCGGCGCGGCCAAGGCGCAACTCGCGGCGACGGAGGCTGCCATAGGCGCGGCCAAGGCGCAGGTCATCGATGCGGAAGCCGCGGTCGAGGCCGCAAAGGCGGCGATCGCCAGCATCACGTCGGAAATCAACGACAGCACGTTGCGGGCGCCGAAGCCGGGCCGCGTGCAATACCGGGTCGCCGAACCCGGCGAGGTGCTGTCGGCGGGCGGGCGCGTGCTCAACCTGGTTGACGTCAGTGACGTCTACATGACTTTCTTCCTGCCCACGGCCCAGGCAGGCCTCGTGGCGATCGGCGCCGATGCGCGCATCGTGCTCGACGCCGCGCCGAAATATGTGATCCCGGCAAAGATCAGCTTCGTGGCCGATGTGGCCCAGTTCACGCCGAAGTCGGTCGAGACCGAGGAAGAGCGCCAGAAGCTGATGTTCCGCATCAAGGCGCAGATCCCGCAGGAACTGCTGCAGAAGTATATTCAACAGGTGAAGACCGGCCTGCCGGGCGTCGCCTATGTGAAGCTCGATCCGGCCGCCGAGTGGCCGGAGAACCTGGCGGAAACCGTGCAATGAGCGCGGCGCCGGCCACCAGTGCGGCCGCAGCCGATGCATTCGTCGTGCGCGCCGAGAACGTGGAGCTCTCATACGGCTCAACTCGCGCCCTGCGCGGCGTCAGCGTCGACATACCCGCTGGATGCATGGTCGGGCTGATCGGGCCAGACGGCGTCGGCAAGTCGAGCCTGCTGTCGCTGATCGCGGGCGCCCGTGTCATGCAGTCGGGCCGCATCGAGGTGCTCGGCGGCGACATATCCGACAGCCGCCACCGCCAGTCTGCCTATCCGCGCATCGCCTACATGCCGCAGGGACTGGGCAAGAACCTCTACCCCACGCTCTCGGTGTTCGAGAACATCGACTTCTTCGGCCGCTTGTTCGGCCTCCCCAGGAAGGAGCGGGAGTATCGGATCGCAGATCTCCTTGCGCGCACCGGCATGTCGGATTTTGCAGACAGGCCCGCGGGCAAGCTCTCGGGCGGCATGAAGCAGAAGAACAGCCTCTGCTGCTCGCTCATTCACGATCCCGACCTGCTTATCCTCGACGAACCCACGACCGGCGTCGATCCGCTGTCGCGCCGCCAGTTCTGGGAACTGATCGACGACATACGCCGCGACCGTCCCGGCATGAGCGTGATCGTCGCAACCGCCTACATGGAAGAGGCAGAGCGCTTCGACTGGCTGATGGCCATGAACGATGGCCAGTTGCTTGCCACCGGCACGCCCGCAGAGTTGCTCGAGCGTACGGGCACCGCCAATCTCGATGCCGCCTTCGTCGCGTTGTTGCCCGAGGAACTGCGCAAGGGTCATCAGGAAGTGGCGATTCCGGCGCGCAAATCCGGGGCCGATGCCGAAATCGCGATCGAGGCCGAGCATGTGACGGTGCGGTTCGGGGACTTCACCGCCGTCAACAATGTGAGCTTCCGCATCCCGCGCGGCGAGATCTTCGGCTTTCTCGGGTCGAACGGCAGCGGCAAGACCACAACCATGAAGGTGCTGACCGGGCTCTTGCCGGCGAGCGAGGGCACGGCCAGGCTGTTCGGCCGCGAAGTCGACCCCAAGGACATCGATGTCCGGCGCCGCGTCGGATACATGTCCCAGGCCTTCTCGCTCTACACGGAACTGACGGTCAGGCAGAACCTCGAACTGCATGCGAGGCTATTCGGCCTGACGCCCGAGGTGACGGCGGAACGAATCGAAGACCTGAGCCGGCGTTTCGATCTGGTGGCGTTGATGGATGTGCTGCCGGACGCGATGCCGCTCGGCATACGCCAGCGCCTGTCGCTGGCCGTCGCGCTCATCCACTCTCCCGACATACTGATCCTGGATGAGCCGACATCCGGCGTCGACCCTGTGGCGCGCGACGCGTTCTGGCGCATTCTTGCCGACCTGTCGCGCAAGGACAACGTCACCATCTTCGTCTCGACGCATTTCATGAACGAGGCGGAGCTGTGCGACCGGATCTCGCTGATGCATGCGGGCAAGGTGCTGATCAGCGACACGCCGCGCGCTATCACCGAAAGCCGCAAAGCCGCCACGCTGGAGGAAGCGTTCGTCGCCTATCTCGAGGATGCCATCGGCGAAAAGGGCAAAGCAGCGCCCCCTGCCGACGCGCCCGCCCCTGTCCTCGATGCGCCCGCACCTACCGCAGAGGCAGACGGCTGGCTGCCGAACCCGCGGCGCATGCTCGCCTACACGAGACGCGAAGCGCTCGAATTGCGCCGCGATCCTATCCGCGCGACGCTGGCCATCCTCGGCACCGTGATCCTGATGTTCGTGATCGGCTACGGCATCAATCTGGATGTCCAGAACCTCACCTTCGCCGTGCTCGACCGTGACGACACGACGATCAGCCGCGACTATGCCCAGCAGATCGCAGGGTCGCGCTACTTCACCGAACAGCCGCCCATCACGGACTACACCGACCTCGACCGCCGCATGCGCGACGGCGAGATCAGCCTCGCCATAGAGATACCGCCCAATTTCGGCCGCGACGTCACGCGCGGACGCCCCGTCGAGGTGGCCGCCTGGATCGACGGCGCCATGCCGACGCGAGCAGAGACGATCAGAGGCTACGTCCAGGGCATGCATGCGAACTGGCTCACCCAGAAGGCACGCGAACTCTACGGCAGCGCCGCGACGGTCGGGGCCTTCAACCTCGAGATCCGCTATCGCTACAACCCGGATGTGCAAAGCCTCGTGGCGATGGTTCCGGCGGTCATTCCGCTCCTGCTGATGATGATCCCGGCGATGCTGGCGGTGCTGAGCGTGGTACGGGAGAAGGAACTCGGCTCGATCATCAATTTCTACGTCACGCCGGTGACGAAGCTCGAATTCCTGCTGGGCAAGCAGCTTCCCTACATAGCCCTGGCGTTCCTGAACTTCCTGATGCTGACAGCCTTCGCCGTCTTCATATTCCGCGTTCCCTTCACCGGCAGCTTCCTCGCCTATTCGGCCGCGGCCCTGCTCTACGTCACCATCACCACCAGCATGGGACTGGTGATCTCCACCTTCATCAACAGCCAGATCGCGGCCATCTTCGGCACGGCGCTGCTGACGCTCATTCCGGCCGTGCAGTACTCGGGAATGATCGATCCGGTGTCGTCGCTTCAGGGTGCGGGCGCCCTGATCGGAAGGATCTACCCTACGACCTATTTCGTCACGATCTCGCGGGGCACCTTCTCCAAGGCGCTGGATTTCCCTGACCTCGCCGGCTCGTTCGTGCCGCTGCTGATCGCCGTACCGGTGCTGACCGTGCTTGGCGTTCTCCTCCTCAAGAAACAGGCGGGCTGACATGCGGATCGCCAACGTCTTCCATCTCGGCGTCAAGGAATTGCGGGGCCTCGCCCGCGACCCGATGCTGCTGGCGCTCATCGTCTACGCCTTCACGCTGGCCATCTACACGTCGGCCAAGGCCATGCCGGAAACGCTCAACAACGCGGCCATCGCCATCGTCGACGAGGACCAGTCGCCGGTTTCGGGGCGAATCTCCACCGCCTTCTATCCCCCCTATTTCGTGCCGCCCAAGCTCATTTCGACCCACGAAATGGACAAGCGGATGGACGAGGGGCTGGACACGTTCGCGCTGGACATTCCGCCGAACTTCCAGCGCGATCTCCTGGCCGGACGTTCGCCATCGATCCAGTTGAACGTCGATGCCACGCGGATGAGCCAGGCCTTCACCGGCGGCGGGTACGTGCAGGCGATCGTGTCGAGCGAAGTCAGCGAGTTCCTCGACCGCTATCGCGGCGAGGCCCCCATGCCCGTGGTCCTCAACCTGCGCGCTCGCTTCAACCAGGAACTCAACAAGGGCTGGTTCGGCGCGATCACCAATGTGATCACCTCAGTCACCATGCTGTCGATCATCCTGACGGGCGCAGCACTGATCCGCGAGCGCGAACACGGAACCATCGAGCATCTTCTCGTCATGCCGGTGACGCCCGCCGAGATCATGATCAGCAAGGTGTGGTCGATGGGCGCCGTGGTGCTGCTGGCGACCGCGCTGGCGCTCATCTTCGTCGTGCAGGGTTTACTGTCGGTGCCGATCAACGGCTCGATCACGCTCTTCCTCGCAGGCGCGGTCCTGCAACTCTTCGCCACGACCAGCCTCGGCATCTTCCTGGCTACGATCGCGGGCTCGATGCCGCAGTTCGGGCTTCTGCTGATGCTCGTGCTGCTGCCGCTTCAGGTGCTCTCGGGCGCGACGACGCCGCGCGAGAGCATGCCGGAGATCATCCAGACGATCATGCTGGCGGCGCCCAACACCCATTTCGTGGTGCTGGCCCAGTCGGTGCTCTTCCGCGGAGCCGGGCTCGCAGTCGTCTGGCCGCAGTTCCTGGCGATGTTCCTGATCGGCTCGGTGCTGTTCGTGCTGGCGCTGCGTCAGTTCCGGGCGTTCCTGAGGTAAGACCGGACCGCAGCGGTCAAGCCATTGCCCGTGCGTAGCGGACGGGCGGCTGCCCCACATGCCGGCTGAACGCGGTGCTGAAGGTACTGGCCGAGCCATAGCCGACCCGTTGCGCGACTTCGGCGAGCCCGAGCTGGCGGCGGCGGAGCAGGTCTTTTGCGATCGCCATGCGCCAGGAGAGCAGATACTCCATCGGCGGCAGCCCGACCGAGCGCACAAAGCGATCGAAGAACGCCGAGCGCGAGAGCGCGGCCTGCCTGGCCAGTTGCGCTACCGTCCATGGACGCGCGGGATCCTCGTGCATCAGCCGGATTGCCGCGGCTACCCGCGCATCGCCCAGTCCGCGCAGCAGGCCCGGACGCGCGTCGTCGCCTTGCGTCGCCCGCAGTGCCTCGACGATCATCACCTCGACCAGGCGCGACAGCACGATATCGCGGCCCGAACGCTGCTCGGCCGCCTCTTCGCCCACGAGCCGCACAAGCGTTGAAAGCCGTTCGACGCCGCGCACGTGTATGAGCGTCGGCAGCAATGACACCAGCAGCGCGGCATCGGGCGAATCGAAGACGAAGTAGCCGCCGAGCAAGCGCACGTCTGGCTCGCCGTCGGCCCTGCCATGGCGAACCTCTTCCGTAGGCGCCGGCGTCACCTTCGGGTCGATGAACACCGGCACCACCGGGTCGAAGCCCGACAAGGTGAAGCCGGGTGTCGTCGGCAGGAGCACGAAGTCTCCAGCCTCCAGCGTGACGGCGGACTCGCCCTCAACCGCCAGGCGGCAGCTCCCGTCGAGCACGATGCAAAAGCTTGGCTGTCCGAAGTCGGCATAGCGAACACCCCAGCGGCCAGCCCCGCTGATGCCCTTGGCGAACACCGTACGCGGCCGCAGCAGTTCTATCACTTCCGAGAGTGGATCGGTCATATCCGGACTTTGACAAACAAAATGCGGATTTTCAATCGTAGATCGTCCTGACCAAGACCGGTATCCCTACGTCATCGACAAACAAGGGAAACCGCAATGAAAACCGTGCTCATCACGGGCTGCTCATCGGGCTATGGGCTCGAGACCGCCCGCTATTTCCATTCAAAGGGCTGGAACGTCGTCGCCACCATGCGTTCGCCACGCGAGGACCTGCTGCCTCGCTCGGACCGTATGCGGGTGATACCGCTCGACGTCACAAGGCCAAACAGCATCGCTGCCGCGCTTGCGGCGAGTGGCCCCATAGACGTGCTCGTCAACAACGCCGGCGTCGGCCTGTTCGGGCCGTTCGAGGCGACGCCGATGGCGACAGTGCGCGACATATTCGAGACCAACACGTTCGGCGCCATGGCGATGACGCAGGCCGTGATCCCCCAGTTGCGCGAACGCAGGTCCGGCGTCGTGGTGAACGTCACCTCGAGCGCGACACTCGCGCCGATGCCGCTCGTGGCAGTCTATGCGGCCAGCAAGACGGCGATCGAGGGCTTTACCGGATCGCTGGCCTATGAACTCGAGGCGTTCGGCGTACGGGTAAAGCTGGTCGAACCGGGTTATGGCCCGAGCACCCGGTTTTCCCAGAATTCGGGGGCGCAACTGGATCGCGAAGCCATGCAGTCATATGCCGCGTTCACGCAGAGCGTCCTTGCCGCCTACATGCAGCCGGCGACAGTGACGACAGAAGCCGATGTGGCGGAGGCGGTGTGGCGTGCGGCGAACGACGCAACCGGCCAGCTCCGGTTTCCCGCGGGCGCAGATGCGCTGGCCCTCGCCCGTGCGCAATAGGCCAGCCATCCAATGTGAGAGCGGCGGGTCGCTCGGAACCCGCCGCATCATTCACGTATCGGCCGCTCAGAGAGCGGCCGTCGCCTTGATCCCGGCATTGGGGATGTGGATGTCGATTTCCAGCGTCGAGGTCGTCGATCCACGATCCATGGTGATCTTGACGTCGTCCTGGCTGACCTGGACGTGCTTGGCGATCACGGCGATGATCTCCTCGCGCAACACGGCGACGAGATCGGGCTGGTTGCGGTTGTTGCGCTCGTAGGCCAGCAGCACCTGCAGGCGCTCGCGAGCCACCGGTGCGCTATCGCGGCGCTTGAAAAGGTCGAGCAGTTTCATGCCACCCTCCTTCCAAGAATACGGTTAAGGAGGCCTTTCTTTTCTACCGGTGTCACCATCGGCACGTCCTCGCCCTCCAGGCGCTTGGCAGCGTCGGCATAGGCGCGGGCGGCGGCGTTGGTGGGCTCGTTCAGCGTCACCGGCGAGCCGACGTTGGAGGCGCGCAGCACGCCCTGGCTCTCCGGAATGATGCCGAGCAGCGGCACAGACAGGATTTCCAGCACGTCATCGATGCTCAGCATCTCGCCACGTGCGGCGCGGGCGGCGTCGTAGCGGGTGACCAGCACATGCTTGGAGATGGTCTCGCCCTTCTCGGCCTTGAGGGTCTTGGAATCGAGCAAGCCGATGATGCGGTCGGAATCGCGGACCGAGCTCACCTCCGGATTGGTGACGATGACCGCCTCGTCGGCAAAGCGCATGGCAAGCTGGGCGCCGCGCTCGATGCCGGCGGGGCTGTCGCACAGCACGTAGTCGAACTTGTCGCGCAGTGTCGCAATGACGCTCGCCACGCCTTCCTCGGTGAGGGCGTCCTTGTCGCGGGTCTGCGAGGCCGGCAACAGGAACAGAGATTCGACGCGCTTGTCGCGGATCAGCGCCTGAGACAGCTTGGCCTGGCCCTGCGTGACGTTGACGAGGTCGAACACGACGCGGCGCTCGGCGCCCATCACCAGGTCGAGGTTGCGCAGGCCGACGTCGAAGTCGATGAGCACCACCTTCTTGCCGGTCTGGGCCAGAACGGCACCAAGGGCGGCGGTCGAGGTCGTCTTGCCGACGCCGCCCTTGCCAGATGTGACGACCACTACCTTGCCCATGTTCTTGTCTCCGATTGTCAATTGAGGGGCTCGACCAGAATGACGCCTTCGTTCAGGTGGGCCTGAATGGCCTTGCCGCGCGTGGAGGACTCCATGTCCTCGGCAGTCCGGTACCAACCGTCCACCGCCAACAACTCGGCTTCATTCCTACGGCAGAAGATTCGCGCTTCGCGATTCCCCCATGCCCCGGCGAAGGCGCGACCGCGCAAGGTCCCGTAAACGTGGATGGAGCCGCCCGCGAGAATTTCGGAACCGAAGCTCGCCGAGCCGAGCACGATCACGTCCCCATGAGGGTGAAAAATCGACTGGCCGGAGCGGATCGGCGCCTCGATGATCAGCGAACTCGACGATCCTTGCGGCTCGGCCTCGGAGGGTGATTCGGCCTTTGCCGGCTCCTCCTTCTCTTCCTTGATGGCCGTTTCCTTCGCTCCCCTGAGCAGCGGCGGCAGGTCGGGTCCCAGCGTGTCGATGCCCCTGGACTCGATCGCGTAGGTTCTGATTCCCCTGTCCAGGAGTTGCTGCACTAGGCCGGCGATCTCATGCGTTTCCAGCTCGAGCGCGTTGAGATCGAGCACAACGGGGCGCCCTGTGAAGAAGCCGGGGGAGCTAGCGATCCAACTGTCCAGATCGTGCAGCCAGGCGTCCAGCGGTGCTTCGGGCACGAGCGCAAAGGCAACGAATGAACGGGCGCGGAAGCGTACGAATTTGTTCTGCATGGGGGCGGGATTCACGGCGGGAACTTGCAAAGTGCTTCGCGGTGTAGGCCATGGTAAACGAAACGTAAACCGCAATTCGCCCTTGGAGACCGCACGACTCCTGCCCCGCGCAAGCCCGGAGACGGGACAGGCCGGGGGATGCGCCGGCCGACCGGGCCTATGCCGAGCGCCTCTGCTCGCCCCCCGGTTGCGGCGCATTCTGCGCGCGCAACGCCTCGGCCGACTGGCGCACGACCTCGGAGATCTGCGTCAACTGTTCGGCGAGCGGGCTCGCCTTGCGCCAGATCATGCCGATGGTGCGCGACGGCTGCGGGCTCTTGAACCGCGCCACCGATACCGAGGCGGACAGCGTCTCGACCGGAACCGCCATTTCCGGGATCAGCGTGACGCCAATGCCTGCCCCGACCATCTGCACCAGCGTCGACAAGGAGCTGCCATCGAGCAACTCGCGCGGGCGGGCGGAATGCAGGTTGCAGAAGGACAGCGCCTGCTCGCGGAAGCAATGCCCCTCCTCCAGCAAGAGCAATCGCATTTCGCGCAACATCTCGCGGTTGGGCACCGGTTTGCCCGCGTCCTCGCCAGGGCGGACGAGCACGAAGTTCTCCTCGAACAGCGCAACTTCGGTCAGCGACGGTTCGGACACCGGCAGGGCGACGATAGCCGTATCGAGCCGACCCTCGCCGAGCTCATGGATGAGCTTCTGCGTCTGGGTTTCGCGGATGTGGATGTCGAGGCCGTCATGCAGGCGAGTGAGGTTGCCGATGATGGTCGGCAGCAGATAGGGCGCAACCGTCGGGATGACGCCGATGCGCAGCCGGCCTACCAGCCGCTGCCGCGCGGCACGGGCGAGATCCTCGAGCTCGTCCACCGAACGCAAGATTTCGCGCACGCGCCCGGCGAACTCCTCGCCGAAACTGGTCAGCCGCACCTGCCGGGCGCTTCTCTCGAACAGTTCGGACCCTAGATTCTCCTCGAGATCCTTGATCTGCACCGACATGGCCGGCTGGGAGATCGCACAGGCATCGGCGGCGCGGCCGAAGTGGCTGTGACGGGCCAGCGCCTCGAAATAGCGAAGCTGCTTGAGCGTCAGATTGATCATAACCTTGCCTTATCGCTGCAATCAGGAATTCCAACTTTAGTTAATCGGAAGCCTTTGGTACAGATTTGGGGCGGAGGCAAGGAGGAGCCGATGTACCGATCGCACGGCATCGCGACAGACGATGCAGGCACAGCCGACAACCGGACCACCGGTCCGGACGGCACAGGTACGATTTCTCCGCTTCCACCCATGGAAACCTGCCAGCGCAGGGATGTTCCACGTAGCCACGTGCGGCCCTGAGACGGGCCGCCCTCGGACATTTGTCCGAAAGTTCAACCAACGCAGCCACGACCGGAGACGAAGATGGACACGAAAACTGAGACGAGCGCGGGCAAGTGCCCTGTCGCGCACAAACCCACCGGGACCGGCAATCGCGACTGGTGGCCGAACCAACTTGATCTCTCCGTGCTGCACCAGCACTCCAGCCTGTCCGACCCGATGGGCGAAGCCTTCGACTACGCCAAGGAATTCGAGAGCCTCGACCTTGACGCAGTGATCGCCGACCTCAAGGCGCTGATGACGGATTCGCAGGACTGGTGGCCGGCCGACTTCGGTCACTACGGCCCGCTGTTCATCCGCATGGCCTGGCACGCCGCCGGCACCTATCGCATCGGCGACGGCCGCGGCGGCGCTGGTGCGGGCCAGCAGCGTTTCGCCCCGCTCAACAGCTGGCCGGACAACGTCAACCTCGACAAGGCCCGCCGCCTCTTGTGGCCGATCAAGCAGAAGTATGGCCGCCAGATCTCCTGGGCCGACCTGATGATCCTGACTGGCAACGTCGCGCTCGAAACCATGGGCTTCAAGACCTTCGGCTTCGGCGGCGGCCGCGCCGACGTGTGGGAGCCCGAGACCGACATCTACTGGGGCAAGGAAGGCAAGTGGCTGGCCGACGAGCGCTACAGCGGCGAGCGCGACCTCGAAAACCCGCTCGCAGCCGTGCAGATGGGCCTGATCTACGTCAATCCGGAGGGCCCGAACGGTACGCCGGATCCGCTCGCGTCAGCGCGCGACATCCGCGAGACCTTCGCGCGCATGGCGATGGACGACGAGGAAACCGTTGCCCTGATCGCCGGTGGCCACACTTTCGGCAAGACCCATGGCGCCGGGGACGCGGCCAATGTCGGTGTCGAGCCTGAAGGCGCCGACATCGAGCAGCAGGGGCTGGGCTGGCACAACAGCTTCGGCACCGGCAAGGGCAGCGACACCATCGGCTCCGGCCTCGAGGTCACCTGGACCACGACGCCGACCAAATGGAGCAACAACTTCTTCTGGAACCTGCTTGGCTATGAATGGGAACTGACCAAGAGCCCAGCCGGCGCCCATCAGTGGACGCCGAAGCACGGCATGGGTGCCGGCACGGTTCCGGACGCGCATGACGCCTCCAAGCGCCACGCACCGGCGATGCTGACCTCCGACATCGCGCTGCGCGTCGACCCGGCCTACGAGAAGATCTCGCGCCGGTTCTTCGAGAATCCGGACCAGTTCGCCGACGCTTTCGCCCGCGCATGGTTCAAGCTGACCCACCGCGACATGGGCCCGCGCGCCCGCTATCGCGGTCCGCTGGTACCCAAGGAAGAGCTGATCTGGCAGGATCCGATCCCGGCCGTCGATCACGAGTTGGTCAACGATGCCGACATTGCCGCCCTCAAGGCCAAAATCCTCGCCTCCGGCCTGACCGTGTCGCAGCTGGTGTCGACCGCCTGGGCCTCGGCCTCGACCTTCCGCGGTTCGGACATGCGCGGCGGTGCCAACGGCGCGCGTATCCGCCTTACCCCGCAGAAGGACTGGGCGGTCAACCAGCCGGCGCAGCTGGCCTCGGTTCTGGAGAAGCTCGAAGCGATCCAGAAGGAGTTCAACGCGTCGCAGTCGGGCAACAAGAAGGTGTCGCTGGCCGATCTCATCGTTCTCGGCGGTGCCGCCGCGGTCGAGAAGGCTGCCAAGGATGCCGGCCAAGACGTGAAGGTGCCCTTCGCGCCGGGCCGCATGGACGCCTCGCAGGAACAGACCGACGTCGACTCCTTCGCCCCGCTCGAGCCGGCGGCCGACGGCTTCCGCAACTACTCGAGCGGCAGGCAGCGCCTGACCGCCGAGGAGAACCTCGTCGACCGGGCGCAGCTCCTGAAACTGACGGCGCCGGAACTCACGGTGCTCGTCGGCGGCCTGCGCGTGCTCGGCGCCAATGCGGGCGACTCCGCCCATGGCGTCTTCACCGCGCGTCCGGGCACGCTTTCCAACGACTTCTTCGTCAACCTGCTCGACATGGGCACGGAGTGGAAGGCGACCTCGGAGGCCAAGGACGTGTTCGAGGGCCGCGACCGGAAGACCGGCGAGGTCAAGTGGACCGCGACCCGCGTCGACCTGATCTTCGGCTCGCACTCGCAGCTGCGCGCACTGGCCGAGGTCTACGGCTCGGCCGACGCCGGCGCGAAGTTCGCTCGCGATTTCGCGGCCGCGTGGAACAAGGTCATGAACGCGGACCGCTTCGACATCTGATCCAGCAGAGGCGATCGGGCGCAGCTAAAACCAGGCTGCGCCCGAGTGCCATCAAGCAGGTCGCGACTGCGCCAATACGGCCGGCTCAGACCTGCAAAAGACCAGGGTGATGTACCGAAGCAACGGAACACCACCCAAGTATGATGACAGTCATCAAGGCTGGTAGACGAGACTGTTTCCCGAGATTAAGACTCCCGAATTGGGGCGGTACGGTTTGGGGTGATCTCATTTCGAGGGGATAACGCTTGAAGTCTCGCCTTGTCGCTGCCGCGGCCGCCATGCTCGTACTCTCGGCCTGCCAGTCCGATTCCGCGATAGACATGGCAGCAGCCGAACCGCCACCTCCCGAAGACCAGGGCGGATTGCCCGATGTTGCAGATCTGGTCGGCGCCCCGGCGGCGGCCACCGAGACGCAACTGTTTGCCCGAGGCTATCTGCCCAAGCGCATGTCCGGCGGGACCGCCTATTGGTGGAACGAAACGACGGCGGTCTGCGCCAAGGTCGTCCGGAGCGACGGGTACATCAAGTCGATCACGGACGAAGAAGCCAGCCGCTGCGGGCTGTAGCACGCAGATCGGAAACCTGCTCGCCTTGGGCTATGCCGGCATTTCCACCGCGCTCGGACCTGACGCCGCTCCGGTCGGGCGGATGCCGTCGAGCCTCGTGCGTTTCAACAAGAGCGCGTTGACCGCAACCAGCGCAGAACTGCCCGACATGGCAAGTGCGGCGACCTCCGGGCTGACCACGAACGGATAGAAGACGCCCGCGGCCATCGGGAAGGCGATCACGTTGTAGGCGACGGCCCAGAACAGGTTCTGATGCATCTTGCGGAGCGTCGCCCGCGACAGTTCGATCGCACCGACCACATCGTAGGGATCGCTCCGCATCAGCACCACGTCGGCGCTCTCCATGGCGACGTCGGTGCCGGCGCCGATCGCGAAGCCCACATCGGCCTGGGTGAGCGCCGGCGCGTCGTTGACCCCGTCGCCGACCATGCCGACGCGCTTGCCCTTTGCCTGCAGTTCCTGGATCTTCTGGGCCTTCTGTCCCGGCAGCACGTCGGCCAGGACTGTGTCGATGCCGAGCTCGTCGGCGATGCGCCTGGCCGTGCCTTCGTTGTCTCCGGTCAGCATCGCGACCTCGACGCCGCGCTCATGCAGCTTGGCGATCGCCGCCTTGGCGCTCGGTCGCGGCGCGTCGGCGATGGCAACCAGCCCGATGAGGCGTCCGCCGCGGGCGATATGCACCACGGTGCGCCCTGCCCCCTTGAGCCGCTCTGCCTCGGACGCCAGGGCACCAAGGTCGATCTTCTCCTCGTCCATGAGCCGGCGGTTGCCGAGGAAGACGGTTGCGCCCTCGACCGTAGCGCGGGCTCCCCGGCCGTCGAGGTTGAGGAAGGCGCTCATCTCGGGCACGTCCAGGCTCTGGGCGCGTTCGGAAATGGCGAGTGCCAGCGGGTGGTCGGACCCGCGCTCCACCGAGGCCGCCATGCGCAGCACGTCGTCCGCGGCCGTTCCGTCCGCCGCAAGCACGTCGACGACGCGCGGCTGTCCCATGGTCAGCGTTCCGGTCTTGTCGAACACCACCACGTCGAGCTTGGTGGCATCCTCCAGCGCACCGGCATTCTTGAACAATATGCCGTTCGTCGCACCGAGGCCGGTGCCGACCATCACCGCCATCGGCGTGGCGAGCCCAAGCGCGTCGGGACAGGCAATGACGAACACGGTGATCGTCAGCGTCAGCGCAAAGAGCAGCGGCGCTCCCAGCCACCAGTACCAGACGGCGAAGGTCGCAAGTCCGATCACTATGGCGATCAGCACCAGCCAGTGCGAGGCGCGGTCGGCCAGGAGTTGCGCAGGCGCCTTAGAGTTCTGCGCTTCCTGCACGAGCTTGACGATCTGGGCGAGCGCCGTGTCGGCCCCCACCTTGGTGGCGCGGTAGCGGAAATTGCCGCTCTTGTTGATGGTGGCGCCGATGACCTGGTCGCCCTTGGCCTTGTTCACCGGCATCGATTCGCCGGTCAGCATGGATTCGTCGACCAGTGACTCGCCTTCGAGAACCTCGCCGTCGACCGGGATCTTGTTGCCCGGGCGGATGACGATCGTCTCGCCCACCAGCACATCGGCGGTCGGCACCTCGACCTCGCGGCCGTCACGGATGACCGTGGCCATGGGCGGGGCGAGATCGAGCAGCGCGCGGATCGCCGCCGAGGCGCCGGCGCGGGCGCGCATTTCCAGCCAGTGACCGAGCAGGATGAACACCAGCAGCACCGCCACCGCTTCGTAGAACTGGACGCCATCGAAGAAGAAGGTCGTGCCGACGCTGAACAGGAAGCCGGTGCCGACCGATAGAACGACCAGCACCGCCATGTTGAGCACGCCGTTCTTCAGCGCGCGCCAGGCCGCCACGAGGAAGGGCCAGACCGGATAGATGACCGCGGCGCTGGCGAGCAGGAAGAGCCATAGATCAAGGTCGAGCCCGAACGGCGGCGCGGGCGGCGTGAACATCTCGCCCATCGGCGAATAGACGAAGAGTGGTATCGTGAAAGCCAGGGCGATCCAGAACCGGTTGCGCATGTCGCGCACCATGTCCTGCATGTCGCCTCCGGCGCCGTGCCCCATCTCGTGCGCCATGGCATCGTGCCCTCCGGACATCGCCGGCTTGGCAGGCTGCGGCTCGTGGTGCGCGTGCCCAGTCTCGCGCATCATCTTCCCCGGCTCGCAAATGTGCTGTGGCAGAACCTCGCCGCGACAGTGGAAACCGCATTCGATGACCGCCGCGCGAATGACCTCGGCGGATGTACGGCCCTCGTCATAGGTGACCGTCGCCGTGCCGGACACGAAGTTCACGTCCGCCCTCTCCACGCCCGGCAGCGCCCGAAGCCGTTTCTCGACCCCGAGCGGGTCGAGCGCGCTTGTCATTCCGCTGACGTCCACTGTGATGGATTGCACTGCGATGACCTCCTTAGGCTACCGGAACTGGTGCCGGCAGCATGCCAATGCCCGGAGGTTGCATAGAAATCCGTGCCCGGCTTTAACCTCGGTCAAGATCTCGGGACGATATACAGAATTGTGATCCAGTTAGGGTCAGGGTCGCTCGACGCGGGCGATCTGGTAGGTGTGCATCGTTCCCTCGTGTCCAATCGAGACATATTCGCCGACCACGAAGCGTTCGTCGCCGAGCCGGAAACCGATTTCGTCGTCGCGCGCGCCTTCGGAATAATCGAAATACCACTGCCCGCCCGGCTTGCGACGGAGACGCCCGATGCGGTCTTGCTTGCCCGCCTCGAAACGCCTGATCCGGCAGAACTCCTGCCTACGCTTCCAATCCGCCGCATCGATGCGCCCGTCCTGGTCGAGGGGCAGCAGTATGTCGTAGCCGGATTGCGCCTCGCCCGCCGGATGACCCTTTTCGCGGGCCAGCAACAGCCGGACGCTGCGAAAGCTGGGTGTGAGGTCACTGAGCGTCGTCATTGTTGGTCCTTTCGTCGTCCTGTTTCCCCGGCAGCATCTGCCGCTGCTCAGCCCCCGACATTGATCCTGATCAATCGGGCGGCTGCGGTTTTTCGGGCGACTTGATCCAGCTCAATGAACTTCCCGTGGTGGAAGCTTTATGGATCGAGACACCCACAGCTAAGGCGAGAGGAGAGACGAGCAATGCCAATCAGAACGATACTCACGGTGACCGGCCCCAATCAGGGAGACCGCGATCTCAAGCTGGCTGCGGGCCTCGCAGAGGAAGTGGGCGCCCATCTGTCCATCCTGGCCGTGACTCTCGCCGCTCCTCCAGCCATCGGCGCATACGCCGTCGTCGTGTCCGACGCCTGGCTCGACGAACGGCGCGCCGACACCGAGCATCTGGAGCGGCGCAGCAAGGAAGTTGCGCAACTGCTCGCCGGCACTTCGATCTCGGGCGACGTCACGAGCGCCTATCCCGAATATGCATGGTCGGACGAAACCATAGGCAGGCGGGCACGCTACGCCGACCTGACCGTCGTCGGGCCCGAACTGATGACGGCCGGAGCGCTCAGGGAAAAGGTCATCGAGGGCGTTCTGTTCTCGTCGGGCAAACCACTTCTCCTCGTCCCCGAAAATGCACGGCCGACGCTGAAGCCCAAGCGGGTGATGGTTGCCTGGGATGCGCGCGTCGAAGCCTCGCGCGCCGTTCGCGAAGCGATCGACATCCTGGCTGCCGCCGAGGAGGTTCGGGTGGTACTGGTCGATCCGGTCGAGAGCGAACTCGATCACGGCGCCGAGCCGGGCGCCAACATTGCCGCCTATCTGGCCCGGCACGGCGCCAAGGTCGTCGTCGACCGCCTGCCAAGCATGGGACGGAGCGTTGCGGACGTGCTCCGCGGCCATGCCGTGGACAATGCCGCCGAGCTCATCGTCATGGGCGCCTATGGTCATTCCCGCCTGCGCGAACGCATATTCGGCGGCGTGACGCGCTCGATCCTCGAGCAGCCCCCGGTTCCGGTGCTTCTGGCCCGCTGACAAAGCTGCCCCAAATGACGCCCCGAAGCACCTGCTCCGCGGCGTCATTCACTCCCTGGCCTCCCGGCCCGACATCTCTTCGACGCCGATCCTGTAGAAAAGGTGCTCGGATCTTTGGGCGCCCGGCTCAGCCGAGGGCTTGAACCCGCCCGGAACCCACCATTCCACATGCTGGCTCAGCAAGTGCCAGGCTTGCTCGCGGCGCGGCTCGTCGGAAAGCTCCTCGAAGGATCCGTCGACGACCACGCTCCGCCATTCGCGCCCGTGCCCGCGCTCCTCGATGATCATCGAGACCCGAGGGTTCGCGCGCATGAAGTCGACTTTCTTGCCGGGCAGCGAGAAGGCGAAAATTCCGTTCGCCGAATAACAGAAATAGATCGGGACGACATAGGGTTGGCCGTCGCGCGCGCATGCCAGATGCGCAACGTGATTGCGCTCCAGGACCTTGGTGCACTCGACCGTTGTGAGCGTGCGCATTTCCATCGCCTGCCCTCCATGAGTGCGAGCCCGCTCATAACGCAGGCCCGTCCGTATGGTGCAGGCTAGCAAAACGGGACGGGAATACGTTGATCCAAGTCAACGAAGGGAAAGGCGGCGCGCACGGCACGACGCACGACGAGCCAGGGATTCAGCGCTGGTCGTTGTAGAGGGTCTTGTTGAGCCCCACTTCCCTGGCGAGCTCGGCATAGCCGACCGGCTCGGCCGAAGCGTTGGCGACCCGCAGCAGCCGCGCCGCGAGGCAGATCGCGTCCCGGCTGGCGAGCGAAAGCCCCTCCTGGAAACGGTCGTCGCCGGAGGCCGCAGCCTCCGCCCGGCGCAGCGCCGTGTCGACGTCGAGTTCCGACACAAGCCCCTTCGACTTGAGCAACCGCACAAGCTCCGCAATCACCAATAGCAATCCCTGCAGCTGCAGATTTGCGACATTCATGACTTGCCGACCTGATCGGGCTTGTTGCTCACTCCGCCTGGGCCGGGCTGCTTCTTGGGCTGGCCGGCTATGGCGGTGCTCACCACGGATATCGGATCGCTGGCGGGAAAGCTGTCCTCGAGGCCCTCGGTAAGCTGCTCTTCCAGCAGGTCGGGCTCGACTGCACGTCCTGGTGTCTTGCGTTTTGGCATCGCGACCCTCATGGCCCCTCGACGCGCCCTCAACGCACTCCGGGGCAGCGAGTTCCATCACGAGAACCTGGGACACAGCACAGGCCGGCTGATCGCGCAGTAGACCAGTCTCATCCCGATGTCGTCGGCCTTCGTCCAATGGGCGTAAGTGGCTCTTTTTTTTCGCCAATTGAGCGGACCGCAAGGAACCTCCGCAAGCGTTCGTCGTTGATAGGCTCGTTGCAATCAAGGCCGCGCATCGATGACCACTCGTAAGACCCTTCTCGGCGCGCTGCCCGCGGCCACGTACACAACCGATGCGGAAGGTCGTATCACCTACTTCAACGAAGCCGCAGCCGCGCTTTGGGGACACCGCCCCAAACTCGGCGAGGATCAATGGTGCGGCTCGTGGCGCCTGAGAACGGCCGACGGCGAACCGCTCGCGCATAGCGATTGTCCGATGGCCATCGCGCTCAAGGAAGAGCGCGCAATTCATGGCGCCGAAGCCATAGCCGAACGCCCGGACGGCACGCTGGTGCCGTTTCTGGCGTTTCCGGCGCCGCTCCGCGACGAGGCGGGGGCCGTCACCGGCGCGATCAACCTGCTTGTCGACGTGTCCGCCCAGAAGCAGTCCGAAGAGCTCACCCATCGCCTGGCGGCCATCGTCGAGTCCTCCGACGACGCAATCATCAGCAAGGATCTGTGCGGGGTCATAAAAAGCTGGAATGCCGGCGCCGAGCGCCTTTTCGGCTATGCGCCCGACGAGGTCATCGGCAAGCACGTCACCATCCTGATCCCGGCCGACCGCCAGAGCGAGGAGGATCTTATCCTTTCCCGTGTCCGCAACGGACAGCGCGTCGATCATTTCGACACGGTGCGCCGGCGCAAGGATGGCAGGACGGTTTCGATCTCGCTGACCGTCTCGCCCATCCGCAACGCCTCGGGCAAGGTGATCGGCGCTTCCAAGATCGCGCGCGACATTACCGAGCGAAAGGAAAACGAGCACCGTATCCGTGCCCTGATGCGGGAGGTCAACCACAGGGTCAAGAACCAGTTCGCTGTGATCCTCTCCATGGTGCGCGAGACCGGAAAATACGTGACCACGGCGGCTGATTTCGAAAAACAGATCCGAAACCGCATCATGGCGCTGTCGCGTTCGCAAGACCTGCTCGTCGACGGCGACTGGCGAGGCGCCAGCCTTTCGGAGCTGGTCGACAACCAAATCCGGCCCTTCGCTGCCGAGCATCGGCTGCTGGTGTTCGGCGAGCCGGTCACCCTGTCGACCTTGGCGGTGCAGAACCTAGGAATGGCGTTCCATGAACTCGCCACCAACTCGGCCAAGCATGGCGCGCTGTCCTCCGACCGCGGCACGGTCGAGGTCGAGTGGACGGTTGCAGACCGGTTCCGCTTGACCTGGAAGGAGACCAACGGCCCGGCGGTCGAGGAGGCCGCCCGAAACGGTTTCGGCAAGGTGGTTCTGGAGCGGATCACGCCGATCGCGCTCAATGGCGTCGGCCGCCTCGACTTCCACCCCAAGGGAGCGACCTGGACACTCGACGCCCCGATGGAATTCGTAAGGAGTGCGGACGCTTAGCCCCGCTCCCTGATGCCGGAAGGCACGATCGGCAAATCAGTAGTCGCCATGCCCGCGGAACGGCCCGACCAGTGCGTCGGCCTCCATGGCCGCCTTTTCGAACGCCTTGCGCGCCTGCCGCGGCTCCTTTTGGCCGTCAAGCGCTGCCGCGCAAGCACGTTGGGCCGCCAGCGCATTCTGCCCTGCCCGGCACGGCCAGCGATTTTGCAGGCAGTCGATGGCCTCGCGCACCGACGTGATCACCCTGACCTTGCCCACGCCGCCGAGTTCCACATGCACCGGCAGGTCGAAATAGACGTCGGCGCCGCCGGTCGATGCCGCTCCACGCTTGCTGAGCGCATCCTTGAGCAGGGCCTCGTCCGTCAAGCCGCTCGAGTAAAGCTGGATCAGCTTCGCCGCAGCACCCTCGCGGTCAGGCCTCGCGGCGTCATGCGACATGGACGCGTCGAGAACGCGCTGGAGAAACTGCAACTGATCTGGACGAAAGACGGTCTTTGACGGCGGCATATGGGCGCGTCCTCCTCGCTGCGAAGTCGTTGCTTCGCCTAACCCGTCTGGAAAGCCGCCCAGCTAAATCTACGTCGGCCCAGGTCACGTGTCGAGTAACCTGCAATTGCACGGACGCGAAACCGCACAGTCGGGGGAGGAACTACGTGGTAAAGCAAAGGCCCACCGGGAACACCCGGCGGGCCTTGGATGCAGCGGATCGCTACAGCAAACGGTCAGATCTTATCGGCAGGCCCAAAGGCCCGAGCAGGTCGGCTTTGCGGGCGCGTAAGGCATGTTCTGTCCGCTCATCGCAGTCCACGCGTTCGATCTTGCCGTCACTTGCCGCGCCAGAAGGCGGATATCGTCAGGGCTGTAGCCGTCGCGCTCCATCAGCTTCAATATGATGGGCTCGCGCAGCAATTCCTCAAGCGTAGGTTCCGGCAGATCGGCCATAGTCGCCTCCGTTCGTGACATTGGACCATGCGAACACCCTAACCGCCAACCATGACGCTCAAATGGCATTTGCATGACACGAAGCGGGCAATTGATCGGCCGCCGCAGCAGTCGCCAATGCCCTACCAGCTGATGCGGGCCTGCGGCATGCCATACATCAGGCGCGAGAACTCGTCGCCGGTCACGTGCACCAGCGTGCGGTGGTCGCCGCCCTCGAAATAGACGTCGCCGCTTCGACGCAATTGCTCGTCGATCACGCAGGCGACACGGTAAGGCACGCCGAGGATCGGCACGGCTCCCTCCTCGCAATCGGGGAAGAGCGAACTCGCCTCGTCCTCCGTCGCCAAGCGCACCTTGTCGCCGATGATCTCGCGCAGGCGGGCGAGGTCGACATGGCGGGTGGCCGGCAGCACGGCGAGCACATAGCCGTCGTCCCACTTCAACACCACGCCCTTGGCCAACGCATTACCGGGCACGTGGCTAGCCTCCGCCGTCATCATCGAACAGCCGGTCAACGCATGCTTGGTGGCATCGTAGCGGATGTGGTTGTCCTCGAGATATTCTTGCATCGTCAACGAGATAGCCATGACCACTTTCCTTTCGCGGTAACATCGCTTGCTTGCGACCGGCAAATCGGTGGCGGGGCGGAAAGCACCGCGCGGCGAGACTCGGCCGCTCAATCGCTGGCCCGTTTCAAGGACCGGCTCGCCGCATCCTGCGATGCCCGACGAAGGCATTCCCGGCGTGCCGAAACGATACATCCCATCCCATCAGCGAGCAAGAATTTTGGCCGTGCGCCGCTGCGGACGGGCGCACAGCCGGTCAATCACTTCGCTTCCTTCACCTGCTCATCCCAGCTCTTCACCTTGGTCTCGCCGTTCAGGAACGGCAGTGCGATCCCGACCAGCTCCGGCGCAAAGAAGACGTCATAGTGGGTGCGATTGGGGATGATGGCGAGCCGGTTCTGGGACATGTTCTCGCGCATCCAGCCGGCATCCTTCAGCCCGCCGCCAAGCAGTTGGTAGAACTGCACGATATGCTCGGGGCGGTACATGTCGCTGTCGCCATAGACCAGCATCACCGGCATCTTCAGCGTCTTGACGTCCGCGGACCAGTCGAAGGGCTCGCGCATCAGTTCTCCCATGCGGTCGAGCAGCTTCGGGAAGTCCTCGACCTTCGGCGCGACGGCAGCATAGGACTGATACATCGGCGTCTGCTTCATCATCTCGGCCATGCCGGCGCCCACCTGGGCCTGCATGGGCAGCATTTCCGGATAAAACCCGTCCTGTGCGTAGGCGCCGGAAACGCTCACAAGCCGCCGAACCATATCGGGATGCTGCACGGCGAAGCGGAATGCGACGCCGCCACCCATCGAGTAGCCCATCGCATCGACCTTGTCGTAGCCGAGCTGCTTGAGCAGCCCGGCCATGTCGTCGCCCATGTCGATGAGGCTCATCTTGCGGTCGGTGAGCGCAGTGCGGCCGTGGCCGTACAGATCGACGGCGATGACTTGCCGCTTCTCTGAAAGCGCGGGCAACACTGGCCCGAACATATCGATCGAGCCCAGACCGCCGTGCAAGAGGAGCAGAGGTTCGCCCTGCCCGCGTATCTCGTAATAGTAGTTCACGCCATTGACCTCGGCGTAGCCGGTCCTGACGCCCTCGGCTGTTTCCGTCGTCTGTGCCATGGCGGCTCCTCCCATCAAAACTGCCAAAAAAGCCGCGGCGAGTGCGGTGATAAGACTGCGCATCTATTGTCCTTCCCTCGTGTTGCAGGCCAAACCGGCCTTCCCGCCTAGGACGAACCAGCTGCCTGCGACCCGACAGCCAGAAAGAGAATTTCTGCGCCCTCCGGCTTTGTCCACCCTAAGAAAACGCAACGGCCCCTTTCCCTTGGCAGGGAACGGGGCCGGGCCTGTGTGGCGAATGAGAGGCGTGCGCTCAGATCGTCTTGGCCAGCGCCTCGAGCTGCTCGGTGCACTGGCCCCAGCCCTCGTGGAAGCCCATCTTCTCGTGGGCCTCACGATCCTCGACCGTCCAGTGCCTGACCCGGGCCGTGTATTTCGTCTTGCCGCCGCCGGCGTCCTCGAACGTCAGTTCGCCGGTCATGAAAGGCTTCTCGGAAGGCTTCCACGCTTCGGTGTAAGCATCCGTGAAGACGAGCTTTTCGTTTTTCACGACTTCGAGATAGACGCCCGAGCTCGGAAAGTCGGCGCCCTCGGGGCTGCGCATCACCACCGTGCTCGTTCCGCCGGGCCGGACGTCGAGCCTGGCGCTCGCGGTCGTCCAGGGCAAGGGCGCAAACCACTTCGGCAGCAGTTCGGCATCCGTCCATGCGCGAAAGACCTTCTCGCGCGGTGCGTCTATGATCCGACACAACACCAGTTCGCGATCATTGGCAGGCTTGGCATCCACAACAGTGGTCATTCGTCTTCTCCAGATGGGTCAGTTCCGAGCCTAGGACGTGCGACGCACCGACGGTCCGACAAAGGGACGCGAAAAAATCGTCTAGTGCCTGCGCGCATGCACCAGATAGGCGTCTATCGCCGTCTCGCCGAGCCATTTGACGGCCTCGAGGCGGTGCAGGCCTTCGATCAGCACATAACGGTTGCCGTCGTGACGGACCTGGATCGGCATCTTCATGCCGTTCTCGAGGATGTCCTCGGCAAGATGGCGGACCGTTTCGGGATGCAGCGTCTTCCGGCGCGCCGCCGGCACGTAGATGTCGTCGACAGGAATCTTCTGGACTCTCAGCATTTTGGCGCCCGCTCGAAACGTATTTTTGGATTTTGGCAGATCGGCCACGCCGTCGAAAGAGCGCAGCTAACCCTTCTTCTTCGAACTGCGGCGCTTGGCGTCGTCGATCAGCATATTGGCCAGTTGCATGCGAACCATGGCGCGCTGGCGCAGATGCGGCGCCACGCGGTCGGGATGGTTGGCGAGGGCGAAGCTGCGGCGCATCTTGGCAAGGTCGCCGGGCCTTGCCTCCGCAAGTCCCAGTTCGGCGGCGATCGCCTCGGGATCGACGGACGGCGGTTCCGGCTCCTCGGCGACAACCGCGGTCTCGGCCTTCACCATGTCGAGGAGCGCCACGAACTCGTCTTCGAGGGCCGCGCCCGCCTCGCGGTATTCGGCGGCGACGGTCTGGCCATCGACGCGAATGCGCCCGGAATGCAGTTCGTCGGCGACAGCCAGGTAATCGAACGGGATCGTTGGAGCGGGCGCGATTTCGCCGGGCTCCGAGGCGACGAACAGATCGTCGAGCAGCGAGGCGAAGTCGCGACTGGTTCCGGTACCCACGCAAGCCCCTCCGCAGGAAGCACGTCTCTGGCAATAACGGCCGGACCTTAGTGCCGGCCCGGTTAAAAATCGCTTCGAATACTCCACCGCATCTTACACTATTGAGCACCGAATGCAGCATTCCGCATCGGTATTCCACAATGGCAAAGCATAGCCCGACGGCTACAGACCCCGGTCCGTACCTCGCGCGATGCTCGTCCACGCATGGCAGTCATGACTATGTTGCACTGCACAATGACAACAGAATCGCCTATATGCGGTTCAGGGAGGATCAACAGGAGCCTGAGAGATGGGTTTCTACACCGAACTGTTCTCCCGCCCGCGCCCCAAGGAAGAAGGGCGCCACAGCGCAGCCCTGGCATTGCTCAACGCGATGTCCAACGCCGACCGCGCCGACATCGGCATCAAGCCGGCGGATTTTCCGCGCATTGCGCGCGAGATGGCCATGCGCCAGGGCTGAAGGTGCGCGCGGTCACTGCACCGCCGCAATCGCTGATGCATGATTGCCGCAGGCAGGAGATTCGCGATGAGGAATTACCCGACTACCGCAGCCGCCACGCTCGCCCTTTCGGGGCTTTGGACGCTTCAGGCCTTCGCCGCCGAGTTGCCCTATCTCGACGACCGGTCGGACGCGGCAGCGGTCGTGCGCTCCCTCTACAATGCGGTGAACCGCAAGGAATACGCCCGCGCCTGGGACTATTACGGCGAAGCTAAGCCCGCCCAGGATTTCGCTGCCTTCGTCAAGGGATACGAAGGGACCGAGCGCGTCGACGTCGAGACGGGCGCAGTTAGTTCGGAAGGGGCCGCCGGCAGCATCTTCTACAACGTGCCCGTCGCGATCCGCGCCGTCGGCACCGATGGCTCGGAAAAAGTGTTCGCGGGCTGCTATGCCGCCCGCCAGGTGAACGCCACGATACAAGAGCCGCCCTTCAAGCCGATCCTGCTGGAAAAGGGCACCCTCAAGCCCGCCGAAGGGGACCTTGCGGCGGCTGTTCCGCAACAGTGCGGCGATGCGCCTCCGCCTGAGACCGACGCCGTGCTCGAACAGGCCAAGAAAATGTTCGCAGCCGACTACGGCAGCCGCTGCGACGACAAGGCCGAAGCCGACGGAGACGTTCTGAACTACGCGATAAGCTACAGCAATCAGACGGATGCCGAGGGCGCCGAACCGAACAAGGCACGGCTGTTCAGGTTCTTCTGCAATGCCGGCGCCTACAACGAAACCCACGTCTACTATCTCTGGAAGGAGGCGGACGGGCTGAGCCTCCAGCAGTTCGCGACGCCCGAACTCGACATTCGCTACGAGAACGACGATTCCAACGGCAAGCTCGAGAGCCTCTCCACCATCGGCTACAACTCCACGGCCGAACTGGTAGACTCGTCCTATGACGAGAGGACCATGTCGATCGCCTCGCACGCGAAATGGCGTGGCCCGGGCGACGCCTCGTCCAGCGGGCTGTGGATCTTCCGCAATGGTGCCTTCACGCTCGTCAAATACGACGTCGATGCGTCCTATGACGGCGAGATCAATCCCGAAACCGTGCTCGACTTCGACAGCGGTCCGTAAGCCGCTACTTGCGGGCCAGCATCCAGTTGAGCGTTTCGCGCCAGTCCGTCATGCGGATCGGCGTACCGTGGCTGCCGGTCTCGAAACGGACGAAACGCACCGGATAATCCGGTTTTTTCTTGAGGATCGAGCGGAAGAAGGCTTCCTGATTGTCGATCGGGAAGACGCTGTCTTCGCTGCCTTGGCCGAAGAACACCGGCACGCGCCGGGCGAAGGCGGGTGAAGCGACGAAGCCGTTGTCCCACATGGACCCCAGCAGCAGCAAGCCGCCGAGCCGCTTTGCGGCCCCCGCGTCATGCGCCAAGCCCCAGCACAGTGCTCCGCCCATCGAACCGCAGGCGACTATCACTCTGGCCCCCGGCGATTGTGCAGCGTAGTGCTCGATCAGGGCCGCGATCTGGGCGATGCCCTTGTGGCCGAAATCGGTAAAATCTGGCGACAGATACAGCCCGCCATTGGCGACCATAAGGTTCTTGAGGCGGTTGAAATTGCCGCCGAAGGTGAAGTCGTCGACCCCCTGCTTGCGGCTGCCGCCCTGGCCGTGGAGGTACAGCACGATGACCGACGCACCCGCGGTGTTGCCGACAGCAAAGTGCCTGACGGGCCCGGCCGGTGTCCTCAGCATCAGGTCGTTCTGCACCCGGCGCACGCCAGTTGAGACGTAGTTGCTCTTGACCCGCCGCTCCGGCACCTGGTCGCGCGCGTTGATGTCGCGCATCTCCTGATAGTCGACGACGCGATAGGTCTTGCCTTCAGACGACAGGATTGCGGGATAGGCGAAGAGTTCGTCCTTGTAAGGTGCCAGTGTCTGGGACGCCGCCGGAGCCGCGAACAGGCACGCCAGCAGCAGCGGGGCTATCCGTCGGCCGAGGGCGGTCACGCGGCCGCCCCCACCGCCGGATTGGTCACGGTTCCGCGCGAACAAACATTGCCCGTTGCCGAGCCTTTTGTTCCGAAAATCATCCCTGCAGCACCCCGCCCGCCGTCTCCAGCGCCTCGGGCGTGTCGACATCGACGGCAGCGCCGGCGCCGATCTCGATGTCCACGACATCGACGCCTTCGCTTTCGATCAGGTGGCGAGCGCCCGTGTCGCCCTCCAGATGGGCGACAGCGGCAAACAGCGACCTCGGCAGGATCACCGGATTGCCGCGCTTGCCGTCGTGGGTGGCGCGGATGACCGCGCGCCCTTCGGTGCGCTCGAAGGCTTCGATCAGCCGGTCGATGTCGGTGGGCAGCACCTCGGGCATGTCGCCGAGCATGACCAGCGCACCCGCGGCCTCTTCCGGCAGAGCCGCGACGCCTGCCCTCAGCGAACTGGCGATGCCGCTGGCGAAATCGGCATTGTGGGCAACGGGAATGTCGAGGCCGGCCAACGCCTCGCTGATGCGGCTGGCCTGGTGGCCGGTGACGACCACGGCGCCTTCTACTCTCGAGGCGAGCACACGCTCGGCGGTGCGGCGCACCAGCGGCTTGCCCTGGAACAGCGCCAGGAGCTTGTTGGGTCCGCCCATGCGGCTGGAGCGTCCAGCAGCGAGTAGGATCGCATGCACGAGCGGCTGCGGCGGCACTGCCGGCGCCTCGCGTGGCTGCGGCCGTGACGGGATTTCCATGAGCAGCCCCCCTACTCCCATACCGCCAATGTCGGCCGCGGTGACCTCGAGCCCGGCGATCAGGCGGTCGAGTACCCAGTCGAAGCCGTTCTCCTTGGGGCTGCGGGCGCAGCCGGGAGCACCGAGCACGGCGGTCTTGCCGACATGGCCGAGCACCAGAAGGTTGCCGGGATCGACCGGCATGCCGGAGCGGGTGACGATGCCGCCAGCGGCGCGGATCGCTGCGGGGATGACGTCGTCGAAATCGGCAAGCGCCGACGCGCCGAAGATGACCAGCAAGTCGTGCTCGCGAACGAGCGCCCTCACCTGCTCCGCCACAGCGCCCGCCTCGTGCGGCGTGCGGCGCTCGGCACCGAGCCTGCTGCCGGAACGCGCCAGCCGATGCTCGGTGATGCGGGCAGTCTTGTCGAGCACACTCGACTTGACGCTCGGCAGCACCGTCTGGATCAGGCCGACGCGCTTGGCGACGAACGGATTGACCGCGAATATCTCCGTGGCGGCGCAGAGTTGCACGACCTTGCCCACCATCTCTCCGGCAACCGCGAAGGGAATGATCTTCACGGTCGCCACCATCTGGTCCCTCTCGACCGAGGCGTGGCGCGCCAGCGTCGCGACCGTGATCGATGGATCGACCGCGTTGATGGCGTCGACCAGCGCGGCGTCGACGGTGAAGACGCCCGCTGCCCTGGCGTGCAGGTTGACACGTCCGGTCGCTGCCGGCTTCACCTCGATATTGCGATGGAGCATGGCCGCCGCAATCGCGCCCGCGGCCTCGTCCTCGGCCAGGTCGCCCGGCTCCAGAACGGCAACGACGATTTCGCTCAGCCCCTCGGCCTGCAGGGCGGCCACGTCCCTGGCGTCAAGCACATGGGCCTTGCGAAGGCGACGGTCGCCCGCGGTCGTGGCGTGGGCCAGCACCGCGCCTTCGGCATCGGCCACCGGAATCGAGCCGAACTTCACGCCGCCTCGTCCTTCGTCTTGCCGGCCAGACCGCGCGAGCGGAATGCGGCTATCACCTGGGCAAGCACCGCAACGGCGATCTCGGCCGGATTTGCTGCACCGATGTTCAGCCCGATCGGGGCGTTGATGCGTTCGATCTGGTCCGGGGTCACGCCCATCGCAAGCAGCCGTTCGACGCGCTTGGCGTGGGTCTTCCGGCTGCCGAGCGCGCCTACATAGAAGCAGTCCGCGTCGAGCGCAGCCTTGAGCGGAAAGTCGTCGATCTTGGGATCGTGGGTGACAGCGGCCAGCGCCGCATAACGGTCGAGCGGGCAGTCCTTCAGCACGTCCTCCGGCCATTCGGCCTTGAGGGACACGTCGGGGAAACGCTCGTCGCTGGCAAAGGCAGTGCGCGGATCGATGATCTCGAGCGGGAAGCCGGCGATCCTGGCCATGGGGGCAAGCGCCTGGCTGATGTGCACGGCGCCGATCACCACCAGACGTGGCTGCGGCAGGTGCACGTTGAGGAAGAAGCTGCGGCCCTCGGCCTCGACCATGGAGGAGGCGCCCGTGCGGAACGCTTTGGCGATCGCCGCGCCCAGGTCGCCGGCCACCGCATCGCCTTCCTTGATCACGCGGTCGCGTCCGTCGCCGAGGTCGGTGACGACGATTGCCGCGCGACGGGCCCGGCGCTCGGCGTTCAGGGCCTTCAGAACATAGGGATCCATGGCCTCACCCCAGCCGCTCGACATAGACGCGGATTCTCCCGCCGCAGGAGAGCCCGACCTGCCAGGCCGTCTCGTCGGCGACGCCGAAGTCGAGCATCCTGGGCTTTCCGCTTGCAATCACGTCCAGCGCCTCGGAGATGACCGCCCCCTCGACGCAGCCGCCGGAAACGGAGCCGTGGAAGGTGCCTTCGGCATCGATCACGAGGTGGCTGCCGACGGGGCGCGGTGCCGAGCCCCAGGTCTCGATGACGGTGGCGACCGCCACGTCCTTGCCGTCCTTCATCCAGCCCTCCGCTATGATCAGCGGATCGCGGGCTTCGTCCAGGAATTTGCTTGGCATCGTTTCCTCCCTTCCGATGCTCAGGCCGCGCGGCTAAGGCCGTCCAGCCATCTTCGCGGGTCACTGCCGCGCGACGCAGTTGCGCCGAGCGAGGCGCAGAGATCGCCCAGCGCGTTGAGATTGTGGACGGCGCGAAACTCGTCGACATGCGGCAGCATCGCTCGCACGCCACGCGCACGCGCCTCGAAACCGTCGAAGCGCAGCAGCGGATTGAGCCAGATGAGCCGCCGGCACGACTTGTTCAACCGTTCCATCTCCTCGGACAGGCCGGCGACATCGTCGCGCTCCAGGCCATCCGTGATCAGCAGGACGACCGCTCCCTGCCCCAGCACTCGCCGCGACCACAGCCGGTTGAACTCGCCCAGCGCATCGCCGATGCGCGTTCCGCCTGACCAGTCCTTGACCACGGCCGAGCAACCGGCCAGTGCCTGGTCGGGGTCGCGATGGCGCATCTGGCGCGTCAGGTTGGTGAGCCGCGTGCCGAAGACGAAGGTGTGCACGCGCCGCCGCTTTTCGGTCAACGCATGCAGGAAATGCAGGAAGATGCGCGTGTACTGGCTCATCGAGCCGGAGATGTCGGCCAACACCACCAGCGGTGGATGAATTTCCCGGGCCGATCGGAACTTCGGCAGGATCAGCTGGCCGCCTGTGCGGGCCGCGGCGCGCATCATGGCGCGCGGGTCCGCCCTGGCTCCATGCGGATCTGCCTTGAAGCGGCGCGTGCGTACCGTGTCGAACGGCAGGCGCAGGTTTGCGATCTCGCGCCGTGCCTCCGACAGCTCGGCCGCAGTCATCTGGGCAAAATCCTTGCCGCGCAGCAGCTCGTTGCCGGAAACGGTGAAACGCGCATCGACCTCGAGTTCAGGAATCTCCCGCGGCTGCTGCGCTTTCTGGTGTCCTTCGAACATCGCCTGGCTGACCCGGCTTTCGGCGGCGCGCGGCTTCTGCTTCTCGCGGTGGTCAAGCGCCACCGGCGAGAACATCGCCAGCATCTTCTCGATCAGTTCGCGTGATTTCCAGAACAGCCGGAATGCCTCGTCGAACGTCGCATGGTCCTCGCGCCGGGTGACCAGTACCGAATGCAGCGTCCAGTAGAAGTCGTAGCGCGAACCGATCCCGGCGACAAGCACCGCCTCGATCGCGTCCTTGACCGAGGCCGGACCGACCCGCATGCCCGCCTTGCGCAGCGCACGGGCGAAATAGACGATGTTGTCGCCGATGCGCCCGTTGGGCTGAACAAGGTTGGATGGGAGAGGCTTGGTCATACCCCCACCCTAACCCCTCCCCACAAGGGGGAGGGAACCTGCCGGCGCCGTTGCGGCTAGATTCGTCACCGGATTGCGTCGAGCGGCCCTGCAGCCAAGTCCCCCTCCCCCTTGTGGGGAGGGGCTAGGGGTGGGGGTGAACAGCTCGACGCCCACTCGCCTACTCCGCCGCCGCCAGTTCCGCCCTCACCTCGTTGAGGATGCGGCGGCCTTCGCCCTGCTCGATGCGCGCTATGTCGTCCTGGTACTTGAGCAGAACGCCGATGGTATCGGACACTGTTTCCGGGTCCAGCGCGACCTTGTCCAGTTCCGTCAGCGCCGACGCCCAGTCGATTGTCTCGGCCACACCCGGCACCTTGAACAGCTCGATCTCGCGCAGCTTCTGGATGAAGCGGACGACCTCGGCCGAAAGCCGGCCGTTGGCATCCGGCACCTTGCGGCGGACGATTTCTAGCTCGCGCTCGGCGTTGGGATAGTCGACCCAATGATAGAGGCAACGGCGCTTGAGCGCGTCATGTATCTCGCGGGTGCGGTTGGTGGTGATGATGACGATCGGCGGCTCCTCCGCCTTGATCGTGCCGAGTTCGGGCACCGTGACCTGGTAGTCCGAGAGGATTTCGAGCAGGAACGCCTCGAAGGCCTCGTCGGTGCGGTCGAGTTCGTCGATCAGGAAGACGGGCGCTGCACCCTGCTTGCCGGTCAGAGCATCGAGCACTGGACGGCGGATCAGGTATTTTTCGGAGAAGACATTCTTCTCCATGTCCTTGCGGTCGACCTTGCCGACAGCCTCCTCCATGCGGATCTCGATCATCTGGGCCGCATAGTTCCATTCGTAGACGGCGGAGGAGACGTCGAGGCCCTCGTAGCATTGCAGGCGGATGAGCCTGCGGCCCAGCGCGCTGGCCAGCACCTTGGCGATCTCGGTCTTGCCGACACCGGCCTCGCCTTCGAGGAACAGCGGGCGTCGCATACGCAGGCTGAGAAAAAGCACCGTCGCCAGCGCCCGGTCGGCGACATAGTCGGCGCCGGCGAGCATATCGAGCGTCTCGTCTATCGAATTGGGAACGGGACGAGGCTCGAAGTCGGTCATGTCGCTTCCGGTATCGGCTAGAGCACGTGGTAGCTGCGCCCGTGATAGATCAGGGGCCGGAGGTTATCGCCTATGCGCAGCCCTGTCACCTTGCCGAACATGACGCGGTGGGTGGCGAGTTCCTTGGCGTCGACCAGTTCGCAGTCGAACACCGCCACCGCCCCCATCAGCGCCGGAGCGCCCGATGAGATCACCTCCCACTCGGCCATGGCGAACCTGTCTTCGGGAGGAAGGCCGGTGACGCCCGAAAACGCCACGGCCAGCGGTTCGTGACGCGCAGCCAGGGTGTTGAGGGCGAAGTTGCCGTTCTCGACGAAAGCGTCGTTCTTGGGATTTTCGCGGTTCACGCAGACAAGGATCATCGGCGGGGTATCGGAGACCGAGCACGCCGCAATCACGGTCGCGCCCCGCTTTCCCGCCACGCCGTCGGTGGTGACCACATGAACGGCGCCAGCAAAACGGCTCATCGCGTCGCGGTAGGCCTGCGGCCCGACTTCAAATTTCTTCAGCACCGGATTTTCCTGCAGTGACACCCTCACCGCTATATATGGACGTGCTGGGCAGGTCACAAGCAAGTGTGCCAATCGCACATTGCGCTTGTCGGGTCCGCGCAGTAGGTCAGGTGCAGCGCCTAAATGCCGGCGCGCAGAGGATTTTTCGAGCTCGATGCGACCCGCGACTGGCATCATTACCGTACTTGCCGCCTGCCTGATGGGCGTGACCGCGCGGGCAGAGCCCGTCGCGATCGGGGTTGCCGGGCCATTGTCCGGACCATCGGCTATGGTGGGCGAGCAGATCAGGGCCGGTGCGGAACGCTCCGCCGAGGCCAACGGCGCAACGCTCACATTCGAGGACGACCGCTGCGACGCCGAAGGCGGCGCGGCTGCGGCGCAGCGGCTTGTCGAGGCCAAGGTCGACGTCGTGATCGGCTTCGTCTGCACCGAAGCCATCGAGGCGGCGATGCCGTTGTTCAAGGATGCATCGATCCCGGTCATCACCATAGGCGTGCGCACCGACAGCCTGACCGACCGGCGTGAAAGGACAGGCTGGCCGGTGTTCCGGCTCGCGCCGCGCGGCGACAGCGAAAGCAGCGCGGTGGCCGCAATCCTGACGCGGCTCTGGAAGGACGAACTCTTCGCCGTCGTCGACGACGGCACGATCTACGGGCGCGAACTCGCCGAAGGCTTTCGCGCCGCGGCCGAGCAGGCCGGCTTGAAGCCGGTCTTCGTCGATACGTTCCGGCCGCAGCTGGAGAACCAGGTGGCGCTCGTCGGACGGCTGCGAAAGGCAGGCGCGACGCATGTGTTCGTCGGCGGCGACGGCGAGGATATCGCCGTGATGAGCCGCGACGCGGCCTCGCTCGGTGCCGGCATCACCTTCGCGGGCGGCGAAACGCTGCGGGTGGCCGACCGGACGGTGCTCCCCGAGGCAGGCACGCTGATGATCGCTCCGCCGGAATGGACCAGCGTCGCCGCGCGTGACGTGATCTCGGCCTTCGAGGCCGACAAGCAGACGACCGACGGCTACACCCTGCCCACCTATGCCGCGGTGCAGATCGCCAATGCCGCTGCCTCGGCGGCGGCGTCCGATGGCAAGCCGCTCGTGGAAGCACTCGCCGGCAGGGATTTCGATACCGTCCTGGGCCAGCTCCGCTTCGACGCCAAAGGCGACCTCACTGAAAACCCCTTCCGCCTGTTCCGCTTCGACGGGACCACCTTCGTGCCGCTAGAGACCGAATGATGCTGAAAGCTGGGCCGTTGAACCTGATCACCGACGTCGCCGGCCTCAGGGTCGGCAACGCCGCCGACGACAAGATCAAGTCGGGCGTGACGGTGGTGCTATGCGACACGCCGGCGACGGCTGCGGTACAGGTGCTGGGCGGCGCGCCAGGCACGCGCGAAACGGACCTGCTCGAGGCGCACAACACGGTCGAGACGATCAACGCGATCACCCTGTCCGGCGGTTCGGCCTTTGGGCTGGACGCTGCCTCGGGCGTCCAGGCGGCCCTCCGGGAAATGGGCATCGGTTTTGCCATGCGCGACCAGGTGATCCCGATCGTGCCGGCGGCGATCCTGTTCGACATGCTGAACGGCGGCGACAAGGACTGGGGCCGCTATCCGCCATATCGCGAGCTTGGCTACGACGCCGTACAGGCGGCGGCGCGAGAATTCGCGCTCGGCACGGCCGGCGCCGGCACGGGCGCCCTGACCGCCAGTCTCAAGGGCGGGCTGGGCTCGGCCTCCACCGTGATGCCGAACGGCGTGACCGTGGGCGCACTGGTCGCCGTCAATGCCACCGGCTCGGTGACGGTCGGGAGATCGAGGCATTTCTGGGCAGCACCTTTCGAACTCGGCGGCGAGTTCGGCGGTCTAGGCTACCCATCGCCAATGCCCGCCGATGCGGCGCGGGTCGCCAAGAAATACGAGGAGGCGAATGCAGTTGCGAACACCACCATCGCGGTGATCGCGACCGACGCGGTATTGACCAAGGCCGCCGCCAAGCGGCTCGCCATTGCCGCCCATGACGGCTTCACCCGCGCGATCTGGCCGGTGCACACGCCGTTCGACGGCGATCTCGTGTTCGGGCTTGCGACGGGCGCGAGCGGCGTGTCCGTCGGCCCCGAGGACGTCGTCGATTTCTACGCGGCGGCGGCCTCGACCATGGCGCGGGCGATCGCGCGCGGGGTCCATGCCGCCACCCCTGCCCCTGGAGACACGATGACCGTGTGGGCTGACCGTTGATGCAAAATCGTTTATTGCCGGTATTTTAGCGCTATCGCCTGAGGAATTGATTCAATTGAAGGAGTGGTCCTGTGAATAGCTGGAAGCTGATTGGTTTCGCCGGCATGTTGTCCCTGGCCCTTTCCGGAACCGCCTTCGCGGGTGATGCGTCCGAACTCAACGTCCTGGGCTTCAGCGCCGACGGCAAGATCTTCGCCTTCGAGGAGTTCGGCATCCAGGACGGTTCCGGTTTCCCCTATTCGAACCGCTTCTACATCGACACCACCACCGACAAGTTCCTGGCGGACACCCCGATCCGGGTCCGCATCGATGACGAGAGCGCCAACCTGCAGGCGGCCCGCGCGCAGGCCCGCGAACAGGGCGGCAAGATCGTCGCCGACGATGTCCTGGCCGAAAACCGTGGCTTTCTCGCAGGGTTCAACGCGATCACCGAGATCAGCGCCGATCCCTACAGGATGACGGTCAATCCGCGGCCGGTCTTCCCGCCGATCGATGCACAACTCGAGTTCCGGCTGGAGGAGATCTCGCTCGGCGAGGTCGAGCGCTGCCCGTTCGGACCGATCAAGGGTTTCAAGCTCGTGCGCGTCGACGCGAAGTCGGGTGACAAGGTTCTGCAGGAGGACAAGTCGGTGCCGCAGAGCCGCGGCTGCCCGACCGGCTACCGCATCGGCGGCGTGCAGACCTTGGAAGGCGGCGCAACATACGCGGTACTCATTTCGGTCATCGGTCACGGTTTCGAGGGACCTGACCACCGCTGGCTGGCAGTGACGGGACGGCAGTGAGCCAGAACGTCCCCGCGGCTCTCGAAGGTTCCGCCGCCGGCCCGCGCAACGGGCGGCTGCGGGCAGCATTGCCCGCACCGCTGACCGCAACACTTGGGTCCTGCCTCTGGGGCGCCGCGACGGGGACGAGTGCCCTGCTTTCGCTGCTGATCGAGCACTGGGAGACACCCGCGCTCGTCCGCTGGGTCACCATCCTCTACGCTGCCGGCGGCGTGATCGCCTTCCCGCTCGCCTGGACGATCGCAGCATCGGTCGCAGGCGACCGTCCGAAGCAGACTGCCTTCGCCGCGATGTTCGTCTCGCTGGGCTCGACGACCATGGGCGTGACCGCCCTGCTCTATGTGCTCCAATACCGGAGCTACTACGCCGAGTGGCATGCAGACGCCTTCACCCTGACATGGGTCGTTCAATTCGCCGTCACGACGCTCGTGGCGCTTTACCAATTCGCCGTTCTGGGCATCCGGCTCTACTTTCCCGTGGGTTTTGTCGCGCTCGCCGCCGCATCGTTCTGGTTTGCCCGCCGTTCGCGTTGAGCATTCGGCCCACCTCTGTTAGGGGAGCCGCAACGAAAACCGTAGCTGGACGAGCCCCGCCATGATCCCTCGCTATTCACGGCCCGAGATGGTCGCCATCTGGTCTCCCGAAACCCGTTTCCGCATCTGGTTCGAAATCGAGGCCCATGCCTGCGATGCGCTCGCCGAAATCGGCGTGATCCCCAAGGAAGCTGCCAAGACGATCTGGGAAAAGGGCGGTGCTGCCAAGTTCGACGTCGAGCGCATCGACGAGATCGAGCGCGTCACCAAGCATGACGTCATCGCCTTCCTGACCCACCTCGCCGAGTTCGTCGGCCCGGATTCGCGCTTCATCCACCAGGGCATGACCTCGTCGGACGTGCTCGACACCTGCCTTTCGGTGCAGCTGGTGCGCGCCACCGACATCCTCTTGGCCGACCTCGACGCGCTCTTGGAAGCCCTCAAGCGCCGTGCCTTCGAGCACAAGGACACGGTCACCATCGGCCGCAGCCACGGCATCCATGCCGAGCCGACCACCTTCGGCGTCAAGCTGGCGCTCGCCTATGCCGAGTTCTCGCGCTGCCGCGAGCGGCTGGTGCATGCCCGCGAGGACATCGCCACCTGCGCGATCTCGGGCGCGGTCGGCACCTTCGCCAACATCGACCCGCGCGTCGAGGAACATGTCGCGGCCAAGCTCGGCCTCAAGCCCGAGCCGGTGTCGACGCAGGTCATCCCGCGTGACCGCCACGCCATGTTCTTTGCCACGCTGGGCGTCATCGCCTCGTCGATCGAGCGGCTCGCCACCGAGATCCGCCACCTGCAGCGCACCGAAGTGCTGGAAGCCGAAGAATACTTCTCGCCCGGCCAGAAGGGCTCGTCGGCGATGCCGCACAAGCGTAACCCGGTGCTGACCGAAAACCTCACCGGCCTCGCCCGCATGGTCCGCTCCTACGCGGCGCCGGCGATGGAGAACGTGGCGCTGTGGCACGAGCGCGACATCTCGCACTCCTCGGTCGAGCGCATGATCGGCCCGGATGCGACCGTCACTCTCGACTTCGCGCTGGCGCGCCTGACCGGGGTCATCGACAAGCTCGTCGTCTATCCCGACAACATGCTGAAGAACATGAACAAGTTCCGCGGACTTGTGCATTCACAGCGCGTGCTGCTGGCCCTGACGCAGGCTGGCGTTTCCCGCGAGGACGCCTACCGCCTGGTTCAGCGCAATGCCATGAAGGTGTGGGAAGAAGGCAAGGACTTCCTCGAGGAACTGCTCGCCGACAAGGAAGTGACGGCAGCCCTACCCGAGGCTGAAATCCGCGAGAAGTTCGACCTCGGCTATCACACCAAGCATGTCGACACGATCTTCAAGCGGGTTTTTGGGCAGGCTTGAATTGTCGGGCCTCGCATCGGGCCCCTTTGAATCGAATAGCCCTCGTGGTGCCTCACCATGAGGGCTATTGTTTTTGATCTCGACCTGATCGTCAGGCCGCGAACGCATCCATCAGGATGAACGTCGGCTCCTGCCGCTGATGCTTGTTGATTAGTGGCACCAGCCGCGTGAAATGCTCAGTTGCGCAATGGGCATCCAGAGCTGCACGGTCGGGCCATTCCTCTATAAAGACGAAGTGTCCCGGCTCCTTCTGATCCACGAAGAGGTCGTAGGAGATGCAGAGCGGCTCGAGCTTGGTCTTCTCGACGAGCTCGGCATAGAGCGGCAACACAACCTCCAGGGACTCAGGCTTGATGAAATCCTGGGCAGTGACTTTCAACATGGACGGGCCTCGACTGCGCATTGAACGAACAGGCCTGCCTGCGCGGCAGGCTCACGTGCATCGTGGGTAGCACAAGCCGAGCCCATGCGATGTCAGGATGGATCGCAAGGCCGGCTGGATTCACTCCCGTGTTCGGTTGACTGACGCGTCTCGACGGCATTGCGTCGGAACCAACCATGCTATCCGGCGTTTCCGTTCCGGTTTGAACAATTGGAGCGGAACATGGCGGATCCGAACGTAGTGGTGGTCAACGGCGGCAAGGCCGGCTGGTTTGTCGCAGGGGCGCTCATCGTGGCGGCACTGATCGGCGGCTATCTCTATTACGACGGCTACTTCGACCGACAGAAAGCAATCGAACTCAAGATCGAGGTCCCGAAGCTCGAAATCGAAGGGCAGTAATCCCAATCAATTGAAAAGGCCCGCGCCGGAGATGCGCGGGCCTTTTTCCTTGTCCTCAAAGCCTTGTCAGGCGGGTTGCCCCGGAATCGTCCGGATGACCGTGCCCCAGGGGTCTTCCCGGCGCTCGTCGGCCTTGGCCTCAGCCGAGCGCATCTCGACCCAGGCGAGGCCGGTGCGCGAGGGATCCCGCAGGCCTGCCTTCGGGCTCTGCCAGGAATTGGCGCCGATGTGGTGGTGATAGCCTCCTGACGACAGGAACACCGCCGCGCCGCCGTATTTGGCCACCGTGTCGAAGCCGAACTCCTTGTTCCACCATTCGGCCGCCACGGCGGGATCGCCGACGCGCAGGTGGACGTGGCCGACGATGCTGTTTTCGGGCGCGCCCTGCCAGCCGGCGTCGCCGGCGGGTACTTCCGCGACGATCGACCCAATATCGAGTTGCGCGGTCGTCATTTCGACCTGCGAGCCGTTCCACTTCCAGCTGGTATGCGGACGGTCGGAGTAGATTTCGATGCCGTTGCCCTCAGGGTCGGTGAGATAGAGCGCCTCGCTGACGATATGGTCGGACGCGCCATCGACCGGGATGCGCTTGTCGATCGCGTGCTTGATCCAGCGGCCGAGATCGGCGCGGGTCGGCAGTAGGAAGGCGGTGTGGAACAGCCCCGCGCTGCGGGGATCGTCTGATTTGGCGGCCTTGTCTGCCTCGATGTCGAGCAGCGCGCGGCTCCCGGCGCCGAGCGTGATGGTCTCGCCATCGCGCTTGAGTTCCTGCAGGCCGACGACGTCACGATAGAACCCTGCCAACGCGTCCGCATCGCGGGCCTTCAGGCCGACGCGGGAAACGCTGATGGGGGTCGTCGCGGCAAAGGGAATGTTGCTCATCCTGGGCTCCGTATGGCCGGCCCGCGTGCCCGCTCCCAATCCGAGAAGCGCTGCGCTGCCAAGCAATCTGCGTCGTGTCAGGTCCAAAGTCCACTCTCCGGCCAACACGGCTGGTTCATCTAATGAGTGGTAGATCGGCCGAAGTGTTCGTTCACACAAGTAGGCAATGATCGAACACGTCGTTCAACAATCCGACATCGTCCTGGCGGGAGTTGCACCGGGGCGGTCGGATCGCTACATCCGCGGCATGAAGGTCAAAGACGCCGATATCATCATCGTTCCCGGATACACGAACTCGGGACCTGCTCATTGGCAAAGCCGATGGGAGGAAAAGCTGTCGACCGCGCGCCGTGTCGAACAGGTCGAATGGTCGAAGCCAGTGCGCGAGGACTGGACCGATCGCGTGGTCGAGGCCGTGAACCAGGCCGAGCGCCCCGTGGTGCTGGTGGCCCATTCACTGGGCATTCCGACGGTGATCCATGCCATCCCGGACTTCAAGAAGCGCGTCGCGGGCGGCTTTTTCGTAGCGCCGCCGGATGTTTCCAACCCGGCGATCCGACCCAAGCACCTGATGACCTTCGGGCCCTACCCGCGCGACCCGCTGCCATTTCCGTCTGTGGTGATCGCCAGTCGCAACGACCCCTATTGCAGTATCGAGGTTGCCGAGGACATCGCGGCCGCATGGGGCTCGCTGTTCATCGACGCAGGCGAATCCGGCCACCTCAACGCCGATTCCGGCCACGGGCCGTGGCCGGAAGGATCGATGGTGTTTGCGCAGTTCCTGTCGCGGCTCGAAGGTTAGCCGAGCGCCGACTTCAGTTCGGCGAGCAGGCCAGATGCGCCCCTGGCGATCAGCTGGTGCTCGGAGCCGGTAGCGAGCAGGCGGAAGCCCATTTCGACGAAGCGCCCCGCAACCGCAGGGTCGGTGACATAGATGCCGGCATGCTTGCCGGCAGCGCGAGTGCGCTTGGCAACATCCGCCACGGTCTGCATCATCGCCTCGAGCGTCCCGTTGACCGTCTCGCCCTGGGTCCAGGCGATGGAGAAATCGCCCGGGCCAACGAAGATGCCATCGATACCGGGCGTGGCCAGGATGCCATCGAGGGCATCGACCGCCGCGCGCGTCTCGACCATCGCGAAGGACACGGTGCGCGCATTGCTCTCGTGCAACCAGGCGACGGGGTCCTTGCTGCCGTGGCGGGGAGCGGCATAAGTCGGCCCCCACGAGCGTTCGCCGAGTGGCGGATACTTCATCGCGGCGGCGAAGCGGCGCGCGTCGTCGACGGAGTTCACCATCGGCGCGATGACGGCTTCGGCGCCGAAATCCAACGCGCGGCTCGCCATGTCGAAGCGACCGACCGGAACGCGCACCAGTGCGTGCTTGCCGGAGCGCAGGACCGGTGCCAGGCACCGCAGCACGCTATCCTCATTGTGGCCGCCGTGCTGCATGTCGAGGTTGACTGCGTCGAAACCCTGGGCCGCGAGTATCTCCACGGTGAGTGCGTCAGGCACGCCCGACCAGGCGGTGATGATGGTTTCGTCTGCGTTCAGCCTCTGGGCAAGCGACATTGCGATACTCCTTGTGCGTCGGCCATTTCATCCGGAAGCACCGGACCGCGCAAACAAAAACCGCCCGGAGGCCGGGCGGTTCGTTGGTCCAGCAAAGCCGGGCCGATCACGAATTCTTGATCTGCTCGATCGCCTGAGCCATCAATTCGTCCATGGTGCGACGGATCTGGTGATCGGACTGATCGACGCCCGCGGCGTCGAAATCGGCGCGAATCTTGCGGAAGACATCGTGATCGCCGGGTTCGGCAATGTCAGAGACGACGACCGCCTTGGCATAAACCTCCGCTTCGACGCCGCTCTTGCCAAGCTTGACAGCTGCCCACATCCCGAGTGACCAGTTGCGGCGCGCATTGGCCTTGAAGCGCTGCTCCTCGTCGATGACGAACTTGCGTTCGAAGCCTTCCTCGCGGTCCTTCATGCTGGTCATAGCCATCCTCCGTACTGGGAAACCGATTCGATTTCCTATCTATGTATTGTGGCGCTTCACAAACCAAAAGGCCGCCGACCGGTCAATATCCCTGTTTGCGTGTTGCAATGCGGCATTTCCGTGCCAAAAGCCGTTGATTGGCCGGAAATCATCATTGAGCAATTTGCGCGTTTGCGGTAGAGACCGGCCTTGAAACCCACAGCCGCCGCGGCTTTGCGGCGTGAGAAAGGGACCGGTTCTTGCCGACTGCCCTTCCAACCAGAGAAACAATCAAATGAAGTCACGCCGACGCATTTACGAAGGCAAGGCCAAGATCCTTTACGAAGGACCCGAGCCGGGCACGCTGATCCAGTTTTTCAAGGACGACGCCACCGCCTTCAACAAGAAGAAGCACGAAGTGGTCGACGGCAAGGGCGTGCTGAACAACCGCATCTCCGAGCACATCTTCAACCACCTCAACCGGATGGGCATCCCGACCCACTTCATCCGCCGGCTCAACATGCGCGAGCAGCTGATCAAGGAAGTCGAGATCATCCCGCTCGAGGTGGTTGTGCGCAACGTCGCCGCCGGTTCGCTGGCCAAGCGCCTCGGCATCGAGGAAGGCACCGTGCTGCCGCGCTCGATCATCGAGTTCTACTACAAGGCCGATGCGCTCGACGACCCGATGGTTTCGGAAGAGCACATCACCGCCTTCGGCTGGGCAAGCCCGCAGGAAATCGATGACATCATGGCGCTCGCCATCCGCGTCAACGACTTCCTCTCCGGCCTGTTCATGGGCGTTGGCATCCAGCTCGTCGACTTCAAGATGGAATGCGGCCGCCTCTACGAGGGCGACATGATGCGCATCGTCGTCGCCGACGAGATCTCGCCCGACAGCTGCCGGCTGTGGGACGTGGCCACCCAGGACAAGCTGGACAAGGACCGCTTCCGCCGCGACATGGGCGGTCTGGTCGAGGCCTACCAGGAAGTGGCGCGCCGTCTCGGCATCATGAACGAGAACGAGCAGCCCCGCCCGACCGGTCCGATCCTCGTCAAGCACTGATACTTCCAGACACGGGCGCGAGTAACTTCGCGCCCGATCGTTTTTCCAAACCGACTCCGGAGTGAAATGCCCGTGATCAAGGCCCGCGTCACCGTCACCCTCAAGAACGGCGTGCTCGACCCGCAAGGCAAGGCGATCGAACATGCGCTCGACGGCCTCGGCTTCGGCGGCGTCGGATCCGTGCGCCAGGGCAAGGTCTTCGACGTCGAGATCGACGGCAGCGACCGCGCCAAGGCAGAAGCCGACCTCAACGCCATGTGCGAGAAGCTGTTGGCCAACACGGTGATCGAGAACTATAGTGTGACGCTTACCTGAGGTTGTGCCGGAGGGTGTGGTGGCGGAAGTTTCAAGTGAACTTCTCTATGAGGTCCTGAAGAAAATTCAGTCTCGCCTGGATGGCGTCGAACACGGCATTCGGGAGGTGAAGCAAGAGCTGATCTCCATTCGCGGCCACATGCTCTCGATGCAGAACGACGTCCACAACATCTATTCCAAGCTCGATCGGCACGACGAAAGCCTCGACCGCATCGAGCATCGTCTAGAACTGCGTGAACTCGCCGAACCCCAGAGGCCTTACGAACCGAAATGAAATCAGCCGTCGTCCTCCTCCCCGGCCTGAACCGCGACCGCGACATGATCGCGGCGCTGACCAAGATTTCCGGCAAGGCGCCCGTCACCGTCTGGCAGACGGACACCGAGATCCCGGATGTCGACCTGATCGCCATTCCCGGCGGCTTCTCCTTCGGCGACTACCTCCGCTGCGGCGCGATCGCTGCCCGCATGCCGGTGTTGCGCGCGGTGGCCGAGAAGGCAGCGAAGGGCGTCCAGGTCGTGGGCGTGTGCAACGGCTTCCAGATCCTGGTCGAGGCCGGCCTGCTGCCGGGCGCGCTGATGCGCAACGCCTCGCTGAAGTTCGTCTGCCGCGAAGTGAAGCTCGAGATCGCCAACGCCAACACGGCCTTCACCCGCAACTATGCGGCCGGCCAAATCATCCGCTGCCCCGTGGCGCACCATGATGGAAACTATTTCGCCGATCCCGAGACGCTTGCGCGCCTTGAGGGCAACGGACAGGTGGTGTTCCGCTATGCCGAGGGTACCAATCCGAACGGCTCGATGAACGACATCGCCGGCATCATCAACGAAAAGGGCAACGTGCTCGGCCTGATGCCGCATCCGGAAAACCTGATCGAGGCGGCGCATGGCGGCAATGACGGCCGTGGCCTGTTCGAAAGCGCTCTCGGGCTGCCCAAGGCGGCCTGAACCGGCATCCCAAACCATTTCCCTATTGAAAGGCAGGCATCGGCGAATGAAGACGTTGCGGATTCTGGCGGCATTTGCCGCAGTCATCGGTGTCGCCGCCTGCACGTCGGGTTCGAAGACGAGCAATCCTGCCGGCTCGGGTAAGAGCGCATCTCTGCGCGCCATGGAGCAGGTGGCGATCGCCGCGCACAAATGCTGGTTCGCCAGCAAGGATCCGGCCTTCAGGAAGTACCAGATGGCCAACGAACTGAACAATTTCGGAGGCACGCCGCGCTTCCTACTGGTACCGGCCAAGCAGTACGGTGCAAGGCCTTTGCTGGTGGTGCAGGCACGCGGCGCATCGAGCGACGTCGAGGTGTTCGGTCCGCTGATGAGCGACCCACTCGGCGCGCGGATCGGCTCCGACGTGGCTCGCTGGCGTACCGGCGACGCCTCTTGCGGCGGCACCGCTTGACGCGTGGAGACTTGCCTGCGGCTGCCGCGAGCACAAGCTGTTATCGTGCCGTGCGTCGCTGCAACTGTTGCAGAGCACGGCCATTCGGGCTTTAGGAAGGCCGCAAGGCCGAACTGACGGGAAAACCGATGACCATTCAGAACGACGTGAAGATCACCGGCGAGCTCATCGCCGCCCACGGGCTCAAGCCGGACGAGTACCAGCGCATCCTCGACCTTGTCGGACGCGAGCCGACCTTCACCGAACTCGGCATCTTCTCAGCGATGTGGAACGAGCACTGCTCCTATAAATCGTCGAAGAAATGGCTGCGCACGCTGCCGACCAAGGGTGAGGTCGTCATCCAGGGCCCCGGCGAGAACGCCGGCGTGGTCGACATCGGCGACGGCGATTGCGTGGTCTTCAAGATGGAGAGCCACAACCACCCGTCCTACATCGAACCCTACCAGGGGGCTGCGACCGGCGTCGGCGGCATCCTGCGCGACGTCTTCACCATGGGCGCGCGGCCTGTCGCCTCGATGAACGCGCTCCGCTTCGGCGCCCCCGACCATCCCAAGACCCGGCACCTCGTGGCCGGCGTGGTTGCCGGCGTCGGCGGCTACGGCAATGCGTTCGGCGTGCCGACCGTTGGCGGCGAAGTGAATTTCGATGCGCGCTACAATGGCAACATCCTGGTCAACGCCTTTGCCGCCGGTCTTGCCAAGACCGATGGCATCTTCCTGTCGCAGGCCAAGGGCGTCGGCCTTCCCGTCGTCTATCTCGGCGCCAAGACCGGTCGTGACGGCGTCGGCGGTGCGACCATGGCCTCGGCCGAATTCGACGACAAGATCGACGAGAAGCGCCCGACCGTGCAGGTCGGCGACCCCTTCACCGAAAAATGCCTGCTGGAAGCCTGCCTCGAGCTTATGGCTTCGGGTGCGGTCATCGCGATCCAGGACATGGGTGCCGCCGGCCTCACCTGCTCGGCCGTCGAGATGGGCGCCAAGGGCGACCTCGGCATCGAACTCGACCTCGACAAGGTACCCGTGCGCGAAGAGCGCATGAGCGCCTATGAGATGATGCTGTCGGAGAGCCAGGAGCGCATGCTCATGGTGCTGCGCCCGGAGAAGGAAGAGGAAGCCGAGGCGATCTTCGTCAAGTGGGGTCTCGACTTCGCCATCGTCGGCAAGACCACCGACGACCTGCGCTTCCGCGTCATCCATCAGGGCGTCGAGGTTGCCAACCTGCCGATCAAGGAACTCGGCGACGAGGCACCTGAGTACGACCGTCCGTGGGTCGAGCCGGCCAAGCGGGCACCGCTCGCTGCCGACGACATTCCCCAGGCCGATGTGGCCGATGCATTGCTGACGATGCTCGGCGGACCTGATCTCTCCTCGCGCCGCTGGGTCTACGAACAGTACGACACCATGATCCAGGGCAACTCGCTGCAGCGGCCCGGCGGCGACGCCGGCGTGGTGCGCGTCGAGGGCCATCAGACCAAGGCGCTCGCCTTCTCGTCCGACGTGACGCCGCGCTATTGCGAAGCCGACCCCTATGAGGGCGGCAAGCAAGCCGTGGCCGAGTGCTGGCGGAACCTGACCGCGACCGGTGCTGTGCCGCTCGCTGCCACCGACAACCTCAACTTCGGCAACCCTGAGCGCCCCGAGATCATGGGCCAGTTCGTGCGTGCCGTGACCGGCATCGGCGACGCCTGCCGCGCGCTCGGCTTCCCGATCGTGTCGGGCAACGTCTCGCTCTACAACGAGACCAACGGGCAAGGAATCCTGCCGACGCCCACGATCGGCGGCGTCGGCCTGATCGACGACTGGTCAAAGATGGCCAAGGCCAGCTTCGCCAAGGAAGGCGAAGTGATCCTGCTGGTCGGCGGCCCTGCCAAGTGGGGCACCCACCTCGCCCAGTCGATCTACATGCGCGACGTGCACGGCCGCACCGACGGCCCGCCGCCGGCTGTCGACCTCGAGCACGAGAAGAAGGTCGGCGATTTCGTTCGCAAGCTGATCCGCAGCGGCACGGCCACCGCCGTGCACGACCTGTCGGACGGCGGCCTGGCCGTGGCGCTCGCCGAGATGGCGATGGCGTCCGGCATCGGTGCTGTCGTTCCCGGCCTCAGCGGCACCGACCCCATCCCGGTCTTCTTCGGCGAGGACCAGGGCCGTTACCTGGTCACCGTCAAGCTCGACCCGCAGTCGGCCGAGATGCAGGAACTGTGGAACGAAGCCAAGGCGCTCGGCATCCACGCCCCGTGGATCGGAACGACCGGCGGCAAGGAACTGAAGCTCGGCGATGCACGTGCAGTGACGATCGACGAGCTGACCTCGGCTCACGAAGGCTGGTTCCCGCGCTTCATGGACGCCGACCTGACGCTCTGAGGCAGAGTTCAGCGCAGCGCTTCAGTCGCTCCAGATGATAGCCGGCGTGCCGCGCGCCGGCGCGTCGGGGATATACGCCGGGTAGCCGATGCACAGCGCGGACGCCGGAGTGACCTCCGGTGGAATGTTCAGTTCCGTTTTTGCTTCGGCGGTCCGCAGCCAGAGCATGGGCGCTCCGACCCAGCACGTGCCCAGCCCTCGAGCATGGACGGACAGCATCAGGTTCTGGCCGGCGCGGCAGCAATCCTCGACCGGACCCGAGATGACGATCACGGACGGGGCATCCCAGAAGACCTTGAAGTCAGGCTTTTCGGTCCAGGTCCATCCCGCACCCTCGGGATGATGGGCCCGAGCGTATTCCTTTGCCAGCTTGCCGTAGGCGGAGATACGCTCCAGCCCCTCGACCACGTTGAAAGTCCAGGGAACCTGCGTGCTGGTGGGAGGGGGAGCCTGGGCCGCGTCGAGAACTATTTGCCTGAGCAACGCGCGCTCGACCGGCCGCGGCAGGAACTGCCTTACGGACCTGCGGGTGTGGATTGCCTCTATGACGTCCACGGCCATCCCATCGTCCTGGATGCCCACGTCCGGCGCCCGCATGTGCGCGCCATGTTGCATTGACCTCGCATCCTATCACGGCCATATCTCAGTGAACGACTCATGGAGCATGCACGATGCCGATGGACGCCCGCGATATCGAAAAACTCATCAAGGACGGCATTCCGGACGCCAAGGTGACCATCCGCGATCTGGCCGGCGACGGCGACCACTACGCAGCCGAAGTTGTATCGGAGAGCTTCCGCGGCAAGAGCCGCGTACAGCAGCACCAGATGGTCTATGACGCGCTGAAGGGCAACATGGGCGGGGTGCTGCACGCGCTCGCCCTGCAGACAAGCATTCCGGAGTGACCGGAGCGTGTCCTTCCTGAACGACCTGGTCGAGGGCGTCGTCGACGGCGCGCTCAAGGACATACTGAGGAAGACCTCGGGCACGTCGAAGCGTACGCGTCGGCGCAAACGCGCGATGTCGACGAGTTCTGCCACGCTGCGCCAGATCGAGAAGCTTTTGAGGCCAGCCAAGAAGCAGACGAGCCGCAAGCGCACGGTGCGATCGCGTTCGAAGGTGCGCCGTCGCGCCTGAGCGCCCCGTTGAGGGCACGCTTTGCGCGGGAACGGGCTCTATTGCGCTCCAACCGCCGGTTCCGCAAAGAGCGGCGCGGCAAGGCTTGGAATGCTCGACTGTTGCAACCACATAGTGGCAAGTGCTAGCAGTCTAGCGGACATTGCCGGCAAAGCAGTCCGGCCAGATTGAGGTTTAGACGCCATGAGCGGAATCAACGAATACATCGATAGCGAAGTGAAGAGCCAGGACGTCGTGGTGTTCATGAAGGGCACCCCCGGCTTTCCGCAGTGCGGCTTTTCCGGCCAGGTCGTCCAGATCCTCGACTACCTCGGCGTCGACTACAAGGGCGTCAACGTCCTGACCTCGAACGAGCTGCGCCAGGGCATCAAGGACTACTCCAACTGGCCGACGATCCCCCAGCTCTACGTCAAGGGCGAGTTCGTCGGCGGCTGCGACATCATCCGCGAGATGTTCCAGGCAGGCGAGCTGCAGTCCTTCCTTCAGGAGAAGGGCGTGAGCGTCAAGGGCGCCGCCTGACCTAAGAATTATCGGCTCCGGCCTGTTCCGGGGTCCCGTTTCGTGGCAATGCGCCGGCCCTCCGGCGCATTTGCGTCTGAATAGGATTCCGACATGGAACAGAACGTCAAGAACGACGCCCAGCAGGGCGCGCTATCGATTCCGCGCTGGGAATTCATCGCTCTTACGGCGGCACTGATGGCCGTCAACGCCCTCGCCATCGACATCATGCTGCCGGCACTGCAGCAGATGGGGGCGAGTCTCGGCGTCGTGAGCGAAAACCACCGCCAGTTCGTCATCACCGCCTACATCGCCGGCATGGGGCTGGCGCTGCTGTTCTACGGCCCGGCGTCCGATCGCTTCGGGCGGCGCGGCCCGCTGCTGTTCGGCCTTGGCATCTACGTGATGGCGGCCTTTGCCGCGGCCTTCGCCCCCTCCTTCGAGATCCTGCTTGCGCTGCGCTTCATCCAGGGCGTCGGTGCGGCATCGACCCGGGTCATCGCCGTTTCGATCGTCCGCGACCGTTTCGGCGGGCGCCAGATGGCCGAGATCATGTCGCTGGTGTTCATGGTGTTCATGATCATCCCGGTGATAGCGCCCGGCATCGGCCAGATCGTGATGTTGTTTTCCGAATGGCACATGATCTTCGTGGTCATGTCGCTCAGCGCGCTTGCGATCACAGCGTGGGCCGCGTTCCGCCTGCCGGAGACGATGCACCCGGAAGACCGCCGGCCGCTGAGCCTGTTGTCGATCGCCCGCGGCTTCCGCATCGTGCTGACGACACGCGTGTCGCTGTTCTACACGCTCGCCTCGATGATCATCTTTGGATCCCTGTTCGGCTTCATCAACTCGGCCCAGCAGGTCTATGTCGGCATCTACGGGCTCGGCGTGTGGTTCCCCGCCGTCTTCGCGGCGATCGCCGCCATGATGTCGGTTTCGTCGTTCCTGAACTCGCGGCTGGTGGTGAAACTCGGCATGCGCCGTCTGTCGCACGGCGCCCTGCTCGGCTTCATCGTCGTGAGCGCCATCTGGTTCGCATGGTCACTGACGGGCTCGGTACCCTTCCCCGCCTTCATACTGCTGTTTGCCGCAGCCATGTTCCAGTTCGGATGGATCGGCTCGAACTTCAATGCGATCGCCATGGAGCCGCTCGGCCACATCGCCGGCACGGCGTCCTCGGTACAGAGCTTCATGCAGACGGTGGGCGGAGGCGTGATCGGCGCCCTCATCGGGCAGTCGTTCGACGGCACCGTGATGCCGCTGGCCGCGGGCTACGTCAGCGTTTCAGTGCTCGGCCTGATGATGGTGCTGATCGCCGAGCGCGGAAAACTGTTCGGCGCGCCGAACGCGCCGGCCAGGCCTCACTGAGACAGGGACAGACCCGCGAAGTCGAAAAGCTTGCGGTCGAGCATATGCGACGGCCGCACATTGGCGAGCGCCCGGATCATGGTGTCCTTGCGGCCGGGCATGCGCTTTTCCATGTCGTCCAGCATCGCCTTCATGGCGTTGCGCTGGAGCCCCTCCTGGCTGCCGCACAGGTCGCAAGGGATGATCGGAAACTTCATACCCTCGGCGAATTTGGCCAGATCGGCCTCGGCGCAAAGGCTCAACGGCCTCAGCACCATGACATTACCTTCGTCGTTCACCAGCTTGGGCGGCATGGCAGCGAGGCGGCCGCCATGGAAGAGGTTCATGAAAAAGGTTTCGAGGATGTCCTCGCGATGATGGCCGAGCACCAGCGACGAGCAGCCCTCCTCGCGCGCAATGCGGTAGAGATGGCCGCGCCGGAGCCGCGAGCAAAGCGAGCAGTAGGTGCTGCCCTCGGATAGCTTGTCTGTGACGACAGAATAGGTGTCGCGGTACTCGATGCGATGCGGAATGCCGTTGGCATTCAGGTAGTCGGGCAGGACGTTCTTGGGAAAGTTCGGCTGTCCCTGGTCGAGGTTGCAGGCCAGCAGCTCGACCGGCAGCAGGCCGCGCCACTTGAGGTCGAGCAGGACGGCGAGGAGGCCGTAGGAATCCTTGCCGCCGGACAGCGCCACGAGCCAGCGTTCGCCGGGCTTCACCATGGCGTAGTCCTCGATCGTCTGGCGTGTCAGACGCAGCAGCCGCTTGCGCAGCTTGTTGAACTCCACGGACGACGGCGCATCGCGATAGAGCGGGAACGCGGTTTCCGGCTCGGCCAGCGCGTCCTGTTCGTGAATGCCCATCGGCCCGGTCCTTCAATCCGCTGCGCCGCGCGCGGCAATTCTCTGACTGCTGCGGTATTTCGCAAATTCGGGCCGCATGCAAGACGCCAAGGCCAGACAGCGCCCAAACGAAAAGAGCGGCCGTTGCCGGCCGCTCTCCGAAATTCGATGCTGAACCCGTAAGGGATTAGCGCGAATAGAATTCGACGACGAGGTTCGGTTCCATCTGGACGGCGAATGGAACGTCCGACAGGCCGGGAACGCGAGCAAAGGTCGCGACCATCTTGTTGTGGTCGACTTCGATGTAGTCCGGAACGTCACGCTCGGCGAGAGCAACGGCCTCGAGCACCATGACCAGCTGCTTCGACTTCTCGCGGACTTCGATCACGTCGCCAGCCTTGCAGCGGTAGGACGAGATGTTGGTGCGCTTGCCGTTGACGTTGACGTGGCCGTGGTTGACGAACTGACGGGCAGCGAAAATGGTCGGAACGAACTTGGCGCGGTAGACGACCGCATCCAGACGCGACTCGAGCAGGCCGATCAGGTTCTCCGAGGTGTCGCCCTTGCGGCGGTTGGCCTCTTCGTAGGTCTTGCGGAACTGCTTCTCGGAAACGTCACCGTAGTGACCCTTCAGCTTCTGCTTGGCGCGCAGCTGCAGACCGAAGTCCGAGAGCTTGCCCTTGCGGCGCTGGCCGTGCTGGCCGGGGCCGTATTCACGCTTGTTGACCGGGGACTTCGGGCGGCCCCAGATGTTCTCACCAAGACGGCGATCGAGTTTGTACTTGGCGGATTCGCGCTTGCTCATCGCATTTCCCTTCAAAACGTTGCACCCGGAACTTCACGTTCCAGGCGAGGAAAACGCGCCCTCCTCTGGCCCCGTTTTCGAGACCTGACAGGACCTTCCACGCACGCTTTGCGGAAAAGGTCCACGGGACACGTCAATTAAGCAAGACCAGGAAAAGTGCCTTGCGGTTTTCCGCCCGGTCTTGCGCACTCAAAAGTAAACACCGGGCGTTTCGGCCCGGCGTTGGCGGCTAACTAGGGTAAACGGGCCGAGATGTCAACGCTTTGGCGTCACAGCCGGTCACTTCGCATCGTGGAAGATGATGCCGAGCGTGAAGCGCTCGCCGGAGCGGATGCGGCTGACGCCATGGCGCATCCTTACCCGGTAGTCGCCGCGGCTTCCAGCCTTGGGCCGGTCGTTGACCGCGAACAGCGCGCCACAGCCCATGCGCAGCGGCACGACCTCGGCGCGTGACTGCATACGCGGGCGCTGCTCGGTCATCACGAACTCGCCTCCGTCGAACTCCTCGCCCGGCTCGCTCAGCAGAATCACCAGTTGCACCGGGAAGAGATGGGTGCCGTAGACATCCTGATGCAGGCAGTTGTAGTCGCCGGCGCCATATTTGAGCAGCAGCGGCGTCGGCCGCGTCTGGCCATCGGTATGGCATTCGGCCAGGAAGGCGCCGAGTTCGGGCGGATAGCGCCTCGCGATGCCCATGCGCTCGTTCCAACGGCTCGCGAAGGGCGCCAGGCGCCGGTAGAAGCCGTGACGCAGCGTCGAAATCGTGTCGGGCAGCGGATCGGCGAAGTACTTGTACTCGCCTGCCCCAAAACCGTGGCGCTGCATGACGATGCGGCTGCGGAAATGGCGGTCGTTGCCATAGAGAGCGCGCAACTCGCGGCAGGTTTCGCGATCAAGCAGCGGCCCGGTCGGCGCTACGCCGAACTCGTCGAGTTCGGCAAGAATACGATGCCAGACGAGGTTCTCGACGATACCAGGCATTTGCATGGGTCCAGCGTCCATCCGCTTCACTCCTTCTCGGTCTTGCCGGGAAGTTAGGCGCCGGACGCGTCAACGGCATTCCGATTCATGCCGCACCCTCAGGCGGTGGCGTCGAACGCGTCGCGGGCGCAGCGCATCTGGTCGCGATTTGTGGCCGCCCAGCTGCCGAGCGCGCCGATGGGCACGGCGATCGATTGGCCGAGCTCAGTCAGCCCGTACTCCACCTCCGGCGGCGTCGTCGGCCGCACGGTGCGGTGCACCAGTCCGTCGCGCTCGAGCGAGCGCAGAGTCACGGTGAGCATGCGCTGGGAAATACCTTCGATCGTGCGCTTCAGCGCGTTGAAGCGCACCGGGCGCTCCTGAAGGTTCATGATGACCATCAGGCTCCACGTGTCGCCGACACGGTCGAGCACATCGCGGATCGGACAGGAGCGCCCGTCGCTTTCAAATCCAGGCGTCGCCTGCAGCAGCGGAGCCGCGGGCTTGGTCACGTCGGGCTTGGCTGGCGCGTTCATGCGGTTCTCTCCGGGTAACCTGGGCACGAAATCATGCGTTCTTTTCGGGCCTTTCCGTCGAAGCTATATGGTTATCGTTGGTAACCTGATTACGGATCATACCTCCTTTGCCGATGGAAGGCAAAGCGGGCTCAAAGGAGAACACGCATGAACATCGCACTCATCGGCGCGTCCGGATTCGTCGGCAGCGCAGTGCTCGAGGAAGCCGTGTTGCGCGGCCACAAGGTGACGGCAATCGTCCGTGACACCGGCAAGGTGGCAAAGCTCGACGGCGTCACCACCATAAAGGCGGACGTCACCGAGGCAGGTGCTGCAAATTCGGCAATAGCGGGAAGCGACGTGGTGATTTCGGCTTTCAATGGCGGCTGGGGCGACCCGGAGATCTACGCCAAGCATCTCGGCGGCTCGAAAGCCATCGCTGCTTCTGCCAAGGCCGAGGGCAAGCGCATCATCGCCATCGGCGGTGCCGGCAGCCTGGAGATCGGCGGCAAGCAGCTCGTTGACAGCCCCGAGTTCCCTGCCGAATACAAGGATGGCGCCCGCGCCGCGCGCGACGCACTCGCGGACCTGCGCACCCAGACCGACCTGGAATGGTCGTTCGTGTCGCCGCCGATCAACCTCTTCCCGGGCGAACGTACCGGAAAATTCCGCATCGGCGGCGACCAGCCCGTTTTCGACGACAAGGGACATAGCGCAATCTCGGTGCAGGATCTGGCAGTGGCGATCCTCGACGAGGCCGAGGCGCCCAAGCATACGGGCAAGCGCTTCACGGCAGGCTACTGAACCGACGAAGCAAGACCTGCCGGCCTCAGTGCTTCGCCTTGTGTTCCGGCAGGCCCTTGTGCTTCGTCTCGGCGAACTCCTCGAGTTCCTTCTCGGTCATCGATTCGTACATTTCCTTGGAAGCGCCGAAGAGTTCGCTCTTCTTGATCTCGCCGCGCTTGGCGGCGAGCGCAGCACCGGCGGCTTTCTGCTGGGCTCTGGATGTGGCAGGCATGTCGCATCTCCTTCCATCGAGGATCGGAAACGCCCGCAGGGGATCGATGTTCCGCTCAGACTGTCAGCCCGAAGCCCTGCATCAGCCGGCGCGTGGCGAAATCGGCCTTGCCCGACGTGAAGACGGCAAGGTCGGGTTCGACCGCCCGCGTCGCTTGCGAACCGTCGAGCAGCGACAGGGCCCGCCGCGCGATCGCCTCTGCCGGATCGATCCAGTCGACCGGCCAGGGCGCAGTCTTGCGCATGCGGTTGACGAGGAAGGGATAGTGCGTGCAGGCGAGCACGACGATGTCGGTGCGGCGCCCGTCCTGCTCGACGAAGCAGGGGGCGATCTCCTCGGCAACCACCTGCTCGTCCACAAAACCCTCGCGCATGTAGGTCTCGGCGAGGGCTGCCAGCTTGTGGCTGCCGACGAGGCGCACATGACACTTCGACGCCCATTGGGTGATGAGGTCGCGCGTGTACTGGCGCTTTACCGTGCCGGGCGTCGCCAGCACCGAGACGAGGCCGGACCGCGTGCGCTCCGCAGCCGGCTTGATCGCCGGCACGGTGCCGACGAAGGGATGGCCGGGGAAGCGTTCGCGGATTGCCTCGATGACCAGCGTCGACGCAGTATTGCAAGGGATCACTGACAGCTCGGGATTGAAGCGCTCAAGCAGGTCGGTGAACAGATCGAGGATGCGCTGCTTGAGCGCCGGTTCCTCCCAGCCGCCATAGGGAAATGCGGCATCGTCGGCGACATAGACGAAGCGACGGTCGGGCATCAGCACGCGCGCCTCGCGCAGCACGGTCAGCCCCCCGATGCCGGAATCGAACATCAGGATCGGGCGATCAGTCATTGTCGAGGCCCTTGCCGCCTGCGGGCGGCGTGTCGTCGTCATCATTGTCGGCAGCCGCCGAGCGTGCGGCCTTGTCGGCCTTGGCCTTGCGCTCGGGATAGCCGGCGCCGCGCGGCTCCTTGGGCGAGAAATAGTCGAGCGATGCCACGACGCCGCGCAACACCTTGAGCTCGGGCTCGGCGAACCCCGCGCGCGTCAGCACAGCGCGCAAGTTGTCGACCATCTTCGGCTTCTTGGGTGCGGGACGGAAATAGCCGCGGGCTTCGAGCGCCGCTTCGAGATGGTCGAACAGGCCCTGCAGCTGTTGCTTCGTTGCAGGCGCCATCTCCGGTCCGGAGAAATTGGTCTGGGTTTCGCTCTCCAGGCCCGATTTCATCCACTCGTAGGACATGAGCAGGACCGCCTGGGCGATGTTGAGCGACGAAAAGCCGGGATCGACTGGGAAAGTGACGATCTCGTCGGCAAGGCCGACTTCCTCATTGTATAGGCCGAAGCGCTCGCGCCCGAACATGATGCCGGTGCGCTGGCCAGAGACACTGCGCGCCCTGAGCGCCCTGCCCGCCTCGACCGGACCGCGCACTTCCTTGAAGCCGTCGCGCTCGCGCGCCGTGGTGGCGAAGACGAAATTCAGGTCGGCGATCGCCGAGGCAAGGTCGGGGAAGACGACGACCGCGTCGATGACATGGTCGGCGCGGCTCGCCGACGCGCGCGCCTTCTCGTTCGGCCAGCCGTCGCGCGGGTTGACCAGCCGGAGTTCGGCGAGGCCGAAATTGGCCATGGCGCGCGCCACCATGCCGATGTTCTCACCGAGTTGCGGCTCGACGAGGATGATGACGGGCATTGCGGAAGGCTGGGGAGCTTCGGTCATGGATGCGATTGAACCAGAAATTGCGACTTTTGCGCGTCCCTGACATATTCGGCGCGGAAAATGAAGTTCCGGTAAGGAACCCTCATGGCCGACGACCTCGCGGAACGCATCAGGCAAGCCATCGGCGAAGACCCCAATGTCGGCGAGATCCGCATGTTCGGCGGAACCTGCTTCACGCTCAACGGCAACATGATGGTGGGCACCCTGAAGGACGGTAGCCTGCTCGCCCGCGTCGGCGACGAGCAGGAGCCGGACGCGCTGGCCCGGCCCGGAGCGCGGCGTATGGATTTCACCGGGCGCGAGATGAAGGGTTTCATCATCGTGGCGGGCGAAGAGTTGGACGACGGCGCCCTCGCCGGCTGGATCGCGATGGCTTCACGATTCGTCGGGCCCATGCCGCCGAAGAAGCCCGGAGCAGCAAAAAAGTAGAGCGGTGCGGCGCGCCCCGGGATAGAGGCTACGCGTTTCTCATACATTGTAGGCGTCTTGCGCCAAATGTAGCAGAGGCAATCATTTGCGCGGCCCGGTCGGCTTTGATATAGGGGCCGCACTCCCTATCACGAAGGCTCCGGAGCCGACCGGCTTCAAGCAGAAAGAGGCACTTTCCATGGCGAAGATCAAGGTGGCCAACCCCGTCGTCGAACTCGACGGCGACGAGATGACCCGCATCATCTGGCAGTTCATCAAGGACAAGCTGATCCACCCTTATCTCGACCTGAACCTCGAATATTACGACCTCGGCATCGAGCACCGCGACGCCACCAACGACCAGGTGACGATCGACGCGGCCAACGCCATCAACAAGCACGGCGTCGGCGTGAAGTGCGCCACCATCACCCCCGACGAGCAGCGCGTCGAAGAATTCAAGCTCAAGAAGATGTGGAAGTCGCCCAACGGCACGATCCGCAACATCCTGGGCGGCACCATCTTCCGCGAGCCGATCATCATGAAGAACGTGCCGCGCCTGGTTCCAGGCTGGACCAAGCCGATCATCGTCGGCCGTCATGCCTTCGGCGACCAGTACAAGGCGACCGACTTCAAGTTCCCGGGCAAGGGCAAGCTGTCGATCAAGTTCGTCGGCGAAGACGGCCAGGTGATCGAGCACGACGTGTTCGACGCTCCGGGCGCCGGCGTGGCCATGGCCATGTACAACCTCGACGAGTCGATCCGCGAATTCGCCCGCGCCTCGCTGAACTACGGCCTGCTGCGCAACTATCCGGTCTATCTCTCGACCAAGAACACCATCCTCAAGGCCTATGACGGCCGCTTCAAGGACATCTTCCAGGAAGTCTACGAGAAGGAATTCGAGGCCGAGTTCAAGGCACGCAAGCTCTGGTACGAACACCGCCTCATCGACGACATGGTCGCTTCGAGCCTGAAGTGGTCGGGCGGCTATGTCTGGGCGTGCAAGAACTATGACGGCGACGTGCAGTCCGACACGGTCGCCCAGGGCTTCGGCTCGCTCGGCCTGATGACCTCGGTGCTGATGACGCCGGATGGCAAGACGGTGGAAGCCGAAGCCGCGCACGGCACCGTGACCCGTCACTACCGCCAGCACCAGAAGGGCGAGGAAACTTCGACCAACTCGATCGCATCGATCTTCGCCTGGACCCGCGGCCTCGCGCACCGCGCCAAGCTCGACGACAACGCCGAGCTGAAGCGTTTCGCCGAGACGCTGGAGCGCGTCTGCATCCAGACCGTCGAAAGCGGCTTCATGACCAAGGACCTGTCGCTGTTGATCGGTCCGGACCAGCCGTGGCTCTCGACCACCGGCTTCCTCGACAAGATCGACGAGAACCTGCAGAAGGCCATGGGCTGATCAGCCTCTGGACACAAACAAAGCCCCGGAGCGCTCCGGGGCTTTTTTGTTTTCGAGGCCCTCTAATCCCGATGCGTCCTTCGGCGCTCATCACTGGCACCCGGGATAACGAAGGCAGGCGGCCACCGCCTCAAGAGGCCTGCCCAAACGAAAGGGGCGGAAGCCGAAGCCTCCGCCCTTTCAATTCACCAATTTGATGTCGGCTCAGCCGGCCATTGCGGAAGCCACGGCCTCGACCGCCTCGTCGGCCTTGGTCGCATCGGGGCCACCGGCCTGGGCCATGTCGGGCCGTCCGCCGCCGCCCTTGCCGCCGAGGGCGGCAGATGCGACGCGCACCAGGTCGACAGCGCTGTATCGACCGGTGAGGTCTGCGGTCACGGCGACGACCGCACTTGCCTTGCCGTCCTCCGAAACGCCGATCAGCGTGACCACGCCCGAGCCGAGGCTGGCCTTGCCTTCGTCGGCGAGGCCCTTGAGGTCCTTCGGATCGACGCCGGAGACCACCTTGCCGAGATACTTGACGCCGGCGACGTCGCGCACCGCGTCGGCCGCCCCGCCAGCCGCACCGCCGCCCATGGCGAGCTTCTTGCGCGCCTCGGTCAGTTCCTTCTCGAGCTTCTTGCGCTCGTCCAGCAGCGCCTCGACGCGCGCGGCAACGTCGGCAGGCGCAACCTTGAGGGTCGCGGCAACCGTCTTCAGGCGGCGCTCCTGCTCGTCGAGGTAACGACGGGCGGCATCGCCCGTCAGTGCCTCGATGCGGCGCACGCCGGCAGCGACGGCGCTGTCGGAAACAATGCGCACCAAGCCGATGTCGCCGGTGGCTGACACATGGGTGCCGCCGCAGAGTTCGACCGAATAGGGCCGGTTGGCCTTGGAGCCATGCAGCCCCGTGCCCATCGAAACGACGCGGACCTCGTCGCCATACTTCTCGCCGAACAGCGCCATCGCGCCCTCGGCAATGGCGTCGTCGACGGTCATCAGGCGGGTCGTGACCGGGCTGTTCTGGATCACGATCTCGTTGGACATGCGCTCGACTTCCTCGAGCTCCTCGGCCGAGATCGGCTTGTTGTGCGAGATGTCGAAGCGCAGGCGCTCGGGGGCAACCAGCGAGCCCTTCTGCGCGACATGGGTGCCGAGCACCTCGCGCAGCGCCTCGTGGATGAGGTGGGTGGCCGAGTGGTTGGCGCGCAGCTTCGAGCGGCGGGCATGGTCGACCTTGAGCTCGACGGCAGCGCCGGTCTTCAGTGCCCCCTTGGTCACCTTGCCGTAATGGACGAACAGGCCGTCGGCCTTCTTCTGGGTGTCCGTCACCTCGATTGCGAAGCCTTCGCCCGCGATCGTGCCGGTGTCGCCCATCTGGCCGCCGGACTCGCCGTAGAACGGCGTCTGGTTGACGACGATGGCTACATCCTCGCCTTCCTTGGCCGCATCGACGACGGCGCCGTCCTTGATCAGCGTCAGGACCACGCCTTCGGCCTGCTCGGTCTCGTAGCCCAGGAAGTCGGTTGCGCCCGCCTGTTCGCGGACGGCGAACCAGACCGCTTCGGTCGCAGCTTCGCCCGATCCTGCCCAGTTGGCGCGGGCCTCGGCCTTCTGCCTTTCCATTGCGTCGGTGAATGCGGCGAGGTCGACGGAGATGTTGCGCTGGCGCAGCGCGTCCTGCGTCAGGTCGAGCGGGAAGCCATAGGTGTCGTAGAGCTTGAACGCCGTCTCGCCGTCGAGCATGTCGCCGGCGCCCAGCGTCTCGGTGGCGTCGGCCAGCAGGCCGAGGCCACGCGCCAGCGTCTTGCGGAAGCGGGTCTCTTCGAGCTTCAGCGTCTCGGTGATCAGCGCCTCGCCGCGTCCGAGCTCGGGATAGGCCTGGCCCATCTCGCGAACCAGCGCCGGCACCAGCTTCCACATCAGCGGGTCACTGGCGCCCAGCAACTGCGCATGGCGCATGGCGCGGCGCATGATGCGGCGCAGCACATAGCCGCGGCCTTCGTTCGACGGCAGGACGCCGTCGGCAACCAGGAAGCAGGACGAACGCAGATGGTCGGCAATCACGCGATAGGATGCAACGTTGCTTGCATCCGGGCCGCGTCCGAGCGCCGACGACGTGGTGTCGATGAGGTGACGGAACAAGTCCGTCTCGAAGACGCTCTCGACGCCCTGCATGATCGAGGCCATGCGCTCGAGGCCCATGCCGGTGTCGATCGAGGGGCGCGGCAGGTCGATGCGCTCCTCCTTCGTCACCTGCTCGTACTGCATGAAGACGAGATTCCAGAACTCCAGGAAGCGGTCGCCGTCCTCCTCGGGGCTGCCGGGAGGGCCGCCCCAGATATGCTCGCCACGGTCGATGAAGATCTCCGAGCACGGGCCGCACGGGCCAGTGTCGCCCATCGCCCAGAAATTGTCCGAGGTGGCGATGCGGATGATGCGGTCGTCGGAGAAGCCGGCGATCTTCTTCCAGTAGCCGGCGGCCTCGTCGTCGGTGTGGTAGACGGTGACGAGCAGCTTGTCCTTCTTCAGCCCGAACTCCTTGGTGATCAGGTTCCAGGCGAGCTCGATGGCGCGTTCCTTGAAGTAGTCGCCGAAGGAGAAGTTGCCGAGCATCTCGAAGAAGGTGAGATGGCGGGCGGTGTAGCCGACATTGTCGAGGTCGTTGTGCTTGCCGCCGGCGCGCACGCTCTTCTGCGCGGTGGCCGCGCGCGAATAGGGCCGCGTCTCCAGGCCGGTGAAGACGTTTTTGAACTGCACCATGCCGGCGTTGGTGAACATCAGCGTCGGATCGTTGCGCGGCACCAGCGGGCTGGAGGCTACGATCTCGTGTCCGTTCTTCTTGAAATAGTCGAGGAATGCCGACCGGATTTCGTTTACGCCACTCATATTGTCGCCTTGTCGCCGCCCTGATCGAGGTGCCCGCCCCTGTCGGACGGAATTTGGAACTGGCCTTTTAGCGGCCCACCCTTACCCTGTCCAGAAACCCCGCACGGGCAAAGGCGCGGAAATCCGCTGTGCCGGAGGTTTGACGCCATCGAATTTGCAGGGGCCGAAGCCGGCACGGGCCAATCCCGCCGCCGGCGGCATAATTGCGGCAATGAACGACAGGTCCTTTCGGCAAGGCTCTGGTTCCGCGCAAAGGACTGCAACGGATCAATGGTCGGGGCTGGCACTCGTGAACGAGGCGTTGCGACGCACGCTGTAGGATTGGCTGATTTCGGCCACCAGCTTGCGGCGAAGCGCGACCGCATAGTCCTCCCGCCTGGTAGGTTCGATGACGAATGAGCCGGCTCCGCCGATCACATGTTCCCTGAAATATCGCGACAGATCGGCGTCTGCGTGGCTGAGTGGCGGGAGGACGATCGCATTTATCGTGTAGCCGCTGGCGATGGCCTTCAACCTGCTCGCCTTGACGGGCGGACCGTCATTGTTTGAACCGTTGGCGGAGATGTCGATGATCTTCGACGCCATGCCGTCGTAGCCATCGAGCAGGCCGCGTCCGACGTCGATGGCATACGAGATCGAGGTGCCGCAATAGGTGTGGCAGCCATAGCCGCGATGGCCCTGCTCGCTGATGACGGAGGCCACCGCCACCGCGTCCGACATCCTGCAGATGCGCGACCAGGGCACCACCGAACGCATCTGGCCCGGGCTTGCCCATTCGACGTAGGTGACCGCGATGCAGCCGACGCGATTGCGGGAAATCGCGGCGACGACATCGGGTGAGCAGATCGCTGCCGCATGCCCCTCGCGCTGCAGCTCCGCTGTGGCATGATCGATGGATGCAGAGGCATCGACCGCAAAGACGATGGCGACGTCTGCATCGGCGGCCTGGGCCGGCGACTGGGTCGCAAGGGCGAGCAGGATCAGAGGCACGCGGGCCAATATTTCCACGGCCACCTGCCGGCTCGCGCGGTGAAGTCGTGCATATGACGTTCGGCGGCAGCCGCAACGATCATGGGATCTGGCGTCTTCGGGAAACCAACTCGCAAGCCCCGACCCAATGTGTCGGGCGCTGCCATTATCCGGACAGCGCGAGTGGTCTCGCGACAGGCACAGCGATGGAGTAGCCCTGACGGAAGCCCTACCCAACGCGGCACAGCGTACCGCTCCTTGCAATAGGAAGCCGCGGGACATGGCCCGACCCCAGCGTGCGAAGCACGGCCGATCATACGCCCAATTGCCGCCCTGCGACAGTTCCTGGGACGGTATCGGGCCTTGGCCTTCGCAAATCTGACGAAAGAGGCGCAGCGACCCCCAAAAACGAATACCGCCGGACCAAGGCCGGCGGTATTCGTTGGAAACAGATTTCCGAAGCGCCTGAGGCAGCGGCAGCCGCCGCCTCAGTTACAGCCCCTCACATGGCGCCGGCATCATCCTCGAAGTCCTCGCGCGAGCCGTTCTCGAGGAACTTCTCGGCGATCAGGCCGGCATTCTGCCGCAGCGCGAGTTCGATCTCCCGCGCCGTGTCGGGATTGTCGCGCAGGAACGTCTTGGCGTTCTCGCGGCCCTGGCCGAGGCGCTGGGAATTGTAGGAGAACCAAGCGCCCGACTTCTCGACCACGCCGGCCTTGACGCCAAGGTCTACGAGCTCGCCAGTCTTCGACACACCCTCGCCATACATGATGTCGAACTCGACCTGCTTGAAGGGCGGGGCCAGCTTGTTCTTGACCACCTTGACGCGGGTCTGGTTGCCGACGACCTCGTCGCGGTCCTTGACCGAACCGATGCGGCGGATGTCGAGACGGACGGAGGCATAGAACTTGAGCGCATTGCCACCCGTCGTGGTCTCGGGCGAACCGAACATCACGCCGATCTTCATACGGATCTGGTTGATGAAGATGACCATGGTGTTCGAGCGCGAGATCGAGGCGGTCAACTTGCGCAGCGCCTGGCTCATCAGGCGCGCCTGCAGGCCCGGAAGCGAGTCGCCCATCTCGCCCTCGATTTCGGCGCGCGGGGTGAGCGCGGCCACCGAGTCGACGACCAGTACGTCGATGGCGCCCGAACGCACCAGCGTGTCGCAGATCTCGAGCGCCTGCTCGCCGGTGTCGGGCTGGGAGATCAGGAGATTTTCGAGGTCGACGCCGAGCTTGCGGGCGTAGACCGGGTCGAGCGCATGTTCGGCGTCCACGAAGGCGCAGATGCCGCCTTTCTTCTGGGCCTCGGCCACTGTGTGCAGGGCGAGCGTCGTCTTGCCCGAGCTTTCCGGCCCGTAGATCTCGATGATGCGGCCGCGCGGCAGGCCGCCGACGCCGAGGGCGATATCGAGGCCGAGCGAGCCAGTAGAGACCGTTCCGATCTCGACAACCTGCTCATTGGCGCCCAGGCGCATGATCGAGCCCTTGCCGAAGGCGCGTTCGATCTGCGACAGCGCCGCGTCCAGAGCCTTAGATTTGTCCACCGAATTATCCTCTACAAGCCGCAATGAATTCTGAGCCATGATACATCACCCCGTGGTCGTCAATGAAGGCCGGCAGATCCGGTACCGATATAAATTTGTATCTGTTTTGTTCTCATTTGGCAAGAGACGTCAACAGATTGAAATATAAACGATATCGTCGTCGTGTTCCTTTTTCGTTTCGCTCCGGTGCGTGCGGCCATGTCGCATGCGCAGGCGCGCGAGCGGCCCCACCGGGTTGGTGACAGCGATTCGTCCCCGGTTGCCGCTGCCGGTAAGGAACACTAAGTTCGCCGCCTGTATCGCCCACCGGATGTCGCCCGCATGAACTCTCCCAGGCTTCTCGCCGTCGGCGGCGCCCATGTCGATCGCCGCGGGCGCATGACCGCGCCCTTCGTTCCGGGTGCCTCGATCCCGGGGGCGATGCGGGAGGATGTCGGCGGCGGCGCCTTCAATGCGTTGCGCGGGGCAGTCCAGCGCGGTGCCAAGGGCACGCTGATGTCGGTGCGCGGCGGCGACGCGGCGGGCGATGCGGTGGCTGCGGCGATTGCTGCCAGCGGCATCGAGGACCTGTCGGCGGTGTTCCTGGATCGCGTGACGCCCAGCTACACCGCTCTTCTCGACCGCGACGGCGATGTTGTGGCCGCGCTCGCCGACATGAGCCTCTACGAACTCACCTTCGCCAAGCAACTCCGGCGCTCCAAGGCGCGTGAGGCTGTGGCGGAGGCCGATGCGGTGCTCTGCGACGCCAACCTGCCGGAAGCCGCACTCTGCAAGCTCGCGGAGATCTCGGACAAGCCGCTCTTCGCCATCGCGATCTCGCCCGCCAAGGCCGTGCGGCTGCGACCGATACTCGCCGGCCTGTCGTGCCTCTACATGAACCGGCGCGAAGCGGCGGTCCTGGCCGGAACGGCAGCCGATTCCGCGCCCGAGGCGCTTGCACAGGGGCTGCGCGCAGCAGGGCTTGGCCGCGGCGTGATCACGGCCGGCGGAAGTGCCGTCTTTGCCTTCGACCGCGATGGACTTACCGTCATCGAGCCCCCCGCCCCGCGCAAGGTCGTCGACGTCACAGGCGCGGGCGATGCGCTGGCGGGGACGGCGACGGTCGCGATCATGCGCGGCTTGCGGCTCGATGCCGCGCTGAGGGAAGGCGTCGCGGCAGCCGTGCTCGCGATAGAATGCGCCTCGGCCGTTCCGCAACTCGACAAGAAGGCTTTCGACGAAGTGCTGGCCCTTGTGCCGCAAGCCTCCGAAATGGCATGAGGCCGCCCATGGAGATCAAGATGACGCTAGAGACCGCCCGCCCCTATATCGACGTCCACGCACCGGTCGCCGCCGCCCTTGCCTCGGGCAAGCCGGTTGTGGCGCTCGAGAGCACGATCATCACCCACGGCATGCCCTACCCCGACAACAGCGCCATGGCGGCCAATGTCGAGAAGATCATCGCCGACGAGGGCGCGGTGCCGGCGACGATCGCCGTCATCGGCGGGCGCATCAAGATCGGCCTGTCTGACGGCGAACGCGAATCGCTGGCCATGACCGGCGGCGCGATGAAGCTGTCGCGCGCCGACATCGCCTACGCGGTTGCCGAAGGCCGCACCGGAGGCACCACGGTGGCGGCAACGATGATCGCGGCGCATCTTGCCGGCATCAAGGTGTTCGCCACCGGCGGCATCGGCGGCGTGCACAAGGGCGCCGAGAAGAGTTTTGACATTTCGGCCGACCTGGATGAGCTCGCGCGTACGCCGGTGATCGTCGTTTCGGCCGGCGCCAAGGCCATCCTCGACATCGAAAAGACGCTGGAAGTGCTGGAAACGCGGGGCGTGCCGGTCGTCGCCTACGACTCCGACATCGTTCCGGCCTTCTGGTCGCGCAAGTCGCCCTATTCGGCCCCGCTCCGGCTGGATTCGGCCGGCAAGATCGCCCGGCTCTACCAGACGCGCGCCGCGCTCGGCCTCGACGGCGGCATGCTGGTGGCCAATCCCGTGCCCGAGAGCGACGAGATCCCGGCCGACAAGATGGCCGGCTACATCGAGGCGGCGCAGAAGGCGGCTGAGGCCCAGAACATATCGGGCAAGGCGGTGACGCCGTTCCTGCTGGCGAAGATCCTCGAACTGACCAACGGCGCAAGCCTCAAGACCAACATCGCGCTGGTCGAGAACAACGCCAGGCTGGCGGCAAAGGTGGCGATCGCCTTGGCCAAGGCCTGAACCAAGGCAAGCGCCTCGACCAGCCGCAGGCGTATTCCAGTATACTTGCGGGGCCGACGGGCCTAAACTTGCGCGTGTGGCTGGCCGCCGTCCAGAGGTGCCGGCGGCCATACGGTGGCCAGGATGCCCGACGGTGGCAGACGGAGCCTGTGCACGAACCCGTGCCGATGTGGCGCGGCGGCAGCGATGCTGTGCCTTCCAGCCTTGCTTGCCGGTGTTTCCGCCGCGTCCGCGCATCAGGCCTCGGCCGGCTGGCAATATCCTCCAGCGTGCTGCCATGGCGGCGACTGCGCGACCATCCCCGGCCGCGCGGTCACGGAACGCAACGGAGGCTGGAGCATCGACCTGCTGCCCGGCGACCACCCGAGGGTCACGCACCGCAACCGCTACTTCGTGCCCTACGGTTCGGAGATACCGTCCCAGGACCGCGACTTCCACATTTGCCTGCACCCGACCGAGGAGCAGGAAAACTGCTTCTTCGTTCCCCCGGGCTCGACGTAGCTATTTCCTGGAGCGGAGCGCTGCCTCATAGGCCTTGCGTGTCCACACGGCCATTTCGTCCGGGTCATCGATAGCACTTTCGGGAATGGTCCAGTAGGGCATGTTGACCGGCCTGCCGCCGGCATCGGTCCAGCGCTTGGCGCCTGCCGCCTCGAAATCGGGCGCACTCACCGCATCGGCCTTGAGCAGGACCTCGCCGCGCACCTCGACGGCGACGATCAGGCCGTTGTGGTAGATGCCCTTGCCGCCGAACATTTTGCGGACAGTGACCTCGCCGAGGCCAGCGAAAAGATCGGCAATATCGGCATCCGTCATCGCGGGGGTCCATCGAATTGTTGCGGGTGGAGCATGACCTTTCGCCATGGTTTCAGGATCATGCTCTAATCTCAAGATGCCACGACAGGGAGGAAAGCACCGATGCCGATGCTGCTCAAGGGATCATGCCGATGCGGGGCGGTCCGCTTCGAGGTGCAGAGCCACACGCCTGTGCCCTACCAGCTCTGCTATTGCTCGATCTGCCGCAAGCAGCAGGGCGGAGGCGGTTATGCCATCAATCTGGGCGCCGATTCCGCCACCCTGAAAGTGGAGGGCGAGAGCCATCTCGGGCTCTACCGGGCAACGGTCCATGACGACGAGCGGCCGCAGCCGGAAGTCTCCACCGCCGAACGGCGCTTCTGCCTGAAATGCGGCGCGGCGATGTGGCTCTACGACCCGACATGGCCGGAACTGGTGCATCCCTTCGCGTCTGCCATCGACACCGACCTGCCCGCAGCGCCGCAACGCGTGCACCTGATGTTGAAATACAAGGCGTCCTGGGTGGAGCCTGATATCAGGCCCGGCGACACGGCTTTCGAACTATACCCGCCGGATTCAATCGCCGACTGGCACAAACGCCACGGAGTGTGGGTGGATTGACTGTCAGGCGGCGCCTTCGGCGCGCGCCTCGGCCAGCGCCTTGAGATCCGCTGGCTTCAGTTCGACGGACTCGCCGCAGCCACAGGCCGAGCTCTGGTTCGGGTTGTTGAAGGTGAACCCGGTGCGCAGCGTCGTCGTCTCGAAGTCCATCTCGGTGCCGAACAGGAACAGCGCTGCCTCAGGCGCCACATAGACATGGGCGCCGTCGCGCTCGATATGGTCGTCCTTCAGGTTCGGCTCGGTCACCAGGTCGACCGTGTATTCCATGCCGGCGCAGCCGCCCTTCTTGATGCCGAGGCGAATCCCTCGAGCATTTTCGCGGGTGGCCATGATCTCGCGCACCCGATCGGCGGCCCTGTCGGTCATTGTGATGACGGCGAAGCGTCCCATTCCAGTCTCCATTCATCGCCGGGTTCAAGGCCCGCGGAATGACTCATTCTCACCCAAAGATGGTGAAGTTTACGTATCGGCGCAAGACACGAGGCCGTGCGTCAATACCACCCCACCGCAACCTGGGCCTCTTCCGACATGCGGTCCGGCGTCCATGGCGGGTCGAAGGTCATGTTGACCTCGACGCCCGACACGCCCTCGACGGCGCCGACGGCGTTCTGCACCCAGCCGGGCATTTCGCCAGCCACCGGGCAGCCCGGTGCGGTCAGCGTCATGTCGATCTTGACGGTGCGGTCGTCCTCGATGTCGATCTTGTAGACGAGGCCGAGTTCGTAGATGTCGGCCGGGATTTCCGGGTCGTAGACCGTCTTCAGCGCCGAGATGATGTCGTCGGTCATGCGCGCCAGATCGTCTGCGGGGATGGCCGAGGCAGAGAACACGCCCTTGGCGGCCGCTTCGGGGGCGGTGTCTTCAGTGGTCGCGGCGATAACGTCTTCCATGGTGCTCACCCGAAGAATTTGCGCGCTTTTTCAAGCGCCTCGGCCAAGACGTCGATCTCGGCCTTCGTGTTGTACATGCCGAAGGACGCCCTGCATGTGGAGGTTACGCCGAAGCGTTTCAACAGCGGCTGGGCGCAGTGGGTGCCGGCGCGCACGGCGACGCCCTGGCGGTCGATCACCATCGACACGTCGTGGGCGTGGATGCCTTGCAGCTCGAAGGAGACGATAGCGCCCTTACCCGGCGCCTCACCGAAGATGCGCAGAGAATTGATGGCGCGCAGCCGCTCTTGCGCGTAGTCAAGCAAGGTCGCCTCATGCGCAGCGATGCGCTCGCGGCCAATGCTATCCATGTAATCGAGCGCGGCTCCCAGCCCGATCGCCTCAACGATCGGCGGCGTACCGGCCTCGAAGCGATGCGGCGGCTCGTTGTAGGTGACGATGTCCTCGGTCACCTCGACGATCATTTCGCCGCCGCCCTGGAACGGGCGCATGCGCTCGAGCATCTCGCGCTTGCCGTAAAGCACGCCGATGCCGGACGGTCCGTAGACCTTGTGGCCGGTGAGGACATAGAAATCGACGTCGAGGTCGCGCACGTCGACCGGCAGGTGCACCGCGGCCTGGCTGCCGTCGACCAGCACGGGGATGCCGCGGGCATGGGCGATGCGGGCGATCTCCTTGATCGGGGTGACCGTGCCGAGCGCATTCGACATGTGGGTGATGGCGACCAGCTTGGTCTTGTCGGTCAGCCGCTTCTCGAATTCCTCGAGGTGGAAGACGCCGAGATCGTCGACCGGCACCCAGACCAGGTTGGCGCCCTGGCGCTCGCGGATGAAATGCCACGGCACGATGTTGGAGTGGTGCTCCATGATCGAGAGCACGATCTCGTCGCCCTCGCCGATGTGGGGCATGCCGTAGCCGTAGGCGACCGTGTTGATCGCCTCGGTTGCCGACTTGGTGAAGACGATCTCCTCGGCGCTGCCTGCGTTCAGAAAGCGGCGGACGCTTTCACGTGCCTTTTCATAGGCTTCGGTGGCGGCGTTGGAGAGGAAATGCAGGCCGCGGTGAACATTCGCATATTCGTTCGAATAGGCATGGTTGACCGTATCGATCACCACCTGCGGCTTCTGGGCCGAGGCGCCGTTGTCGAGATAGACGAGCG
>VFQM010000012.1_pt1 | contig 225941 bp, 213 predicted proteins | sample 3512391 | NCBI WGS metagenome assembly VFQM01 (sample SAMN10412369, study PRJNA504923) | tailings metagenome | isolation source: Replicate 1 from Balatoc abandoned mine | place: Philippines
TGACCCAGTGAATCAAAAACCCCCGGCGAACGCCAGGGGTTTGTCAGCAGCCTGAAGCCCCGGCCTTGGCCGGGGCTCTTTTGCTTGGCGCAGCTATCAGGCCGCTTCGCGCAATTCCGTACTGTCGGCTTTCACGCGCTCCGACTTGGGGTCGTAGGGCGCCTTGAGGTGGGCGGTCGCTGAGTAGCGTTCGCCGGCAAGGTCGATCTCGAAGCGGCCGCTTTCGATGAAGTCCTTGTCGACGCCGGCCTCGTTGTGCAGCAGGCCGAGCGCCACAGAGCGGCCGAGCGTGTGGCCGTAGGAAGCCGAGCGCACTTCGCCGACCGGCTTGCCGTCGCGCAGGATCAGCTCGCCGCCCCACAGCATCGGGGCTGCGTCATCGACCGTGAACTGCACGATGCGGCGGTTGAGCTTGCCCTTGGCCTTGGCGGCGACCAGCGCCTCCTTGCCGATGAAGCCGCCAGGCTTGTCCATCGACACGGCGAAGGCGAGGCCCGCCTCGTAGGGGTTGATGTCGGGCGTCAGCTCCCGGCTCCAGGCGCGAAAACCCTTCTCGATGCGCAGCGCTTCCAGCGCATAGTAGCCGCAGTCGGTGAGGCCGTGTTCGCGGCCGGCCTCGTGCAAAGCCTCATAGACGCCGACGGCGAATTCGGTCGGCACGATCAGCTCCCAGCCGAGCTCGCCGACATAGGTCATGCGGTTGGCGTAGGCGGTGGCGTAGCCTATGTCGATCTCGCGGATGGTGGCGAAGGGGAAGCCGGCGTTGGAAAGGTCGGCCGAGGTCAGCTTGGCCAGGATGTCGCGCGAGCGCGGCCCCATCAGCGCCAGCACCGCATAGGACGAGGTGACGTCGGTCAGCGTCACATGCGCGTCTTCGGGAATGTTCTTCGAAATCCAGTCGGCGTCGTGCACGGCCTGGGCCGAGCCGGTGACGATCAGGAATTTTTCGCGGCCGAGGCGCATCACGGTCAGATCGCTTTCATAACCGCCGCGCTCGTTGAGCAGGCCGGTGTAGATGGAGCGGCCGATCTCGACGTCGATGTCGGCAGCGCAGATGCGGTTGAGCACGGACGCCGCGTCGCGGCCCTGCACCAAGATCTTGGCAAAGGACGTCTGGTCGAAGATGCCGGCGGCCTCACGGGTCGCCTTCATCTCGCGCTTTACCGCCTCATGCCAGTTCTGCTTGCCGAAGGAATATTGCGTCTCGGGTTTCTCGCCCGGGGCGGCGAACCAGTTGGCGCGCTCCCAGCCCATCTTGGAACCGAAGCAGGCGCCCTTGGCGGCGAGCCGGTCGTAAAGTGCTGAGCGGCGGAACGGTCGGGCGGTGTCGAGCTCGCGGTTCGGCCACGGCATGGCGTAGTGCAGCCCGAGCGTTTCCTTGACGCGGTCGTGCAGCCAGCGCGGGTTGTTGTTGAAGCCGGCAAAGCGCCTGATGTCGACGGGCCACAGGTCCATGGTTGCGGCGCCGTTGACGATCCATTCGGCCAGCGCCCGGCCGGCGCCGCCGGCGCTCGCGATGCCCATCGAGTTGAAGCCGGCGCCGACGTAGAAATTCCTGAGCTCCGGCGCCTCGCCGAGGATGAAGTTGTTGTCGGCGGTGAAGCTCTCGGGGCCGTTGTAGAATTTCTTGACCTCGGAGGTTTCCAGCTGCGGCACGCGGATGAGCGCGTTCTGCATCAGGATCTCGAACTGGTCCCAGTCGTCGGGCAGAAGCGCGAATTCGAAATCGTCGGGAATGCCGTTCATGCCCCACGGCTTGGCCTCTGGCTCGAAGCCGCCCATCACCAGGCCGCCGACCTCTTCCTTGAAGTAGATGTAGCCGTCGGGGTCGCGCAGCACCGGAAGGTCCGGATGCACTCCCTCGATCTTGCCGGTGACGATGTACATGTGCTCGGCCGAATGCAGCGGCACCGTCACCCCGCACATCGCGCCGACCTTGCGCGCCCACTGGCCCGCGCAGTTGACCACGATCTCGGCTGCGATGTCGCCCTTGTCGGTGGAGACGCCCGTCGCCCGGCCGTCCTTGGTCTTGATGCCGGTGACGCGGACGCGCTCGATGACGCGCGCGCCGCGGTTGCGCGCGCCCTTGGCCAGCGACTGGGTGAGATCGGTCGGGTTGGCCTTGCCGTCGCCCGGCAGCCAGACGGCGCCAACGAGATCGTCGATGGCCATCACCGGCCACTTTTCCTGCGCTTCCCGGGCCGAGATCACCTCGATGTCGACCCCCTGAGCGCGGGCCGAAGCCGCCGTCCGCTTCAGAACGGTCATGCGGTCGGCGGACCGCGCCACCGACAGCGAGCCGCAATTCTTCCAGCCGGTGGCAAGCCCGGTCTCTGCTTCCAACTCGCTGTAGAGCTGGGTCGAGTACTTGATCAGGCCGGTCATGTTGGCGTGGCTGCGCAGCTGGCCGACGAGGCCTGCGGCATGCCAGGTGGTGCCGCCGCTGAGCTGGCCCTGTTCGAGCAGCACGACATCGGTCCAGCCGAGTTTCGTCAGGTGATAGGCGACCGAGCAGCCGATGATGCCGCCGCCGACGATGACGACGCGTGCCTGCGTCGGGAATTCCTGCGCCATGGTGATGAAACCTCCCAAAGGTGATGGTCGTCACCATATCGCCGTCGCAACAAAATGCAACACAGTTTGCAACAAATAATCACATAAGACCAAAGGCCTTCCCGGCGAGATCGGATGCGCATGGGGGGCGTGCATCAAATTTTCTGCGAAAATGTCGGAACGCCTCGCCGCCGAACGTCTTGGAAACGTAGAGCAAAGGAGAACGGGCATGCGAAAGATCGTGGTGGGTGCATTCGTGAGCCTCGACGGCATCATGCAGGCGCCGGGCGGACCGGACGAGGATCCGATCGGCGGCTTTAAGTATGGTGGCTGGGGCGCACCCTATTTCGACGAGACGATGACCGAGGCAGTGGGCGAGATGTTCGCCAGGCCCTTCGACCTGCTGCTCGGGCGCAAGACCTGGGACATCTTCGCCGCCCACTGGCCCTATGTCGACGCCGACGACCCGATCGGCCCGCTGTTCGACCGCATCAACAAATACGTCGCGACCCGCAACCCCGACCTGAAGCTCGGCTGGCAGAACAGCCATTCGCTCGGCTCGGATGCCGTAGCTGCCGTACGCAAGCTGAAGGCCGAGGACGGGCCGGACCTTTTGACCCAGGGCTCGACGGATTTCCTCAAGACCCTGCTCGCCAGCGACCTCGTCGACGAGCTCAACATCTCGATTTTCCCACTGGTGCTGGGCAAGGGCAAGCGGCTGTTCGGCGACGCGGCCCTGCCGTCGGCGCTGAAGCTGGTGTCGTCGAAGGTTTCCGGCACGGGCGTGACGGTCAACAAATACGTCCGCGACGGCGACATCGTCACCGGCTCGTTCGAGTTCGAGGCGCCGACCGAGGCGGAACTTGAGCGGCGGCGGAAGCTGACGTAACTCCTCACTCAAAAAGGCGGCGCGCTCCGCTTCGCACCCTATTCCCCGACAATCACCTTCGGTCCCTTGCGCTCCAGCGCCTCGACCATGGCGGCTGGCGGAGGGGCGTCGACGATGACGCCGGCGGCGAGTTCGAAGCGGGGGATGCGCAGCGGCGTCAGCCGGCCGAACTTGGAGCTGTCGAGCACGAAATAGGCGCGGGCGGCGGTGGCGGCCATGCGCGAGCGCTGCTCGGCGCCGTTGCGGGTGAAGTCTGTAATCTCGCCGTCGGGCGACAGCGCGCCGCCGCCGAGGAAGGCGACGTCGATGCGGAAGCGGCCGATGGCGTCGAGCGCGTCGATGCCGACGGCGGCCTCCTCCGCCGGGTCGATCTCGCCACCCAGCATATGCACGCGCACATGCGGCTGGCGGCACATGAGCAGCGCGATCGTCAGGCTGGTGGTGCAGATGGTCAGGTTCTGCTTGCCGGTGAGCGCATGCGCCACGGCGAGCGTGGTGGTGCCGGAATCGAGGAACACCACCATGCCGTCCTCGACCAGCGCCGCTGCCGCCCGTCCGATCGCCGCCTTGCCGCCGGCATTTTCCAGGCTGCGCAGGTTGAGCGCCGGCTCGGTCGCGTCGAACAAGGTCGCGCCGCCATGGACGAGGTCGAGCTGGCCGCGCTCGGCCAGGAACTTCATGTCGCGGCGGATGGTTTCGCGCGACACGTCGAAGAAGGCGGCAAGCTCAGTGATGCCGACCGAGCCGTCGGCGGCAAGCCGCTTCAGGATCTCGTCGTGGCGGCGCGGCGCGAGCGCCTTGTGATTTTGCGAGTCGGACATGCGCGCAATGTGGTGGCATTGCCCCAATATTTGCAAGCAGATGTTGCAATATGTGGCGCGCTACGCATACCCGACAAATGGAGCCTCGCGCCTCCATTCGGACGCGCGGGCTCTGACTTGGGAGACTGCGGGCAGTTCCTTCCGACCGGCTTGCGCGATGCGCTAGATCCGGACCCGCTCGCCCGCAGGATCGTAGGCGCAACGCTCCACGACCGTGGCCCGGCTACGGCGGCCGAAGGCCTCGACCTCGATTTCCTTGAGACCTATGTCCTCACCCTTGAGATAACCGAAGACGAGCGAGGTGCCGACCGTGTGGCCGAAGTCGCCGCTGGTGGTCATGCCGACGACGCGACCGTTCACCGACATCGCCTCGCCGCCATAGACGGGCAGGGGATCATCGAGTCTGAAGCAGGCGAGTTTGCGGGTCAGCCCGCGTTCCTTTTGAGTAATCAACGCGTCGCGGCCCTGGAAATCACCCTTCCTCATAGCGACGGCAAAGCCGAGGCCGGCTTCGAGCGGCGTGTCGTCGGGGGTGATGTCGGCGCCCCAGTACAGGTAGCGCTTTTCCATGCGCAGGCTGGAGATCGCCTTGTAGCCTACATCGGCGATGCCAAACGCAGCGCCCGCCTCGCGCAGCACCTCGTAGACATAGGCCATGTATTCGGTGGGCACATGCAACTCCCAGCCGAGCTCGCCGACATAGGTGACGCGGGCGGCGAAGACCGGGGCCCAGCCGACACGGATTTCGCGGCAGCTCATGTAGGGGAAGGCCTCGTTGGAGACGTCGTGCTCGCTGACCTTTTCCAGCACCTCGCGCGCCAGCGGCCCGCAGAGGTTGATGACGCCATAGGCGCCGGTCACGTCATGCATCAAAACCGAGCCGTCGCGCGGCATGTGGCGGCGGATCCAGCCACCATCGCGCGTGCCGAAGGCCGAGCCAGTGACGACATGGAATTTTTGCTCGCCACGCCGCATGATGGTGAGATCAGCCTCGATGCCGCCGCGCCTGTTGAGTAGCTGGGTGTAGATGACGGCATTGTCGCCCTTGTCGACATTGGCCGCCGCCAGCCATTGCAGGTAGGCCAGCGCGCCTGGGCCGGAGACCTCGAATTTCGAGAAGGAGGACTGGTCGACCAGCGCAACCCCTTCTCGCACGACCCTGTGCTCGCGGCCGATCACCTCGGCATAGGGCGCGCGCTCGAATGTCTCGAGCGGCGGCTTGGCCTCGCCATCTCTCAGGAAGTAGTTCGGCCGTTCCCAGCCGAACTTGACGCCGTTGACGGCACCTTGCGAGGTCAGCGTCTGGTAGAGCGGCGAACGGCGCAGCGGCCGGCACGCCGAACGCTCCTCCTCCGGCCAGGCGATGGCGTAGTATTTCGAATAGGCCTCGATGGCGCTGTCGCGGAGATAGGCGAGGCCGCCATGCGGATGGCCGAAGCGGCGCAGGTCGAAGGCCCAGAGGTCCATGCCGGGGTCGCCCTCGACGATCCAGTTGGCCATGGCGCGACCGGCACCGCCCGAGGCGGCGATGCCCGAAGTGAAGCCGCAGGCGACGAAGAAGTTCTCGAAATCGCCAGCGAGGCCCATGACAGGCTCGCCGTCGGCCGAGATCGGGATCGGCCCGTTGACGACGGCGCGGACGCCGAGTTCGCCGAGGATCGGGATGCGGTTGGCCGCACCCTCGATCACCTCCGAGATGCGTTCGAGATCGTCGGGGAACAGCTCCTGGCCAAAACTCATCGGCAGCTTTCCGAGCCCGTAGGCGGCGCGGGTTTCCTTCTCCCAGCCGCCGATCGCCATCGCGCCGGGTTCCGGCTTGACGTAGAAATTGGCGTCGGGGTCACGCAGCGTTGGCAGGTCGTCGGGCACGGAGGGCGACTTCTCGGTGACGAAATACTCGTGCTCGACGACGGTGATCGGCAGGTCGATGCCGGCGAGTTCGCCGAGCTGGCGCGCCCAGAGGCCCGCGGCATTGACGACAATCTCGCAGCCGACGTCGCCTTCCGAGGTCCTTACGGACGTGATGCGGCGATCCTTGATGGCCAGGCCGGTGACGGTGACGCCCTCGACGATCTTGACGCCGCCCGTGCGAGCGCCCTTGGCGTAGGCATGGGTCAGCGAATAGGGATCGACATGACCGTCGGAGGCGATCCAGGTCGCGCCACGCAAATCCTTAGTGTCGACCAGCGGGAACAGCCGCTTCACCTCGTCGGGGCCGACCAGCTCCATGTCGAAGCCGTAGCTCTTGGCAGCGGTATGCGCGCGCTTGAGCTCTTCCCAACGCGCGTCGGAGGCGGCGAGGCGCAGGCTGCCGACATTTTTCCAGCCGACATCCTGGCCGGTCTCGGCGCCGATCCTGGCGCACAGGTCGGCGCTGTATTGCATCAGGCGTGTAAGATTCACCTTGCTGCGCAGCTGCCCCATCAGCCCGGCGGCGTGCCAGGTCGAGCCGGCCGTCAGCTGGTTCTTTTCGAGGAGCAGCACGTCCTTTTCGCCCATTTTGGCAAGATGATAGGCGATGGAGGTGCCGATGGCGCCGCCACCGACAATGACGATGCGGGCGTGCGAGGGAAGCTTGGACATGGTGGCCTTTCGGGTACTGGCCTCGCGCGGCGGCGAGGTATTGCGGGTTGGGTGCGGCCGGTGCGTGCCGGCGGTTCAGAGGTCGAGGGTCAGGCCCGGTGTCAGGGCGCGCGAGCAGCAGACGGTGAGGAATTCGCGGCGCTCGTCGTCGGTGAGAGCCTGGTCGCGGTGGTCGGGTTCGCCGGCGAGATAGGGCACCATGCAGGAGCCGCAGATGCCCTGCCGGCAGCTGGTCGCGATGTTGTGGCCCGCCGTTTTCAGGGCGGAAAGCAGGGTGGTGCCCGCTGGCACCTGGATAGTAACGCCGGTCGAGGCAATGGTCACTGCGAACGGGGTGTCGCCGTCGGTCCGCCTGGCTTCGGGCGCGAAGCTCTCGACATGGACCTGTTCGCGCGGCCAGCTTGCCGTAACGCGGTCGAATGCCCTGAGCAGCCCGGCCGGACCGCAGGCGTAGACATGCGTGCCGACGGCCGGGTTGCCGACCATCGCCGCCATGTCGGGCCGGCGCGCCGGATCGCTGCCGTCGAGATGGAGCGCTGTGCGCCCTGCCGCGACCTCAGCCTGGATGAGCTCGCGAAACGCCACCTCTTCCAGCGAGCGGGCGCAGACATGGACGAAGTAGCTCGCCTTGCCGCGCCGGAGATGGTGGATCATGGCGACGATCGGCGTGATGCCGATGCCGCCGGCGATCAGCACGTGGTGGCGAGCGTTCTCGGCTAGGGGAAAGCCGTTTCGCGGCGGATCGGCCCGCACCACCACGCCGCGCGCAAAAGTTTCGGCCACCTCGAGCGAGCCGCCCTCGCCATTCTCCTCGCGCTGCACGGCGACCCAATATTCGGCCGCGTTGGCCGGGTCGCCGCACAGCGAATAGCAGCGGCTCCGGCCGCTCGGCAGGCGGAAATTGAGATGCGCGCCCGCACTCCAGGCCGGCAGGCGCTCGCCATGCGGCGACACCAGCCGATAGGCCGACACACGCGGCGTCAGCGCCAGGGTCTCGGCCATTTGCAGCAGGATTTCCGGCCTGGAGAGCATCTTTTTTCCCTGAGGCGAAGCGTTGACGACTCCCTCCCCCTTGTGGGGAGGCGTAAGGGGTGGGGGTACTGGCAGATGCGAACGTCCCCGAATGTTGGGTTGGATGGGCATCGCCAAGAGCACCCCCACCCTCGGTCCCTCCCCACAAGGGGGAGGGAGGTCGGCAGCGTTTCCGCTACGCCGTCATCTGGTTCGCATACCAGCGCACATAGCGGTCGACATTGGCTTCTTTGGTCGGCGAGTAAGGGCCGGGCTCGAAGCCGGGGGACGTGACGCCGATCCACTGGCGGCGGCAGATTTCCCAGTCTTCCGACATCACCTCGTGGTGGAAGGCTGCGATCTTCTCGGGATCGTAGTTGCGGCCCTCGACGGCGTTCTCGTCGACCAGCCAGTAGCCGCGCACGATGGTTTTGGTCGGCGATACCGGCGTGATCCGCACCGTATGGGCATAGTCGGAATTGGCGTGGCACCAGAAGTTGACGTTGGTGTTGGCGCGTGCGGTGCCCATGTCGGGATCAGTGAAGCCGGCCATCAGCACGTCGCACACCAGCTGTCCGTCGGGGCTTTCGGTGACCATGCCCTTGCGCACCGGGGTGCGGTTGGCGCGGAACCATTCGGACGTGTTGTTGGACGAGGTGTTGACGCGGTCGACGTCGAGCCCGGCCTTTTCCCACCGGATGCGGCAGTCGCCAAGCCGCTCGGCGATCTCGTCCTTGAGGTCGGGATTGTCGTTCTCGGTGTCGTACTGCACCGAGACATAACCATGATGGTTGGCCTCGCAGTGGTAGCACTCGCGGTTGTTCTCGACGACGATCTTCCAGTTCACGTCGAGCTCGTAGTCGCGGATCAGCGCGATCTTCGCCCGGTCCATGCCCTGCGACTTGAGGATCGGCGACAGGTGGTCGCGCAGCTCGTGGAAGGGCGAGGGGGTCTCCGACAGGTTGACGAAGATCAGCCCGTCGAGTTCCTCGGCATTTGCCGACTTGAGGCCGTGCTGCGACTTGTCGAAATCCTCGCCCATCATCGGCGCGCCGATCAGCGTGCCGTCATGGGCGTAGGACCAGGAGTGGTATGGGCAGACGAGCCGCGTCGCCTTACCCTTTTCCTTGGTGCAGACGATCGAACCGCGATGGCGGCAGACATTGTGGTGAGCGTGCACCTTGCCGTCGCGGTCGCGCACCACGACCACCGGGGCGCCGCCGACATTCAGCGTCATGTAGTCGCCCGACTTGGGCATTTCGATCGAATGTCCGGCGAAGAACCAGTTGTTGCGGAAGATGCGCGCCTGCTCCTCGGCGAAAATCTCGGGATTGGTGTAGAAATCGCGCGGCAGGCCGTGGCCGGGGCGATAGCCGTGGAGCCAGTGAACGTTCATGGCAGTGCCTCCCAATGCTGAACTGGGCGGATAGGAACCGTTCTTGCCTGGTCGAGCAAACGCGATTACCTTGGGGGGAGCGTAAGAAATTCTAATGGTGCCATGCCCTCCGCCCGACCACCCCTGAATTGGCTTCGGGCCTTCGAGGCCGCTGCACGGCTCGGCAGCTTCGCCTCGGCCGCCGGCGAGCTGAACGTCACGCCCTCGGCCATCTCCCAGCACATCCGCGCGCTCGAACTCAGGCTCGGCAAGGAACTGTTCGACCGCCACGCCAATGGCGTCAGGCTCACCGATCGAGGCCGTCGTTATGCCGAAGACCTTGGCCGCGCCTTTGCGCAGATCGACGAGGCTACGGCCCGTCTCGCCGGTCGCGGCACTCGCGAAATGCTTGTCGTGCACGTCCCGACATCCTTCGCCAGTCAGTGGATCGCGCCGCGGCTCGACCTGTTCCGTGCCCAGCACCCGAACATCGACCTCAGGCTGACCGCGCTCGACCATGGCGAGGGCAAGGTCGACGCCGCTATCGAATTCGGCTGGGGCAATTGGCCCAAGCGCGAGGCAATGCTGTTGCTGCGCGACGAGACCTTTCCGGTCTGCACGCCTGCCTATGCGGCCAATCTTGGCTCGCCGCACGATCTGCAGGCCGGCGACCTGCTGCATGTGCCCGGCTACGACGAGGACTGGGACACTTGGCTCGCTCATGTCGGCGTAACCGGCATCGACACGTCCGCGGGTTCGTTCTTCGACCAGTCGATCATGGGCATCCGCGCCGCGATCGAGGGCAAGGGCGTGCTGCTCGGCAGGACTGCGCTCATCGAACGCGAGCTGGCGAGCGGCCAACTCGTCGCGCCGTTCGAACAAAGACTGCCAGGTGCCGGCTCCTACTGGTTCCTGGCCACGCCGCAGAAGGCGAGGACGCCCAAGGTGGCGGCGTTCCGCGATTGGCTGATGTCCATGGTGCGACCGGCGGCCAGCGCGGACACCTGAGCACTGCCCGGGGAGCATGGCTCCCCGGCGTTGGCGGCACTTGAACTTGCCGCGGCCGCGAACCACGTTCGGCGGCATGACGACCGAAGCAGCAGACCAAACCACCCATTCGCCCGAAGGCCAATTGGACGAGCCGTCCCTGCGTGCCGCCTACAAGGTCGACATCGTCGTCATCGGCGCCGGCCAGGCCGGGCTCTCCACCGCCTATCACCTGAAGAAGCTCGGACTTGCGCCGGGGCGCAACTTCCTGGTGCTGGACAAGGCGCCCGAGCCCGGCGGCGCCTGGCAGTTCCGGCCGCCCTACCTGACGCTGAACACGGTAAACCGGGTACACGACCTGCCGGGCATGCAGTTCGCCGAGGCCGTCGAACTGCAGTCGACGGAGGTGAAGGCGTCCGAGGCCGTGCCGAAATATTTCGCCGCCTACGAGCGCGGCTTCGAATTGCCCGTCTACCGGCCCGTGACGGTGAAGGTCGTGTGCGAACGCAGCGGCCGCTTTCGTGTCGAGACCGACCGCGAGACATTCTCGGCGCGCGGCATCGTCAATGCCACCGGCACCTGGGAATCGCCCTTCATCCCGGATTTTCCCGGCCGCGACCGTTTTGCCGGGCGGCAGATGCACTCGCGCGACTACCACACCGCCGACGAGTTCGCCGGCAAGCACGTCGTCGTTGTCGGCGGCGGCATCTCGGCGCTGCAACTGATCGACGAGATCTCGAAGGTAATCACCACGACCTGGGTGACCCGCAGCGAGCCGCAGTTCCGCGAGGGTCCGTTTACGCAGGAGGACGGACGCGCGGCGGTGGCGCTCGTCGAGGACAGGGTGCGGCGCGGCCTGGTGCCCGGCTCCGTCGTGTCGGTGACCGGCATTCCGCTGACGCCGGCGCTGAAGGCGGCGCGCGACCGCGGCGTGCTCGACCGCCTGCCGATGTTCAGCGAAATCACCCCGCACGGCATCCGCTGGGCAGACGGCACGGAGCAGGCCACGGACGTGATCCTGTGGGCGACGGGCTTCCGCAGTTCGCTCGACCACCTCGCGCCGCTGCAACTGCGCGAGGAGAACGGTGGCATCGTCATGGCCGGGCGGCTGGCGACGCAGGTCGCGAAGGATCCGCGCGTCCATCTCGTCGGCTACGGCCCGTCTGCCTCGACCATCGGCGCCAACCGCGCCGGAGGGGCTGCTGCGCGCGAACTGGCGACCTATCTCGGACTGGCCTGAAGCTGCCGGCATTTATCGCGTGTTGCATTTTGTGTTCTTTTTTGCCATTTTGTGACGCATGCCGTTTGGGCGGGGTTCTTCCCGTCCATCGCCGCCGCGCAGGGAGGGGCAGGTGAACGCACCGAGCAAGCACACGGTCTTCAGCATCGGTTCCTGCGTGCCCGGACCGACGGGGCTGGCACGCGACATCGCGCGGAGCGAGAGCGGGGCAACCGAGTTCCTTGTGCTGCTGCTCCCCGGCTTCTCGCAGCTCTGCCTGTCGTCGCTGGTCGATCCGCTCAGGCTTGCCAACACCCTGTCCGGCCACGAGCTGTTCCGCTGGAAGCTGACGAGCCTCGACGGCCGCTCGGTTGCCAGCGTCAGCGGGATCACGGTCGAAGTATCAGGCAGCTTTGCCGAAAGTGCCGGTGCCGCGCTCTACGAGAAGCAGGCGGCCGTCATGGTCTGTGCCGGCGAGGGGGTGGAAAGCCACGGCTCGCTTGAGCTTCGCGCCTTGCTGCGACGTGCCGCGCGCGGACGGCTGCCCATCTACGCGCTCGGGACGGCGACCTGGCTGCTTGCCGACGCCGGCCTGCTGAACGACGCCCGCTGCACCATCCACTGGGGCAAGATGGCGGCGCTGTCGGAGTCCTTCTACGATCTCGCCATAGACGATGCGCTGTTCGTGCGCGACGGCCAGATCGTCACCTGCGCCGGAGAGCTCGCGGCCTTCGACCTCGCCATCGACATCGTCCAGCTGCGCTGCGGCACGGAGGTCGCGCGCAGCATTTGCCAGCACGTGACTGCCGACCGCTGGCGCGACGGCGCGAGCTGCCAGTCGGTGCCGCCGGGCCTGCGCTACGGCAATGCAGGCAAGAAGCTCCTGCGGATCATCCATCTTATGGAACGCAACATCGAGGAGCCGCTGTCGCTCGAAGAGATATCCGAGCGTGTGTCGCTGTCGCGCCGTCAGATCGAGCGGCTGTTCGAACGCTACCTCTCCACCACGCCGTGGCAGCACTATCTCGGCCTCCGGCTCGCCAAGGCGCGCCAGCTCATCGAGCTTACGCCCATGCCGATCATGGACGTCGCGGTTGCCTGCGGTTTCGTTTCCTCATCGCATTTCTCGAAGAGCTTCCGGGACCATTTCCAGGTGCTTCCGAGCAAGCTCCGTACTGCGGCGTGACACGCCGGAATCCGTGTCGGCAAGGCCCTCGATTTTTCCCCCGAAATCGCGCTTGACCTTCCAGTGCTGGAAGGGTGCAAGGTCTCATTCACGGAAGAGTTACTCGGGGGAGGATCGAATGTGCTCTAGCCACCAGCATCACGACGACGTCGTCGCAGACGCCTCGGTCAAGGGCGTGACCTTCAAGGTTGCGGACATGACCTGCGGTCATTGCGCAGGAACGATCAGCAAGGCCATCGAGCACACGCTGCCCGGCGCCGCCTTCTCCATCGATCTCGAAAACAGGCGGGTGACCGTCGCCGGCGACGCTTCGATCGCCGAAAAGGCAATCCAGACAGCAGGTTACCAGCCCGAGCTCATGGCTCGCTGAAAACCGTTGCCGGCTGCTGCCGGCACATGAGCAGCAATGGAACGTCCGTGCGCACGGCGCGCGGCGAGAGTGTCCGGCTGTGCGGCGACCCGCATGGCCGGACAGCAGCCAGCCCATGCCCAGCCTGGGCAATGAACCCCGCCTTGAGGTCCGAATGCACGACGAAACCCGTCTTCTTCACACCGCCGTCGACGAGCTGCCCTTCAATGCGTTGACGCCGGCGGTGCACCGCGCCTCGACGATCGTGTTCCCCACGGTGGAGAGCTTCCTTTCCCGCCACACGCAGTTCTACGACGGCTATTCTTACGGCCTCTACGGCCATCCGGCGTCGCGGAACCTCGCCGCCCAGATTGCTGCCCTCGAAGGCGGTGCCCGCAGCCTGATCGTGCCGTCCGGCATGGCGGCAATCATGGTCACCAACCTCGCCTTGCTGCGCGCCGGCGACCATGTCCTGCTGCCGGACCCGGTCTACGGGCCTTCGCGCTCGTCGGCCGAGAAGTTCCTGACTGGGCTCGGCGTCGAAGCCTCGTTCTACGATGCGCTGGCCGGCGCCGGCATCGCCGCGCTCATGCGCCCCAACACCCGCCTGGTGTGGGTGGAATCGCCCGCCTCCTTCACCATGGAAATCCAGGACTTGCCGGCGATCGCGAAGGCGGCGCACGAGCAGGGCGCGCTCGTCGCGGTCGACGGCACCTGGGCTTCGCCACTCGGCTTCAAGGCGCTCAGCCACGGCGCCGACATCGCCGTGCAGGCCCTGTCGAAACACGTCGGCGGCCATTCGGACCTGTTGCTCGGCAGCGTCACCGTCGCCACGGAGGAACTCTTCCGGCGCATGAAGGACGCCAGCCGCTTCCTCGGGCTGGGCGTCTCGCCGGAGGATTGCTACCTCGCCCTGCGCGGCCTGGGCACGCTCGCCGCTCGGCTGGAACGCCAGAGTGCCTCGGCGCTGAAGATCGCCGCCCGCTTGGCCGAGCACTCCAGCGTCGCCCGCGTGCTCTACCCGCCGCTGCCCGGCGACGCCGGCCACGAGATCTGGAAGCGCGACTTTCAGGGCGCCTGCGGCGTCTTCTCGGTGGTGTTGCAGCCGCGCGGCGCGCAAGAATTGTCGAGCTTCATCGAGGGGCTCAAGCTGTTCCGCATCGGCGCCAGCTGGGGCGGGCTGCATAGCCTCGTGGCGCCCATCCAGATGGAAGGTGCGCGCACTGTTTCGCCCTGGCGCGAAAAGGGGGCCCTGGTGCGCTTCAGCATCGGCCTCGAACATCCCGACGACCTTCTGGAGGACATCGAGCTGGGGCTTGACCGCTACGGCTTCGATAGGGAGGCGGCGGAATAGCCGGTCGCCGGGGCACCCGGCGGCGCAACAACTCAAAAAACCGAACGGCAGGAGGAGAATTGCCATGAAGAAACATATGCTTTGGGGGATCGTCGGGCTGAGCGTGATGGCCACATCGGCGCTTGCCGGCGAAGGCGACAGGGTCAAGGCCGTCAAGGAACGCGGCGAACTGATCTGCGGCACCAGCACCGGAACCACGATCGGGCTCAGCACGCTCGACGCGTCAGGCAAGTGGACCGGTCTCGAGGTCGACTATTGCCGCGCCGTCGCGGCCGCCCTGTTCGGCGACGCCGAAAAGGTCAAGTTCGCACCGCTGGAGTTCAAGAACGCCTTCGCCGCCCTGCAGTCGGGCAGCGTCGACATGCTGGCCCGTGCCGCCGCGTGGACCTACACCCGCGACACCGAGATGAAGTTCGATTATGCGGGCGTCTACATGTATGACGGCCAGGGCTTCCTGGTGAAGAAGAGCCTCGGCGTGAGCAAGATCGCCGATCTCAGCGGCGCTTCCGTCTGCGTCTCGGCGGGCACCACGACCGAGCTCAACCTGTCCGACTACTTCCGCTCGAACAAGCTCGAATACACGCCGATCGTCACCAACAGCCGCGAGCAGAACCTCGCCAATCTCGAGGCCGGTCGCTGCGACGCCTACACCAACGAGCGCGGCGGTCTGGCCGCGAGCCGCCTCGGGCTTTCGGCGCCCGACGACTACGTCATCCTCGAGGAGATCATCGCCAAGGAACCGCTCGGCCCGATCGTCCAGCAGGACGACCCGGCCTTCCGCGACATCGCGGCCTGGACGCTGAACACGCTGATCAACGCCGAAGAAAAGGGCATCACCTCCGCGAACGTCGCGGAACTGGCCGCCAGCTCCGAGAACCCCGAGATCCAGCGCATGCTGGGCAAGACGGGTGATTTCGGCGCCAAGCTCGGCCTCGCCAACGACTGGGTGGTCAAGGTGATCTCGCAGGTCGGTAATTACGGCGAGATCTTCGACCGCAACCTCGGCGAAGGCAGCCCGGTCAAGCTGGCCCGCGGCCAGAACGAGCTGTGGTCGAACGGCGGGCTGCTCTACGCCCCGCCGGTTCGCTGAGGCCTGAACCATGGCTGTCTCGGACCAGGACATGGCCACCGGCATCTGGAGCGGCGCGGAAAGCGACGAGGCTGACGCCCGGCCGCAACTCGGTCCGAGGCAGAGATGGGCGCGGCGCAAGGCGATCCTGCAGCAGGCAGCGGTCCTGCTGCTGGTCGCGGCGCTGGCGGTGTTCGTCATACGCAACACCGTCGTCAACCTGCAGGCGCGCGGGCTCGCATCCGGTTTCGACTTCCTCTGGCAGGAAGCCGGATTCGAGATGGCCTTCAGCCTGATCGCCATCGACCCGACCTCCACCTATGGCCGGGTCTTCCTCGCGGGTCTTCTGAACTCCCTGCTCGTGGCGGCCCTGGCAATCGTCGCCGCCACGATGCTGGGGTTCGCGGTCGGGCTCGCGAGGGTATCTCCCAGCGCCCCCGTCAGATACGTCGCACGGGGGTATGTCGAACTTGTCCGCAACCTGCCGCTGCTCCTGCATCTGCTGCTCTGGCAGGCGGTGGTGCTGCGCTCGCTGCCCACGGTGCGGGAGGCGATCGGCCTCGGCGGTTTCGGCTTCCTCAGCAACCGTGGCCTCTATCTCCCCGCACCGGTCGCGGGCGACGCCATGGCCATCGTCGTCACCCTTACCGTCATGGCCGGCATTGCCGCCATCGTCGCGGGCTGGGTTGTCCGCAGCCGCGCGCAGGGTCGCGGCGAAGCGCCGCCCAGGTTCGGGCTGGCGCTGATGGCGGGCGGGCTCGTCGCCAACGCGGCTGCGATCTCGGTGCTCGACTGGCAGGTGCCGGTGCTCGCTGGATTCGACTATCGCGGCGGGCTCAAGCTGATGCCCGAGTTCGTCTCGCTGGTCGCCGCACTTACCATATACAATTCGGCGTTCGTCGCCGAAATCGTCCGCGCCGGCGTGCAATCGGTCGGGCGCGGGCAGCGCGAGGCCGCACTCGCCCTTGGCCTGCAGCCCAAGCTTATCCTGCGGCTGGTGATCGTTCCGCAGGCGATGCGGGTGATCATCCCGCCGCTGGCGAACCAGTACACCCATCTCATCAAGGCCTCCGCGCTCGCGACGGTGGTCGGCTTCCCCGATCTCGTGAACGTGTTCCTTGGAACGTCGCTCAACCAGACGGGCAGGGCGGTCGAGATCGTGGTCATCACGGCATGCGTCTATCTGGCCCTGAGCACTGCCGTGGCGCTGGCCACCAGCGCCTACGCGCGGCGCGTCAAACTGGTGGAGCGTTGAGCCATGACCACGTCTTCCATTTCCGGAACCTCGAACCCGCAGGCGCCCACGAGCGCCCTCCGCAGGCTGCTCGCCACCGTGGTCGCCAATCCCTTCGGCACGGCCGTCACCCTCGGCCTCGCCTATCTCGCCTGGACCCTCGGCCTGCGCATCGTCGACTGGGCTTTCGTCAACGCCACATGGGTGGCTTCGGATCGCGCCGGCTGCAATCCCGACGGGGCGTGCTGGGCCTTCATCGTCAACCGCCTGCCGCAATTCGCTTTCGGCTTCTACCCGGAGGCCGAACGCTGGCGCGCCTGGATCGTGGTGCTCGCGCCGCCGCTGTTGCTGCTTCTGGCGATGGCGCCGGACTTCCCCGGGCGGCGCAAGGTACTGATCGGCGGGTTCATCCTCTATCCGGTGGCTGCCTTCGTTCTGCTCGCGGGCGGGGTGCTCGGGCTTGCACCCGTCGCGTCGGAGAAGTGGGGCGGCCTGTTGCTCACCATGGTGGTCGGCATCGGCGCCTTCGTTTTCTCCTTCCCCATCGCCATCCTTCTCGCCCTCGGCCGCGCCTCCAAGCTGCCGGCCATCCGTCTGATCGCCACCGGCTTCATCGAATTCTGGCGCGGCATGCCGCTGATCGCCATCCTGTTCATGTCGGTGATCATGCTGCCGCTTTTTTTGCCGCCGGGCGTCGAGTTTCCGCGCCTGACGCTCGCCATGATCGGCATCACGCTCTATTCGGCCGCCTATCTGGCCGAGGTCGCACGCGGCGGCCTGCAGAGCGTCGGCCGCGGCCAGGGCGAGGCGGCCAACGCGCTCGGTTTCGGCTTCTGGTCGATGCAGGGCTACATTATCATGCCGCAGGCCCTGCGGGCGGTCCTGCCTGGTATCGTCAACTCGGCGATCTCGCTGCTCAAGGACACCACCTACGTCATGGTGGTGGGCCTGTTCGACCTCCTCAACATCGTCAATGCGGCCCTCTCGGACCCGGCCTGGCTGGGGCTCGCGACCGAGGGCTACGTCTTCGTCGGGCTGGTGTTCTGGACCCTTTGTTTCGGCCTGTCGCAGGTGAGCGCCCGGATGGAGCGCGATTCCGAGCGGGCCCAGTCGCGTGCGCCGAGTGGCGGAAGGACAGCGTAATGACAGCAAATGCATCCATCGCCGTCCGCTCGCTGTCCAAATGGTACGGCTCCTGGCGGGCGCTCCGCGACGTTTCGCTCGACATCGAGGGCGGCACCTGCACGGTGCTCTGCGGACCTTCGGGCTCGGGCAAGTCGACCCTGCTCAGGTGTCTCAACGGCCTCGAGGAGTGGCAGGAGGGCGACGTCGCCATCGGCGGCGTCCCTGTCGGCTACAAGGCACGGGAATTGCGCAGGCTGCGCCGCGACGTGGGCATGGTGTTCCAGAGCTTCAACCTGTTCCCGCATCTGTCGGTGCTGGACAACGTCACGCTTGCGCCGCGCATCGTCCGCCGCCGGGGCCGGCGGGAAAGCGAGGAGCATGCGATGCAGTTGCTGGAGCGCGTCGGCGTCGCCCAGCACGCGGCGAAAGTCCCGTCGGCCTTGTCCGGCGGCCAGCAGCAGCGCGTCGCGATCGCACGCGCGCTGGCGATGCGGCCGAGTGTCCTGCTCTTCGACGAGCCAACATCGGCGCTCGATCCGGAATCGGTGAAGGAAGTGCTCGACGTGATGATCGATCTCGCGCGCTCGGGCACCACCATGATAGTCGTGACCCACGAGATGGGTTTTGCCCGCCGGGTCGCCGGCCGCGTCGTTTTCATGGACAAGGGAAGCATCGTCGAGACGGGCGAGCCGGGCGAGTTCTTCGACTGCCCCTGCACCGACCGGGCCAAGGCGTTCCTGGGCAACATCGCGAGGAACTGAACACGCATTGCCGCGCGCCTGCGTGACGGGCGCGCCAGCCAAAATTACTGGTGTTTCCGGGTCTTGTACCCGGTTGGCAAAGTTGCGCCGGCCCGAAGGACCGGCGCAACAGGATCAGTGACCGAGACGCTGGGGCTGGTAGCCGGCGGTCTCGATCGCCTTGGCGGCGAGCGCCGCATCGCCGTCCACCGTCACCTGCTTGGTCGCCAGGTCGATGGAGAAGGCAGCGCCGGGCAGCGTGTGCTCGATTGCCTTCTTGATGGTGCCGGCGCAGTGGCCGCAGGTCATGTCGTCGACCTTGAAGGTGACGCCCTTGACCGACGCGTCCGCCGCGACGTCGTCGTGATGCTGGTGACTAGAGCACATAGTGGTCCTCCTGGTTGCCCTTAACACGGGCGAACCATGCGGCCTTCCCGCACGGGAAGGTCAAGAGTATTTCGGGAAGTTGCCGGTATGGACTACCTGGAATAGCCGGCGGTTGGCTGGCCTGGGCGCTGATTACCCCTGCAGGCGGATTTTCGCCCGTCCCTCCTGTCCCGCACGGATCGAGTATCGTTGTATGGTCGAAAGATGTGGCCGGGGCGACTGCCCGATCAATGGCTAATGCAAGAACACCAGGAGGGTGGCAGGTGGAAGACAGGGATACGCGGCGGCTGGAGATGGTGGTGCTGATGACCCCCGAGATGGCAAACTTCAGCGGCAAGGTGCACGGCGGAGCCTTGCTCAATCTCCTCGATCGGGTCGCCTTCTCCTGCGCCTCGCGATACTCGAACAAATACGCGGTGACGCTCTCGGTCGATCAGGTGGTGTTCCGGGAACCGATCAATGTCGGCGAGTTGGTCACCTTCAGGGCGTCCGTCAATTTCGCAGGCCGCACCTCGATGGAGGTGGGCATCCACGTCGAGGCCGAGAACATCCGCTCGGGACAGCGTCGCCACACCAATTCCTGCTACTTCACGATGGTGGCGGTGGACGACGACGGCCGGCCCGCGCAGGTGCCTTCCTTCGTTCCGGCGACCGATATCGACAGAAGGCGGCATCGCGCGGCCGAACTGCGTCGCGAATTGCGCCGGGAGTTCGAAGCCCGTTTCCAGGCTGCGACGGCGGGCGAGATTTAGAGCTTTCCAGGCAAGGTGGGCGGCGTTTTCCGGCCGGAGCGCAAAAACGCTACAACGGCTGTTAAGCCAGGAGCCGCGTTGGTTGCGGTCGCTGGTCACGGGTGCCTCGATCCAGCTCGCGGCGCGGTTTGCGTCTTGGCGCCGCCTCCTGGAAAGCGCAGGCGCTAAAGCAATTCCAGGAAAAGTGCGGCGCGGTTTTCCGTCCGGAATTGCGCAAAAACGAAGAGATAGAGCGGTTCCGCGATTCGAAGAAAAGCGGAGCCGCTCTTGAGATCAGGCGTAGCGCGCCAGGATTTCGCTGAGATTGCGCTTGCCGCGCTTGGTCTGGCCGATATTGGCCTGTTCGAACACCTGATTGAGGTGCTCGACGATGGCTGCGGCGCTCGCCTCGGGGTCGCGTGCCCGCAACGCCTGCAGGATGGCGGCGTGCTCGTCGACACTGCAGTCGGTTTCCTGATGGGTGCTGTGTTGGGCAAGGATCAGGGATGTTCTCGAGATCAGGGATTTGAGGAAACCGGCCAGGACCTCGTTGCCCGCCATCTGGGCGGCGAGCAGGTGGAATTCGCCCGACAACAGGATCGCTGCCGTATGGTCGCCGGCGTGGCTGACCTGGTGCTCCTTTTCGAGATGCTGATCGAGCGTCGCGATCTGCTTGTCTGTCACCACGGTGGCGAGCTTGGAGAAGATCTCGCGCTCGATCGCGTTGCGCGCTTCGAACACCTGGCGCGCCTCGTCGGGTGTGGTGCTGGCGACGAAGGCGCCCCGGTTTTGCCGGAACTCCACGAGCGCTTCGGAATGCAGGCGGTTGAGGGCGGCGCGTACGATGGTGCGGCTGACCGAAAACAGCGATCCGATCGACTCTTCGCTGAGCTTGGTGCCCGGCATCAACTCCCGCGCCAGGATGGCGCGGAACAGGGCCCCGTAGATCGTGTCGATTTTCGAACCGGCCTTGTCGTCGAGATCGGTATTCGTTGCTTTAGCCATTCCATCACCAGCCAGTGTTGTACGGGCAACACGTAACATCGCTATGTCCCAGATGCATCGGCCGTGGGGGGAAGACAAGATGAATACTGGTCTTGCCACGCTCTCGGTCTTGTCCTGACCGCAGTGAAATCGCCGCACACCGGCGCCTGCCGCTCGTATATCGCACGCCTGATCCACCTCACGTCGGAATGCGCAGCACTCCTTGAGGCGGCTGCGCAACGACGCACGGCGCCAGAGCCTGCGAAACGCATTCTAGCAACGGCTTTCGGATACAAAAGCGAAAACCAATTGGCTCAGTAAATGGATTTTTTGAATACGATATACCCGATGATATGAGGCGCTCAGCAGGCAGCGTGGCGGTGCCCTGAATCGGTCCCGCCGCCCAACATCGCCGTGAGGGATGGCGACAGGCCGAAGGTGTTTGCGGAACCAGTCGTCTTGAGCGTGATCGGCCGCGACAGGTCGGAGAGACGCATCGCCTTTGCGATGGCTTCGCGATGCGGGTCCAGGATCGGCACACGACAAAGCTGCGTGATCTCCGCCAGCCAAGGGATGAGCCCGGCTCCTCCGAGCACGACATGGGCCGCGCCGAGGCGGGCAGCCTCTCCGTCCAGAAATTCGGCGATGGCCCTGGGGCTTTCCGCAACGGTCTCGATGGAGCGGATGGCGGCGACCTTTTCCTGGATGCCGAGTTTCAGCACCAGTTCGGCGAGCATTTCGCACCAAACTGCGCCATTCGTGGCTATCAGGGAGGTTCCGGGCATGTCGGCAGCAGCCAGCAATCCGGCCTCGGCGAAACCAATGACGGGTAGCCCCGTCATCTCCGCAAGCGCCTCGCGGCCAGGGTCACCGAAGCAGGCCAGCAGGATCGCGTCGGGCATGCCGGATTCGGCGATGGCCCTGGCCGCGGCGTCCAATACCGCATGAGCGGCAATCGATACGGCGACGCGGGTGGAAATGTAGCTGAAGCCGAAGTCGGCAGTCATCGTCCGCACCTCGGCAGCGCTCGCCGTAACGTCGCGCACGAGGATGTCGATCGACGTGCTGACTTGGGTTGATGTGTTCGGATTGATGACGAGTAGTCGGGGCATCGGAGTTCCTCAGAGACGCAAGAAAAACCAGCCGACTTGCAGTCGGCTGGCGGCCGAAGCCAGCAGTCTCTGATGTCTCCGACGGCTACGTCATATCACTGTATCGAAACATGCACCGATTTCGTATCCAAAAACCGGTGCGGCTGTTCGATGCATGCAATGATGCAGCAGCCAGAACCTCAGCCGAAACACCGGGGCGGCGCCGCCGGCTCAGGCGGCGCGTCGCGCGGCTTCCCAGCCCAGGTCCGAGCCGATTGTTACCAGGGCGTCGACGAGCCTGCGCATATGCGCCTCGGTATGGAACGGCGTCGGCGTGATGCGCAGCCGCTCCTGTCCGCGCGCCACGGTCGGGTAGTTGATCGGCTGGACGTAGATGGCATGTTCGTCGAGAAGCTTCTCGCTGATGCGCCGGCACAGATGCGCGTTGCCGACGATGACCGGCAGGATATGGCTCGGGGTGTCCAGCACCGGCAGACCGGCATCCTCCAGCATCGCCTTGAGCTGGGCCGCATTGGCAGCCTGACGGGCGCGGTCCTCGGGATGCGCCCTGACATGGCGGATCGCCGCCAGCGCGCCGGCCGCCAGATGCGGGCAGAGCGACGTCGTGAAGATGAAGCTGTCTGACATGCTGCGAATGACGTCGATCAGCGGCGCGGGACCCGAGACATAGCCGCCCATGACGCCAAAGGCCTTGGCGAGCGTTCCCTCGATGATGGTGAGGCGGTCGGCCAGCCCCTCGCGCTCGGCAATGCCGCCGCCACGCGGCCCGTAGAGCCCGACGGCATGGACCTCGTCGAGATAGGTGATGGCGCCGTGCTTTTCGGCGACGTCGCAGATGTCGGCGATGGGCGCGATATCGCCATCCATGCTGTAGACGCTCTCGAAGGCCACGATCTTCGGCCTGTCGGGATCGATGCCGCTCATCAGTTCGTCGAGATGGGCGGCATCGTTGTGCCGGAAGATGAAGCGCTCGGCGCCCGAGCGGCGGATGCCCTCGATCATGGAATTGTGGTTGAGCGCGTCGGAGAAGATCGCGCAGCCCGGCAGGACGCGGCCCAGCGTGCCAAGCGCTGCGAGATTGGAGATCCAGCCGGAGGTGAAGATCAGCGCCGCTTCCTTGCCGTGCAGGTCGGCGAGCTCGGTCTCGAGCGCCACATGCTGGCGGTTGGTGCCCGAGATGTTGCGCGTGCCGCCGGTGCCGGCCCCCGACAGGTCGATGGCCGAGTGCATGGCCGCCAGGACGTCGGGATGCTGCCCCATGCCGAGATAGTCGTTGCTGCACCAGACCGTGACGCGCTGCGTCGAGCCGTCGGGCCTGTGCCGAAGGGCCGTCGGAAACTCGCCGGCAATGCGTTCGAGTTCAGCGAAGGTGCGGTAGCGGCCGTCGAGCTTCATCTCGGTCAGAAGTTTCTGGAACCGTGCGGTGTAATCCATGTCTTCACCTCATGCGGAGGTCGTGGCGGGTCTATCGTCCGGCACGGCCATAGCCATACATCTGTAAAATAATGTATGGCCATGTCCCATACATATCAATTTCGAGATGGCCATAAGTGTCGCGGCAAGATGTAGCACGGCATCCGAAGATGCCCGGCCGCGCTCAGTCATGCAGTCTGGCGGCCGACCATGTTGCGCGAGCGCATGAGCGCCCAGACGAGCACGGCCGAGGCGGCGGCGATCGCGGCCGCCGTGACCAGCGACGCGGAAAACGCGGCCGAATAGAGCTCGCGCACCTGCGCAAGCGCGACGCCGGCATCATGGGCCGGCGCTCCGGCGATGGCCAGCACGGCGCTCAGCACCGCAAAACCGATCGTTATTCCGGAAAAGCGCGCCGTCGTGCTTATGCCCGACGCGATGCCGGCCTTGTCGCGCGGTATTGCCAGCATGATCGCCTTCTGCGTCTCGCCGTTGAGCAGCCCGGCGCCGCTTCCCGTCACGAACATGCCGGACAGCAGCACCGGCCAGTTGCCGGCATATGCGCCGAGACCCGCGGCGGCGTTGCCCAGCGCCACGATGCCAAGGCCCAGGATGAGGATCGAAGACGACGGCAGGCGCCGGCCGAGCATTGCGCCGAGATACGGAAAGGCCAGCATGGCGAACGCGAACGGCAGCATGGCAATTCCGGATCCGACCGCGGAAAGCCCGCCGCCGTTCTGCAGGAAGATCGGCAGCAGCGAGGCCATGACCTGCGCTGCGGCGGCATAGGCGAACATCGCCCAGACCGCGCCGATGAATTGCGGACTGCGGAAGAGCTTCAGGTCGAGCATCGGGCTGGAATGAACCCGCTCGACGAGGACGAAGGCAACGAGCGCCAGGGCGCCGAGGGAAAAACCCGCGAGCGCCACCGGGCTGGTCCAACCATGTGCCTGGCCGTTGATCAGCCCCCAGGTGAGGCCGAACATCGATGAGGCGAAAAGGATGATCCCCGCCGGGTCGAGCCTGCCTCTCGAAGTGTCCCGCGACTCGTCGGCATAGGCGATCGTCGCCACGCCAAGCGTGATGCAGATCGGCACGTTGATGAAGAACGCCCAACGCCACCCCAGCGACTGGACGACAAGCCCGCCGGCGATCGGCGCGACGACCATGGTCGCGCCCATGACTCCGCCCCAGATCGCCCAAGCGCGGTTCCGCTCGGCCTCGCCATGGAAGCGGTGCCCGATGATGGCGAGTGCGGGCGCGAGAACGAAGGCGGTCGCGACCCCCTGCAGGCCGCGGCCGAAAAGAAGCCATGCCGTCGCAGGCGCGGTCCCGCTCATGAACGAAGCCACCGCAAGGCCTGCCAGGCCGCAAAGGAACGTGCGCCGCCGCCCGTGCCTGTCGGCGATGGCGCCGGCAGGCAGCAGCGAGGCCGCGAAGCTCAGGAAGAAGGCGCTGATGATCCATTGGCTGTCGGCAGCACTTGCGCCCAGTTGCCGGGCGATGGCCGGAACCGCCACGGCCACCACATTGGTGTCGACCAACGTCATGGCGCAGCCGACCGACGCCGTCAGCAGGAGCCGCAGCGAGTTCCCATCCGCGCCCCTGCCTGCGCTATCGCGCGTCATCTTGGCCGTGGCGACAAGGACGCGCTGGAAGGCTCCGGCGCGAGTTGTCCTTCGCGACCCGCTCCAAGGGCCCCGACGAGCGCCGCCTCGATCACATCATGCCAGGCCGGACTGAGCGGGGTGAGCGGGAGCCGATAGTTCGCCTGCGCGAATTCGAGGCGCTCGAGCGCCCATTTCACCGGGATCGGGTTCGATTCGACGAACATGGCCTGGTGCAGCGGTGCAATGCGGAGGCTTATTTCGCGGACGGTGGCGACATTGCCGGCGCGGGCAGCCGCGCACAGGCGGGCCATCACGGCGGGGATGACGTTCGCCGTGACCGAGATGTTGCCGCGCGCGCCAAGCAGCATCAGTGCCGCGGCCGTCGGGTCGTCGCCGCTATAGACGGCGAAATCCGCCGGCAGCGATCGCATCAGCATGAGGCCCCGGCCGATGTCGCCGGTCGCATCCTTGAGGCCCACGATGTTGGGGATCTCGGCCAAGCGCAGCACGGTTTCGTTCGCAAGGTCGGCGATCGTCCGGCCCGGCACGTTGTAAAGGATAAGCGGGAGTTCCACGGCCTCGGCGATGGCCCTGAAGTGCTGGTAGAGTCCCCGCTGCGTCGGCTTGTTGTAATAGGGGACGACCGAAAGCGCCGCGACAGCGCCGGCCTTTCGGGCAAACTCCGTCAATTCGATTGCTTCGCTCGTCGCATTGGCGCCCGTGCCGGCGATGACCGGAATGCGGCCGCCGGCATGTTCGACGGCGGCCGCGATGAGTTCGCAGTGCTCCTCCATCGAGACGGTCGCGCTTTCTCCGGTGGACCCCATGACGACGATGCCGTCGGTACCGGACTGGACGTGCCAGTCGATCAGCCTGCGGAATGCGACCCAGTCGATGGCGCCGTCGGCCAGCATCGGGGTGACCATCGCCGGGATGCTGCCGGCAGGGAGCAGCGCTTCGGGTGCCAGGGCAGGTTGCGTGATCGGTTCGGCGCCAGCCATGGTCAGGCCTCCCCGTCTTGGGCGGACGCCTGCGGCGCGATCGACCGCCAGGCGGCGATGAACTGTGCGGCGCTCTGCTTGATCTCTTCGAACGGACGGCCGGGACGATAGAGATTGCCTCCGATGCCGAAGCCGCTCGCGCCGGCGTCGACCCAGGTGCGCATCGCATCAGGAGTGATGCCGCCGGTCGGCATGAGCGGGATGTCGGACGCGAAGACGGAGCGCCAGGCCTTCAGCACGGTTGGCGAGATGGCCTCCGCCGGGAAGATCTTCAGCCCGTCGGCACCGGCCTCGAGTGCGGCAAAGCCTTCCGTCGGCGTCGCCACGCCCGGGAAGCACGCCATGCCCTGCGCACGGGCGGCGCTGACGACCTTGGGGTCGGCATGGGGCATGACGATCAGGCGGCCGCCGACGTCGCGGACGCGCGTCACGGCGGCTGGCGTCATCACTGTTCCCGCGCCGATGACGGCGTCCGATCCGAAGCGGCGGGCGATGCGCTCGATGCTGTTGAACGGATCGGGCGAGTTGAGCGGGACCTCGATCAGGCGAAAGCCGGCCTCGATGAGGATGCCGGTAACGTATTCGACCTCGAGCGGCGTCACCCACCGCAAGATGGCAACGAGCGGACAAGCGGCGAGCGCTTCGCTCAACGGCATGCCCGAACTTGGTCTCAACAGCTGCTGCAGCATTGTATGGTTCCTTCCCAACGGACCATACAGGCGCGCCGACATTGACCGCAAAACACCCCGCTTGTGACATCGGGCCTGCGCTTTTCGTCGCAGCGCGCCTTTGCCATCTGGATCGGCGCGATTTTGCCTGGATTCAATCTGCCGCCTTATGTATGGCGATTGCCCATACTTAAAAGACGCACATGTCTTTGTCTAGAGTCATCGGCAGGAACGGGTTCGAGTATGGATGGAGCGGTATTTCAGGGCGAGCGGCAGGAGGCCATCCCAGGCTATGACGAGCAGATCGTCCGCTGGTTTGTCCTGGCGACGATCATCTGGGCGCTCGTCGGGCTCGCGGCGGGCGTTCTCATCGCGCTCCAGTTGACGTTCCCTTCGCTGAACTTCTCGGAATACGCGACCTTCGGCCGCCTGCGGCCCGTCCATATCTCGGGCGTGGTGTTCGCCTTCGCCGGAAACGCGCTGTTGGGGACGTCGCTCTATGTCGTGCAGCGGACCTGCCAGGTCGGGCTGTGGGGCGGCCGCCAGCTCTCGATGCTGGTGTTCTTCGGCTACCAGCTCTTCATCATCCTGGCGCTGACGGGCTACCCGCTCGGCATCACCCAGAGCAAGGAGTACGCCGAGCCGGAATGGTATGCCGACCTGCTGCTGCTTGCGGTCTGGCTCACCTACCTCGCGATCTACACGGGCACGCTGACCCGTCGACGCGAGCCGCACATCTATGTGGCGAACTGGTTCTACCTCGCCTTCATCATCACGGTCGCGGTCCTGCACATCGTCAACAACCTCGCGGTGCCGGTCTCGTTCGCCGGGGCCAAGAGCTACTCGCAGTTCGCAGGCGTGCAGGATGCGCTGATCCAGTGGTGGTACGGCCACAACATGATCGGCTTCTTCCTGACGGCCGGCTTCATCGGCATGATGTACTATTTCGTGCCGAAGCAGGCGGAGCGGCCGATCTATTCCTACCGGCTCTCCATCGTCCACTTCTGGGCGCTGATCTTCCTCTACATCTGGGCCGGGCCGCATCACCTGCACTTCAGCGCACTGCCCGACTGGGCCCAGACGCTGGGCACCGCGTTCTCGATCATGCTCTGGATCCCGTCCTGGGGCGGCATGATCAACGGAATCATGACCCTGTCGGGCGCGTGGGGAAAGCTGCGCACCGACCCCATTCTCCGCTTCCTCGTCGTCGCCGTCGCCTTCTACGGCATGGCGACCTTCGAGGGGCCGCTGATGTCGATCAAGGCGGTCAACGCGCTCAGCCATTACACGGACTGGACGGTCGGACACGTGCACTCCGGGGCACTCGGCTGGGTGGCCTTCATGGTCTTCGGCTCGATCTACTACCTCGTGCCGCGGCTCTGGCGGGCGCCGCTCTGGTCGCACCGTCTGGTCGAGTGGCACTTCTGGGTCGCGACCATCGCCATCGTCCTCTACATCACCGCGATGTGGGTGGCGGGCATCGCCCAGGGCCTCATGTGGCGGGCCTACGACCAGTTCGGCTTCCTCCAGTACTCCTTCGCCGACAGCGTCGCGATGCTCCATCCCTACTATGTCGTGCGTGCACTCGGAGGCGCCCTCTACCTGTTCGGCGCGGTGCTGATGGCGTTCAACGTCTTCATGACCATCCGCAGTTCGTGGCGGCGCGTACGCCCCTCAGGAACCGGGCACCACAAGGCCAACCTGGCGACTGTTGCCTCGAACGCCTGAGCCGCCCCCCGCATTCAAGTTGAAAGACGCTGTTTCCCATGGCGAAAACCCCTGACAACAAAGTCAACCACGGAACGATCGAACGCTCGACGACGCTGCTGTTCGTCCTGAGCTTCCTCGTCGTCGCGATCGGCGGCCTGGTCGAGGTCGTGCCGCTGTTCCGTCTCAAGGAGACGATCACGCCTGTGGCCGGCGTGCGCCCCTACACGCCGCTCGAGCAAATCGGCCGCAACATCTACACCCGCGAGGGCTGCTACACCTGCCACAGCCAGCAGGTGCGGCCGTTCCGCGACGAGGTCGAGCGCTACGGGCATTATTCGATCGCTGCCGAAAGCATGTACGACCACCCCTTCCTGTGGGGATCGAAGCGGACCGGACCTGATCTGGCACGCGTCGGCGGCAAATATTCGAACGCCTGGCACGTCGCCCACATGATCAATCCGCGCGACGTGGTGCCGGTGTCGATCATGCCGGGCTATCCGTTCCTGCAGGGACGCGACCTGAAGTTCGACGACGTCCAGGATCACCTGCGGGCGTTGCGCGAGGTCGACGTGCCCTACACCGGTGAGGCGATTGAGAACGCCGCGAACGACGTCCGCGCGCAGGCGACGGGTCAGGACACCGAGGCGCTGCTCGCCCGCTACCCAGGCGCGCGCATCGGCGATTTCGACGGCCAACCCGATCGCATCACCGAGATGGACGCGCTGATCGCCTATCTCCAGGTGCTCGGCACGATGGTCGACTTCTCCGATGTCCGCCTCGACGGGGAGAAGGAGTAGGCCATGTCGCAGTCGCTGATCAGCATGTTCCTGAACGGCTGGCTCGTCGTTGCCACGCTTTTGTTCGTCGCGATCGTCTGGCGGTGCTTCCGCCCGTCGGCGCGTGCCGAGATGGAACGGAACGCCCAGATTCCCTTCGAAGGAAAGGCCCGCGAGCAATGAGCAGTCCGGAACGCGATCCACTGACCGGCCAGCTTACGACCGGTCATGAATGGGACGGCATCAAGGAACTCAGGACCCCGATCCCCAACTGGTGGCTGATCACCTTCGTCGTCACCTGGGTCATCGCCGTCGGCTATCTCGTGCTCTACCCGTCGTTTGCGACGACCAAGAGCTACGCGCCGGGGCTGCTGGGGTGGTCGAGCGAAAACGAACTCGCCAAGTCGACGCAGAGCGCGCGCGACATGCAGGCCGCCTGGCGCAACCAGATCATCGCGACGCCGATCGAGAAGATCGAAGCCAATGAGGAGCTGAGGCGCTTCGCCGTCGCGGGCGGACAAGCCGCCTTCAACGAGAACTGCGCCGCCTGCCACGGCGTTGGCGGAGGAGGGCAAATCGGCCAGTTCCCGTCACTGCTCGACGACGACTGGCTCTGGGGCGGCAATATCGCCGACATCCACACGACGATCGCCTACGGCATCCGCAGCGACAGCGACGAGGCCCGGGTCAGCGAGATGCCGGCATTCGAGGAGATGCTGAGCGCCGAGGAAATCGCCGCCACCGCGGACTACGTGCTGAGCCTCTCGGATCGCTCGCGCGATGCCACGAGGCAGGGCCTCCCGGGCGCCGTCCTCTATGCCGACAATTGCGCCTCCTGCCACGGCACCGAGGGTGAGGGCGTCAGGGATTTCGGGGCGCCGCGCCTCAACGATGCGATCTGGCTCTATGGCAGCACCCCCGAAGCGCTGATCCAGCAGATCTCGCGCCCGAGAATGGGCCACATGCCCGCCTGGGCGGGCCGGCTCGACGAGGCGACCATCAGGATGCTCGCCGTCTACGTCCACACGCTCGGAGGCGGAGAACAGTAGTGTCGACGACGACGATCCACGATACCGTTTCCCGCAAGCCGGCGCGGCTGCCGATCCCGCAGACCGTGCGCGGGCGCTACCGGACGATCAAGACGGTCATCGCCTGGGCGTTGCTGACTTTCTACTTCATCACGCCCTGGTTCCGCTGGGATCGCGGGCCGCTGTTGCCCGACCAGGCCGTCCTCTTCGACCTGCCGGGCCGGCGGCTTTTCATCCTCGGGCTCGAGTTCTGGCCGCAGGACCTGCCGATCGCGGCCGGCGCCCTCATCCTCGGCGCCTTCGCACTGTTTGGCGCGACGGCTGTCGCGGGGCGCGTCTGGTGCGGCTTCACCTGCCCGCAGACGGTGTGGACCGACCTGTTCTTCACGGTCGAGCGCTTCTGCGAGCGCCTGTTCGGCAAGGGCACGCTGCTGTCCAACATCGCCAAGCCGGTCGTGCAGATCGCCCTGGCCGTCCTGACGGCATTCGGCTTCGCCGCATTCTTCAACGACGCACCCACACTGCCCTACGCATTGGTGACGGGAACCGCACCGCTTGGCGCCTACATCGCCATCGGCGTGCTTACCCTGACGACATGGCTGTTTGCGGCCTATGCCAAGGAGCGCGTGTGCCTGCACATGTGCCCCTGGCCGCGCTTCCAGGCAGCCCTGCTCGACAAGGAGAGCCTCGTCGTCACCTACCAGCGCTGGCGCGGGGAACCGCGCGGCAAGAAGAAGGCGACCCTTCGTCCGGAACTGGGCGACCTGTCCGCGCTCATCCGCGAGGCGTCTTCGTTCGACGCGGGCCGCGGCGACTGCATCGACTGCATGCGCTGCGTGAACGTCTGCCCGACGGGCATCGACATCCGCGACGGCCTGCAGATGGGCTGCATCGGCTGCGGGCTCTGCATCGATGCGTGCGACGATGTCATGGCCAGGGTCGACCGACCCGCGGGGCTGATCCGGTTCGACGTCGAGGGCTCCGATCGCGTTGGCTCGCTGAAGCCGCAGAAGGCGAGCATCCTCCGGCCCAAGACCATCCTCTACGCCGTGCTCTGCCTGGTTGCCCTCGGATCGATCGCCGTTGGCATATCGCGCATGGAAAGCGTGCTGCTCGATGTCGAGCCGCAGAGAAACCAGCCGTTCGTGCAACTGTCGGACGGATCGGTGCGCAACGACTTCGTCATCCGGCTGGCGCACCGCCTGCCGAAACTCGATCGGGTCGAGATCAGGGTAGAGGGCCTCGCCGGCGCCACCTTGCGGCTCGGCTCGGATGAAGTGGGGCACGAGACGGCCGAACTGGCCATCGCGGGCGATCGGAGGATCAACGAGCGCCTGTTCGTCACCACGGCCCCCGGGGAAGCGCCATCGGGACGCGCGGACCTGCGCATCGTCGTCAGCGACCCCGTCAGCGGCGCAACGCTGGGCACCGTCGACACCTATTTCTGGGGGCCCGCGCGATGACGGACGCTGTATCGGCGGAAGGCAGGAAGGACCGCTGGATACCGGCCTGCTTCGTCCTCTTCTTCGTCGGCCTGGCTGCGCTCGAAATATGGTTCGTGACGCTGTCGACCCGGAGTTTCACCGGCGTGGTGACGGACGACGCCTACAACATCGGCCTGAACTACAATGCGGTGCTTGCCCAGCAGGAAGCCGAACGGCGCCTTGGATGGACCACCGCTCTCGCCTTCGAGCAGGGCGAGGGTCTCAAGGGCCGGCTGACGCTGCGCGTGCACGACGCCAATGGCCAGCCACTCGTCGCCGACGAGCTGCGGGCGACGGCCGAGCGGATGAGCCGCTTCCCGCAGATCCAGCCCGTGCAATTCAAGCGGCAGGCGGGCGGCGAATATGTCGCCGATCTCGATGTACCGCTGGCCGGCCGCTGGTTCGTGAGGATCAGGCTCGGGCGCGGGAGTGACACGATCCACCTCATCGAAGAGGTCCACGTACGGCCATGACCAAGCTGCCGAATGTCTCGATCGACGCCCGAACGGCAGCGTCCGGTGGCACTGCGCCATGAGCCTGCTCCTCTTCCTCATCCCAGTCGCCTTGATGCTCGGTTCGCTCGGCATCGCCGCATTCCTGTGGACCCTGCGCAACGGCCAGTACGACGACCTGGACGGCGCAGCGCAACGGATATTCCTCGACAACGATAGACCGGAGACACTCGATGACCGATGACGAGATCATTCGATCCGCCCGCAGGCGCAACGCCTTCGCCCTGACGCTGACAAGCGCGATCGCTCCGGTTTTCGGCGGGCTCTACGCCGGCCAGGCCGGTGCCTTCTGGGCACTTGCCGCATGGCTCACCTTCGTCGTGCTGCCGCGCACCACCGGGATGAGGCCGCTCGGCTTCCTCTACCGCAACTTCTTCGTCCCCGAGCAGCTGCCGTGGACGATGGTCAATGTCGCGCTGGCAATCCTGGTCGGAACCATGCGCTTCGGCATCGACGTGGCGTTCTATGCCGCGCTTGTCGGGGTGCCCATCGTGGTCCTGACGCTCATCGTCGTGGCACTCGACCTCGATCCCGCGCCGGCCGAGCCCGAAGCGATACCGGTCCCCGTACGCGCCGACCCGGTCCACAAGGTGGATCTCGCCGCATAAGTCGTAGCCGCGAGGCCAGGCAATTGCCGAAGGGCCGCGGCCCTCCGGTGCCGACGCCAACGGAGCAACATTCGCTTTCAAAGCAAAACCATACATGCTACCACCATTGTATGTAGATTGACCATACAATCTAGGGGAGGGGCGTCATGTGGAAACCGCGGCTGATCGAGAGCGCGCGTATGAAGTACCTCGGCATCGTCGAGGCGCTTGAGGCCGACATACGCTCCGGTCGGGTCGCGCGGGGAGACAGGCTGCCTGCCCAGCGTGCCATCGCCGAAGCCCTCGGCATCGATCTCACCACGGTAACCCGGGCCTTCAACGAGGCGCGCCGGCGCGGCCTCGTCTCGGCGCAGGCCGGCCGCGGCACCTTCATCAGCGAAACGCTCGACGGTGCACCCCCGGAGACGGCCCATCCGCTGATCGATCTCAGCATGAACATACCGCCGCAGCCGTCGGACGTGGATTTCCGCAAGCTCCTTCCGCAAGGGATCGCCGCCGTCCTCGCCACCGCTCGCGGCCTGTCCCACCTGCATTACCAGGAGAGCACCGGCGCTGAACCGGACCGGCACGCCGCTGCCGGCTGGCTCGGGTCGCGCATCGAGGGCGCCACGTCGGACCGCATCGTTGTCACCGGCGGAGCCCAGTGCGCGCTGTTCGCCGTATGCGAGCTGCTCCTCAGCCGCGGCGATGTCGTGGCCGCCGGGGAAATGACCTATCCGGGCCTGAAGGCGGTCGCCATCCAGAAGGGGCTCGTGCTCGAACCGCTGCAGATGGACGGCGACGGCATCATTCCCGACGCCTTCGAGAAAGTCTGCCGGGAGCGCGCGCCGAAGGTCCTCTACGTCATTCCGAGCATCGACAACCCGACGACCGCGACCCTGTCGGAAGAGCGCCGCAGGGCCTTGGCGGTACTGGCGCGCAAGCACGGCGTCACGATCGTCGAGGACGATCCCTATGCCCCGCTGAGACCAGAGAGGATGGTCGCGATGGCGGAGCTCGCGCCCGACATAACGTGGCACATCGCGACGCTCTCCAAATGCGCGACGCCGGCCCTGCGCGTCGCCTATGTGCTTGCGCCCAGCGCGCCGAGGGCGCTGCGACTTGCCGGCGTGCTCCGCGCCACGATCCTGATGGCACCGCCGCTGATGTCAGCGCTGGCGAGCCGCTGGATCGCCGATGGCGTCCTGGACGAGATCGCGCGATCGATCAGCGCCGAGAATGCGGAGCGCCAGAAGTTGGCCGCGTCGATCCTCGGCGATATCGGCTTCGCCGCTGATCCCCATGGTCATCACCTATGGATGCGGCTGCCGGAACACTGGCGTGCGGTGGATTTCGCCGAGCATGCGGATCGCGCAGGCGTCTCGATCGTGCCGAGCTCGGCCTTCGCCACCGTCGCGCATCCCATCGAAGCGGTGAGGATTTCCCTGGGCGTCGCTCCGGACAGAGGCGACCTGGAGGATGGCCTGACCCAACTCGCAAGTCTCATCACGCAACCCTCGCTCGGCGCAAAAGCCGTCGTATAGTCTTCAGGATCAGAAACATGGCCGTCATCAAAGCCGCCGTCGTTCAGGCCGCACCCGTACTGTTCGACACTCCCAGGACCATGGACAAGCTCGCGGAACTGACGCGCGATGCCGCCGCCAGGGGTGCCAATCTCGTCGTCTTCCCCGAGGCCTTTGTCGGCGGCTACCCCAAGGGCCTCGACTTTGGCGCGCGCCTCGGCCTGCGCAGCCCGGAGGGACGTGAAGAGTTCCGGCGCTATTTCGAAAGCGCCATCGACCTGCCCGGGGCCGAGGCGACGCGCCTCGGCGAGATCGCCCGCGACAATGGCGTGCATCTGGTCGTCGGCGTCATCGAAAGGGACGGCGGCACCCTCTACTGCTCGGCGCTAACCTACGGCCCGTCCGGCAAGCTGATCAACAAGCACCGCAAGCTGATGCCGACGGCGCTGGAGCGGCTGGTGTGGGGCTTCGGCGACGGCTCGACCATCGGCGTCGCCGAGACGCCAATCGGACGGATCGGCAGCGTGATCTGCTGGGAAAACTACATGCCGTTGCTGCGCTCGGCCATGTATGCCCAGGGTGTCGAACTCTATTGCGCGCCAACGGTCGACGATCGCGACACCTGGCTGCCGACGATGCGCACCATCGCGCTGGAGGGGCGCTGTTTCGTCATCTCGGCCTGCCAGTACTTCAAGCGCAGCGACGGCCCGGCCGACTATGCGCCGATCCACGGCGACGATCCGGACACCGTGCTGATCCGGGGCGGCTCCTGCATCGTCGATCCGCTCGGAAACGTGCTGGTCGAACCAGACTTCACCGGCGAGACGATCAAGGTCGCCGAGATCGATCGCCGCATCATCGCCCGCGGCAAATACGACCTCGACGTCGTGGGGCACTATTCCCGACCCGACGTTTTCCGGTTGAACGTCGACACGCGTCCCAAGTCGGCCGTCGTGTTCGATGCACAGCCGCAGCCGGCACCCGAGCCGTTCGATAAGGCTCAGCCGCAGGCGACCGACTGATCGCTCCGAGGCGGGATCGGAATCAGGAACAGATCCGGACATCGCTGGCCCTCAGGCGGCCCAGCAGCGGTTCTTCCGGCAGGGTCTCAGTGACCAGCGTGTGGATGTCGCAAAGTGTGCCCAGGCGGACGAGCGCCCGCCGGCCGAATTTCGACCTGTCGACGGCGAGGATGGTGCGCTCGGCCTGTCCCATCGCCGCCGACACTGCCGCGACCTCGGCATGGTCGTCGTCGCCGATGTCGCCCTCGTGGTCGATGCCGCTGACCGAGATGACGGCCACGTCGAACTTGAAGCGCCTGATGTAGTCGGCCGTCTCCTCGCGGAAGACGCCGCCGTCGACCTGGCGCACGAACCCGCCCGGCACGGCTATGGCGAAGTCGGTGCTTTCGCTGAGCGTGGTCGCGACCCGAAGGCTGTAGGTGACGACGCGCAGGTCGCGCCGCCTGACGAGCGCGCGGGCCACTGCCTCGCAGGTCGTACCCGTGTCGATGAAGACCGCCGAGCCGTCGGGAATGAGGTCGGCCGTGAGCCGGCCGATGCGCTCCTTGGCCGCGGCGTTGTCGACGCGCCTCTGGCGCAGCACCGAAGGCTCGACCGGCGCCGAGATGGTCGCCCCGCCATGCAGCCGGCGCACCTTGCCCTGCTCCTCGAGCGCCATGATGTCACGCCGCGCGGTCTGCGTGGTCACCGAATAGAGGCGGGTGATCTCCTCGATCGAAACATAGTGGTTCTGTTCGAGATAGCCGAGCAGGTGAGCCTGTCGGCTCGACTTCTTGCTGTCCTTTTCCATGCCGGGACTGTCCGTTATCGCCATCTGAAATCCTGCTCCTCCGGACCTGCTAGCAAATTCGCGCAGAGGTTTCATCCGGCCGCTGCGAGAAGCCCCGGCGCTTTCGCGCAGCATCTGGGGAAAATGTTGTAAAAGTGACATCTACCGTCACTAATGTCCGAATCCGTACTTTTTGACGACAGCAACATGTCTTTCGCACGGCTGCATTGGCAGTTTCGTGACAGCTGCTGTCGTGTCGCAACAAAGGAGTGACGCGATGACGACCCCCAACGGCTGCGCGGCTGAGGCGCCTGCCCAACCTGACAACCAGCCTGGCCGCCGCTTGCGCTGCGTCGCCGCAGGGCTGCTATGCGGCACGGCCCTGGCCCTGCAGGCATTGCCCGCCCAGGCGGCGGAGGATTCGCTGAGGATCCTGACGCTCAACACCTGGCTCGACCGTTTCAAGCCGACGCCGGCAACGGCGGGCGAGTTCTTCATCAAGGGCAACTATGACATCCTGACCTTCCAGGAATTTCGCGCCAACAGCACCTACGCCCGCGACCTGCCGGGTGTGATGCAGGCCGCCGGGCTCGGCATTTACGGCACGCGCCAGGACGGCGACGTCGGGGTGTTTTCACGCCTGCCCGGGACCTATGGGGCCTTCACGTCGGGTGCGACCGCGACCTTCACCAAGGTCGACGGCACGGCCAAGCGGCCGGTGACGATCGTCGGCACCACCCACCTCAACTACTATGACGAGCCGACCAACCGCATCAACCAGGCCAAGGCTCTGAACGGCTGGGCGAAGGCGCAGACGGGCCCCGTCATCCTGACCGGTGACTTCAACGCCGGCGACGTGTCCGAACGCGGCCTGCATTCGGTGAGCCAGCAGGAGCGGCTGCTCAAGATCTACACCAAGAACCCGACCAACGCTTTCTATCTCAGCCTGCTCAAGCAGTACGCCAAGGACCAGGCGCAACTCGACGCCTTCATCACGCAATGGAAGGGCAAGCCTGGTGCGCAGATCGACGCTGCGACGGTGCCGACGGGCCTGTTCGCCGACGAGATGTATCCGGTAGCTGGCAACCTGCCGCAGACCATGAACATCCTGAAGAAGCAGTATCAGATCCTGCAGTTGCCGAGCGAGCGCGAGCAGTTCTCGCCGCATGCGCTGAACGACGGCTCGGTTACCTGGCCCTCCCATGGCGAGGACGCGACCAACACCTGGGGCAGCTGGCACCGCGTCAAGATCGACCACTTCCTGGCCTCACGCCCGTTCGGCAAGTGGTGGCAGATCAACGACGACCCGAACGATCCCTATCTCGGCGTCGTCACCGACGTCAGCTACGTGACCAACCCGAACGGCTCGAAGACGCCGCTGTCGGACCACGAGCCGGTGGCGCACAATCTGCGCTGGGTCGGACCGCAGCTCGAAACCTACGATGACAACGGTACGGCCAAGACCCGCGTCGTCTGGGGCAAGGACGCCTCGACCTTCGCTGAGAAGGGCAAGGAGTTCTTCCTCACCCGCAACAACTTGCGCGACGACGTGTATCTCGGCCAGATCTCGGACGAAAACGGCCTGCCGATCCTGACTGGTCTGACGGATGCGGAGAAGAAGACGCTGCTCGACTGCAAGAGCACCGACCCGCGCTTCCAGCAGGCGATTGCCGACTATTGCATCGACGACCACGGCTTCATCGGCGAGCTCAAGGTCGCCGATGGCGGCACCGTTGTCGTCGAGGAGGATGCCGCGCTCGGCACCGAGCAGGCGAAGCTCCGGCTCGACGGCGGCAGCCTCAGGGTCGCGGGCACCGACATGCATTTGCTCGGCCGCAACGTCGTGTTGGAAGCCGGTGGGGGCGCGCTCGACATTGCCTACGCCGGCAACGTCGTCGGCATTGCCAAGGAGATCTCCGGTGCGGGCAGCCTGACCAAGCTCGGCCTCGGCGGCCTCGTGCTCGAAGGCACGCAAAGCTACACCGGCGAGACCCTGGTCAAGGCGGGCGCGTTGGCGGTGAACGGTTCGATCGCAAGCTCCACTCTGACCACGGTTGAGGCTGGTGCTTCGCTCGGCGGCTCTGGCACGCTCGGCAACACGATTGTGGCATCAGGTGGCACGCTTGCGCCGGGCAATTCGATCGGCACGATCAACGTCACCGGCGACATCACGTTCAAGGCCGGCTCGAAGTTCGAAGTAGAGGCCAACGACAAGGGCGAGAGCGACAAGGTGGCGGCAACGGGCAGGGCCATCCTCGAAGGCGGCTCGGTGCTGACGCTTGCCAGCGGCAACAACTACGCGCCTCAGACGAGCTACAGGATCGTTACCGCATCCGGCGGCGTGACCGGCTCGTTCGCCGACGTCAGCTCGAGCCTCGCCTTCCTCGACCCGACGCTCGCCTACGGCGCCAACGACGTGACGCTGACGCTGAACCGCAACGACATCAGCTTCGCGGAGGTGGGCACGAACCCGAACCAACGGGCGGCTGCGGCGGCGCTGGAAAGCCTCGGCTTCGGCAACGTCGCCTATGTGGCGGTTGCCAATCTCGACGAGGCCGGCGCACGCGATGCGTTCCAGCAGATGTCCGGCGAGGTCCATTCCTCGGCCAGGGGCATGATGATGCAGGACGGCGGCGTCATGCTCGACGCGGCCACCAGGCGCATCGACCAGGCGTTCGGAGACACGAGCGCGGCGAGCTTCCCCGTGCTGGCCTATGGCGACGACGGCCTTGAGTTGGCCCCGGCCGACACCGACCGCTTCGCGCTTTGGACCCGGGCCTTCGGCTCCTGGGGCGACACCAAGGCGGACGCGACCAATGTCGGCTTCGACCGCAGCACCGGCGGCCTGCTCGTGGGCGCCGACACCATGGTCGGCGACGCCTGGCGTGTCGGGCTGATCGGCGGCTACAGCCGCTCGTCGTTCAACACGGACGGCGACACCTCGACCGGCAACAGCGACAACTACCATGTCGGCGTCCATGCCGGCACGCGGGCCGGCGCGTTCGGCCTGACCATGGGCGCCGGCTACACCTGGCACCGTTTCGATACCAACCGTTCGGTCGCCTTCGCCGGCTTCAGCGATGCGTTGTCGGCCAGCTACGACGGCGGCACGGCGCAGGTGTTCGGCGAGGCCAGCTACAAGGCGGATATCGGCCGCCTCCGTGTCGAGGGCTTCTCGAACCTCACCTATCTCAACCTGCGCACCGACGCCTTCACCGAGACTGGCGGCGCGGCGGCCTTGTCGAGCGAGGCGACGAGCAACGACGTGACCTTCACGACGCTGGGCGTACGCGGCGCGACCGACATTGCCCTCGGCTCTGCCAACGCGACGATCCACGGCACGCTCGGCTGGCGGCATGCCTTCGGCGATGTTGCGCCGATCTCGTCCTTCGCCTTCGACGGCAGCGACGGCTTCGACATCACCGGCGCGCCGATCGCCAGGGATGCGGCGATCCTCGGCGCCGGCATAGACTTCGACGTCGCCCCCAAGGCGAAGCTCGGCATCAGCTATACGGGCCAGCTCGCGTCCGGCGCTTCGGATCACGGCATCGACGCCAAGCTGGCGGTGAGCTTCTAGGGCTTGAGGCGCCGAAGGGCATCCGCGGCCATGGACCACGGCCGCGGATGCTCCGTTCAGACGATGCGATGGCTTCGAGCAGACGCTCCACCGGAAGGCGATCGCGCTCGTCGTGCGCGAGAGAAAGGCGCGGGGCTTTGCTGAGCTCTTCACCAGCTACGGCCTGGGCGAGGCGAGCCCCGAAGGCTTCTACAAGCGCCTCGGCTTCGTCGCGACCGGCGAAATGTACGATGACGAGGTCGAAGCCGTGCTGAAGTTCGTCTGAACGCTCACCAGCTGACGTTCGACAGGCGCAGCCAGGGCGGGTTGTCGGCATACATTTCCCGGATCATGCCCTTGATCTCCTCTATCCGGCCCGACCTGTCGTCGCGCCGGTAGCTCATGATCACGGGCGAGGTGGCGCTTTCGTCGGAAAGCAACCGGTAGCAGACGTCGTCGGTGCGTTGGCGTTGCGCCGCCGCCGGCAGGATGCAGACGCCCATCGCCGCAGCAACGAGCCCCAGCGCCGTCTGGATCTCGCGCACTTCCTCCACCGCGCCGGGTTCGACCTTGAGGTCGGCGTAGAGTGCCAGCACCTCGTCGGCGAAGCTCGGCCGCGGCTTCGAGGGGTAGATCACCAGCGTCTCGCCCGCGATCTCGCTGAGCGGCATCGGTTCGGTGGACAGCGACTTGGGGTGGCCCTTGGGAAAGGCAACCACCAGCCGCTCCTCGCGCAGCGTGGTGCGCTCGACATCCGGATCGCTGAGGCGCACGCGGCCGAAGCCGAGATCGATGCGCCCGTCCTTGAGGGCTGCGATCTGTTCCACCGACATCATTTCGCGGATCTCGATGCCGAGATCGGGCCAGCGCAGGCGCATGCGCCGGACGAGATCGGGAGTGCCGCTGTAGAGCGTGGAGCCGACGCAGCCGATGATGAAGATCTCGCGGCGCGCCAAGGCAATGCGGCGCGTCTGCTCGCGGATATGCTCCATCCGGGCGAGGATCTGGTTCGCCTGCTCGTAGAAGAAGCGCCCGGCATCGGTCAGCACCAACGGCCGGCTGGAACGGTCGATGAGGGTCGCACCCAAGGTATCTTCCAGTTGCTGGATCTGCCGGCTGAGCGGCGGCTGGGCGATGTGCAGAACCTCCGCAGCCCTTGAGAAATTGCGTTCCCGGGCCACGGCGACGAAGTAGCGAAGCTGGCGCATCTCCATGACACTATACCTTCCGGGTATCGATTCCGACCAAGATAGTCTTGGACCCTTTGCCGTCTCAAAGCTAGCGTCATGTCGAGAGTTTCGGAGGAGACTATCCCGTGAGTTCCGACATCCGCATCATCGAGATCGAGACCCTGCTGCTTGATCTGCCTACGATTCGACCGCACGCGCTGTCGATGGTGACGATGAGCGGCCAGACCATGATGGTCGTCAGGCTGCGCTGCTCCGACGGCATCACCGGACTGGGCGAGGGGACCACGATCGGCGGGCTCGCCTACGGCGCCGAAAGCCCCGAGAGCATGAAGCTCACCATCGACCGGTATGTCTCGCCGCTGCTCGTCGGCCAGGATGCGACCCGCGTCGCGCTGGCGATGGACAAGGTCAGTACCGCGGTGAAGGGCAACCACTTCGCCAAATGCGCGGTGGAGACCGCACTTCTCGATGCACAGGCCCGACGCCTCGGCCTGCCTCTGTCGGAGCTGCTGGGTGGCCGCAGGCGCGACAGCCTGCCGGTGGCCTGGACGCTGGCTTCTGGCGACACTGCCAAGGACATCGACGAGGCCCAGCGGATGCTGGACACCCGCCGGCACAAGGATTTCAAGCTGAAGATCGGCAAGCGTCCGGTCGAAGAAGACGTGGCGCATGTCGCGGCCATCCGCAAGGCGCTGCCGGACTTCGCCAGCGTCCGCGTCGACGTCAACATGGCCTGGCGCGAGCGCGAGGCGCTGCGCGGGATTGCGGCACTGGCGGATGCCGGCTGCGTGCTGGTGGAGCAGCCTGTGCCCGGCGTCGAGCCGCTCGCCAGGCTGCAGTCGAAATCGACCGTCGCGCTGATGGCCGACGAGATCCTGACCGGACCCGAAAGCGCACTTACGGCTGCCTCGAAGCACGCCGGCGACGTCTTCTCGATCAAGATCGAGCAGGCCGGCGGCCTTTTCGCAGCCGGCAAGGTGATCGCGATCGCTGAGGCCGCAGGCATCGCGGTCTATGGCGGCACCATGCTCGAAGGCCCGATCGGGACCATCGCCGCCGCGCAGCTGTTCTCGACGACCCGTGCGCTGGAATGGGGCACGGAACTCTTCGGCCCGCTGCTCCTGACGGACGAGATCCTGACCAAGCCGCTTTCCTATGCGGATTTCGAACTCAAGGTTCCCGCAGGCCCCGGCCTCGGCATCGACCTCGACGAGGCGGCCGTGAACCGTTTCCGCCGCGACGGCAACAAGGCGCCCGCAACGCTGCGGGCGGTTAGGTGACATCATGCTGTTCCATGTCGAAATGACCGTCGAGTTGCCGCACGACCTACCCGCCGACGCAGCCGATCGCCTGAAGGCGACGGAGAAGGCGCTGGCCCAGGAACTGCAGCGGAGCGGAAAGTGGCGCCATCTGTGGCGCGTCGCCGGTCGCTACGCGAACGTCAGCATCTTCGACGTGAGCGGTCCGGGCGAACTGCACGAAATCCTGTCCGGCCTGCCGCTGTTCCCCTTCATGAAGATCGAGGTGAAGGCGCTGTGCCGGCATGGGTCGGCCATCGCCGACGACGGCGCCTGACGCCGATAGAGGTTCCGCCGGCAAGGGAGATCCGGCGAAGCAGGTTCAATCAACACATCGCAACGCGAGCCAGAAAAGGGAGGTTCCCATGTCCAGCAAGCTCATTGAAAAGTCCGTCATCGACGATCTCGCCAGCCGTGCCAGCGGCCTCGATCAGCCGGGCGGCGACCAGCGCCTGAAGACCATCGCCAATCGGCTGCTCGCCGATCTGTACACGGCAATCGACGATCTCGACATCAGCATGAACGAGGTCTGGAGCGCGGTCGCCTATCTCGGCCAGGCTGCCCGCAACAACGAACTCGGCCTGATCATGCCGGGCATCGGCCTCGAACACTTCCTCGACCTCCGCCTCGACGAGGAAGAGCGCCGCGCAGGCCTCGCCGGCGGCACCGCGCGCACCATCGAAGGCCCGCTCTACATCGCCGGCGCACCGCTCTCCAAGGGCACCGCGCGCCTCGACGACGGCTCGGACAAGGGTGAGGTCGTCTTCATGCAGGGCCAGGTCCGCGACGAGAACGGCAAGCCGATCGCCGACGCCATCGTCGACGTGTGGCACGCCAACACGCTCGGCAATTATTCGCACTTCGATCCGCAGCAGGCGCCCTACAACCTGCGCCGCCGCATCCAGACCGACGCCCAGGGCCGCTACAGCTTCCGCTCCATCATGCCGAGCGGCTATGCCACCCCCGAAGGCGGCTCGACCGAGCAGCTGATGTTCGCCTTCGGCCGCCACGGTCACCGTCCGGCGCACATCCACTTCTTCGTCTCGGCGCCCGGCTATCGCCACCTGACCACCCAGATCAACATCGAGGGCGACGAATACCTGTTCGAGGACTTCGCCTTCGGCACCCGCGAGGACCTCATCCCGCCGGTAGCCCGTGTCAGCGAGCCGAAGGTGCTGGCGGAGCGCCAGGTGCAGGAACCCTTCGCCTCGATCGACTTCGACTTCGTGCTGGTGCCCGAGGCCGATGGCGTCGTGGGAACCATCGTCGAGCGCGAGCGCGCTACGGCCTGATGAAAGTGCGCGCGCCGGGGGAGGCGGCGCGCATCTCTCTTGTGGAGGAATTCAAGATGCTCGATTCAATCGCCAACCGTTCAGTCGAGGAGACGCTCGAGGCTGCGGTCGTCGACGACCCCGCCACCGGCGCCTACCGCTGCCGCCGCGACATCTTCACCGATCCCGACCTGTTCGAACTCGAGATGCGGCACATCTGGGAAGGCAACTGGGTCTATCTCGCCCATGAGAGCCAGATCCCGAACCCGAACGACTTCCTGACCGGCCATATCGGCCGCCAGCCGATCGTCATCTCGCGTGACCGCAAGGGCGAGTTGCACTGCTTCCTCAATGCGTGCTCGCATCGCGGCGCGATGATCTGCCGCCACAAGCGCGGCAACAAGGGCACCTACACCTGCCCGTTCCACGGCTGGACCTTCTCCAACAGCGGCAAGCTGCTCAAGGCGAAGGATCCCGACGGTGCCGGCTATCCGGAGCAGTTCAACAAGAACGGCTCGCACGACCTGACCAAGGTGGCCCGCTTCGAGAACTATCGCGGCTTCCTGTTCGGCAGCCTCAACGCCGACGTGCTGCCGCTCGAGGAGCATCTCGGCGAAGCCGCGCGGATCATCGACATGATCGTCGACCAGTCGCCCGACGGGCTGGAGGTTCTGCGTGGCGGCTCGACCTATGTCTATGACGGAAACTGGAAGCTGCAGACCGAGAACGGCGCCGACGGCTATCACGTCTCGTCCGTGCACTGGAACTACGCGGCGACCACCAACCACCGCAAGGACGCGCTGGCGGCTGCCGCCGGCGTCGACGTCACCCGCGCCATGGACGCCTCGTCCTGGGCCAAGCAGGGCGGCGGCTTCTATTCGTTCGAGCACGGCCACCTTCTGCTCTGGACCCGCTGGAGCAATCCCGAGGACCGGCCGCTCGCCGAGAAGCGCGGCGAGCTGACGGAGAAGTTCGGCCAGTCCTGGGCCGACTGGATGATCGACCGGTCGCGCAACCTGTGCCTCTATCCCAACGTCTACCTGATGGATCAGTTTTCCTCGCAGATCCGCATGTACCGGCCCATCTCGGTCGACAAGACGGAGGTCACAATCTACTGCATCGCGCCCAAGGGCGAGGGTGCCGAGGCACGCGCCCGCCGCATCCGCCAGTACGAGGACTTCTTCAACGCCTCCGGCATGGCCACGCCCGACGATCTCGAGGAATTTCGTTCCTGCCAGATCGGCTACCAGGCACGGCAGGCGGCATGGAACGACCTCAGCCGGGGCGCCGCGCACTGGATCGAGGGTGCCGACGAGGGCGCCAAGGCTATCGGCCTCAAGCCACTGCTTTCGGGCGTCAAGACCGAGGACGAGGGGCTGTTCGTGATCCAGCACAAATACTGGCAGGACACGCTGACCAAGGCGATCGGCCGCAACCCGACCGAATGACCTAGCCCAAGGCGACGGGCCGGACCCGTCGCCCCTTCAAGCAACAAGCCCGTACCGCGCGGACCCGACGGTTCGCGGAAGGAGACGTCATGACCATTTCACGCCAAGAGGTCGAAGAATTCCTCTATCGGGAAGCCCGCTTCCTCGACGACCGGCAGTGGGACGAATGGCTCGCGCTCTACGCCCCGCATGCCGAGTTCTGGATGCCGTCCTGGGACGACGACGACGCGCTCGTCGAGGACCCGCAGACGGAAATCTCGCTGATGTACTACCCCACCAAGCAGGGGCTGGAGGACCGCGTCTTCCGCATCCGCACCGAGCGTTCGAGCGCCACCAGCCTGCCCGAGCCGCGGACCCTGCATCACGTCTCGAATGTCGAGATCCTCGAGCAGGACGCCGAAAAGCTGGAGATCCGCTTCAACTGGCTGACCTTCAACTTCCGCTACAAGACGACTGATTCCTACTACGGAACGTCCTTCTACACGCTCGAGAAGGGCGAGGCCGGGATGAAGATCGCCCGCAAGAAGGTCGTGCTGACCAACGACTACATCCACCACGTCATCGACATCTACCACGTCTGACAGGCCAGGGAGGATCGAGCCATGGCACACAGGATTGCGCTGAATTTCGAAGACGGCGTCACCCGCTTCATCGAATGCGACGGCAACGAGGTCGTGGCCGATGCTGCCTATCGCGCCCGCCTCAACATCCCGATGGATTGCCGCGACGGCGCCTGCGGCACCTGCAAGAGCAAGTGCGAGTCCGGTCGCTTCCGGATGGGCGACTACATCGAGGACGCGCTCAGCGAGGACGAGGCCTCGGAAGGCTACGTGCTGACCTGCCAGTTCCGGCCCGAAAGCGACTGCGTCATCAGCATTCCCGCCACCTCCGCGCTCTGCAAGAGCGGGCCGACGGTCTTCGAGGCCGAGATCGCCGACGTGCGCCAGCTGTCGGACACCACGATCGGCTTCACGGTGGCGCTCGACCAGCCGGAGGCGCTGAGTTTCCTGCCCGGCCAGTATATGCAGGTCTCGGTTCCGGGCACGAGCGAGAGCCGTGCCTATTCGTTCTCGTCCGGCGTCTCGGGCGGCCGTGCCGACTTCCTGGTGCGCAACATCCCGGGCGGACTGATGTCCAGCTACCTGTCCAGCCAGGCGGCGTCCGGCGACAGGCTGACGCTGCGCGGACCGGTCGGGGCTTTCTACCTGCGCGAGATCCGCCGGCCGACGCTGTTTCTTGCCGGCGGCACGGGCCTCGCACCTTTCCTCGCCATGCTCGAGCACCTCGACGAGGAGGGCGGACCGGCCCATCCCGTGCGGCTCGTCTACGGCGTGACGCGCGACGTCGACATGGTCGAGGTAGAGAAGCTCGCCCGCTTCGCCGATGCCATGCCCAACTTCAGCTACGACGTCTGCGTGGCCGACAAGGACAGCGCCCACGATCTCAAGGGCTTCGTCACCGACCATTTCGGGGCGGCCGATCTCAACGACGGCGAGGCGGACGTCTATCTCTGCGGCCCGCCGCCGATGGTCGACGCCGTCAAGGCGCATTTCGACAAGATCGGGGTGAAACCCGCCAGCTTCCACTACGAAAAATTCCTGGCCGCGGAGACGACGGTATGAACGAACGGACACAGCGCTTCGCCGGCAAGGCGATGGTCATCACCGGGGCCGCGCAAGGCATCGGCCGCCAGGTGGCGATTCAGGCAGCGGCGGAGGGTGCGCATGTCGCGCTGGTCGACCGCTCCGAACTGGTCAGGGAGGCCGCGGCCGAGATCGTCGCCAACGGCGGCAAGGCGGTTGCCATACTGGCCGATCTCGAAGGCTGGCAGGGCGCTCTCGGCGCAATCGAAGAAGCGCGCACAGCGCTCGGGCGCGTCGACGTGCTCGTCAACAATGTCGGCGGCGCGATCTGGATGCGGCCGTTCGAACATTTCGATGAGACGCAGATCGAGGCTGAGATCCGCCGGTCGCTGTTTCCGACCATGTGGTGCTGCCGCGCCGTGCTGCCGCTGATGATCGAGGCCGGCGGCGGTTCGATCGTCAATGTCTCGTCGATCGCAACCCGCGGCATCAACCGCGTGCCCTATTCGGCGGCCAAGGGCGCGGTCAACGCGCTGACGGTGTCGATGGCGATGGAGAATGCCGAGCGCAACATCCGCATCAACGCGGTGGCGCCGGGCGGCACCGAAGCACCGGTGCGCCGCATCCCGCGCAACACCGCAGAGCAGGACGCGCGCGACGCGGCGTGGATGCAGGAGGTGGTCGAGCAGACCAAGGCCACCAGCTTCATGAAGCGCTACGGCACGCTCGCCGAGCAGGCCAACGCCATCCTGTTCCTGGCCTCCGACGAAGCCTCCTACGTCACCGGCACCATCCTGCCGGTGGGCGGCGGCGACAGCGGCTGAGACCCGACGAAACAAGGCTGCTGCATGGCACAGCCTTCAACACCTAAAGAGCCGGCGCTGCCGGCAGAGTGACCTCCCAAGGAAGGATTACGCGTGCGAACCACAATGGACATTCGGCAATTGCTCGACGAGAGACCGGTCAGCAGCCTGCAATTGCGGGTCTTCCTGCTCTGCTTCCTCGTGGCGTTGCTCGACGGTTTCGACACGCAGGCCATCGCTTATACCGGTCCGGCCATCGCCAAGGCGTTCGGCATGTCGCCGGGCGACATGACCTACATCTTCATTTCCGGCACGCTCGGCATGGCGATCGGCGCCATGGGCCTCGGCATGATCGGCGATCGCATCGGCCGCCGTGTCGCCATCCTCGGATCGATCGTGCTGTTCGGCGCCTTCTCGCTCGCCATCGCCTTCGCCCAGTCGCCGACACAGATCGTTGCGCTGCGCTTCCTGACCGGCCTCGGCATGGGCGGTGCGACCCCGGTGCTGCTGGCCATGGCGGCCGAATACAGCCCCTCGCGCCTGCGCGGCGCTGTGCTCACCGGTGTGCTCCTCGGCCTGCCGGCCGGGGCTATGGTGGGCGGCGTACTGGCCGCCGGCTGGATGCCTGTCATCGGCTGGCAGGGCATCTACATCGTGGGGGGCGCGATCCCGCTGGTCGTCCTGCTCATCTGCCTGGCGTTCCTGCCGGAATCGGCGCAGTTCCTCGCCTCGCGCGGCCGCCCCGAGGACCTTTCCAGGGCGCGGAGCCTCGTCGCCCGCATCGCCGGCAAGCCTGTCGACAAAGACACGGCCTTCATCGTTCCGCCGGCCGCTGCGAAGGGCTCGGTCGGCGCGCTGTTCACACCTGAGTACCGTACCAGCACGATCGCCATCTGGGCCATCTACCTGCTCAACTGGATCGCCTGGTTCATGTTCCTGCTGTGGCTGCCGACGGTGCTGACCAGCATGGGCCTCGACCAGCCGACCGCCGCGCTCGGAACGGTCATCGTCAACGCCGCCTTCATCGTCTTCGCCATTCCGCTGTCGATCTTCCTGCCCAGCATCGACATACGCCGCACGCTGACGGTGATGTTCATGATCGGCATCGCGGTCTGCGCCGGGCTGGCCCTGGTCGACACCAACTGGACCGTGGTCTTTGCCCTCGTCGCGGCAGCCGGTTTCGGCATTGGCGGCCAGCAGATCGCGCTGAACTACCTCATCTCCAGCACATATCCGACCGAGTTGCGCGCGACCGGCACCGGCTGGGCGATCGGCATCGGCCGCACCGGCGCCATCGTCGGCTCCGCGGGGGGCGGTTGGCTTCTGCAGGCGGGAGGCACCAGTGGCTATTTCGTCGGCCTCGCCGTGCCGCTGATCCTCGCCGCCCTAGCCGTGGTGCTGGTGCGCACGCAACGGCAGGCACCGGCCGAGGCGCTCGCCGCCGCAGGACACTGAACCATTGCGTCCCGGGGCCGGGCACGACCTGGCCCCGGGCAGACTGCGGCAGGCAGCGGGGAGGAGGCCTCGCGTGCCTGAGTCCGCCCAACGATCAACAACGGAGGAGAAACGACATGACCAATTTCAAGCCCAAGACGCCGGGCCTCGCGATGACGCGAAGGCACTTCCTCGGCGCGTCGGCAGCCGGAGCCGCAGGTCTGGCACTGGGGTTCCCGAAACCCGCAATTGCCCAGGGCGCACCCCTGAAGGTGGGGCTGATGCTGCCTTTCAGCGGTACCTACGCCAAGCTCGGGCAGTTCATCGAGAACGGCTTCAGCCTCTATGTGGAGCAGAAATCCGGCATCCTCGGCGGCCGCAAGGTGGAGTTCATCCGCCTGGACGACGAGTCGAAGCCCGAAACCGCCACCGACAACATGAACAGGCTGGTCAGCCGCGATAAAGCCGACGTGGTGATCGGCACCGTTCATTCCGGCGTTGCCATGGCGATGGTGAAGGTTGCGCGCGACAGCGGCGTGCCGCTCATCATTCCGAATGCCGGCGCCGACGAGGCGACCGGGCCGCTCTGCGCGCAGAACATCTTCCGCACGTCCTTCTCCAACTGGCAGCCGGCCCATCCGATGGGCAAGGTCGTATTTGACGAAGGCCACCGCAACGTCGTCACCATCACCTGGCGCTACACCGCCGGCCAGCAGATGGTGGGCGCCTTCACCGAGGGTTTCGAGGCAGCCGGCGGCACGGTCGTCGACGCGCTGACGCTGCCCTTCCCGGAAGTCGAGTTCCAGGCGCTCATCACCCGCATCGCGACACTGAAGCCCGACGCGGTATTTGCCTTCTTCGCCGGCGGTGGCGCCGTGAAGTTCGTTACCGACTACGCTGCAGCTGGCCTCAAGGGCAAGATCCCCCTCTACGGAACCGGCTTCCTGACCGACGGCACGCTCAAGGCGCAGGGCGATGCCGCAACCGGCGTCCGCACCACGCTCCACTATGCCGACGATCTCGACAATCCCGCCAACAAGGCGTTCCTGTCGGCCTTCCAGGCCAAGACCGGCGAGGCGGGCGACATCTACGCGGTGCAGGGCTACGACGCCGGGGCACTGCTGGAGGCGGGCCTGACCGCCACCGGTGGCGACGTTTCCGCGCGCGATGCGCTGTTCGCCGCGATGGCGGGCGCCAGGATCGACAGTCCGCGCGGGCCGCTCAGCTTCTCGTCCGCGCACAATCCGATCCAGAACATCTATCTCCGCGAGGTTCGCGACGGGCGCAATGCCTTCGTCTCCGTCGCCGGCGAGGCCGTGCAGGACCCCGCCCGCGGCTGCCGCTTGACCTGAACGGCGGGCGCCACGCGCCCGCTCCCCTCTCGGATACGGAGACAGTCATGGACATCGGCACTTTCGCCATCCAGCTCCTCAATGCCGTCCAGTACGGGCTCGTGCTCTTCCTGGTCGCGAGCGGCCTCACCCTGGTGTTCGGCATCCTCGGCGTGATCAATCTCGCGCACGGCGTCTTCTACATGTTGGGCGCCTACCTCGCATGGTGGCTGACGGTTGCCACGGGCAACTTCGCGATCGGCATCGCCGGCGCCTTCGCCATCAGCTTCGTCGTCGGCATGGCGCTGGAGAGCGTGTTCATCCGCAGGCTCTACGGCCGCGACCATCTCTCGCAGGTGCTGCTCAGCTTCGGCCTGATCCTCGTGGTCGACGAATTGCGCCAGATGATGTTCGGCCGCGACGTCCAGTCAGTGCCGCTGCCGGAATGGCTCGCCGGCTCGCTGCCGCTGACCGATGTGCTGAATTATCCGGTCTACCGTCTGGTGGTCAGCCTGTTTTGCCTGGCGGTCGCCGCGGCCATCTTCCTTGTCATCCGCCGCACCAGGATCGGCATGGTGGTGCGCGCCGGCGCCGAGAACCGCGAGATGACCCGCGCCCTCGGCATCCCGTTCGACAGCGTCAACCGCTACGTCTTCGCCGTCGGCATCGCGCTCGCGGCGCTGGCCGGCGCGGTGATCGCACCGATTTCGACGGTATTCCCCGGCATGGGCGACGGCATGCTGATCCTGTCCTTCGTGGTGGTGGTCCTGGGCGGCATCGGCTCGGTGCCGGGCGCCGCCATCGGCGCGCTGCTGATCGGGCTGATCGACACCTTCGGCAAGGTATTCGTCCCCGAACTCGCCGGCATCCTCATCTACGTGCTGATGGCCGCGGTCCTGCTCGTGCGCCCGACCGGCATCCTCGGCAAGCGGGAGGTCTGAGATGCAGCCCCTCAACACCCGCACGCATCTGGCTCTGCTTGCCGCGGTCGCGGCGGCGGCCATGCTTCCGGCGCTCGTGCCCGACTACTACGTGCAGTTCGCGGCCAAGGTGCTGATCCTCGGCACGCTGGCCATGGCGCTGAACCTGGCCGTCGGTTTCGGCGGGCTGGTCAGCCTCTGCCACGCCGCCTTCTTCGGCCTGGCCGGCTATGCGCTGGTGCTCGCCGCGCCGGAATACGATGCACCCTCGCTTTTGCTGACGCTGCCTCTGGCGGTGGCGATCACAACCGCGGTTGCGCTCGTGATCGGGCTCCTGTCGCTCAGGACGCGCGGCGTCTACTTCATCATGGTGACGTTGGCCTTCGGCGAAATGCTGTTCTTCCTGTTCCACGACACCCCGATCGGCGGGGGCTCGGACGGCCTGTTCCTTTATGTCAAACCCGTCCTGGCATTCGGCGAAACGGTGCTCGTCGATCTCGACAATCCGGTGACCTTCTACCTCGCCTCGCTGGCCGCGGCGGCGGGGTCGTGGTGGCTGATCCGGCACCTGCTATCGACGCCGTTCGGCGACGCGCTGACGGCGGCGCGCGACAACGAACGACGCGCGCTCGCGCTCGGCATCCCGGTGTTCCGCGTCAGGCTCATCGCCTTCGTGCTCTCGGCCGCGCTCGCCGGCCTCGCCGGCTACCTGTCGGCGGCCCAGTTCGGCTTCGTCGCGCCGCAGATGCTCGGCTGGCACCTCTCCGCCACCGCCCTGGTGATGGTGGTGCTCGGCGGCACGCGTCGCGTCGCCGGGCCGCTCGCGGGCGCCCTGGTCGTGACCGGGCTGGAGGAGGCGCTGAAGTACTTCATCGACGATTGGAAGCTCGTCTACGGACTGATCATCATCGCCCTGGTGCTCGTCGCGCCCGGAGGCCTGCAGGACCTGGCACGGCTCGCCGGTCTCGGCCGGCGCGCCCGCACACCTGCGCTCAAGCTGAAGGAAGCGGAAAATGTCGGCTGACGTTCTCGAAGCTCGTGGCCTTGGCAAGCGCTTTGGCGGGCTCGCCGCCTGCTCGGACGTTTCGCTCAGCGTTCGCGAAGGCGAAGTCCACGCCGTCATCGGCCCCAACGGAGCCGGTAAGTCCACGCTCATAAACCTCTTGTCGGGTGACCTCAGGCCGACGGAAGGCCAGATCCTGCTCGACGGCCGCGACGTTACCGCAAGCGGCCCGCACCAGCGCTGCCAGGGCGGCGTCGGCCGCTCATATCAGAAGACCACGATCTTCCCCGAGCGCACGGTGTTCGACAATGCCCGGCTGGCTGCCCAGGCGACGCGGCCCGGTGCGCTTGCCATGCGCTGCGACGGCAAGCGCCGGGCGGAAGTGCGCGAGGCTGCACTGGCGGCACTCGCCGAGGTCGGCCTCGAGGGCCGTGCCGACACTGCAGCCAAGGCGATGAGCCATGGCGAACAGCGCCAGCTCGAGGTTGCCATGGTGCTGGCGACCGCGCCCCGGCTGGTGCTGCTCGACGAACCGCTCGCCGGCATGGGGCACGCCGAGGCGCGTCGCATGACCGCCCTGATCGCGTCGCTGAAGGAAGGCAGGGCGGTGCTTCTGGTCGAGCACGACATGGATGCGGTCTTCGCCATCGCCGACCGGCTCACCGTCATGGCCGACGGCAAGGTCATCGCGTCGGGCACCGTCAATGCGGTGCGGCGCGACCCGGCGGTGCGCGCGGCCTATCTCGGAGAATCGGAGGACGACGCATGAACAGGCTCCTGACGGTCGAGCGGCTCGAGAGCTTCTATGGGCCGAGCCAGATCCTTCACGGCGTAAGCCTCGCGGTGCGCCCGGGTGAACAGGTGGCGCTCATCGGCCGCAACGGCATGGGCAAGACCACGCTGCTGCGCTCGCTGATGGGGCTGGTGCCTCGGATGCAGGGAACCATCGAGCTGAACGGCAGTTCGATCCGCGGCAAGAAGCCGGAGACCATCTCGCAGGCCGGTGTCGCCTTCGTGCCCGAGGGGCGAGGCGTCTTCGGCTCGCTTTCGGTGATCGAGAACCTGGTCATGGCTGCGCGCGCCGGGCGCGACGGCAAGCGCGGCTGGACGCTCGAGCGCGTGCTGTCGGTGTTTCCGCGCCTCGCCCAGCGCCGCGGCAATGGCGGCCATCAACTGTCGGGCGGGGAGCAGCAGATGCTGACCATCGGCCGGGCGCTGATGACCAACCCGGACATCATCCTCATCGACGAGGCGACCGAGGGGCTGGCGCCGCTGGTGGCCGACGAGATCTGGAGGACGCTCGCCGTCATCCGCGGCGAGGGCATCGCCACCATCGTCGTCGACAAGGATATCAAGAACCTCTCGAAGGTTGCCGACCGCATGGTCGTCATGTCCAAGGGAGGAGTCGAGTTCGACGGCACGCCGGCCGAGCTGCTTGCCCAGCCCGAACTGCTCGAACGCCATCTCGGCCTGCACTGAGGCGCACATCATGCCATTTGCCAGAACCAACGGCGTCGTCCTTCATTATCGCCTTGCCGGCCGGCGCGGTGCGCCGCGCATCGCCTTCGCCAACTCTCTCGGATCGGACATGGCGATCTGGGAGGAGGTGGCGGACGAGCTCGGCCGCGACTTCGAGCTGCTCTTCCACGACAAGCGCGGGCACGGGCTGAGCGAGGTCGCGGCAACACCCGGCGGGATAGCGGACTATGCCGATGATCTCGCCGGCCTCCTGGATCACGTGGGATGGGAGGATGCGGCCCTGTGCGGCGTTTCCGTGGGCGGGCTGATTGGAATGGAGTTCGCCCTGCGCATGCCGAGGCGCGTGACGAAGCTGGCGCTGTTGGCCACCGCTCCCAAGATCGGCACGTCCGAGGCGTGGAACGAGCGCATTGCCGCGGTGCGGGAGAGGGGCGTCGCGGCGATCGGCGACCAGATCATGCAACGCTGGTTCTCGCCCGGTTTCCGGACAAGCCGGGCGGACGCGTTCTCGGGCTGGCAGCGGATGCTGGAGCGCACGCCGGCCGCGGGCTACGTCGATACCTGCGCTGCCCTGCGCGATGCCGACCTGACCGCCGCGATCGCCTCGATCGGCACGCCTACGCTCGTGATTGCCGGCGCGCAGGACCTTTCGACGCCGCCGGATCTGGTGGCCGCGACGGCGCGACGAATCCCCGCTGCGGCGATCCGCACGATTGCCGGGTGTGGGCACCTGCCGTGTATCGAATATCCAGCCGAAGTGGCCTCCCTGCTTCGCGAATTCTTGAACGCGACCGTCCCCGAAAGAAGCGGACTGGCCGTCTGAGGGAGGCTGGCCCCGCGCCATGCGCCCGGGGCTGCATCTGACACCAAGGAGCAACGACATGGACAAGGCAGTCTCTCAATCGCAGCCCAAGCTGATCCTGGGCGAACACCTCGAGGGGACCGTCTATTCGGGCGGCTGGACGCGAACGGCCCAGGCGACCGACATCATCGAACCCGCGACCGGCTCGGTGCTCGGCCGCGTCGGCATGGCGACAGCCGCCGACCTGGCACGGGCTTCGGAGACCGCGGCGAAGGCGCAGCGCGACTGGGCCGCGGCGAGCTACGACAGCCGCGCCGCAATCATCCGCAAGGCCGCGGGCATGCTCGAAGCGCATTTTGCCGACGTGGTCGACTGGCTGATCCGCGAAAGCGGTTCTGCGCGCGGCAAGGCCGAATTCGAGACGCAGCTCTGCATCAAGGCGCTGAACGAGGCGGCGGCACTCGCCTCGCAGCCGCAGGGACTGGTGCTGCCGTCCGAGACGGGCCGCATGAACCTTGCCCGCCGCCGCCCGCTGGGCGTGGTCGGCATCATCTCGCCGTTCAACTTCCCGTTCTATCTCGCCATGCGCGCGGTGGCGCCGGCGCTCGCGGTCGGCAATGCGGTGGTTCTGAAGCCCGATCCGCGCACGGCGGTCTGCGGCGGACTGGTTTTCGCCGCCCTGTTCGAGAAGGCCGGCCTGCCCGAAGGGCTGCTGCACGTGCTGCCGGGCGCCGGTGACGCGGGTGCTGCACTGGTCGCCGACCCGAACGTCGCCATGATCCAGTTCACCGGCTCCACCAAGGCCGGCCGCATCGTCGGCGAGAACGCCAGCCGCCATCTCAAGAAGGTGTCGCTGGAGCTCGGCGGCAAGAACACGCTCGTCATCCTCAAGGACGCGGACCTCGAACTGGCGGTGAAGAATGCCGCCTGGGGCGCCTGGCTGCACCAGGGCCAGATCTGCATGTCCTCCGGCCGCATCCTGGTCGAGGCGCCGATCTTCGACGCCTTCATCGAGGCGCTTGCCAGGAAGGCGAAGAGCCTGCCGGTCGGCAATCCGGCGACGGACAACGTGGCGCTCGGCCCGATCATCAACAAGGCCCAGCTCGACCACATCGACCGCGTCGTGAAGACCTCGGTCGAACAGGGCGCGCAGCTCCTGGCTGGCGGCACCTACGAGAACCTGTTCTACGCCCCGAGCGTGCTGGCCGGCGTCCAGCCGGGCATGGCCGCCTTCGAGGAAGAGGTCTTCGGGCCTGTTGCCTGCGTCACGTCCTTCAACGGCGACGACGAGGCGGTGGAACTGGCCAACCGTACCGAATATGGCCTTTCGGCGGCTGTGATTTCGCCTGATATCGGCCGTGCGATGGCCATTGGCGACAGGCTGCGCGCCGGTCTCCTGCACATCAACGACCAGACGGTGAACGACGAGGTCATCAACCCGTTCGGTGGCGTCGGCGCGTCCGGCAACGGCACCAGCATCGGCGGCCCCAGCAATGCCGACGAGTTCACCCAGTGGCAGTGGCTGACGATCAAGAACACGCCGCCGGCCTATCCTTTCTGACGAAAGAAGACCCCAGGCGTCAACGACGCCTGGGGTCTTTGCCGGTCGCACTTTTGGCCGTGAATGGCGGGCCGCGGGACTGGATTATTCAAGGAAAACGGCAGTTCCCGCGGGTTGTTCACTGCAGGCTTCCCCGGTTCAAGCACCAATCTGCGGTACGTCGCGGCGCTTCATCGCTGGAGCCCGCCATCACGAGGAGGAACCATGCCCATTCAACAGGTAGAGATCGCCGAGGCGGAGCGTGCGGTCCTGCGATATCGGGAACAGATAGCGCTCAAGGCATCGCCACAGCAGAGTTGGGACGCAATCAAGGTCTTCGACAGTATTCATCTTTGGCATCCGGCCACCGAAGGAACCGTGCTGCTGGTGGGGGAAAACGGCAAGCCGCTGGCTGTGAGGGAGTTCCAGGTCAAGGGCGGCGGCTTCGTGATCAGCGAACTTCTGGCCTACGATGAAGCGAAGAAATGGTTCCGATACCGCATCATCAAGACGAGTCTCCCTCTGCGCAACTACATGGCTGAGATGTGGGTCGAGGCGGCGGAAGACGGGGGATCCGTGGTGCATTGGTCCGGGGAATTCCAGCGGCCCGATGACAACTCCGATCCGAACCAGGCTGACCGCGCCACCGAGAAACTGGTGCAGGATGTCTTCAAAGCCGGTTTGGAAAATCTGCCCGCAGTCACGGCTCCCTGAGGGGAGCAGACGTCGGAAACTGTCTGCATCAATGGCCCGCTCGGTCTTCACGCCGGGCGGGCCATTTGCGTTTATGCGAGATACTGGTCACCCGAGGTCGGAAGCAGCACGAAGGTGAGCGTTTGCCTTGTTGTCGCAGCATACATTATGCATATATATGGATCATTCTTGACTGCGATGATGAGAACATGTCCGCGACGATCTGGTCACCCTCCATTTCCAAGGCGGCGGGTCCGCTCTACCTGGCCATCGCCGACGCTCTGTCGGCCGATATCTCTTCCGGCAAGCTGCCGGCCGGCACCCGCCTGCCGCCGCAGAGGACATTGGCCGACCAGCTCGGCATCGATTTCACGACCGTGAGCCGCGCCTATGCCGAGGCGCGCCGGCGTGGCTTGATCGAGGGCCGGGTCGGGCAGGGGACTTATGTCCGCCCCCTGCGGGCGCCAACCCCGCCACGGATCGTCACCGGCCTTGTCGACATGAGCATGAACCTGCCGCCGCGCTTTGACGATGCCGATCTGGCCGACAGGATGTGGAGCGAAATCGCCGATCTCAGGAGCGGCGACGGGCTCGGCCTGCTGCTGCGTTATCAGGAGGCCGGCGGCAATTCGCGCGACAGGGCCGCGGGCGCGTTCTGGCTGGCCCCGCGGCTGGGCGAGATCGACACCGAGCGCCTGCTCGTCTGCCCTGGGGCGCAAGGGGCCTTGCTTGCACTCATCGGTGCGCTCGCCAGTCCCGGCGAAACGGTCTGCGCCGAAGCCCTGACCTATCCCGGCTTCCTGGCGGCGGCGGAGCACCTTCGCGTGAATGTCAGCCCGGTCGCGATGGACGCGGGCGGGATGATTCCGGAGGCCTTTGCCGAGATCTGCCGCAAGGCACCGCCGAAGGCGCTTTACAGCAATCCGACGCTGCACAATCCCACCACCGCGACGCTGTCGCGCGAGCGCCGCGAGGCGATCATAGCCATCGCACGCAAGCACAACGTGCCGATCATCGAGGATGACGCCTATGGCGCGTTGCCGGCCGACCCGGTGACGCCGTTCGCGGCGCTGGCCCCGGACCTCGTCTACCATGTGGCCGGCCTCGCCAAATGCCTGGCGCCGTCGTTACGGGTCGCCTACCTGGTCGTTCCCGAAAAGCGGCAGACGACGCGGCTCGCCGGCGCGCTTCGCGCCACGGCGGGCATGGCCTCGCCGCTCACCGCGGCGATTGCGACGCGCTGGATCGAGACCGGCGTCGCCCAGTCGGTGCTCGCGGCCATCAGGGTCGAAGCCAGGCAGCGGCAGGCCATGGTGTCCAGGATGCTGCCGGCAGAATTGCTGCAGGCCGACCCTGAGGGCTTCCATACCTGGCTGCGGTTGCCCGGACACTGGGACCGCAACGATTTTGCGGCCAGGCTGCGCTCGGCCGGCGTCGGCGTCGTCACCAGCGACGCCTTCACGAGAAGCGCAGAGGCCCCCGATGCGGTGCGGCTCGGGCTGGGCGCGGCGCCGGATCATGCCTCGCTCGATGCGAGCCTCCAGACGATCGCCGGCCTTATCGATCAGCGATCGGCCCTGTCTTCCATGGTGGTCTGACGGCCGGGCGGGAAGGGGCCCGTAAACGGCTCTACCCGCTTGAGGCCGAGCAGTTCATTGAGCGCAAATTCGTCGCTCACTCTCCGGAACATGCCGGGCGACATCCACGGTGCATGGCCGTCGACATTGGGCGCGCCGCGCCCCGTGCGCACGTCATCGATCCACAGCGTGCGCGTCTCGAGCGAGATGCGCGTCTGTCCCGTCGAATTGGGAATGCCGGCGTGCGCGTGGGCGCTCGAAAACGCGATCAGCTCGCCTGGCGCGATCACGACCGGAGTGGCATCGGCAACTTCGAGTTGCTCGGTCAGATGCGGGATCGCAGCGTCCGCATCGTTGGCGTTGCGCCCGGCCGACTTCGACTTGTCGAGCAGCGCGGCGATGTCGAAATCGGCGCTCGTATTCGCCACCGCCCGGTCCCACAGCGAGGGATAAATGGCGAAGGTCCGGCCTTCGGTAATATCGTAGATCGGCGCCCACCAGTTGGTCTGGGCGTAGAGGTTCGAACCCCAGGTGTCGCGGTGGAAGGCGATCGTGGCAGTCGTGCGGGCGCGCGGCACGACCGTGCCGGGATCCTGGTGAGGCTGGAAGCGCAAATAGAGACTGTCGCGCGCGAGCCCGTCCGCATCGAGCCCGATCGCCTCGAACACGGCCCGCCACAGCTGCCTGATCTCGGGCGAGCGTGCGAAATCACGCTGCCGCTGGGCGAAGCTCTCGGTCTGCTGCTCGTGCTTCAGGTGGAGATGGATTTCGGCCGGAACGAAGGGAGCAAAGGCATCCTCGAGGAAAGCCCGGGTGAAGGCCACGAGTTCGCTCATCGGCTGGAGCGCTGCGAAGCGCAGCACGTCGCCGGCATAGATCCGGTCGTGGAAGGCGCGCGGATCGAGCGCCTCGGTTACGTTCGTATACATGGATGCTCCGTGGGATCAGACGGTCAGACCGGCGAGGTTCATGAGGAAGCGGAAGACGAGCGCCACGGCGCCGAGGGCGAGCACGCTCGCCGCCCAGATGAGGACCAGCCAACCGATCCGCTTCGGCCAGGAGACCGGCGCCTGCGACGGTGTCGCCATCAGTGGTATCCTTCTCCGGCCTTCACCTTGCCGCGGAAGACGTAATAGGACCACGCCGTGTAGCCGAGGATGAAGGGGATGATGAACAGTGCGCCGACGAGCGTGAAGCCCATGCTCTGCGCCGGTGCCGCCGCCTCGCGGATAGTGATGTCTGGCGGGATGATGTTCGGCCACAGGCTGATGCCGAGCCCGCTGTAGCCGAGGAACAGCAGGAACAGGGCCAGGATGAACGGTCCGGCGTGCGGCGTGCCCTGCAGGCTGCGCAGGATCAGCCACCCGCTGACCAGAACCAGCACCGGAACGGGCGAGAAGAAGACAATGTTGGGGAAGCTGAACCAGCGCTCGGCGATGTCGGGATGCGCAAACGGCGTCCACAGGCTGACGATGCCGATGACACCGAGCAGGGCCAGGGTGACCGGCCGGGCCAGCGTCACCATGCGCTGGTAGAGCTCGCCCTCTGTCTTGATGATGAGCCAGGTGGAGCCGAGCAGCGCATAGGCCACGATCAGGCCGAGGCCGCAGAACAGGCTGAACGGCGTGATCCAGTCCAGCGGGCCACCGGCATAGGAGCCGTCGACGACGGGGAACCCGTCGAGGAATGCTCCCAGCGAGACCCCCTGGAAGAAGGTGGCCACATAAGAGCCTCCGGCGAAGGCCTTGTCCCAGAACGCTTTATGGTGCTGGTCGGCCTTGAAGCGGAACTCGAAGGCGACACCGCGCCAGATGAGCCCCAGCAGCATGGCCACCAGCGGCAGGTAGAGCGCGCTGAGTATCACCGCGTAAGCGAGCGGGAAGGCGGCCATGAGGGCAGCACCGCCGAGCACCAGCCAGGTCTCGTTGCCGTCCCAGACCGGGGCGACCGTGTTGACCATGGTGTCGCGATCCTCTCGGTCGCGCACGAAGGGGAACAGGATGCCGATGCCGAGATCGAAGCCGTCCATGACGACATACATCATGAGACCGAAAGCGATGATGACGGCCCAGACTACGGGAAGATCGATGCCCATCGGTTCAGCCTCTCTTGTCCTGATGCGCTGCCGCGAACATGTCCATCTGGTCGGGAGCGGCCGAGAGCGGACGCGACGGCCGGCCCGTGTCGTCCGTCGGCTCGTGCTCGTGGTCCTCGGGCCCCTTGCCGACAAGCTTCAGCATGTAGCGGACGCCGGTTCCGAAGACGATGAAGTAGACCACGATGAAGACGACCAGGGTGACGCTCATCGACAGCGCCGACTGGTTCGACACCGCATCGGCGGTACGCATGACGCCGTAGACGATCCAGGGCTGGCGTCCGATTTCGGTGGTGTACCATCCGGCGAGGATCGCGATCAGCCCGGCCGGCCCCATCCAGGTGGCGAAATGCAGGAACAGCCTGGTCCCGTAGAGCCGGTCGCGCCAGCGCAGCCAGGCGCCCCAGACGCCGAGCACCAGCATCAGCACACCGAGGCCGACCATCACGCGGAAGCTCCAGAACACCACCGTCGAATTGGGCCGGTCTTCAGGCGCGAATTCCTTGAGCCCGGGGAACTGGCCGTCCCATGACCGGGTGAGGATGAGGCTGCCGAGATTGGGAACTTCAATCTTGAAGCGCGTGGTTTCCTGCTTCATGTCGGGCCAGCCGAACAGGATCAGCGGCACGCCCTCGCCGGGCTTGTTCTCCCAGTGGCCCTCGATGGCCGCGATCTTGGCCGGCTGATATTTGAGCGTATTGGTGCCGTGCAGGTCGCCGATCAGGATCTGCACCGGGGCGGTGAACAGCAGCATCCACATCGCCATGGAAAGCATGGTGCGCACGCGTCGGTCGTCGTTGCCGCGCAGAAGGTGCCAGGCGCCCGCCGCGCCGACGAACAGCGCCGTCGCCAGGAACGCCGCAACCGTCATGTGCGCCAGGCGGTAGGGGAAGGAGGGATTGAAGATCACCTCGAACCAGTTCACCGGCACGACCACGTTGTTGACGATCTCGAAGCCCTGGGGGGTCTGCATCCAGCTGTTGGAGGCAAGGATCCAGGTGGCCGAGATCAGCGTGCCGATCGCCACCATGACGGTCGAGAAGAAGTGCAGGCCCGGCCCGACCCTGTTCCAGCCGAACAGCATGACGCCCAGGAATCCGGCCTCGAGGAAGAAGGCGGTCAGCACCTCATAGGCCAGAAGCGGGCCGGTGATGCTGCCGGCGAAGGCCGAGTAGTAACTCCAGTTGGTGCCGAACTGGTAGGCCATCACGAGACCCGAGACGACACCCATGGCGAAGTTGACGGCGAATATCTTCGACCAGAAATGATAGAGGTCGCGATAGACCGGATCGCGCTTCCAGAGCCAGAGGCCTTCCAGCACTGCGAGATAACTCGCCAGACCAATGGTGATGGCCGGAAAGATGATGTGGAAGGAGATTGTGAAGCCGAACTGGATGCGTGCCAGTTCCAGCGCTGTCAGGCCAAACATCTAGGACCTCTCTGCAAGCACAAGAACCATGCCCGCTCCGGTTGGACCGCGCCGAAGGCGCATTTGCCCACGGCGAATAGTATTCGTCCTCCCACGACGACGCCATCCTGATCCGCGTCCCGCCGAAAGTCGACGCTGACAAATTGACCCATGGCGCACGGCTCCACAGCCGATTTCCATACAATACACCCATACAATCGAAAATGATCGGAGTGTATGTGAATTATATGCATCGCGCGTCTTGTCAGCAAGGGCTTTGCGCCCTATGTATGGCGACAAACGGACGCCCCCCTCCATGGGCGACGGCGAGGGTTCGTTATCCCTGCACAGGAGGCAAGGATGTCACAGACGAGATTTTCCGCAGAGGGCTTCACGCCCACCGACAACCCGATGAAGACGGGCATCAGGGGGCTTTGCCCTCGTTGCCAGATGGGACACCTGTTTTCAGGATTCCTGAAACTCGCGCCGCGCTGCGAAGTGTGCGGCCTCGACTATTCCTTCGCCGATCCTGCCGACGGACCGGCGTTCTTCGCCATGACCATCGCCGCCGTGCCCGCGCTCGCCTTCGGCGTCTGGTTCCAGATGACCTTCGACCTGCCGCTGTGGGTGCACCTGTTCACCACGCTGCCGCTGACAGTGCTCAGCTGCATGGCGCTTCTGCGCCCGCTCAAGGGCTGGCTGGTCTGCTCGCAATATTTCCACAAGGCCGAAGAAGGCTCGATCGATTTCGACTGGCACGCCAAGGCCGGCCAAAAGCTGCAGCAGCCCGGCGGCGACGCGGCACCGCGCACGTAATCTCGATCAGAGGGGAGGGCGCTCGCCTGCGATGGCTGCCGGCCGCGCGTCCCTTTGGGCGCGCAGAGGAACCTTGCGCCTGCCGGTCAAAACTTCACCCTGGCCCCTGCGAGAAGGGCAACACCTGTATCGACTTCGTCAGCCGCATGGTCAAAGTCGTAAGAGCGGGCGCCGAGATAGAGTTCGGTCTGATAATAATCCAGGTTCTGAACGAGCTGCACGCCGAACGACGAGCTATTGGTGTCGGTGCCTTCGACATCCTTGCCAAAGTAGGCATCGACTGACATCGCGGTCTTGCCGACCTCGAAGAAGTCCGCCTGATAGCCGAGTTTGGCGTAGAAATAGCGGCCGTTGACCTGATCCTCGTCCGAATAGGCGGCGGCAAGGGTGATGCTGAGGCCTGTCGGCTGATGCAGAACGGAAACAGATCCGTCATACAGCTCATCGTCCTCGCGGGGTCGGGAAAATGCCGCGGCGCCGGCAACTTTGAAGTCTCCGAACGTGTTCTCGTATCTTGCGGCGATGTCCCAGACCCAGGTTTCCGTCTTGGTCGGAACGACCTGTGTTCCTAGCGACGTCCCAAGGCTGAAGCCGGCAAATTTGGGCGTGTCATAGCGAACTCGAAGCTTGCGCTGGAGCCCGTCAAAGTTCGTGAACGCGTCCTTGACCTGGACCTCGGAGAGTGTCCCGTCCGTCAGTCGAAAAAACTGGCCCCCGGACATATCCGAGATGCTCGAGTAACCAATCACGGTTGTGCCCGAAAGATCGACCTCCGCGGTGCTGTCGGAGGCCATGCTGCCTTGCCCTAGCCATAGCTTGCCGAATTCTTGGGATTCTCCGTAGACCTCGGCCTTGCGGAGCAACCAGGTATCCCAGTCATAATCGCCACGATTGAACTGGTTGACGTTGTTTGTCGAATACGGGTTCCATTCCGCTTCGGCATTCCCCCCGATCGACCAGATCTCGTTGATCTCGGCGTAGATCCTTATTCCGCCTCGGGTCGACGCATTGGCGTTGTCGACCGGCACGTAGCCAAGCGTGGAGTGGCCATCGTCAAAGGCCAATACCCCCTTGTCGACCTGGCCGTAGACCTCGATGTAGCTGTCGTCGGCCCCGAGGCGCAATTTTGGGATCCACGTTTTCGGCTGGCCGGCGGCCGCGGCCGCCTCCTTTGGCACCACAGCCTCCTGCGCTGCGGTTGGCGCCGTAAGGATTGCCAACGCCAATAGAGCGAATATCGGCTGCACGTGTCCCCGGGATCGCATCGTGTCCCCTCGTTACAGCGGCTGTGTCGCACCGGGTGTTGCAGCTGGCGACACTCAGACTATCCGGCATGGCCGGGCTTATCAGCGGGCCACAGCGGGCAGGCTGATGAGAGTATCATCACTCAACTGGCCGACGCATTCCAGCGTTACGTGGCGGGTTCGCTGGACGACCGGCCCATAACAAATCGAGCTGTTGCTGCTAGGCGACAGCCTCAGATGCGAACATCGGCCCGCCCTTGTGGGCCGGGAAACTGTAGCCGTTGATCATCACCAGGTCGATGTCGCTGGATCGCGCGGCAATCTTTTCTTCAAGGAGCGCCTTGCCCTCGTCTGCCATGGCACGCAGCAGGCGGTCCATGATCTCCCGGGACGTGAAGCTGCGAGGCGCGACGCCTTTTGATGCCCGCACGGCCTCGATCAGGGCCGTGACCTCGGGATCGATCGCCCGCTCGCCGGACGAATAGTCGTACCAGCCCTTGCCGGTCTTGCGGCCGAAGCGCCCGGTCTCGCACAGCCTATCGGCGATCTCGACATAACGAGCATTCGGATCGCGCGTCGCCGCCTGGCGCTTGCGCCGCGCCCAGGCGATCTCGAGGCCAGCCATGTCATAGACGCTGAAGATGCCCATCGGAAAACCGTAGGCTTCCAGCGCCGCGTCGATCTGCTCGGGCGCGGCCCCATCCTCGACCATGAACTCCGCCTCGCGGCGATAGGCCGAAAAGATGCGGTTGCCGATGAAGCCCTCGGTCACGCCGCAAACCACCGGCAGCTTGCCAAGTTTTTTGGCGAAAGCCAGGGCGGTCGCTAGCACATCGGGCGCCGTCGCCTTGCAGTCGACGACCTCGACCAGGCGCATGATGTTGGCCGGCGAGAAGAAATGCAGGCCGACGACGCGCTCGGGATGAGCGGTCGCGGCGGCGATCTCGTCGGGATTCAGATAACTGGTGTTGGTGGCGAGGATCGCATCCGGCCTGACGATGCCGTCGAGGCGCTGGAACAGCTCGGTCTTGACCGCGAGGTCGTCGAAAACGGCCTCGATGACAAGATTGGCCGTAGCCAGCCTGCCCGCATCGGCGGCGACTTCGAGGCGAGCAAGGCATTCGTTGCGCACGGCGTCAGCCAGGCGTCCCGACTGCACCGCCTTGTCCAGAAGTCCGGCAATGCGATCGCGTCCCTTGGTCGCCGCCTCAGGGGTTTGCTCCAAGCCGACGACACGGTAGCCAGCTGTCAACGCCGCCACCGCAATGCCGGCCCCCATCAGGCCGGTGCCGACGATGCCGGTCGTCTCCACCTTGCGGAGGGCGATGCCCTCGAGTTTGTCGACCTTACCGGCCTGCCGCTCGGCGAAGAAGACATGGCGAAGGGCGGCCGCCTCGCTGGAATCGCGCAGGCGCAGGAAGGTTGCGCGCTCCTCGGCGAGGCCTTGTTGCAGGCTTGCCTGCGACGCCAACCGGACGAGCCGCACTGCCTCCGCAGGCGCCGCCTGGCCGCGGGCCTTGGCGAGCACCTTCTTGGCAGCGGCCTCGACCGCCGAAGCATCGGCGGGGGCGATCTCGATGCCGCCCGTACGGCGGAGCGGGCCGGAGGCCATGCCGCGCGCAAGCGCGATCGCGGTCGACAAATGGTCCGCGGCGATGCCGTCGATCAGGCCGAGCTTGAGGGCTTCGTCGGGCCTGACAGTACGGCCGCTGCCGATCAGGTCGATTGCCGCGACGGTGCCGATCAGGCGTGGCAGGCGCTGCGTGCCGCCGGCGCCCGGCACGATGCCGAGCTTGACCTCCGGCAAACCGAAGCTCGCCGCCTCGCCTGCGATGCGGCCATGGCAGGCGAGTGCGATCTCGCAGCCGCCGCCGAGGGCCGCGCCATTGACGGCTGCAACCACCGGCTTGCCGCAATTCTCGATGCGCTCCATGACCTCGGGCAGCGTCGGCTCGACCGGCGGCTTGCCGAACTCCCTGATGTCGGCGCCGCCAACGAACGTACGGCCAGCACCCGTAACGACGATGCCGAAAACCGTACCGACGGCAACCGCATGGCCGAGCGCCTTCACTAGCCCCTGCCGCACATGCGCGGACGTGGCGTTGACGGGCGGATTGTCGATGGTGACGACGAGCACGCCGTCGCGGATGCTGCCCGAAACGCTCTCCGAAAACCGCGTCGCGCTCATGGTTATGCCGGGATGACCGCGGTGGCCTGGATCTCGATCTTGGCGCGGTCCTCGACCAGCGCCACCACCTGCATGGCGGCCATGGCCGGGAAGTGGCGACCGATCACGTCGCGATAGGCCTGGCCGAGGCCGCGCAGGTTCTCGGTGTATTCCTTCTTGTCGGTGAAATACCAGGTCATCGTCGTGATGTGGTGTGGTTTGGCACCACCGGCCTTCAGCACGGCGACGACGTTTTCCAGCGTCTGGCGCACCTGGCCGACGAAGTCGTCGGTCTCGAACTGGCACTGCCCGTTCCAGCCGATCTGGCCACCGACGAAGATGGTACGGCCGGTTGCCGCCACGCCGTTGGAGTAGCCGATGGGCTTGGCCCAACCCTCGGGTTGCAGGATTTCATGCATCTGACGTCTCCAGGCGGCTTTCGAGCGCGGCGCGGAGGTCGTCCGGCCAGGCGAGCGATTTGTGGGTGTCGAGCGAGGTGGCGACCACGCTGTGGCGGGCGCTCCAGAGCAGCGTTCCGGCGGCCGAAACCTTGTGCTCGAGGTCGAGCGACGAGCGACCGACACGGCGGACGAACAGCTCGAAGTCGAGCGTGTCGCCGTGGAAGCCCGGATGGGCGAAGGTGAGGTCGAGCCGGACGGTCGGCGTGCCGATGCGGCGCTCGCCGACGAGCTGTTTCCACGGCGCGCCGGCGTCGCCGAAGAATTCCTCGAGAACACCGACGAGGATGTTCAGGTAGGACGGGAAATAGGCGATGCCAGAGGGATCGCAGTCCCCGAAACGCAGTGGCCGTGAGGTGCGGAAGGGCACGACGCGCTCCTACTTCGCGGCTTTCATCAGCTCGCGGCCGATGATCAGCTTCTGCACCTCGGTGGCGCCCTCGTAGATGCGCAGCGCGCGGATCTCGCGATAGAGCCGCTCGGTGATCTCGCCGACGCGCACGCCGCGGCCGCCGAACAGCTGCAGCGCCTGGTCGATGACCCACTGGGCGTTTTCGGTCGCCGTCATCTTGGCCATCGCGGCCTCGCGCGTGATCGGCAGCTTCTGCACGTCGCGCCGCCAGGCGGTGCGCACGGTCAAAAGCGATGCGGCGTCGATGGCCGTCGCCATCTCGCCCAGCGTGCTCTGCGCGGTTGGCAGGTCGGACAGCGTCGCCCCGAACATTTTTCGCGACTTGGCATGCGCTACGGCTTCGTCGAGCGCACGGCGGGCGAAGCCGAGTGCTGCGGCGGCCACCGACGGGCGGAAGATGTCGAGGGTGCGCATGGCGATCTTGAAGCCTTCGCCCGGTTCGCCCAGGAGCTGGGATGCGGGGATGCGACAATTGTCGAACCTGACGCGCGCCAAGGGGTGCGGTGCGATCGTCTCGATGCGCTCGGCAATCGAAAAGCCGGGTGTGTCGGCATAAACGACGAAGGCCGAGATGCCGCGCGTGCCTGGCGCCTCGCCGGTGCGGGCAAAGACGGTGTAGACGTCGGCGATGCCGCCGTTGGAGATGAAGATCTTCTCGCCGTCGAGCACATAGTGGTCGCCGTCGCGGCGGGCAGCGGTCGCCATGGCGGCGACGTCGGAACCTGCCTCCGGTTCGGTCAGCGCAAAGGCCGAGATCAACTCACCCTTGGCGATCTTCGGCAGGATGGCCCGCTTCAGTTCTTCCGAGCCCGATAGGCTGATAGCGCCGGTGCCAAGCCCCTGCATGGCGAAAGCGAAGTCGGCAAGGCCGTCGGCATAGGCAAGCGTCTCGCGGATGAGGCAGAGCGAACGGCTGTCGATCTGCTCGGATGCGCCGCCGAAGGCCGCCGGCACGCAATTGCGCAGAATGCCGGCGTCGCCGAGCGCCTTCACTAGCTTCTTGCAGGCGCTGTCGGCGTCGGCATGGTCGATCTCCCCCAGACCGCCCTTTGCAATGAAGCCGTCGAGTTCAGCGGCCAATACGCGGTGGCTGTCGGCGAAAAACGGCCAGTCGAGATGGTCGCGGGCTGGCGCGCTGGTCGGCATCAAATGCGCGGCCATGGCTCAGTTTCCCTTGAATTCGGGCTTGGCCTTTGCGGCGAAAGCCTCGAAAGCGCGACGGAAGTCGCCGGTGGCCATGCAGATGGCCTGGGCCTGCGCCTCGGATTCGATCAGCTGGTCGATGCCCATGGCCCATTCCTGGTCGAGCATCTTCTTGGTCATGGCATGTGCGAACCACGGACCATCGGCCAGGTTGCGGGCGAATTTCTGCGCTTCGGCGAGCAGTGCGCCGCGCTCGTGCAGGGCGTTGTAGAAGCCCCAGGCGTGACCCTCGCTAGAGGTCATGACGCGGCCAGTGAACAGAAGCTCGGCGGCGCGGCCCTGGCCGATGATGCGCGGAAGGATGCCACAGGCGCCCATGTCCGCACCTGCCAGGCCGACACGGGTGAACAGGAAGGCGGTCTTCGCCTCAGGGGTTGCAACGCGGTAGTCCGACGACATCGCGATGATCGCACCGGCGCCGGCGCAGATGCCGTCGACCGCGGAGATGATCGGCTGCGGGCAGGCGCGCATCTGGCGCACCAGGTCGCCGGTGAGGCGGGTGAAGTCGAGCAGGTCGTGCATCGGCATGCGCGTCAGCGGCTCGATGATCTCGAACACGTCGCCGCCGGAGCAGAAATTGTTCTCGGCACCGGTGATCACGATAGCGCGCACGTCGCTGGCCCGGTGCAGGGCGCGGAACAAATTGCCCAGTTCCTCGTAGCTTTCGAAGGTCAGCGGGTTCTTCTTCTCGGGGCGGTTCAGCGTTATGGTCGCGACCCTGCCGTCGGCATCCGTCTCGAACTTGAAGTGCTTAGCCTGGTGACCCTGGAAGGGACGCTTCTTGTCCTGCATCGGGTTGGTCATCGTCATCCTCCCAGAACTTCGCCGCCGGCGACGGGGATCGCCTGGCCTGTGATTGCGGTCGCCTTTTCCGAGGCGAGCCAGAGCACGGTGTCGGCCACTTCCTCTGGTGTCACCAGCCGGCCCTGCGGATTGGCGCGGGCGAGCGTGGCGCGCGCCTCCTCGGCCGAACGGCCGGTCTTGCCGGTGATGGTCTCCACCGCGCTGTCGAGCAGCGGGGTGTCGGTGAAGCCGGGGCAAACCGCATTGACGGTGACGTCAGTGCGGGCAAGTTCCAGCGCCAATGCGCGGGTCATGCCGACCACGCCGTGCTTGGAGGCGCAGTAGGCGGAGACGTAGGCATAGCCGGTCAGGCCGGCGGTGCTTGCGACATTGACGATGCGGCCCCTGCCGGCGCGCCTGACCGAGGCGAGCGCTGCCTGTGTGACCAGGAACGTGCCGGTCAGATTGATGCCGATCACCCGGTTCCAGGTCGCGAGGTCGGTCTTGTCGAACGGTGCAGAGGGGGCTTCGCCGGCGCAATTGACCAGCACGGCGATGTCGCCGAGTGCTGCGATCGCCTTGGCGATGCCGGCCTCGACCGAAGCGGGATCAGTGACGTCGAAGCCGTCGAGAACGTTTGCCTCGCCGCCAGCCTTGGCGATCTCGTCGCGAACGGCTTCAAGCGGTGCGGCGCGGCGGCCGCACAGGCTGATGCTGTGACCGTCGGCGGCAAGTGCTGTGGCAATTGCCTTGCCGATGCCGCTGCCGGCGCCGGTGACGAGGGCGTGACGCTTGGCCATGCTCACGCCTTGCCGGCCGGTGCGGCGGCCTGCTGGGCGCGCTGCAGGTTGGTCACATATTGCTGGCGGCCCGAACGGTACTGCTTCGGCCACTCCTGCTCGTCATAGCCGATCTTGGCCGCCTCATGCAGCACGAAGGCCGGGTCGGCGAGATGCGGGCGGGCCACCGCGCAGAGGTCGGCGCGGCCGGCGGCGATGATCGAATTGGCGTGGTCGGCCTCGGAGATCGCGCCCACCGCAATGGTCGGCACCTGGATCTCGTTGCGGATCTTGTCGGAGAAGGGCGTCTGGAACAGGCGGCCATAGACCGGCTGCTCTTCCTTCACCACCTGGCCCGACGAGCAGTCGATCATGTCGGCGCCGGCGTCCTTGAACATTTTGGCGAAGATCGCCGCATCCTCCGGCGTGTTGCCGCCCTCGTACCAGTCATGGGTGGAGAGGCGCACCGAAATCGGCTTGTCCTCGGGCCAGACTTCGCGAATGGCGCGGAACACTTCGAGCGGATAGCGGGCACGGTTCTCGTGGCTGCCGCCATATTCGTCGTCGCGCAAATTGGTCAGCGGCGACAGGAACGACGATAGCAGGTAGCCGTGGGCCGCGTGCAGCTCGAGGATGTCGAAGCCGAGGTCGCGGGCGCGTTCCGTGGCGCTGACGAAATCAGCCAGTACCCGGTCCATGTCCTCGCGGGTCATTTCGCGCGGCATGTCGGAGTGCCTGAGATAGGGCAGGGCGGAAGCCGAGATCAGCGGCCAGCCGCCTTGTTCGACCGGCTGGTCGATGCCCTCCCAGGGGACCCTGGTCGCGCCTTTGCGGCCGGCATGGCCGATCTGGATGCCGATCTTGGCAGGCGTCTTCTGGTGGACGAACTCGACCATGCGCTTGAAGGCCTGCGCCTGCTCGTCGTTCCACAGGCCGAGGCAGCCGGGCGTGATGCGCGCGTCGGGCGAAACGCAGGTCATCTCCGGGAAGACGAGTGCTGCGCCACCCATGGCGCGGGCTCCGATATGGACGAGGTGGAAGTCGTCGGGCATGCCGTCGGTCGCGGAATACATCGCCATCGGCGACATCACGATGCGGTTCTTCAGCGTCATGCCGCGGATCGAGAACGGCGTGAACATGGGCGGCGGCACCGAGCCGTTGGGCGCGGGCGACACGCCGGCGCGCTCGGCGAACCAGCGCTCGAAACCCTCCAGCCAGTCCTTGTCGCGCAGGCGCAGGTTCTCATGGCTGATGCGCTGCGAGCGCGTCAGCATAGAATACATGAACTGCTCGGGCTCCAGCGTGTCGGCATAACGCGTGCCCACCACCTCGAACCATTCCATGGCGTTGCGCGCCGCGTTCTGGATGCGCGCGACGTCGACGCGGCGCACTTCCTCATAGGCCGAAAGCACGGCCGGGATGCTGGCCTTGTCGTGGCCGATGAGGTCGAACTGGCGGGTCAGCTCGATCGCGTCGTCGATGGCGAGCTTGGTGCCCGAGCCGATGGCGAAATGCGCGGTATGGGCGCTGTCGCCCATCAGCACGACGTGGCTCTGGCCATTGAAGTGGCTCCACTTGTCGCAGATCAGGCGGCCGAAATTCAGCCAGGCCGAGCCGCGCAAATGGCGCGCGTTGGTCATCAGCTTGTGGCCGTCGAGCGTGCCGGCGAACAGCCTTTCGCAGAAGGCAATCGACTGGTCCTGGTCCATCTGGTCGATGCCATGCGCCTTGAACACCTCGTCGGTGGTCTCGACGATGAAGGTCGAGGTGTTGTCGTCAAAACGATAGATGTGCGCCTGGAACCAGCCGTGCTCGGTGCGTTGGAAATCGAAGGTGAAGGCGTCGAAGCGCTTGTCGGTGCCGAGCCAGATGTAGCGGTTCGGCCGCATCACCATGTCGGGCTTGAAGATGTCGGCGTATTTGTGCCGGATGCGCGAGTTGACGCCATCGGACGAGATGATCAGGTCGGCGTCGGGGAAGTCCTGGTCACCCTGCACGTCGGTCTCGAACACCAGCTCGACGCCGAGTTCGATGCAGCGCTCCTGCAGGATGTTCAGCATCTTCTTGCGGCCGATGCCGACGAAGCCGTGGCCGGTCGTGCGGATCTTGCGACCCTTGAACACCAGCTCGATGTCATCCCAGTGATTGAACGCGTCTTCGATGGTCTCGGCGGTCGCCGGGTCCCACTGGCGCATCGACTGCATGGTGGCGTCGGAGAAGACCACGCCCCAGCCGAAGGTGTCGAACGGGCGGTTGCGCTCGACGACAGTGACCTGATGCTCGGGGTGCTGCTTCTTCATCAGCAGCGCGAAATAGAGACCGGCCGGTCCGCCACCGATACAGACAATGCGCATGCCGTCCTCCTCCGGAAACCGTGCGGCCCGGCGGACATGCGTGCCCGACCCTGACCATGCAGTCACCATGGACGCTTTCCAAAAAAACTTCAAGCTTAAAGTTATTTTGGAGATGGGCGCGCAAGGACCCCGGTCGGCATGTGCGCGACCGGGGCCAGATGGGGTCTGAGTGGACTATCGCGACAGGTAGGTCGCCGTGTCCACGAGCTCGCCATAGCCGAAAGCGATTGCCGCCATGACGGCGTCATGGACCTGCGTGGCGGGCACGGTCTTGCCGTTGAACTCGAGATCGCGGGTGGCGCAGGCGTCGTGGATAACAGATGTCTTGTAGCCGAAGTCGGCGGCGGCGCGGGTGGCGCCCTCGACGCACATGTGGCTCATCGCCCCGACGATGACGACTTCTTCGATGCCGCCTGCGTCCAGCGTCGCCTTGAGATCGGTCTCGCGGAACGAGTTGACGTAGTTCTTGGTGATGACCTTTTCGCCCTCGGCCGGGGCGACTGCGGCGTTGATCTCGATGCCCGGAGTGCCGGGCGCGAAGATCGGCGCGTCTGCTGCCTTCGAGAGGTGGCGGACGTGGATGACGGTATCGCCCTTGGTGCGAGCCGCCTCGATGACGCGGGCGGCATTGGCTGCCGCCTGCTGGATGCCAACGAGAGGCATTCGCCCCCCAGGGAAATATTCGTTCTGGATGTCGATGGCGATCACCGCGCGCTTGCTCATGTCCCTGATGCCTTTGCTGTGGGAAGGATGTTGCCAGGAATATGCAATGGATTATGGTGCCGGCCCATTGGCGATATCGACATAACAAGGGGTGATTTCGACAAATGGCGAAGGCCGACGTCATCGAGATCGGGCTGATTTTCTACCCGGGCGCGCAGATGTCGGCGGTGCTCGGCATGACCGACCTGTTCGAACTCGCCAACCGCACAGCCGGGCGCAAGAGCCGCGGTGCGCCGCCGAACCAGCTGCGGGTCAGCCACTGGCGGGCGGACCTGCCGGGAAGCGCTCCCGTGCGGGTGTTCGACACCCATCCCGACGCTTCAGGCGCTCCGGAAGTCTATGTCGTGCCGCCCGCGCTCGGCGATCCGATTTCGCCCGAAGCGGCGGCACCGCTCGCCGGCTGGCTGCGCCAGCGCCACGGCGTCGGCGGCGTGCTGGCGTCCGTCTGTGCCGGCGCCTTCGTGCTCGGCGAGACCGGGCTGCTGGGCGGGCGGGCCGTAACGACCAACTGGGTCTATGACGAGACCTTCCGTACGCGCTTTCCCGAGGCCAAGCTCGACACCGACAGGCTGCTCATCGACGACGGCGACATCATCACCGCCGGCAGCCTGATGGCCTGGACCGACCTCGGGCTCCGGCTGGTCGACCGCTTCCTCGGGCCGACCGTGATGATCGAGACGGCCCGGATCCTGGCTCTCGATCCACCCGGTCGCGAGCAGCGCTACTACAGCGCCTTCGCGCCGCGGCTCAGCCATGGCGACGCGGCCATTCTCAAGGTGCAGCATTGGTTGCAGGCGGGTGAGGGCAAGGAGCTGAACCTGGCCGTGCTGGCCTCATTGGCCGGACTGGAGGAACGCACCTTCCTGCGCCGTTTCCAGAAGGCGACGGGGCTGACGACGACCGAATACGGCCAGCGCCTTCGCGTCGGCAAGGCGAGGGAACTTTTGCAGTTCACCACGCAGTCGGTCGACAAGGTGGCCTGGGAGGTCGGCTATGGCGACCCGGGCGCCTTCCGCAAGGTCTTTGCCCGCATCGTCGGGCTCACGCCGAGCGAGTATCGCGCCCGGTTCCGGGCCTAATTGCCTTTCGCGAGCGACGCGACGATCGAGCGCTTGAGCTTGCCCAGTTCATCGAGAAGGACCGCTCCGTCCTTGGCCGACAGGGTGCCGAACAGATCGTCGATCCATTCGGCATGAGCTGCTGCCATCTTCTCGAACTCGGCGCGGCCGAAGGGCGTCAGCGCGATGATCTGGACGCGGCGGTCGGTGGCCGAGGTGGTGCGGCTGATATGGCCACTCTCTGCCAGACGCTCGACCAGCACCGTGATGTTGCCGGGCGATACCATCATGCGCTTGGACACTTCGCCCAGCACCATGCCGTCCTTGGCGCGTTCGAGCTGCGCCATCAGGTCGAAGCGGGGCAGGGTGGAATCGAACTCCTCGCGAAGACGGCGGCGGATCTCGGTCTCGACCAGCGTCGAGCAGGTCAGAAGGCGCAGCCAGAGACGCAGCTCGGTGCCGTGGTCGGCGGGAGCTTCCAGCACCTTGGTCTCACCGTCCACCCAGCCATCGGTGGTCGCCGTGTCCTTGCGCTCTTCCATCGCTTTCGGGGTCATCCTCGCCACGAGGGCCAACAAGCTGGCCGATCCATTCGGGCAGTTGTAGTGCCGTTTCGCGCAATAGTACAAGCTTGAAAGGTTCAGGCGGCGGGAATGTTGCCGGCAAGGACGGTTCTGTATGCCTTGGCGTCGATGTTGCCGCCCGAGATCACGCAAACCACGTTGCCCTTGGCGTGTTCACTGGTCAGCGCCGCGGCGAGCGAGGCCGCGCCCGCACCCTCGGCCACGACCTTGGCCTTGGCGAACAAGATCCGCATCGCCTCGGTCACCTGTTCGAGGCTGACGGTGACCGCGCCGTCGATCAGCTCGCGTGTCACCGGCCACAGCTGCGGCACCAGCGACGGGCCGCCGATGCTCTTTATGAAAGAGGGACGCGTCTCGATCTCGACGATCTGGCCGGCCGCGAGTGCGGCGGTCACCGGTGCCGCGTTCTCGTCCTCGACGGCGAAGACCTTCGCCTTGGGTAGCAAGGCTTTCACAGCACTTGCAACGCCAGTGGTCATCGAGCCGCCGCCATAGGGGGTCAGCACGATGTCGACCTCGGGCAGGTCCTCGACGATTTCCATGCCGATCGAACCGTTGCCGGCGAGCACCGCCTGGTCGGTCACCGGGTTGATCAGCAGTTCGGGGAATTCCGGCCGATCGGCGCCGATGATGTATTGCCACCATGTCTCCATGGAGATGAAGCGCACCTCGCCGCCGAGGCGGCGCACGCCGTCGATCTTGGTCTGTGGTGCGCCGGAGTACATATAGGCGGCCATCGGCACGCCGAGCCGGTAGGCAGCCCAGGCCATGCCGTAGGCCATATTGCCCGAACTGGTGGTGGCGACGCCTCGGGCGAGCGCTTCCCTGTCGCGAGACAGCAGCGCGTTGAGAGCCGGCCTGAGCTTGAAGGCGCCGATGGGCGACAATGTCTCAAGCTTGAGGAAGATCTTACGGTCCGGAAGGCCGACGTCTAGGCGCACGAGCGGCGTGCGCGGGATATAGGGCGCGAGCCCGCGCCGCGCGGTCTCGATCTCGTCCAGCGACGGGCGGTGCGGCGCGGTCATTCGGCTGCTTGCCTCTTCCTCAGGCTTCCGGGGCGGGCGGCGTGCTTGCCGCCGCTGTAGTCCTCGGTGTGGACGTAGACGTGCAGCGTGTATCCGATGTGGGCGATCATCAGCGCCTTGGCGCGCTCGACGTCGCGGTCGAGTGCCGCATCCATCAGTTCGGTATGATGCTCGATCGCCATCGCCTCGCGCAACGCGGCAATCGCCTCCTCATACCCCTCCTTCTGGCCGGCCGCGGCGCGCAGGGTAGGCGCCAGGCCGAGGAAGCGGTGGTGGCGGCGCAACTGGTCGGAGATTGTCGAACGGAAGCGCAACAGCCAGCTCGACGTCGCCGCACTCAGCAGCGCGGTGTGGAACGCCTCATGCTTTTCGTCCCACTCGTCGACAGCCTCGTCCGAGGGGTCGTCGGGCGCAGTCTTGCAGCGCGACAGGCGATAGTGGGCAGTCACAACTGCTTCTTCCCATGCGCTGCCGCCCTTTTCCATCGACTCGAGCAGCAGCGGCAGCTCGACCACCATCCTGGCCCGGGCTAGGTCTTCGAGCTCATCGCGCGAGACGGGCGCGACGGCGAAGCCGCGATTGCTGATGGCGGTGACGAGCCGTTCGGCCTCCAGCCGCGACAGCGCCTCGCGCAGCGGCGTCCAGCCGACCCCATAGGTGTCGCGCAGCGCGCTCAGCTTCAGCGGCGCGCCTGGCATCAGTCGTGTCGTGAGGATATCGCGGCGCAGCAGCCTGTAGGCCGCTTCCGTCTTCGAGGAGTGCTCGTCATCCTGCATCGGTGCTCATCCGCAAGCCCGCCCGACTCAAGAATTATATATCATGCAAGCGGCTGGCAAGAATTATATATAATGTTTGACATAGCCCGCCGGACTGCGCATGATCCGCCCCAGCCGCCGCCCCGTGCGCGGCGCTTGTCAAATCTGGGAGGAATAGATGAGAAACCTGAAGTCCGGCCTGCTGTCGGGCCTGGTTCTGGCCGGCGCGCTCGCCGCCAGCCTTGGCGCCGCGATCGCTGATCCGATCAAGATCGGTATTGCCAATTTCGGCGAACACCCGCAGCTCAACGCCTCGATCGCCGGCTTCAAGCAGGCCCTGGCCGACAACGGCTTCGTCGAGGGCAAGGACGTGGTCTACACCGAGAGCCACACCAACTTCGACGCCTCGCTGGTGCCGCAGATGATCGCCAAGCTCCAGGCCGAACAGCCGAAGCTGATCTACACTGTGACCACGCCCGTTTCGCAGATCGCCAAGAAGGCGCTCGCGGGCTCCGGCATCAACATCGTCTTCTCCGCCGTGACCGATCCCGTCGCCGCCAAGCTCGTTCCGTCGTGGGACGCGGGCGACGAAGGCATGACGGGCGCCACCGACCTGCAGGACATGGCCGCGGTCATGGAGTTCACCAAGAAGCTGCTGCCGAACGCCAAGCGTTTCGGCGTGCCCTACAATCCGGGTGAAGCAAACGACGTGGCCCTGCTCGAGAAGATCAAGGAAGTTGCTCCCGCCGCCGGCTTCGAAGTCGTCGCCGTAGGCGTCGACAACGTCAATGACATCCAGCAGCGCATCGCTTCCTTCGCCGGCAAGGCCGACGTGATCTACACGCCCGCCTCGAACCTGCTGCAGCCGGCCGTTGCCGCCGTCTCGGCAGCCGCCCGCCAGGCCGGCATCCCGATCGTCAACTCGGACGACGGCGCCGTGCGCAATGGCGTCGTGCCGGCCAGCTTCGCTGTCAACTACACCCAGGTCGGCATGAATGCCGGCAAGATCGCCGCCGAGATCCTCAAGGGCGCTGACCCCAAGACCATCGCACCTTCGCGCCCGGCCTATGCGGACCACGCGCCGACGATCTCCAAGAAGGCGATGGCGGCGTTCGGCGTCGAGATCCCCGAGTCGCTGGCCGACTGCGGCTGCATCGTCGACTGATTTCCTGCTTCGTCAAAACAGGTGGCGGCGCTTCTGAGCGCCGTCGCCATTTCGGGAGGGACGGATGCTCGAGATCCGATCAGCACGCAAAGTTTTCTACAAGGGCCAGCCCGATGAGAAGGTTGCCCTCGACGGCCTCAGCCTGAAGCTCGCCACCGGTGAGTTCGGCGTCGTCATCGGCTCCAACGGAGCCGGCAAGAGCAGCATGCTCAACGCCATTTCCGGTGCGCTGGTGCTGGATTCGGGCCAGGTCATCATCAATGGCGACGACGTGACCGGCATGCCCGTGCACAAGCGCGCCATGCGGCTTGCCCGCGTGTTCCAGGACCCGATGAAGGGTACGGCCGCCTCGATGACGGTGGCCGAGAACATGCTGCTCGCCGAATTGCGCAGCAAGAAGCGCAGCCTGCGCCAGGGCCTCAACCCGCAGCGCCTCGCCGAATACAGGGAACGGCTGTCGCTGCTGGGCCTCGGCCTCGAAAACCGCCTCGACACCCGCGTCGAACTTCTCTCCGGCGGCCAGCGCCAGTCGCTGTCGCTGATCATGGCGGTCGGCGGCCAGCCTGAACTGCTGCTCCTCGACGAACATACGGCAGCGCTCGACCCGCGCACCGCCGACATCGTCATGCAGGCGACCGTGCGTGCCGTGAACGCGCTCAAGCTCACCACCCTGATGGTGACCCACAACATGCAGCACGCCGTCGACTTCGGTCACAGCGTCATCATGCTCGACGCCGGCAAGCTCCGGCTCGAGATCACCGGCGAGGAGAAGGCTAAGGTTACCGTTCCCGACCTGATCGGCCATTTCTCCGTCAAGACCGACCGCATGCTGCTGGCGAGCTGATCATCATGGACCTCATCCAGACCATATTCTCGAGCTTCGTCTCGCTGATCCCCGTCACGCTGGCGCAGAGCCTGATCCTGGCCTTCGTCGTGCTGGGCATCATGATCCCGTTCCGCACGCTGAACTTCCCCGATCTCACCAGCGAGGGCGCGTTCCCGCTCGGCGGCTGCGTCTGCGGGGTGCTCCTCGCAGCGGGTGCTTCGCCGTTGACGGCGATCGCGGTGGCTCTGATCGCCGGCTTCCTCGCCGGCTGCTGCACCGCCTTTATCCACCTTCGCTTCCGCATCCACACGCTGCTCGCCGGCATCCTGATGATGACGATGCTCTACAGCATCAACCTGCGCATCATGGGCAAGTCGAACCTTTCCGTCTTCGGATCGCCGACGGTGTTCGACTGGGCGCCGTTCGTCCAGCCGGGCTTCCCGGCCGCAAAGATCATGATCGCCGGCGTCATCGGGGCGGTGGTGTTCATCCTGCTCAACATGTTCTTCAAGACGGAGAAGGGCACGGCCATGCGTGCCGTCGGCTCCAATCCCGATATGGCAGAGGCGCAGGGCATCAATGTCTGGGTCGCGACCATTGCAGGCGTCGGCATGGCCAGCGCCTTCTCGGCGACCGGCGGCGCGCTTATGGTGCAGAGCCAAGGCTTCGCCGACGTCAACATGGGTCTCGGCATCCTCATCAACGGCCTTGCCGCGCTGATGATCGGCGAGGCGATCGTCGGCAAGCAGACCGTATTCCGCCAGCTCGCCGCGCCCTTCGTCGGAGCCGTGGTCTACTACCAGCTGGTTTCGCTCTGCCTTGCCGCCGGCATGCCGCCCCCCGATCTCAAGCTGGCCACCGGCCTGTTCGTGCTCGCCATGCTGGCACTGCCGAGCCTGCGCCGCAGCCGCGGCCCGGCGCCCGCCCGCGAAACCGTCCGAGAATAATCGAGGATTGCTTCAATCATGACCGGAACTCCCGATCTCGCCGCCGTCGAGGCGATGGACGCTGCCGACCCGCTTCGTTTCATGCGCGACCGTTTCGTCCTGCCCGAGGGCGTGGTCTATCTTGATGGCAACTCGCTGGGGGCGGCCTCTCCGGCCGCTTATGCCGAACTCGAAAAAGCGGCGCGCGAGGAATGGGGCCAGGACCTCATCCGCAGCTGGAACAAGGCCGGCTGGTTCGACATGCCCGTGGCGCTCGGCGACCGCATCGGTCGCCTGATCGGCGCGGCGGCCGGCCAGACCGTCGTCACCGACACGACCTCGATCAACGTCTTCAAGGCGGTGCATGCGGCGATGGGCCTGCGTCCCGGCCGCAACGTCATCGTCGCCGAAGGCGGCAGCTTCCCGACCGACCTCTACATGGCCGAGGGCGTCGCCTCGACCCGGCCGGGCGCGGTGCTCAGGCTGGAGGGCGTCCATGCGCCTGAGATCGAGGAACTGATCGATGACAGCGTCGCGGTGGTGCTCGTCAACCACGTCAACTACAAGTCGGGCGAGCTGCGCGACATGGCGGCACTGACCAAGCGTGCTCATGACGTCGGTGCGCTGGTAGTCTGGGACCTCTGCCACACGGCCGGCGCGCTGCCGGTCGAACTCGACCGCAGCAACGCCGACTTCGCCGTGGGCTGCACCTACAAGTACATCAATGGCGGCCCGGGCGCCCCGGCCTTCATCTACGTGGCGGAACGCCATCTCGGCACGGCAACGCAGCCGCTCAGCGGCTGGTGGGGCCACGCCAGGCCGTTCGCCTTCGAGCAGAGCTATGACGGCGACGCCGGTATCCGCCGTTTCCAATGTGGCACGCAAGGAATCCTGTCGATGCGCGCGCTGAAGGGCGCCCTCGACGTCTGGGACGATGTCGACATGGCGGCACTGCGCAAGAAGAGCATCGCGCTCACCGACCTGTTCATCCAGTTGGTCGAGGCGAAGTGCGCCGGTTACGGGCTCGTGCTCGAAAGCCCGCGCGAGGGCACCAGGCGCGGCAGCCAGGTGTCGTTCGCCCACGAAAACGCCTACGCCATCATGCAGGCGCTGATCGAACGCGGCGTCATCGGCGACTTCCGCGCCCCCGCGACCCTGCGCTTCGGCTTCACCCCGCTCTACATCGGCTTCAAGGACGTCTGGAAGGCGGTCGAGCTGCTCGAGGACATCCTGCGCACCGGCGCCTGGAAGGAAGCCCGATTTGCCGTGAAGTCGGCGGTGACTTGAGCAGGTAGCACGTCAATCTCTCCCCGTGCCGAACGGGGAGGGGCTGCTCTCGACTGCGAGCGCGTCTGCCAGTTTTCTTGCTTCGGATATGTCCCTGGGTTCTGATCCGTCGCAAATATTGCAGACGTCACAGGATGGATTCCCGGACGAGGCGTCTCAGTAGCCCTCATGGTGAGCCTGTCGAACCACGAGGGCGCTGGGCTGAGTCTCGTGGGCCGGCAAAACAGCGACAAGCCGTCGGATACTTGTTCAGGTAGCGCCTGGCGCCCTCGTGGTTCGACAGGCTCACCATGAGGGCTGCTGGGGCGTCGCGGCCAAGAAGCCACCCTCGCGCCTGCCGTCAGCCTCCATTGCACCCGTTGGGAGGCGCCGAAATTCTCACACCCCGAGATAGCGGTCCTGCAGCTCCGGCGTCAGTGCTTGCGGCGACCCCTCGAACACGGTCGTGCCCTTCTCCAGCACGAAACAGCGGTCGGCCACCGGCAGCAGTTCCGACAGAGTCTTGTCGACCACGAGGATCGACTGGCCCGCGGCTTTGAGCTTGCGGATCGCAGTCCAGATGTCGTGGCGGATGACGGGTGCCAGCCCCTCCGTCGCCTCGTCGAGGATCAGCAGGCTCGGGTTGGTCATCAGCGCGCGGCCGATGGCCAGCATCTGCTGCTCGCCGCCCGACAGCGTGTTGGCATACTGGTCCCGGCGTTCGCCGAGGCGGGGGAACAGGTCGACCACCTTGTCGTAGGTCCAGTCGGCTCCCCGCGCGGCGGCAACGAGGTTCTCGAACACGGTGAGGTTGGGAAAGCAGCGGCGCCCTTCGGGCACCAGGCCGAGGCCGAGGCGGGCGATGCGGTGCGGGCGCTGGCCAGCGATCTCGCGGCCGCCGAAGCGGATCGAGCCGCCGCGCGGACGCACCAGCCCGAGCACCGAGCCGATGGTCGTGGTCTTGCCCATGCCGTTGCGGCCCATCAGCGCCACGACCTCGCCCTCGCGCACGTCGAGCGAGACGCCGAACAGAGCCTGCGACGCGCCGTAGAAGGTTTCCACCCCTTTGAGTTCGAGCAGGCTCACGCGGCTTCTCCGAGATAGGCGCGGCGGACTTCCGGATCGTTGCGGATCTCGTCGACGCTGCCGGTGGCGATGACGCGGCCGTAGACCAGCACCGAGATGCGGTCGGCCAGCGCGAAGACGGCATCCATGTCGTGCTCGACCAGCAGGATCGGCGCCTCCCGGCGCAGGCCGTCGAGGAATTTTGTCAGCGCCTTGGAGCCTTCGGGGCCCATGCCGGCCATCGGCTCGTCGAACAGGAAGGCCTTGGAGCCCAGCGCCAGGGCAATGGCGATCTCGAGCTGGCGGCGCTCGCCATGCGACAGCTCGGCGGCGGGCAGGTGGGCGCGGGAGGCGAGGCCGACGCGCTCGAGCATCGCCATGGCCGGCCCGGTCAGGCTCAGATCGCTCATGACCGGCTTGAAGAACCGGAAGCTGGAGCCTTGGCGCGCCTGCACCGCCAGCATGACGTTGCGAAGAGCGGAGAATTCGGGGGCGAGCGACGAGATCTGGAAGCTGCGGCCGAGGCCGCGGCGCGCGCGCGCGGCCATGTCGAGCCCGGCCATGTCCTGGCCGAGGAACCGGATCGAGCCGCTGTCGGGGCGGATCGAGCCGGAGATCTGGTGGATCAGCGTGCTCTTGCCGGCACCGTTGGGGCCGATCAGCGCGTGGATCTCGCCCGGCATCAAGGTGATGCTGACGCCGTCGGTTGCCTTCAGCGCGCCGAAGCTCTTGCGCAGTTCGCGGATTTCGAGGACCGGCTCAGCCATGACGCGCCTTTCCGGCCAGGAGGCCAAGCAGCCCGCCGCGCGCAAACAGCACCACGCAGAGCAGGATCAGCCCGAGGAAGAACTGCCAGCGTTCGGTGATGCCGCCGAGCGCGTATTCGATCAGCACGTAGAGCATGGCGCCCGCGAGGGGGCCGAACAGGCGTCCCTTGCCGCCGAGAATGATGAGCACGATGAGTTCGCCCGACATGTGCCAGGACAGCATCGCCGGGCTCACGAACTTGTTGAGGTCGGCGAACAGCGCACCAGCGACGCCCGTCACCATCGCCGAGATGACGAAGGCGACGAGGCGGATGTTGAAGGGGGCCACGCCGACGGCCGAGAGACGGGTCGCATTCTGCCTCGCCGCCTGGAGTGCGGCGCCGAAGCGCGAGCCCCGCAGCACCCAGAACAGCACCAGCGCCGCCATGAGCAGGGCATAGCAGATCAGGAAGAAGGCGAGCGGCTGCGCCGTGTTCAGGCCCGGAAACTCGTTGCGCACGTAGATCGACAGCCCGTCCTCGCCGCCATAGGCCGGCCAGGAAACTGCGAAGTAGTAGATCATCTGCGCGAAGGCGAGGGTGATCATGATGAAATAGACGCCCGCCGTGCGCAGGCTTATCGCGCCGATGGGCAGGGCGACCAGGCCGCAGACGACGATCGCGACCAGCCAGATGACGGGCATCGAGGTGGTGCCTTCGAAGCCGAACAGCAAAGGCTCGGCGTTGAAGGCGTGCGTCGCCAGTATGCCGGCGGCGTAACCCCCAATGCCGAAGAAGGCGGCGTGGCCGAAGGACACCAGCCCGCCGAGGCCGAGCGCGATGTTAAGGCCGACGGCGGCGAGCGCCAGCACGGCGATGCGGGTGGCGAGCGTGATGTAGAACAGCTCGCCCATCGCCTGTGCGGCGAGCGGGAAGCCGAGCAGCAGCAGCGCCAGGAATGCGTTGACGACGGTTTCGCGGGTCATGAGAGGTGCGTTGGTCATGGCCGCCTCACGACTGCGCCGCAAACAGGCCGCTCGGCCTGAAGGCAAGGATGAGCGCCATGACGATGTAGATCAGCATGGAGGCCAGCGCCGCACCGATCGGCCCGGCCTCGGCGGCAGGCATGAACAGCGCAACCGCCTTGGGCAAGAGGAAACGGCCCATCGTGTCGACGACGCCGACGAGGATGGCGCCGAACAGCGCGCCCTTGATCGAGCCGATGCCGCCGATGACGATGACGACGAAGGCGAGGATGAGCGCCGGTTCGCCCATGCCGACCTGCACCGACTGCAGGGCGCCGACCATTGCCCCGGCGAGGCCGGCAAGGGCCGCGCCGAGCGCAAAGACGACGGTGTAGAGCGTGCGGATGTCGACGCCGAGGGCCGCGATCATCTCGCGGTCGGATTCGCCGGCGCGGATGCGCATGCCGAGCCTGGTGCGCGAGATCAGCAGGTAGAGGCAGATCGCGACCACGATGCCGACGCCGATGATGGCGAGCCGGTAGAGCTGGTACTGGCCGCCGCCGGGCAGCGGCACCGCGCCCTGCAGCAGCGGCGGGATGTCGAGATAGAGCGGGAAGGAGCCGAACAGCCAGCGCGTACCCTCCGAAAACATCAGAATCAGCGCGAAGGTGGCGAGCACCTGGTCGAGGTGGTCGCGGTCGTAGAGCCGTCGGATGACGGTGACCTCGACGATCGCGCCGGCGGCGGCCGCGGCGATCAGGCTGGCGACGAGGCCGATCCAGAACGAGCCGGTGGCCGCCGCCACCGCAGCACAGGCGAAGGCGCCCACCATATAGAGCGAGCCATGGGCGAGGTTGATGAGCCCCATCACGCCGAAGATCAGCGTCAGGCCGGCGGCCATGAGGAACAGCATCACCCCGAGCTGAAGCCCGTTGAGGATTTGCTCGATGAGCAGTGCGATGGACAAGGGGACGCTTTCGCTGGCTGGTGGTGGGTTGGTGCGGCTGGAAAGCCTGCGACGCTTCAATGCGATACTGAGGGAAGTCGACCCCCACTCCGGTTTGCTTCGCAAACCTCCCCCGATCGACGGGGGAGAGGAAATCCGCCTGAAGCCTCGGCGCTTTTCCTCTCCCCTTTTGAGGGGGAGAGGTGCCGAGCGCAGCGAGGCGGAGTGGGGGTCATGCGCTCCGTGTAAGGCTACCTTGCCGTCGGCAAGGAAACCTAACTCACATCTTGCACTGTTCGGCGTAGGCGTCCTTGTGATCCTCGAACGCAGTGGCGACGATCTTGTTGGTCAGCACGTCGCCTTCCTTGATCACTTCGCGCACGTAGATGTTCTGCACCGGGTGGTTGTTGGTGTTGAAGGTGAACTCGCCGCGCACCGACTTGAAATCGGCGGCCTTTAGGGCGGCGCGGAAGGCATCCTTGTCCTTGACGCTGGCCTTACCGAGCGCCGACAGGATCAGATTGGCCGTATCCCAGCTCTGGGCGGCGTAGACCGAGGGCAGGCGCTTGTATTCGGCCGTGAAGGCCTCGACGAACTGCTTGTTGGCCTCGTTGTCGAGATCCTTCGACCAGCTGGCCGAGTTCTTGACGCCGAGGGCCGCGTCGCCAACCGCCGGCAGGATGTCCTGGTCGAAGGAGAAGCCCGGGCCCATGACCGGGATGTTCACGCCCGACTGCGCGTACTGCTTCATGAAGGCGATGCCCATGCCGCCAGGCAGGAAGAAGAACACCGAGTCGGCGCCGGAATCGCGGATCTGGGCGATCTCGGCGGCGTAGTCGGTCTGGCCGACCTGGGTATAGACCTCGCCGGACAGCTCGCCCTTGTAGTAGCGCTTGAAGCCGGTCAGCGAATCCTTGCCGGCCGGATAGTTCGGGGCGAGGATGAAGACCTTCTTGTAATCCTGGTTGGCGTACTGGCCCATCGCCTCGTGGAAGTTGTCGTTCTGGTAGGCGACGTTGAAGTAGTTCGGGCTGCACTTGGCGCCGGCGAGGGCCGACGGCCCGGCATTCGGCGACAGGTAGATCACGTCCTGCGACACAGCGTTGGGCACGACCGCCATGGCGAGGTTCGACCAGATGATGCCGGTGAGCAGGTCGACCTTGTCGCTCTGGATCATCTTCTCGGCGAGCTGCACGGCGATCTCGGGTTTCTGGGCGTCGTCTTCGATGACCAGCTCGACATCCTTGTTGCCGGATTGCTTCATGGCCAGCGCGAAGGCATCGCGCATGTCGACGCCGAGGCCGGCGCCGCCGCCTGAAAGCGTGGTGATGACGCCGATCTTCACCGGTTCCGCATAGGCCAAGCCGGATGCCGCCAGCGACAAGGTGAACATGCTGGCTGCCAGAATATTCTTCATTTCTCTCTCCCTCCCAGTGTTTTCAAAATAGATACAATAGCTTCAGAGCCGAGTGCGAACTTTCCAGAGTTCGGGGAACAGTTCAACCTCCAGCATCTTCTTGAGATACGAAGCACCCGACGTTCCGCCGGTGCCGCGTTTCATGCCGATGATACGTTCGACAGTGGTGACGTGATTGAAGCGCCAGCGGCGGAAGTAGTCCTCGAAATCGACCAGCTTTTCGGCCAGCTCGTAGAACATCCAGTAGCGCTGCGGCTCGCGGTAGATGGCCTGCCAGGCGACCAGCACCTCCTCGCTCTCGCTGCGCGTCTCGCGCCAGTCGGCCTTGCTTGCCTCGGCGCCGACGTCGAAGCCGTTGCGGGCGAGCAGCAGGATCGCCTCGTCATAGAGCGAGGGCTGGGCGAGGATCGCCTCCAGCTTTGCCGTCAGTTGCGGCTCATGCGCATGCGGGCGCAGCATGGCGAGGTTGCGGTTTCCCGCCATGAACTCGATGGCGCGGTATTGCCAGGACTGGAAGCCCGAGGACTGGCCGAGCGAATTGCGGAACTCGGTGTATTCGCTCGGCGTCATGGTGCGCAGAACGTCCCAGGCGCTGTTCAGCTGCTCGAAGATGCGCGACACGCGCGTCAGCATCTTGAAGGACGGCTCCAGCCGGTCGGCGCGGATCGAGCGGATAGCGGCGCCGATCTCGTGCAACGCAAGCTTCATCCACAACTCCGAGGTCTGGTGCTGGATGATGAACAGCATCTCGTCATGCGCGGAAGACAGGGGCTCCTGCGCATCCAGAACCTTCTCTAGGTGCAGGTAGTCGCTGTAGGACATGCGGTCCTTGAACGACATCTCGGCGCCCTCGGTCGAGGGATCGTATGGCTTGCTCAATTTGCCGTCTCCGTTCGCAGCCGGAAGCGCTGGATCTTGCCGGTCTGGGTTTTCGGCAGGGCTTCGATGAACTTCACCGACCGCGGATACTTATAGGGCGCGATGACCGCCTTCACGTGGTCCTGCAGGCGCTTGATGGTCTCGGCGTCGCCCGCGACGCCCTCGGCCAGCACCACATAGGCCTCGACGATCTGGCCGCGCTCGCCATCGGGCGCCCCGATGACGGCGCATTCGACGACGTGCGGGTGTGAAAACAGCGCCGCCTCCACCTCGGGGCCGGCGATGTTGTAGCCGGCGCTGACGATCATGTCGTCGGAGCGGGCGGCGAAGTGGAAGAAGCCGTCCACGTCCTGGAAGAAGGCGTCGCCGGTCAGGTTCCAGCCATCGCGGACATACTCGCGCTGCCGGTCGTCGGCCATGTAGCGGCAGCCGGTCGGGCCACGCACGGCAAGCTTGCCCACCGTGCCGCGCGGCACTTCGTTCATGTCGGCGTCGACCACGCGCGCCTCGTATCCGCCGACCGGCTTGCCGGTGGAGGCGGGTTTGCGGTCCTCGAAGCGGTTGGAGATGAAGATGTGCAGCAATTCGGTCGCGCCGATGCCGTCGAGGATCGGCTTGCCGGTCTTTGCCGTCCACTCCTCGAACACCGGACCGGGCAGAGTCTCGCCGGCCGAAACCGCAACGCGCAGCGATGACAGATCGGCGCCTTCGTCCATCGCCCTCAGCATCGCACGATAGGCGGTGGGTGCGGTGACCGAGATCGTTGCCTTATAGGTCTCGATGATGTGGATCATGTTCGGCGGCGTTGCCTGTTCCAGCAGCGTCGCGGCGGCGCCGAAGCGCAGCGGGAAGATCGCCAGTCCGCCAAGGCCGAAGGTGAACGCCAGCGGCGGCGAGCCGACGACGACGTCGTCCGGCGTGATCTGCAGCACCTCTTTCGCATAGGCGTCGGCGATGATCAGCAGGTCGCGATGGAAGTGCATCGTGGCCTTGGGAACGCCGGTGGTGCCCGAGGTGAAGCCGAGCAGGGCGACGTCGTCGCGGCCGGTCTTCACCGCCTCGAAGAGCACGGACTTGTCGAGGGCGATGCGGTCGAGTTCGGCGTCATGGTTGGCCGTGCCGTCGAAGCCGACGACCTTCTTGAGGAACTTGCTGTCCTTGGCGCAGGCCACCATCTCGTCCATCAGGCGGGTGTCGCATAGCGCCAGCGAGATCTCGGCCTTGTCGACGATCTTGGTGAGTTCGCCTGCCCGCAGCATCGGCATGGTGTTGACCACGACCGCGCCTGCCTTGGTGGCGGCCAGCCAGCAGGCTACCATGGCGGGGTTATTGGCCGAACGGATCAGCACGCGGTTGCCCGGCTTCACGCCGTAGTTCTCGACCAGCGCATGCGCCAGGCGGTTCGTCCAGTCCGACAGTTCCTTGTAGGTGCGGCGGCGGCCGTTTCCGATCAGCGCCGTGTGGTCGCCGAGGCCCTTTTCCACCAGCCTGTCAGTCAGTTCGACGCCGGCGTTGATGTATTCCGGATACTCGAAGCCCTCGAGCAGGAAGTCCGGCCACTGCTCCTTTGGGGGCAGGTTGTCGCGCGTGAACGTGTCGGTATGCGCTGACGGTCCAAGCATTCTGTGCCCTACATGCTCCTTGCCGCGGCGAGTGTACCGGGCTTCTGTGTGCGTATGTTTTCGGGGAGGTCGAACGCCGGTTTCCAGGTCGGGCCGGCCGATCTTTCCGGCGGCCCCCATCGCGCAGTCGACAACTTGACCGGCATTCGGCGCAGCGAGACCTCCCATTCTCGACTGATGTAAAAGCATCGCACTGGTCCGAAATTATTTCAAGCCTAAAGTTTTTACGGGTTGGCACATTGACGGCCCGGAAGCGGGCGGCCATTCCTAGGCCAGGTTTCGCGCCACCGGAGGAGGATCAGGTGTTCGAACGTCACATCACCGACTGGGACAACGCCTACACCAACGGCGCCAACATCGCCGGCGGCGACCGTTGGCCGGCGGCCTGGGTGGAACCCGCCAAGGCGTTCCGCGAAAGCCTCGCGGGGGCAGGGCGGGCGCAACTCGACATCGCCTATGGCGAGCGGGCGCGCAACAGGCTCGACCTGTTCCTGCCCGAGGGCTGGCCGAAGGGGCTCGTCGTCTTCGTCCACGGCGGATATTGGATGGCGCTCGACAAGAGCTACTGGTCCCATCTCGCCAAGGGATCGGTGGACAGCGGCTATGCGGTTGCCATGCCGTCCTACACGCTGTGCCCGGAGGTCAGGGTCGGCGACATCGTCCGCGAGATCGCAGCGTCGATCGGCAAGGCGGCGTCCCTGGTCGACGGACCGGTCATGCTGACGGGGCACTCCGCCGGCGGCCATCTGGTGAGCCGCATGGTGTCAGTGACCACGCCGCTTGCGCCCAACGTGCAGGCGCGCATCCGCCACGTCGTCTCACTGTCCGGTGTCCACGACCTCAGGCCGCTGATCAACGCCGGCATGAACAAGACGCTGAACATCGACGAGGCAGAAGCCCTGGCGGAAAGCCCGGCACTATTGAGGCCGATGCGTGGTGCCCGCATCACCTGCTGGGTCGGCGGAGGCGAGCGCGGCGAATTCCTGCGCCAGAACGAGTTGCTCGCCAACATCTGGACCGGCCTCGGTGCCACGACCAGCTCCGTTGTCGAGCCCGACCGCCATCATTTCAGCGTCATCGACGGGCTCGCGGATGCGGGCCACGCGCTGACCCGCACCCTGCTTTCAGAGTAAATCGGCCTGATTGAGCCGGCCGCGGTCACGAAACGACGACGGCCGCCTCGAGCACGGCATGCAAAAGCACGTCGCAGCCTGCGGCGGCCCATTCCGGATCGATATCCTCGTCCTCGTGATGGGACAGGCCGTCGACGCAAGGGCAGAAGATCATCGCGGTGGGGGCCACGCCGTTGACCCAGCAGGCGTCGTGGCCGGCGCCGGAAACGATGTCGCGGTGGCTGTAGCCGAGCAGTTCGGCCGCGTTGCGCACGGCCTTGACGCAGTCCTTGTCGAAGGCGACCGGGTCGAAGTGCCCGACCTGCTCGACCTCGTGCTCGATGTCGAGCGCCTCGCAGATGGTGGCGATGCCCTCGCGGATGCGCGCATCCATCGTGTCCAGCACCTCCTTCTCCGGCGAGCGGATGTCGATGGTGAACAGCGTGCGGCCGGGCACGGTGCTGCGCGAATTGGGATGGACCTCGATGTGGCCGACGGCGCCCACTGCGTCTGGCTGATAGTCCATCGCCACTTCATGCACCAACTCGATCACCCGCGCCATGCCGAGGCCGGCATTGCGGCGCTTGTACATCGGGGTGCCGCCGGAGTGTGCCTCCTTGCCGGTCAGCGTCACCTGCAGCCACTTCAGGCCCTGGCCGTGGGTGACCACGCCGATCTCGATGTCCTCGTCCTCGAGGATCGGGCCCTGCTCGATGTGCAGCTCGAAATAGGCCTTCATCCTGCGGGCGCCGGCCTGCTCCGTACCCTTCCAGCCGATGCGCTCGAGCTCGTCGCCGAAGCGCTTGCCCTTGGCGTCCTCGCGGGCATAGGCCCAGTCCTTGTCGATGGTGCCGGCAAAGACGCCGGACGCCACCATGGCCGGCGCGAACCGGCAGCCTTCCTCGTTGGTCCAGTTGGTGACCACGATGGGGTGCCTGGTCCTGATGCCGAGGTCGTTGAGCGTGCGCACCACTTCGAGGCCGCCGAGCACGCCCAGCACGCCGTCGAACTTGCCGCCCGTCGGCTGGGTGTCGAGATGGCTGCCGACATAGACCGGCAGGGCGTCCGGATCGGTGCCCTCGCGGCGAGCGAACATCGAGCCCATGTCGTCGACGCCCATTTCAAGGCCGGCGGCATCGCACCATGACTTGAACAGGCGGCGGCCTTCCGCATCCTCATCGGTCAGGGCCTGGCGATTGTTGCCGCCGGCAACCCCTGGGCCAATCTTCGCCATGTCCATCAGGGACTTCCAGAGCCTGTCCTGGTCGATCCGGGCGTTCGTGCGGGTGACTGGCTTGTCCAATTTTCAATTCCCTGGTTTTGCCGCGCAACTGGGCAATGCCGCGTTGTGCACGAGGCGGCATTGGGATTCGAATCGCGAGGCTGATTGAGAGCGGTCTAGCGGCTCTCGGCCGCGTCGTCGCTGGTGTTCATCCGATACCTGAAGTCGCAGCTGCCGCCGCCTTCCATGATGGTGCGTGTGCGCTGCATGGTGATGCGCGGGTCGTAGCCCTGGCAGAACGTGCCGTCGCGCTGGCACGATAGCAGCGTGCCGATCTCGCCGAGACCCATCGAATGGTACATCTCGGCATAGCGGCAGCGGGTCACGTTGTAGTCGAACTGCTCGGCCGTCTCGGTTACCACCTCGAAATGCAGCGCGTCGTCCTGGCGCCATTTCGGCTGCAGGGCCGCGAACGACTTGAGGTCGACCGGGCCCTTCTCGGCCGCGGCAAACTTCTTGCCGGCCTCGATCGCCGCATTGGTGATCGCCGCGCGCAGCGTCTCGCGCGCCGCCTCGCGGCCGAAGCGCGAGACCATCTCCTCATAGATCGGCTTGATGATTTCCGCCTCGATGCGGCGGCGGGCGAGGATGCCGAGCCCGTCGATGGCTGCCTGCACGCTCGACGCGGGATCGAGCGGATCCTGTTCGGTCGCAGTGGGTTGCTTGTCTGTCATGTCCAGTCTCTGCATTCGGCCGATGATCGGCTCTACGGCGCCAACCTAGAGGCTGCGCGCCGCTATGACCATCGCGGATCACTGCTTCAGATACACGATTGCGCTAGTCCACACGCCCATTGCGCTCGGCACGAGCCGCGCACCGAGCCCGGCGGGACTCGTATCGTCTTCCTGTCCCCTCGGTTTTTCGATATTGTCACCGCAGGCGTTTATTATTGTCACCTGAGCTGAAAAGGGGAGGGTGCCATGATGGCAGGCAGCGTCCTGAAGGCGACCGTTGCAGCGGCTGTTGCACTGACGATCTCGGTGCTGGCTCTGCCGCTACCAACCTTTGCCCAGGAAGCGACGACGGCAGCGCCTGCCGCACCCGCGACCGCCCCCGCCGCACCGGCAGCGCCTGCCGCTCAAGCTCCGGAACCGCTTAGCCCCGACGAGCTCGAGGTGCTGGTGGCACGGATCGCGCTCTATCCGGATGAACTGATCGCCTTGATTTCTGCTGCCGCGCTCTACCCGCTGCAGATTGTCGAGGCCGAGCGCTACCTTACCGCCTACGCCAAGGACAAGAGCCTCAAGCCGAAGGAAACCTGGGACGGCAGTATCATCTCGCTGCTGAACTACCCGGAGGTCGTCAAGATGATGAGCGACGACCTCGAATGGACGCAGGCTTTGGGCGACGCCCTCGCTTATCAGCAGAAGGACGTCCTCATTGCAGTTCAGCAACTGCGCGACGAGGCGGTAGCAAAGAACATCATCAAGACCGACGACAAGGTGAAGGTCGAGAATTCCGGCGACAACATCATCATCCAGTCGGCGAGCCCGGAACGGATCTATGTGCCGCGCTACGAGCCGGCCATGCTTTACGAGCCCGGCTATGTCGCGCAGCCTATCAGCTACTATCCGGATCCCTATCCAAGCTACTGGTATCCGACCGCCACCTTCTTTGCGGCGGCGGCAACGGGCGCGATATGGGCGGCGGCAGTCGACTGGGACGATTGGGGCGTCTGGGGTGGCAACTGGGATGGCGGTGACATCGACATCGACTGCAACAACTGCCTCAACAACATCAACGGCAAGCTCAACCTGAAGGACGTGGATTGGAAGAACGTCGATCGCTCGAAGCTCAATTTTGACCGTAGTCAACTCGACAAGTTCGACAGGACGAACATCAAGAACAGGGTTCAAGCCAACCGGTCAAATTCGATCCGCAACCGGGCGACCGACATCAAGCGCAATCAGGTCGCAAATCTCCCCAATCGAACCGCCAGGGCCAATGATGTCCGCAAGAGCACTCTGGAGGGCTTGAAAAACAGACCCGGCGGTGATCGGGCCGGAACTCGCCCCGATTTCCAGAGGCCGGCGGCAAGGCCATCCGCAGGTGGCCGCGATATTGCCAGGCAGCGACCTGCGAATGCCAACCGGCCGGCGGGCAAGCCGAAGATGGCCGGGAACCGCGACAATAGACCCAGGAACCCCTCGGGGCTCGGCAATGTCGATCGCGGCAAGGTCGCGAAGGTGCAGTCCCAGCGCGGTCAGAGGTCAATGGGCGGTGGTCAGCGCGGTGGCGGAAGGGCCGTCCAGAACCGCGGTGGCGGGCAACGAAACATGCATCGCGGCGGCGGCGGTCGGTCCTTTAGTGGAGGCGGCGGACGTCGCGGCGGTGGCGGTGGCGGTCGTGGTGGCGGCGGCCGGCGGCGTTGAAAGGTGAGGGCCAAGTCAATGGACAAACCCATTCCCCATGAATTTCTTCGCTCGGTCTGCGTGACACTTCTTGTCACCGGGCTCGCCGCGGCGGCTCCGGCAGTGGCGTATTCGCAGGAGCCGTCGTCTTCGGCGGCTGCCGCGCCTGACGATGAAGACTACGGCATATTCGAGTATGAGGCGCAGGATGAGCCTCCGCTCTTCGACGACGCGGGCAAGGCAGTCGACGCTCTGAAACAGGGCCTGGCCGCCAATGATTTCGACGGTGTTGCCAAGCTGCTTGGTCTTGATCCCGTCAAACTGCGGACATCCGAAGGTGTGATGGACACCTTTGAGCAGATTCGCGATGCCGCAGCCAAAAGCATCACGCTCACCGACATCGAGGGCGGCAAGATCCTTCAACTCGGCGAAAAACTCTGGCCGTTCCCATTTCCGCTGCTGAAGGGTGACGACGGCAAGTGGGCCTTCGACACCCAGGCGGGTCTCGAGGAGATCGTCAACCGGCGGGTGGGCGAGAATGAACTGCAGGCGCTCGCGACCATGCGCGAATATGTCGAGGCGCAGAACGACTATGCCTCGGAGGACCGCGATGGTGACGGCGTGGAGGAATTCGCGCAGAAACTGGTCAGCAGCCAAGGGACGACCGACGGCCTGTACTGGCCGTCCGACGCTGGTTTCGGAGAGAGTCCTGTGGGCGACTTCGTCGACCAGGCGGAGCTTGCAGACGCCAGCAAGGGCGAAGGTTACTTCGGCTATCGCTTCCGCATCCTCACCGGCCAGGGAGACAATGTCGCGGGCGGCGCCTACGATTACATCATCAACGGCAACATGATCGCGGGCTTTGGCTTGATCGCCTGGCCAGTAAAATACGCAGAGACCGGCGTGAAGACTATGATCGTGAACCAGAACGGAATTGTCTACCAGGCAGACCTCGGCCCAAGCACCGGCGATATCGTCAAATACATCGAGCGCTTCAACCCGGATGACAGTTGGGAAATCGTCAACGACTGACGCCGATGCTGGCGACCATGTTCGGAAAGGTTCCGGTTCTCTTCAGGACACAAGGCTTTTAGCGGCGGGGCAAAGCGTCCCAGCGATGAATGCACCGTGGGTTGGGCAGAGTTCCGCGGGCGGCCTCGCGCTCGTGCTCTTGTCGCGAGCGGCCTCGGGTGCCATGCCGATGACGGTCGCTGCGCTCGGGCAAAGCCACAGCAAGAAATGGCTGAGGATCAAGTTCCCTCCAAAGGCGCTTCGCCAGATGATGTCAATCTGCTAGCCGTCGGCGGCCAGTGCAGGATGGGTGCAATCCGCCGCGGTTGCGGTAACAGCGAGGATCGGCCGGGGAAGAGTGTCGCGGCGTTTGTGCGCATCTGAACCCAACGCCAACCGGGAGAGACCAAATGGGCAACAATTTCTACAAGCAGGGTACCTTCGTTGGCCGGGTCTGGCGCGACGATGTCGGAGGACCGTCTCTCGTGACGGTCCGCGACAATGCGATTGTCGACATTACCAGCCGTTCGGCTCCGACAATGCGCGACCTGCTCGAACTGCCCGATCCGGTAGCCTTTGCCGCTCAAGCCGAGGGTGAACGTGTCGCTGATGCGGCAACGCTTCTGGCCGAGGGAAGAGACAAGGCGGTTAGGCTCCTGGCGCCCGTGGATCTTCAGGCGGTGAAGGCCTGCGGCGTTACTTTCGCGCGGTCAATGATCGAGCGCGTGATCGAAGAGCGCGCCGCAGGTGACCCTCAAAGGGCGGCCGGAATCCGGGAGCGCGTGTCGGCGATTATCGGCGACAGCTTGCGCGACCTGAAGGCAGGGTCTGTCGAGGCCGGGCTCGTGAAAGCTGCCCTGATCGAGGAGGGCTTGTGGTCCCAGTATCTGGAAGTCGGGATCGGACCGGACGCCGAAGTCTTCTCGAAGGCCCAGGTTCTGTCTTCCGTCGGACACGGGGCCGACGTCGGACTTCACCCGGTGTCCAAATGGAACAATCCTGAACCGGAGATCGTGCTGGTCGCTGACTCGCGCGGCAGCGTGCGTGGTGTGACGCTGGGCAACGACGTGAATCTGCGCGACGTCGAAGGACGTTCCGCCCTCCTCCTGGGAAAGGCCAAGGACAACAACGCTTCCTGCGCCATCGGCCCGATGATCCGCCTCTTCGATGGCACGTTTGGAATGGACGACGTGCGGCGGGCGGAACTGTCGCTGCATGTCGACGGCGATGACGGCTTTGTTCTCGACGGGCGGAGTTCCATGATGGAAATCAGTCGCGACCCGCTCGACCTGGTCGCTCAGACGCTCGGCAGGCACCACCAGTATCCGGACGGGCTGGCGCTGTTCCTCGGCACTTCGTTCGCACCGACGGAAGACCGGGGTGCTCCCGGGCAAGGCTTCACCCACAAGGTCGGAGACATCGTTTCAATCGGCAACGCCCACCTCGGCACGCTCCGAAACCGCGTTCGCCTCTCCACCGAATGCGAACCGTGGACCTTCGCCGCTTCGCATCTCATGCGGAACCTGTCGAAGCGGGGCCTCCTCTAGCGAGGCGCTGCGTCGGACCTGACGATTCCGGACAAATCCGGCCGCTGCGCCGGCTTTCCTGACCATGGCGGACAATTTGTGCCGGGTTCTGAATCTGGAAAGCAGGGCAAGGAGCAATGCAGCCTCGGGGAGGGGGTGGCGGCGACGTCAGTAGCGTTCCTCCTCTGATCGCCGATTACCCCGACCGCAGTTGGCAGCACCCGCCGGTGTCGGAGATCTTGAAGCCGAGCTACCCCATCCTGCTCTGAGTGGCTGTGGCTGATGGTTGGTGCGCGCCTGGTTGCCGAGCACAGGCAACGGCTTGGTTGCTGCCACCGCCCTCCGGCAAAGCCGGATCACTCGCAACACCACGACGCATCCGCTAAGAGATGCGCATGGATCGGCTTGATTGTGACCGGATGTTCGTGGCGGTGATGGAGACGGGCAGTTTCGCCCGGGCCTCGGAGCGGCTGCGCACCAGCCCCGGGCAGGCCTCGAAGCTCGTCTCGCGGCTCGAGTCGGAACTCGGTGTGCGCCTGCTCAACCGGACGACGCGCGCGCTGGCCGCCACCGAGGCAGGGCAGGCCTATTTCGAGCGCATGCGCAGCCTGCTCGCCGATTTCGATGCCCTGGACGCTGCCGTTCGCAGCGCCTCGACCACCCCGCGTGGCCGCCTCAGGATCACCGCGCCGGTGTCCTTCGGGACGCGGCAGCTGGCGCCGGTCCTCGTGGACTTCGCCCGCCAGTATCCGGAAATCGAGCTCGACGTCAGTTTCTCCGACCGGGTCGTCAATCTGGTGGACGAGGGCTACGACGCGGCGATCCGCATCGGCAAGCCGGCCGACACCAGCCTGATCGCGCGGCGGCTCTGCGAGGCGCGCATCATACTGTGCGCATCGGCGGACTATCTCGCGCGCAAGGGAACGCCGACAGAGGTGTCCGACCTCGCCGGCCATGACTGCATCATCGACACCAACTTCCGCGATCCCGGCACCTGGCGGTTCCGGAACGGCGACGGCAAGGAGATGGCCCTCGACGTCGACGGCAGGCTCCGCTTCTCCAACGCCGAAGTCGTGCTCGCAGCCGCCGAGGCCGGGCTCGGAATCGCCCGTACGCCGAGTTTCAACGCCGGCCCGCGCCTTCGCGAGGGAGCACTGGTTCCGTTGCTGCGCGCCTTCGAGGAACCGGCGCTCGCTGTCCACGCGCTCTATCCGCCCGGCCGGCATCTCGCGATCAAGGTCCGCGTCTTCATCGATTTCCTCGTCGCCCATTTCCGCAATGGTCCCGAATGGGACAAGGGCTGGTAATTCGATTCATTCCAAATCGGAACGAATGAAAACCGAAATGGGCGGATAAAAACTCAGACAGAAATGATGCATCTCTCTCTGGACGGCGCTGCCGCGCCCCAAACAAGGAGATGCTCCCATGACCATCGCAATTCTCGGAACCGGCAACATGGCCAAGGGGCTCGCCGGTGTATTTTCCAACGCCGGCTACGACGTGGTGCTCGGCTCCCGCGAACCCGCTTCGGTTGACGCGGGTGCCAATGTGACGGTCGCCGGCATCGCCGAGGCAGCGCAACAGGCCGACACGATCGTGCTGGCTGTTCCTTTCGAGGCCGCGCGCGACGTTATCGCCGCTGCCGGAGGTCTCAAGGGCAAGACGGTGATCGACATCACCAACCCGCTGACCGCCGACTACATGGGCCTGACCATCGGCCACACGACCAGCGCAGCCGAGGAAATCCAGAAGCTCGCGCCCGAAGCCAAGGTGGTGAAGGCCTTCAATACGATATTCGCCTCCGTGCTGCAGGCAGGCGGCAAGATCGACGGCGAACCGGTCACCGTGTTCGTCGCCGGCGATGACGAAGCCGCGACGGCGTCGGTCGAAACCCTCGCCGCGAAGGCGGGCTTCCGTCCGGTGCGGGCTGGTGGCCTCAGCGTCTCCCGCTACATCGAGCCGGTCGCCGGCCTCAACATCACCCTCGGCTACGGCCGTGGCCTCGGAACCGCGATCGCGCCGACCTGGCAGGTCGCCAAGGCCGCCTGAATTCCGCAACCTCTCCAGACAAGGACCAACATCATGAACGCCAACACCAACGCAGATCTCGCCGCCCTCCTGCTTCGCGTCAGCATGGGCATCCTATTCCTCGCCCATGCCGGCCTGAAGATCTTCGTCTTCACCCCTGCGGGTACTGCCGGCTTCTTCGAGAGCATCGGCTTTCCCGGACCGCTCGCCTATCTGGTGATCGCGGCCGAGCTTGTGGGCGGCGTGGCGCTGATCGCCGGCGTGTGGACGCGCTGGGTGTCCATCGCGCTGATTCCGATCCTGCTCGGCTCGATCTACGCGCCGCATGGTGCGGCCGGCTTCTTCTTCAGCAACCCCAATGGCGGCTGGGAATTCCCGGCGTTCTGGGCGGTGGCGCTGGCCTCGCTCTCGCTGCTCGGCAACGGCGCCTTCGCCCTCCAGAAGGCCCGCGCCTGACCAACCTCGGGCACGGCGTCAACGCCGTGCCCGCACCCGCGAAAGGGGATTTCCGAAATGCTCGTGAACGGCAAGTGGACCGAGGACTGGCAGCCGGTCCAGGCAAAGGACGCAAAGGGCGGCTTCGTGCGCCAGACGTCCAGCTTCCGCAACTGGGTCACGCCGGACGGCACGCCTGGCCCGACGGGCGAGGGCGGCTTTGCCGCCGAAGCCGGCCGCTACCATCTCTATGTCGCGCTGATCTGCCCCTGGGCATCCCGCACCCTTATCGCGCGCAAGCTCAAGAAGCTCGAGGACGTCGTCTCGGTTTCGGTCGTCGAACCCGCGCTCACCGAGCAGGGCTGGCGCTTCGGCGACTATCCCGGGGCCGACCGCGACGAACTGAACGGCGCCACTTTCCTGCACGAGCTCTACAGCCGCGCCGACGATGGCTTCACCGGCCGGGCCACGGTGCCTGTGCTGTGGGACAAGCAGCGCGGCACGATCGTCAACAACGAGTCGGCCGATATCGTCAGGATGTTCAACTCCGGCTTCGGCGGCCTCGCCGACCAGAGCGTGGACCTCTATCCACAGGCGCTCCGCGCCGACATCGACGCGATCAACGAGCGCATCTACCCCGCACTCAACAACGGCGTCTACCGAGCCGGCTTCGCCACCACGCAACTGGCCTATGACGAGGCCTATCGCGGCGTCTTTTCGATGCTCGACGAACTCGAGGACCGGCTGGGCGCAGGCCCGTTCCTGTTCGGCGACCGCTTCACCGAGGCCGACATCCGGCTGTTCGTCACGCTGGTGCGCTTCGACGCGGCCTATCACGGGCTGTTCAAGTGCAACCTGAAGCGCCTCGCCGAATACTCGAACCTGACGGCCTATGTCAGACGCGTGCTCGACTTCGCCGACATCCGCGACACCGTCAGCATCGACCACATCAAGCGCGGCTACTACTCGATCAAGTCGCTCAACCCGAACGGGATCGTGCCCGAAGGTCCAGACCTCGGCGAACTCGGCCTTTGAGCGCAACCGCCGCCGGAAATCGAACGGAAACAAGCATGACCAATTCAGACAGCCTCGTGATCTTCCTGCACGGCGTGGGCAGCCGCGGAGCGGACCTTGCAGCGCTTGGCGAAAGCTGGGCGCCGATCCTGCCGCGGACGGCATTCGCGGCGCCCGATGCGCCGTCGCCATTCGACGGCGGCGGCCCGGGTCGGCAGTGGTTCAGTGTCGCGGGCGTGACCGAAGCCAACAGGCCGGACCGCATCGTCGCCGCGCGTCCCGCCTTCGACGCCACGCTGCGCGCGATCGTCGACGGCCACGGTCTCGCCGGCCGTCTCGACCGGGTCGTGCTGGTCGGTTTCTCGCAAGGTTCGATCATGGCCCTCGACGCCATCGCCTCGGGGCGCTGGCCTGTGGGCGGCGTGGTTGCCCATTCGGGCCGGCTGGCATCGCCCCAGCCGCTCGCCCCGTCGACCTCGTCGCGGCTTCTGCTGGTGCACGGCACGGCCGATCCGGTGATCCCCGCCGACCAGTCGATTGCCGCGGCGAAGATGCTCGCCGGGCTCGGCGTGGCCGCGGATCTCCGGCTGATCGACGGGCTGGGCCACGGCATCAATGCGGAAGCCGCCGCTATCGCCGGCAGGTTCATCGCCGAGGTACTTGGGTCCTAGTGCATGACCCCGAAAATCGGGATCGATTTTCGGAAAGGATCATGCACAAATTCAAAGTGGTACAGCGTCCTTTGCGCGTCCGAGAGGACGCGCGGCGCTGTAGGCCGATCGGCTGCTATTTCACGACCTGCTTCAGGCCGCCCAGGGCATCCAGCAGGTCGGGGCGCGTCTGGTTTGCCTCGGCATAGACCGCATAGACCGGATAGGTGAACTCCGGCGCATCCTCGACCAGTTCGAGTTCGCCTGCCGCAACCAGCGGCAGGACGACGCCCTTGCGGAAATATCCCATCCCTCCGGCGCGCAGGACGTAGCTCAGCCCGAGCGGGCCGAGCCCGACGAACAGGCCCGGATCGCCATAGGGCGAGGAACCTGCCCCGACCTGCGCCGCAAACGCGGGGCCCCAGTCGACATGCACGTAGTTGCGTTCGGGGTCCTGCCTGCCGTCCCCGAGAGTGGTCCGCACCAGGACCAGCTGTTCCTCCTGCAAAATCTCGACCTTGAACCCGGGTAGGAGCCTGGGTGCGTAAAGCACTGCGATATCTACGATTCCGCTCCGCAACTGGTCGAGCAACTGTTCGGGCACGCCGACATGGGCGCGTATGGCGATTTCCGGCTTCGCCTGCCTCATCCAGACAAGCCAGTCGAGCAGAAGCGGGTTCCACAGGCTGAGTTCGCCGCCGAGCGACACGACGCTCGTGTGTCCGGCGGGAATGGCGAGCTGGTGGCGGGCGCGCTCCCAGACCTGAAGGAAGGATTGGGCGTAGCGCTCGAATTCGCGGCCGGCTTGCGTGAGTTGCGCGCCGTTTCGGTTGCGGACGAACAGTTGCCGCCCAAGCTCCTCTTCCAGCGTGCGGATCCGCGCGCTCACCGTGGTCTGGGTCACGTGCAGCCGTGATGCGGCGGCCAGGAAGCTGCCGGATTGGGCGATCTCCAGGAAGGTGCGAATACGATCCGTGTCCATCTGCCGGCTATGTTGATGCAAAATTATTGCATCAACATAGCATTTAATTCCGTTTGTGTTCGGCTTTGGTGGAGAACAATCTTGCCGGGAGCCAGCGATGTACGATCAGGTCCCGAGGAAAGACCATGTCTGAGGAAAAGGACGAGCCTCTCGAAACCCAGGAATATGCCTCGCCGCCGTGCTTCATGCATGAGCTCGAACCCGGCTACAGGGACGGGGCAGTGCGGCAGGACAGCTGGCCCGATGTCGCGCGGTGGCGCAAGGCGGAGCGCAGCCGGCTGATCGAAGAGCGCCTGCGCATCGACATAGATGAGCGCAAGGCGATGTCCGACCGCATCGCATCGAACCTCGATACCGTCATCGGCAAGTTTGGGGGCAGGACCGTCAGCGTCTATTGGCCGTTCCGCGGCGAGCCCGACCTGCGCAACTGGGCGGTCGGCGTCATCGGCAGGGGTGGGCGCATCGCCTTGCCCGTCGTGATCCAGAAGGCCGCGCCGCTGGAGTTCCGGGCCTGGTCGCCGGGCGATCCGCTGGAGCGTGGCGTCTGGAACATCCTGGTACCGGCTCGCGGCTCCGCCGTGCTGCCTGATGTCGTCATAGCACCCGTCGTAGGCTTCGATGCGGCGAGATACAGGCTCGGCTATGGCGGCGGCTTCTTCGACCGTACGCTGGCGACAATGCCGAGGAAGCCGCTGGTGATCGGCGTGGGGTATGCGGGGAGCCGGATCGCGACGATCTATCCGCAGCCGCACGACATTCCGATGGACGAGATTGTCACCGACGAATAGCGGCCGGGGCGGCGGAAGCCGTCCCGGTCGTTTGGCGAAGGAGCGGCGACCCTGGGGCCTGCCTCAACTCAGCACGACGACGGTCGCGCCCACGGGCACGCGCTCGTAGAGGTCCTCGACATGTTCGTTGAGCATGCGGATGCAGCCGTTCGAGACGGCCCGGCCGATGGTCCAGGGCTCATTCGTGCCGTGGATGCGGTAGTAGGTGTCGCGGCCGTTGCGGTAGAGATACAACGCCCGCGCACCGAGCGGGTTGTGCAAGCCGCCGGAAACGCCGCTTGCGTACTTCGCGTACTTCTCCGGATCGCGCCGGATCATGTTCTTGGTGGGGGTCCAGGTCGGCCACTTGGCCTTGCGTGCGACCTCTGCCGTGCCTGACCAGGCGAGCCCGGCGCGGCCGACGCCGACGCCATAGCGGCGGGCGACGCCCACATTCTCGACCAGGTAGAGGTACTTGTTCTTGGGATCGACCACGACAGTGCCCGGCGTATAGCTCGGATGGATGTCGACCAGTTGCGGTTGATATTTAGGATCGAGAACGAAGGCCTTGTTCGGCCTGGCTTTCTGGGCAAGGGCGGCGGTCGGAGTCGCAAGAATCGCGGCCACCCCGAGGATCAGGGAACGTCGGTTTATCATGATGCACCTGTTGAAGAGACGTTTGCGAAAGACGATCAGGCTGTTGCGTCTTCGCTTGGGGGTCTGTCGTCCCTGACAGGTTCGATGCCGGACAATTCGGGGCTCGCCTGCCGCTTGCGGCAGGAATCGGCCTGCTTCGGCACCCCGACCTCGATGCATCCGACGAAGGCATGCACGGTATGGCAACCGGCCGTCGCGGCGGTTTCCGACGGACCGTTCTTGTCGCAGCCGGCGGTCTCGGCGAATGCCGCCTGCGACCACGCCAGGCCGGAGCGCTCTGCGGCCGAGGCACCTGACGCGAGGTGCAGGGAAAGCACCAACACGATCACCAGCCCAAAGAGCGCCCGAAGCTTAACGGTAGATATCATGAAAGACAGTCTGATCCCCCGACAGTTGTCCGTCCGTTAGTGCCAGATCACAAATGTGTGACCATCAATCCCCAGCCGGGGAATGTTCGTAAAGGCCGGCCGCAATCACCGATCCGCTCTCCATGCCGCCGACGGAGATGCTTTATTTCCATCCGACGATACCACAGTCGCAGATAGACTTTAAGCGCGGTGGAAACGACTGCGACAGCCGCACCAATGGGGACCATCAATGCCCGGGACGTTGCGGAAGAGAGACTATGCCCCGAGCGACGCTGTCATCCCGACACCCAGCCGCTCGGCTTCGACCTTCAGCTTGTCGAAGAGGCCGTCATGCAACACCACGCCTTCCGCCATTGCCCGCCGCCTGCGTCCGGCGGCCTGCTCGCCCGGCAGCCGCACGCGCTCCACGCCCGGGCGGGGCGGGTTGTTGTGGCATGCGTCGGCCAGCCAGCCGGTCTGGCGCACGAATGCCGCCTCGCCGGCGAAGGCGGAGGGATCGATCACCTGGAGGAACACGACCGCATTGGTGCCGACTGGCTTGTCGACGCGGCCAAAGCCGGCGAGGCCCTGGGTGAGGGCCTCGACCAGCAGGCCCAGCGCATAGCCCTTCTGGCCGTGGTCGAGGCCGCCTGCGGGCAGGATCGTGCCGCCGTCGGAAAGCACGTTCGGGTCGTTCGTCGGGTTGCCGTCGCGGTCGAGCAGCCACTGATGCTCGAATTTCCTGCCCTCGGCGACGAGGCGCGAACTCATATTGTTGGTGGTGATCGACGCGCTGACGTCGATCAGGATCGGATCGCCGCCGGTCGGGATGCCGGCCGCGATCGGATTGGGGGTGAAGACGCCGCGCGTGCCCCCGAACGGTGCCACGGAAGAGCCAGACGGGCTGGAGCTTGCCAGCAGCACCATGTAGCCGCGATCGGTCGCGCGCGTCAGGTAGACCGCGAGGCAGCCGATGTGGTGGCTGTTGCCGATGGTGACGGTGACCGTGCCATAGGTCGCGGCGCGTTCGACGGCGAGGTCCATGGCCGTCGCAGTGAGCCAGGCTCCCGGCAGGCGCAAGCCGTCCCAGGCGACGCAAGCGCCGCGATCGGATATCACCCTCGGATCGCCGGCCTTGGTCATGATGCCGTTGCGGATGCTTTCGAGATACCATGGCGCCAGCGCGAGCCCGTGGGTCGTGTGCCCCATCAGGTCCGCTTCCACCAGGAGTTCGGCGACCGCGCGGGCCTTCTCGGCCTCGAGGCCGGACGCCTCGAACAGGTCGAAGGCAAAATCGGTCAGCGCGTCGACGTCATAGCGTGTCTGGGTCAAAGCCATGTCAGGCCCTCGCATAGAGGTTTGCCGCAAGCTGCCCGCCGCGAAGATAGGCTAGCACGTTTTCGGCGGTCATGATCGAGACGGCGCGGCGCGCCTCTTCGGTTACGCCGGCGACATGAGGTGTCAGGATGACATTCGGGAACTGCCACAGGGAGCTCGCCCGAGGCGGCTCCTCGGCGAAGCTGTCGAGCCCGGCGCCTGCGATGCGCCCTCCCTGAAGTGCCGCGATCAGGGCCGGTTCATCGACGACCTCGCCGCGCGCCGTGTTGACGAGGAATGCAGTCGGCTTCATCAGCCCGAATTCGCGCGCGCCGATCAGCCCCCGCGTCCCTTCGGTCAGCGGGCAGTGCAGGCTGACGACGTCGCACTCGGCGAGCAGCGCTTCGAGCGATGTCGTGCGCGCCACGCCGCCGGCGAAGGCCTCGTCGGGCGCGAACGGGTCGTAGGCCGAGACCCGCATGCCGATGGGGGCCGCCAAGCGGGCGAGGATCTGGCCGATCAGGCCGAAACCGACGAGGCCGAGCCTTTGGCCGCGCAGTTCGTGGCCCGCATAGAGCTTCTTGTCCCACAGGCCGGCGCGGATGTGGCCATCCTGGCGCAGGAAATCCTTGGTCAGCGCCAGGATCAGGCCGAGCGCGTGCTCGGCGACCGAATGGGCGTTAGCCCCGGTCGCCATGATGACCGGGATGCCGAGCGCCTTGGCGGCCGCGACGTCGATGTCGTTGGTGCCGACGCCATGCTTTGCGACAATCTTCAGATTGTGCGAGGCGGCCAGCATGTCGCGGTCGATCAGGTCCACCAGCCGCACCACAAGGGCCGCCGGCTGGTGGCGTTCGACCAACGCCACCACCTCCTGTTTTGTCGGATAGGGCTCGGTCGAGATGCACTCGACCCCGGCATTTTCGAGCATGGCAAGGCCCTCGGCAGCCATGCGGCCGCCGACCGTAACGATCGTCGTTGTCATCGTTCTTTCCTGTCGTGCCGCCAAGGGCGGCGTCGGTTCAGCCGACCGTGGTCAGCGCGAGAGGTCGAGCACCTTGTTCTCGAACAGGCGGTTGCGCGAGCCTTCGAGATGCTCGCGCATGCGGTCGCGCGCCAGTTCCGCCTCGCCGGCGGCGATGGCGTCGCAGATGCCGCGATGCTCGTCATAGACCTGTTCGAGCTTGGCGAGCGGGCCCATCAGCGACAGGCCGTGCAGGTTCATGCCGACGGCGATGTGCTGGCGCAGCGCGTCGAGGCAGGCGGTGTAGTAGTGGTTGTTGGCGGCCTCGGCCACCGAACGGTGGAACAGGAAATCGACGTCCGAGCGGTGGGTCTGGTCGCGGGTCGCGTCGCGCAATTCGGAGAGTGCGGCGCGCATCTTCTGCATCGATGAATCGTCGTGGCGGAGCGCGGCGAAATAGGCAGCCTCGGGCTCGATGGTCAGGCGGAACTCGTAGCAGCGCTGGATGTCGGCGATGGTCTTGACCGGCGAGAAGCCGAGGCTGGTCTTCTGTGTGTCGAAGACCCGCACATAGGTGCCAGATCCCTGGCGGGAATAGACGAGGCCGACGTCGCGCAGCCGCCCCAGCGCATCGCGCACCACCGGGCGAGAGACGCCGAGCAGGGTCGCCAGGTCATGCTCGCCCGGCAGCTTTGAGCCGGAGGGGAACTCGCCCGAGACGATGCGCTGCTGCAACTGGTCGAACACCTTGTCGACCAGCTTGGGCGCTTTCGATGCCGCTTTCTGGGCGCCGTTGCCGCCCTTCTCGGCCGCATCGGACATTTCCGGCTCCGTCCCGTCCTGCTGCAATTCGGTCGTCATCTGAATTCCGCCTGTTCCCCGGTCGGCTTCAATAAATCGGAAAGAACCGCCACCGTCCCGAATCCGCCAGATTTTACGACACAGCGCATCCCCTCGCCATGGCTCGTCGTCACGGTGAACCAGGGCAGGCCCGGCGCCACCTCGCCCCGCGGAAATAACACGTCGGCGCCAAGTGCGCCAAGTATGGCCAGCGCTGTGTCGCCGCCGCCCATGACCAGCGTGGAGGGGCGGAGGCGGTCGACTGCGGCGGCGACCTGCTCTGCGAAGCGGGCAGCGATGCGGGCCGGCTCCTCGACCATGTCGCCGGTGCAGCGCACGACCGAGGGCAGGGAGGTCCCTTCCGGCAAGGTAAAACGGCCGTTCAGCGCATCGACGATCTGTATGTCGGGATTATCCTCGAGCAAACGAGCGACCTGCTGGTCGGTGATTGGATCGCGCGAGCCGAAGGCGAACAGGACCCGTCGCCCTTCGGCTGGCGCCTCAATAAGTTGCGAGCCTTCCTTCGTGCGGAAATGACGGGCGAAGGCGAGGCCCAGGCCTCTGGCACCCACTGCCACGGCATCGCTCCAATTGGTGTCGGCGACGATGCGGTCGAGATCGGCGTCGCTTGCTGCGTTGCGCACGGCGACGCGCCTTGTGGAGCCAGCAAATGCTGCGAGAACCGGCAGGGGCACATCCACGCCACGGCCGACGACGGTACCGTCGCGCGTCGTGCGGCCCTGGTCGGGAACAGCGGGAGCCACCACCAGCGCGCTGCGGCCCGAGGCCCCGGCCAGCGCGTCGGCCTCGGCCCCGACATTGCCCTTCAGGCGGGAGTCGATCTTCTTCATCACGATGCGCGGGGCATGCGGCATCAGTCTTTTCGCAACGTCGCGCACCCTGGCTGAGGCGACGTCGGCCGGCAAGGCGCGCGACGCCGAACTCACCGCAAGGACGTCGGGTTCGCTCGCCAGGGCCTTGCCGGTTGCCTCCGGTGTCATCGCCACCGCCACCTTGAGGCCGGACGCGACGAAGGGCGCCGAGGTGTCGAGCGCTCCGGTCAGGTCGTCGGCGACGATGGCGAGCATCAGCGTCATCCCGCAGCTTCCATGTCGACGGCATGGCAGGCGACACGGTGGCCCGGCACCACCTCGCGCCACTCGGGCACGACCGCGCGGCACTTGTCCATGGCGATGGGGCAGCGCGTGTGGAAGCGGCAGCCGGCCGGCGGCGCGAGCGGGCTCGGCACGTCGCCGGTGAGGATCTGCCGCTGGCGCGTCTTTTCAAGTTCCGGATCAGCCTCCGGCACGGCCGAAAGCAGCGCCCTGGTGTAGGGGTGCTGCGGGTTGGAGAACAGCTGTTCCCGCGTCGCAAGCTCGGCCATGCGGCCGAGATACATCACCCCCACCCGGGTGCTGATGTGGCGGACCACGGCGAGGTCGTGGGCGATGAACAGGTAGGTGAGCCCGTATTTTTCCTGCAGGTCGAGCAGCAGGTTGATGATCTGCGCTTGCACCGAGACGTCGAGCGCCGAGATCGCCTCGTCGCAGACGATGAACTTTGGCTCGCAGGCAAGCGCCCGGGCGATCGCCACGCGCTGGCGCTGGCCGCCGGAGAGTTCGTGCGGGTAGCGCTGGGCGAAACGCGCCGGCAGGCCGACATCGGCGAGCAGGCGCGCGATCCGCTCGGGCAGCTCCGCCTTGGTGGCGAGTTTGTGGAACAGGATCGGCTCGCCGACGACTTCGCCGATGGTCATGCGCGGGTTGAGCGTCGAATAGGGATCCTGGAAGACGATTTGAAGTTCGCGCCGGTAGGGGCGCATGCGCTTCTCGTCGAGCGAGACGATGTTCTCGCCCTGGAAGATGACCTTGCCAGACGTCGCCTTCTGCAGGTTGAGCAGGGTGAAGCCGGTGGTCGACTTGCCGCAGCCGGATTCGCCGACCAGCGACAGCGTCTCGCCGGCGAAGATGTCGAAATTGACGTCGTCGACGGCATAAACGGTGGCGCCGCGCTCGCCGAAGGCACCGAGCCGGACGACGAAATGCTTGACGAGGTTCTCGACCTTGATCAGCGGTTCGGCACCCATCATGCGGCCTCCTTCAACTGGCGCTGCGCGACGAAACAGGCAACGTAGTGGCCGCTTCCTCCGCTCACGGCCTCGAGCTGCGGCACCTGCTCCTGGCAGATGGCTTCCGCCAGTGGGCAGCGCGGCGCGAAGGGGCAGCCCTTGGGGCGGCGCCCCGGCTCGGGCGGCGTGCCGCCGATGGAGGAGAGCCTGCTCGCGCGCTCGTCCGACAGCTTGGGGATCGAGGCGAGTAGCCCGCGCGTATAGGGGTGCGTCGGCCGGGCAAACAGCTCGTTGACCGGCGCGTCCTCGACCACGGTGCCGGCGTAGAGCACGGCGACGCGATCGACGAGGCCTGCAATAAGTGCGAGGTCGTGCGTGATCCAGACCACCGACATCCCGAGCTTCTTGCGCAGATCCTTCACCAGGTCGACGATCTGCGCCTGGATGGTGACGTCGAGGGCAGTCGTCGGCTCGTCGGCGATCAGCAGTTCGGGATCGCAGGCGAGGCCGATGGCGATCATGACGCGCTGGCGCATGCCGCCCGACAGCTCATGCGGATAGGCTTCGATGCGCTGCTCGGGGCCCGGGATACCGACGAGGCGGAGCAGTTCGATGGCGCGCTTGCGGGCGTCGGCCTTGCTCATGCCGCGGTGGTAGACGAGCGGCTCGCACAGCTGGTCGCCGATGCGCATGACCGGATTGAGCGAGGTCATCGGATCCTGGAAGACGAAACCGATCTTGCCGCCGCGGACCTCGCGCAGCTGCGACTTCGACATCTTGAGCAGGTCGCGACCGGCGAACTCGGCCGAGCCCGACTTGACCCGGATCTTGTTGGGCAACAGCCGCACCAGGCTCAGCATGGTCAGGCTCTTGCCGCAGCCGGACTCGCCGACGACGCCGAGCGTCTCGCCCTTGCCGACCGTAAGGTTGATGCCGTCGACGATCACTGCTGGGCCGCGGCGCGTGTCGATCTCGATGGTGAGGCCGCGTACGTCGAGCAGCGGCTTTTGGTCTGCGGAGGCGGTCATTTGCTGCCCCTCGGGTTGAGAGCGTCGTTGAGGCCGTCGCCGAGGAACGAGAAGGCGACGGTGGCGAGGCCGAGCACGGCTGCGGGAGCTGCCAGCAGATGCGGGTAGTGCTGCCAGACGCGCAGGCCGTCGGAGATCATGTTGCCCCAGCTGGGCGTGGGCGGATTGACGCCGACACCGAGGAAGGAGAAGGCGCTTTCGAGCACCATCGCCGTGCCCAGGCCGGCGCTGACCGAGACGATCAGCGGGCCGATGGCATTGGGCACGATGTAGCGCATCAGGATCAGCCCATTGGTGAGGCCGAGCGCGCGGGCCGCCGTGACATAGGGCCGGCCGCGGATCGACAGAACCTGGGCGCGCACAAGGCGGGCATAGGGCGGCCAGCTGATCAACGCCATCGAACCGAACACCAGGAGGAAGTCGACCCAGATGGTTTCGCGGTAGAACGGGTTGAGCGTCGCCTGATAGCGCGCCTCCATCCAGGCGGTGATGGGCGTCTTGAGCGAGGCGTTGATGACCACGACCAGGAGCAGGTTGGGCACCGACATGGTCATGTCGGTGAACCACATGACGGTGCGGTCGAACAAGCCGCCGAAGAAGCCGGCCATGGCGCCGAGCGCGACGCCGATGGCGACGGCGATGGCGGTCACCACGATGGCGACCACGAAGGCAGTGCGGGTGCCGTAGATGACGCGGGAGAGCACGTCGCGGCCGAGGTCGTCGGTGCCGAACAGGTGCGCCAGCGACGGGCCTTGGTTGCGGCTGGCAAGGTCCTGGGTAAGGAAGTCGTAGGGCGTCAGCCACGGGCCGAAGACGGCGACGAGGGCAAGAAGGATGACGACGGCGAGGCCGGCGACGGCAAGCCTGTTGCGCAGCAGGCGGTGCCAGGCGTCGCGCCACAGGCTGACGGGCGGTTCGTCGTCGGCGAGGGCAGGGGCGGCGGTGACGGGTGACATGGTCATGTCAGCGGCTCCTCATCGATTCATTGGCGCGAGGGTCGAGCAGCGGGTAGAGCACGTCGACCAGCAGGTTCGACAGCATCACCAGGAACGAGCCGATCAGCGTGATCGCCAGGATGACGGGATAGTCGGAATTGGTGAGCGCCGAGACCGTGAGGCGGCCGAGGCCGGGCAGGCCGAACACCAGCTCGACGAAGATGGCGCCGTTGACGATGGTGATCATGATCAGGCCGAGCTGGGTGACGACGGGCGTCAGCACGGGTCTCAAGATGTGGCGGAAGGCCACCACCATCTCGGGCACGCCCTTGGCGCGGGCAGTGCGGACGAAATCCTCCGACAGCACCTCGATGACTGCGGCCCGGGTCTGGCGCACGATCAGCGCGATTGGCTGGAAGGAGAGCACGAGCAACGGCAAGAGGATGCGCACGTCGAAGATGCCACCCCAGCCATAGGGAACCTTGCCGCCGGGCAGGATGAAGATCAAAGCCACCATCAGCAGCGGGCCGGCGACATAGGCCGGGATGGCCCACAGGAACAGCGCCGAGCCGAGGATCGTGTAGTCGATCTTGGTGTTCTGGTTCATCGCCGCGATCATGCCGAGGGGTACTGCGACGATCGCGGTCAGGATGACGGCGCAGAGGCCGAGCTTGAACGAGACGGGGGCCGCGGCCGAGACCATCGCCCAGACCGAGCGGCCCGAGGTCAGCGAGTTGCCGAAATTGCCCTGCAAGAGGTTCAGGATGTAGCTGCCGAACTGGACCAGGAACGGCCGGTTGAGGCCGGCGGCATCGCGGATCGCCTCGATCTTCTCAGGGTTGTAGGCGACGTCGCCGGGGGCGCGCAGGAAGATCAGCTTGATCGGGTCGCCGGCGCCGTAATAGGCCATGGCATAAACGGCCAGCATGACCAGCAGGACGGACGGAATCCACAGCAGCAGCCGTGTTGCAATATAGCGCAGCATGGCGGGCGGCCTCCCACCGCACGGTATCAGTTCAATGAGGATAGCACGGGGGCCTTGCCCCCGTGCGCGTCACCTCGGCCTCAGCCGACGGTGATTTCCCAAGGGGCGACAACCTGCCAGTCGAGGTTCTTGTCGATGCCCTTCACATTGGCATTGGCCCAGCGCGACATCGCCTGGGCGTACCAGGGGATGAAGGTCCAGTCCTCGCGGAAGGCCTTCTGAGCTTCCTGGGCCAGTGCGATGCGCTGCGGATCGTCCGCCGCCTTGGTGGCGGCTTCGGAGAGCAACTGGTCGACCTTGTCGTTCTTGTAGCCGCCCAGCTTGTTCTGGGCATTCGACGAGGTCGAGGCGATGGAGCCGGCGAGATAGCTCGCCGCATCCGGCACGCGGGTGCCGACGTCGTCGCGGAAGATCTGCACCGCGTTCTGGTCGGGGCCGGCATAGGCGTCCTGCTGCGGCTTCATGTCGACGGCGGTGATGCCGAGGTTCTGGCGCCACTGCTCGGCGATGAACTGCGCCGCTGCCTCGTTGGCCGGCGAAGAGATGCCGACGAACAGGATCTTGGGCAGGCGCTCGGGACCGCCATAGGTCGATTCCGCGAGCAGCTTCTTGGCGCCTTCCGGATCGTAGGGATAGGGCTCGAAGCCGGAATTGTCGGCGCCCGGTACCGAGTTGAGCACCTGGTCGGTCTTCTTGTGCGGGCCGTCGGGGAACGATGCCTTCATCAGCCCGTCGCGGTCGACGGCCATGATCAGCGCCTGGCGAACCTTCGGATCGTCCATCGGCGCGCGCTTGGAATTGAACCAGAAGTGCTGGCTGGTCGGGATCAGCGGGCCCGAGGCGAACTCGGCGCCGAGGTCCTGCACGATTGTCGAGGTGACCAGCTCGGTGTGGGCGTTGAACTCGCCCGACTTGAGCAGCGAGGTCGCGGTGACGTTGTCCTCGATCGAGGTGATCTCGATGCGGGCGAGCTTCGGCTTCGGGCCGAAGAAGTTCTCGTTCGGCTCGAACACCAGCTTGCCGCCGTCGATATCGATGCTGGTCAGCTTGAACGGGCCGGAATAGACGGCACCTGCGTCCGGCGTGAACCAGTCCTGGATCTCATTGCCGTCCTCGCCACGCGACTGCGAGGCCTTGGTGATCGGCACGATGTGGTTGGCGACGCGCATGAAATAGATCGGGTCGGCCTCGGTCAGCGTCACGACGACGGTGCCTTCGTCAGGCGTGGCGACGCCGGAAATCGTGTTGGCGCTGCCTCCGGTGACCTCGGCGAAGCCTGCGACCTTACCGAGAACCTGATCGGCGCGCTGGCTCTTGGTGCCGGGCATCGCAGCCACGTTCCACGAACCGGCGACGTCGGCCGAGGTGATCTTGCTGCCGTCGGAGAAGGTCGCCTTGGGATCGAGCTTGAAGGTCCAGGTTTTGGAGTCGGCAGAGCCTTCCCAGCTCGCGAAGACGTAGGGATGGATCTTGCCCTCGCTGTCGAAATACATCGGCGAGGCCCACCAGGCCGAATTCCAGCGATAGGGCACGCCGCCGCCGCGCAGCGGCGACCAGTCCTGGTTGAAGGCCGGATTGGCGACCTTCAGCACCTGGCCTTCCTGCGCAAAGACGATCTTGGCGTTGAGGCCGAGCAGCGTGAAGCCCACAGCGCTGCCCAGTCCGAGTCTGAGAGCGTCGCGGCGGGTCATCCCGGTGCGCGACGGAGTCTCGGTGTTCCGTTTCGACATCACATTTCCTCCCTGAAACCCGTGAACGGCGATGCTCTGGTCAGTCGAAAGGCAACAGACACGGAAGCGGCGACCGTGGTCCAAACAAATGCAGCCATATTGTAAACATGTCAATTCATTTTTTCGGCCAGCGACGAACGAAAATTAGCGGCTGGTAAAATTCGGGGCAAAAATATGCGTAAAGTCAATATCATAGCGGCATACAGGAAATCTGCGGGTGGCACCACGCAGAAAAAGCAACTTGACAACTTGTCTGCTTGCGAGCAGTTTCCGGTCACAAGCCAAGCGTAGTTGGCGCCCCATACGGCGCATGCGCTCGGGAGGAATCCAAAACCTGAGGGCCGGCAAGCCGGCAACCCGGGACAAGACGGACAGGGAGCGATGGCGAGTTCTAGCCGCACGATTGGCATTACCATGGGCGACCCCGCAGGCGTCGGCCCCGAGATCATCTGCAAGTCGCTGGCCGAGATGAGCGCCGCCGACCGCGCCACCATCCGCGTCTTCGGCAACCGCGACAGCCTTGAAGCGGCTGCGAGCATCGTCGGCGCACCGCTGAAATTCGCCGCAACGTCCGACGGCGCCGACACGGTCGCGGTCGAGCATGTCGCCATCGACGGCGGCCCGATCGCCTTCGGCAAGATAGACACCCGCGCCGGCGACGCCTCGTTCCGCTTCATTGCCCGTGCGGTTGAAGCAGCCACCGCAGGCGAGATCGGCTGCATCGTCACCGCGCCCATCAACAAGGAGGCGCTGAACCTCGCCGGCCACCACTATGACGGCCACACCGGCATGCTGGCGCATCTGACCGGCTCGCGCTCGTCCTGGATGCTGCTCGCCGCCGAGCGCATGTCGGTGATCCATGTCTCCACGCATGTGTCGCTGAAGGACGCCATATCGAGGGTCAAGCCGGAGCGCATCCTCGAGACCATCCGTACCGGCCACCGCCATCTGCGCCGCATCGGCATCGAAAACCCACGCATCGCAGTCGCCGGCCTCAACCCGCATTGCGGCGAAAACGGCCTGTTCGGCACCGAGGACGACGAGTTCATCGCCCCCGCAGTGGCTGCGGCCAAGGCCGAGGGCATCGACGCCTACGGTCCCGTGCCGCCGGATACGGTCTTCCATCGCGCCTATTCCGGCGCCTTCGACCTCGTCGTCGCGCAGTATCACGACCAAGGCCACATCCCGATGAAGCTGGTTGCCTTCGACACCGGCGTCAACATCTCGCTCGGCCTGCCCATCGACCGCACCTCGGTCGATCACGGCACCGCCTTCGACATCGCCGGGACCGGCAAGGCCAACCACGTCAACATGAATGCGGCGATCGCATATGCGCGCAAGCTCGCCGGAACGCCTCGGGTGACAGCATGACCAGTTTCGCAATCTCGGGCGTCTTCTCTGCCGCCGCCACGCCGCTCAACTCCGACCTGTCGCCGGACCACGGTCTGCTTGCCAAGCATTGCCAGCGGCTGCTCGACGAGGGTTGCCATGGCGTAGCGCTGCTTGGCACCACGGGCGAAGCCAACTCGTTCTCGCTCGGCGAACGGAAGGCGATGCTGGAAAGCGTCGTCAAAGCAGGTGTTTCGGCCGAAAAGCTCATGCCCGGCACCGGCGTTGCCGCCATTCCCGAGACCATCGAGCTGACGCGCCATGCGCTGTCCATCGGGATCGACAAGGTCGTGATGCTGCCGCCCTTCTACTATAAGGGCGTGTCCGACGACGGCCTGTTCGACGCCTATTCACGCATTCTCGAAGGCGTCGCCGACGACCGGCTCAAGGTGGTGCTCTACCACATCCCCCAGGTGTCGGGCATTGCGCTGTCGGTGGAACTCGTCGGCCGGTTGGTCGAGGCCTTCCCGAAAACTGTCGTCGGCATCAAGGAATCCAAGGGCGACTTCGCCAACATGCAGGCGCTGGTGCGGGCCTATCCCGGTTTCGCCGTCTTCCCGGGCGCCGATCCGCTGATGCTGCCGCTGCTGCGCGAAGGCGGCGCCGGCTGCATCACCGCCACGTCCAACCTGATCGCAGATTCGCTGCGCACGGTGTTCGACAACCATGCCAACCCGGCCGAAGCGGACAAGGTCGAGACGGCGCAGGCGCGCATCAACGCCTGGCGCAACCTCTCCAACAGCTACGCCCAGATCCCGACCATCAAGGCGATGGTCGGCCTCAAGCATGGCGAAAAGGCATGGCAGCGGCTGCGCCCGCCGCTGATGGGGCTGAGCGAAAGCGACATCGCCGCGCTCCGGCCGCAGCTCGAACAGCTGCCATGAGCGGGGAGATGGCCATGGTCGCGGCACAAGCGGACGCATCCGTCATGACCCACGCGGAGGTCGCAGCACGCATGGACGGCAAGCTGCGCGCGGTCGCCCCCGGCCGCGCCGAAGCCTTCCTGCCGTCGCCTACAGTGCAGAACCACGCCGCGAACCTTTCGCTTCTGCCCGACGGCACGCTCGCCTGCGTCTGGTTCGGCGGCACGATGGAGGGCATGGGCGACATCTCGATCTACATGTCGCGGCTGGCGCCCGGCTCGGACGTCTGGTCGGCGCCGGAGAAGATGTCCGACGACCCCAAGAAATCCGAACAGAACCCGATGCTGTTCAATGCGCCCGACGGCAAGGTCTGGCTGCTCTACACCTCGCAGACCTCCGGCCACCAGGACGGCGCCGTCGTCAAGTGCCGCATCTCCGCGGATGGCGGCAAGACATTCGGCGAGGTGTCGGTGCTTTGCGATATCCCCGGCACCTTCGTGCGCCAGCCGATCATCGTGAACGGCCGTGGCGAATGGCTTTTGTCGGTGTTCCGTTGCGTCGGCGTGCCGGGCACGCGCTGGAGCGGCGACGTCGACACGGCAGCGGTTCTGGTCTCAAGCGATGCCGGCACCAGCTGGATCATGCATGACGTTCCCGACAGCATCGGCGCCGTGCACATGAACATCGTGGTGCTCGGCGGCGACGAGATGGTGGCGGTCTATCGCAACCGTTTTTCCGAGCAGGTGCTGCGCAGCCGTTCGTCCGACGGCGGCCGCAGCTGGAGCGCGCCCGAACCGACCGACCTTCCCAACAACAACTCGTCTGTGCAGGCGGTGCGAACGGGCGATGGCCGCATCGCCATCGTCTACAACCACGCCAATGCCTCGATGTCGGAGGACCGCCGGCTTTCGCTCTACGATGAGATCGAAGGCGAAGAGACGGAGGCACCCGCTGAGGTGGTTGAGCCCGTCGGCCGCAAGGCGGTCTGGGGCGTGCCGCGCGCACCGCTCAGCCTCGCCTTCTCCTCAGATGGCGGCGAGAGCTTCGGCGGCCGCATCGACCTCGAGACCGGCGACGGCTTCTGCCTCACCAACAATTCCAAGGACGGGCTGAATCGCGAATTCTCCTATCCGTCGATTCTCGCGTCGCCTGACGGCGCAATCCACGTCGCCTTCACCTATTTCCGCCGCGCCATCAAATACATCCGTCTGTCGCCTGGAACATTCTGACCATGCGCGACGACGGCAGCCACCTGGAGCCATGACGATGAACGGTCTCAACACACCCATCACGATCGTTCGTCCGCCGGTCATCGAGTTCGGCCCCGGCATCGTGTCGCGGCTCGCGGGATGGGTCAAGGCGCGCAATATCAGGAAGGCCCTCGTCGTAGCCGACGCCTTCAACGCGGCCCGCGTCGAAACGCTTGCTCTCGGCGTGGAGACAGTCGTGTTCGGTGAGGTTCGGCCCGAGCCCGATCTACCGAACCTCGAGAAGGTGCTCGAACTGGCCGCCCGCTCGCAGGCCGACCTCATCGTCGGCTTCGGCGGCGGCAGCGCCATGGATCTCGCCAAGCTGGTCTCGGTCATGGCCGGCACCGGCCAGCGGCTGCAGGACATCGTCGGCGTCGGCAAGGCGGGCAGGCGGCGCGTGGCTCTCGCCCAGGTGCCGACGACCTCGGGCACCGGCAGCGAGGCCGGCATCCGCGCACTCGTCACCGATCCGGAAACGCAGGCCAAACTCGCCGTCGAAAGCATCGAGATGCTGGCTGACATCGCTGTCGTCGATCCCGCCTTGACCATGACCGTGCCGCCCGCCGTCACCGCCGCCACCGGCGTCGACGCCATGGCCCATTGCGTCGAGGCCTACACCAACAAGAAGGCGCATCCGATGATCGACCTCTACGCGCTGGAGGGCGTGAAGCTGGTCGGCCGCTATCTCGCCCGCGCGGTCAAGGATGGCAGCGACGTCGAGGCCCGCGCCGGCCTGTCGCTCGCCTCGCTCTATGGCGGATTCTGCCTCGGCCCGGTCAACACGGCAGGCGGCCATGCACTCGCCTATCCGCTCGGCACGCGCTGGCACGTCGCCCATGGCGCTGCCAACGCACTGATCTTCCCGCACGTTCTCGCCTTCAACCTGCCGGCGGCAGCGGAAAAGACCGGCCACATCCTCGCGGCGCTCGGATTGCCCGAGGCCCATGCCGTGCAGGACGTGTTCGGCTCGGCGCACGACTATTGCGCCGCGCTCGGTATCGAGATGCGCCTGTCGAAGCTCGGCGTGCCGGCGGACGACCTGGAGACCATGGCGGACGACGCCTTCGCCATCCGCCGCCTGCTCGACCACAACCCGCGCGACCTCACGAGACAGGACATTCTCTCGATCTACGAGACTGCCTTCTGACGGCACGTGCACAATCCGCCGGAAAGTCTGCTCACCACTTGCGGGGTACTGTGGCTACTGCGCCTCGGCAAAAGTCCGCGCCTCGGCGACCAGCGTCGCCACCGGCTTTCCGGCATCGAGGACAAGGACCTGCTCGTCTTCGGCCGGAGGCATCAGGTCAGCGAACTGGCTTTCGATCAGGCTGGCCGGCATGAAATGGTTCTTCCTTGCCGCCACCCGCTCACGCGCCGTCTGCGGATCGATCTCGAGATAGAGGATGCGCAGCGAAGGTACGATGCCGCGCAGCCGGTCCCGGTATTCCCGCTTGAGCGCGGAGCACGCCGCGATCGCGCTTTCGCCGCTGGCAAGTGTGGTCGCCAGTTCGTTCCCGATCGCGTCCAGCCAGCCGGCGCGGTCAGCGTCGGTCAGCGGATGGCCTTGCGACATGCGGGCGATGTTCTCAGGTGGATGAAACTCGTCGCCTTCGATGAAACGCCAGCCGAGGGCGGCCGCGAGGGCCTTGCCGACCGCGGTCTTGCCGCTGCCTGCCACCCCCATGACGACGATGGCCTTCGCATCGGCGTGTCCCGGGACCCCGATCTGTACCTTTGTGACCATGGCGCGCTCACCGGTTCGCCGGACTGCGACCGTAGAGCAGGAGCATCACGATGATCACCACGCCATAGACGATCTGCCGCCCTGCCTCCGGCATCTGCATGACGGACAGGATCGACTGCAGCAGCGTGATCAGGATGACGCCGGCGATCGTTCCGAGATAGGTTCCGCGGCCGCCGAGGATCGAGGTGCCGCCAAGCACGACGGCGGCGATGGAGGGCAGGAGATAGGCGTCGCCCATCGCCTGCGCGGCCTTCGACGCGTAGCCCGCCAGGAGCACGCCGCCGAACGCGCTCATCGCGCCGGACGCGGCAAAGGCGATCAGGACGATGCGGCGAGTGTCGATCCCCGACAGATAGGCGGCGCGCTCGCTGTTGCCGATGCCGTAGACCGAGCGCCCGAAGCTGGTCCGCGTCAGCACGAACATCATGGCCGCACTCACCGCCACCCATACGAGGACGGCGTTGGGAAGGCCGGGGATCACCGAACCGGTCGCTAGCCAGCGCATGGCCCCCGTGGCGGAATCCCTCGGCGAGAAACCGCCGGTATAAAGAACCATGAGCCCCTGGGCCACGACATTGGTGGCGAGCGTCACGATCATGGACGGGATGCGCAGATAGGCGACGCCGAAACCGTTGAGCAGGCCGAAGATCATCCCGCAGAAGATCCCGAAGGGTATTGCGAGGATCGTTCCCGCGGTCCCGTAGCCGGCCGCCGCACAGGCCATCATCGCGCCGAGCGTCATCACCCAGGGCACGGAAAGGTCGATGTGGCCGAGCAGGATCACCAGCATCATGCCGGCCGCGACGACGCCCAGGAACGAGGCGACCTTCAGCTGCTGCAGCAGATACTCGATCGAGAGGAAATTGCTCGAATAGAGGCTGCCGATGAAGAGCAAAAGCAGGATGCAGCCGAAGGCGGTGAGCACCGCTGGATCGGCGTTGCGAAAGGGGGCCGGGAGCCGGGCGCGGAACGACATTCGGTTATCCGTTACCTCTGTCATAGGAACCAGTCCAGACGGTTGCGAACGCGAAGCAAGCCGAGGGCGCCGATGCTGACGGCGGCGAGCAGCACCATGCCCTGCAGCAGCGGCTGCCAGAGCGGGTCGACGTCGAACACGAACAGCATGTCGCCCGTGGTGCGGGCCGCGAAGGCGCCGAAAATGGCGCCCACCGCACTGCCGCGCCCGCCATAGAGCGAGACGCCTCCGAGGACGACGGCGGCGATCGACCAGAGGGTGTATCCGCTGCCGCTCTGATAGGCTGCCTCGCCCGTGTAGGTGAAGAAGGTCAGGAACAGGCCGCCCATGCCGGCAAGCAGTCCGGCCAGCGTGTAGGCGACGAACTTGCCACGCCGGATCGGAACCCCCGACATGAAGGCTGCCGGCTCGGAAGAACCTGCGGCATAGGCCGCGCGCCCTATTTCCGAGCGCCGGAACGGAAGCCAGACGACGAGGATGACGCAAAGAAGGACGACCAGGCTCGCAGGGATCGTTCCGAACAGGCGTCCGGTCATGGCGTCCGCCAGGTCCTCGTTGACCGAACCGCCCGGATAGGGCCGCAGCAGCAAGGCCAGGCCGAAATAGACAGCACCCGTCGCGATCGTCGCCACGATGGGCTGCAGCCGGCCATAGACCACCAGCACGCCGTTGATGGCGCCGCAGATGGCCCCGGCGAGCAGCACGGCCACCACTCCGACAGTGGTTTCCACGGGCGACCCGACGACGATCCACGAGGCCAAACAGTTGGTCAGCACGAAGATCATGCCGACCGAAAGATCGATGCCCGCGGTGATCACCACCAGGGTCTGGGCGAGGGCGACGAAAGCCAACAGGACGCCCTTGTTGGCCGCCGTCTGGGCGACGTTGACGGTCAAGCCCGCCGGATGGTTGGCGATGTAGACCGAAAACATCAGGAGAAAGATCGCGAGCCCCGTCAGCGTGCCTCGCTGCTCGTTCAGCCAGTAGCGCCATTCGCTCATGCCGCTGCCTCCGGCTGTGCTTCGACATTGAGCGCACTGGCGATGAGCGCCCGCTGGGTGATGCCCGCGCCCTCCAGTTCGCGCACGATCCGCCCGTCGTAAAGGACGAGGACGCGGTCGCAGCAGCCGACCAGTTCGTCATAGTCCGTCGAATAGAAGAGGATCGCCGCGCCGGTATCCGCGAGCCGGCGCAGCAGCTGGTACATTTCCTGCTTCGTGCCGACGTCGATGCCGCGCGTCGGGTCGTTGAGCAGGATGATCCGTGGCCGGCGCATCAGCCACTTGGCGATCACCACCTTCTGCTGGTTGCCGCCGGAAAGCGCGCCGACGGGAATGTCCAGGCCAGCGGTCTTGATCCCAAGCAGGCGGATCATCTCGTCGATCGCGTCCTGTTCGCGCCCGCGGTCGATGACGCCCCGCGCCGACAGGCGGTCGAGCGCCGCAAAGGACAGGTTTTCACGCACCGTCATGGGCAACATCAGCCCCTCGGTCTTGCGGTCCTCGGGGATCAGCGCCATGCCGATGCCGCTCCCGCGCGCTGCCCCAGGGCTCGCGACTGATCTGACTTCGCCGTCGATGCTGACCGTGCCGGTGGTGCCACGGAGCACGCCGAAGAGTGCAAGCAGCAATTCGCGCTGCCCCTGTCCGTCGAGACCGCCGAGGCCGACGACCTCGCCCGGCGAAACCTTGAGCGAGATGTCGCGCAGCCGATCCGACCAGCCGAGATTGTGGCAGGCGAGGGCGGGCGTTGCCTCGAGCGGCCGCTGCGGCTTGGCAGGAAAGACGTTGCTCACCTCGCGGCCGATCATCATCTCCACCACTTCGGCATCCGAGCGGGTGCCGGCGGCATAGCTCGCGACGTTGCGGCCGTTGCGAAACACCGTGCATTCGTCGGCCAGCGCCGCGATTTCGTGCATGCGATGGGAGATGTAGAGCAAAGCGAGGCCCTCGGAGCGCAGGCGCTTCAGCACCGCGAACACCTTCGACACGTCGTCTGCCGCCAGCGCGGAGGTGGCCTCGTCGAGGATCAGGATGCGCGGCTTCCAGCCCAGCGCCTTGGCGATCTCCACCATCTGCCGGCGCGACAAGGGCAGGTCCCGGACGAGCGCCCGCGGATGGATGTCCTCGGCTCCGGCGCGGGCGAGCGCTTCTTCCGCCAGCCGGCGCTGCACGCCGCGATCGATCAGGCCGAAGCGGCGCGGCGGGTTCGATATCGAGATGTTGTCGGCGACGCTGAGGTCCGGGATCAGCGACAGTTCCTGGAAGACGCACGCTATTCCGGCAGCCGCCGCCTGGGCCGGCGAGCGGAACGAGACTTCGCGATCCTGCATCAGCATCCGGCCTTCGTCGGGGGCGACGACGCCGGCCATGATCTTGATCAGCGTCGACTTTCCCGCTCCGTTCTCGCCGAGGATCGCATGGATGCGCCCGGCCTCGACCGTCAGTGATGCGTCCTCGAGGGCCCGGACGCCCCCGTATCGTTTGCAGATGCCCTCCATCCGGAAGAGGGGAGGGGTGGCTTCCGGCTGCGCTGCGTTCATCTGAGCCTCGATAGGCAAATCGCTGCGGTCGGCGACGATGCGAACAAGGGCTGCGCCGTCGCGTAATGCGACCGGCAGTGTCCCTCGAAACGCCGCGGGCTAATGCCCGCAGCGTTCTCTGATTGAATTGCCGCGCTACTGGTTTTCCTTCGACTGCCCCATGATTTCCTGCGCGTTGAAGTTGATCCCGCAGGTGGGGAAGGAGTTGCCGACGAAGAAGTTGTCGGATTGGTCAGGGTAGAAGTCCTGGCCTTCCTTGAAGTTGGGGTCCTCGACGATGGCGAGCGGCAGCTTGACCGACTGCGGCACGACCTGGCCCTCGAGGGCTGCGATCGCCGTCTTGATCGCGACGGCGACCTGCGCCGGACCGGTGCCCGCCGACGAGCATTTCAGCCCTTCACCGGCGAATTTCGCGCAGAACTTGCGGAAGCCGTTCTCGGTCTCGCCGCCGAACGGAACGAACGCATGACCGGCGTCGATCATCGCCTGCACGACCCCGGTGTCGCCGCCCTGGGCGGTTATGCCGTCGAACTTCTTGTGCACGGCGATCGCATCGGCAGTGGCCTTCTGAGCGGTGGGGTCGTCCCATTTGCCGACGACTTCGACCACGTCCCATTTCTTGCCCGTGGCGTCGAGCGTCTCATGGATGCCGTTGTGGCGGTCGGTGTCGACCGACGTGCCTGCAACGCCGCGCACCTCGAGCACTTTGCCGCCTTCGGGCAAGTGCTTGGCCAGCCAGTTCGCCCAGAGCACGCCGAGCCCCTTCTGGTCGACGTTGACGTTGATCGCGTCCTCGGTGTCGAGGATGTTGTCAAAGGCAACCAGCACCACGCCGGCGTCCTTTGCACGCTTGATCACCGGGCCGAAGGCAGTCGGGTTCTGGGCATTGACGACGATGGCGTCGAAGCCGGAATCGATGAAGTTGTTGATGGCCGAGATCTGCGCCGGCACGTCCTCTCCGGTCGAGACGACCTTGAATTCCTTGATCTTGGCGGCGACGTCCGGCTGCGCGCCATATGCCTTCGCCGTCTGGATCATCTGGATGCGCCAGGTGTTGGCGATGAAGCCGTTGGCGACGGCGATCCGATACGGGCCGTCCTTCTTGGGAAACTTGAAGAATTTCGTGTCCGCTGACCAGGGCACGAAGCAGTCGGCTTCTGCCGCCGGGCCGCTGACGATTTCGGGTTCGGCGAATGCTGTGGTGGAGGCAAGCGTGATTGCAGCAGCGGCGAGCAGGCCACTGACGAACGACTTGGGCATCGAATTCCCTCCCGGTTGACGTGGAGCGGGATGCGCAGTCGAAATGGAAACCGGAGAACATCGAGCATTCGCGGCAGGTTATGGCCCGCCTTGCGGCACCTTTCCGGCACTTCATCTCGACAGGCTATTCCGGTGACGTCCGACGAGTTCCTCCCTCGACGTCACGCCAATGATGGTAGCGCTACCAATGGCAGTTGTAAAGCCGGCTTGGCAACCGTCATGGGCGCAGGTTCGGCTCAGCTGCGGGTGGTGCTCTCGCGGATCTTCAACTCGAAGCCGAGGTCGATCACGGCAGGGTCGGGACGCTCGCCGGCGAGGGCGGCCCGAACCATCGTTATGGCCTGGCGGCCGATCTCATAGCGCGGCGTGCGCACGCTGGTGAGCGACGGATAGGCAACGCTCATCATCTCCAAGTCGTTGAAGCCGGCGATGCAGATCTGGCCGGGCACCTCGATGCCGGCCCTTTGGCAGGCGAACAGGACACCCAGCGCGAGGTCGTCGTTGTTGCAGACGATGGCATCGATATCGGGCGTGCTCTTGAGGGCGAGCCGGAACAGCTGCGCGCCCATGGAGACGCTTGAGGGGATTGGAGTCGTGGTGACGAGGGCAGGATCGTAGAGGCCCGACTGTTCGAGCACTGCCCGGTAGCCGTCGAGGCGGCGGCGCGAGCGCGGGTCCATGCGCGCGCCGAGGAATGCGATCCTCCGGCAGCCGACGTCCACTAGGTGCCGGGTGACCGTCAGTCCGCCGTCGAAATGCGAGAAGCCGATCATCATGTCGACGGGGTCGGGACCCATCTCCATGATCTGGACGATCGGACAGCCGGCGGTCTCGAGCATCCGCCGCGTCGTCGGCGACTGGTCGATGCCGGAGACGATCAGCGCCGAGGGGTGCTGGCCCAGGAAGACGCGCAAGAGCCGCTCCTCCTCGTCGACCGAATAGTGGGTGTTGCCGAACTGGATCTGCAGGGGGCCGTCGCCGAGCCCGTCATGGATGCCTCGCAGGACCTCGGAAAAGACGTTGTTGGTCAGCGACGGCACGAGCACGCCGATGACGTCGGCACGGGCGGAGGCCAGGGCACGGGCGTTCGGGTTGAGCACATAGCCGAGGGCTTCGATGGCGGCATCGATACGCTCGCGCAGTTCGCTCGAGACGCGCCCGGGGTCGCGCAAGGCGCGAGACACCGTGATGGTGCCCACGCCGGCGCGGCTTGCGACATCCGCAAGCGTCGGCCGCCCGCTGCCTCGCCTCGATCGGTTCGCCACGTTCGTCCTCTGCTGACTGCGCGGTTCGCGCTATGGCCCGCAAATCGCTTCTCCGCGAAAGCATAGCGAAGGGCGACAGTCTGCAAAAGCCGGATGCAGGCGGTGTCGGGTTGCTTGTCTCGTTCAGGCCAACCGATCGAGGGCTGTCTTCAATCGGGGAGCCGCGAAGTCGACGAATGCGCGGATCTTGGGCGCGACGAGCCGTGCGTGAGGGTAGACAAGGTGCACCGGCAGGGGCGGCAAGGTGAAAGGGGCAAGCACTGACACGAGCTTTCCCTCGCGGATTTGATCGCTCACCATGTAGGAGAGCGCAGTGGTGATCCCGTATCCCATTTCGGCGGCCTGAATGGCGGCGACGGCATCGTTGATCTCGAACGTCGGATGCAGGCTCACGCTACCCAGCTTCTGACCGTCCTGGAACCGCCATTCGCGGTTCGGCATGAGGCCGGTGAAAGCGAGGATCGAATGGAGCCGCAGGTCCGCCGGTGATGCGGGGACGCCACGCCTGGCAAGGTAGTCCGGACTTGCCACCAGCACCCTGTGGACTGCGCCGATCCGCTTGGCGATCAGATTGGAGTCCGGCAGGTGCCCGACGCGTACCGCGATGTCTATCCCTTCCTCGATGAGGTTCACGACCCGGTCGAGCAGGAGAACAGACGCCGTTACGCGAGGATATTGACCGAGGAAGCTGCAGACGACCGGCGGCAGCGCGGATCGCCCGAACGTCACCGACGCCGTGATGTTGAGGTGACCTTGCGGCGCAGCGGTCTCACCGAGCGCCTCCTTCTCGGCGGCGTCGAGATCCGCGACAACGCGTCGCCCGATCTCAAGGAAGCGCTGGCCGACATCGGTGATCGACAGGCTCCGCGTGGTGCGGTTGAAGACGCGCGCCCCGAGCCGCTCCTCGAGCGCCGATATGGCGCGCGTCACGGCCGGGGGCGACAGACGCAGCTGCCGGCCAGCTTTGGCGAAACTGCCTGTTTCCGCCACCGCGATGAACACCTCAATCTCGTGCAGCCGATCCATACATTATTCCCTTGTGCGGAATAATGTATTTCACACGTCAAGTATTCTTTCAAATTCGGTGTTGAGCCAGATTGCAGGAGACCGGTGCCGCGTAGCGCCGCACCACCAATCAGAAGGATCTGGCCCCCTATGGCTCGAGTTGACGTTGTAGACCTGAAGGCTGCCACCGGCGAAGCCAAGGAGCTTCTGGACGCAGTCCAGAGCAGTCTTGGCACGGTTCCAAATTTCATTCGCGTGCTGGCGAACTCGCCGGCTGCACTGAAAGCCTTCCTGGGCATCTATGGCATCGCCGGGGCAGGCGCGCTCGACCCTCAGACGCGTGAGCGCATCGCGCTCGCCGTCGCCGAACAGAATGCCTGCCAGTACTGCGTGTCCGCGCACACGGCCATCGGCCTCCAGGTCGGCCTCGATCATCGGGAGATACTCGCCAATCGCGCGGGCCGGTCCTCGGATGCCAAGGCGGAGGCCGCGCTGGTCTTTGCCGGCGCGCTGGTGGAACACACCGGCGCGGTGAGCAAGGTCGAGTTCGACGCCGTGCGCGCGGCCGGTCATTCCGATGCGGAGATCGTCGAGATCATCACGCATGTCGCAATGAACATCTTCACGAACCTGCTCGGCAAGGCGACGCAGGTCGAGATCGACTTCCCCACAATCGAACTGAACAAGGTCGCGTGAGCAAATATACGTGACCTGGCGCGGCTTCGACCGCGCCTCTCGTGGCATCAAAGAACAGAGAGAACCCCTTATGAACGACGTGACGCAACCTGACGCCCGCCCGCCGCTGCCGCCCTTCACGCGTGAGACCGCAATCCAGAAGGTGCGGATGGCGGAGGACGCCTGGAACACGCGCGATCCGGAGCGCGTGTCGCTCGCCTATACGGAAAACAGCCGGTGGCGCAACCGCGCCGAATTCCCGGTCGGTCGTACCGAGATCGTCGCCTTCCTCCAGCGTAAGTGGGCGCGCGAGCTGGAATACCGCCTGATCAAGGAACTCTGGGCCTTCGCGGGGAATCGCATCGCGGTTCGCTTCGCCTATGAATACCGCGACGACGCGGGGAACTGGTTCCGCAGCCACGGCAATGAGAACTGGGAGTTCCACGAACGCGGCCTCATGCACCTGCGCTTCGCGAGCATCAACGACCAGCCAATCCGTGCAGACCAAAGGATGTTCCGCTGGCCGCAAGGCCCCCGTCCTGCGGATCACCCGGGCCTTTCCGATCTCGGCCTGTAACGCTGAGGATGCCAAACCTCGCGAGGACGTCATGCCACATCATTTCGCTGACATCGCCTTCACGCCGACCGTGAAAAAGGTGCAGGAGGAATTTAGAAGCCGGTCCTCTTATGCCCGTATGGAGAACAGGCCGGAGGCGTTGAATCACCGTCTCACGGGAACGGAGGCCGGCTTCATCGCAGCGCGAGATTCGCTCTACATGGCAACCGTCAGCGAGACGGGCTGGCCCTACATCCAGCATCGTGGCGGGCCGACAGGCTTCGTGCGGGTACTCGACGACAGTACGATCGGCTTTGCGGATTTTCGAGGCAACCGCCAGTATGTCAGCGTCGGGAACCTGATGACCGACGACCGGGTGTCGCTGTTCTTCATGGATTATCCAAACAGGACCCGTCTGAAGCTGTTCGGCCGTGCCCGGTGCATAGGTCTTGACGATCAGGCGACGCTGTCGCGCCTCGAGCTGCCGGACTATCGGGCACGGATCGAGCGCGGCCTCATCATCACTGTCGAAGGTTTCGACTGGAACTGCCCACAACACATCGCCGAACGCTATACGGTCGAACAGGTGCACGCCGTGACGTCTTCACTAAGGACCCGGATCGCAGAGCTGGAAGCCGAGCTGGCTCGACGACCTGCGCTGCAACCAATGGAGTGACGTTAGCCAAGCGGCGCAACCCGTCGAACCGCGGGGCGGAGTTCACGCAGGGGTCTATCTCGGCATCCGCAACGCCAGGTCCCGCAGCATGAGGGCCGCGAGGATGACGTGGAGGACAACCGCCGGCCACAGGAGTGGGCCGGAAGCCTCTCCCCAGAGGCCGAGCCAGCCCAGGTACGTCGCGACGCCAGCTCCATAGGTCAGCATCCCCAGGATCGGCGGACCCGGCCAGCAGGCGATGCCGAGGCCGATCAGCGCAATACCGGCGACTCTCGCAACCGGGACCGCCACGCCGGCCAAGCTCGATCCAAGCAGCAGCTGGCTGACCATGGAAGGGGCGGCGAGGAGTGCCGCCCCGGTGAGCGTCTCGGCGATGGCCGCGACTGTCAGCACCCTGGTCATGGCCGACGTCCTTCATTCATTCCGAGCGGCGACACTCACGGCTGCAGCTTGAACGTCAGCTTGTCGATCGTGCCGGTGAACTTGAATGGCGTGTCGTATCTGTATTCGGCCAGCGTCACGCCGGTGCGCGTGTCGAGGCCGACATCGAACGACTCGTCTTCCGGGAACGTGATCGGCGTCGTGTGGTCCAACGTGTTGGTGGCGACCACCTTGCCGTCGACGGAGAGCGTGCCCGTGCCGCCCTTGCCGAGGCCTGGTTCGGACGGCTTGAAGTCGAATACCAGCGTATGCTTGCCCTGCCCGAGTTCAGGACCTTCCCAGAACGTCCGCTTCAGATCGAGCAGGTTGTAGGCGAAGACCACCTTGCCACTACCGATACCGAATTCTCCCTTGCTCAGGAACAAGGCGTAGCCGCCGAAACGTCCGCCTTCCGTGACGATGACGCCCTCTGCGCCGCCCTCAGGAATCTCGACATCGGCGGTGATGGTGTAGCCCTTGTTGAGGATGCTTGGTCCGGCGCTGGACGGCACGCCGCTCAACTCGCCGGAGTAGGTGAACTCCGTCCGCCCTGCCGTCAGGCTCGGGCGCTGCGTGTTCCAGCGGGCGAGGGTCGAATTGTCGAGCGGAAGCACATTGTACTTCTTGGCCTCCGTATAGAACATGTCCTGCATTTGCTTGAGCTTGTCCGGCATCTTCGTGGCGAGGTCGTTCGACTGGGTCGGATCCTCGGCGACGTTGTAGAGTTCCCAGTTGTAACCGGTGATCACGTCGGGCGGCGTTTCCGTGGTGAGCTTCCACGGCAGCGTCACCGGCGTGGTCGCAGCCACCCAGCCGTCATTGTAGAGCGCGCGGTTTCCGAGCATCTCGAAATACTGGGTCTTGTGCGTCGACGGCGCGCCTGCACTGGCCTTGTCCCAGGTGTAGGCCATGCTCACGCCTTCGATCGGCTCCTGCCGGATGCCGTTGACGGTTTCGGGCGCGGGGATGCCGGTTGCCTCGAGAATCGTGGGCACGATGTCGATGACGTGATGGAACTGGCTCCTGATGCCGCCGACGTCGGTGATGTGGCCGGGCCAGGACATGGCCACCCCCTGCGCCGTGCCGCCGAAGTGGGAGGGCACCTGCTTTACCCATTTGAACGGCGTGTCCATCGCCCACGCCCAGCCGGCCGCGAAATGCGGGAAGGTGCGTTCAGACCCCCAGAAGGGATACCAGAGGAACTGGTCCTTCACCGGAACCGAGACACCGTTGAAGGTGGTGAACTCGTTGGGCGTGCCGTTGAGCATGCCTTCTGCGCTCGCACCGTTGTCGCCGCCGATATAGATGATCAGCGTGTTGTCGAGCTCGCCGAGGTCCTCGACCGCCTGGATGACGCGGCCGATCTCATTGTCGGCATAGGCGAGATAGGCGCCATAGACGTCCGCTTGCCTGACGAACAGCTTCTTCTCCTCGAGGTTGAGCGAATCCCACTCGGGAAGGTCCTTCGGCCACGCGGTGAGCACTGCGTCCTTTGGCATGATGCCGAGCCGCTTTTGATTGGCGAAGATCGTCTCGCGCAGCTTGTTCCAGCCGTCGTCGAAGAGGTGCATGTCGCTGATCTTGTCGACCCACTCCTTGGTGGGGTGGTGGGGGGCGTGCGTTGCGCCGGGGACGTAATAGACGAAGAACGGCTTGTCGGGCGCAAGCTCCTTGAGCTGTTTCATGTACTGGATGGCGTCGTCGGCCATCGCCGTCTCTAGGTTCCAGCCCGGATTGTCGAGGAAGGGGTATATGGCGGTGGTGTTGCGGAACAGGTTCGGCTGCCACTGGCTCGCGTCGCCACCGACGAAGCCATAGAAATATTCGAAGCCCATGCCGTTCGGCCATTGATGGAACGGGCCGGCCTGGCTCGACTGGAAGGACGGGGTGTTGTGGTCCTTGCCGAACCACGCAGTGGCGTAGCCGTTGTCCCTCAGGATCGTGCCGATCGTGCCCTTGTCGAGGGGAATGATCGAATCGTAACCCGGATATCCGGTCGAGGTTTCACCCACGACGCCGAAGCCGACGGAATGGTGGTTGCGACCCGTGATCAGCGCGGCACGTGTCGGCGAGCATAGCGAGGTCGAGTGGAAGTTGGTGTAGCGCAGGCCGGCATTGGCGATCCGGTCCATGTTGGGTGTGGGGATCACGCCGCCGAAGGTGCTTGGCGCGCCAAAGCCCTGATCGTCGGTCATGATCAGGAGGACGTTCGGCGCTTTTTCGGGCGGGACGATGCGCGGGGGCCACCAGGGCGTCGATTCAGACGCCTTCTGCTTGATCACGCCGCCGAACTTCGGTTCGGGCGCGGGAAGCTGAGTACCCGGAGAGGTGGTGGTCGCCTCCGGGGAACCCAGGGTGCCGGTGACCTGCTGCGCCATGGCAGGGCAGATGGAAAAGCCAAGGATGACTGCGCCACCGAGCAAGGTGCCACGGATGGACTTGCGCATGATGAAACTCCCTTCACAGGACATGGCGGGTGCGGACCCAAAGCCTTGAGCGGGTATCTTGCCGGCGTCAGACCGCTGGCTTGCCGAGACTACTGATCGGCAAGACTTCCGGCTTTGCATTTGACGCCAAAATCAACTGTCGGCATTGATGGGTTTTTGGGGAACCGTGCGGGTTTCGACGCGATGGCGATTGTCATTCCCTTGATCCGTGGATTTGCGCTTCTGCCGACGTTGCACTGGCTTTGCGATCACGGCGTCGCGGTCGATGCAGCGCTCGCTTCGGCGGCGCTCCCTGCCGATGTGGTCTCCGATCCCTTTCGACCGGTGCCGCTGGTGCATGCCGGCGCCCTGCTGCGCAATGCGACGCGCAGCTTCGGTCCGGATCTGCCGTGCCGCATCGTCTCGAGCGCCGGCAACCTGGAGTTGGCCATGCTTGGCAAGGTCGGCCTCGGGGCGCGGACGCCCGGAGAACTCATGACGCGGGTGGTTGCCGCGCTGCCGTACTACTCCTCCCATGAGCAGGTCTCGGTGCGAAAGGAACAAGACACCTACGTGATCAGCGAATTCTTCGCCCACCGCTTCGACCCCGAAACCCGGCACGCGCTCCTTCAATATGCCTCCGCGATGGTCGACCGCATTCTCGGCATGGCTGGCGACCCGTCGCCGCGCTATCTCCGCCTCGAGATCCCACCCCACCCGACCTACGGGATCGACCATCTCCGCAACTGGTACGGCGACCGCGTATTCGAGACGAAGGCGCGGGGCTTCACGGCGGTGGTCGACGAGCGGATCCTGCAGCATCCCTTCGGCAGCGTCGCGCGTGATCGGATCAGCCCGCGAGGGCTGCCGGATGCGATGCCGCTCCGCGGCGATGGAACGCTGTCGGGATCGGTACGGGCACTCCTCGTCGCGATGCTCGATGCCGACGAACCGCTTGGGATGAGGCGCGTGGTCGCCGCGACGGGGACGAGCGCGCGCACGTTCCAGCGTCAGCTGGACGCCGAAGGAACCAGCTTTTCGGACCTGCTGGCCGAGGTCCGCCAAAGCGAGACGCTTCGGCGCCTGGGAGAGCGCAGAAACAGCATCGCCGCGATCGCCGCCGAACTCGGCTACGCCGACCAGGCGTCCTTCACGCGGGCATTCCGGCGGTGGACCGGGAGCCCTCCCAGCCAGTTTCGTCAAGGATCGCCTGAGGCAGGAGGAGCCGCTTCGGGTTGACCCGGCCGGCTTGAGCGCGGCTGCCGCGGGTGATATTTTAGATGTGTCACTTCCAGATGTGGTTCGGTTTTGCATTCGGCGCCTCGGCTGCGGGCTATGCCCGCCTGCTCGGCAAGGAGCTAGCGAATGAACACGTCAGCGCTCTCTGCAATGGATGCGGTCGAGATCAAGGTCATGATCCGGCCCGATCAGGAGCTTCGCGCGGTGCGCGCGCTGGAGGTCAACGAGGACACAGCCGATGTCCGGCTCGTCTACTACTTCGACACATCCGACCTCGATCTGTTCAAGGCGGGGGTCATCCTCCGCGCGAGGCTCGTCAAGGGCGACGTCGACGATTCCACCGTCAAGTTCCGCCCGGTCGACGCGGCTTCTGTGTCAGAAAATTGGAAACGACTGGACGACTTCAAGCTGGAGGCCGATCTGATAGGCGGCCAGGTTGTCTGCTCGGCGTCGCTCACTGCCCCGCAGAAGCGTGACGAGATCGACGAAGTGGCAAACGGAAAGCGCGCCATAGGTAAGCTCTTCTCCAGCGACCAGGAACGTTTCCTGAGCGAGTTTCACAAGATGCCGGTGAAGTTTGGAGAACTGCGCGTCCTCGGCCCGATCCGTGTGCTTCGCTGGAAGCTCGAGCACGAGACGTTCCCCTACGAACTGACGGCCGAAGAGTGGCGGCTTCCCGACGGTGACGATCTGGTCGAGGTCTCGATCAAGGCGCCGCCGGACCAGGCGGAACAGGCCAGCAAGGACTTCGAGGCGCATTTGAGGAGCCTGGGGCTCGACCCGGAAGGCACCCAGCAAACCAAGACCCGCACTGCTCTGGAGTACTTCGTGACACGGGCCGGGGCCTAACCCTAGGCCGTTCCGCGAGGGGCCGCGAATCTGGGAGGACGGACGCCATGGCCAAGATCATCCCGAGATGGGAGTGGCGCACGTTCGGCGCGCACTTTGGCGGCGCCGAGGGCCGCTTCGCGGAATTGACGCCGGGCGCGGTGCAGGAGAGCGAGGAGTTGTACTTCCTCGGCGGATCCGGCGCGAACGTGAAGGTTCGCGACGATCTGATGGACATCAAGATCCTCCGGGAGGTGAACGCGGACGGGCTCGAGCGCTGGGAACCGGTCATGAAAGGACCATTCCCGCTGCCGGCTGCCGATGCGGCCAAGGTGTTCGAGTTGCTTGAACTGGCTGTGCCCAAGCTTGCCCGAGACGCCTACACCCTCGACCAGTTTGTCGGCGAGATCGCCGTTCCGAGCGGGATGCTGCGCCCCGTCACCGTGCGCAAACGCCGCGTCCGGTACACGGTCGGCGGCTGCACCTCCGAAGTCACCGACGTCAACGCGGAAGGCAAGGCAACCCGCACCATCGCCATCGAGGGTGAGGACGCCGCGGCAGTCGTCGCGGCGGTCAACTCGATCGGCCTCGGCGGATACTTCAACATGAATTATGCGGTCGGCCTGCAAGGGTTGCTTGACGGTGTTCCCGAACGGTTCGCCGTGGTCGACGTGGGCACGAACTCGGTCAAGCTGCACATTGGCGAACGTGACGGAGCAGGCTGGCGCAAGGTCGTCGATCGCGCCGAGGTGACGCGTCTGGGCGAGGGGCTGGACAAGACCGGGGAAATCGCCCCCGAGGCAGCCGAGCGGACCATGAGCGCGATCGCGGACATGTCCGACGAGGCGAAGCGTAATGGCGTGCGGGCGATCGTCGCTGTTGGCACGGCGGGCCTGCGCATCGCCCGCAACAGCACAGCAGTCCTCGAAGCGATCCGGGCGCGCACGGGAGTCTCGGTCCAGGTGATCCCTGGCGAGGAAGAAGGACGTCTGGCCTACCTTGCTGCGAAAGCGGGACTGCACATGCCGGAGGGCGCGCTGGTCGTGTTCGACACCGGCGGCGGCAGCACGCAGTTCACGTTCGGCCAGGGTGCGCGGGTGAACGAGCAGTTCAGCGTCAATGTCGGCGCCGCGCGCTACACCGAACGGTTCGGGCTGGCCGGCGTGGTCACCCCGGAGGTGCTACGGGACGTGCTCGCGGCGATCGGGGCCGATCTGTCACGTATAGATGGGCGCCAGCCGCCGGACGCCCTGGTGGCGATGGGTGGCGCGGTCACCAACATCGCGGCGGTCAAGCATGAACTCGCAAGCTACGACCCGGACATTGTCCAGGGCACAGTGCTGGACCGGGCCGAGATCGACCGCCAGATCGAAATGTACCGCGTGCGCGACGCGGCGGGGCGCCGTTCGATCGTCGGTCTGCAGCCGAAACGCGCCGAAGTGATCCTGGCCGGTGCGTGCATCGTACGGACGGTGATGGAGAAACTGGGACAGAACTCGCTCACCGTCAGTGACCGCGGACTCCGTCACGGCGTGCTCGTCGAGCGGTTCGGCGGCTGATCGCCCACCAACGATGTCGTCGTCGGGGTCACGCTTCCCGTATTGCTGATCTCTCGCCACAAAGGCTCTCCGCATGGCTGTGTTGCCGGCAGATGATTGACAGGCTAGTTCCTTCGATCCTTTCTGTTGCTTGCGGAATAACTTGCTGATGGGGGCGGGATTGCGCCGTACTGTCCGTGTCCTTGCACTCGCGACCCTTGCGATCGTGATAGCCGTTGCGACGCTTTGGGGAAGTCTTGCCCTTTGGTTCCGCCTGCCGCTGCCCGAATTCGGCAGGGCCCTTGCTGCTGCGTCGTTCGCCCTGCTCGGCGCCGCCACGATCATTGCACTGTTCTGGCGCATGCGCGTCAGGGCGTTGGCCATCTACGCCAGCGCCTTCATCGTTCTCCTGGCCTGGTGGAGTACGATAAAGCCGCCTGCGCAGGCAGACTGGGCCCCGGACGTCTCTCGCCAGGTGACGGGAACGGTCGATGGCGACCTGCTGACGCTGACGAACGTCCGCGACTTCGAATGGCGGACCAACACCGACTTTACGCCGCGTTGGACGACGCGAACCTACGACCTTGCCAAGCTTCGGACCCTCGACCTCTTCATGTCCTACTGGGCCGGGCCGGAAATGGCGCATGTCATCATGAGCTTCGGCTTCGAAGGTGGTGAATACCTTGCCTGGTCGATCGAGGTCCGGCGCGACATGGGCGGCAAGTTCTCGCCGGTCGCGGACCTCTTCAAGAGCAACGCCCTGGTGATTGTTGCGGCGGACGAACGCGACGTCGTCCGTGTCCGGTCGAATGTTCGCGGCGAGGACGTCCAACTCTATCGCCTCAGGACGCCGCCGGAGGCCGCAAGACGACTGCTGCTCGAGTATGTCGTCGATGCGAATGCGCTCTCGACATCCCCGAAATTTTACAATTCCATCACGACGAACTGCACGACAACCATATTCAAGATGATGCGGGCCGTCGGCAGCAAGACCCCGCTCGACTGGCGCCTCATCGTCAACGGATATCTTCCCGACTACGCATACCAACTCGGCGCACTCGATGTGCGGCTGCCATTGGCTGACCTGAGGGCGGCGGCGCACATCGACAAAAGGGCGGTCGAGGCAGGCTTGTCGCCCGACTTTTCGCGGCTGATCAGGGTCGGCGTGCCGTCCCCACATGACAATGCCCCATAAGGCACCAGCGGGACCGGGCTGGCCGGTCATGGCCAAATCAGCGGTTGCCAACGCCCGTAGCTGAGATCACTCTTGGGGCACCGCTCATCCGGTGGATGTCGGTCGACAATAGGTAAACGCGGTGTGAGGCCCGAAGAGAGAACTCACATGAACAGCGTGGTCGAGAACTCATCCCTGCGCGCTCTGCCCAAAGCCGAGGTTCATGTTCATCTCGAGGGCACTTTCGAGCCCGCCAGATTGCAGCGATGGGCGGCGTCAGCGCGTGGCCGACAACGGCACCGGATACGCCGATGCATCGTCAACCCGACGCACCGGAGCGCGATACAAGGGCGAACGGGGGGCGATGATCGATGCTTTGACGATCGACGCAAGCTTTGCCGATGCCGACACCAAAGCGCGGCTGAGCTCGCAGCTTTCATTGTGGTCGCAGGAGTAGGAAGGAACGTCCAGGGAGGACCTTCAGATGATGATAGCTCGAAGAGAGGCAACAGCGGTGGCAATCGCCCTAGCCCTGTCGTCGGTGGTGTCGTTCGGCGCGAGCGCCGCCGAGGCAGACGCCAAGACACTGCTCAAGGCGATGTCGGACTATCTGGCGGCGCAGAAATCTCTGTCGTTTGCGTATGATACCAATTTCGAGGTCGTCACCAAGGACGATCAGAAGCTCTCGCTGGCGAGTTCGGGCACTGTCAGCTTGAGCCGCCCAGACAAGCTTCGTGCGGCGCGCGCCGGCGGGTTCGCCAATGTGGAGATGGTCTTTGACGGCAAGACGCTGACCCTGCTTGGCAAGGATGTGAAACTGTACGCCCAGGTCGAAGCACCGGGCACGCTGGACCAACTGATCGACGCGTTGCGCGAAAAGTACCACCGGCCTTTACCCGGTGCGGATCTGCTCCTGTCGAACGTCTATGACCAGTTGATGCCGGACGTTGTCGACGTGAAGGACCTGGGCAGCGGCATAGTCGGCGGCACCGAGTGCGATCACCTGGCTTTTCGCACCAAGGAGGTAGACTGGCAGATCTGGATCGCACAGGGCGACAAGCCCTATCCTTGCCGATATGTCATCACGGCAAAACAGGTCGCCCAGAGCCCGCAATACAGCATCCAGATCAGGGACTGGAAGGCCGGAGCCGATGTTGCGACTGACGATTTCAGCTTCGACAATGCTGCCGGCGCCAAGAAAGTCGATCTCGACAAGCTCACCGACTTCGATGAGCTGCCCAAGCATTTCTCCCCAGGAGGTGCACAATGACTGTCTCGCGCAAGATAAAAATCATCGTGGTGGCTGGGCTGGTCGGGCTCTTAGGCCTTGAAACGGCCGAACTGTCTTCAGTTCCAGTCGTGTTCAAGCTTGTCTCGCCTGCCGAAGCCAGGGTCGGCCGCCCACTGACGCCGGTCAGCGTTGCCGGGGTGGCGCGGCGCACCGCACGGCGATGCGCGGTGGGCGTGTACTATTGCTAGGCGTTTGGTCTGCCTGCGGCGGTTCACGGAGGTTGCCGCGGACGGCCAGAGGAAGCCCAGCCGGCGAGCGAGGTGTGGAACTATCGAGGCGCAACTCCCTTGTTCGGGCGTCCAGCGGCCAATTTTGCGCAACTCCGACGTTCATGCTTGATGCCGCCTCCATTTCACGGCACATCGGTCAGCATGCAGGATGAAACAAAGGACCGGCGTCGGGACTTGTTGTGGGCCTTGCCCACATCTCTGGTCCTGCATGTGCTCCTCATCGCGATCCTGGTCGTCCATGGCCAGCCGAGGCCCCAGCAGCAGGAGGAGCAAGCGGTAAACGTCACTTTGGTGCCTCCGCCCGAGCAGCCAAAGCCGAAACCTGCTCCGCCGCCGCCGCCGAAGGAGCCCGCTGCCGAAAAGCCTCCGGAACCGAAGGTGGAACGACCGCCTGTGCCAGATAGGCAACCACCCGAGCCAGCGCGAATTGAAGTGCTGAAGCCCGTTTTCCAGTTCGGGGACAAGGATGCCGGCCCCGGGAAAACCCAGGAGGGCGGCGGCGTTCAGGCTGCTTCGCCGCCGTCGGAGAAAGCTGACGATCCGAAATCGCCTCCCGTAGCGATGGACTCAAAGAATGAACCTGACACGCCATCGGGTTCCGAGGAGCGGCCGGATCCCGCCAAGGAAGCCGAGAAGCAGGCTGCCGAGGCCAAGGATGCCGCGTCCGTACGGGATGCGGAGAAAAACGCGACCACAAAGCAGGACTTGGTCAAACAGGAAACCGACAAGCCAGCGGCACCGGCGGACGAGACCGGTAAGCAGACTGCCGCGGCACCAGCACAGCTGGATGCTGCCGGCGGCGACGGTGAGATAGCGCTTCCCGCGCTGGCCCAGGCGCCGCAGCCCAGACCCGAGAATGCGCCGAAGCCCAACCCCGCAAAGTACTCGAAACCCGCAAGCGGAAGCGCCGGGAGACCGAAGCCCGCGGATGTGGCCGTTGCCGCATCGCAGCCCTATTCGGGATTGCCGGGTGTTCGAAGGCCCCAGTCGCAAGGTGGTACCGGCGATGCGCTGGCCACGACCTCGATGGCCGGCGTGCCTCGCGACAAGCGGGCGGCCCAGCTTTGCGCCAGCGTGTTGCAGCAACAACTGCTGGAAGCTTCATATTCTCCGGACCTGGTGCCGCTCGTTCCGCTAAAGGCGGGCAATGTCCTTGACGTTCCTGAAGCCGCTTTCCGCACGCGAACGGCATGGCACGATCTGAGCTTCCGATGCGAGGTCGACTCCGACGCGACGACAGTCCTGTCTTTCACCTTCCGTGTCGGAACCACGATCCCGCGCGACCAGTGGGCGCGCCTCGGACTCCCGATGCGGTAACAGGGGAGTGAATAGGCCACGCAACTCGCGCCAGGGTCGGTAGCTGGCTGAGCGCAGAACAATGTAGGCCGATCGGATAGTTCCCATCCGATCTACAGGTTCTCCTTGAGCAGGACCTCGATGCGGATGCGTTCCTGCGAGGCGAGGGGCTCGCGGTTGTCGGAGCGGGCGCGCATGATGCGGAGCGCGCTGCGCACGGCGTGGCCGGGGTCCTGGGCGACCACGGCGTCGATGCGTTCGTCCAGCAGCGCCTGCTCGCTGAAAGGGGTGCGCTCGTGGGCGACGACTGTGAGCGCGCGGGCGCCTTGCGTGTTCCAGACAGCCGTCAGCGGCACCCGTGCCTCGGAACTCAGCACATAGACCGCGACGGTGTCGGGGTTGTGCTCGAGGGTGCGCTGGATGATGAGATCGGCCCGCTTCTCGTCGGCATAGGTTTCCAGCGACGGCAGGCACTCGAGATGCGGGAACTGGGCGTTGATGATGCTGTCGAAGCCGAGGCGGCGCTGGATGCTGTCGAGCGCCATCATGGTTTCGGCGACGACCATGATCTTGCCGGGCCGCTCGCAGAGGAAGCGGCCGGCGATCTTGCCGGCGGTCGCGCCCGCGGCAAAATTGTCGACGCCGACATAGTCGGCGCTCTCCAGCCGCTCCTGGCCGGACAGGAACTGCACGACCTTGACGCCGCGCTCGACGAGCCGCAGCAGCGCGTCGCGTACCTGTGGCGATTCCGGCGCCATCACGGCGACGCCGTCCAGCATGTCGTGGTCGATGCCGGTGAGGTATTTCGCGACATGATGCGGGTCGGTCATGGCGATCTGCACGGCCTCGACCTCGGTGGAATCGGCGCGCAGCGCCTCCTTCGCCTCTGTGACGCGGGCAATCAGCTCTGCCAGATACTGGTCGCCCGAGGTCGGCAGGACGAAGCGGAAGCGGTAGGTCTTGTTGCGCGCAAGCGCAACGGCTGCGGGATTGCGCATGAAGCCGATGCGCTCGATGGCCTCGGCCACCTGCCTTGCCGCCTTGGGGCTGACATTCGGCCGCTCGTTCAAGACGCGGTCGACGGTCGCGAGGCTTACGCCCGCGGCTTCTGCCAGGTCCTTTGCGGTTGGCCGCATCCTCGACTCTCTTCCTGCGACGCGTGGTCTCCGCGCGATTTCTCCAACAAAGCCAGTCGAAATGCAAGTTTTTGAGGTGCGCACCTCAAAAATCGCTTGCGTTGAGGTGCGCACCTCAATTACAACTCTCCTCGTGGCCACCGAGAGGAACGGGAAGCCACGCAGGCGGCGCGGAGGAGAACGGCCCGCCGGGAGAGTCATTCCGCGTCAGGTGCCCGCCACGGGCGTTTTTTCAGCTTTCCGACGGAGGTCGGAGGGCCGGGAGGAGAACAGCCATGACATTCCGCCACTACAGAACATTGACCGCTGTCGGCGCCCTCTTGGCTGCCGGAGCTGCAGGCACGGGGCATGCCAGCGCCAACGAGCTGACCCTGTGCTGGGCGGCCTGGGACCCCGCCAACGCGCTCGTCGAGCTCAGCAAGGATTTCGAGGCCAAGAGCGGCATCAAGATGAAGTTCGAGTTCGTGCCGTGGCCGAACTTTGCCGACCGCATGCTCAACGAGCTGAATTCCGGCGGCAAGCTGTGCGACCTGATGATCGGCGACAGCCAGTGGATCGGCGGCGCGGCCGAGAACGGCCAGTACATCAAGCTCAACGATTTCTTCGACAAGGAAGGAATCAAGATGGACGACTTCATCCCGGCGACCGTCGTGGGCTACGCCGAGTGGCCGAAGAACTCGCCGAATTACTGGGCGCTGCCGGCTTTTGGAGACGTCGTCGGCTGGAGCTATCGCAAGGATTGGTTCGCCCGACCGGAGCTGCAGGCAGAGTTCAAGCAGAAGTACGGACGCGACCTCGCCGTGCCGAAGACCTTCGCCGAGCTCAAGGATATCGCCGAGTTCTTCCAGAAGCGGGAGATCGACGGCAAGACGGTCTATGGTGCGGCCATCTACACCGAGCGCGGTTCGGAAGGCATCACCATGGGCGCGATGGACGCGCTCTACAGCTTCGGCTTCCAGTACGAAAACCCTGATAGGCCCTACGACCTGGAAGGTTATGTGAATTCCGCAAAGTCGGTGCAGGGGCTGGAGTTCTACAAGCAGCTCTATGACTGCTGCACGCCGCCCGGCCATTCCGACGCCTACATGGCCGAGGATATCGACGCCTACAAATCCGGCCAGGTCGCCCTGCACATGAACTTCGCCTTCACCTGGCCCGGCATCAATGCCGACGCCAATGTCGGCGGCGACAAGTCCGGCTATTTCCCCAATCCAGCCGGTCCGGACGGGGTGGCATTCGCCCAGCTCGGCGGGCAGGGCATCTCGGTGGTCTCCGCGTCGGAGAAGCAGGACGATGCGCTGGCCTACATCAAGTGGTTCGCGCAGCCCGAGATCCAGCAGAAATGGTGGCAGATGGGCGGATATTCGGCGCTGCGCAAGGTCGTCGAGGATCCGGGCTTCGCCACCAGCCAGCCCTATGCGCAGACATTCCTCGACTCCATGGCCATCGTGAAGGACTTCTGGGCCGAGCCGTCCTACGCCTCGCTGCTGCAGGCGGCGCAAAAGCGCTTCCACGACTACGTGGTCGCCGGCCAGGGGTCTGCCCAGGACGCGCTCGACGGTCTCGCCAAGGATTGGGCGCAGATCTTCGACGACGAAGGCAAGAACTGATCGACGCGAAAGCATGTCCCGCATCCTCCCAGCGGGCCATGGTACGGTACGGAGCCGGTCTTGCCGGCTCCGTGGCCGCACAGTTGATAGTCAGGGGAATATCAATGCTGCATTCACCGGTGGATCGGGTCGCCCAGACGACGCCGCACGCCATTGCCAAGCGTTTCAGGGGCCTGTCGGACCGCTCGCTCGCCTGGCTCTTCGTCGCACCGACGATCGTGCTCTTGCTCGCGGTCAACATCTTTCCGCTGATCTGGACGATCAGGCTTAGCTTCACCAATTTCCGCGTCAATCGCCCCAATGCCGAGGTCCAGTTCGTCGGCCTGAAGAACTACATCAGCATCCTGTCCGACAAGGACATCTGGCTGACCATGCAGGCAACGGCCCACTTCCTGATCTGGACGCTGGTGCTGCAGGTCCTGATCGGCTTCACGCTCGCCTACCTGATCAACAAGAAGTTCCGTGGCAACGATCTCTGGACGACGATCATCGTCCTGCCGATGATGCTGAGCCCAGCGGTGGTCGGCAACTTCTGGACCTTCCTCTACCAGCCGCAGATCGGCCTGTTCAACTACGCCGTCGGCTTCCTGACGGGCGTCGACCCGTCGAGCTTCTCCATGATCGGCGACGTGGCACTGGCGCCCTGGGCGATCATCATCGTCGACACCTGGATGTGGACGCCCTTCGTCATGCTGATCTGCCTTGCGGGCCTGCGCTCCATTCCCGACAGCATCTACGAGGCGGCCGAATGTGACCGCGCCAGCAAATGGCGGCAGTTCTGGACCATCACCGTCCCGCTGGTCCTGCCCTTCCTGATGCTCGCCGTTCTGTTCCGCGGCATCGAGAACTTCAAGATGTTCGACCTCGTCGTCCAGCTCACCGGCGGCGGGCCGGGCTCGATCACCGAACTCACATCGATCAACCTGAAGCGCGAGGCCTTCGAGAAGTGGCGCACCGGCTACGCCTCGGCATATGCCGTCATCCTCTTCGTGACCGTCTTCGGCCTGGCTTCGATCTACGTGAAAGCCCTGAACAAGGTGAAGCAGCGATGAGCAGCTATTCCGTCACCGAGCCGTCGCGCCGGCAGAAATGGTTCGCCGGGGTTCTCGTCGTCCTCTACGCGCTGATCACCATCCTGCCGCTGGTGTGGATCTTCGGGACCAGTTTCAAGACCCCGTCCGACGCCATCGCCTATCCGCCCAAGACCTTCTTCACGCCGACGGTCGAAGGCTATGTCAACGTCTTTACGACGCGCACCCGGCTCACCGAGGAGCAGTTGCAGGCGATCGGCGAGCCGCAGACCTGGTACGACAGGCTGGTGCGCAAGGATGGCCTGGTCATTTCCGGCCCCTCGCGCTTTGCCGAGCGCTTCACCAATTCCATCATCATCGGCTTCGGCTCGACCGTGCTCTGCATCGTGCTGGGTACGGCTTCGGCCTATGCCTTCTCGCGCTTCAAGGTGCCGCTGAAGGACGATCTGATGTTCTTCATCCTGTCGACGCGCATGATGCCGCCGATCGCGGTGGCCATCCCGATCTTCCTGATGTTCCGCTCGCTCGGCCTCAGCGATACCCATGCCGGCATGATCTTGCTCTACACCGCGGTCAACCTGTCGCTGTCGGTGTGGCTGCTCAAGGGCTTCATCGACGAGATCCCGGTCGAGTACGAGGAAGCGGCGCTGATCGACGGCTACACGCGCTTCCAGGCCTTCTACAAGGTCGTGCTGCCCCAGGCGGCGACGGGCATCGCCTCCACCGCGATCTTCTGCCTGATCTTTGCCTGGAACGAATATGCCTTCGCCGTGCTGCTGACCTCGGGCAACGCCCAGACGGCGCCGCCCTTCATCCCGACCATCATCGGCGTGAGCGGCCAGGACTGGCCGGCCGTTGCGGCAGGCGCGACGCTCTTCCTCGTTCCGGTCATGGTCTTCACCATCCTCCTGCGCAAGCATCTGCTACGTGGCATCACCTTCGGAGCGGTACGCAAATGACCTGGTTCTTCGACGGATTGCTTCATTTCAGGCGCGGTGCCTGGGAAATGCTTGCCTCTGTGCTGATTGCCGCCGGCGTCTTCATGCTCATGCAGCCTTTCGCCCTGGTCCTCTATTCCTGGTCCTTCCTCGTAACCCTGCTGGGCACGGTGATGTTCATCATCGTCAGCCATTTTCCGGAGTAGGCCCGTGGCGCAGATCAGGATCCAGAACGTGCGCAAGGAGTTCGGCACCTTCACCGCCGTCCGTTCCTCGAGCTTCACCATCGAGGACGGCGAGTTCTTCATGCTGCTCGGGCCCTCCGGCTGCGGCAAGACGACGACGCTCAGGATGATGGCCGGGCTCGAGTTGCCGACCTCGGGCGAGATCTTCATCGACGGCGAGGAGGTCGGCATGAAGCCGGCCAGCAAGCGCGACATCGCCTTCGTGTTCCAGATGTTTGCGCTCTACCCGCACATGAACGTGCGCAAGAACATCTCCTATCCGCTGGTCAGCCAGGGGATGAAGCGCGAGGAGGTGAAGACGCGTGTCCAGGAGGTCGCCCGCATCCTCAAGATCGAGAACATCCTCGACCGGCCCGTCGGCGGGCTGTCAGGGGGCGACCGCCAGCGTGTCGCGCTTGGCCGTGCCATCGTGCGGCGGCCAAAAGCCTTCTTCATGGACGAGCCGCTCGGCGCGCTCGATGCCGAGTTCCGCGAGCACATGGCCGAGGAGTTGCGCGCGCTGCACGACCGCATGGGCGCGACTACGGTCTATGTGACGCACGACCAGCTTGAGGCCATGCAGATGGGCGACAGGATCGTCGTCATGAACCATGGCGTGGTCGAGCAGTTCGGCAAGCCGCAGCAGATTTACGACTGGCCGGCGACCAAGTTCGTCGCCCAGTTCATCGGCTCGCCACCCATGAACTTCCTCGATTTCGAGGGCATGATCGGCATCGGCGGCACGTCGGTCGAACTCGGCGAAGCAAGGATCGAGGTGCCGGCGGCGCGCGAGGGCAGGGCCGGAAAGCTGACCCTAGGCGCTCGGCCTGAGCATGTGCGCTTCGTGAGCGAGTCGGCCTATCGGGGGCGGGTCACAGCGGTCGAATATCTCGGCACCACCCAGATCGTGACGCTGCGGTCGAGCCACGGCGATCTCAAGGCGCGCATTCCATCGGGTCAGCGGGTGCGCGAGGACGAGTTGGTGGGGCTCGAGTTCGACCCGAGGACGCTGTCGGTGTTCGACACGGAGACCGGCAAGGCGCTGCGGTCGGACGGCAATGACGGAGTGCTGGGACATGGCTGAAGTCGTCCTCGAAAACGTGACGAAGACCTTTGGCGGCGCGGCTGCGCTGGACAGCGTTTCGCTGACGATCCCAGACGGCTCCTTCGTCGTGCTGCTCGGCCCGACGGGCGCTGGCAAGACGACGACGCTTCGTATGGTCTCGGGCCTCGATACGCCCGACAGCGGCGAGGTCTATATAGGCGGCCGGCCGATGAAGGGGCTGTCGCCTGCCGAGCGCAATGTGGCGATGGTGTTCCAGCAATATTCGCTCTATCCGCACCTGACCGTCAGGCAGAACCTCGAGTTTCCGCTGAAATCGCCGCTGCTCAGGACGCCGCGGGACCTGATCGACCGGACCGTGAGGGAGGTCGCGGAGGTCCTGCAGATCGCCCACAAGCTCGACAACAAGGCGACCGCGCTGTCGGGCGGCGAGATGCAGCGTGTCTCCATCGGCAGGGCGCTGGTGCGCAACCCGCAGATATTCCTCATGGACGAGCCGCTGAGCTCGCTCGACGCCAAGCTCCGGGCGGATCTCCGCGTCGAACTGAAGCGCATCCAGGCCAAGTCGGGGGCGACGCTGCTTTATGTCACCCACGACCAGATCGAGGCGATGACGATGGCAACTCACGTCGGCGTGCTGAACGAGGGCAGGCTCGTGCAGTTCGGCCCGCCGCGCGAGGTCTATGAACATCCCGTCAGCGTCTATGCCGCGACCCGGCTCGGCCAGCCGCGCATCAACGTGCTGCCGGCCGATCTCTTCGCCGGCGCGCCTTCGGGCGCAAAAAGCATCGGCCTGCGCCCCGAGCATATCTTGCAGGGCGAGGGGCAGGAGGCGCTGGTCAAGCGCGTCGAGCATCTCGGTGACCAGACGCGGCTGCATCTCACCCTGAAGCGGCACGACCTCGTCACCGTCACCGACGCCCACACGCCGCTCAGGGGTGGCGAAACAATCAAGATCCAACCGTCGCGGCCGCTCTACTTCGATGCGGCGGGCATGCGTTTAGCTTGAGGAGACTTCCATGGCGCAATTCATCAACCGGCGCGAAGACGCTGTCACCGAGGCCATCGACGGGGTGCTGGCGCTGTCGGGCGGCGCGCTGACCCGCCTCGACGGCTATCCGCATATCCGCGTCGTGCTGCGCAGCGACTGGGACAAATCCAAGGTGGCGATCGTCTCCGGCGGCGGCTCCGGCCACGAGCCGGCCCATGTAGGCTTCGTCGGCAAGGGCATGCTGACGGCCGCGGTCTGCGGCGACGTCTTTGCCTCGCCCAGCGTCGATGCGGTGCTCGCCGGCATCCTGGCGGTGACCGGGCCGGCCGGATGCCTGCTGATCGTCAAGAACTACACCGGCGACCGGCTGAATTTCGGCCTCGCCGCCGAACGCGCGCGCGCCTTCGGGCTCAACGTCTCGATGGTGATCGTCGGCGACGACATCGCCTTGCCCGACCTGCCGCAGGCGCGCGGCGTCGCCGGCACGCTGTTCGTCCACAAGATCGCTGGTGCGCTTGCCGAACGGGGCGCCGACCTCGAGACAGTGACGGCGGCGGCAAAACATGTCATCGCGGGTACGCACTCGATCGGCATGTCGCTCGACACCTGCAGCGTTCCAGGCTCGCCCAAGGAGGACCGCATTCCGCTGGGCAAGGCCGAGCTTGGCCTCGGTATCCACGGCGAGGCCGGCGTCGAGCAGATCGACTTCGCCGGCGCCCGCGCCTCCGTCGCCACCATGGTCGAGCGGCTGGCATCCGTGATGGGCGAGGGGCCGCACGTCGCCCTCATCAACAACCTCGGCGGCACCTCGGTGCTCGAAATGTCCGTGCTGGCCCACGACCTCCTGCAGTCGTCCATCGGCGACAGGATCACTTATGCCATCGGGCCGTCGCCGCTGATGACCTCGCTCGACATGCAGGGCTTTTCCGTCTCTGTCTTTCCGGCCGATGCGGCCGAGCTGGAGTTGCTGAAGGCCCCCGTCGCGATGCCGGCCTGGCCGGGGGTTTCGCAGGTCCGGCCGATTGCGGTCGCGCCCATTCCCGACGGGCTGACGCCGATCACGCCGATGCCGTCCAACCATGCGGCGACGCGCGACTTTCTCATCAACTGCTGCAGGGTGCTGATCGCGGCAGAGCAGGACCTCAATGCGCTCGACGCCAAGTCAGGCGACGGCGACACGGGATCGACTCTGGCGGGAGCTGCGCGCGCGCTCATCAACGCCATCGACCGGCTGCCGCTGTCTGATCATACGCAGCTCATGCGCGCGATCGGCCAGGAACTGAGCCAGACGATGGGCGGCTCCTCGGGCGTGCTGCTTGCCATCTTCTTTGCCGCTGCCGGCGACGGCGAATCGAGCGGCCTGCCGACACGCGAGGCACTTCGCGCCGGACTTGCCCGGATGCAGGAGATCGGCGGTGCGAGAATTGGCGACAGGACCATGGTCGACGCCCTTGCTCCCGCCCTCGATGCTCTCGGCGACGGCATGACCGCCGCCGCCGACGCGGCGCGCAAGGGAGCGAACTTCACGTCGACTCTCACGCGCGCAAATGCCGGCCGCGCCGCCTACATCAACGCCCGGCAACTCGACGGCCACGTCGATCCCGGCGCCGAGGCGGTGGCGCGGCTGTTTGAGCATCTGGCGACCTGATTGCGGCTTGCACCGTCGGTCGGGCTTCCAGGTCAGAACGGGATCGTGAAGGCTGCCTCGCCGCCATACACGTTGAGCCCGTTCTGCCCGATACCACCATAGCCGACCCGCGCATCCAGCCGGGCGCCGTTCTGGAACGTTACCGTCATGCCGCCGAGGATGTTGCCGGTCACACTCTCGGTCGAGACGAACCGAAGGTCCTCGTCGAGGATGTCGCCGTCGTTCGGGCGCGCAAGCATCAGGTCAATGCCGATGCGGGCGTAGGGTGCGATGAGTGTCCCGGACGAAAGCCGATACTCTCGCCGCAGTTCGGCGGAGAGAGTTGAGATGAACAGGTCGTCATGACCACCCTGCACGTTCAGGCGCAGATTGTCGGGAAGGCCGGTACCAGCACTCGGGATGTAGGTGTGCGAGGCCGTGTCGTTGTTCGAGTAGAAGAGCTCAAGCTTGGGGCGTATCTCGGTTTCGCCCCAGAACAAACGCCCGGTGGCATTGGCGGAGACAAAGAACCGGTCGACGTCGTAGCTCCCCAGCAGCCCGACAACATTGCTGTCGATATCGTCGTGCGCATAGCCCGCCCAGAGGTCGAGCAAGAGATTGGGATCGGGTTTCCACGCCACGAACGGACCAACGAAGTAACCCTGCAGATCGGCGCTGATCTGGTCGTCGAAGGCACCCGAGCCGCCGTCCTCCCAACCACCAGCGACACCGATGATCAAGTCAGGACGCTGCACCATGTCGAGACCGAAGATGCCGCGGGCGAGATGGCCGTCGCCATCCCGCATCGAACTGTCGAATCCGATCGCCGTGCCCTGGAACCAGCCGCGGTAGGTATCGTCCGGGGCGGACTTGCTGATCAGGCCAGACGGCGCGCCGAATCCCCAGTCCACGAGGCGCTCTGTGATGGTGTAGGGCTCCACGAAGGCAGGCAGCGCGCCTGTGCCGAGGACAGCTTGCTCAGTGCCGCGGTCAATGTCGAAATTCAGGTCGCGACCACCGCCTCCGCCGCCTCCGCCGCCTCCGCCTCCGCCTCCCCCATCACCTCCGCCTCCATCGGGTATTGGTGGTAAAGGTGGCAAAGGTGGCAAAGGTGGTAAAGGTGGGAACGGTGGAGTTGGTCCAGGCGGCGACGGTGGTGTCGGACCGACATCGAGGCCGTTGTAGTTGAACAGGCTATGCGGTTCCTGGCCCGGCGCACCGGACAGGAAGAGCCGAAGGCGTCCATCGGGGAGAATGAACAAGCCCGTATCGAACTGGCCATTCGCCGATTGCAGCGAAAACAAGCCGTTGGGGGACCTGTGGCCCTGAGCCAGAAACAACTGAAAGTCCTTGGTGCCGCCGAGCCGGCCAAGGTCGCCGCGCTGCGGACAATCAGGATTGCCGATCGACTGGTTGTTCTGGTTTACCTTCTCAACCAGGCAAGCGCCGGTCGGCGTCTGCTGCGCTTCAGCGATGCCGGCCAGAAGAACGAGGGGCGTCGCCAGCGCGAGGAGACGAACGTACTGTCGGCTTGTACGGAACGGAACAATGCTTGCCGCGCGGGTAGTTTCAGCGAGCCGCTGGCACCTTACGACTTTGCGCATATGTATACCCTCTCCGTGCCCCCCGGAGATTGCTGAAGGTTACATCAACTGGAACTTGTTCAAAGTCGGCGTAGCAAAGTGCGAGGTCAAGTAGCCGACAATTAGCGGCGCTAGTTGCAAGAAAGTAACAAGCGACGAGGGCATGACTATGCCCTGAGGCGGGCTAGCAACGAGGGCACGAGGACCTCTCCAGGCGCTGCCCCCTATCCCATCGGCTCGAGAGCTGGCGAGGACAAACGGAGGAATGGCCCACGTTGCGGGCGTCGAAGCGCATCAACGCTCCCGTGCAAGTCCCGCTGCCGGAGTTTGCCGCCGCACTGCCGTTTCGACGAAGTGGGTTACAGCCCCCAGATACTGCTCCACTGTCACACCGCGTCGGCGGTATTTCGCACGCTTGACGTACCAGTCCTGCAGCAGTGGCTTCATCAGCGAGGCGGTCAGCTCGATGTCGGCGACTTCAAACGTGCCGTTCTCTACCCCGCGCCGCAGCACCGCGGCGAATATCTCCTCGGTCGCGGCCTCGCTGTCGGTTGCGATGCGGCGCTCGGCGGCGGGAAATGATTTTGCTTCCATGTAGGCGAAGACGAACCAGGGCTGCATCGCCTCGGTGAGGCGGATATGGGTCTCGATCAGCCACTGAAGGTGCGTCTTTGGGTCTTCGACGATCTCTTCAGGGGCCGCTCCCAGCACCTCGTTCACGGTGGTCGAGACCTCTCCGAGGATCATCGACAGCAAGGTCGTCTTGTTGTCGAAGTACGAATAAAGCCCGCCCATGCTGAGGCCGGAGGCCTGGGCCAGGTCGCGCAGGCTGGTGGCGTGGAAGCCCTGCCTGTTCGAGAGCTTCAGCGTTGCCTCGATGATGCGGACGAGATTGGCGACCGCGACATGCGGCTTCTGCACGCGCACGGAATCGCGATGACGCTCGAGGATCCTGGCGCACAGTGCCTCTGTCGAAAAGGCGCTCGACCATTGCCTGTGCTTGGCGAAATTCACATGATCTCCGATCGGCCCACGCGGCGACGCATCCGCGCCTAAGGCCGGAATAGCAGTAATCGGACTGTTGCAAAAGAGGTTGAAGGCGAATAAAAAAACGAACGCTCGCTCGATTTTGAGGTAAAGCCTGATGCTGTTCGACGATCTCAGGGGCAAAAAGGCCCTCATAACAGGGGCTTCCGGCGGGCTTGGGCTGCACTTTGCCGAGCTTCTGGCGCGCCATGGCGTCGCCGTTACGCTGGCTGCGCGGCGCAAGGAGGCGCTCGATCAGGCCTGCTCGGCCATTGAAGCGACAGGCGGGACCGCTCGTGCCATCCAGATGGACGTGGCCGACAGCGTTTCGGTGGCGGCAGCGCTGGCGGATGCGGGGAGCTTCGACATCCTCGTCAACAATGCCGGCATCTCCGGCACGGCGCGGGCGCTTGACCTCGACGAGGCCGAATGGGACCGCGTGCTCGATACCAACCTCAAGGGCGTGTTCGTGGTCGCCCAGGCCGTGGCCCGCGGCATGAAGGCCGCCGGTCATGGCGGCACCATCGCCAACATCGCCTCGATCCTCGGCCATCGCGTCGCCGGCAATCTGAGTGCCTATGCCGCTTCCAAGGCGGGCGTGCTGCAACTGACCAGGGCGCTGGCGCTCGAGTGGGCGCGCGAGGGCATCCGCGTCAACGCGCTCTGCCCCGGCTACATCGAGACCGACATCAACCGCGCGTTCTTCGCCACCGAGACGGGCCAGCAGCTCATCAAGCGCATCCCGCAGCGCCGGCTGGGTCGGCCCGGGGAACTCGACGGCGCACTGCTGCTGCTGGTCTCCGCCGCCGGCAGCTACATCACAGGCTCGTCGATTGAGGTCGACGGCGGACACCTCGTGTCTTCGCTTTGAGGTCATCATGAATTTCGAGATTTCGCCCCGCGTCGAAGACTATCGCGCCCGCATCGCCGGGTTCGTCGACACCGATATCCTGCCGCTCGAGGCCGACCGGGCATCCTACGACGCACATGGCAACATCGCCCTGCCAGTGCTGGAGACACTACGCGCCAAGGCGCGCGCGCAGGGGCTGTGGTGCCTGCAGCTCAGGCCGGAAACCGGCGGCGCTGGGCTCGGCAAGATGGGCATGGCGGTCTGCTACGAGGAGATGAATCGCTCGATCTTCGGCCCGGTCGTGTTCAATTCGGCCGCGCCCGACGATGGCAACATGATGGTGCTGGAGGAGCTGGGCACGCCCGAGCAAAAGGAGAGGTGGCTGAAGCCGATCGTCGACGGCAAGGTGCGCTCGGCCTTCGCCATGACCGAGCCGCATCCCGGCGGCGGGTCTGACCCGTCGATGATGCTGACACGGGCAGAGAAGCGCGGCGACAGATACGTGGTCAGCGGCCGCAAGTGGTTCATCACCGGGGCGGAAGATGCCGCCCACTTCATCCTGATCGCCCGCACCTCGGACGATCCCAAGCATGGGCTCTCGGCTCTGCTGTTCCACAAGGACCAGCCGGGCTGGAGCATCAGGCGGCGCATCGAGATCATGGGGCCGGAGGAGCATGGCGGCCATTGCGAGCTCGAGTTCGACGGGCTCGAAATACCTGCCGAGAACCTGCTTGCCGGCGAGGGCAGGGGCATGAAGGTCACGCAGGTGCGGCTCGGGCCTGCCCGCCTCACCCATTGCATGCGCTGGCTGGGGCTGTCCAAGCGCTGCGTGGAGATCGCTCGCGCCTATGCCGCCGAACGCTATGGCTTCGGCATCCGGCTCGCCGACCGCGAGAGCATCCAGCTCAAGCTTGGCGACCTCGCCATGCGCATCGAGATCGGCCGCATGCTGGTGATGAAGGCGGCGTGGGAGCTCGACCGTGGGGGATTTGCCCGCAAGGAGGTCTCGATGGCCAAGGTGCAGGTCGCCAACGTGCTGCATGACGCCGCCGACGTTGCGATCCAGATCAACGGCGCGCGCGGCTATTCCAGGGACACGGTGCTCGAATGGATTTATCGCTATGCCCGCCAGGCGCGGCTGGTCGATGGGGCCGACGAGGTGCACAAGATGGTGTTGAACCGCTTCCTCAACGAGGAAGGCCAGGATTTCTGGCGCTGGCAGGTCGAAGGCGAGGTGTGAGGCAGCGATGGGAGGCGGACAGCCAGCACAGGCCATGAAGGCAGATTTCGATCCGGCGGCGTTGAAGGCGTTTCTCGGCGAGCGCTTCGGCAAGGGCGAGATGAGGCTCGAACGCATCGGAGGCGGCCAGTCCAATCCGACCTATTTCGTCGATTTCGGCGAGCGCCGCATGGTGCTGCGCAAGAAGCCGGCCGGGCCGATCCTGCGCGGCGCGCATGCCATCGATCGCGAGTACCGCGTGCTCGAGGCCCTTGCGCCGACCAATGTGCCTGTGCCGCACCCGGTGCTTTTCCACGACGACGACACCCCTATTGGCACGCCGTTCTACCTGATGGAGCGGCTGGAGGGCCGGGTCTTCCACGATTGCTCCTTGCCGGGCCTGTCGCCCGACGAGCGGCAGGCGATCTATCTCGGCATGGCCGAGGCGATGGCAAGGCTCCATGCCATCCGCCCCGACGAGGTCGGCCTCGCCGACTACGGCAAGCCGGGCAACTATTTCGAACGCCAGATCGGCCGCTGGACGAGGCAGCTCAGGGAATCGCCCAGCGAACCGATCCCCGACCTGGAGGCGGTTGCCGACTGGCTGCCGCAGCACTTGCCGGTCGATGACGGCCGCGTCTCGATTGCCCATGGCGATTTCCGCCTCGGCAACCTGCTGTTTCATCCCGACAAACCCGAGGTGATCGGCATCCTCGACTGGGAGCTTTCGACGCTCGGCCACCCGCTCGCCGATCTCGGCTTCTGCTCGATGACCTGGCACTCGGCGCCAGACGAATATGGCGGCATTCTCGGCCTCGACCTGGAGGCGCTCGGCATCCCGAGCCAGCGCGAGTTCCTCGACCACTATTTCGCCCATGCGGTGCCGACCGCGCCGCTCGAGCGATTCCATCTGGTGTTTTCGCTGTTCCGCTTCGCCGTGATCTTCGTCGGCATCGCCGATCGGGCGCGGGCGGGAAACGCCGCGGCTGCGGACGCTGCCGACATGGCGCCGCTGGCCGCCCGGTTCGCCGCACGGGCCATCGAGATCATCGGCGGCGCCCGACCCTGGTGAGCCTACTCGATGCGCATGCCCGTGGCGGGATCGAACAAGTGCAAGTCCGATGCAGCCGCAGCCAATTGGATCTTGTCGCCGGGCTTCACCGCGACCCGTCCCATGACGAAGACGCAGATCTGCTGGCCGGCGAGCCGGGCGTAGAACTGGGTCGACAGCCCCAGCGGCTCGACGACTTCCACTTCGGCCACAATGCCGCCCTCGGCCACGAGGCGGATGTGCTCGGGCCGGAGGCCGAGCGTGATCTTGTCGCCATTGTCCATCGGCAGGAGAGAAGGCACCGGCAGCTTCTGTCCGTCGGCCAGTATGGCAATGACTTCGCCGTTCGATCGCTCGACGGTCACCGGCAGGAAGTTCATGCCGGGCGAGCCGATGAAGCCGGCGACGAAGGCGTTGGCGGGCCTGTCGTAGAGTTCGAGCGGTGCGCCCACCTGCTGCACCACGCCGTCATGCATGACCACGATGCGGTCGGCCATGGTCATCGCCTCGACCTGGTCATGGGTGACATAGACGGAGGTGGTCTTCAACTGCTGGTGCAGCGCCTTGATCTCGGTGCGCATATGCACGCGCAGCTTGGCGTCGAGGTTGCTGAGCGGCTCGTCGAACAGGAAGACCTTGGGGTCGCGCACGATGGCGCGACCCATGGCGACGCGCTGGCGCTGGCCGCCCGAGAGCTGGCGCGGCAGGCGCTGGAGCAACTTGTTGAGGCCGAGCCGGTCGGCCGCGCCCGAGACGCGGCTGTCGATGGCGCTCTTGTCGGTCTTCCTCAGCGCCAGGCTGAAGCCCATGTTGGCCGAGACGTCCATATGTGGGTAGAGTGCATAGGACTGGAACACCATCGCGATGTCACGGTCCTTGGGCGCCACGTCGTTGACGACGCGCTCGCCGATGCGGATCTCGCCGGCCGAGACCTCCTCAAGGCCTGCGATCATGCGGAGGAGGGTGGACTTGCCGCAGCCGGACGGGCCGACGAGCACGACGAATTCGCCGTCGGCGATCTCGAGATCGACGGCTTCGAGCACGTTTAGCGCGCCGTAGTTCTTCTGGACCTTGTCGAGCGTAACGGAGGCCATCGGCTCACCCTTTGACGGCGCCGGCGGTGAGGCCGGTCACGAGATAGCGTTGCAGGAATGCGAAGAAGATGCAGACGGGGATCAGGGCCAGGATCGAGGCGGCCATCATCTGCCCCCAGTCGACGGCGAACTTGCCGATGAAGGTGAGCAGGCCGACGGCGAAGGTCTTTTGGCCCTCGCTCGAGATCAGCATCAGCGCGAAGAGCAGTTCGCTCCAGGCGGCGGTGAAGACGAAGCCAAGCGTTGCCCCCATGCCGGGCAGCGTCAGCGGGATGATGATGCGGCGCAGCGCCTCGAAGCGCGTGCAGCCGTCGATCATCGCGGCCTCCTCCAGGTCCCTCGGGATGCCGTCGAAGAAGGACTGCATCAGGAAAGTGGCGAAGGCCGTGTTGAAGGCGGTGTAGATGATGATCAGGCCGGTCAGGCTGTTGGTCAGGCCCAACTCGCCCATGATGCGGTAGATCGGCGGGATGACCATCACCAACGGGAAGGTCTGTGTGAGCAGAAGCGCGATCGCCACCGTCGTCTTGCCGCGGAAGGCGAAGCGCGACATGGCGTAGCCTGCGGCCGAGGCGATGACGGTGACGATGAGCGCCGTTGTCACCGACACGATGACGCTGTTCAGGAAGTAGAGCGGGAAGTCGCTGGCCCTCAGCACCGTCGCATAGTTCTCGAAGGTCGTCGCCGAGGGCCACAGCGTGATGCCCTCGGAATAGAGAAGCGATTGCGGCGTGACCGAGATCTTCAGCGTCCAGTAGATCGGAAACAGCGCAAAGACCACGTAAGCACCGACGGCCGAGTAGAGACCGATGCCGCCGAGGATGCGCGAGGAAGTGGAACGTCCGGCGATCATCACGAATACCTCGCAAGCGAGCGGCGGATGCCGATCAGCACCACGGCGTAGAGGATGAGAAGGATGAGCAGCAGCACGGCGACTGCCGACGCATAGCCCTTGTCGAGCGACTTGAAGGCGCTGACGTAGATATAGGTCGCGACCGTGTTGGTGGCGCCGGCGGGTCCGCCCGAAGTCATGACGAAGATCAGGTCGGCGAAGGTCGCGATCCAGATCGTACGCAGCATGACGGTGATGGCGATGGTGGGCGCGAGGAACGGCAGCGTCACCTTGGAGAAGCGCTGCCACGGCGAGGCGCCGTCGATTGCCGCGGCCTCGTGCAGTTCCGACGGGATCGACTTCAGCGCCGCCAGCAGCGTGATGGCGAAGAATGGGATGCCGAACCAGACATTGGCGATGATCGGTCCCCACATGGCGATCTTGGGATCGGCGAGAATGTTGCTCGGCTCGGCCATGATGCCCATGGCGTAGAGCCAGTGCGGCAGCGGCCCGACGATGGGATTGAACAGCCAGGCCCAGGTGAGGCCGGACAGGAAGGATGGCACCGCCCAGGGTAGGAAGACAACGGCCTGCACGACCTTGCGGCCCCAGAAAGGACGGTCGAGCAGCAACGCGAGGCCTAAGCCCAGGAAGAACTGGAAGAACAGGCTGCCGACGGTCCACCACAGCGTGTTGACGAGTGCTTGGGCGAGCAGCGGGTCGGAGAACATCGCCTGGTACTGGCCGAGGCCGACATATTCGGACCTGAAGGCCGAGAACTTGCGCAGCGAATAGCTGATGCCGATGATCAGCGGCACGAGCAGCACGGTTACCAGCAGGATCAGCGCCGGGCTGAGATAGAGCCAGGGTTCGAGCCCGGGCATCGACCGGCGCTTGCGCGGCGCGGTGCGGGACGTTCCCAATTCGGAGACTGCATAGGTCATGGCGATCTCATCTCGTCATGTCGAAAAGGCCGCCCCCGTCCGCTCGGTCTCGCAGACGAGGGGAGAAGGGCTCGGGCGAGGCCGGACTTCCGCTCCATGAGGGAGGCGGCGGCCGCGCGCAGGCGGCCCGGACGAAGGGGCGGCAGTAAGGCGATGCGGCGGAGCATCGCTGCCCCGCCGCGGCCGCTTACTTCTTGTTCTTGGCCATCCAGTCCTGCTGTTCCTTGGTCAGGAACGCGGACCACTCGTCGGCGATGTCCTTGGCCGTGCGCTGGCCCAGAAGCACCTCCTGGAAGTTCTTGACCGAGACCTGGTCATAGAAGTTGCCGAGGTTTTCGAGATGCACTGGCGGCGTCACGAACACGAACTTGTCGGGATTGCTCAACTCGTCGAACCAGCCCTTGAACTGCTCGGTCTTGAAGTGCGGATCGTCGGCGGCGCTGTTGTGGATCGGCAGCACGCCGACTTCCTTGGCCCAGGCGATGTTGTTCGCGGGCGAAAGCAGCGTCGACATCAGCTTCCAGGCGTCGTCCTTGACCTTCGAGTTGGCAAACATCGCCCAACCGGCATAGCCGAGCGTCGGATAGGACTTGCCGGACGGCCCTGTCGGCATCGGCGCCACCGCGAAGTCCTCCGGCTTCATTTTCTCGGCGATGCCGATCAGCGCATCGGGGTCCTGGTCGAGCATCGCGCAGGTGCCCGAATAGAAGCCGGTGACGATCTCGTTGAAGCCCCAGCTGACGCTGTCCTTGGGCGCGTAGCCGTTCTTGTAGATCTCGGCCAGCATCTCCAGGCCCTTGACCGAGCCCGGCTCGTTGAGGGTAGCCGTGCCGTCCTCGTTGAAGTAGCCGCCCTTGCCGTTGGCGATATTCATGAACATCTGCACGCCGTTGAAGCCGCCGGGGCCGCCGCGCATGCAGTAGCCGTACTTGCCGTCGAGCGCCGAGATCTTCTTGTTGGCGTCCATGAATTCGTCGAGGGTCGTCGGCGCGTGGTCGAGACCAGCCTCCTTGAACAGCTTCTTGTTCCAGAACATGGCGCGCAGATAATAGCCGTAAGGCAGCATGTACTGCTTGCCGTCGACAACGGAGCCGAACTCTTTGGCGCGGTCGCCGAGCGTTGCGGCATCGCCCCACTTGGCCATGTAGGGCGCGAGATCCTCGAGCTGGCCGTTGGTGCCGTAGAGGCCGAGCCAGCGCTCGGGCATCTCGACGATGTCGGGCGTATCGCCGGCTTGCACCATGGTCAGGAACTTCTCGAAGGCCTGGCCCCAGGGCAGCGAGACGAGCTCGACCTTGATGCCCGGATTGGCGGCTTCGAACTCGGCGATCTGCTTCTTGATGAATTCGGTGCGCGGCGGGCTGGTGATGACCTCGACCATCTTGATGGTCGACTCCGCCAGGGCCGTGCCGGCGGACAGGGCGAGGCCGATGGCCGTCGCGAACAACACTCCGTATTTCTTCATTCCGATCACTCCCATTCTTGCCAGTTTCTGACGTTATTTTCTTTTTGCTGCATCGAAGGCCCGACAGACGTCGGCCCAGAGATCCTCCACGTTTTCCAGCCCGACATTGAGCCTGATGGTTCGCGGGCTGACCCCGAACCGGCCGATCGAATTGGCATCCGGCGTCTGCTGCAACGAGGCGAGTGCCGGCACCACCAGGCTCTCGTGCCCGCCCCAGCTGACGCCGATGCGGAACAACTTGAGCGCGTCGACGAAGGCAGGCACGTCGATGTCCTCGGTCACCTCGAAGGAGAACAGGCCCGAAAACCCTGCGAGCGTGCGCTTGCCCGGATGGTTGGAGAAGGCGGGATGGTTGATGCGCTCGACATGGGCATGGCTCCTGAGCCGCTCGGCGATGGTGAGCGCGCTCTTCATGTGATGCGGCAGGCGCAGCGGCAGCGTCCGCAGGCCCCGCAGCAATAGCCAGGCCTCGAAGGGCGACAGCTTGGCGCCGAGATAGGGATAGGTGCGCTCGTTGATGCGGCGGATGTGCTCGGCCGAACCGGCTACAACACCTGCCACGGTATCGCTGTGGCCGCCGAGATATTTCGAAGCCGAATGCAGCACCATGTCGACGCCGTGCAGGATCGGCTTCTGGAACAGCGGCGTCGCCCAGGAATTGTCGGTGACGGTGACGATGCCTTGCGCCTTGGCCATCGCCGTCAGCGCCTCGAGATCCTGCAGCTCGAACATCATCGAGGTCGGGCTTTCGAGGTAGAGCATCGCGGCTCCAGGCAATGCGGCCGCCATCGCATCCGGGTCGGAGCCGTCGACATAGTCGACCTTGATGCCGAGATGCGGCAGCAGGCGCTCGAACAGGCGATAGGCGTCGCCGTAGCAATTGCGGATCGCGACGATACGTTGGCCAGTGCCGACGAAGGCGAGTACGGTCGAGCTGATCGCCGCCATGCCGCTGGAGAAGCCGCGCGCCGCTTCCGCACCCTCGAGTGCTGCTATGCGGCTTTCGAACTCCATCACAGTCGGGTTGTTGCCGCGCGAATAGATCGGGCGGGTGCTGCGGCCGGCGAAGGTGTCGGCCATGTCGGCATAGTTGTCGAAGGTAAACAGCGAGGTCTGGTAGATCGGCGGCACCACGGCCCCGCCGGGGAAGGGATCGTCATGCGCCAGCAGCGTCGCCGCCTCGGCGATGTAGTCGCGTTCGAAATCGTTCGAGCTGTCGTTCATCTGAGGTCCGCAGGTTTGAGATTGGCGGCGCCGCGCCTGAGGTCGGCTTCCACGGTGGCGATGAGTTTGAGGGCTTCGGCACGCGCACCCTCGGCGTCATGCGCTACGATCCGCTCGTAGATTCTGCGGTGATAGGGAAAGCTGGCATGGCCGAAGTCGCGCACGCCGAGCGGGTGCTCCCAGAAGCGGTGGAACGCCTCCTGCATGGCCGAGATGATCTGGCCGAACAGCGGGTTGCCCGAGACGCTGTAGATGGCAAGGTGGAAGTCCCAGTCCTCGTCGGAGGACATGCCAGCCCGGGCGTGGAAGGCATCCTCCATGATGTCGAGCTTCTCGCGGATGAAGGCAATTTCCTTCGGCCCGGCGCGTGCCGCGCAGAGCGCTGCGGCTTCCGCCTCGAGCGCGCGCCGGATCTCCAGCGTCTGCATCAGGCTGTCGAAGTCGTTGCCGGAGGCGAAGGTGAGCGGCAGGTGGAGCATGTCGCGCGACACCGCCGCCTTGAGATAGGTGCCGCTGCCCTGGCGGCGCTCGACCAGCCCCAGCCCCTCCCAGCGCGTCAGCGCCTCGCGCACCGTCGTGCGGCTGACCTTCAGGCGTTCCGAGAGCACGCGCTCGGTCGGCAACCTGTCGCCCGGCTGCAGACCTTCGACAGTGACGAATTCCGCGAGAACGCTGAGCACCGCGTCATCTCGCGCCGTAGTCCTGATCGACTGCAGGGTCGACATTCCCACCTCAAATTGGTCGGACCATTGGTCCAATTCGTGCAGGTGCGGGCGGAGTTGTCAAGACGTTGCCTTTGGCGCTCAAGTCGGGAGTGCCGGTATGTCGCTGCGGCAGCCGTGCGGCCCAGACGGCATTGTCGTTGGCCGATGATGGGACATGCGGACCGCAGGAAGGTGGCGGGACGTTGGCCGTCAGCGACGATCGAAGGTCTCAGGCGTGCGGCGGCAGGTCAACCGAATGGGGGTGTCACGCGAGTATGTCTCGCGCTGCTATCGTCGCTGCCCTGTGCATCGGCAGCCGGAAATTGGGATGTTGTTCAACATTCAGGTGTTGCGAGGGATCGCCGCGATATCGGTTGTCTGGATTCACGCCGGCATGCTGATACCCCCAGATCTCGTGCCCGATACGATCAGCCAATTCGGCTATGGTGGCGTCGATCTTTTCTTCGTCATAAGCGGCTTTATCATGGTGTGTTCAACATATGGGAGGACAATTACCCCAATTGAGTTCGTTAGAAAAAGAATAAAGCGAATAGTACCATTGTATTATTTAGTAACAATTGCAGTATTTATCAACAGTGCTGCGCTGCCGCACTACTTCAATACCACGAGACCGGAAATTGTTAATTTTGCACACTCGCTTTCTTTCATTCCATTTGAGAAGACAGAGGGAAGGGTTTATCCAATATATTACCTCGGATGGACACTAAACTACGAAATGGCATTCTACTTGATATTTGCAGCATCACTCTGGATGTCTCACGCAACGCGTGCCGCAATTATCGTCCTTGTTATAGTTATTGCGTTTGCAAGTGGACTTCATATCAGTGATTTGAATTCGTATGGCGTTGCCGCGTTTTTCTATACGCGGCCAATCATACTCGATTTCGCCTTAGGAATACTGGTCGGCTATTTTTGGATGACTACAAGACGTGAAAGCCGGACATTCTCGCTCTTGCTAGTGGTGGCCGGGGCGATCTGGTTCGTCTTTGGCGGCTATCTCATTTCATTTGGGCAAGGTGAGGTACTGCCCCCGACCGATACAGTCCTCAGGTTCGGCGTACCGTCGGCTCTTATCGTGGCCGGGGCGGTTGGCCTCGAGCGATCTGGCTGGAAGATCGGCGCGCGCCTGATGCACCAATGCGGCGACGCCAGCTATTCGATCTACCTGTTTCACTACTTCTTCGTCGCGGCCGTTATCGCCGTCACCAGCGACCTTGCCCTCGGGACGTCTCAGCGAGTGCTATTGGCTGCGGCTGCGATCATAGGTGCGGTCGCGCTGGGCATGGCTGCCTACAGGCTGGTCGAGCGCCCGTTGGCAGGGGATTGGTCGGCATACGGGGCAGTACGGAAGTACTGGCGCGCCTATGGGTGGTGACGGCTCCTCAGCGCGTGAAGCTCTGGGCGTTGCCGGCGTCGACGTTGATGATGTTGCCGGTCGATTTCGCCGACATGTCTGAGGCGAGGAAGTAGACCGCCTCGGCGATGTCCTCGGGGAACACGGACCGCTTCAACATCGAACGCTTGCGATAGTGCTCTTCGAGTTCGTCGGGCTGCATCGAATAGGCCGCTGCGCGCTGTTCGCGCCACTCGCCGGTCCAGATCTTCGAACCACGCAGCACGGCATCCGGATTGACGGTGTTGACCCTGATCTGATGCTCCGCCCCTTCGAGTGCCAGGCACCGGGCTAGATGGATCTCGGCCGCCTTGGCCGTGCAATACGCCGCGGCATTGGGCGAGGCCGCAAGCCCGTTCTTCGAGGCGATGAAGACGATGTTGCCGCCGAGCTTTTGTTGCTTGAACGTGCGGAAAGCCTCTCGCGAGACGAGGAAATAACCCTTGGCGAGGATGTCCATGTTGCGGTTCCATATGGATAGCTCGGTGTCCTCGATCGGCGCCGATGACGAGATGCCGGCATTCGAAACCAGTATGTCGACGCCGCCGAACTCGACCGCGCTGCCGGCATAGGCAGACGCGACGCCGGCCTCGTCGGTGACGTCGAGCCGCACTGGCCGCACGAAATCCTTGCCGAAGACTTTTCCCAGTTCCTCGTTCGCCGCGGACAGCGCTGGTTCGTCAATATCTGCGATCACCACGCAGGCGCCTTCGCGCAAGAGGCGAACAGCGGTTGCCTTGCCGATGCCGCCGGCGCCCCCGGTGACGAAGGCGATCTGTCCGGCCAGCGACTTGGGCTTCGGCATGCGCTGTAGCTTGGCCTCCTCGAGCAGCCAGTATTCGATGTCGAAAGCCTCTTGCTCGGGCAAGCCGACATAGGTCGACACCGAAGAGGCGCCGCGCATCACGTTGATGGCGTTGACGTAGAACTCGGCCGAAATGCGCGCCGTCGCCTTGTCGGCGGCGAAGGTGAACATTCCGACGCCGGGCATCAGGTAGACCACGGCGTTCGGGTCGCGCACCGCGGGCGAATCCGCATGCTTGCAGCGGTCGTAATAGGCCTGGTACCCGGCGCGGTAGTCGTCCAGCGCCTTGGGCAGCGCCTCGATCGCGCTCTCGACGTCCGGTTTCGCCGGATCGAAGGCGATTACCAGCGGCCTGATCTTGGTGCGGAGGAAGTGGTCGGGGCAGGAGGTGCCGAGGGCCGCGAGGTCGCGCAGGTCGTGCGAGTTGACGAATTCCAGCACGGCTTCGGAATCGTCGAAATGACCAAGTTTGCGCACGCCCTGCTGCGAGATCATGCCGCGGATGCGCGGCATCAGCCGCGCCGCGATGGCGCGCCGTTCGTCGGCGGGCAGCGACTTGGTTGCGGCGCCGCCGAAAGCCGGTTTGCCCTTGGTCTCGCGCTCGAACCAGTCGATCGCCTTGTTGATGGTGTCGATGGTGGTCGAATAGCACTGCTTGGGCGTGTCGCCCCAGGTGAACAGGCCGTGGCTCTCGAGCACCACGCCCTTGGCCGTAGGGTTCTCCAGGCAGAACTTCTCCAGCCATAGGCCAAGCTCGAAGCCCGGCCGCTTCCACGGCAGCCAGCCGATCTCGTCGCCGAAGATTTTTGCGGTCAGCGCCTTCGAATCCTTCGCCGCCGCAATCGCGATGATCGCATCGGGATGCATGTGGTCGACAAAGGCCCTGGGCACATAGGCGTGCAGCGGCGTGTCGATCGAGGCAGCGCGCGGGTTGAGGTTGAAGGTGCAGTGCGGCAGGTAGCCGACCATCTCGTCCTCGTGTGCGAGCCCGCGATAGAGCCCCTTCAGCGCGCGCAGCTTGTCCATATAGAGCGTGGCGAAGCCGTCGAGCTTGATCGAGGCGCTGTCGCCGCCCGATCCCTTGACCCAGAGGACCTCCACATCCTCGCCCGTCAGCGGGTCCTTCTGCGAAATCTTCGATGAGGTGTTGCCGCCGCCATAGTTGGTGACGCGCTTGTCGGAGCCCAGGATGTTCGAGCGGTAGACCAGCCGCTCGGGTTCGCTCATGGCTGCGGCCTTGGCGTCGTCCCACAGATTGGCGAGGCGGGTGGAGTGTTTGTCGAGCATCTCTGAGTCCTCCCGAAGCGGCGTGACGGATGCCACTCTCGTGTGCCGTAATTCAGGCCAAGAGGTGCATTTTGTCAATCGCAAAAAGATGGAGCTTAATCATTGTGCGCCGCAGTATGATCTAGTTGCGGCGCGATATGAGCAATTTTCGTCACTATTTGCTTGCGTATGAATCCCGTTTGCGTAAGTTAACTCACGGCGCAGCTTTTTCGCGAAGCCACGGGAGGAGTTTTGGTGAACGACCTGGTCCGCCAGCGGCAAATCATCGAGCTTTTGCGCGATCGGCCCTTCGCATCGGTGCGCGAGTTGCAGGAGCATCTCGGCGTCTCGGCGGCAACCGTGCGGCGCGACATCGACAAGATCGATGAGGCCGGCGGAGCGCGAAAGGTCTATGGCGGCATCTCCGCGCTCGACGGCGCAGCACAGGGCACGGCCTTCGCGCGGCCCTATGACGAGAACCGCGATCTCGCGGTGGAGGCCAAGCGCCAGATCGCGGAACTTGCTTCCACCATGGTCGGTGACGGCGACGCCGTCATCGTCAACGGCGGCTCTACCTGCTTTCACCTTGGCGTGAAGCTGGCCGAACGCAGCATTCGCCTGTTCACCAACTCCATGCCGCTGGCCGCCTATCTGGGCGACCACGGCAAATGCAGCCTGACGGTCGCGGGCGGTGAACTACACCGCGAACCGCGCGTGGTGTATTCGCCGTCGCAGCCGGTCACCTTCTATGCATCGAAGTTCTTCCTTGGCGCGCAAGGGATCAGCGCCGACGGGCTGCTTGAATCGCATCCGCTGATGGTGCGTTCGATCCAGGAACTCAGCCGCAACGCCGACCAGATCGTCGTCCTTGCCGACAGCCGGAAATTCTCGATCCATGCGCGCAACGTGGCCCTGCCGCTGTCGCGCGTGGGCACGCTGATCACCGACGATGGCCTTTCCGACCAGCAAGCCAAGATGCTCGAAAGTGCGGGCATCACCTTGCGCATCGCCTCCAACGGAGGCGCGGCATGAGCGGCGCGCTGGCGGTCTTCGATCTCGGCAAGACGAATTCGAAGCTGTTCGTCTTCTCGCCCGACGGCACATTGCTCGACGAGCGCCGCACCAAGCCGGTCTGGAAGGAGTTTCGCGGGCGGAGCGTGCTCGACGACGAGCGCCTGTTCGCCTGGATGACCCATGAATTGGCCGAGGTCGCTGCCGCGCATGGCGTGACGCGACTGATGATCTCCGCTCATGGCTGCGCATTCGCGCTGGTGCGCGGCAACCAACTCCTGCACCCCATCCTCGACTACGAGCAGGAAATACCCGACGCGGTAGCGGCCGCCATCGATCCCATCCTCCCGGACTTCAAGGAAACCTACACGCCCTGGCTGCCGCTCGGGTTTTCCATCGCTCGCCACATCTACTGGCTGGAAACGGAAGAGCCGGACGCTTTCGCCGCCACCGAGGCGATCCTCTGCTACCCGCAATACTGGGTCTGGCGCTTCACCGGCCGCAAGCTGGCAGAGTGGTCGTATCTCGGCGCGCACAGTCAGCTCTGGGCGCCGCTGAAGCGCGACTTCAGCTCGCTGGTCGAGAGGCTCGGCTGGCGCGACAGGTTCCCCGCCATCGCCCCGGCGGGCGCCGTGGTCGGCGAGACTAGCGTGACTCTGGCCGACGGCAGCACTCGCGCCGTTGCCGTGCACAACGGCGTGCACGATTCCAATTCGGCGCTGGCCTACTACCGAATGACGGGCCTGAGCGACTTCACGCTTGTTTCCACCGGCACCTGGGTCATCATCATCAATCTAGACTGCCCGCTCGGCGCGCTCGACCAGGGGCGCGACATGATCGCCAACGTCACCGTCAACGGCGAACCGGCGCCGTCGCTGCGCTTCATGGGCGGGCGCGAGTATGACCTTATCAGCGATGGCTGGAACAAGCCGATCTCGCAAGCTGCGGTCGAGCGCGTGATGGAGCGCGGCGTTTTCGCCTTGCCGTCCTGGGCGGCCGGCGGGCCGTTCCCCGAAACCAGGGGGTATATCGTCGGCGGCGAGGCGAACGGCGAGGACCGCGCGGCGGTCGCCGCACTCTACGTCGCCATGATGACCGACCTTTCGCTCGACCTGATCAAGTCCGAGAACCTCCTGGTCGTGGACGGCGGATTGGCGAAGATCGACCTGTTCACGGCGATGTTGGCGCAACTGCGTCCGTCCCAGACCGTCGTCCGATCGACGATGAGCGAAGGCTCCGCGACCGGCGCCGCGGCACTTGCCTTCAAGGCGCTGGGGCTGGCCCCGTTCAAGGACGAAACCGTGCCGGTTGGCGCAAGCCGCATTCCCGGCCTCGAAGCCTATCGAGCGCGCTGGCGCGAACTGGCCGAGGGCGCGCGTGCCGTTGCGAGGGCGGCCGTGCCCGAGGTCGAGGGAGCGAGCCGATGAGCGACCCTTATGTCAGCCTTGCCGGCATGTCGAAGTCCTTCGCCGGCGTGAAGGTGCTCAAGGAAGTGAATTTCGACGTCCGCCCGGGCGAGGTGCATGCGCTGCTCGGCGAGAACGGCGCCGGCAAGTCGACGCTCATCAAGATGATGTCGGGCCTCTACACGCCCGACGCCGGCACCATCACGGTCGACGGTAAGGAGGTGAAGTTCTCCACGACGCGTGACGCTGCCGCGGCGGGCATCGCGACCGTCTACCAGGAACTGCTGCTCTTTCCCGAACTGTCGGTGGCGGAGAACGTCTTCCTGGGCAATTATCCGCGTACGGCGGCCGGCATCATCGACTGGGCCGAGGTGCGCCGGCGCACGCGGCTGCTGCTCGACCAGCTCGACACTTACGACCTCGACGTCGATGCCAAGGTGTTGACCCTCTCGGTCGCCCAGCGCCAGCGCGTCGAAATCGCCAAGGCCCTCAGCAAGAACGCCCGCGTCCTGATTATGGACGAGCCGACCGCCTCGTTGGTCGAGTCCGACGTGCAGCGGCTCATGGCGATCGTCCGGCAATTGCGCGAGCGCGGCGTCGGCATCGTCTATGTCAGCCACCGCCTGCCCGAGATATTCGCGCTTGCCGACCGCGTGACGGTGCTGCGCGACGGCGCCCATGTCGCCACCAGGAACATCGGCGAAGTCGACGAAAACCAGCTCGTTTCGATGATGGTTGGCCGTTCGATCGAAAGCCTGTTCCCAAAGAACGACGTCGCGATCGGCGAGACGGTGCTGGCGGTGAAGAACCTCAATCACGGCCGTCATGTGCGCGACATCTCGTTCGAGCTCAGGCGGGGTGAGATACTCGGCATCGCCGGCCTGGTCGGAAGCGGACGCACCGAACTGGCGCTGACGCTGTTCGGCATGACGCCGGCGACTTCCGGCGAGATCGTCATGGAGGGCAAGGCGGTCCGCATCGCCTCACCGCGCCAGGCGCGCGACCTCGGCATCGCCTATGTGCCGGAGGATCGGGGCCTGCAGGGGCTGGTGAAGCCGATGGCGATCCGCAAGAACGTCTCGATGGCGACCATCGAACGCCTGTCGTCCGGTATCTTCATCAAGGCCGGCGAGGAGGCGCAGCGCGCGCTCGACGCCGTCAAGCGGCTCAGCATCCGTTGCCGTAACATCGGCCAGCCGGTCGGCGAACTCTCGGGCGGCAACCAGCAGAAGGTCGTCATCGCCAAATGGCTGGAGACCGTGCCGAAGGTGCTGATCCTCGACGAGCCGACACGCGGCGTCGATGTTGGTGCCAAGGCCGAGATCCACACCATCATGGGCCAACTGGTGAAGCAGGGCGTGGCCATCCTCATGATCTCCAGCGAATTGCCGGAGGTGCTCGGGATGAGCGACCGGATACTGGTGATGAGCGGCGGCCGCATCACTGGCGAGATCGACCGGGCCGACGCCACGCCCGAACGCGTCGGCGCCGCCATGACCTCGCATCGCACCGGGGAGGCCGCATGATGACGACGACAGTCGAAGCGACCACCCGTTCACGCTCGGCGCCACAGCGCCCGGGATTCTTCAGGCGGCTTTTCGCCGAATACGGTCAGGAGATCGTGGTGCTCGCCGCCATCGTCGTCCTGTTCACTGTCGTGACGATGGTCAATCCGCGCTTTGTCAGCGCCAACAACCTGACCACCATCTTTTCTGGCAACGCCTATATCGCGGTCGCCGCGATCGGCATGGCGATGGTCATCATCACCGGAAACATCGACGTTTCGGTCGGTGCGCTGATCGGCGTGCTGGCGACGATATCCGGCACGCTCGCGGTCGCGGGCTATCCGATCTGGTTCGCCTGGCTGGCGCCGGTGCTGGTTGGCATGGCGGTCAACGCCGTCATCGGCATCCTCGTCGCCTATGCGCGGATACCGTCCATCGTGGTGACACTTGGCGCACTGTCCATCCTGCGTGGCGGGCTGATCAGCGTCACCGGCGGCACCTGGATAACGGACCTGCCGCCGGACTACCTGATCGCCCAGAAGCAGATCTTCGGACTGCCAGTGCCGCTGGTGTTCATGGTCGTGCTCACCGTGCTCGCAGCGCTCTGGATGCGCTACACCGCCTTCGGCCGCTCGCTCTACGCCATCGGCGGCAATGCGGAGGCAGCTCTGGCGACAGGTATTCCCATCGCCCGCCGTACGGTCGCGGTGTTCGTCATCCATGGCGCCTTTGCGGGGCTCGCGACGATCCTGTTCGCCACACAGCTGCAGGTCATCCAGTCGACCGTGCCGCCAAACCTCGAACTCACGGTGATCACCGCCGCCGTCATCGGTGGCGTGTCGATCCTCGGCGGCTCGGGCACTGTCATCGGCTCGACGCTGGCGACCATCCTTTTTGCGACCATCGGGTCGGCACTGATCTTCGTCAACGTCTCAGCCTACTGGCTGCGCGCGGTGATCGGCTTGCTGATCCTGGCGACCGTGCTGGCCGACATGCTGCGCCGGCGCGGCAGAAGCTGAGGGCGACCGATGAACCTGAAATCGCTCATCCGCCACGAGACCCTGCTGGCCATCCTGCTGGTCGTCGTGCTCGCCATACTGTCCTTCCAGTCGGACCGCTTCTTCACCGTCGACAACCTGCTCAATCAGGGCCGGCTGATGACCGAGATCGGCCTGATCGCGATCGCCATGACATTTGTCATCGCAACCGGCGGCATCGACCTTTCGGTCGGATCGATACTCGGGCTGACGGCGATCCTGACCGGCGTGTTCTGGCAGAATGTCGGCCTGCCGCTGCCGGTGGCTGCGACGGCCGCGATTGCAGCAGGCACCTTCGCCGGCTTCGTCAACGGGATCATCATCACGCGCTTCCGCGTGCCGCCGCTGATCGCCACACTGGCGACGCTGGCGCTCTACCGCGGCCTCGCCGAGGGCATCAGCCAGGCGCGCTCGGTGCGCGGCTACCCCGAATGGTTCTACGTGCTGGGCCAGAAGGACGTGCTCGGCGTGCCGACGCAGCTCTGGATCCTGCTTTGCGCTGCCGTCGTCGCCTCGATCATCCTCGCCTACACGACCTGGGGCCGTACGGTCTACGCCGTCGGCTCCAACGAGGTCGCGAGCCGCTTTTCCGGCCTGTCGGTCGAGAAGACCAAGCTCGCTCTCTACACGGCTTCGGGCTTCGCCGCCGCCCTGGCAGCGGTGATCTTCGTGTCGCGGGTCTCGACCACGCGATCCGACATGGGCACCGGCATCGAGCTCGACGCGATCACGGCCGTCGTCCTCGGCGGCACGTCGATCTTCGGCGGCCGCGGTACCATCGTCGGTACCATCATCGGCCTCTGCCTCATCCAGGCGCTGAAGAACGGCCTGTCGCTCGCCGGCGTCAAGGGCGACGGCACGATCATGCTGATCGGCGCGGTCCTCATATTGGCGATCCTCGCCAGCAACCTCTTCGAGAGGAGCGGCACTCGAACCTAGGGAGAGAAGCGTCCTTCACTGCCGCTCATAAGTGTCCGGACGATCATTTTTGGAGGATGAAATGCGTAAAATAGTACTTTCTACACTCCTGGCCTTGTCCTTCTCGACAAGCCTCGGCCATGCCCAGTCCGCCTGGACGGGCGGCGACGATCTGCCCACCAATCCACTGGCCTGCGACGCCACGCCTGCGACTGCTGCCGCCAAGCCTTATGACGGCGGCCAGCCGACCAACGCGCCCGACCGCAAGGGCAAGACGATCAAGGTCGTCGATGTCCCGAAACTGGTCGGCATCGGCTACTTCAACGCGACATCGAAGGGCATATCCGACGCGGCCAAGGAAATGGGCTCGATGGATGCCAAGACCGACGGTCCGTCAAAGGCCAACATCGATGACCAGATCACGCTGCTCGACAACTACATCACGTCGGGCGTCGACGGCATCCTGTTCGCCGCCAACGACCCGGTCGCGATCGCACCGGTGCTGAAGAAGGCGCTTGCCGCCGGCATCAACGTCGTCGGCTACGACGCCAACTCGACGCCGGACGCCCGCCAGTGGTTCGTCAACCAGGCGGAGTTCAACGGCATCGCCAAGGCGATGGTCGACTCTATGGCCGCGGAGATCGGCGATGACGGCGCCTTCGCCATCGTCACGTCGACCTTCACCACGCCGAACCAGGCGCGCTGGATCGCCGAGATGGCCGCCTACCAGGCCAAGTGCCATCCCAAGATGAAGTGGCTCGAGACGGTCGAGGCGCAGGAAGACAACATCCTGTCCTTCAACCAGTCGAACACGCTCATCAACAAGTATGGCGACGAACTCAAGGGCATCTTCGGCATGACCAGCGTGGCGACGCCGGCCGCCGCCGACGCCGTGACCCAGGCCAAGAAGTGCGGCAGCATTTCCGTCGTCGGTCTGGCCACGCCGAATGCCATGAAGCCCTATGTCGGCGCCGGTTGCGTCAAGTCGGTGGTGCTGTGGAACCCGGTCGACCTCGGCTATGCCGCAGCCTATGTGCTGCGCGCGACGGCGGACGGCTCGCTGGCGCCCGGCGCGACCTCGGTGAAGGCCGGCAAGCTCGGCGATCTCGCGGTCATCAACGGCTCGGAAATCCTGCTCGGCGCACCGACCGTCTTCAACAAGGACAACATCAACGACTTCGACTTCTGACATCGAAGCGGGAGGCCCACCAGTGGTCTCACCACTCACGGAATTGGCCGGCGATATGACCGCCGGCCAACTCCACTTCAGCCTGAAAGGACCGTCGCCATGCCAGAAGCGGCCGGCTGGCAAGCCGAACTCGAACAGCTGAAAGCCGTGTCGGCCCGCATCGGCAGCGACCCTCTGTTGACGCAGGGGGCCGGCGGAAACACGTCGCTCAAGGTCGGCGGCACGCTTTGGATCAAGGCGTCAGGCACCTGGCTGGCGCATGCGCTGGAACACGACATCATGGTGCCGGTGGAGATGGCCCCGCTGATCGCCGCGGTCGAGGCCATCGATCCGGCGGCCGAACAGGCGCACCAGTTCACGGTTGCCGCGCTCAACAAGTCGGGCCTGCGCCCGTCCATCGAAACGACCGTGCATGCGCTGATGCCGCAACGCGTGGTGCTGCACGTCCATTGCGTCGACACCATCGCCTATGCCGTGCGCAGCGACTGTGTGGAGCAGGTAGGGCCGCGCCTCGCTGGCCTCAACTGGGCCCATGTGCCCTATGCGCGTCCGGGACTGCCGCTGGCTCTCGCCATTGCGGAGCATCGCGGCCAACGGCCGGACGTGCTGGTCTTAGCCAACCATGGACTGGTCGTCGCCGCCGAAACGGTGGCCGGGGCCGAAGCCCTGCTCGACGACGTCAAGGCGAGGCTGCGGATCGTCCCGCGCGCCGCGCCGGAACCTCGCCTGGATCGCCTCGCGCAACGTGCCGCCGGCACGGACTACCGGGTTCCGCAGTCGGAAGCCGCCCATGCCGCCGCGACCGACCCGCAAAGCACCGGCTTGGCTGCCAAGGGCAGCCTCTATCCCGACCATGTGATCTTCCTCGGCACCGGCTCGGTGATCGCGAGGGAAGGTGAGGGCGTGTCCGACGTCGTTGCTCGCCTCGGAACATCGCCGGTCACGATCCTGTTTCCAGGTGAGGGTATCCTGATGCGCAACGATGCGACGCCGGGCGCCGACGCCATGGCCCGCTGCCTAGCCGACGTGCTGGCGCGGGTGTCTGAAGACGCGCCGGTGCGGGTGCTGACGCCGGAAGAGCACCTGCAGCTGACCGACTGGGACGCCGAAAAATACCGGCAGGACCTGGCTCGCAGGGCCGCCGCCAAGAAGACCGCGTGAGATGAGCCCCCCCCTCGCCATCGGCATCGACCTCGGGACGTCCGGCGCCCGCGCGGTGGCGATGACGCGTGACTTCGAGATCGTGGCGCAAGGGACTGCAAAGCTTGTGGATTTTGGTGCCGACCCGCGTGACCCGAATATCTGGTGGCAGGCGGTCGAGGCAGCGCTCGGTGCTGTGCTCGCCCAGGTCGACCGCGCCTGGGTCCATGCCATTGCCGTCGACGGCACCTCGGGCACACTGCTGCCCGTCGACGCCCATGGCACGCCGCTCGCCGGGCCGCTGATGTATGACGACAAGGTGGGCGATGCTGCGCTGCTCGCCCGCATCGCTGGCGTCATCCCGCCCGAGAGCGGCGCCCACGGCGCTACCTCCGGCCTTGCCAAGGCGCTGGTCTTCCAGGCCGTGCCGGGCGTGGCCAAGGTCCTGCACCAGGCCGACTGGATTGCGGGGCGGCTCGCCGGCCATTTCGGCACGACCGACGAGAACAACGCGTTGAAGACAGGCTACGACCCGATCGACCGGCACTGGCCAGACTGGATCGCCGCGACCGGGCTCCGTGCCGAGCTCCTGCCGCGCGTCGTGGCGCCGGGTGCGCCGATCGAGACCATCGAACCGGCGATGGCCAAGGCATTCGGCCTGAGCGAGGAGGTCGAGATCATCGCCGGCACCACCGACGGCTGCGCCTCGTTTCTGGCGACTGGCGCCGACAGGCCGGGCGACGGTGTCACGGCACTCGGCTCGACGCTGACGCTCAAGCTGCTCTGTGACGAACCGATCTTTGCGCCCGACTTCGGCATCTACAGCCACCGCATCAACGGCATGTGGCTCGCCGGCGGCGCCTCCAACAGCGGCGGCAAGGTGCTCGCCCATTTCTTCAACGCCGACGAGATCGCGCGGCTTTCCGCCGGCATCGATCCCGATGTCGCAACCGGCCTCGATTTCTATCCCTTGCTCCAACCGGGCGAGCGCTTTCCGGTGCTCGATCCAGCCTGGCCGCCACGGCTGGAGCCGCGCCCCACAGACGATGCGGAGTTCCTGAAGGCCATGCTCGAGGGCATTTCGGAGATCGAAAGGCTCGGCTACGCCCGCCTCGCCGAATTCGGCGCGCCGCCGCTGCATTCCATACGCAGCCTCGGCGGCGGGGCGTCGAACCCTGCCTGGACCGCGATCCGCCAGAACCGGCTCGGCGTGCCGTTCCTGCCGGCGCATTCCCAAGAGGCGGCGGCCGGCACAGCAAGGCTTGCGCTCATCGGCCTCGAAGCGGTGGGGGACCTGTGATGGCCACCCTCCAGCTTGAAGGCATTCGCGATCTGGCGGAACGTTTCGACGTGCTTGTCCTCGATCAGTTCGGCGTGCTCCATGATGGGGTGGCACCTTACCCCGGCGCGGTCGAGACGCTGGTGCGGCTGAAGCAGGCCGGCAAGCGAACGCTGCTCTTGTCCAATTCAGGCAAGCGTTCGGCGCCCAACGAGGCGCGGCTGATGAAGCTCGGCTTCGTGCCCGGCAGCTGGCACCACTTCCTGTCCTCTGGCGAGGTCGCCTGGCAGAGCCTGCGCAGGCAACTTGCCAACGAAGCAGGCCTGCGTTGCCTGCTGATCGCCCGCGACGGCGACCGTTCGGCCGTCGAGGGCCTGCCGCTGACGTTGGTCGAAACCGGCGAGGAAGCCGACATCGTGCTGCTCTCGGCCAGCGAAGGCGACCGCTTCGACCTCGACCACTACCGCAGGATGCTGCAACCCGCGGCCGCGCGGGGCGTCAGGTGCCTCTGCACCAATCCCGACAAGATCATGCTGACGTCGGTCGGCCCGCGCTTCGGCGCCGGTCGCATTGCCGAACTCTATTCCGAACTGGGCGGCGAGGTGAGCTGGATCGGCAAGCCGTTCCCCGACATCTATGCCGCAGCGCTCGACATGCTCGGTGCTCCTGATCCGGCACGCGTGGTCTGTGTCGGCGACAGCATCGAGCACGACATTGCGGGCGGGCAGGGGGCAGGGCTCAGGACGGCCCTGGTGATGACCGGCGTGCTGGAGACGAGCAGCGAGGCCGAACGGGATCGGCTGTTCGCCGAGCATGGTGCTGTCCCTGATTTTCTTGTGCGGACATTTGCGTGGTGAGGCCGCGCGGGAGGAGGATGTGATGGAAACGATGATTGCCGGTGACACGGTCGAACAGAGCAACGCCGCCCGCGAAAAGGCCCTGCGCGCCGACTACGCGGCACTCGGCGAACAACTCGACCGGCGCGGCATCGCCATCGACGCGATCCTGAAGAAGGTGGCCGCTTTCGGCGTCGCAATCCCGTCCTGGGGCGTGGGCACGGGCGGCACCCGCTTCGCCCGCTTCCCTGGCCAGGGCGAACCGCGCGACGTGTTCGACAAGATCGAGGACTGCGCCGTCATCAACCAACTGACGCGGGCGACGCCGACCGTCTCGCTGCATATCCCCTGGGACAAGGCCGATCCGAAGCGGCTGAAACAGGCCGCGGCGCGCTTCGGCCTCGGCTTCGACGCGATGAACTCCAACACCTTCTCCGACGCCCGCGACCAGAGGCACTCCTACAAGTTCGGCTCGCTCAGCCATGCCGACGCGGCCACCAGGCGCCAGGCAGTCGAGCACAACATCGAATGCATCGAGATCGGAAGGACGCTCGGGTCGAAGGCGCTGACGGTGTGGATCGGCGACGGCTCGAACTTCCCCGGCCAGGTCAACTTCGCTCGCGCCTTCGAGCGTTATCTCAATGCGATGAGGGACATCTACGTGGCGCTGCCCGACGACTGGCGCCTGTTCACCGAACACAAGATGTACGAGCCTGCCTTCTATTCGACCGTCGTGCAGGACTGGGGCACCAACTACATCATCGCCAGGGAGCTGGGCGACAAGGCCTATTGCCTCGTCGACCTTGGCCACCACGCCCCCAATGTGAACATCGAGATGATCGTGTCCCGGCTGATCCAGTTCGGCAAGCTGGGCGGCTTCCACTTCAACGACTCGAAATACGGCGACGACGATCTCGATGCCGGCTCGATCGATCCCTATCGGCTGTTCCTGGTCTTCAACGAACTGGTCGACGCCGAGCTTTCCGGGGCGAAGGACTTCCACCCCGCCCATATGCTCGACCAGAGCCACAACGTCACCGACCCGATCGAGAGCCTGATGCTGTCGGCGGTCGAGGTGCAGCGTGCCTATGCCACGGCTCTGCTGGTCGACCGCAAGGCGCTCGAGGGCTTCCAGAACGACAACGACGCGCTGATGGCGACGCAGACGCTGAAGGCCGCCTATCGCACCGACGTCGAGCCGATCCTCGCCATGGCGCGCCTCGAAAGGGGCGGGGCGATCGATCCGGTCGCCGCCTATCGTGCCAGCGGCTATCGCCAGAAGGTCGCGGCCGAGCGGCCGGCCGTATCGGCGGCCGGCGGCGGTATCGTCTGAGGGGAGAGCGGAAAAATGGCCGAGCGCATCGCCTTCCGCATGGTCCTCAACCCGGGCCAGGCGGCAGAATACAAGAAGCGCCACGACGAGATCTGGCCGGAGCTCAGTACCGCTCTCCGCGAGGCGGGCGTCTCCGACTACACGATCTGGCTCGATCCCGAGACCAACCACCTGTTCGCAACGCTGGTCCGCAGCGACGACCACACGATGGACAGGCTGCCGCAAACCGAGGTCAACCGCCGCTGGTGGGACTTCATGGCCGACATCATGCAGTACACCGACCGCAACGAACCGCTGGTCGTGCCGCTGCAGCAGGTTTTTCATCTGGAGTAGACAATGACTGACAAGGCACTGCGCGAGGAGATGGTGTCGATCTGCCGGCGCATGAATTCGAGCGGCATCAACCAGGGCACGGCCGGCAATCTTTCGGCGCGGTCGAGCGGCGGCTTCCTCATCACCCCGTCGGGCATGCCCTATGACATCATGGGCCCGGACGACATCGTCGAGATGGATTTCGACGGAACCTATGTCGGCCGCCGCCCGTCTTCGGAATGGCGCTTCCACCGCGACATCCTCAAGGCGCGCGAGGACATCAGCGTGGTGCTGCATTGCCACTCGGTCTATGCGACGACGCTTGCCTGCCACCACAGGACAATTCCCTCGTTCCACTACATGACCGGCGTCGCGGGCGGGAACACCATCCGATGCGCGGCCTATGCCACCTTCGGCACCCAGGCGCTGTCCGACAATGCACTGGTCGCCCTCAAGGACCGCCTTGCCTGCCTGCTCGGCCAACACGGCCAGATCTCGCTCGGCACCAACCTTGAGCACGCGCTGTGGCTGGCGATCGAGGTGGAGACGCTGTCGCGCATGTATGTCCAGGCACTCACGCTTGGCGAGCCGCCGATCCTGCCAGACGACGAGATGGAGCGCGTCATCCAGCAGATGCGCCGCATGAGCTACGGCCTGGCTCCCGACGCCGAAGGCACCAACGACGCTGCACGCCCGCGCGGGGCGTGACCAGGTCGCATGACGGAAGCAGTGCTTGGAGCGCGGGCCGGGCCAGTTCGACCTTTGGTTGACCGGCGGCAACCGGCTCTCCTGTCCTTGCGTCTAATCCGCTCTCCTGTAAGTTGGCCTGAGAAGGGGGCAATGAGGTGCGGGTGGTTCACGTCCTGGCCATGCTCGTTTTTGTCGCCTCGCTCGTCCTAGGTGTTGGCGAGGCCTACGCCGGTGTCTGGTCGGCCACGGCAGCGCATCAGATCGAGCTGGCGTCACCCGCGGCCCTCCTGCCTGCCAAGGATCAGAAAACTGCCGCCCCGCACGATTGCCATGACATCGGTTGCACCGGATTGGTGACACCCATGGCGGGGGATCACGTCCGCGCCGAAGGCAGCTTGTCTGCGCCCGTCATCCGCGATCGCAGTCCATGTTCGCCGCTCCTGGGTCGCGATCCGCCGATCCCCAGACAGCCGTTGCTGTAGAACCGACACGCCAAGCCGCTCGCTGGAGCGGATGGGTCCGCTCCAGACAAGGGGAGGCGCCGGCGCTTCGGTCGCATGACAACCGCTTCAGCAACAGCTTCCCAGGAATTCCGCCGATGGTGACGACCCCCACCACAACATCCGACACGCCGTCAGGCTGCCAGTCCTGCAAGGCGCGTCACGACGGGCTATGCGCGGCGAGCCGCGACGACGCTCGCCCCGTCATTGCAGGCTACAAGTCCGGCGATCTCAGATTGGCAGCGGGGCAGGATCTCTTCCGCCCCGGTGAGCCGCACGATGCAATCTACAATCTCGTTAACGGCTGGGTCTATCTGTACAGCCTTCTCGAGGACGGGCGGCAGCAGATCCTGCATTTCGGCTTGCCCGGCGCCGTTCTGGGCTTCAGCCCGTCGCCGGGCGCTTCGGCGACCTACGGCGTGCGGGCGCTCACGGAGGCGACCGTATGCGTCATCCCGCGCGAAAACTTCCGCAGGTTGTCGGAGGCGCATCCGGACATGGGACTCCGCCTCGCCTGGCTGTTCTCCCGCGACCGCGCGCTGTTCTTCGGCCATATCGCCAGCGTCGGGCGTCACAATGCGCGCGAGCGGGTGGCGCATTTGCTCGTCGAACTCTTCTTCCGGGCCCGCGCGCAATCCGCGGATGGAGACGAGGATGTGCTCCTACCGCTTTCACAGAGCCACATCGGCGACGCGACGGGACTTACGGGCGTTCACGTGAACCGGGTGCTCAACGAATTGCGGCGGCAAGGCATCGTGGAGCTTCGCTATCGCCGGGTCGTCATCCTCGACCCCGAGCGCCTCGTCCGGATAGCGGGCATGGACCCGAACCTTCTGCTGCCGTGGACCCAACCGAGATTGCGGCCCGGAGAACACGACGACGGACTGCAACAGGCCCGGCGAGCAGCGTAGCCCAGGCGTAGGGCTCACTCGGAGCCGGCTTGCTCTTTGGCCATTTCGCTGCGCGTCGGCGTCCGTCGGCGCGCCGACTGGGAGTCGATGATGTCGTCGGTATTGGCCAGCAGCTTTCGCACCGCATTCCGCGCTGCGTTCGGCTTCTGGAGCCGGATGCATCTTTCGATGTTCTCGTGCAGCTTCTGGGCCCGGAGCAGGCTGCTGTCCTCCCGGGTCACGTGCACGAACAGATGGTTGAGCGCGGATTCGATCAGGACGCCCAGCGGCACCAGCAGGTCGTTGCCGGATGCACGCAGAATGGCGACATGGAAGCGCGTGTCGGCCTCGGTCCGTTGTTGCAGGGTAGGGGCGGCGGCCATGTCCCGGAGCGCCTGGCTGATCTCCTGCATCTGTTCGTCGGTGCGTCGCTCGGCGGCAAGCGCTGTCGATTCCGGCTCGATGATGTGGCGGAATTCCTGCACGGTCCGCAGGAACTCCTCCCGGTCGGGCGAGACCGCGTACCATGCAAGCACGTCGCGATCCAACAGGTTCCAGTGTTCTTTGGGCTCGACCCAGCTGCCGATCTTCGGGCGCGAGGCGAGCAGGCTCTTGGCGGTGAGCATCTTGATGGCTTCGCGGACCGCCGAGCGGCTGACGTCGAAAATCTCCGTCCACCGGGTCTCGTTGGGCAGGATCGTCCCGGGCGGATAGTCGCCACGGACGATCCTGAGACCGATCTCGCTGGCAAGCGAAGCGTGCACGCTGGAGCCGCTTATGCGCGCCGCATTCGGCCGCCGGCTGGCGAGAGGCTTCTCGGCAGCCTCAGGTGCGATTTCCTGTGTTTTCCCGAGTTTCCGCGCCGGCATGATGATCGTCTCGCAGTCTAGGCTAACAATTGCTCCCTCCCGCGTGAAGCCGCCGTCGCCTGTCTTTCAGAGAGGACGCGGCGGCGAGCGTGTCAAGCGGTGGCCGGCGCAGCGCACCGGACAATTCAGCCCTGAGCCACATATTTCCTCCAGCTGTGCTGGCTGCTGAAGCCAAGCACCTCGCGGACCTTGCGGTTGGAGAGTAGCGTCTCGAACTCGCCGAGCTCCCGCTTGACCGGGACCCCCGGATAGAAGCGCTCTAGCAACTCGCTTGTCGGCAGGTCCGAGGATGTGTCGTCGTTCGCTGCGTTGAAGACCTGGAAACCCAGCCCATCCTTGCCGATCGCCAGGTCGGTGATCTGGCCGAGGTCGCGGGCGTCGATATAGCTCCAGGCGATGCGCTTGCGGAAGCCGGGGTCGGCGAACCACTTCGGAAACAGCTGGTATTCGTGCGGCTCGATGACGTTGCCTATCCTGAGCGCATAGATGTCGAACCCGCTGCGTAGGGCGAAGGCGCGCGCGGTCTGCTCGTTGACCACCTTGGACAGGGCATAGCTGTCCATCGGATCGACGTCGTATTCCTCGTCCAGAGGGAAATAGCTGGGGTTCCTAGGCTCGTTGGCGAAGACGAGGCCGTAGGTCGTCTCGCTGGAGGCGATGACGATCTTGCGGATGCCGAGCTTCACCGCCGCCTCGATGACGTTGTAGGTGCCAAGCGCGTTGATGCGGAAAAGCTCGTTGTCCGGGGCGATCATGATGCGGGGGATGGCCGCGAAATGGACCACGGCATCGACCTTCTGCGCCCGCAGCGACGGGTCGAACTCGTGCAGGCCCATATAGCTCGAAAAGGCGTTGAACACCTGGCCGCTGTCGGTGATGTCGGTGATCAGTGTGCGGACCTTGGGATTGTCCAGCGGTTTGGTGTCGAGATTGAGCACCTGGTGGCCCTGATCGACAAGATACTGGACGACATGCCGTCCAGCCTTGCCGCTGCCGCCGGTGAACATGATCTTCTTCGACATTTTCTCCTCCACATTCCGGGCGATCGGTGGATATTGTCAGACAAACACCGGTTTTGGCGACAGCATTCCGCGCCTCCGGCGCGGCCATTGTTCGATGCGTCGCCGTCAGTGCATTCAACACGCGATCCAGGTGGGCACCAGAGATGACAACCACGGACCAGAACGAACGCATCGGCTTCATCGGGCTTGGCCTGATGGGGCACGGCATTGCCAAGAACATCGTCGACAAGGGCTATCCGCTGACCTTCCTCGGGCGCCGCAATCGGCCCCCGGCCGAGGACATGCTGGCGCGTGGCGCCGTCGAGGTCGCGACCGCGGCCGAAGTGGCAGCGCAGTCGAGCATCGTCTTCATCTGCGTCACGGGCTCGCGCCAGGTCGAGGAGATCGTGCGTGGCCCCGCCGGGCTCAAGGAAGGGCTCAAGGCCGGCTCCGTGGTTGTCGACTGCTCGACGTCCGACCCGGTCTCGACGACCGCGCTTGCGGCCGAACTCGGCGCCATCGGCGTCGCGCTGGTGGACGCGCCGCTGAGCCGGACGCCCAAGGAGGCCTGGGAGGGGACGCTCGACACGATGGTTGGCGCCTCCGACGAGCTGTTCGCGCGGCTGAGGCCGGTGCTCGATACCTGGGCAGGCCGCGTGGTCCATGTCGGCGGGCCGGGCGACGGCCACCGCATGAAGCTCTTGAATAACTTCCTGTCCCTTGGCTACGCGGCCCTCTATTCCGAGGCGCTGGCCCTGGCTGGCAAGGTCGGCATATCGGCCGAACGTTTCGACGCCGTGATCCGCGACGGGCGGATGGATTGCGGTTTCTACCAGACCTTCATGCGGTGGACGCTCGACGGCGACCGCGACGCGCACAAGTTCACAATGGCGAACGCGCTGAAGGATCTTACCTACCTTGAATCGATGGCAGATGCTGTCGGCATGGCCAACCCGCTCGGCAATGCCGCGAAGAATTCCTTCGCGGGTGCGGTCGCCGTAGGTGGTGCGCAGCACTTCGTGCCGATGCTCGCGACCCATGTCGGCCGCATCAATGGGGTCGACCTGACGCCAAAGCCGCGGTCGTGAACCGGGATATAGGGGCTGCAGGGGCATCCTATTTCCTCGATTTCTCGATCGCTTCGTCATTGCAGGCCAGCAACTGGTGAACCGCCTCCCGTGCCGCCTTCGGGCGGCGCAGCCGGATGCTCCGTTCGATCTCCTCGGGAAGGGACTGGGATCGCCCATGGTCCTGCATTGCCCCGCTGACGAAGCTGAACAGGTGGTTGAGCGCGGATTCGATCATCACGCCGAGCGGGTTGAGAAGGTCGTTGCCGGAAGCCCGTAATATGGCGAGGTGGAAGCGCGTGTCGGCCAGCGTTCGCTCCTGGATCGAACTCGCGCGGCTCAGCTCGGCGCAGGCTTCGCTGATCGCCGCCATCTGCGGCGCTCGGCGACGCCTGGCGGCCAGTGCGGCTGCCTCCGGTTCGATGATGCGGCGAAACTCCTGCACCGTCCTCAGGAACTTCTCCTGGTCGGGCGATGCGGCATACCAGCCGAGCACGTCGCGATCGAGCAGGTTCCACCGCTCCTTGGGCTCGACCCAGCTTCCGACCTTCGGGCGAGAGACCAGCAGGCTCTTGGCGGCCAGCATCTTGATCGCTTCGCGCACCGCCGAGCGGCTGACCTCGAATGTCTCGGACCACTTCACCTCGTTCGGAAGGATCGTTCCCGGCGGATAGTCGCCGCGCACGATGCGCTGGCCGATCTCGCTCGCGAGCGAGGCGTGGACGCTTGCCCCGGCCATCCGGGGCGCGGCTGCCCGGCGCCTGGCGGCTTCACTGTCCGTGGGCTTGGTGGTTCTCTCGGCAGGCATCCGATTTCCATAGCCGGAGTGTCCGTCATGCGGCACGGGGCCGTTGGGGCTCCGGGCGCCGATCGAACCCGCCGGCATTCCTTCCGCCAGAGGGATTCGCATCCCGGGCAAACATCCACCCTCGGGCGGAACCAGCCGCCCGGCGCGTGGGTCTGATGACCGGGATGTGGCGGAGCGCCCGACGCCGGGCGCTCCGGGTTCAGCCTATTTCTGGATGCACGTGTCGGCGGTGTCCTTCGTGCATTCGTCAAGGCCGGTGAAGACCGGGTCGTCGACCGGCTTGCCGGCGATCAGGTCGAGCATCACCGACGGAGCCTTGTAGCCCATCTCGAACGGCCGCTGGCCGACGAGAGCGGTGACGAGGCCTTCCTTGGCGATGGCGACTTCCTCGCCGATCGTGTCGGCGGCGCCGATCACGAACTCGTTCTTGGCGATCTTTTCGGCCATGGGCTTGAAGAGGTCGCGATAGGGCTGCGGAGCGCCGAACAGCGGCCAGCCGCCCATGATTCCGAACGCAGCGAGGTCGGGATTGGCAGCCAGGATATCCGTCATCGCCTGGACGCCCTTGGCGCCGTCGTCATTGGTGAAGACCGGGCAGCCTGCGACTTCGGTCCAGCCGCCTTCACCCTTGAGTTCCGTCAGGCCCTTCTGCCCGGTGAGGGTGTCGCGCATGCCCTGGGCGCGCCGCAGGATGTTGTCGGCGCCGGGGTTGCCCTCGATCGTGCAGATCTTGCCGCCATTGGGCTTTGCTTTCTTGATGTAGTCGCCGATGCGGACGCCCATCGTGTAGTTGTCGGTACCGAGATAGGTCTTGCGCAATGCCGCGTCTTCTTTGGCAAGGTCGGCGTCGAGCGTCATGATCGGGATGGAAGGATTGGCCGTCTTCAGTGTCTGGGCGATGAGCTTCGCGTTCGACGGTGAGATGGCCATTGCCGCGGTTTCAGCCTTGCCGAGCAAGTCCTGTATGATCTGCGCCTCGCCGGCTTCGTCGGATGTCGATGCCGGGCCCGTGTAGAAGCACTCGTACTCGGAGCTGGCGTTTTCCTTGTTCCACTTCTGGCAGCCCTGGTTGATCGCCTCGAAGAACGGGTTGTCGAGCCCCTTCACGACGATGACGAGCTGTTTCTTCTGTGCCAAGGCCTCCCCGGCCGTGAGCGACAAGACTGCGACTGCAAGCAATAATGCCTTCCTCATAGTCTCCTCCCTTGAAACAAGACGGACACGGCGTGCCCGCCACGCAAAATCAACCCGGATACCAGACGATCCGAGGGTCATCCGGTGACCTCTCGTATTGCCATGCCGAGTCGATAAGCATCTCCAGATCGTATTTCGGCTGCCAGCCGAGCAGGTATTTGGCCTTGCTGTTGTCCATCCAGTTCGAATGATAGCTGCTCGGGATGTCCACGGACGCCAGGCCTCGCGTGCGGGCGAGATGGGTCGCGACCTCGCCGTAGTCGACCGGGCGGTCCATGCATATGTTGAACAGCTGCCGTTCGGCGCGCGGGTTGTCGAGCGCTGCGAGGATCGCCGCGACGAGATCGCGCACATGCACGAAATTGCGCTTCAGCGGATTGCCGTCGGCATCGCGCAGCAGCGGCACCGTGCCATCGCGAGCGTAGCGCTTGGCATCGGCTTCTGGGACGAGCGTCTTCCAGACCGGTCCACCGAACACGTCGTCGCCGAACGACAGCGTGTATTTGAAGTCGTCCTTCTCCATGATCCAGGGAGCGCGCAGGCAGCAGCCGTTGAGGCCGTACTGGATGCCGAATTGGGAGAGCATCACCTCTTCGAGGACCTTCGACAGGGCATAGCACCCCGGATAGGCCTGGTGCGGCACAGCTTCGGTGATCGGGCCGTCGTGACGGTAGAAGAAGTGGCCGATGCCGGCGTCCCCGCCGATGAGGATGAACTGGCGCGCGGTGGGGCTCTCCCGGAACTCCTCGAGCAGCCAAAACAGCCCTTTGACCGTGACGTCCATGACCTCGTCCGGGGTTTCCTTGCAGGTCGCGAGGTGCACGACGTGGGTGACGCCCGAAAGCGCTGCGGCGACGACGTTGCGATCGGCTATCGAGCCCTTGGCCACCTCGACGCGGTCGGTCTCATCGCAAAGCCGGTTGTGACAAAGCGCGCGGATGCGGGCGTGGGAAAATCGCGGGTCGTCAAGCAAGCCAGCGATGAAGTGTCGTCCGACCTTGCCGGTTGCACCCGAAACAAGGATCAGCATGACCATTCCTCCACCAGCTAGCTAATATCCGCGGCCGGCGCCAGTCAAGCTATTTGTCCGACAAAACGGAGTTTTGAATGGCTAGCGCGAGGATTCGTCCGACAATTGATTGACGCTCACTCGGGCTTTTGCGTAAATGGATCGGGATCGCACTTTCCGGGAGGAGATCGGAAAGCGGGATCGCGAAAAAGTCCCGGCCCGGACAGTGTGGCTAGGACGACGGCACGGCGCGCTTCGGGAGGCTGAAAGCGAGTGGCGGTTCTTGAGCTGATCAATATTTCCAAGCATTTCGGAGCCATCCAGGCCGTCAACGACGTATCGCTGTCGCTCGAGCCAGGGCAGGTCGTCGGCCTGATGGGCGACAACGGCGCGGGCAAGTCCACACTGGTCAAGATGATTGCCGGGAATTTCAGGCCGAGCCACGGTTCGATGCGGATGGACGGAGCCGAACTGGTCCTCCACCGGCCCGTCGAGGCCCGCCAGCACGGCATCGAAATCGTGCATCAGGACCTCGCGCTCTGCAACAACCTGACCGCCGCCGCCAACGTCTTTCTCGGACGCGAACTGCGGCGTGGAATGGGTCCGCTGCGCGTGCTCGACTACAAGACGATGTATCGCCGCGCCGGAGAGATCTTCCGCGAGTTGAAATCCGAGACGCGGCCGCGCGATCTGGTGAGGCAGATGTCGGGCGGCCAGCGGCAGGCGGTGGCGATAGCGCGGACCATGCTGTCGGAAGCCAAGATCGTGCTCATGGACGAGCCGACCGCGGCCATCTCCGTGCGCCAGGTCGCCGAAGTCCTCAACCTGATCCGCGAGCTGCGCGACCGGGGCATAGCGGTGATCCTGATCAGCCACCGCATGCCCGACGTATTTTCCGTCGCGGACCGGGTGGTGGTGATGCGGCGCGGCAGGAAGGTTGCCGACAAGGACATCGCCACAAGCTCGCCCGAGGAGGTCACCGGACTTATCACGGGTGCCATAGAGCAGGTATGATGGACCAGCCCGTCGCCACCGGAACGGAACGAAGGTCGACCATGGCAATCACGCTTGACCAGACGATCGAACAGAAGCAGCAGGGCTGGGTTGCGACGGTCCTCGGCAGCCAGACTTTCTGGGTGCTCATCGCCGTCATCCTGGCGTGCATCTTCCTGTCTCTCGCCACCGACTCCTTTGCCACGACCAAGAACCTCTACAACATCACCCGCAACGTCACCTTCGTCGCCATCATCGCACTCGGCATGACGCTGGTGATCATCACTGGCGGTATCGACCTTTCGGTCGGATCGGTTCTCTGCCTGTGCAGCATGATCCTCGCGGTCGTCATGCATGCCGGCTACAGCATCGAGGTCGGCATCGCCGCCTCGATCGGCACGGCACTGCTGATCGGGGCTTTCAACGGCGTGTTGATCGCCTATCTGGGGTTCCCGCCATTCGTCGTGACACTGGGCATGCTGTCGATCGCGCGCAGCCTCGCAATGGTCGCGTCCAACAACACGGTGGTGTTCCAGTTCGGTCCGGATCACGACAAGCTGCTCGCGCTCGGCGGCGGCGCGTGGTTCTTCGGCATCGCCAATCCGGTCCTCTACATGATCGTGCTGGCGCTGCTCACCGGCTTCGTGCTCCGCTGGACGCGCTTCGGCCGCTACGTCTTCGCCATCGGCGGCAACGAACACGCCGCGACGCTGACCGGCGTGCCGGTGCGCAAGATCAAGGTCGCGGTCTACATGATCTCCGCGCTCTCGGCCGGGATCGCCGGCATCATCCAAACCGGCTGGCTCGGCGCGGTCACGACCAACATTGGCGCGGGCATGGAGCTGCAGGTCATCGCGGCAGCAGTCATCGGCGGCGCCAACCTCGCGGGCGGCGTAGGCACCGCCTTCGGCGCCCTGATCGGTGCTGCGCTGATCGAGGTGATCCGAAACAGCCTCGGCCTGCTTGGCATCAATGCGTTCTGGCAGGGGACGTTCATCGGCGGCGCCATCGTGATGGCCGTGCTGTTCGACCGCCTGCGCAACTTCAGGCAAAGCGAATAGCAGACCGGCGTCTCAGCCACCCGCCAGGATGCGCAGCATCTCCTCCGTCGCCGCGTCGAGCTGCGGGTCGCGGCCCGCCGCATAGGGCAGTGCGAACGGAACCGCGATGTCGGGCTCCACGCCGACGCCCTCGAGGCGAAGGTTCTTGCCGATGACGGCGTCCGAGACGGCGAGCTCCAACAGGCTGTCGTCGGGCAAAAGATAGGCGCGTCCCGCAAGCAGTGCGCCCGCCGTGCGCGTGCCCACGAGCGGCACGCCGTTGCTCTTGAGGGCGTAGGCGAACAGTTCGAGCCCGCTCCGCGCGCCTTCGTCGATGATCGCGACGACCGGCCCGCGCCAGCGCACATTGACGAAATTGTCCTCGCCGTCGCGCGGGATGAGGCGGAAGTCCGGAGTGTCGCCGACGAACAGTTCGGCTGCGTCCGAGGGGCCGCCGCCCCAGCGCCCGCGAAGGTCCACGATGATCCCCTCGACATCCTTGAGGCGTCCGGCGGCCAGCTCTCGCGCGACGGCGTCCAGGCCGTCCGGCGTAGAGAGTGTCCAGAGCCTGACATAGCCGATCCGTCGGCCTTGCTGCTGTGTCACGGCGATGCCGTCTTCGATCGCCTTCTCGAACGTGCGCAGCGGCCGCAGCCGCTCGACCGCGACCTTGGCGACCATCGGATCGGCGCCCGCGCTCCGCCGCAGGCTGACGTCCACAGTCCGGCCAACCTTTCCCTGGAACGACCCGATCTCGCTGTAGGGAGCGCCGTCGACCGAAAGGACCTCGTCGCCGACAAGTATTCCGGCCCGGTCGGCCGTCGAGCCGTCGTAGACATCGGTCACGAAGCGCGAGCCGCCGACCGCTTTCGTGATCATGCCGATGCCCGGATAGCTCGCCTCGCCGTCGCCCGGGAACAGACGTCGCATGTCGTTGCGGATCGCGAAGCGGAAGATGTCGGCGAGTTCGAAATAGTCGATCGTGTCCGGCTTGAAACGCCCGGTATGCGAGGCTTCGAGACTGGCAAGCACGCTGTTGATCGCGGCATCGACGCGGGGCCGGGGGCTCCCCGCATTGAGTGGCTGGGTCCGGTCTTCGATCTGCCGCTTCACCGCTTCGCGAAAACGATCCAGCGCGCCCGTGTCATGGAAATTGTCGATCACCAGTTCCACCGTCCGGTCGAACACCGCGTTTCCGGATTTGGGGGCTTCGGCCGCGCCCACACTGCCGATAGCGAATACGAGCATCGTCGCAGCAAGGAATGAGCCCAACATCTTCATCGGCGCCGATCCGGTTGAGGACGCCATTATCGGCTGAACGGCGGTGCCGACGAGGTCTCCCATCGACAACATTTCGTGAGCGCCGTCACTTGACCTCGATCCACACGGGAGCGTGGTCGCTTGCGTCGGCCTCGCCGCGGACTTCGCGGTCCACCCCCGCGTCAGTCAACCGCTTGGCCATGGCGTTGCTCAGGAGCAGGTGATCGAGCCTCAGGCCGGCATCGCGCTGCCATCGGTTCCGCCGGTAGTCCCAGAAGGTGTAGATCGTCTCCGCGCGATGCTTCTGGCGCAGCGCGTCGACCCAGCCCTGATCCAGCAGCCGCCGGAATGCATCGCGGCTCTGCGGCTGGATGAGCGCGTTGTCGTCATAGGAGCGGGTCGGATAGACGTCGCGTGGCTCCGGAGCGACGTTGTAGTCGCCCGCAAGCACCACCGGCACGCCGGCATCGATCAGGCCCTGGGCATGGGCGTCGAGCCGTTTGTGCCAGGCGAGCTTGTAGTCGAACTTCGGACCCGGTTGCGGGTTGCCGTTGGGCGCATAGAGCGAGGCGACCAGGATGCCGTTCACCGCGGCTTCGATGTAGCGCGCCTGGTCGTCGGCCTCGTCGCCCGGCAGCTCCCAGCGCGTGACGATGGGCTCGGCCCCACGCGCGAGTATCGCCACGCCGTTCCAGGCGCGCTGCCCGCGCCAGACCGCGCCGTAGCCAGCGTCGGCGATGGCGGATTTGGGGAAATCCACGTCGGATGCCTTGAGCTCCTGAAGGCAGACGACGTCGGGCTTCGCGTCGCCCAGCCAGGCGAGCAGGTTCGGCAATCGCCGGTTGACGTTGTTGATGTTGAAGGTAGCGATCTTCACGCCGGCACCCTAGCGCGAAAGGGCGGCCGCCCATGCCGCGACCTTCCCGGCCATCGTCTCGAGGTGGTCGGCGGCGGAGAAGCCGGAAATCGCCTTGCGCGGCTTTAGGTCGTGGTCGCCGTCCTCCAGCCAGAGCAGCTCGATGCGGTCGGAGAGCGCGTAGCCCGGCACTTCCTCCCGCGTGCCAAACTCGTCGCGCGTGCCCTGCACGATCAGGGTCGGCGTCATCAGCCCCGCCAGATGCTTGGTGCGGAGCTGCTCGGGTTTCGCCGGCGGATGGAACGGGTAGCCCAGGCACAGCAAGCCAGCGATCTTGCCCTGGGCGAAGAGGTCGTCGGCGACCATGCTGGCGACACGGCCGCCCATCGACTTGCCGCCGATGACGAGCGGCCCCCTGGCGCCCAGTTGCTCCACCGCCGCCCGATATTCGGGATTGAGCGTCTCGGCGCGGGGAGGCGGCTTGCGCGTGCCTTCGGTCCGTCGCGCGGCCATGTAGCCGAACTCGAAGCGCGCCACGCGGAAGCCCGCGGCTCCCAGTGCCTTGGCGGTTGCCGTCATAGATGCGGAGTCCATGGGGGCGCCGGCGCCATGCGCGAGCAGAATGGTGACGGGGGCATCGTCTGCGCCGTCATAGAGGAATTCGACGCTCATTCAGCCTGCCGTGCGTTGCTTGAGATGAAGGTCAGCGTATTGCACGCCCCGGGTTGCCGTCTGTGCCCATTCGGAGGTTGCGTCCAGCTCGAGATAGGCGACCCACCATCGCCGGGCCTCGGCAAGGTCGCCTGCCTCGTATTCGAGGTTTGCGAGATTGAACATGGCGTCGGCATAGGAAGGATCGAGCGCGATGGCCTTCTTGAGATGACGCCGGGCGGCAGCGACCTTGCGTTGCCCGGCGAGAAGCCCGGAGAGGTTGAACCACGCTTCGACGAATTTGGGATCGAGCTTGATGGCGCGCATGTAGCTCTGCACGGCCTCGTTCTCCAGGCCGTCGGCGCGCAGGCAATTGGCCCTGTTGAAGGCTGCAACCGCGTCAGCCGGGTCCGCGGCCAGGCAGCGACCGTAGAGCGCGGCGGCCTCGGCGAAATGCCCGTCCTCCTCGGCGTCCTCGGCCAGCGCGAACAGCTCCTCGGCCTCCAGATCCTGCGAGCGATCCAGCGGTAGCAGCCCCTGGCCGTCGAGTTCGGACAGGCCTTCGCCGAGACGCGCGTAGACCGCGGCGCGCCCGGCCGCCTGCAGCGATAGCGCGGTCAGCGAGGCAACCGCGCCCGAGCGGTGGACCGAACGGGCGATTGCGCTCCAGCCGGCGCCGGAGGCGAGCAGCCCGGCATATTTGCGCGCCAGGATCAGGTCGCGAAAGGAGTAGGGCTCCGCGTGGTGCTCGAAGGCATCGAACAGCGACAGCATGTCGAGCGCCCTTTGCGGCAGCTTCGACTGCTCGATCAGGGAGCCGCGCGTGGTCGCGGCTTCGCCCGGCGAGCCAAGCAGGCCGAGCAGACGGAGAAAGCCGTTCTCGCTGAGCAGGATTAGACCGTGTACCGCTTCGAAACGGGCTTCGAGCTTCGCTTCGGCTGCCTTGTCGAGCAGTGTGCGGCCGAACACGACATGCGTCGTGCGTCGCGTGACGCCGTGCTGCAGTTCGCCGCCTTGCCGCTCGACTTCCCGGGCGAGCAGCCGGCGGGGGTAGGCGGCCAGCGCGCCGACGAGCCCGAAGACCTTGCCAGAGGCTGCCGTCACTTCTTGGCCTTCGCCTTTCCGCCTGCGACCGCGGTCAGCTTGGCAGCCGGTTTTTCCTCTGCCTCGCCCTTGCTCTTGCTCTTGGCGGGGGGCTTGGATTGGCCGAGGCTCGCCTTCAGCGCATCCATCAGGTTGATGACGTTGCCGCGCTCGGGCGCTGCCGCGATGATCGGCTTGTGGCCCTTCAGCTTCTCCTTGATCATGGTCATCAAGGCGATCTCGTAGCGGTCCTCGTAGTTCTTCGGATCAAACTTGGTGAGCTTCTGCTTGATCAGGGCCTCGGCCAGCTCCAGCATCTCCTGATCGGGCTTGCCGGCGGGAATGTTGCCGAAATACTCGGCCGTGCCGCGTACCTCGCTCGGGTTGCGCAGGGTGCAGACGAACATGCCGTTGTCGCGCGCCCCGATCGTCACCACGCGCTCGCGGCTCGACAGCACGAGCCGCGCGATGGCGAGCTTGCCGGACTTACGCATGGCCTCGCGCAGCACCGCAAAGGTCTCTTCGGCCATCGCGCCGTCGGGCGCGAGATAGTAGGGCGCATCCTGGTAGATGACGTCGACGTCGTCTTCGTCGACGAAGGCCTCGATGTTCATGGTGTGGTTGGATTCGATGCGCACACTGTCGAGGTCGGATTCCTCGATGATGACATATTGCTTGTCCTCGTATTCATAGCCCTTGACGAGGTCAGAGCGGTCGACGAGCCCCAGTTCCGGATCGACGGGCTTCATGTTGATCCGGTTGTGGGTGTCCTTGTGCAACTGGTTGAAACTGATGCGCTCGCTCGAGCTGGTGGCCGGGTACAGCCGCACCGGACAACTCACCAGGCTAAGCTTCAGGTATCCTTTCCAGGTCGCCCTTGGGGCCATGCTCGTCTCCTACGCGATTACATGATCAAGACTAACTATTCGCACTGACCGAGGCCGGAATTTCTCGGGCATGATCTTCGATATCCGCCCAGGGATCGCCGGACTTGGCCACAAGCCCGGGCAGCGAAGAATAATTCAAATCCTCCGGAGCGTCGATGGACTCGAGATCGGTCCAGGTGAGCGGCGTCGACGCCGGCATGCCCGTGCGGGCGCGAAGCGAGTAGGGAGCCGCCGCCGTGGCGCTGCGGGCATTGCGGTGGAAGTCGATGAAGATGCGCTTCTTGCGGTTGTCCTTGCCCATGGTGGTGGTGAAAGTATCGGGCGCGGTCGCGGCGATCCGCGACGAGATCGCGCTCGTCGCCGGGTGAACCTGCTTCCAGCCGAGCTTGCGCTTGAGGGGCACGACGACATGGATGCCCCGGCCGCCCGAGGTCTTGACGAAGGGGACCAGGTCGAGCTTTTCGAGTTCGCCCTTCACGTGTATCGCCGCCTCGATCACCTCGCGCCAGGCAATGCCTTCGCCCGGGTCGAGGTCGAAGACGATCCTGTCCGGCTTGTCGAGGTGCTTGCGCAGCGCGCCCCAGCTGTGGAACTCGACCACGCCGAACTGGGCGAGCGCCAGATAACCCTTGGCGTCCTCGACCGAGAGGTAGGTCTTGGTCTCGTCGTCGGAATTCTTGGTTTCGAACGAGGCGATCGTCGGCGGCATGCCCGAGAAGGCGTGCCGCTGGAAGAAGCAGTCCTGCAGTCTGACGCTCGGGCAACGGAACAACGACACCGGCCGGCCGAGGATGTGCGGCAGCATGAAATCGCCGACAGCCGCATAGTAGACGGCGATGTCGAGTTTGGTAGGACCGGACTTGCCGAGAACCCGCCGCTCCGGATTAGTGATCGAGATGCCTGCAAGGTCGGCGTCGGTGATGAGCCGCTTGCGCTCGGCCTGCGGCGACGCGGTCAACTCCGCTTCGCGCAGTCCCTTGAACACTGCATGCCGCAGAGCGTTGTCCGTGGTCCGGTTGGCGTAGTGGATACGGGCGTTGAGCACTGGCCGCACGGGAATGACCTCCTTCGGCGCTCCGTCGAGCTTGGCCGCGCCGTCCCTGAGACCCTCGAGACGGTGCAGCAGGCTGACCAACGTCTCAGCGTCGAAGCCGGTTCCGACCTTACCGCGGTATTGCAACTCGCCGTCCGCCCATTCGCCCAGAGCAAGTGCCGCCAGGCCCTCCGCGGCCTGTGACGTGGTGTAGCCGGCGATGACGAAATCGCCGCGCTGCAGCGCCTTGGTCTTCGTCCAGCTGTGGGTCCGCCCGGACACGTATTGCGCGGACAGGCGCTTGGAGACGATGCCTTCGAGCCCCATCTCGGTGACGCTTTCGTAGAGCCCCTTGCCGTCGCCGACGACGTGGTCGCTGTACTGGATGGCGCTGCGCGGGTCGGTGTGGCCCGAGAGCAGCCTTTCCAGCAGCGCCTTGCGGTCGCCGAGCGGGACCTTCGTCAGGTCCCAGCCGTTGAGGTACAGAAGATCGAAAGCGTAGAACACCAGCTGCCGGTCATGGCCGTTGGCCAGCGCGTCCTGCAACGCGGCGAAGCGGCTGATGCCACGCTCGTCGAGCACGACGATCTCGCCGTCGATGATCGCCTCGCTGCACGGCAGGCGCCGGAACGCCATCGGCAGCGTGCCATAGCGCTTGGTCCAGTCCAGCCCGCTGCGGGTGATCAGCCTCGTCGTTCCGTCGGCGACATGCGCCATCGTCCGGTAGCCGTCGAGCTTGATTTCGTGCAGCCAATTTGGGTCGCTGACAGGCGTTTCAGTCGCGGTGGCGAGCTGCGGCTCGATCCGCGCAGGTATTGCCGAGCGGACCGCGCCAGCGAGCTTTTCAGGCTGCAGATCCTCGGGCTTGGTCGGCCTCTTCTTCGGCGGCGCCAGTTCCTCGATCTGCCGCCCTGACTTCACGCTTTCGGGTCGCGCGGCGAGGATGTCCAGCTCCGCGTCGGCGGCGGGATCGTGCTCCTTGATCAGAAGCCAGTTGCGCTTGTCCTCGTCGGGACGCGGCTTGAGCCGCGCCAGCATCCAGCCCCCCTTGAGTTTCTCGCCCCACAGCCGGAACTTGAACGCGCCCCTTTCGAGCGCAGCGTTCGCATCCTCCATGGGGGCCCAGGTGCCGGTGTCCCAGACGATCATCGGCCCACCGCCATATTCGCCCTCCGGAATCAGTCCCTCGAAGTCGATGTATTCGAGCGGATGGTCCTCGGTCTCGACGGCAAGCCGGCGGTCGGCCGGATTGAGGGAGGGACCGCGCGGCACGGCCCAGCTCTTCAGGACGCCGTCGAGCTCCAGGCGCAGGTCGTAGTGGTCGGCGGTGGCGTGGTGCTTGTGGACGACGAACCGGTTGCCGTCTGCGGCAACTTCCACCCCGCGGGGCTCGCGCGTCTTCGCGAAGTCGCGCTTTTGCCGGTAGGTGCGGAGCTTTTCGGCGGCCATGCAGCTATTGCAGACCCGCCGCGTCGTCCATCGCCGGCTCCAGCTCCAGTTCGCGCGGCGTGGCACCCTTGAGGAGCCGATCGAGCAGTCCGTCGCTGACGTCGTAGTAGTGGCCGGCGACCAGAACCCGCGAAACCGGTTGGCCGTCGCCCCGGAAGCGCCGGGAACTGACGAACACCTTCTGTCGGTTCAGCGCGTCGGCGACCGCGCGGCGTTTCTTGACCTGGTTGCTGACTGGAGTACGCATGACCGCTCCCAGCGAGTGTACCGACTATCCTCCAAAGCGAAGCCCGGAGCAACGCAGCCGCCGGTTGCTCATGACAAAGAGGTTACCGGTCCGTGTGAACCTTCAGAGCTCGCAACGGTGATACTTGACCGAAATTTCGGGGAAGCTCGGGTCGAACCGCTCGAAGGTGTCCTTGTCAATGACACGGAACGAGACTGACATGGTCTCGAACATGATGGAATCCGAGCAACTCAAAAGCACCGACAGGTTGTCCGTTCCCTCGCGCACCTTGCCCGTCGTGCAGCTCATGTTGGACCCGACGACCTTGTCCCCATCGATGATGATGCCGGTCGTCTGCGAGGACAGTCTGTCCTTGAACTGGACCTTGCCATCGACCTTCTGGAACGTGTCCGCGCAATCGGTCCCGAAGGTGATCCACGCGCCCTGGAGTGATCCGATGGAGGCGGAATTGGCGATGCCGGCGGCGCATGACATCGCCACGCCGAAGACTGCTGCTGTTACCTTGCGGGATTTACGTCTGCCGATGGGTTGCAATTCGTGCCCCTTCCAAAGCTTCCGTTACGTCAGATTGATTGCATAACCTTCCAGTTCCGACAACTCCCCGTCTGCGGAACTGGTGAACGTCGCGTTCGACTACGAGATGCGCGCGACCGGCCGGTTCTTGCGCGTAGACCGCTGCGAATACGTGGCAACTGTGGTTTTCGAACTCGGTTACCCTGGCCAGATCGCGTTTCAGCCCGTCGGCTCGTCCGGCTTCTGGCGAAGAACGCAGCGGAAGCCGACATGGCTGGTCGAGGTGTCGACCGGCTCGGCATGCCGCGCCGCTGGCCGATAGCGCCGGCAATAATTCGGCGCGCAGAGATGCGAGCCGCCCTTGAGCACCTTCCGCGGGATCCTGATCTGCGGCTGGTTCGGATCGAAGCTGGCTTCCTCCGGGCCGCCGCGCGGATTGGTAGGAACGCAGCAGGCCTTGGGCGCGTCCTCGGTGTGCTTCGTGGTCCAGAAGTCGCTCGTCCACTCCCAGACGTTGCCGATCATGTCGTAGAGGCCATAGGCGTTGGGCGGGAATGCGGTGACCGGCGAGGTGCGCTCGTAGCCGTCGCTCTTGAGGTTCTGGTGCGGGAATGAACCTTGCCAGGTGTTTGCCATGTGCTTCCCGCCAGGCGTCAGTTCGTCGCCCCAGGCGAATTCCGCGCCCTCGAGGCCAGCGCGGGCAGCGAATTCCCACTCTGCCTCGGTCGGCAGGTCCTTGCCGACCCATTTCGAATAGGCGACCGCGTCGCAATAGGCGATATGGACCACCGGGTGATCGTCCAGCCCCTTGATTGTGCTGGCCGGGCCGTAGGGCCTGCGCCAGTTGGCGCCGAACTTGAAGGTCCACCACTGGCCCCAATTGCGCAGGTCGACCGCTCCCTTGGGGGGCAAGAACATCAGCGAACCGGCCTTGAGCATGTGCGGCAGGGCGCCCGGATAGTCGGCCGGATTGGGCGGAATCTCCGCGAAGGTGGTGTAGCCGGTCGCCTCGACGAAACGGCGGAACTGGCGGTTGGTGACTGGCGTCCGGTCGATGAAGAAGCCGTCCACCGTCACGCGATGCGAAGGCTTCTCCTCCGGATAATGGCTGTCGGAGCCCATCCGGAAAGTGCCGCCCGGGATCCAGACCATGTCCGCCTTGCCGATGACCACGCCTTCGTTCATTGCGCACCTCGTTGCGAAAGCTGGACCGCCGCCCAGCATACACCTTGTCGGTTACGTGTCGATCTTCGCTTGTTGCATCAAGGCGCTTAGGACTTCTCGTTGGCAAGCTGCTTGCGCGCCTCTTTCATCTCCTTCAGCGTCTTCTCATCCACCTCGGGGAAGCTCGGATCGAGCTTTTCCAGGCGATCGACGATGGTCGCGGCGATGACCATGCGCGTGAACCACTTGTTGTCTGCGGGCACGACGTGCCAGGGCGCGGTCTTGGTTGCCGTGTTGCGGATCATGTCCTCATAGGCTTCCATGTAGGAGTCCCAGTGGCCGCGCTCGACCAGGTCCTGGGCCGAGAATTTCCAATGCTTCTCCGGCTTTTCGATCCGCTCGATGAAGCGGCGCTTCTGCTCTTCCTTCGAGACGTTGAGGAAGAACTTCAGCAGGATCGTGCCGTTGCGCTCGAGATGCTGCTCGAAGGCGCGGATGTCCTCGAAGCGTTCCTTCCAGATGTCGTCGGTGACCAGCTCCGGCGGCAATCCCTGGCCGGCCAGGATCTGCGGATGCACGCGCACGACGAGCACTTCCTCGTAGTAGGAGCGGTTGAAGATGCCGACCCTGCCGCGCTCGGGCAACCTGATCGCCGCCCGCCAGAGATAGTCGTGCTTGAGTTCCTGCGGCCCGGGGGCCTTGAACGACACCACGTCGCACCCTTGAGGATTGATGCCCGTCATAACGTGCTCGATGGCGCTGTCCTTGCCCGCCGCATCCATCGCCTGCAGGATGATGAGCAGCGACCAGCGGCTCTCCGCGTAAAGCCGCTCCTGCAATCCGCGCAGGCGCTTGACGCCCGCCTCGAGCATCTGCTTGGCCTCGTCCTTCTCGATGTCGAGCCCGCAGGTGTTTCCAGGATCGCAATCCGAGAGCCGGAACTTCTCGCCCTTCTTCACCCGGAAAGTCTTGACGATATCGCTCGCAAGCATCGTTGCCTCGCTCAAGATTGGGCTCCCTGCAGCCTATTTTACCGGCGGGTAGATGGTCAGCCAGTCGTTCTTCATGTCGACGATGGTCCAGCCCTTGGCCGTCCCTTCGTCGAGCGCCTTGTCGAGCTTGCCGACATGCGACTGGCGGTCATATGACCACTCGCGATCCGCGTCGGTGTGGTGGACGATGCCCATGAAGCTGGCCCCGGGCCCGGCCGCCGTCCATTCCAACATCTGCAGGTCGCCGTCGGAATTGCCGAAGGCAAAGATGGGGCGCCGGCCGATGAAGTTGTTGATGCCTGCGGGCTTGCCCGGACCGTCGTCGATGAACTGGATCTTGGGCTCCTTGACCAGCACCGGCTTGCCGTCCCGCAGTTCGAACTTGGTCACGCCGGCCGAGCCGACGACCTGTTCGGGCGGGATGCCATAGACCTTCTCGGCGAAGCCGCGCATGAATTCGACGCCGCCGCCGGACACGATGAAGGTCTTGAAGCCATTGGCGCGCAGGTAGTCGAGCAACTCTATCTGCGGCTGGTAGACAAGCTGGTCGTAGGGCCTGTCGAAGCGCGGGTGGCGCGCCGTTTTCAGCCAGTCGGCTACGATGGCAGCGAACTCGTCCGTGGTGATCCCGGAATGGGTCACGGCGACCAGTTCCATCAAGCCCTTCTCGCCCGCCGCCTCGATACCTTTGGCGTCGCCGGCCAGCACCGACTTGTAGGGTTCGGCGTCCTTCCATTCGGGGTGCTGGGCCGCCATGGCCTTCACCCGGTCGAGTGCGAAGGCGGCCTGGAAGTATATCGGCTGCTCCGACCACAGCGTCCCGTCATTGTCGAAGACCGCGATCCGCTCCTCGGGCTTGACGAAATCGGGCCCGCCTTCCTGCGTGACCTTCGCCACGAAATCCGTGATCGCCGATTTCACCGCACCGTCCTTCCAGGAGGGCAGGGGGTCCGACTGCGCCAGCGCGAGGGAAAGCGCCGACAGGAGGAACAGGGGAATTGCGAGAAGTATCTGCAGCGAAGTCTTACGCAACGAGTTCATCAACTGAAGCCTCCGGTTGCACCGCTGACGCGATGCTAGCCGCTATCGGGCGAGGCCTCCAGCGCAAATTGCGGCCGCGAGCGGCTTTCGACCTAAGCATGGCATTCGTGGTTAAAGGCATATAAGGCAACGCTAATTTTCATTTTCTTTACCAGTCGCAAGCGTTCCGGAAATACGCACAAGCGAAATGCAGAATTCGCGAAACGTTCCATCTTCCCTAAGGTCACATGCCTCCCTACAGTTGCTGTAAGGAAGGAGGTCCAGCATCGGACCCGTCGTTCGAGATCGGACGGGCCTGTCTCTCAGCACTGGTTCATCCAACTGAATTCCTTCAGGAGCATGGCAATGCGAACGGGAAGCAGATTGAAGGCGATGATGGTCGCCGCGGCCAGCGTAGTGGCCATGGGAGCGGCGGTTTCGTCCGCGAGCGCGCAGGACGCTCAGAAGCCCAACATTCTGGTCATCTTCGGCGACGACATCGGCCAGACCAACATCAGCGCCTATTCGATGGGCCTGGTGGGCTACAAGACCCCGAACATCGACCGGATCGCCAAGGAAGGCATGATCTTCACGGATTATTATGCCGAAAACAGCTGCACCGCCGGCCGCTCGACATTCATCACCGGCCAAGTGTGCCTGCGCACCGGCCTGTGCAAGGTCGGTATCCCGGGTGCGACGGTGGGCCTCCAGCCGCGCGACGTGACCATAGCGCAGGCGCTCAAGCCGCTCGGCTATGCGACGGGGCAGTTCGGCAAAAACCATCTCGGCGACCGCGACGAGTTCCTGCCCACCAACCACGGCTTCGACGAGTTCTTCGGAAACCTCTACCACCTCAATGCCGAGGAGGAGCCGGAGAGGCCCTACTATCCCAAGAACGACACGGAATACGTCAAGAACAATTCGCCGCGCGGAGTGCTGCACAGCTTCGCCGACGGCAAGATCGAGGACACCGGCCCGCTCAACAGGAAGCGGATGGAGACCGTGGACGACGAGACCACCGCGGCCGCCATCACCTTCATCGAGAAGCAGGCGAAGGAAGGCAAGCCGTTCTTCACCTGGATGAACACCACGCGCATGCATGCATTCACGCACATTCGCGAATCCATGCAGGGACAGAGCGGCATGCCGGGCAACGAATATGCCGACGGCATGATCGAGCACGACGGCGACGTGGGCAAGTTGCTCAAGACGCTGGACGACCTCAAGATCGCCGACAACACGATCGTGGTCTACACGACCGACAACGGCCCCAATCAATGGTCCTGGCCGGACGCCGCGACGACCGCGTTCCGCAGTGAGAAGGACACCAACTGGGAAGGCGCCTTCCGCGTACCGGCGATGGTCCGCTGGCCGGGCCACATCAAGCCCGGCGAAGTCTCCAATCAGATCTTCTCCGGCCTCGACTGGTTCCCGACACTGCTGGCCGCCGCGGGCGATACGGATATCAAGGACCGCCTCGCCAAGGGCACCAAGCTCGGCGACAAGGAGTTCAAGGTCCACCTCGACGGCTACAACCAGCTGCCCTACCTGACCGGACAACAGCCGAAATCCGCGCGCGAGGATTTCTACTACTTCAACGACGACGGGGCGCTGGTCGCGTTCCGATTCAACGACTGGAAGCTGGTGTTCTCCGAGCAACGCGCGCCGGGTGGCTTCATCGTCTGGGCGAATCCCTTCACCAACCTGCGCGTGCCTAAAGTGTTCAACCTGCGCATGGACCCCTACGAGCGCGCCGACGTTGTTTCGGACCAGTACTACGACTGGGTGACGAAGAACGCCTATCTCGCCCAGTATGGCATCTGGAAGGTGGCTCCCTTCCTCCAGACCTTCAAGGAGTATCCGCCGAGCCAGCGGCCGGCGAGCTTCAGTATCGACCAGATGGTGGAAGCGCTGGAGAAGTCGATCCAGTAGCGCATAGGGGCATTGGCCTTGCCCAATCGCGGGAGGCCCGTTCCCGAATCTCTCGCAAGGCGCGCCATATCAGTGGTGGCGCGCCGCCCCCGTCAGCCAATCGAAATCGAGGCGACGCACACCATGACTGCACGCGACGACATCATCGATCTCGGCAAGCGCATCAACCAGTCGATCATCGGCCAGGAAGCCATGGTCGAGCGCCTCTTGCTCGGCCTCCTGAGCGACGGCCATCTGCTGGTCGAGGGCCTACCAGGGCTTGCCAAGACACGCGCCATCAAGAGCCTTGCGAAGAACCTGGATGCGACGCTGTCCCGCGTCCAGTTCACGCCCGACCTGCTGCCGTCCGACATCACCGGCTCGGAGGTCTATTTCAGCGAGGGCGGCAAGGGCGAGTTCAAGTTCCAGCAGGGACCGATCTTCGCCAATCTCGTGCTGGCCGACGAGATCAACCGCGCTCCGGCGAAAGTGCAGTCGGCCCTGCTCGAGGCCATGGAGGAACGCCAGGTGACGGTCGGGGGCGACAGCCATCAACTGCCGGAGCTGTTCCTCGTCATGGCGACCCAGAACCCCATCGAACAGGAAGGCACATACCCGCTGCCGGAAGCTCAACTCGACCGCTTCCTCATGCATCTCCAGGTGAACTACCCGGCGCGCGAGGCTGAGGCGCAGATCATGCGGCTGGTGCGCGGCGAAGAAAACAGCAGCGGCAAGTCGGGCGGACCCAAGATCGCCAAGCTCGATCCGAAATCGATCTTCGACGCGCGCAAGCAGATCGGCGCCGTGACGGTGGCCGAGCCGATCGAGAACTACATCGTGGCCCTCATCTACGCGACCCGGGAACCGGCGAAACTGGACAAGGATCTGGCCAAGTGGATCCAAGTCGGCGTCAGCCCGCGCGGCTCGATCGGCCTCGACAAGGTTTCGCGGTCCAACGCCTGGTTCAAGGGCCGGGACTATGTCACGCCGGACGACGTCAAGGCCGTGGTGCACGACGTTTTCCGCCACCGGCTGATACTGTCCTATGAAGCGCACGCCGCCGGCGTCACGGCCGATCAGGTCATCGATCGCGTCGTCGAACTGGTCGCGGTTGCCTGACGGAGGCTGTCATGGGTTTCTCCCTGTCGGCACTGGGGCGAACGAGGGGGATCAAGAGGCCTCGGGCCGGATCGCCGGACGATGCCAAGGGGGCATACGTCACGGTCGAGAGCCTGGTTGCGCTGGAGGCGGCGGCGCGCGATTTCAATTTCCTGCGCAAGCAGCCGGTCAATCGCCTGCTCGCCGGCCGCCACGCTTCCAACATGCGGGGACGCGGCCTGTCCTTCGAGGAACTGCGCGACTACCTGCCCGGCGACGACATCCGGACCATCGACTGGCGCGTGACCGCGCGAGCCGGCAAACCCTTCGTGCGCGTCTATGACGAGGAAAAGGATCGCCCGGCGTTGATCGTTGTCGATCAGCGCATGAACATGTTCTTCGGCAGCCGCCTGATGATGAAATCGGTGGCCGCCGCAGAGGCCGCCGCGCTGTGCGCATGGAGGGTGATGAACCTCGGCGACCGCGTCGGAGGGTTCGTCTTCAACGACACGCGCATCGACGAGCTCAGGCCCCAGCGCAGCCGGGAGGCGGTGATAGGACTTGCCGGCACGATCGCGCGCCAGAACTCCGAGCTGAATGCCGAACTCTCGGACCTGCGCGGCACCGGCCAGCTGGACAAGGCGCTCGAGGCCGTGGCCAACGTGGCCCACCACGACCACCTGGTGGTGGTGGTGAGCGATTTCGACGGCCATGGCGACCGCACCCGCGACCTGCTGCTAAAGCTGACCATCAGCAACGATGTGCTCGCGATCCTGGTCTACGATCCCTTCCTGGTCGAGTTGCCGGAAAAGGGACGCATCGTCGTCAGTGGAGGCGCGCTGCAGGCGGAACTGCCGTTGGGCCAGGGCAAGGTCAGGGGCGGGATCACCGAATTCGCGCGCAAGCGCGGCGACGAGCTGCTCGCCTGGCAGCGCGAGTTGGGGCTGCCCATGCTGCTGGTCTCGGCGGCCGAGGAGATCGCGCCGCAACTGCGCCGGACGCTCGGCCAACTCGCCTGGCGGCAGAGGAGGCGCTGAGCATGGAGCCCACTCAGCCGCCGCCCGATCCGATGCTGAACCTCGCGCTCAGGCACCTGGCGGACATCACCACGCCGCCGCCGGTGTCGTGGATGCCGCAGACCTGGGGCTGGGCCCTGCTCGGGATCATCGTCCTGCTGCTCGCGCTGGCGGCGGTTGTGCGGTGGTTGAGATGGCGCGCCGCCAATCGCTACCGCCGTGAAGCGCTGCTGCAACTCGACCAGATAGAGCTGAGCCTCAAGGACCCCGCAGGTCGGGGCGAGGCGCTCGTCGAAGTTCCCGAGCTGCTCAAGCGCGTCGCCCTTGCCGCGTGGCCGCGCGCCGAAGTCGCCTCGCTCAGCGGCGAGTCGTGGCTTGCCTTCCTGCGCGGACATGGCGGCAAGCAGCATTTTCCGTCCGCCGCCGACCGGCTGCTGGAGGAGGTCGAATACCGTTCGTTGGAAACCCGCAAGGCCGTCGGCGAGAGCGATGCCCGAATGCTCGTCGCCTCGGCCCGCTCGTGGATCGAGGGACACGTTGTATCAGCTTGAATACCCCTGGCTGCTTGCGTTGCTGCCGCTGCCACTGCTGATCTGGTGGCTGGTGCCGCCTTATCGGGAGGAAACGGCCGCCGTGCGGATACCTTTCTTCGGCGAAGTCGCCGAAGCCGCCGGGGTGATGCCGACGCAAGGCTCCGTCGTGCCGCGCAAGAACTGGATGCAGCGGCTGCTCGCTCCGCTCTGCTGGCTGCTCATCCTCCTGGCGCTGGCACGGCCGCAATATGTCGAGCCACCTATTACCAAGACCGAACCGCAGCGGGACCTGATGCTTGCGCTCGATCTCTCTCAGTCCATGGAGACGCGCGACTTTCGCGATCCCTCGGGACAGATCGAGCCCAGGGTGGATGCCGTCAAGCAGGTGGTCGGCGATTTCGTCAAACGCCGCCAGGGCGACCGGATCGGCCTCATCGCCTTTGGTGATGCTCCCTATCCGCTCGTGCCCTTCACGCTCGACCATGGCACCGTCCAGACCATGATCGGGGGCGCGCTTCCCGGCATGGCAGGCCCAAGGACCGCGCTCGGCGACGCCATTGGCCTCGCCATCAAGATGTTCGCCGACAGCAAGGCGCCCGAAAAGGTGCTGGTGGTGCTGACCGACGGCAACGACACGGCAAGCCGCATGCCGCCGGACCGGGCGGCCGACATCGCCAAGCAGAACAAGATCGTCATCCATACGGTCGGCATCGGCGATCCCAACGCGGAGGGAGAGGACAAGCTGGACACCGGCGTGTTGCAGAAGATCGCAACCGCCACCGGCGGGCAATATTTCTTCGGCCAGGACCAAGACCAGCTCGCCCAGATCTACGCCACGCTGGACCGGATCACGCCCGCCAACCAGGAGACCCTGTCCTGGCGGCCCAAGATCGAGCTGTTCATCTATCCGCTCGGCGCAGCGCTGGTCTTGCTGCTCGCCTACCACCTGATCGAATGGGGATGGACCTCGCTGCGCAGCGAGGCTTCCGAAGCGGGGAGGTCGGCATGATCAGCGACTTCCACTTCCTCCGACCCTGGTGGCTGCTCGGCCTGCTCGCGGCGGCCGCACTGGTGTTTCTGGTATCGCGCCGGAGCGATGCCCGCGCCAGGTTGCAGGGGCTGATCGCCCCGCATCTGCTCGACCATCTCCTCATCGACCGGCAAAGCACGCAGCGCTGGCGTCCCGTGCACTACATGGCCGTGCTGACCGCGCTCGGCGCCATCGCCATGGCGGGACCGACATGGCAGAAGCAGCAGCCGCCATTCGTCGAGGACCGGGCGCCGCTCGCTCTCGTCATCGACCTGTCGCCGACGATGGACGCGATCGACATCACGCCGAGCCGCCTCGAGCGGGTGAAGCTCAAGGTCCACGACCTGTTGAAGCTCAGGGCCGGGGCCCGCACCGCCGTGTTCGCCTATGCCGGGTCCGCCCATATGGTTCTCCCGCTCACCGACGACGCGGAACTGGTGAAGACCTATGTCGACGCGCTGCAGACCAGGATTATGCCGGTGCAGGGCAAGGACACGGCGAAGGCGCTGGAAGCCGTAGAGGCGGGGCTCGCCAATGAAGAAGTGCCGGGAACCCTGCTGTTCATGACCGACGGGGTGGAACAGGCGGCCTTCGATGCATTCAAGCGCCACAGTGGCAACAACGAGATCATGGTGCTGGGCGTCGGCACTGCCGAGGGCGGGCCTGTCAAGACGGGCGAGGGCGAGTATCTCTCGGATGGCGGTGGCCGCGTGATCGCCAAGTTGGATGTCGACCAACTGAACGCGCTCGGGCGCGAAACCGGCGTTCGCGTCGCCACCGTTTCGATGGACGACAGCGACATCCGCTGGATCGCGCAGCGCACCCGCACGCATCTGGAGTCCAAGCTGGCCGAGGGCCAGACGCGCTGGCTGGATTTCGGCTGGTGGCTGACAATTCCGATCGCCCTGATGAGCGCGTTCTGGTTCCGCCGCGGGTGGACGGTGCAGTGGGCATTGGCCGCGATGATCGCAGCTGCGGGTTTACCCGGACGGGCGGAAGCGGCCGAATTCGACTTCGCCGGCATGTGGCTGACGCCGGACCAGCAGGGACGTATCGCCTACGATAAGGGCGACTATGCTGCTGCGGCTGCCCATTTCGCCGATCCGATGTGGCGCGGCGTCGCCTACTATCGCGCCGGCAAGTTCGGCGAGGCCGTCGATGCCTTCGCCCAGGTCAGCACGGCCGAGAGCTATTACAACCAGGGCAACGCGCTCGCGCATCTCCAGAAGCTCGACGAGGCGGTGGCCAGCCTGAAGGAGGCCCTGAAGCTGAGGCCGGACTGGCCCGAGGCCAAGGCCAATTTGGCCATTCTAGAGAAACTGATCCAGGACCAAAAGGACGAGGAACAGGAACAGCAGCAGGATCCCAATGAAAAGCCCGACCAGGTCCAGTTCGACGACAAGGGCAAGAAGGGCAAGGCGGGAGAGGTCGATCTCGCCCAGCAGACTGCGGACATGTGGATGCGCAACATCCAGGTGACGCCGACGGACCTGCTCGCCCGCCGCTTCGCGCTTGAGGCTGGGGAGGCGGAAAAATGATGGCCGTTCGCCTCCTGTGCCTGTTCTGCCTGCTCGTCGCGTCAGCGGTGGCGGCACGCGCGGCCGATCCGGTCGTGCGGGTCGAAATCCTCACGAAGCCGCCCATCGTTGCCGGCCAGCAGGTGCAGGTGCAGGTCGACGTTCTCGTGCCGAACTTCTTCATGTCGCCGCCGCAGTTTCCGGCGCTCGACATCCCGAACGCTATCGCGATCCTGTCCGACGAGCGTGCCCAGAACCTGGTGGAGACGATCAACGGCGAGGCCTACGCGGGCATCAGCCAACTCTACATCGTCACGCCGCAGGTTGCCGGCGAATACACAATTCCTTCGGCGACGATCACCTTCGCCTATGCCGCGATCCCCGGCCAGCGGTCCGACGGCAGCGTCACGTTGCCACCGACGAAATTCACAGTCACGGGAGCGCCCGGTGCCGAGGGGACACAGGCGGCGGTCGCCAGCGTGCTCACCGTCGAGCAGTCGCTCGACGTCGATCCGGCACGGCTCAAGGTCGGCGACACGCTGGTCCGGACGGTTACGGTCAATGCACAGGGGATGCGGGCGATGATGATCCCCGTTCCCGATTTCACGGCGCCGGAGGGTGTTCGCCTCTATCCGCACGATCCCGTACTTTCCGACAAACAGGGCGACGGACGCGGACCGGCCGGCGCCATGCGCGTGGATCGCGTGACCTATGCCTTCGAAAAGCCGGGCAGCTACGTTCTGCCGGCGGTCGAGGTCTCCTGGTACGACCCGGCGGCGGGCAAGCAGGAGGTGGCGCGTGCTCCGGAGGTCACCGCGGTCGTGACCGATGCCGCGGCCTTCAAGCCGGCGATTGCCCCGCCTGCCGAGGCCAGCGATGACGCACCCCAGCCCTGGCGCGACTGGTTGGGCTATCTGCCCTGGGCGGTCGCGGGTCTGGCGGCGCTCACATTGTTGGCCTGGTTCGCAAGGCGGGCCTGGCCGCGCCTGCACGAGTGGCTGGAGAACAGGCGGCTGGAGCGGCAGAACTCCGAGGCGACATTCTTCGAACTGGTCGGGCACGCCGGCCGTTCGGGCGATCCCGCCGCCATCTATGCGCGGCTGGATTCCTGGGCACGCCGGGCAGGCGCGATACCGATCGGAGCCTGGCTCGCCAGGAACGGCGATGCGGCGGCGCTCTCGGAATTCGAGCGCCTCGAGAAATCGGTGTATTCGGGGAAGCGCGAGGCGCGGTTCGACGCGCAGGCACTGCTGGCCGGGCTTGCTGCCGCAAGGCGGAATTGGCTGGCGAAGGAACGGCCCGAGGCTGCGGCCCGGCCTGCGCTGCCCGAGCTGAACGCCTGATCTCCAGTCCCGCACCGGCACCTGACGCGGCAGCCAACCCGCCGTCTCTTCGTCTCCCTTGCGCGCCGCAACGGGCATCGTTGCCCCTCGGTTACCGTTACAGGCTGGCATTGCACAGGCTTACGGGACAAGCTCGAAGCTGGGACGACATTCGTCCGCGTCGCATCCAACGGCGAAAATCGTTGCCTGCCAGTTCGACTGGATTGCAGTTCCAGCAGGGCTACCGCGATGTCACAAGAAGCCGATCAAAATCGCCGCGGATTTACGAAGCTGATGCTCAAGCTGCCCAACTTGCGCGCCGATCTCAAACTTCTCGCCCTGCAGAACGAGCACTTCATGGGGCTTTGCGGCGCCTATGACGAAGCCACCGCCACGCTGGAGCGACTGCGGAAGAGCGACAGCCAGGCAGATGCCGACATGATCGCCGAATACGAGGCGATATGTGTCGACATCGAGCGCGAAGTCATAATGATGACAGCCAAGTAAGCTAATCTTGCCCTCGCCGTGACAGGCCGCTTCCCTTACGGAAGAAAACAGTTTGAACCTCGCCCGGAATTCTGAAACACTCCTCAGTGGGATGCGGGACGGCGGGAAAACTTGGGCACTGACTGATCAGACTTGATTTCAGTACAAGGTCGAGGTTGCGCCATGACACGCCAATTTCGTGCCGAGATGTACGGCGACGTATCGGCCGTGGAAGCCAGAGATGAACTGCAAAGACTGATCGACGACCCCGATTTTCATTGCAGCGACCGCAACAAGAAGTTCCTCACCTTCGTCTTCGAGGAAACGCTGCGGGGCCAGGGCACTTCGATCAAGGCCTATTCCATAGCAGTCGACGTGTTCGGTCGTCCGCCGAGCTTCGACCCCGCGGCCGATCCGATCGTGCGCATCGAGGCGACGAGGCTCCGCACGGCGCTTGCGCACTACTACGACCAGTATCGCCACCGCAGCGACATCCGCATCGAGCTTCCCAAGGGCCACTACTCTCCGGTGTTCCTGCGGAACGGCAACACCGAGCTGGGACCCGAAACCGCCCAACCGGCTCCCCGTCCGGCACCGACCAAGACAGAGATGCGTGTCTTGGGTTGGCAGCAGATCGGCCTGCTCGGCGCGCTTGCACTCGCGGCCGTCGTCGGCGCCACGGCGCCCCGTCCCTTCGGCCCGAGCACCGTCTCGGAGCAACCGTCCATATCGATCGATCTTGCGTCACCGGTCAGCGAGGCCGACGACGAGGCTCGTGCCATTCGCGACGGGCTGGTTTCGGCGTTCGCCCGCTTCCAGTCATTCCGCATCGTTGGGGAGCGGTCGGCGTCCGCCCCGGTGGGGGAGGCTGTTGCTCCCTATCTTTCGAGGGAATCCGACTACGGCCTTCGCATCAGATATGAGAAGCGAGCCGGTGAGCGCTCAGTCGCCTGGGAACTCGTCGACCGTCCCACGGGCGATGTGTTGCGGGCAGGCGAGGAGCGCCTCCCGTTCGACCGCGACGGATCGGCGGACACGACGGAGGAATTCGTCGCGCGCCTCACGGCAAGGCTGGCCTTGGCGCAGGGCGTGGTCAACACCGTCGAGACGGTCCGGGAACTAGATCGCTCTTCGCTCGGCAATGGCTGCATCCTGAGGGCCAACATCGCCCTGCGAACCGAAGAGCAAAGCGAATTGGTGCAGGCCAGGCGATGCCTCGAGCAGACGTTGAGGATCCGCCCGAACGATGCTGGTTCCCATGCGCAACTGGCCGTCGTGCTGCTTGAACTGGACCACGAATATCCGCCCGGGCGGTTGACCGACCTGGCGGCTGAGGAAGCCCAGCGGGCGCTGGTCCTCGCTCCGGATTCGGATCGCAGCCACTACGCGCAGATGACCACCCAGTATCGGCTCGGACATGTCCGTGCCGCGATCCTCGCGGGGCGCCGCGCGCTCGAGCTCAACCCGTACAACATCGTCACCAAGGCGAGGCTGGGCAGCATCCTCTTTGCGACGGGCCACTGGGACGAAGGGGTGATCCTGGCGCGTCAGTCAGCGCGGTTCGACTTCTTCGCAGCACTCCCGGCCGAGACGACGCTCGCCCTGGACGCCTACCGTCGCGAGGATTACCAGGCGGCGGCCGACCGGCTGCAGCATTTCGCCGGCGGCCAGTGCCATCACGCCAGCCTGCTCACCATAGCCGCTCTGGGCGAACTCGGGCGGCAGGAGGAAGCCGCCGAGGAAATCGACAGGATGAGGAAGGGACGGCCCGATTTCGAGCAGAGCCTCGCGACCGATCTGTCGAGATGGAATCTCGAGCCGGCACTCGCCGAGCGGCTGCAGGCGGGCCTGGCCAAGGCCGGGATTGCGACAGCGGTGCCGGCGGCGTCCACCGCCAGGGCTGACACCCCGGCAACGAAAGGCAAATCCTGATCGTCCTGCCGTCCGATCTTAAGGCTGCGTGCCCGATTGTTACGGTAACATACTGGCAAAACGTATTTTCCTGGACAACCATGGCGCACCGCCGTGCCGACCATGCGGATGCTGCAGCCTAGCCAGGAGTCGAATGATGATTGATCCTAGGAAATCGTGGATCGCACTTGGGGCCTCGCTCGCCCTCACTCTCTTCAGTACCGCATCAGTTTACGCGCAGACGGCCGCCGCCCCGGCGCCCGACGCGGCAACCGCACCCGCATCGGCCGACGCCGCCGACAGCGACGAGGGCCCGCTGACCGAGGACGAGATGGAGGTGCTGGTAGCGCGCATCGCGCTCTATCCGGACGATCTCGTCGCCGTCGTGCTCGCCGCCTCGATCTATCCGCTCCAGGTCGTGCAAGCATCCCGCTATCTCGAAGACGTCAAGAAGAACCCGGACCTCAAGCCCAGCGACAAATGGGACGGCAGCGTCATCTCGTTGCTGAACTACCCCCAGGTCGTGAAGATGATGAGCGACGACCTGGACTGGACGCAGCAGCTGGGTGACGTCGTCGCCACCCAGCAGAAGGACGTGCTGGTCGCGATCCAGCAGTTGCGCGACCAGGCGGTCGACAAGGGTGTGCTGAAGTCGGGCGACAAGGTCGTCGTCACCCAGGAGAAGGACAACGTCGTCATCAAGTCCTCGGACCCGCAGACCATCTACGTCCCCACATATCCGCCGGAGATGCTCTACGAGCCGAACTATGTCTATCCGCCCAACCCGATCGTCTACGATTCCTACCCGTCCTACTATTATCCGACGGCTCCCTATTGGGCAGGCTTCATCACCGGCGCAGCGTTCGCGGCGATCGTCGACTGGGACAATTGGGGATCGTGGGGCGGCGACATCGATATCGACATCGACAACATCAACAACCGCTTCGATTTGGACTTCGACAAGATCGACGTAGACAAGCTCAACCTCGACAAGCTCAAGAACGTCGATTTCCGCAACATCGACCGGTCACAGCTGAACTTGAAGAACATGAACGTCGACCGGACGAAGCTGGCGCAGAACCTCAAGGCTCGCGACGGCAACAACCTCGCCCAGCGCGCGAAGGACAGGCCGGGTGCCGGAACCAAGGTCTCAACCCGTGCCCATGACCTCAAGGGCAAGGACGTTCGCAAGAACGTGGCGGACGGTCTGAAGAACAAGCCGAACGCCAAGCTTCCCAAGCCGCCAACGCAGAAGGCAAATCGGCCCGCACAGCGCGACCAGGTGCGCAAACCGACGGGCAGCGGCAAACCTTCGGTACAGCGCGTTACGCAGAAGAAGACCGGGGCCAACCGTCCGGCGGCTCGCCCGGACAACCGTCCGCGCCAGCCTTCGGCCATGGGCAACCCCAACCGGGGCCGGACGACCATGAACCATTCCAACCGTGGTTCGATCAGCCGCGGTGGTGGCGGGTTCCACGGCGGCGGTGGTGGTCGCGGTGGCGGCGGCAGGGGTGGCGGCGGCAGGCGCTAGTCAGGACGCTGCCGACCAGTCGCAATCCGAAGAGATTCAAGGAGAATGAAGATGAAACGCCAGTTGATAGCGATGGGAGTTTCCCTCCTGGTCTTCGCGAACTCCGCTGCACTTGCCCAGGACACCAAAGACGTTGACAATTTCGATGTCTACATCGGGGAAAAGGCCCCTGAATTCGCCGACGTCAACGCGCTCGTCGACAAGTTCAAGGCCGGCCTGCAGGCAGGAGACAAGGGCGCCGTGGCCACCTTGCTCGGCCTGGACCCGAAGGTGGTCAACGACTCCAAGGATATCGCCGACAGCTTCCCCGAGATCCAAGCCCAGGCGGCGCAATCCGTCCTCGTTCAGGAGGCCGCCCCGGATCGCCGGATCCTCGTGCTCGGCGACCTGGCATGGCCTTTCCCGTTCCCGATCGTCAATGAGGCCGGCAAGTGGTCATTCGACACCGAGGCGGGGCTCGAGGAGGTCGTCAACCGCCGCATCGGCGAGAACGAACTCAAGGCTATTGCGGTGGCGCGCGCCTATGTCGATGCGCAGGAGACGTACCGCAAGACCGACTGGGACGAGGACGGCGTGCTCGAATACGCACAGAACCTGGTCTCGACGCCCGAGACCTATGACGGACTCTACTGGCCATCCGGCGACGGCGTGCCCGAGAGCCCGGCCGGCCCGTTCGTCGATACCAGCGAGTTGCAGACGCCCGAGGACGGCTACTTCGGCTATCGCTACCGCATCCTCAAGAGCCAGGGCGACAACATTGCCGGCGGCGCCTACGACTACGTCATCAACGGCAACATGATCGCCGGCTTCGCGCTCGTCGCCACGCCCGCCCGCTACGACCGCACGGGAGTGATGACCTTCGTCGTCAATCAATACGGCACCGTCTACCAGAAGGATCTCGGCCCGGATTCGAGCAAGGTGGCCGCCGACATGAAGAGCTTCAACCCCGACGACAGCTGGGATGTCGTCGAGGAGCCGGGAGACGACTGACGGCTCTGCGGATCGCGGACTGTGGCTTCTATGCAAGGCTCGGCACGAATCCATCGACGGAGCCTTCCAGTTGCTGGAATTTGAGCATGTTTGAATGCACCCTCTCGAGGGTCGTGAAGGGGATTCTCCACATCGCGGAGAAACGGCCCGGTCGGAAACGGCGCCGGTCCAGCTGTTTTCTGTTCGGCCAAGTTCGTCGAGGAGGGACGCAGTGCCTAGATTCAGCCTGGTTGGCACGAGCCGCGCGCCGGTCGCCGCGGCGGCTTTGTTCACATTGTCGCTTTCGCACGCGGCCCGAGCGGACGAAGGCGGCATCAGCTTCTGGCTGCCGGGTCTCTATAGCAGCTTCGCCGCGACGCCTGCGGAACCTGGCTGGTCGTTTGCCACGATCTACTACCACCCTTCGCTTAGTGCCGGCGCCGACAAGGGCTTCCCCCGCGGCGGGCAGGTCGACGTCGGCATAGAGGGGCGAGGCGATCTCGTCGCCTTCGGTCCCACCTATACGCTGGCCCAGCCCGTATTCGGCGGCCAACTATCGTTCAGCGTTCTGGGTATCGGTGGCCGCAACCAGGCTACGGTCGATGCGACGTTCACGGGTCCGAACGGCAATCAGATCTCGGGCGAAAGATCCGAGGCGCTGACTGCCTTCGGCGACGTCATCCCTCAGGCGACGATGAAATGGAACGACGGTGTCAACAACTACATGGCCTATGCAGCAGCGGGCATCCCAGTGGGGGCGTACGATCCGGATCGCCTGGCCAATCTCGGCCTCGGGCACGGCGCATTCGACATGGGCGGCGGTTACACCTACCTCGATTCCCAGACAGGGAGGGAAGCTTCCGTCGTTTTAGGCTTCACCTACAATTTCGAGAACCCGGACACCGACTACCAGAGCGGCATCGATGCCCATATCGACTGGGGTGCGTCACAGTTCCTGAACAAGCAACTATTCGTCGGCGTTGCCGGCTACTACTACCAGCAGCTCACTGGCGACAGCGGCGACGGCGCCACACTCGGCGATTTCAAATCGCGCGTCGCCGGCATCGGGCCGCAACTCGGCTATCTGTTCCCGATCGGCGAAAAGATGCAGGGCGTGGTAAGTGCCAAGGCCTATTGGGAGTTCGCGGCCCAGAACCGGCCCGAGGGCTGGAACGCATGGCTGACCTTCGCCATTTCGCCGGCGGCCCCGAAAACGAACTAGGCCGCCGCCGGCATTCCGTCGGAATGCCGCCTGTTCCACAGGGGCAGACTCGGCTGTCTCCGCTACTCTTTCGGGAACAGGAAGGTGATGGTGCTCCGGATGCCCCAATCCGGGCTGCCCTCGGGGCCGTCGAGATAGACCTTGCCGCCGATCTGCAGGCTGACGGGCTGTTTGCCGAAATGGGTCACTTTCGAGATGTCGAGGTTCAGCGGCACCGTCCACTGTTCGGCGGTCCAGTCGTAGGTCGACTCCGAATTGGCTGTTAGCGTCACGCCCTCTCCGAGCGCGTAGGACACGAATGGCTGCAGGAAGGTCTGGTTGACGTCTGCCCTGTCATCGTCGCCCGCGACGGACCAGATGTGGTTCGCGAGCACTCCGAAGGTCCAGCCATGTTCCTGTATCAGCGCCACGCCTGTCGGACCCACGCCCCACTTCTCGGTGCCGAGCATGTCGTCGGTCGCGGTGGGGAGCAGGAACGCGGGGCCCACGCCCCAGATCAATCCGCCCGGGCCGGGCGCCTTGGGCGACAGGAACAGGCTCTGGGTGATGTCGCCGAGGCCGAAGGGGTCGCCCGGAAGATAGTCCCGGTAGGCGAGCGGCACGATGGTGCGTGAGATCAGGTTCCAGTCTTCGCTGAGCGAAAACGGAATGACCGGTTGAACGTTGAGCGTATAGCCGAAGCCATCGCCGTCGGCCCCCGCGCCATAGTCGAAATTGCTCTGGAACGGAACGCTGATCAGGCTCGCGACCGGGTTTGACAGCTTCTTTGCGAGTTCGTCGGCGTCCTCGGCGAAAGCTACACCGGATAGGAGGGGAACAAACGCAACAATGCCTACCAAGAGCCGCATCGATAGAAGTCTCCAGCCGAGGTGAATTCGTTCAGCGGCCAGGCCCGTGCCGGGCCGCCCGCGGATCACGAACGATCAGAACTGCACCACCAAGCCGATGATTGGTCCCTGCTGCACCACGTCGAAGGCGAAGCCGTCGTCGTTGCTGTAGTCGACGCCGAGGGCGCGGTAGCCCGCAACTGCCGAAAAGCGCTCGTTGAACCGATAGCCGAGGACGCCTGCAACATCCCAATCGATGTCGGCCGCGCCGGCGCCGACAAACCCCCAACCTGTCAGGTAGAATTCGGGCGTGATCTGGTAGGTTCCGCGCACGCCGACCAATCCGTCGACCCAGGTTGCGCCGTCGCTTTGCGAGACCCCGTCGAGCACACCACCGCTGAAGGAGATTTCGGTGTCGACCGACCAGATCCTGGCGCCGCCGGCGATTTCGAGCCGCCCGGAGGGACCATCGAGCACGGCGTAGCCGGCACCCAGCATGGTCATGAAGGTCTCGGACGAAACGTCGACCGAGCCGGCCACTATCCCTCGCGGGGTGGCGGCGGATCCCGAGATCTTCACGTAGCTCAGGTCGTTGAAGAAGCTGTAGCGGTCGTAGCGCGCTTCGCTGATCGCCATCGCGCCGAAATCGAGGTGATCGAAGATGTCGCTGAAACTGGCATCGACATGCACCGGGGGCAGTCCGAACTGGTCCATGTCTCCGGATAATCCCGCCGCCCAGAAATAGGGGGCGATGGTGAAGGTCCAGCCGCTTTCAGTGGTGACTTGTTGAACCTCGGGCGCGACCGGCGTGTAGACGTCGGCTGCATTGGCACCAGTCGCCAACAGCGCTGCTCCGGCGAAGGCCAGTGCGCAAACGATAGTCTTCATGAATTCCCCTCCGGCACTTGTGCCCACCCTCAGCGCTCCATGCGCTTGCGATTGGACCGAACAGAATTCTACCTGTCTCCCCCGTTACTTGTCTGCGTAACCTTCCATTGAAGGTAACCTAAGTGCTGGTAGCTTACGAGAAAATTTCACCGGTGCGGCTGCCAGGCGATTGCGTTCGCCTGGGCATTGTCACCGCAAAAGCACAGTGGGGTAACTGCTTAGAACGTGGGCATTAAGGGATGGATCGAGTGCCGGCGAGTTCTTCATTTCCGACCTGGCATGTCCCGTCAGATGGACAGGCTGCTTGCGCCCCTCGGCTCGCCTTTGTTCACCCTCGCATGCATGCCGTGCCATGCCGGTTCCTTCGACCGCGCCCAGCAATAGTAGAGCAGGAACGATCCGATCGCGTAGGGCTGGAGGATATCCACCTCGAAGAAGGAGCGGATGACGAGCAGGGCTAGCAACCCCGTCAGCAGCAGCGCCTCCCGCGCGTCGCGCTCGTTGAGAAGCCGGACGATGCAGAGGCGGAGGGTGGCGAGCAGCGGCAGCACGACGGCGATGGCGCCGACATAGCCGAGTTCCACCAGCGCCTCGATATAGGTGTTGTGGAAATGGAAGCCGGTTCGCGAGGCGATGTAGAACTCGCTCCATAGGCGCTCCGCTTCGGAGAAGCCCTGCACCCAATAGGCATAGTAGCCGACGCCCAGCACGGGCGCGAAAGAGGCTGCCCTCAGCCCCTCCTGCCAGAGATAGGTGCGCCCGGTAAGGGTCGAGTCCTTGCCGAACGCCGCCAGCACCATGTCGACGACGCCGGCGTTGAGGGCCGCGAACACGGCCACGAATGCCAGCATCGCGCCTGCGGCGAAGAATATCCGGCGGTGATTTGGAGTGAACGCACCGAGCCCGGCTATGGCGATGACCATGATGATCGCGACCGGCGTGGCGAGCATCGAGGTGGCGGATTGCGACATCACGAGAAGCGTTGCCGCAAGCAGGACGATGCCGGCGGCCGCGAGCCGCGCCAGGCGGCTGCGGGTCATGAACAGGGCATAGTAGGAGCTGAAGAGGATGCCCAGGGAGGCATAGAAACCGAGTTGGTTCTTCGAGCCGAAGGCGCCGACGAAACTGTAGGTTCCGTCCAGCGCGTCATAGACCGAGCCGCCGAACAGGATCGAGTAGACCAGGACGAGGGCGACACCCGCCATCGCACCGATGCAGAGGGTGCGCGCATCGATCACCCTGGCGGCGATCGCCGCGCAGACGACATGCGTCGCAAACTGGATCGCCGCGCGGGCAGTCACATCGGGCGCGTCCGACCAGAAATAGGACAGGCAGGCGATCAGCGGGAAGGCAAGAAGCTGCGGCGAACGGGCGAGGCGCCCAAGCGTGAAGCGATAGTCGACGAAGACCAGCGGCAGCCAGACCGCGTAGTACATGAGGATGGAAATCTGGCCCAGCCGGAACGAATAGGCGAAGACGAAGAACGACACGGCCACCGCGAAAGCGCCATAGAGCGTGTTGGAGCCGGGAGAGACCAGGGCGGATTTTCTGATGCGCATCCGGCGCCTTCCGTCTTCGCTTTGCAGCCGGAACCGGTCTAGCGGACCGGCACGTCGACGCGCTGGACCTTGATCACGTCGCCCGGCAGCACCGGCGTGTCCTCGGCGGCAGTGATCTCCTTCGTCTCGTCGCCGGTCTTGCGGACCAGCACGTAGGAGAGCGACTGCCCGTCGCCGGCTGCGTTCATGGCGGCAGGGGCCAGGCCGACGGCTTCGGCTATCAGGCCCTTCTGGGTCCTTGCCTTCAGCGCAACGGCGTTCAGCTCGGCCACGACCTTCTGCCGTTCGACAGCCAGCTCGGACTCGGTGTCGTTGCGCAGGTCGATCGCGTCCTGCTCGGCCTTGCTGATGTCCTGTTTGGCGCGAAGGATCGCCGTTTCCAGGTCGAGCACCTTGCCCTCCGTTTCGGCGATGGCGCGCTCGGTCGAAAGCACTCGGGCATTGGCCACGAGGCCCTTCTGGGCGAGCGACCCGATACCGCTCAGCTCCTTCCTGGCCAGTTCCGCCTGGCGCTTCTGGGTCTCAGTTTTCTGACCGAGCGACTGAATCTCGCTCTCCAGCAGCTTCTTGAGGTTGTCGAGGGCCTCCAGCCTGAGCGACACCTTCTTCTGCCGGGCCGCCATGATCGCGGTCTGGTCGGCTACCATGTCGGCCACCTGAGGCAGGGAGGCGATCTCCTGCGGGGCAACGACCGCGGACTTGCCGGCAAGCTCGGCATCGATCCTGGTCCTCGCCACCATCAGCCTGAGTTGCTCGTCGGAGAGCACGTCATAGCTGCCCTTGGCGGTGATCACGTCGCGTTCGGCCCGCGCGCCGGCATCGGCGCCGCGCCGCAGCCCGCCGGCGATGGAGATCGCCTTGAGCACGGTGAGTTCGGGCGCATAGGCGTACTGGCCGGGCGTCTGGATATCCCCGGAAATGTAGAATGGACGATACTGCGCCACCTCGACCGAAGCCTCGGGCCGGTCGGAAAGGCCGAACTTCTCCTGCAGCGTCTTGCCGATCGTCTCTGCGATCTCGGCAGTCGTCTTGCCGGTCGCAGGCGTTTCGCCGATGAAGGGCAGCGAGAGCTTGCCGGACGGCCCTACCGTGTAGTCGCCGCTGACTGCCGACCAGTCGCGAAACGTGCCTTCCACGGTCTGCCACTCGACGACGCGTATGGTCAGCTTGTCCTGGCTGCCGAGCTGGTATTCCCCAGCCTGCGCCGAGGTCGCGACGAGCAATGCCGCGAGGCCGGCGACGGCGCCGAGCCGGGCAAGTCTCTTGTTTGCTGAAGTGAGGTGCGAACTCAAATCGGTGATCCATTCCTTGGCCGCGGCAATCCAGGCCAGCGGCGGGGGAGATGCTGCGCGCCCCTCGAGCGCAGCCTCGATCTGCGACAGGTCAGTAGCTGCCGCGCGACATGCAGACGGCCGGAACCGTCTTCAGAATGATGCGGATGTCCTGGGCGAGCGACCAGTTCTCCACATAGTGACGGTCGAACGCCACGCGACTGTCATAGGACACGTCGTTGCGGCCGCTTACCTGCCAGAGGCCCGTCAGGCCGGGCCGGGACGTAAGGTAGAACACGGCGGACTTGCCGTAGTAATCGAGCTCGTCACGCACCACCGGCCGCGGACCGACGATGCTCATGTCGCCGAGCAGGATGTTGACGATCTGCGGAAGCTCGTCGAGGCTCAGCTTCCGCAGGACGCCGCCGACGCGGGTGACGCGAGGGTCGTCCTTGAGCTTGCGGGTCGCCTCCCACTCGGCCTTGGCATCCGGGTTGTCGCGAAAATGGCTCGCCATGACGGCATCGCCATCGGGCACCATCGTGCGGAACTTCAGGCAGCGGAAGACGCGGCCACCCCGCCCGATGCGGCGGTGGCCGTAGAAGACCGTCCCTCCATCCGAGAGCTTCACCAGAAGCGCAATCAGGATGAAGAGCGGGCTCAGGACGACAAGACCAGCAGCGGCACCTGCGATGTCGAATGCGCGCTTCGCGGGGCCACCCAGTGGGGGAGCGATCTCCCCGCCAATACATCGAGGGTCCAAGCTGGTCGACTTGGCTATTTCACTCATGCTGCAACTCCAATCGGTCAACGAATTGCCGCGGCGACCATATCGTCGTCATGCTGCGTCGCAACACACGTTTTTTTGGCGCGTGAAACAATAGCCTCAATCAATGGCGAATGATTGATCACGATGCGCACAAGGAATGCGCAATGTGACAGCTTTGTGGCCAAGAACACAATATTTCAGCGATTTCTCATATACGAATTAACTGGCAAGTGTTGGAAGAATAGGCAGGCGATATTTTGCGTTCGCCTGACGCGATGGGAAAACTAACATGGAATGTTACTATCCATTCGCTTTCTCGATAACTTATTCTGCAAGAAGGCACGCGCGAACGACAGGATTTTCGACGCAGCGGCTGAATCTCGGTGCAATGCAGCATGGCCGATGACTCGACGCGGAAGGCTGTTTGGCTTGCTGACTGCTGGACCGCTCAATATAATGAAAGCTCGTTTTTCCGATTGATCAGCCTGCGCATCGCGAGATCGCCGGCGTCCAAATAAATGGGAGGGACGGGCGCGGGCGAGAGCTTGCGTGGGCTAGGGGAGCTGCAAGTAACATGGCGTTGAAATCGGCGCCGGTGTCTGGATTCTGACGGGCAACGGGGATGACACTACCGAAATTCCTGCTCGGAATGGCGATCGTGATCGCGATCGTGGCGCTGTGGTCCTATCTGGATGCTGCCAGCTGGGGCACGATCTTCCTGCGCGTCATCATCTGCGCCGTGATTCTTCAAGTCGGATACTTCCTGGTCATCCTCGCCATGGTCCTTCGCAGCGAGCCGAAGTCGGCCGAGGTGCAGGAAGCCGCAAAGCCTGCCGTCGATCCGGCTCCCGTCGTGTCTGGTGACGACCTGACGCCGAAGGGCTCCAACTGACGGCCCGATCGCTCGCCGGGCGGCGTTCCCGACGTCCAGTATAGCTTTTTGTGACCCTTTTTCGGGCACGGGCGGACAAGGACTACTCTGCGCCTGCGACGGCCACCGATCACGAAATGAAGATGTGAGCGAGACCTTGTCCAGTAAAGCGGCGGGCTGTTGCGCCGGCGCGTCTGGGCGCCGAACGTCAAACTTCGTAACAAAAGTTGGGGTTCCCTTGTTCGCACCTGCAATATAGCTCTTGCGCCGGCGGGTAATGACGGAAAGGCTACCGGACGTGAACGGAACCGACGTCTGCGTCATCATCGCTGCGCGCAACGCAGCGGACACGATTGCCACGGCGATCGGCTCGGCACTGCGCGAGCCGGAGGTTGCCGAGGTGGTCGTCGTCGATGACGCATCCACGGATATGACTGAAGCTGCTGCCCGCGGCGCCGACGACGGCACGGGCAGGTTGCGGGTCGTGCGGCTCGACGTCAATCGCGGCCCGTCCCATGCGCGCAACATGGCGATCGGCTGCTCGCGCGCACCGCTCATCAGCATCCTCGATGCCGACGACTTTTTCCTTCCCGGGAGGTTCCGCAGCCTCATCGCTGGCGCCGACTGGGATCTGGCAGCCGACAACATCGTCTTCGTTCGGGGAGGCAAGCCCGGCGACGCACTTGCCGCGGAGATCAAGGCTTTCGAAGCGGAACCGACCTTCCTGGGGATCACTGAATTCGTGGCTGGCAACATCTCCCGCCGTGGCGCCCGGCGAGGCGAACTCGGCTTCCTCAAGCCGGTGATGAGGCGCGCCTTCCTTGAGGCGCACGGGCTTGGCTACGAAGAGTCGCTGCGGCTGGGCGAGGATTATGCCCTCTATGCACGGGCGATGCTCGGCGGCGCGCGCTTCAAGCTGATCCGATCCTGCGGCTATGCCGCGGTGGTGCGCAGCGATTCCCTCAGCGGGCGGCACCGCACCGAAGACCTGCGGCGCCTTGCCGACGCCGATCTGGCGCTGCTTGCGATCTCGGGCCTTGCGCCGGAGACGAGAACGGTGTTGCGCCGGCATGAACGTCATGTGCGGAACAAGTACCGCCTGCGCCGGTTTCTCGACCTCAAGGCGACCAGCGGGCCAGGCGATGCACTTGCATTCGGGCTCGCATCGCCGGCAAACTTCCTTGCGGTCGCGCAAGGCGTGGCGATGGACAAGCTCGAGCCCCTCGGGCGACGTCTGCGCCCTGCGCGGGCCGACAGTGGACTGCGCTATCTGATGCACGGCCGGGCGACCGCCGGCGAAAACGCAGGCGCGTCCTGAACACGGACCTTGGCACGGGACAATCGCATGGCCTCGCTCTTCAACTTCAGGACCCGCAGTCCGAACCGCGACCGGCAGACCGACGAGCTGCGTTTCCAGCAGCTGTTCCGGTGTCTCGACCAGATAACGGCGGAAATCGAGGCCGAGAGCGCGGGAATCAGGAACAGGTATGAAACCGTGTCGGCCAATGCCGCATTCCTCGCCGATGCGATGGACAACGATGCGGCGCCGTCTCGGCAGGCCGGCGACATCGATCGGCTGACCGACGCGATCAAGGCTTGCCACCGGCGCATCGGGGCGCTCGGTGCCCAGTCGGCCTTCGTCGACCGGCTTCGTCATTTGGTGGACACGTTTGTCGCCGAAGGTCGCCGCGCCGCAGAGGAGCCGCCGGCAGGGGAGACGCCCGGCAGGCGGTAGACGGCTCAAGTTTCGGGAGGATGGAGGATTGGTGCGCCGGCCCGCGTATCTCGGGCCGGAAGTTGAAATGCGGTTCTCGGGCGGGAGGCGCATGAAGAAGACAAGGATGACCCGGCAATGGAAACAGATGTCAGAACCCACCCAGTCGGCCGCTACGGCGCCGTTGCCATCTTCGCCACGCTGACCGGGCTGCTCGCCGCGACGGGCGGCGCGCTGGCTCAGGACGCAACCGGCAAGTCCTTCGTCGACACTTTCGACAGCCTCAATACCTCGCGCTGGTTCGTTTCGGATGGCTGGGACAACGGCAAGCACCAGAACTGCACCTGGTCGAAGGGCAATGTGAAGCTCGCCGACGGCAAGCTGAACCTCAGCTTCGAGAAGAAGCCTTACAAGAACCGCGACTATTCGTGCGGCGAAATCCAGACCAGGGAGCGCTTCGCCTACGGCGTCTATGAAGCGCGGATGAAGACGGGCACCGGCTCCGGGCTCAACGCTGCGTTCTTCACCTATATCGGCCCGGTCCACAAACAGCCGCACGACGAGATCGACTTCGAGGTCCTGACCAAGGATCCCTCCAAGGTTCAGGTCAACAGCTATGTCGACGGCAAGCCGTACAACGAAAAGCTCGTCGACGTGCCGGGAGGTGCCGAAAAGGGCTTCCACGACTACGCCTTCGTCTGGGAAAAGGACCGGCTGCGCTGGTATGTCGACGGCAAGCTGGTGCATGAGGTGAAGGGCTCCACCCCGCTGCCGAGCCGCCCCCAGAAGATCTTCTTCAGCCTCTGGGGCAGCGACACGCTCGACGAATGGATGGGCACCTTCGCCGATCCGGGCAGGGTGGTGACCATGGCCGTGGACCGGGTAGCCTTCACGGCACTTGGCCAACCGTGCCAATTTAAGGAATCGGTCGCCTGCAAGTTGCAGTGACGGCACAAGAGCATACCGGCCGGCCATGCGAAGCCGGCCGACATCAACGGGATTGAATTCGATGAAATTGACGGTCTTTGGAATTGGCTATGTCGGCCTCGTGCAGGCGGCAGTGCTCGCCGAGGTCGGCCATGACGTGGTCTGCGTCGATGTAGACGCGGCCAAGGTCGAGCGGCTGAACCAGGGCTTCATCCCCATCTTCGAGCCGGGGCTGGAGGCGCTGGTGCGCGAGAACCACGCCGAGGGCCGCATCGTCTTCACCACCGACGCGATTGCGGCCGTGAACCACGGCGAGATCCAGATGATCGCGGTCGGCACGCCGCAGGGCGAGGACGGCTCCGCCGACCTCAAATACGTGCTCTCTGTCGCCGAGGTGATCGGCCGCGAGATGAACGGGCCGAAGATCGTCGTCGGCAAGTCGACGGTGCCCGTCGGCACCGCCGACCGCGTCAGGGCGACGATCGCCCAGGCGCTGAAGGCGCGCGGGCGCGAAGACCTTAGCTTCGACGTGGTCTCGAACCCCGAGTTCCTCAAGGAAGGTTCGGCCGTCGCCGACTGCATGAAGCCCGACCGCATCATCGTGGGTACCGGCAGCGAGGAGTCGGAAATGGTGATGCGCGAGCTCTATGCGCCGTTCAACCGCAACCACGAGAAGGTGATCGTGATGGACGTCCGCTCGGCGGAGTTCACCAAGTATGCGGCCAACTGCATGCTCGCCACCAAGATCAGCTTCATGAACGAGATGGCCAATCTCGCCGAACTGCTGGGTGCCGACGTCGAGGAGGTGCGCAAGGGCATCGGCTCCGACCCGCGCATTGGCTACCACTTCATCTATCCCGGCCTCGGCTATGGCGGCTCGTGCTTCCCGAAGGACGTGCGGGCGCTGATCCGCACGGCGGAGGACGTCGGCTTTGACGCGACGCTGCTGAAATCGGTCGAGGACCGTAACAACAGCCAGAAGTCGGTGCTGTTCGACAAGGTGTCCAGCTATTTCAAGGGCGACCTCGCCGGCAAGACCTTTGCCCTTTGGGGGTTGGCGTTCAAGCCGAACACGGACGACATGCGCGAGGCACCCTCGCGCACCCTGATGGAGGCGCTGTGGAAGGCCGGCGCCAAGGTGCAGGCCTACGATCCGGAGGCGATGCAGGAGTGTCAGTCGATCTACGGCCAGCGCGACGACCTGCTTCTGTGCGGCACCAAGGAGGCGGCCCTGCGCGGCGCCGATGCCCTGCTGATCGCTACGGAGTGGAAGAACTTCCGCGCGCCAGCCTTCGACGTCGTGCGCAACTCGCTGACCACGCCCGTCATCTTCGACGGCCGCAACCTGTTCGATCCGAGGATCGTGGCCCGCCACGGCCTGCAATATTTCAGCATCGGCCGGAAGGCTGCGTGAGGAAACCAACCGGAGCTAGCGCATGAAGGTACTTTTCGCCGGCGGCAACGGCTATACGCCCGAATTCAGCGGTGGCGTGCAGTCGAGCACGCATCACCTGGTCGAGCAGCTGCGCGCCCACGGCCACGAGGCGTCCGTCCTCGCCGCGCTTTTCGGCGACGGCATGTTCGGCTTCAAGGCGCGGGCCAAGATGAAGCTCATGGGCCAGCGCGCCGTCATAGATTGCTTTCCCGGCTACCCCGTCGTGCGCGCGTGGTTTCCGTGGGAGGCTGCCGGCTTCGCCGTCGACAAGCTCGGACCGGACGTCGCCGTGGTACAGTGCCACAAGTCGGTGCCCATCGGCAAAGCCCTGGAGGCACAGGGCGTGCCGCTGGTCGTCTATCTGAGGAACGTGGAGTTCCACGAGCTGGGCGGCGATCTCGGGGAACTGCAATCGGCGCAGTACATCGCCAATTCCGAGTTCACGGCGCGTACCTACAAGCAGCGGTTCGGCATAGATCCGACGGTGATCCCGCCGACGATAGACCCCGCGCTCTACGCCACCGAGACCACCGGCCAGTACGTCACCCTGATCAATCCGTACAACGAGAAGGGCTTCGAACTGGCGGTCAAAATCGCCGAGCGCTGCCCCGACATTCCGTTCCTGTTCGTCGAGAGCTGGAAGCTGGCCGACGACCATCGCGCGCGCATCGAGGAAACGATCGCACCGCTCGGCAACGTCAAGCTCGAGGGCCGCACCAACGATATGAAGACGGTCTACGGCCGCACCAGGATCCTGCTCGCGCCGAGCAAGTGGGAGGAGGCCTGGGGCCGCGTCGCCTCGGAGGCGCATTGCAGCGGCATCCCCGTCGTCGGATCGCGGCGCGGCGGCCTGCCCGAGGCCATCGGCACCGGCGGCATCGTGCTCGACTACGACACACCCGTCGACCTCTGGGTCGCGGCTGTCCGCCTGCTCTGGGACGACAAGACCGAATACGAGCGTCTTTCCACGGCGGCGCGCGAATTTGCCGACCGTCCGCAGATGGAGCCGGACGCCCAGTTCGCCACCTTCATGGGCGTGCTCGAGAGGGCTGCCGAGCAGCGCCTCGACCGGGCCGCGGCCTAGGCCGTTGGCGGATCTCCGAGAGCGCGGAACCATGAAGGTCTGTTTCGTCGTCGACAAGTTCCCCTCCCTTTCCGAGACGTTCGTCCTCGACCAGATAGCGGGGTGCCTGGAGCGAGGAATGCAGGTCGGGGTGGTCTGCAACGAGACCACGTTCGGCAAGGAGCGCAACGTGGACGATGCCCGCTGGCGCAACCTGCCGGGCGGCGTCTCGGCATGGTGGGGCCTGCTGGCGCCGCTGCGTCCGCACCTGCGCAACTGGTCAGGCCGGCTGTGGGACAAGGCCTCGACGGCGCTCGACATCGCTTTGGCCGGCAAACTCGAGAAGTACGACGTCATCGTCGCCCATTTCGGCAACAACGGCCTGCGTGTTGCGAGGGCCATGAAGCGGCGGCGCATATCGGCGCCGCTGGTGACGGTGTTCCACGGCCACGATGTCGGTGCGCCCATGCATGACGGCACGCTGTCCCGCTATCGCGTCGTCTTCGATCAGGGCACGCTGCAGCTGCCGGTCAACGGCTTCTTCCGTGACGCCCTGATCGAGACCGGTGCCGCCGCCGACGAAGTGTCGGTGCACCACATGGGCGTGAAAACCGAGGAGATCGCATTCCGTCCGGCAGAGCGGCGCGAAGCCTTGGCGCTGATTTCGGTCTGCCGCCTGACCGAGAAGAAGGGCATCGAATATGCGCTGCGCGCGCTGGCGCAGGTCTGGTCGCAGCGCCCCGACATCGAATGGACCTATAGCATCATCGGCGGCGGCGAACTCCTGGGCGAAATGAAGGAACTGGCATCGCGGCTGGGGATCGCGCCGCGCGTCGAGTTCCTCGGCCCCCGCCCGCATGCCGAGGTCAAGCAGCGGCTCGCCGAGGCCCATATCTTCCTGCTTCCAAGTGTGAGGGCGGGCGACGGCGACCTCGAAGGCATCCCGGTGGCGCTGATGGAGGCAATGGCGGCCGGACTGACCGTCGTCAGCACCTATCACTCGGGCATTCCAGAACTGATCGAGGACGGGGTGTCCGGCTTGCTGGCGCCCGAACGCGACGCTGCGGCGCTCGCCAAAAAGCTGGTCTGGGCTGCCGACAATGCGGACCTCTGCCGGGCGCTCGCAGTCGAGGCACGCCGCAAGGTGGAAGACGATTTCAATTCCACCCGGCTCAACGACGAGTTTGCGAACACGCTCGTTCGGCTGGTCGAAACGAGGGCCGGGGCATGACGGCCGAGCCCCAGCGGCTGGGGCGCATCGCCTTGCGCGGCGGCGTGTTCACTGCCGGCGCGCAGGCGGCCAAGATGGTCGTGCAGTTCCTGTCGGTGGTCATCCTGGCGCGGCTGCTCGCGCCCGAGGATTTCGGCCTGGTGGCCTCGGTCGGCCCGATCGTCGCCTTCGTCGGACTGTTCCAGAATCTCGGCCTGCAGCAGGCGGTGATCCAGCGGCCGCAGATCGACCAGGCGCAGCTCAACCGGGTGTTCTGGATCAGCACCCTTGCCGGGCTCGTCTGCACGGTGGCCGTGGCCGCGCTGTCGCCCGCGGTGTCCGCCTTCTACGGCGATCCGAGGATGACCGGGATCACGCTGGCAGCCGCGCTGCCGCTACTTTTCGGCAGCCTCGCCGCCTTGCCACTGGCGCTCATGAACCGCCATTTGCAGTTTGGCCAGCTGGCGATCAACGACGTGCTGACTTCAGTCGCCGGGCTGGTGGCCGCCGTGGCGGCTGCCTATGCCGGCCTCGGCTACTGGGCCCTCGTCATCGGGCCGGCCGTCGCCGCCGTGGTGACCCTACTCGCCGCCTGGTGGGCGACGCGGTGGCAGCCGGGCAAGCCGGACGTGAAGGTGGATCGCGAGATCCTTACCTTCGGGGCCAACCTCACGGGGTTCAACCTCGTCAACTTCTTCTCGCGCAACCTCGACAACATCCTGATCGGCAAGTTCTCCGGGCCGATCGAACTCGGCTTCTACGACCGCGCCTACAAGCTGCTGCTCTTCCCGCTGCAGAACATCAACCAGCCGCTGTCACGGCTGATGGTGCCGCTGCTCAGCCGTATCCAGGAGGACAAGCCGCGCTTCCGCGACCTCTATCTCAGGACCAACTGGCTGCTTGCCGCGATCACGGTGCCCGGCATCGCCGCGCTCACGATCGCCGCCGAACCCGTCGTTTCGATCCTGTTCGGCGAGCGCTGGCTGCCGGTGGCACCGATCTTCGCCTGGCTCGGCATCGCCGGGCTGATGCAGCCCGTGTCCAGCACCACCGGCTGGATCTTCATCTGCCAGGGCAAGACCGGCACGATGTTCCGCTGGGGGATCTACTCGGCGCTGACGACGGTGCTGTCCTTCGTCGTCGGCCTGCACTGGGGCGCGGTCGGCGTCGCAGCCGCCTATGCGATCAGCGGCTACGTGCTGCGCCTGCCCGTCCTTGCGGTATTGATGCAGCGCGTCGGGCCGGTGTCGTCGCTCGATTTCCTGATGGTCCAGTCGCTGCTGATCGTGGCCGCGGCCGTGGCCTGGATTGGCTACGGCTACCTGCCGGAATCGCTCGTCACGCAGTCGAACATCGTCGCCGCGGCGTCTGCTGCGGTCCTAAGCTACGCGGTCGCGTTGATCTTCATGCTCGCCGTGCCGCAGTCCCGACGCGCCCTTGCCGAGGCCTGGAAGACCATCGCCCGGAACATTCGCTGAGGCGCCCGAAAGCAGGGGGCGAATGAGGTCGGCGGCCGACATCGCCGAGGCGTGTTCCTCGAGCACCGCCGACAGCGTACCCCGCCGATATTCGTCGAGGCCGGCAACGAAGACAGCGAGTTTGCCGCGCGCCTCTTCGGGCGTGACGGTGTCGATGTCGAGCAGCAGGTCGGCCACGCCGACCCTCTTCGCCAGTTCCTTGGTCTTGAACTCGTAGGCGATCGGCAGCACGGGCACGCCGACGCAAAGCGACATGATCATCATGTGCATGCGGGTCGCCACCACGAAGTCGAAACTCTTGACCAGTTCCATCAGTTGCTCGGGTGTATGGAAGGACGCGTTTACGCTGACGTTGGCGGCGACGTCCGGCTCGAGACCCTCGACGATCGCCCGCGCGGTCTTGGAATCGTCATGGGCGTATTCCGGCACCCCCTGGCAGGTCGACACGAAGGTGACCTGCTTGCCGTACTCGCGCACGAGCCTGGTGGCGATTTCGCGGACCGACTCCATGTAACGGCCCATGCCGTCGGCGCCTTCGCTGACGTAGTTCCAGTGCCGGACCGAGATACCGACGCGGCCCGTCTGCCTGGGAGGTTCGCCGGCCGCCAGAATGGCCTCGATGCGGTTCTTGTCAGCGAGCGCAAACACCGCATCTGCCACGACGTGGCACTTGCCGGGATCGTCGACCAGGCCGTCGAGATGCCCGCGCGAACGCTCGTCGCGCAGCAGCATCAGCGGGCTGCGATCGAATACCGGCTTCAACTCGCGGCGATTGTATTCCTTGTCGAACGGCCCGAGCGACTGGGTGAAGAAGACGGGATCCTTGCCCAGCAGGGCGTCGACGCGGAACTGGTTGAGCCGCCGCTCGAGATTGTAGTTCTCGACCAGATAGGTTCCGCCGGTGGTGATCACGAGATCGGCCTCGCGATACATGTCCAGGCTGCGCCGGTCCTCTGCGCCGAACATCGTCTCGTCGAGCGCCCGGCTCTTGCCATAGTGGCGCAGCGCGCTCAACACCAAATGGTTGTAGATCGGCTTGGCGAAATTCTTCAGCCGGTTGTCGTCGTAGGGGTATTTGAAGATCGATTCCGACAGGAGCTTGCGGATCTCGATGTCGGGATAATCCCGCTGCGGATAGAGCCTGGAGGCGACTTCCGGCTGGCTGTCGAAAACCTCGAACCGAAGCTCGCCCGCATAGGCGGACTTCAGGATGTGCCTGATGGCGAGCAGTATCGCTGCGTCTCCGGTGTTCAGGCAGACCGTGTTCTCGACGATGACTTTCTTCATGCAGCTTCGGCTCCTCGGTTCCATCGGGTCGAGCGGATCACACCAGATCAAACGGGCTATTTTGCGACGCAACAAGATTTGAGCGAGGCGACGCCAATAATTGTTGCGACGCAGCAAATCACTCACTAGGTTCGCCCGCGGGTGGGCCAAACTGCGAGCGTGGATTCATGCTGCATGTTCTGTACCTCGTGCATGACGTTTCCGATCCAGCAGTTCGCCGTCGGATCATCATGCTCAGGGCCGGTGGCGCACGTCTTACGCTAGCCGGCTTTCGCCGGACGTCCGAACCGGTAGAAGACGTCGAGGGCCTGAAGCCCATCGACCTCGGCCCGACGCGTGACGGCAGGTTTGCCCAGCGGATCGGCGCCGTGGCGATGGCTGCTGCGCGCATCGCGTCGTCGTTGCGGGGAGTGGCCGCGCCAGACCTCATCATGGCGCGAAACCTCGAAATGCTGGCGCTTGCCCAGCGCGCCCGAACCGCGTTCGGTTCCACCGCACCCGTCGTCTACGAGTGCCTGGACATACATCGCCTGGTGCTGCGCGACGACCTTCTGGGCCGGGGGCTGCGCGGGGTCGAGCGCATGCTTGGTCGCAACGTAGGGTTGCTAATTACGAGTTCTCCCGCCTTCGTCAGCCAGTATTTCGAGAGGTTCGGCCAGACCGACGCACCCATAAGGTTGGTCGAGAACAAGCTGCTGGATTTCGGCGGGAAAGCAGCCGCTCCCGCTTCGATCGCCCCGGGTCCGCCCTGGCGGATCGGCTGGTTCGGCGCGCTACGCTGCCGCCGCTCGCTCGAACTGCTGGCGAGCTTCACCCGAGCAGCCCAAGGGCGTTTCGAAGTGGTGATGCGCGGCAGGCCCTCGCTCACCGAGTTCCCGGATTTCCACGGTTTCGTCGCATCCGAGCCCCATTTGCGGTTTAAGGGTCCGTATCGAAACCCCGAGGACATGGCCGGCATCTACGGGCAGGTGCACTTTTCCTGGGCGATCGACTTCTTCGAGGACGGCCAGAACTCGAAGTGGCTCCTGCCCAACCGGCTGTACGAAGGCTGCCGCTTCGGCGCGGTGCCGATAGCCATGGCGGAAACCGAGACCGCCAACTTCCTGAGCCGGCAGGGCGTCGGAGTGATCCTCCGCGAGCCCACGGCAGAGGCCCTGACGGAAACGCTCTCCAACCTCACGGCGGAGCGCTACGAGGTCCTGCATCGCGGCGTGCTTGCCCGCGATCCGAAGACCTGGAGCTGTGATCGCTCCGAATGTCGCGCGCTGGTCGAGACGCTCGAACGCGTCGCTTCGGCCAGCGAAACCGGCGCCATCGCCGCCTGAAACGAAAGCACCCCATAGCGAAGTAATGCCTGAAATCCCTGCCTGCATCATCGTGATTCCGTGCCTTAACGAAGAGCGTCACATCGGCCCCCTCCTGGACCAGCTTCGGCCGTCGGCAAGGCGGCTCGGAGCTCGGATCGTCGTCGCCGACGGCGGCAGCCATGACGCCACCCGCGCCATCGTCGCCCGGGCGGCGGCGCGGGACCCGAGCATCGTGCTGATCGACAATCCCAAGCGCATCCAGAGCGCGGCGGTGAACCTCGTGGTCGACCGGTTCGGCGACAGTGTCGACTATCTGATCCGCATCGACGCCCATGGCGGCTACCCCGCCGACTATTGCGACCGGCTGGTCGAGGATGCGATCGAAACCGGAGCCGATTCGGTGGTGGTCTCGATGCTCACAAAGGGCACGGGGCTGCTGCAGCAGGCGGCCGCGGCTGCCCAGAACTCCAAGCTCGGCACCGGAGGTTCCAAGCATCGGCATCGGCCCAAAGGCGATTGGGTCGACCACGGCCACCACGCGCTCATCCGCGTCAGCGCCTACAGGCGGCTGCGCGGCTACGACGAGAGCTTCAGCCACAACGAGGACGCTGAGTTCGACCACCGGCTGAAGCAGGCCGGCTACCGGATATGGATGAGCGGCCGCACCCGCATGACCTATTATCCGCGCAATTCGCTCCTCGGTCTCTACCGCCAGTATCTCGGCTACGGCCGCGGCCGGGCCAAGAACGTGCTCAAGCACCGGGTCGTCCCAAAGCTCAGGCAGATGGCCCCGCTGATGGTCATGCCCGCGGCATCGATGGCGCTGCTGTCGCCGCTGAGTTTGATCTTCGCCGCGCCCCTGGGCCTCTGGGCGGCAACGTGCCTCGGCTACGGCCTGATGCTCGGCCTCAGGGCCGGAGCCCCCAAGCGCGCGCTGGCGGGCGTGTCGGCCATGGTCATGCATTTCGCGTGGTCGCTGGGCTTCTGGCAGCAACTGCTCAACGCCGGAACGAGGGGCAGGGCTGCATGACCAGTATCGACATCTGCGTCTGTACCTTCAGGCGGCCGGCACTGGCCGAGACGCTGCGTTCGCTTGCGGCGATGGACATGCCCCCGGGCTACCGGATCGGGGTGATAGTCGCCGACAATGACGACGTACCCAGTGCCGCCGCGCTGGTCGAGGAGATGGCGGGCGAACTGCCGCTTGCAATCCGCTACGTCCATTGCCCGGCGCGCAACATCTCCATCGCGCGAAATGCCTGCCTGGGGGCGAGTTCCGCCGACCTCGTCGCCTTCATCGACGACGACGAGAAGGCGACGACCCAGTGGCTTGCCCGCCTTGCCGAGGCGGCGGAAACGACCGGCGCCGATGTCGTGCTCGGACCCGTCCGGGCCCGCTACAGTTCGGCCGC